>ENA-OPSJ01000045-OPSJ01000045.1-human-gut-metagenome-genome-assembly--contig:-NODE-45-length-101668-cov-5.768976_pt1 | contig 101668 bp, 73 predicted proteins | sample MGYA00241801_ERZ501893 | MGnify/ENA primary metagenome ERZ501893 (study PRJEB25962, sample SAMEA2042219) | human gut metagenome | biome: human gut; feature: human-associated habitat; material: faeces...
ACAGGACATCCTGCCGCGGCCTTTTTTTGTACCATGCTCCGTGCTGTGGTATAAGTTTTTAGGATTTTGGCACGGATGATATTGATTATATTGCTATCTTTGTAGTTCAGATATGTAGAATTCTCTTGCAGTGGTTAGTTTTGAGCAGGACATAGAAAATGCTACCCGAGTGCTTATGGATGGCGGTATTATACTTTACCCGACCGATACGGTATGGGGCATAGGATGCGATGCCCGTTGTTCTGATGCTGTGAGGCGAATCTACGAGCTTAAACGCCGGTCCGATAGCAAGGCTATGATATCGCTCGTGGCCGATTTTGAAATGCTTGCCCATTATGTGGGTAGCAAAGGGGTTGATGCCTATAAAAAAGTGTCGGCTCAATTTCCCAAGCCTGTTACTTTGATTTTTCCGACAGTTGCCGAAGTGTGCAGCGATTTGTTGGCTGAGAACGGAAGTTGTGGCATAAGAGTGACGAATGAACGATATTCCGGCGCATTGTGCCGACATATTGACGGCGCTTTGGTCTCCACTTCGGCTAATGTCAGTGGTGAGCCTACTCCACGGTTTTTCAGCGACATTTCTCCTTACATATGTGATGGGGTGGATTATGTGGCCTCCTATCGCAGAGATGATTCCGTCGGACACGAATCATCGGCCGTTGTGCTCCTTGATCCGGTTAATAATGACTTGAAAGTTTTACGTAAATGACAATAGATTCATCTCAGCGCATAAAATACATTCTCTGTGACTTTTTTGCCACAGAAATTGCTGTATTGCTTTTTGATATCTATCGTTATTTTGTGCAGGAGAGTGTGAATCACGATTTCGTGACACTTGGCGATTATCTCGGATTCAAGATGCTTGTTCTGGGTCAGGTATTTATCCCTCTGATGATGATGGCTCTTTACTATCTCTCAGGCTATTACAACAAGATGTTTGTCAAATCGCGTATAAGTGAATTGATAACCACATTCAAAACAGCATTCTTCGGTACACTGATAGTTTTCTTTGTGCAGCTCATAAATGATTTATCAAGCGACCGCATTCATGATTACATGCTGTTTTTCATGCTGTTTGGCTTGTTGTTCGTGCTCGTTTACATCCCCCGTGTGATTATCACCTCCCGCTCCCTGAGACGCGTGCGTGAGGAGAAGCTGTCTTTTCCTTCCATAGTAATTGGATTCGGATATATTGAGGGCCTAAGGGAAAAACTCGTATCAATTCAGCACACTACAGGAATCCGGGCCGTGGCATATGTTGACGGGTCGTCTGACGCAACCTTCCGTATTGACAACTGCCGGCGCATTGATGAATCGCAGCTTATTGACTCTATAAATAAATTGGGGGTGCGCAATGTGGTTATCTTTCAGCACCCCGATGGCCTTGAGGCCACTTTACCGGTCATACACACCCTGTTGCCCACCGATGTGGCAGTATATCTCATGTCTCCGCAATCTGACATGCTGATGTCGCGCACCAAGCTTAGTAACGTGACAGGAGAACCCCTTATTGAGGTGTCTTGTACTCAGATGCCACAGAGTACTTTGAATATCAAGCGTGTCAGTGACATAATGGTATCTGTGTTTGCACTCATTGTGCTGGCATTGCCCATGTGTTTTATTGCTTTGGCAGTTAAGCTTGATTCAAACGGACCCGTTATTTATCGTCAAAAACGTATCGGATTCCGCCGCAAGCCGTTTTATATACTCAAGTTTCGCACCATGCGCACCGATGCCGAATCCTCCGGTACACCTTTGTTATCAACAAAAAATGACAGTCGTATAACCAAGGTAGGGCGTGTGCTTAGAAAATATCGTCTTGACGAGCTTCCCCAGTTCCTCAATGTGGCGCGAGGCGACATGTCAATAGTCGGCCCAAGGCCCGAAAGAGAATATTTCATAGATCAGATAGTGCAGCGGGCACCCTTCTATACCCTTCTTCATCAGGTGCGCCCGGGTATCACCTCATGGGGCATGGTGAAATACGGATATGCCACTTCCGTTGACCAGATGGTTGAGCGTTTGCGCTACGATCTATTGTATATAGAGAATATATCGTTTGCTGTGGATATGAAGATTATACTCCATACTGCCGTAACTGTTATTTCAGGAAAAGGATTATGAATCGTAATACTACATCCTATCATATACCACGCACACTGCATAATTTCTTCATGTCAATTGTGCTGTGGCGTGAAAAGCACATCAAGGAAAAGAGTTTTGTGATTGTGCTCTCGCTCATAGTGGGCATTTTGGGCGGTTTCGCCGCTTTGATATTGAAAGGACTGATACATGTTATATCTCAATTTCTGACATCCTATTTGAGCACTACACATGGCAACTGGCTCTTCTTTATCTATCCTGCATTAGGTATTTTCATAACCGTGCTTTTTGTGCGCTATGTGGTGCGCGACAATATTTCACACGGTGTAACCAAAGTGTTATATGCCATATCGCAAAACAAAAGCCGGTTGAAACGCCACAACACATGGACTTCCATACTTGCAAGTGCTGTGACAATAGGCTTTGGAGGTTCAGTGGGAGCCGAAGGTCCGATAGTTTATTCCGGTGCTGCTATTGGATCCACCGTCGGTCAGGCATTTCGCATGTCGCCCCGAGTACTCATGATAATGGTGGGTTGTGGGGCTGCGGCGGGTATTGCCGGAATATTCAAGGCACCTATCGCCGGAATGCTTTTTACGCTTGAGGTGCTGATGATTGACCTCACTACGGTTTCCATAATGCCGTTGCTTATATCAAGTATCACGGCTGCTACAGTATCATACGCTCTTACGGGCTATAATGTGGAATTTTTCTTTGTGCAAAGTGAGGCTTTTGCCACCACTCGCATACCTTATGTGGTGCTTCTTGGCGCATTCTGCGGGCTTGTATCGTTATACTTCACAAAGGTGATGAATATGATGGAGAATGTGTTTAAGCGCATGCATTCCCATTTCAAAAAATATATTTGCGGAGCGTTGCTGCTGTCATGTCTCATATTCCTTTTCCCGCCACTTTATGGCGAGGGCTACACTGCCATTATTGATTTGTTAGGGGGCAATGTGTCCGGTATAGTCAACGGTTCTATATTTTATGCCGACAGAGAATCCGTCGGGTTCATCGCCATTTTTGTGGCCCTTATCATCCTTGCCAAAGCGTTTGCCACATCCGCTACCAATGGCGCCGGTGGCGTGGGCGGCACATTTGCGCCGTCGCTATATGTAGGCTGTTTGTCAGGATTTTTGTTTGCCTATGTCATAAATCATGTGTTCGGTCTTGATCTTTCGGTCAAGAATTTTGCGTTGATGGGCATGGCCGGTGTGATGAGCGGTGTAATGCATGCTCCTCTTATGGGCATATTCCTCACGGCGGAACTGACCGGTGGCTATGAGCTGTTTCTCCCTCTGCTTATTGTATCTACGCTTTCCTATGGCACTATAAAATTGTTTGAGCCTTATAGCATCTATGCTATGCGTCTGGCGCAGCGCGGCGAATTACTTACCCATCACAAAGACAAGGCTGTGCTCACACTGTTGAAAATTAATAGTGTGATAGAAAATGATTTTGTGCCGGTGCGTCCTGACATGAGTCTTAAGCAGATGGTGGATGTGATCTCTAAATCCAATCGCAATCTCTTTCCGGTAATTGGCGACAATGGCGAATTCCTTGGCGTAGTGCTTTTGGACGAAATTCGCAATATCATGTTCCGTCCTGACTTGTATAGGCGCATGTTTGTATATGAATTCATGAGCACACCTCCCGCTCAGATTGAAATCAGCGAAAACATGGAGCAGGTAATGAAAACATTTGACTCCACGGGAGCATGGAACCTTCCGGTAGTGAACGAAGGAAAATATGTGGGGTTCGTGTCCAAATCCAAGATATTCAATAGCTATCGCCGTGTGCTTCGCCACTATAGCGAAGATTAACGCCGAAGGCATCTCTGCCCCCGGCGTGTAATCCCTGTAAGATATTTCGTATATTAATTCGTCTCTTACGTATAACTGCACCGTAAATTTACATGTGCTTTTCTGAAGCGTGACAGGAAATAGCGTTGGTTTCTGCCTGATCCACTTCCTGTTCGGTAGGCTCATAGCCTGTTTGCCATTTGGAGGTTTCCCATGGCTTGCGACCCTCTATCTGCCAGTCAAAAGGATAGAAGTGGGCATCAGGATTACGCCATGACGGTTTGCGGCGCGCATAAACAACCAGCGGCAAAGCCACAAAGATTGCAACACCGAGAATCAGTATGCTGATATAGACAACCGGACTGCCGGTTGAAATCTGCGACGGTGGCAGATAGCTCAATACCAGTGCGAGCAGTGCTGAGCTCATACCAAGAATAGTAACAATCCATTTGCCGAAGTTACCGCCGGGCACTTTAAATCCACGTTGTTTGTTGGGCTGCGTGCGGCGTAAACGCAGAAAAGCTCCGTAAATCATCAGTACCATAATCAGATATATAATAGTGGCCATCTGTGACATTATCTGATAGGCTGATTCAACAGTTGGCAACACAAGCAGAACCAATGTGAGTATGGTCACGAACACGCCCTCTACCCACAGTACCGGTTTATTGACCCCGTTTTTGTTTACAATCTGCATGGAGCGTGGCAAATAGCCTGACTGTGCAACCGCCATGAGACCGGTAGCAGGACCGGTAACAAGTGCGCTTACCTGACCTATCACACCGAACATTATGAACACGGCCATGACATTTCCGAGCCACGGCAGCCCGAAGCTTGCCCAAAGTGCATTATATGTCACAAGTAGCGATTGCAGCAGATCGATATTTTCAGTGGGTACCACTTCGCCTATCACAAGTGTGCCAAGACAGTAAACAACCACTATAATAACTACGGCAATCAGCACTGAGCGAGGATATTCGCGAGCTGGGTCTCTCATGTCGTTAATGTGTACCGCCTGAATCTCCATGCCGCCATAAAACAGAAAAATTGAGGCGGCCAACACAACGGTGCTCATATGTGAGAAGTCAGGTAAAAATGGCATTTCTTTGAGCATTATAGGTTTGCCGCAAAGCCAATAGACAACGCCTAACACTATCAGAAGTGCTCCCGGAATTATTGTACCCCACAAACCTCCAAGCGTAGAAAGTTTGTTGGCCATCTTTTGTCCTCGGAATGAATTGAATGTCGCTGCCCAGTAAATCACCATGGCTATGACAAGAGTATATATCTTGTTTGAAGCAAGTGCTTGGTCAAAGCTCTCGGGCCAGAAAATGTAGGCCAAAGATGCAGCTCCGAACATAAGCACTGTAGGAAACCAGATTACGATTGTTTGCCATTCAAGATACATAGCCGTCCATCCCCAGCGCGGGCCGAAAGCTTCCGATACCCAGCGATATAGACCACCGGTACGTGTATAGGTTGAAGCCAACTCAGCGCACACAAGCGAGAATGGCACCAGAAATACTATTGCGGCAAAAATATAATAGAAGATTGACTGCACTCCGAATTTGGCTTCGGATGGCAAACCGCGTAGGCTCAGAATCGAGGTGACAATCAGGATGGCCATTGCTATCATGGTCAGCGAGCCTTTGGCGGTAGAAACGATTTTTTTGCGTCCCGACATGGTTGTTGATGTCTCGGGAACATGTCTGGTTATCGTTTTCATTTATTGATTTTTTTGCAGGCTTAATTAAATAAATAAAATTATTTCTGTCGTTTTTTATGGTGGGAAGGCGTTAAGTCTGGTTATGTTGTTCACAAAATATGATTGTCTAATGCTTTATACAAATTCGTTGCTCATGCGGAATGTGAATGTCTTGCGCCTGAGTACTACAACGACTGCGAAAAGCATAGTGAGAGCAAAATTGAGAATAAACGGAAAATGGTTGCTCTTAGTCCCGATAATATCACGAAAAAAATCAATGACAAAAGGTGTCATAGCAACAGCTATGTAATTTACAGACAGAACTATTGCCAGCGAGAGAGTTGACTTGCGGCCATCTGTAACCGTGTAGGTGGCTTTATCATAAATCACGGGCTGGAACACTCCATAGCCGAATCCCATCAACACTGCGGCCACATAGAGCATGATGTGCTCGCTGGCCATAGACATCAGCAGTAAACCGGCAGCGATGGATACAGCTGCAAGCAATGATGTACGTTGTCCCAGAAGTTTGATGACATAAGGGAGTATGAAGCCGGGCAGAAACACTGCGAGATAAAATAGTGCTGTAACGGTTCCGGTGATGTCACTGCTTAGGTGGTCTTCCTGAATGAGGAACGGAAGATAATAGGAAATGACAGACACGGTATAGGTGACGAAAGCGTAAAGCCCTAAGAGTCCCATAATACGCCCGACAATGAATCCCTTGCATATCTTCTCGCCCGGTTTCGGTGTCCCGACCTCAGGCATTGATTCCGTCTGTGTCAAATCTGCTCCAGCCGGAATGCTGTTCATCTTTACTGAAGCCGTTGGATTGACATTGCGCACAAACAATATCAAAGCAAGTGGTATGATTGGAATCAAATAAACCAGAAAAGGCGTGTGCCAGTTGCCGTGATTGAGCCATCCTACCGCAAAAGTGGCTGCTACAAGGGCCATATTAGAGATGCCACTCTTTATACCAAGCTGCTGCATGCGATACTTTCCCGAAAACGTGTCTGCTATAAGCCCTGCAGCCAAGGGGATGACAAGCCCGCATCCACATCCTAACAAGCAACTTGTAGCAATGAGCATCGGCATGCTTTCAGCGAAGAAATACAGTATGCCTGCAACAAGATATATGGCCAAACCTATAACGACTATTCGGACCTTATCCTTTGATTCGGATAGCTTACCAGAGAAAAGAACGAAAGGTATTATCAGCAAGTTTGGCAATACTGTAAGTAACTGAATCTCAAGGTCGCCTACATGAGGGAAAATCTTGTCAAGATTACCCAACATAGGACTCACGGCCAACCCCGGAAGGTTGACCACCAGCGAAATCGACCATATTGCCAGCAGAGCCGGCAATGTGATCGATCCATTTCCTGTGGGTATTCGAATCATAATGAAAGGTGTTTATACCGTTATTTCTTACGAACTGATTTGATTCTCACGCTCTATTGCCGACTTCACTTCTTCTTCGGTGGGCTGATAGCCTGACGGCCATTTTGATATTTCGTCAGGTTTACGCCCTTCTATCTGCCAATCGAATGGATAGAAATCGGTGCCGGAATCACGCCATGATTTCTTGCGTTTGCTATATATGATTAGAGGTAACGCTATGAATACTGCAACACCCAGTATAAGGATGCCGACATACATGACCGGGCTCCCTGTTTTGATTTGTGTAGGTGGTACAAAACTGAGAATTCCTGCAACAGTAGCTCCGAGAATGCCCAGTGCGGAAACGAACCACATGCCGAAGCGGCCGCCTGGAACACGAAATCCGCGACATTTGTTTGGAGCAGTACGACGCAGACGGATAAAAGCGACATAAATCATCACCACCATAATCAGGTAGATGATGGTCGACATCTGACTCAATATCTGATATGCGGATTCAACAGAAGGAAGCAATACAAGTACAAGCGACAGTATTGTCACGATGGCTGCCTGAATGTAGAGAATCGTTGTCTGTATCCCGTTTTTGTTGGTATGCTGTAGAGACTTGGGCAGATAACCGGCTTTTCCAACTGCAAGTAAACCGGTGGAAGGTCCTGCGATGACAGCGCTGACTTGACCGAGAACACCAAAAGTGATGAGGACAGCCATGACATTGCCTAACCATGGCGCACCGATTGCAGTCCAGAGGTCATTATATGCCACAAGAAGACTCTGTAGCAGATTTATCTTGCTTTCAGGTATTACGACGCCGATGGCCAATGTGCCGGCTACGAAGATTGCGAGGATAATGACAACTGCGATGAGAACCGATTTTGGAAAATCACGCGAGGGATTCTTCATTCCGGGAACATGAACTGCCTGAATTTCCATGCCGGCATAGAAAAGAAATATACTTGCCGCAAGCACAATCGTGCCAAACTGTTCGAAATCTGGCCAGAACGGTTTGTCAAGAGGAAGATTTATTGTTTTGCCCATAAGCACATATACCACACCCATCACGATGAGAACGGCAGCCGGGATAATAGTGCCGCATAGACCACCGAGGGTACTGAGCTTGTTGGCATACTTCATGCCTCGGAAATTATTGAAGGTGCATACCCAATACACACCCAACACAATCAGGAGGGTATATATACGGTTTCCGGCCAGTTTGGCATCAAAGGCCTCAGGCCAAAAAACATATGCCAGAGATACGGCTCCGAACATGAGCACGGCCGGGAACCAAATTACAACCATTTGCCAGTCAAGGTACATGCTCAACCATCCCGCACGTGTGCCAAAAGCTTCGGAAACCCAACGGAACACACCGCCCGATTGTGTATATGTGGAAGCAAGTTCGGCACACACGAGAGCATATGGCACAAGAAAAACAAGCGCGGCAAAAACATAATAGAATATGGATGTGAGACCGAATTCGGCCTGTGAGGCGAGCCCACGCATGCTTACGATAGTTGTTACAATCATAATGGCCATAGCCATCATGGTTAGTTGCTTGCCCCCCGACGGGTGGGTCTGGGGAGTTATCTCTTTCAATTTATTATCAGCCATAGAGGTAAAACTTATTATATGTAGAACATAAAGGAAGTCGGTACCGGACATGTCCGGTACCGACCCCCGGTTAACTCTAATTTTAAACCGTCATCAATAGATGTTGTGACTGAGTGTTATCTTGCTGGATAAATAACAGGGTAAGCTTCTGCAATTTTAGTTCCGACTTTGTAGTGCACACCTGGTCGGGCAGTGAAGTTGACATTGCATGCAGCTTCAAATACCATTACTATATCTGAACCGCCGAATTGGAAATAACTGATTTCCTCACCTTTGCGGAGCACTCGTCCTTCTTCGGCTGTCATGACAACTGAAGATACCTGTCCCATACCCATTGGCAGAACAGCGACAAGGCCAATAGGGCTGTCTATCACGACTAAACCACGGTTTTGCATGAACTCGTATCCGGGATTGTCGGGAGCATCAAAAGTGTTCACCCTCTTTGTTGCCAGACGATTACGGCCTGATGCAGGGTCAGGTACCGCTGTCACTTCAAGATATACATCTCCCATGATGTCACGTGATTCAAGTACACGTCCGCCTACAGGCGCATGTTGGCGGTGATAGTCGGCCGGGCCAAGGAAAGAGTGCATCCATTTACCTCCTGCGAAACGGTCTTTATAAGGACTGCCTTCAAGAAGTTCTGAAATCTTCCAATGGATACCCTTTATTTCTATGGTGTCATCGCCACGCACTTCCCATGAACCGTCAAATGTAGCGTCAGCCGGAGAAGTAATGATGCGGCTGTCTTCAACTGCTGCAACAGGACGGCAACCGGGTTTGGTGCTGCGTGCAAAGAACTGGTTGTATGATTTCCATCCTCCGCGAGGTTCAAGGTATTCAGCCATATTGAATTCCGGAGAGTCATAGAACGATTTCACTGCTTCAGGAGTGATGGACTCAGGAGTGTCAAGGAACTTGCCGAGTTCACGTACGTAATCTTTCATCCATGCTGAGAGTGGCGACAGTGGCTGTGCTACATCATGCGGTTCAACAGGATTCTGAAGTTCCTTCACTGGAGACTGGTCAAGAATAAAATAGAACTTGCAGATGTGATTGAACATTGCACGTCCAAAATGATTCTCTACTGGAATCCATGTGAGGTTGGCATCAAGCCACGCATAATAATCATCAAGCGAGTTGATGTCGTCCATTTCTTGTACATCATAAGATTTTGCTTTTTCAAAAGCCTGTTGGAATTTTTCCTGCCAACCATTTTTTGCTATCATGTCAAGGAGTTCCTGCACGATTGGCTGATGTTTTGTATTAACCATAATTTTTAGTATTAAGAGATTTTGATAAATCTTGTTTTTCAGACGTTTGATAATACAACATTGGTAAGCGACTAATGTTTGCTGATTCATCCATATTAACTTATGTGAAATCGTATTTTATCATAATTTAATAGTTTGGCAACTTGAAAGTAACTATTCGGCGCACACTTATGCAATCTTATGGCATTGGATGAGTTTTTAATGGCCGAGTGTTTTGGGTAATGTGTTGATTTGTAGGAAACTAAATTGTGTGTTTGAAACAACAGGTTAAAGACGCAGCATAAGTGCTGCGAGGACTTATTTCTCGGATTTTTTATAAGTTTTAAGTTTGGTCACCTAAAACTATAAACTTTTCGGTCCTGTCCAAACGGCAGGTTCCTTTTTTACGTTGGTCATCAGTCACACTTTTTGAAACAGTATCCCTTTGAACAATGATGTCAATTTTAATTTAGGCACAATATGAAAATCCACATATGCCGACAACAAAAAACAATCAGCCATTTAGCATGAAACTATATGACTGACTGTTTTTGTAAAATTGCGTGAATAATCTAATCTAAAGTGCCTATAAAAATTTATAATGATTTGTAATAATAATTATCGATAACAAAGATTATTGGCATCTTCCAATGTCACGGTTAATATTATTTTACCATTTTGGTAAAACCAGAAGGAATAGGTGTCTCAAAATTCATCTCCTTGCGTGTCACAGGGTGTACAAATCTCAGCGTCTGGGCATGCAGTGCAAGGCGGTGAATTGGACTGGATTTAGCTCCATATCGGCGGTCTCCTACTATTGGATGGCCATGCTCTTTCATATGCACTCTGATTTGGTTCTTGCGTCCTGTATCAAGTTCCACTTCCAGCAGTGTATATCCGTTTTTGCATGCTAATGTTTTGTAGCGAGTCACTGCGAGCTGACCTTTTTCAGTGTCGGGTGTTGAATACACCTCATGTTCGGCATTTTCGGTGAGATAACTTTTTATCACGCCCTCTTCCGGCTCCATTTTCCTTTCCACCACAGCCAGATATTTGCGGTTGAGCACCATGTTGTTCCAGTTATGCTGCATGGTTTCTTTTGCATTCTCATTCTTTGCAAACATCATCAGCCCGGAAGTGTCGCGGTCAAGGCGGTGTACAATGAAAAGTTTGTTGCGTGGGTCCTGCCATTTCACATACTCGCGCAAAATAGAGTATGCAGTACCATCTTTTATCTTGTCGGTACCCATTGACAGTAGTCCGTACCCCTTGTTGACCACGATAATGTCATCATCTTCATACACAAGCTTCATGCGGCGGTGATAGAATACACGCCATTCCCTTGTGAAATTGATTTTCACTTCATCATTGGGCTGCAGCTCATGATTGAACTGGGTTACGGGTATCCCATTCACGGCTACTTGATTGTGTTTCAGTAGCTCTTTTATTGAGGTGCGTTTGTGATCCGGCATGCTCTTGATGAGAAAATCCATCAGAGGAGTTTGTTCAGTGACATGGAGCGGCAGTATGCTGTCTGGACGAAACTGGTTGCGCTCGGCTCCCGGTTTTGTGGCGCGTGGACGTGGTGACATCTTATTTCTTTTTTCGTGTTGTGCGTTTTGTCTTTCCTGCTTGTGAGTTTACGATTTCCATGCATTGTTCCAATGTCAGTTCGGCAGGATTCTCTACTGTGCGCGGAATTTTGAAATTGGACTTCTTGTAAGCGATATACACCCCGTATCTGCCGTTCAGAATTTGCATATCGGGATCTTCGTCAAATATCTTGACCACTTTTTGTGCCTCGGCCTGACGCTTGGCGTTGATAAGCTCTTCAGCTTCTTCAAGGCTTATGGATGTGGGTTGTATATCTTTGGGTATGGACACAAATTTGCCGTCATGCCGCACATAGGGACCGAAGCGACCCACTCCTACCACCACATCTTTGCCTTCATATTCTCCTAAAGTACGTGGAAGGTCAAACAGTTTCAAAGCCTGCTCCAGAGTGATGTCAAACACCGATTGGTCCTTGGCAAGTGAGGCAAACTGAGGTTTTTCTTCATCCGAGCTGTCGCCGATTTGCACCACAGGCCCGAATCTGCCTATTTTAACCGACACTCGTCTTCCGCTGACAGGGTCAGTTCCCAATGTGCGTTCTCCCACTTTGTGTTCCAAACGCATGTCGCTTGCCTTAGTCACCTCAGGATGAAACACATTATAGAAACCGTTTATTTCAGAATGCCAGCCGGTATTACCCTCGGCAATTTCATCAAACCTCTGTTCCACATTGGCCGTGAAATTGTAATCAAGCACATTGGGGAAATATTTAGTGAGGAAATCATTCACCACTATACCTGTGTCGGTCGGTATCAGCTTACCCTTGTCCGAACCCACGGTCTCGGTCTTTGTTGTCTCATTGATTTTCCCGCATGAAAGTGTAAGGGTGATGAACTGGCGTTCAGTTCCCTGACGGTCACCTTTCTCCACATATTCGCGTTGCTGTATGGTTGATATGGTTGGCGCATATGTGCTCGGGCGTCCTATGCCAAGCTCCTCCATTTTTTTCACCAGTGAAGCTTCGGTGTAGCGCGGAGGATGCTGTGTGTAGCGTTCGGTGGCGGTTATGCTGTTTGCCTTGAGTTCCTCGCCTTGTGTCATTGCAGGCAGTATGTCCGAAGAATCTCCTGTGCTATCATCGTCACGACTTTCAATATACACTTTCAGGAAACCATCAAACTGTATCACTTCGCCGGTAGCCGAAAAAGCTTCACTGCGGTTTGACACGGTGATGGTAGCAGTGGTTTTCTCAATTTCCGCATCAGCCATCTGTGATGCCACAGTGCGTTTCCAAATCAGGTTGTATAGCCGTTTTTCGTTGGTGGTGCCTTCTATCGAATGTTTTTCCACATAAGTGGGACGAATGGCTTCGTGTGCTTCCTGCGCTCCCTTTGAAGATGTATGGTATTTCCTGATTTTGAGATATTTGTCACCCAAAGAGGTTTTAATCTCCTTGGATATGGCGTTTATGGCAAGGTTTGACAGATTCAGCGAGTCGGTACGCATGTAGGTGATGTGTCCGGCCTCGTACAATCTTTGGGCAAGCATCATGGTTTGTGACACCGTAAAGCCTAATTTGCGTGATGCCTCCTGCTGAAGGGTTGAGGTTGTGAATGGTGGCGCAGGTTGTTTTTTAAGCGGCTTTACTGTAATGTCGCTAACTGTGAATTTTGATGAGGAACAGTCGTTGAGAAAGCTGCAGGCAGAGTCCAAATCCGGTAATCTGCGCTGTAATTCCGCTTTTACGGTTCGTCCTTCGGGTGTGGAAAATTGGCTTGTCACGCGGAAATACGGTTCACTCTTGAAAGCCTTGATTTCATTTTCTCGTTCCACGATCAGTCTCACTGCCACGCTCTGCACGCGTCCGGCTGACAAGGATGGACGAATTTTGCGCCATAGCACAGGCGAAAGCTCAAATCCCACTATGCGGTCAAGCACTCGCCGGGCTTGCTGGGCATCCACAAGATTTATGTCTATGTCGCGTGGATTTTCTATGGCGTGAAGTATCGCTTCCTTGGTGATTTCATGAAACACTATGCGGCGTGTGTTTTCCGGCTTAAGTTCAAGCACCTCATACAGATGCCATGCTATAGCCTCCCCTTCACGGTCTTCATCGGAAGCCAGCCATACCATTTCGGCTTGTGAGGCAGCTTTTTTCAGTTGCTTCACGAGCTCTTGCTTGTCCTCAGGAATTTCATATACTGGAGTGAAATCACCCGATTTGTCAATACTGAAATCTTTCTTCTTTAAGTCTCGGATATGGCCGTAACTTGACATTACTTTATAGTCCGGTCCAAGGAATTTCTCTATGGTTTTGGCCTTTGCAGGCGATTCTACAATTACAAGATTTTTCATCACGCAGTGCGTTTGATAGACAATTTAGGCGACAAAATTAGAAAAAATCATCTAATTACGTGTTTATATAAGTACATTTTGTGCGTTTTGGTTCACATTATTATATATATGGAACAAAAAAACAGGGCCATTTATGACCCTGTTTTTGGTATTTACTGGATGTGGATTCAGAATTCCGGCGGACGCTCGTTGGAATAAAGCATCCCTTTTGCCACTTCCTGCGCTTTTGCAGAACCTACTGTTGTGGCGGCTATAGCCAAGGCGAACATAAGTGTGCTCGCAGGGCCGTTGGCGGTAATTATGTTGTGTGCTATCTCCACATTTCTGCCTGTCATTCGTGCTTTGGGTGCCTGACTCTCAAAGCCGGGATAGCAGGTGGCATTTTTGTTGTCAAGGATACCCAGAGGTGCCAGTACCACAGCAGGGCTGGCGCAAATGGCAGCTATATGGTTACCGGCACGGTAGTGACTGAGCAAACCTGAGGTAAGCTGTTCGCATTGCGACAGATTTATAGCCCCCGGCATGCCGCCCGGAAGTATCAGCCAGTCGGCATCGTTTATATTGATGTCCTTTATTATTTTGTCGGCAATTACGATAATGTTGTGTGCACCTGTTACTTGCACATCTTCAAGAATTGACACTGTGAGTATGTTAATGCCGCAACGGCGCAATACATCAACAGTGGCCATGGCTTCAGTTTCTTCAAAGCCCGGAGCAAGGAAAATGTAAGACGTTTTCATAATGTAGTTGCTTTATTTTGGTAAAGTCTAATTACAAAAATACACATTAATTATCATTATGCAATACTTTTTGTTATTTTTGTGCTATGAAAGCACGTTTTTTATTATTCGCTGTTGTTTTGGTCGTCCTCGCATCATGTTTGGGATATAAACCTTCGCATTATCATAAGTGCGAAGGGGCTGTATGGGCTACCTCTTATCACATAGTGTACAACAGCCCTAAAATGCTTGATGACTCTATAATTGCAGTCATGAGCAGAGTGGAGATGTCGTTATCTTCCTTTGAGCCTATGAGCACTGTGAGCAAGATTAACCGTGGAGAATCCTTGGCTGTCGATTCTTTGTTTAGTCGTGTGTTTGTGGCTTCGCAAAATGTATGTGCTTTGTCTAAAGGTGCTTTTGATCCAACGGTGGCTCCTGTCGTTAATTTATGGGGATTCGGCTATAAAACGGGTGCCGGCAATCCCACTCAGGCTCAGATTGACAGTGCGCTGCAAGGCGTGGGGATACTGAAATGCTTGATTTCCGACAATAAGATTGTAAAGCATCCTGCCACAGAATTTAATTTCAGTGCCATAACTAAAGGTTACGGATGTGACTTGATTGGCGAGATGCTCCAGCGTAACGGTTGCAGTGACTATATGATTGAAATTGGAGGCGAGGTGGTGGTCAGCGGCAAAAATCCTCAGGGTGAAAAATGGCACATTATGGTTGACGCTCCTGTCATGAGCGATTCCACTGTACTGCATGAGCGCATGGCCGTGATAGAAGTGACTGATTGCGGTATTGCCACATCCGGTAATTACCGTAATTACCGTACTGTAAGTTCGGGCAAAAAAGTAGGCCATACCATAAACCCCATTACGGGACACCCGGTGGAAAGTGCCATGTTGAGTGCCACGGTCTTGGCTCCTGATGCCATGACTGCTGATGCTCTCGCCACTGCATGTATGGCTATGCCGCCTCTTCAGGCCAAAGCTATGATAGAACGACTTCACGGCACAGAAGCACTGATTGTTGTGGCCGATACTACGGCAGCATCCGGGTGGCAGATAATGACAACACCCGGTTTTCCCGCTATTAAATAAGTTATACGAACAGTTTGTGCAGCTCTGAAAACCGTTGCGCGGTAGCAGAACCGAATTTTTTCATCCCTTTCACCACTTTGTCCAGTGGCTTGCGTTCCATTGAGCCTCCCTTGGAATAAAATTTGTCGGCGTAGCATATCAGCTTTTCCAGCATCGTAGCAGGCAGAAAATCCCTGTGAGGCAGCGGCAGATTTTGTGCTTCAATCTCTTGTGCGGTCAGTCCGGCCCCGGTATGCAGTTCGGCTACGCGCGCAAATTTTTCATCCCACCCCTCTTCTCTGAGCAATTTGGCGCCAAGAATGCCGTGGCGTATGTATGGTTCAGACCCTTCGCACCCTATGCTCGGGGCATTGGTAAGGAATATCCCTATGTCGTGAAGCATCGCGGCGGTTATAATGTCACTATCCTCAATGGGCAAATGGTGAGAATGTGCTATATCCATAGCTTCGCGGGCCACACTTCTGCAGTGCCGCATATAAATATCCCGCCGGAGGGTACCGGCGGGATAATATTTGTCAATCAATGTCTGGTAATTCATTCTGACACAATTGTATTCCAGTTATGAATGTCGGGAAGCTCGCCGTACTGTATTCCGCGTAAGCGTGTGTACAGCTCTGTTACGACGGGACCGGCGTTGCCATCCTTTGACACTACATATTTATCTCCGGTGTCAAGGTCATCTATTTCAGCCACCGGCGATGCTACGGCCGCTGTGCCACAGGCGGCAGCCTCCTGTATGTCGTTCAGTTCGTCCACAGTGATGTGACGGTTCTCTACTTCCATTCCCATGTCCTTGGCTATCTGTTGCAGGCTTTTGTTGGTAATGGATGGAAGAATTGAATCAGATGCGGGTGTAATATATTTGCCGTCTTTTATTGCAAAGAAGTTGGCAGGACCGCACTCATCCAAATACTTTTTCTCTTTGGGGTCAAGATACAGCACTGAAGAATATCCCAGCTCATGTGCTCGTTCTCCGGCTTCAAGGCTTGCAGCATAGTTGCCGCCTACTTTCCAGCGGCCGGTGCCACGTGGTGCCACACGGTCAAACTCACGCATTATGCAGATATTGGTGGGCTTGAATCCCTCTTTGAAATACGGGCCAACAGGACTTACCATGACTATAAACAGATATTCATCGGCAGGCTTGACACCGATTCTTGCTGTCATGCCTATTTCCAGCGGACGGATGTACAGTGATGCCCCGGTGCCGTATGGTGGCACAAAGCGGGCATTGAGCTGCACGCATTTAATCACCATCTCGCGAAACAATTCTTCTGGTATCTGGGCCATCCGGATTCCTTTGGCGGAATCTGCAATGCGTTTGGCGTTTTCTTCCAGTCTGAATATGCGTATTTTGCCGTCTTTGCCTCGGAATGCTTTTAATCCTTCAAAAATTTCCTGACCATAATGCAGCGCGGTTGCAGCCATGTGCATGTTGATTGTGTCGCTGCTTGATACTTCTATTTCACCCCATTTGCCGTTGCGGTAGTAGCAACGCACATTGTAATCTGTGGGGAGATAACCGAACGTAAGGTTGTTCCAGTCTAATTCTTTGTCCATATCAGTTATGAGTTAATGCATATAGATGCATTTGTGTATATAATGCTTTTATATGCTATTATGACGCAAAAATAATAAAAAATTATGAATGTATATGTTTTAGAACATAATTTACTGCTCTTCCACAGTTGCGGCGAAAAATTTTTATCGGCATGCAATTTTCCTCATATATCTGCGTCAAATTATAAAAAACATTATCATGCCGACGGTGCGCAATCAGGAGACACAACAATTTATGGAAATCATTGATGCCAACAAGCAGTTGATTTCCAAAGTTTGTCTTATGTATGCGCGGGATCATGAGCATTTCAAGGATCTCTATCAGGAGGTGATGGCCACTCTTTGGCAGGGAATGAAGAGTTTCAGCGGTGAATCCAAGATTTCCACTTGGATATATCGTGTTGCGCTCAACACCTGCGTCACTTATTATCGCCGTCACAATCGTGCCGATTCTGCTATGAGCATCAGCGAAGTGGCAGAGATAGCTGATTGCTCTCAGGAGCATGCGTCTCTGTTGCGGCAGATGTACGCTCTTATCTCCCAGCTTGAACCGGTGGATAAAGGTATCATCATGATGTGGCTTGATTCAAGCAGTTATGATGACATAGCTGATGTCACCGGTCTTACACGTGCCAATGTTGCCTCGCGCATTCATCGCATCCGCCAGCGTTTGATAAAGAAAAGTAACGAATAATACCTCGCAATGATGAATACCGACAAAGATATTGACATTGAAGATATGCGGTCTGCGTGGCAGGGATGGTGTGTCTCCGAACCGCAGAAATTTGACCCTGACAAGAAAATTGCGATACTTGATCATCGCGGCAAGCTCCTGCGTCAGCAATGTGCCATAATTGTACTTGGCGCAGTGTGGTCTTTGTTGAGCGTCCCTCTGCTTTGCCTAAATCCCGTCATTAATTTCCCCATTTGGGCCGGGATATATCTCAGCGTTTATTTCGCCGTCCTTGCCGTGTTTGCTTTGTTCCAGTACTATGCCTACAAGGATATTGACATGTACAGCATGTCTGTGCGCCAGTGTTTGGCAGCGGTGCTTAAGGCCAAGACATTACATATGAGAATCAAAATCATCGGTTATGTCATCGCAATACCTACAGTGGTTTACCTTTTGTGGTTTTTCTATCATGTCAACATGGCCACATTCGCCGGTGCTGTATGCGGTCTTGTATTAGGGTTGTGCATAGGCATAATGATGGAGATGAGGATGAGGCGTCACTTGCGTCGTATGTCGCGTTACCTTGAATCTCTTGACCAAGATTGTTCCCGGGATATTTAGAACGGGTAGCCTATTGCAAGGTGGAACGCAAGCGATTTTTTGAACGACTCCATGTTGTAGTATCCGCTTTTGCCTGTGTCGTATGGCGCATGGATACCTATGCCGAGATCTCCGCGAATCACAAGCATCCCTATGTCAACACGCAGTCCGGCGCCTGTACCCGTGGCAAGGTCGCGTAAAAATGACTTCCCTTGCAATAATCCTCCGGGGCGTTGCGGGTCGTTTTTGAGCAGCCATACATTTCCCGAGTCAAAGAACACGGCTCCATGCAGAGGCCCTATAATTGGGAAACGGTATTCAACATTGAACTCAAACTTGAATGTACCCGTTTGGTCAAAATATCCATTAACCATGTCGCTCGGCACGCGGTAGCTGCCCGGGCCGATTGAACGGACTGTAAAGGCACGTACAGAATTGGCTCCTCCCACATAAAATTGTTCCGCATATGGCACTTGCGATGAGTTGCCGTAGGCATGTGCCGCTCCTACTGCGGCACGTGTCACAAGCCAGTGGTCTCCTATGAGCCGGCGGTTGTAAACCAGTTGGGTTGTGCCTTTGATAAATTGGGAAAACGGTGTGTCAAATAGTTCTTTTTCCCCCTTTTTGCCTGCTGCCTGCCATATGGCCCAGAACACATTGCCTGCTTCTTGAACCGTGAATGTCCATGATATACCGTTGTCCCGGTCAAAATAGCGGTCATAGTTGTAGGTATATGCTATTTGGGGTATGAATTGGCTTTGAAAGCTGAGTGCTATGGCGCGGTTCTGCGACATTATGGAGTCAAATTCATGCGTCGTGTGCAGAAGCTTGGTGTAAGTGAGCTTGAACAGGGTCAATGTATTGGTTATGTAACGGTTCACTCGCCAGTCATAATTGAATGATGCGTTGAATTGAGCCATGCGGAAATAATGCGGCCGATTCAGCAGGTCTGCGCCTAATGTTATTCTTGTCCAGCTGAGTTCACGCCGTGTGCGCGGTATGAATCGCGGCGCAAGCAGGCGCGGAAAAGCGAGCGAAGTATTGAGGCCTATTTCGTAGGAATTGAACACGGAATTGTGTTTGTCGCGTCCGGTTTGCCATTCATAGCTGCCGGTAAGGTCTATGTTCAATTGTTCTCCTCCCCCAAACAGGTTGTGGCTTGTCAGTTTGAGATCAACACCGGGACCTATGTAGCTGTTGGACTTGGAAGTGGCGTTCACTTCTATTGACGCCTCCATCGGTTTGTCAAAAGTACAGTTTATATCCACATTCAGCACATTGTGCTTTGTGGTATCGGGTATCACGTTTATCTCCACTCCGTTGAATATCCCCAGTCGTGACAGGTATGTCTGCGTCCGGTTCATGTCGCGGACCGTGAGTATTTTCCCTTCACGGAACCTTATGCACGAAGGAATCAGGTTTTGACGCAGACGCGACGGTTTCATTTGTATCACCGTGCCACGTTTGGTATGCATGGTGTCAGGAGTGCCTCCGCCTTGATTGCGCAGCACACGTGTGGTGATGGTTCCGGTAGTGTAAACCTGATCGGCTCCTTTGGGAATATTGCCGGCGAGCACCACTCTCAGTGCTATGCGCTGTGGAGTTATCGTGGAGTCGGCAAGATATTCCACATAATCGGGTTTGAAGAAGTAATATCCCTTGTTTCGCAGTGCATTGGCTATGCGCACGCGTACTTCGTTCAATGAATCGGTGTCGTAGCGGCTTCCGCCACGCATATAGTCACACTTCTGCACCACGGAATCTATGAGATGATACAGTCGCAATGTGTCAGGCATAAGCATTACGGTGTCAATGTAATATTGTGGCCCCGTATGCACATTGTATATTATGCTTGCTTTTTTCTTGTTTTTCCCTTGTGCAAGCTCGTAGGATGCGTGTCCGCGAAAATACCCGTGATTGTCAAGGATTTGGTCTATCATCTCCGTCCGCACTTCGGGGCGCACATCCGATATGAGTACAGGTTCTTCCACAAGTTTTTCATAAAGCCAGTGGCGAAACCCTTTTGGGGGATTGGGCCAGTTATTGTAAACCCACAGTCCCAGCGGAAACGGATAGCGCACGCTCGGCGATATAAGGCAGTTGTTCGGTTTTACGTTTACTGCCTCTTTCACGTTGTCACTAAGTCCCGGAGCCAGCGTTTGGCCTGAATCAGGCACTATGGCGGTTCTTTTTACGCCGGTATATAGAATATCTTCCTCACCGAGGCGTCGGGTTGTGGAGCATGCTGAGATAAGCAATGCTGACACTATCGGAATGATTAGGCGAAGTGATTTCATTGCTGTGCAGGTTGTGGATTATTGTGTGACGGTTGTGGTGTCAGTGTGCGCTGGCGCCTGAAGATATCGCTAAGACGGTTGATTTTGCGTTTGAGCACAAATCCCACGCCTGTCTGTGTGATTTCGCCCTCAAGAATGCTTTCGTACCCCACATGGCGGAATACTCTCACGTACATTGATCCGCTGCGGTTCAGCATGTATTCTACGGCTACATCGTTCACCAGATTCTCTGCAAGGTTTTCGTCTTGGTCGGCATCGGTGGAGTAGTTGCCACCTACTACAATCTTGAATCGGTCGTTGAACAAGGTTTTGGACACCTTGTAACTGTAGCTTGTGGCCGTTGACTTGGTTCCGTCAGTGGTTTTGTCATATTGGTCGATACCGAAACTGATATCCACCCCTTTGATATTGTTGGCCGCCCAAGAATTGAGGCGGGAGGTGAGGAATGAATATAACGGATTGCCCGACAATGATGCATTGGCCTTGGTGCCCGGGCCGGTATATACATTGTACAGCAGCATGTTCATTGCTTGGTTGGCTCGTTGCTCCGGGCTCATCCCTTGTAGCTCGTTTTGGATGGTGAGGTCATCGTTGGTGGACAGGTCAAATGCCACGTCCATATTGTTGAGCGTGTTGGTGGCTGATAACGACACTATGAAATTCACAAGCCGTGAGTTCTGTCCCTCCTGTGTCACATTGGCCTTTATATGGTCTGCCGCATGGATGTTGAGCGTGGGATTGAGAATATCTCCGCTGAACGCCACGTAGCTCCCTTCCTGGAACGTGAAATTCTTTTCCGACATAAATGGAGGAGTGTACCGTACAAACCCTTTGTCAATATTGATGCGTCCTGTCAGGCGTCCGTCACTGCTCATCGGTGTGAGGGTGTACGTGAGGTTGCCTTCCGGTTGCAGAGAGGCTTTGTTCTGGCCGTCGGTGGAGAGGTCCGCATTTATGGTGCAGCCTGCCGACAAGGTAAGGTTGGCATCCAGAAACATTGCCATTGTGTTCTGAACCACAGTGTCGGGGCTAACCACATTGGCGGTGTCGGAAAACTGCACGAATGTCACCATGCTTCCCGTGCTCTGGGATGTAAGTGCGGATTGGCCCACACTTGACACCACGTATGTCACATTGGTGCCGGGAAGCAGATTGAGATTGGCGTTTACGCGAAGCAGGCGCATGTTGCCTGTTACATCTGCATCAAGGTCAATGAATGCTTTTCCGTATATGTCAGCCCCTCGCGGACGGTTGGAGTTCACGAGCTGCATATCCTTGGCATTGAGATTGAGATTGATCTGGGGGTTGCTCAGTTCATGCGCATCAACAATGCCGTTTACATACAATGGATTGCCGTTTAGGCCTGATATTGTGAAATTCTTGAAATGCACGATTGAGCTGTCAACTGGTATCCTGTCTTCCGAGAATCTGTATGATGCACCGGTCATTGCAAGCTTCACTGCCGTGGAGTCAAAATCCAGATAACCGTTGAAAATGGGATTTGTCAGTGAGCCTGTAATGTCCATCTCTCCGTTGAGCATTCCCGACAGTGCGGCTGTGCCTTTGGGCAGGAACGGATTGACTATCCGCAGCGGAAAATGTATCATTGAGAAATCAAGCAGGAATGGTGAGGTGGCCGTGCTGTCGTTGAGTACACCTCGCGCAGTGATTACTTTTACGGAATCGACCATTAGTGAGGCATCCGCTTGCAGAAGGCCCGTCTTGTCATTGAATACTGACAGATCTATGTCAAAATCTCCCACACGCTCACGCCCGTAATAGAAATCGTTAAGATTTACCGTCCCATGACCCGTCAGGGCTGTGGTGTTCCAGTTGAATCGCATGTCGGCTCCCACATTTCCTTTCATCGGGGGAGCGAACGGAGATATGCTCAGCCAGTCCTGAATCATTATGTTTTTCAACTGCAATACAACATCGTTTTGTGCGGAAACAGTTGCGGTATCGGTGCTTTGTTCCGTATAAAGATGCAGCGACGAATTAGCGTTGTCAAGCATCAGGTCGGCATCTATGTGATGGGTAAAGAAGTTGTACGACACAAAGTTGTCGCTGTTGAGCGTCCATTGTTTGTACCCTATCACCGGCTTGTGCGGGATGAAGCTCACCCGCGCCATGGAATCGGTCATGGCTGCGTTGACACCAATAAAGAATCCTTCCTTATCCTGTATGTTGCGCTGATGTACAAGGAAACTTGCTTTGTCATTGGCAAGGTATCCTCTGAGTGTCACATGGGCAAAATCGTCAAAGGTGCCGGGGCGATTGTTCATATTGATGGTATATACCAGATATTTTCCATGCTGCAATGCATCAAGTGCTATAGTGTCAGTGCGCATTGTTTTGGTGGCAAGCTCGAGGGTCTTGGCATGCAGTGACAAGAGTGAATCGTTGTGAACGGTCATTGATGCGTTGTCCCATTGTATTCCGCTTGTGGCAAGAAAGGTCGCCGCAAGGTTGTTTTGTCCGAGGTTTATGTTTGCGTCCATGGGGGGAATCGCTCGTTGCAGCGCACGCACATCCAGATTGTGGCGGGCTATTGCCGAATCCATCACAGCTGTTATTGACGATAGTTTGGATATAGTGCTGTCAAGACCCGTATAAGCGGTAAAGGTGGCATTCAAGTCGCCTGATTTCAGGGTGGCATGTGATGTCGAATCGCCGGTAAGCAGATTTAACAGTACCTCATCAGCTATGAGCTTGTTCTCGTCTATCACCCAATTGACATGGTTTATTGCCACATCGGCATCTATGCCCATGTTGGCCGGTGCAAAAGAGCCTTCAGTGTCTATGAGCATGGAACCGTAAAGTGGGGTTTCGCTTAACCCGAGTGCCTGAAGGTTTATATGCCGCACATCGCCGTTTACGGTCCATGTGTAAAGATTCTTGGTAACGGTTCCGGAAAAATCGGCCGAGAAATCAGCTTCCGGGTTATGGCTGTCCAGATACCCCTTGACTTCGCCGTTGGCTAATGTGGCTTCAAGTCTGGTATTGCTCAGATGCTTCCCGTTGTAATCCACGCCGTCTATGCTGGCATCAGCATGTATCACGGTGGATGGTACTCTCGGGTCATAGCCGTGTCCGTCAACGGTTATTGTTGCTGTAATGTCGCCTACGCCGAGCGATGGCATGAATGCCTGAACCGGAAATGCATCCGCAACAAGCTTGGCGTTATACCCTTCGCTTCGCTTTTGCCATTTACCGTCAAAAGCCATTTTCCCTTGACCGGTAAAAGCTGCTATGTTGCCGGTTGCGCCTGCCGGAGAGTAATGGATATTGCCTTTTAATTTCATGTTGGGTATAGTGACCTGTTTGGCCGTGGCCCGATCCAGAGCTATTGAGCTTATGAAATTGGCATTGGTCAGCGAGCCTGCAAGTTTCACATCTCCTCCTATCTTTTGTGGCATCATCGGGTAATCCACATATCCGTTGGCTTTGAGCATTATGTAGCGTGGCAATGACGCTTCCACATTATTTACATGCAGGCGCGAGGCTGTCCCTTCCACATCAGCCAACAGTTGCAATCCGTTGGAGCGTGGCACATCCCGCAATATTGTCTTTGTCGTGGGCATTATCTGCTCTATATCGGCAAATCCTATGTTCCCTTGAGCCTTGACCCATATCGGTAAATTGGGGTCTGTTGTTATGTTCCCCATTCCCATCATGGCATCAAGGTTTATCTTTGAGAACAGTGTTGATATTTCAAACTCCTTGGCGTGCATCGCCGCCGAGTCCATCATGAATGTTCCGTGGGCATTAAGCTCCACGCCGCATCGTTCGGTGGCACTGAACTTGCGCAGCGGCACTCTGATTGCAGTGGCCTTGTTGTAAAATGAGTCAACCGCTATGGACACATCTTTCACCTGAATATAATTCATGTCAAGTCCGGGCAGAGGCATGGCTCCGCGCATGGCATACAGCGCGTTCTTGGCCGTCAGCCTGAGTGAGTCGGCGGTAATGGTCCATGGCGCGGTGGCGGGTATTGTGTCAGGGCTTATGGTATCGTGTGGATTGTAATGCGCCATGAATTCAGCTGACGGGGTAAGGTACGTGGCGGAAATAGAGTCAACAGACAGCATTTGCGCATGTATTTTGTTGACGCTCATGTCCACTGTGCCGTCAATCAGCATAGCCACAGGTATTTCTGCCCGCAATGAGTCAATTGTCGGAAGCATCTGCATGGTGTAAGTCACGTTTTTGAGCGTGATTTCTCCTGCATGAATGAGAAGAGGCTTGGCAGCTGCCGTGTCGGTCTTTTCTTGGGTCACTGTGTCTTTGATTACAAGTCTCACATCGGCCCCGTCCAGCATGGCCTTACCCACATCTATCATGCCTTTGCTCAGATTCATGTTGGCACCTTCCGCATCAAAATTCCTTACATATGCTGTCAGGTACATTGCTGAATCACGATTGCCGAGATTGTATTTCACTTCGCTCAGTTGTGTGCCCTTGACATCGATGATCCCTTTCAGAAGTGGCAACAGCTTTACATCCACTCCGGCAGTACCCACAATTGCCATTGTATCTCCGGTGGCTTCTACAACCGTCACATCATGCAACTGCACATTAAGGGGAAATTTCAGTCTCAGATACCCGATTTCAATCTCCATTCCCGTGGATTTCTTCACTTCTTTCAGTGCTATATCCTTAACAAGGTTTTGCACTGCCGGTACATAAAGCAGTACCGGAATGCTGAGAATCAGCAGCACTATGCCGATGAGGGTCCATAGTGAAGCACGCAGTATTCTATGAGCTGATAAACGAGCCACAACAGTGATGAAGAGTTGAAACCAATACGATTTTACAAATGTTAAACACGCAAAGCAGCTCTAATGTTTTATCAATACCATGACACTCCGTTCGACAGCGAGGAGCGTTTGTCGTATTTCAGGTCCTGAAGCAGTGATGAGTTCACTGATATGTGGAAATTATACGACTTGTATGGTCCCACAGGCACAAAACTTGCGGTCATGGTAAAACAGTGCAGATCGCGTGATATGTTGCAATTCATATAGGCAATCTTGTGAGTGTCAAAGTTGTAGCTTGCTGAAAACGAGAAATTCCAGTTTTTGGTAGGTCGGATATTGCCGCTGAAACTCAGGTTCTGGGTTATGCGGCCGTCATACTCCATTTTTTGTTTGTTGAAGTTGCCGTAGGCATAACCTATGGAGTAGTTCACCGACAGGTTCCATGGCACATCCCATTGTGCATACCCGTCCGGATTCATCTGCAAGTCGTCATCGTGGCCGGTTTCAGGCTCCTCGCTTGGCTGGGTATGGTCTTTTTTGTATAGATTGGCCAGTCGGCTGGCAGGCTCATTTTTCTCCTTGCTGTCGCCTTCTTTCTTCTTTTTGCGCTTGAATGTGTCGTTGTTGAATGTGTAGGAAAACGAGGTACCGGTACTTGACAGTCGGCCAAGTCCTTTGCCGTTGGCTATGCGGAGTTTGTTTACGCGCACGGGATTTCCATACTCGTTGAGCTGATAGGTATATACATCCCACACTGCCGACAGGTTGAGGTTGAAGTTCTTGACAAGACGCAGCATCAATGACGTATTGATGTTGGAGAACCTCAGTGAGTCGGCAGCAAAGTTATAGCTTTGCGATACTGTGAAATTTTCTATGAGTGAAATCTTTTTCTCTCCTGTGGAGTCGGCATCTGATTTCACTTTCATTTCAAGGTTGTTGGCAAGCGATAGGGTTACTGATCCTGTGCGCCCTGTTCCCGGTACACCGAACAGTGAGTTGGGGAAATAGGAATACTCTCTGGTTTGCATCCGTCCGGACGCATCCGGATAGTCATATTTGCCGTAATAGCCGAAGAAACTGCTCCCGAAGTCCGGGGCGGCATTAAACGATATTGTTGGCGTGAGCACATGGCGAATCATCTTCACCTTGTCGCCAAGGAATTTCATCGGGCGATAGAACGTATATATCTTGGTGTCAAACGATAACGATGCGCTGAAATCCCACACATTATAGAAGCTGTAGCTCGTGTCGCATATCTCTACTGCGGCGTTAGGGTCCCAGTGACGCCGTACTTTGTTTGTGTACATTCGGTCAGTGATGGACACCGTAGGTGTGATGTTGAAATATTTGAACACATTGAATGTGGCGCTTATGGGCACAGTGTGGCGCATACCGTTGCGCCAGTCTTTGATGAGCGATTTTTTGAAAAACTCATCTTGTTTGGCCGTCAGGGAGTTGTTGAATTGCCCCTGATATGACAGACGGATCTTTTCATACCATCGTTCCGGTCCGATAGGGTGTTTGCGCTTGAATGGATATACCTGTGACAACGACACTGAAACATTGGGGAATGATACCGCGAGTGTGGAGTCTTGGGTGCGCTGCGATATGTTGGCGGTAGTGGATATGGACCACTTGCTGCCGGGCGGACGCCATGTGGCGCTTACGGTAGAGCTTTTGGTATTTTCGGTAAACGAATTTGAGTAGTAGCTGTTGAGGTCGTTGCGCGAATATCCGGAAGTGGTGAAGTTGACCGATGCTGAGAATGTGAATGCGGGATTGGCTTTTGAGTCCTGCATGTGGCTCCACAACACCTGAAAGTTGGTTTGCTTTGAATGATCCGGCGCGCCTTTGTCGCCAAGTATGGTCTTGAGGTAGCTGATATTGAAGTTGCCTGAATATTTGTATCGCTTCACATAAGCTGACCGGGCTTGTAATCCCCATGACCCCTTGGTGTATATTTCGCCGGTAAGGGCAAGGTCGATATTGTCGTTGATGGCAAAATAATATCCTCCGTCCGACAGATAGAATCCTCGGTTGAAATCATCTCCGAATGTGGGGAATATTATACCCGATGAATATTTTTCAGAAAACGGGAAATAACCGAACGGCACAGCCAGCGGCAGTGGCAGACCGGCCAATACCATGTAAGCCGGACCTGTTACTATATCTTTTTTAGGACGCACCTTGGCCTTGGTAAGCTGGAAATAGAAGTGTGGGTCCTCATGTTTGTCGCATGTCGTGTAGCGTCCGTTCTGTATGTATATGGTGTTGTCGTCCACCTTCTTGCTCAGTCCGCCTGTCAGATACCCCTCGCCTTGCTGCGTTATCACATCGGTAATGTATCCTTTTTCGGTCTTGAAGTTGTAGCGCATGGTCTTTGACTCATACTGCGTGCCATTGTCGTCAAACACAGGCGAACCCATTATCTCACCTGTGGAGTCAGGCGCTCCCACGGCATACACCGTGGATGTGTTCATGTCCATCTCTATCCGTTCGGCATCAAGTTTTATATTGCCGTAGGTCACATTGCTCTCGCCGTACAGGTAGGCATTGTTTTGACCGCGAAGCACCATTGAGTCCTTGGCAAATATATCCACTACATTGTCAAGGTCAGTCTTCACGCGCATTATTCGTTTTCCTGTTGTGCGTGTTGATGCCGTATCGGTAGTGTCCCGGTTAAGGCGTGTACGTTTGCGTTCTTGCGATGTTAAGTGGGTTTGTTCCATTGCGGCAGCCATTTTCGCCAGACTGTCTGATACTATGGACTGGACTGAATCCGTACTGTCGCGCCAGGCTCTTAGCCTTTCGGAGGCACGACGGCGAACTGATGCTGATTTGTGCCCCGGTCTTACTGTCGTGTCCCCTATGACCGACCTCAACGAGTCAACAGCCGCCGTATCAGGCAGCTGCAATTGAGCCTGTGAGCCTGACATCCACACCGATGAGGCGGCTGCCGTTAGGCCCAACATTGTCACCACTAAGATTATATATAGATGAGAGTATCTCAATCGTGATAGTCTAATTTACGGCTGCAAAGATAGCACACATTCGCCGAAAATTTACCATGCCTAATGTTATTTTTTATTCAGAGTGGTTAAGAGCCGGCCCTTAGACATCAAGGTTAAGCAACTCTTTTCCGCTGGTGTTTATGACTCTGATATTGATGCCCTGCGCATTTTTGCGGAGTATCATCACTGTTCCGGCATCCATTTGGTAGCCGCCGCCCACAATTACGGGAAATGGATTGCCGGATTTCCCTTTGGGCAGATAATCAAATTCATGCGTATGAGCGTTGATGCTGATGTCAAATGGAGCTTTTCTCAACAGAGGTTCCCACAGTTCAAAGCACAGATTTGGCTCATAATTGCCCCACATGGGAATATGGTGAATCAGCACACGTTTCTTTGCTTTTTTGAACTCTTTTGAGGCGAACTCTTTTTTCATGAAATCCACTTGGTCTTGGCGTAATTTGCTGAAGTCGTTGAGCCCGTAATAAACCGGATGCGAATCTACCTTGTCCTCGCCGCAGTCCAGCATCACAAGGCGCGTGTCACCCCATGAAATTGCCCCGTAAGTAAGGCCGTTGGGATAATCGAAGTGCTGGTGCATCTCTATTGAGTAGGCATCGCGTATCTCATGATTGCCGCGTAAAAAGAATATGGGATGCTCCGCTCCGTCCACGCCTTCTATTATGATGTTGAGGAAATTGGTGGCTTGTTTGGCTGTATGTATATCATCAAGAATATCCCCGTTCATCACCACAAAGTCATATTTCACATCTTTCACCTGTTTCATCAGGGCTTTGAAAGTTTCCTTGTGCTGGTGCAGGTCGTTGAATATTAATGCCGTAAATTCATTGCTGTTGGGTGAGGGGAGGGTAAATTCATACCATGGCGAGGTATAAGTGTGTCCGAATGCCTTGTAATATCCCTGATATTTGAGTATTTCACGTGAATTTACGCGATAATAATATTTTTTGCCCGGTGTAAGTGAATCCAAACGTATTTTGTGCATTTTGTTGTTGCACAATTCCTGACCGTGTATAAGGGTGCGGGCACGTTTTGTATTCAATGTGTCGGTACCGAAATCAATCCAGTTCTGCGTCGGAACATTTGTCTGCCACATTACCGAAATGGCATTGGCGGATGGATTTTGCAAATACGGTTCTCCGAGCATTATTTTCTCATTATCAGTGGCCAGACGGAGTCTTACTGCCACCGGACGATGGTCTGATGCTACTTTATCATCCACTACTTTGGCCCATTCGGTAGTAAGCAAATGGGCTTTCTCCTTGGGCGTGAATATATAGTCAATCGTTTCTGTGGGCTTGTCTGCCGGATATGTGAATTTGTCGGTAGGGGAGAGTGCCACATACTCTTGGCTCATGGCATTGATAAATTGTGATTTCGGAGTGTCGTTTAGGTCGCCGGCCACAAACACAGGTTTGCTGCAAGTGTCTGTTATGGCTTTGATTATATTTAAAGATGCCATTCTGTCTTCTTGGGTGAGCGACAGATGAGTGCCTACGAAAGTGTAAAGCGGGAAATCCGCCACAAACAGTGTGCGGGCCTCCTCTCGCCCCGGAAGTGCTACTGTGCGAACACTCAACGGCTTTTCGCGGCTGAGAAGCCCTATGCCGTACTTGCCTCCGTCATAATCTATTGCCGGGGCAAAAAATGGATGCATATTGGTGCGTTCGGCCAGTTCTCCTAACACGTATTTGTGACCGGACCGTGCCGTCATGCTGTCAACCTCTTGCAGAGCCACTATGTTCGGTTTCACGGATGTTATGACATTGGCTGTCCGTTGTATATTGCAAATATCATCTATGCCGTTGCCGTTTCGTATGTTGTAGCTCATCACTTTTACATAAATGGGACGGGCTGTGGCACACAGGCTCAGTGCCAATAGTGATAAAGATATGATTTTTTTCATGGAATGTGATAAAATGGGATTGTACTAAGTCACAAAAGTACTAAAAATATTTGGATGGGCATAATCATGTTTATTGCTTTTCTTGGCCTTTGCGGCCGTCATTACCTCGCATAAAGCGGGCTATTCCGAATACGAAACAGTTCCGGTAGTATTTAAAAACAAGCAAGGCCGCGCATTAGGGCGCGGCCTTGGGTATTATCCTTAAAGGATTGATTACTTGTTTTCAGAGAGTTTCTCCTTAAGTGCTGCCAGTGCTTCAAGATCACCAAGAGTGGTTTTCTCAATAGACTGGTTGAGCATGGGAGTTTCCTCAGTGCGCTTGCTGGCGCGTTTAGCCTTGCGGGCTTCGTTGCGTTCAGCTTTGGCCTCATCTTCAAAAATGCGGCTGTGAGAAAGGATGATGCGCTTGTTGTCCTTGTTGAATTCGATAACCTTGAAGTTGAGTTTCTCGTCAACCTGTGCTTGGGTACCGTCTTCTTTAACAAGGTGTTTGGGGGTAGCGAAACCTTCCACTCCGTAGGGCAGCGAAATAACTGCACCTTTTTCCACCATTTCAGTGATGGTGCCTTCGTGGATGCTGCCAACGGTGAACACTGTTTCAAATACATCCCAAGGATTCTCCTCAAGCTGCTTGTGGCCGAGGCTCAGGCGACGGTTGTCCTTGTCGATTTCCAGAACCTGAACATCGATGTCGGCACCGATATGAGTGAATTCGCTGGGGTGTTTGATTTTCTTGGTCCATGAAAGGTCGGAGATGTGGATAAGGCCGTCAACGCCTTCTTCAATCTCAACAAATACGCCGAAGTTGGTGAAGTTGCGCACTTTTGCAGTGTGCTTGCTGCCAACGGGATATTTGGTCTCAATATCTTCCCAAGGATCTTTCTTGAGCTGTTTGATGCCAAGGCTCATCTTGCGGTCTTCGCGGTCCAGTGTCAGGATAACGGCTTCGATTTCGTCGCCAACCTTCATGAAGTCCTGAGCTGAGCGCAGGTGTTGTGACCATGACATTTCGCTTACGTGGATCAGACCTTCCACACCCGGAGCTATTTCAATGAATGCACCGTAGTCGGCCATTACCACTACGCGGCCTTTAACTTTGTCACCAACTTTGAGGTTGGGATCAAGTGCATCCCAAGGATGAGGCATGAGCTGTTTGAGGCCAAGGGCGATACGCTTCTTCTCATCGTCAAAGTCAAGGATAACGACATTGAGCTTCTGATCGAGCTGTACCACTTCTTCGGGGTGGCTTACGCGGCCCCATGAAAGGTCGGTGATGTGGATAAGACCATCCACGCCGCCAAGGTCGATGAACACACCGTAGCTGGTGATATTCTTGACGGTACCTTCCAGCACCTGACCTTTTTCGAGCTTGGAGATGATTTCGCGTTTCTGCTGCTCGAGTTCGGCTTCAATGAGTGCTTTGTGCGATACCACAACATTCTTGAATTCCTGATTGATCTTGACTACCTTGAACTCCATGGTCTTGCCAACGAAGATGTCGTAGTCGCGGATGGGACGTACATCGATTTGTGATCCGGGAAGGAAGGCTTCGATGCCGAATACATCCACAATCATGCCGCCTTTGGTACGGCATTTGATGTAACCCTTGATGATTTCGTCGTTTTCAAGAGCTTCATTTACGCGCTCCCATGAGCGGGCGGCGCGGGCCTTGCGGTGAGAGAGGATCAGCTGGCCTTTTTTGTCCTCTTGATTTTCTATGAACACTTCCACTGTGTCACCCACTTTGATGTCGGGGTTGTAGCGGAATTCGTTCATGGGGATGATACCGTCGCTCTTGTAGCCGATGTTAACCACTGCCTCACGCTTGTTGAGCGCGATGATGGTACCTTCGATTACTTCTTTGTCCTTGACGGTGTTGAGAGACTCGTCGTAGGTCTTGGTAAGCTCTTCGCGAGTCTTTTCGCCCTGGGTTTCGCCTTTCTCGAAAGCATCCCAGTCGAAATCTTCAATGGGAGAATTTTTTAATTCTGTCATTTAATTAGTTAATAAATAAGGTTAATTAGAAAATGTGCAATCAGCCTTGCGACTTTTTGCGCTGCAAAGTTACACATAATTTTCTATTCCACAATATTTTTGAGCCTTTTAAAACGCCCTTTTATCACTCGTGGTAATTCAATAATTGGGGGAGCGGATCGGCAATTATGGATGCAATCGTGAGCGACAGGGATTCCGCCGCTTTATGCAGTTGTGCGCTGAAATGATATGCCACCGACCCGGTGAAGTGAACCGGTTGCATCTGCGCATTGCTATAATTCATCACATTGCGCTTGAAAAATTGTGTGAACTGCTCCACGACCATTGCTTCTATGGCCGGGTGGGTGATATGCCGGGACACAAACGGCATGAATGATGCTAAAAATGTGTTCGGCTTCGGTTGCCTGTACACCCGCTCTATTATATCGGCTATGCCGAGATTATAGGTGCGGTGAAATGACTCCGTTATTTCTTTAGGCAGCTGGTGCTTGAATATATTCCCGATCAGTCTGCGGCCAATCACGGCACCGGACCCCTCGTCACCTAAAATAAACCCTAACGGTGACACTTGTTCAGCAATTTCGCTTCCGTTGAACAGACAACTGTTGCTTCCCGTGCCGAGTATGCACGCTATGCCCGCTGAATGGCCGCAGAGAGCGCGGGCAGCTCCCAGCAAATCGCTGTGCACGCTTACGTTTTTACTGCCGGTGGAGTGTGAGAGCATGTCGGCCATTTCACCGCATATTTTCTCCGAGCCGCATCCCGCACCATAAAAATATATTTCGTCCACCGTCCGGTTGCCTATTTGCGGGGCAAGCTGCTCGTCAAGTATTTCTGCAATCTGAGCATACTTCATTGTCACAGGGTTGATGCCCGGGGTGACAAATATTTCCGGTTTGCTGCCTTGCGTCATGCAGGCCCATCTGGTTTTGGTGCTTCCGCTGTCGGCTATCAGTAACATGGCAATTTCAGTCAAAAAGTTGTTTCTCTTTACGGCGGCTGCCGAACATAAATAATCGGCTGAACCTCACTGAGGTTACAAACCATGATGGATGGGTGAGCAGCTTTTCCAGCCGGGAATATGTTTTGCGTCCTAATTCCTTTTTGTCACCGGGCAGATATGGTCGGATTGCCTTAACAATTTTGGAAATATACTCTAATGCTGTCGCCCTGTCTGAGGATGTTCTGGCTATCAGTTTAGCAGCAGTGACAGCCGTATGCAGTACCCTTGAGGAAAAACTTTCGCTTTCCGGCACAAACCCTATGCTGCGAAGAAAATCTATGCGCCCAAGTTCAGCAAGCAGATAATGATACCGCCGTTCCGGATAAACTCCGTTGACAGTACTGCTACCTCGCATCCTGTAATGATAAAGGGGCAACGTGCGTCGTACCACGCGATTGGCATTGGCTATCCATTTTATGATTGTGGCAAAGTCCTCATAAAAATATCCCTTGGGTAACAATGCCGTAACCACACCCTTTCGCCACAGTTTGTCACAAAAAATACTTTGAATTTCCCGGTCTTCGTACACGAGATTCAGCGCATGTTTGCGGTCATATACCTGTACTTCGCCATCGTAGCTGTGCCGTGGACGCGACATGTGGCGCCACTCATAAACATAACCGCACACCGACACATCAGCATTCTCCCGCGTCAGGTCATCATAAAGCACCTGATACATATTAGGCTCAATCCAGTCATCGGCATCCACAAATCCCAGTAGCTCTGCGCGAGCGTTGATTATACCAATGTTTCGCGTGTCCGCAACTCCCGTATTTGATTTGTGAATCACTCGTATGCGGCTGTCTTTGGCCGCATAATCATCACATATCTTGCCCGACCGGTCTGTGCTGCCGTCATCTAGCAATAGCAGCTCCCAGTCAGTAAAGGTCTGGCTGATTATTGAGTCAATAGCCTGTGGCAAATACTGTTGCGTATTGTACACCGGCATTATGATGGATATTTTGGGCGGTTGGCTCATTCTTTGATTATTCCGTTAGGTATGCTGGTGGTCTTGCCGTCACGCGCACGCTGCATTATGGCAATGTTTGTTGCATCCATCGCTCTTGATGCCTCGGGGTGAAACAGGTGGTATTCAAGTGCCGCAAATTTTATGAACCGTTTTTTTAATCCGCTGTTCATGAGTCGGAAACTTATTTCAGAATCTTCGCGTCCCCACCCCGATATGTCTTCATTGTAGCCGTTCACGTTCATCAGATCTTCACGCCAGAATGCCATGTGGCATCCGCGCACATACATTCCGTTTTTGCTTCGCAAATTTGCCATCAGTGGTGTGAGCCATGGCAGCCTGTTTCCGCCTTTGAGCATCGGTAACTCTGACCATGGAGGAAGCCTCAGTAATTCTGCGGTAGTCTCTTTGTCAAGAAGTGTGCGGCTTCCCGTAACAAAACTTCCTTTACGTGCAAACTTTATATGGTCGGCTATAAACTCCTTGTGCAGTATTATGTCACCGTCAATCTGGATTATATAGTCTGACTTGGTCGCTGCTATCGCCTTGTTGCGAATTGCGGCCAGCCGAAATCCCTTGTCCTCATGCCATATATGTTTTACGGTAGCACGCGTTGCAGCGGAAAATTCCTCTACCACGCGTGCTGTAAGGTCGGTTGAGCCGTCGTCGGCTATCAATATTTCATCGGGCAATACGCTTTGTCCAAGCACGCTGCTCAGGCACAGCCGCAAAAAATCGGGGCTGTTGTAGGTGGATATGAGCAGTGCGGTAGTCATCAGTCGCCCATGGTGCGGAGCAGCTCCTCGTTTGACGAAGTGCGTTCCATGCGGTCTTTTATAAATTCCATAGCCTCAATGCTGTTGCGGTCACTGAGGAAGCGGCGCAGAATCCACATGCGGTTGAGCGTTTCCTCGTTAAGCAGCAAGTCGTCGCGGCGGGTGGACGATGCCATGATATCCACGGCAGGGAATATGCGCTTGTTGCTAAGCTTGCGGTCAAGCTGCAGCTCCATATTGCCGGTGCCCTTGAACTCCTCAAATATCACTTCGTCCATCTTGGAGCTTGTTTCGGTAAGTGCGGTGGCAATGATGGTCAACGATCCCCCGTTCTCAATGTTGCGGGCTGCGCCGAAGAATCGTTTGGGTTTTTGCAGGGCGTTTGCATCCACGCCACCCGACAATATTTTGCCGGATGCCGGAGCGCAGGTGTTGTATGCGCGGGCCAAACGGGTTATGGAGTCAAGAAGTATCACCACATCATGTCCGCATTCTACAAGGCGTTTAGCTTTTTCAAGCACTATGCCTGCTATCTTCACATGACGGTCGGCAGGCTCGTCGAATGTTGAGGCGATAACCTCGGCATTCACGCTGCGGCTCATGTCGGTAACTTCTTCAGGTCGCTCGTCAATGAGCAATATCATGATATAAGTTTCCGGATGATTGGCGGCAATGGCGTTGGCTATATCTTTAAGCAATATGGTCTTACCGGTTTTGGGCGGTGCCACGATAAGTCCGCGCTGTCCTTTGCCTATGGGCGAGAACATGTCCACTACGCGGGTGGATATATTGGAGGTGCGGCCTGAGGTAAGATTGAATTTCTCGTCGGGGAACAAAGGCGTGAGATGCTCAAACGGTACACGGTCACGAATAAATTCGGGTGAACGGCCATTGACACTAAGTACTTTGCTCATCGGGAAATATTTCTCTCCCTCTTTGGGAGGACGGATGGTGGCCTCAACCACATCACCGGTCTTCAGTCCGTAAAATTTGATTTGCTGCGGCGTTACATACACATCGTCGGGAGACGACAGATAGTTGTAGTCGCTGGAACGCAGAAATCCGTAACCTTCGGGGATAATCTCCAGCACGCCGCTGGTTTGTATCAGATCTTCAAAATTATACTGTGGTTCTTGGCGTTGCTGGTTGTTGTTTTGGTTGTTCTGATTATTTTGGTTGTTGTTGCGGTTTTTGTTCTTGCGATTTTTCCCCTGTTGCTGTTGTTTCTCCATTTGCCATGGTTCAGCCAGTGTGATGGGAGCTGTGGCGGCTGCCTGAGCTGCTTGGGCGGCAGCTTCTTCTTTTTCGCGCTGCGAGCGCGGCACAAAGCGGCGTCCTTCGCCACGGGGAAAGAACATTCCCAGTGAGCTGTCGGGATTGGGGCGGAAATCGCCGCGACGGCGCTCATTGTTTTGTTGCGGTTGCTGATTTTCCTCGTTGGGTGTCGGTTGCAACTTGGTTTGCGGTTCTTCCTCCGATTGCGGCTGCCTCTCGTTTTCCTGAGCGTTAATTGGTGCGGGCTGTTCCTGAGTGTCCGGAGTCTTTTCTTCCTGCACAGGTTCCTGCTGCTCTGACTGCACGTTCTTCACTCGCGCACGGCGGTTCTTGCGGGGCTGTTCTTCTTTTGGCGCAATCTCCGCAGGCACTGATTCCGGCTCTGCAGTTTTTTCAGTTTCTGTGCTTTCCGCACTTTTTTCTGCTGCGGGTTTGGCTTTTCTGGTACGTTTAGGCTTTTCTGGCTCGGATTTTGCAGCTGTATCTTCAGCCGGTGTGTTGACTTCAGCTTCAGCGGGTTTGTCTGCTTCTTTCTTTTTGGCATCGTTTTTTGGCGGACGACCGCGTCTGGGCTTGGGAGCGTCTGCATCATTTTTGCGTTTGCGCTCGGTGGCGGTAGAAGCGGCGTTGATGGCTTGCTGGTCAAGGATAGCATACACCATTTCGTCTTTGTCAGCCGTGTTTACTTTTTTGATGCCCATCTGATCCACTATATCCTTGAGCTCTTGCTCAGGCATAGCTTGAAGTTTGGAAATACTGTACATAAATTAGATATTGGAAATATGGAGTCAGATTTGTTCAATTCTGACTTCGCGGCTTTATTGCTGCACACCCAAGGGGCGCATCTCTGTGCCGTACTCGTGTCGGCAATTGCCGCCTGAGGGGAATTTTTTTGATTTTTATGGAATTAAGAATGGAATTGTGACACTTGGCACAACTGCCGGCATGTCTGGCCACGTGGACCTCGGAAAATTCAGTGCAAATATACACACATTTTTTCATATCCTGCAAATAAAATCCCTATATGCTGTTAAGTTTTGCTAATTAAAACTTGAGTAGGGAAGTATTTAGGCGGATTTTCAGTAATTTTGCAAGTCTATGGTAAAAAAAGCTACACATAATTCCGATATAATAATTAAAGGTGCGCGGGTAAACAATCTCAAGAATGTTGACATTGAGATTCCGCGCAATAAGCTTATTGTCGTTACCGGTCTTTCCGGTTCCGGCAAATCTTCACTCGCTTTTGACACGCTCTATGCCGAAGGGCAGCGTCGTTACGTGGAGAGCTTGAGTGCTTATGCACGGCAGTTTATGGGGAAAATGGCAAAACCCGAATGTGACATGATCAAAGGTTTGCCCCCGGCCATTGCCATTGAGCAGAAAGTAAATACCCGCAACCCTCGCTCCACTGTCGGCACGGCAACCGAAATATATGATTATCTCCGATTGCTCTTTGGCCGTATTGGCCGCACTTATTCTCCCGAAAGCGGTTCTGAGGTCAAAAAACATACTGCCGACAATGTGGTGGATGTTGCTGTATCTTACCCGGAAGGCACACGTTTGGCTGTGGCTGCCGAAATCGTTATACCTGAAAAACGACGGTTCGCTACTCAGCTTGATGTATATCTCAAGGCCGGTTTTTCACGGCTTGTTACTCCAGATGGCAGTTTTGTGCAGATCTCGGATCTTCTTGCTGATGAAAAGAATCCGCCTCTTTCCCCCGATGGATACATGCTCCTTGTTGACCGTCTTGCGGTTGCGCATGACGGGGACGAATTAAGCCGTCTTGCCGATTCTGTTGAAACTGCTTTTTTTGAAGGGGGTGGCGCTTCCGCTTTGTTGGTTTGGACTGATGATGGAGTCGTATTGCACAGGTTTTCAAGCCGATTTGAAGCCGATGGCATCACTTTCGTTGAGCCTACCGAGCAGATGTTCAATTTCAATAATCCCTACGGGGCTTGTCCGGTTTGTGAAGGGCTCGGGCGAGTGCAGGGCATTGATGAGCGTCTCGTGGTACCTGATCCGCAGCGGTCGGTATTTGATGGCGCAGTAGTGTGCTGGCGTGGCGAAAAAATGGGATTGTGGCGCGAGGAGCTTATTGCCCGGTCGTCATCGCTTGGTTTCCCCATTCATCGTCCCTATGCCGAGCTTACGCAGGATGAAAAAGACATTCTTTGGCATGGCAAAGGCTCTTGGGAGGGAATTGATGGCTTTTTCCGCATGGTTGAGAGTCAGCAGCACAAGGTGCAGTATAGGGTCATGCTTGCACGTTATCGAGGTCGCACTGTTTGTCCCCGGTGTCACGGCTCGCGATTGCGCCCGGATGCAATGTGGGTCAAGGTTGGAGGAAAGAATATAGCCGAACTTGCCGACATGCCTATCAGTCAGCTCGCTGTATGGTTTGACAATCTGCAGCTGTCCGACACCGATGCTGCTATAGCAAAACGCTTGCTTGTGGAAATACGCAACCGCATAGGTTTCTTGCGTGATGTCGGCCTTGGCTATCTCACTCTCAGCCGTTTGAGCAACACATTGTCCGGAGGCGAGAGCCAGCGCATAAACCTTGCCACTTCTCTCGGCAGTTCTCTTGTTGGCTCGTTGTATATCCTTGACGAACCGAGTATCGGTTTGCATTCCCGTGACACCGACCGCCTGATTTCCGTGCTCCGCAAACTTCAGCAGCTTGGGAACACTGTGGTTGTGGTAGAGCATGACGAGGATATAATGCGTGCTGCCGATTGGATTATTGATGTTGGTCCTGAAGCCGGCCGTCATGGAGGTGAAATTGTATATAAAGGCCCCATTGACAATCTGGAGCATGACCATAAAAGTTACACAGCCCGCTATCTCACAGGCGAGTTGTCTATTCCTGTACCGTCCTCCCGCCGCAAATGGCGTGATTATATTGAAGTGCAAGGTGCCAGAGAACACAATCTCAAAAATATTGATGTTAAAATTCCGCTTAATGTCTTGACGGTAGTCACTGGAGTGAGCGGTTCCGGCAAATCCACTTTGGTGCGTGATATTTTATACAGAGCCTTGATGCGTCATTTTGACAATCCTTGCGATGCCCCCGGCTTGCACACAGCTGTTGTCGGTGACCTGCATCGTTTATCGGGTGTGGAGTTCGTTGATCAGAACCCCATAGGGCGTTCGTCGCGAAGCAATCCTGCCACTTATGTCAAGGCGTATGACGAGATACGCCGTCTGTTTGCCGATCAGCAATCTGCCAAGCAGATGGGTTTCGGACCCGGATATTTCTCTTTTAATACCGAAGGTGGCCGTTGTGAGGCTTGTAAAGGCGAGGGTACTATCACCATTGAAATGCAGTTTATGGCCGATATTACCATTGAATGCGAGGAATGTCACGGACAGCGTTTCAAGCGTGATGTGCTTGACATTACATATCACGATAAGAATATCAACGATGTGCTCAACATGACAGTCAACGAGGCTATTGAATTTTTCTCGGCTCACGATGGCTCGGTTGAGCGCCGTATCGTCAGTAGGCTCCGTCCGCTGCAGGATGTCGGTCTCGGATATGTAAAACTCGGCCAAAGTTCTTCCACTCTCTCCGGTGGTGAGAATCAGCGCGTAAAGCTGGCATATTATCTCTCCATGGACAATGCCGGCCCCACCATGTTCATTTTCGATGAGCCTACCACTGGGTTGCATTTCCATGATATTCGTATTCTTATGGATGCTTTCAACCGGCTTGTGGCCAAGGGGCATACCGTAGTAATCATTGAGCATAATCTCGATGTGATCAAATGTGCCGATCATGTTATTGATATCGGTCCCGAAGGCGGGGATGCCGGTGGCAACCTTGTGGCTCAGGGCACTCCCGAGCAGGTGGCTCGCTGCACTGAAAGCTACACAGCCGAATATCTCCGTCCAAAGCTCGGTATGTGATGAAAATTTTGTAAATTTGCGGGAAATTTCAGTTTCCCCAAAACATCGTTATGCAGGAAAAAATTATAATTCTTGACTTCGGTTCGCAAACAACCCAGCTTATAGGCAGGCGTGTGCGCGAACTCAACATGTATTGCGAGATTCTGCCTTATGACAAAATGCCGCTTGACGACCCCTCCGTTATCGGAGTGATTTTGAGCGGTTCGCCGTTTTCGGTGTATGACAAAAAGGCATTCTCAATTGATTTAAGCACCATTCATGGACGGTATCCGATACTGGGCATATGCTATGGTGCGCAATTTATGGCCTACAGCTGCGGTGGTGCGGTTGAACCCGCCGATTCCCGCGAATATGGCCGTGCCCGCCTCCAATGGATTGACGAGGCCAATCCGCTTATGCATGGCATTGAACCCGGTGCTCAAGTGTGGATGAGCCACGGCGACACCATAACCGCGCTTCCGCAGGATTTCAAAATCATTGCTTCCACCGAAAAAGTACCCGTTGCCGCTTATCAGGCCGACGGCGAAAAGTTATGGGGCGTTCAGTTCCATCCCGAAGTGTTCCACTCTGAGTGTGGCATGCAGCTTCTCCGCAACTTTGTTGTGGATATTTGCGGCGGAAAGCAGGATTGGAGTGCTGCTTCATTCATTCAGTCCACAGTGGCTCAGCTCCGTCAGCAACTTGGCAATGACAAGGTTGTGCTCGGTCTCAGCGGCGGCGTTGACAGTTCTGTTGCAGCCGTATTGCTCAACAAGGCCATTGGCAAAAATCTCACTTGCATATTCGTGGACCATGGCATGCTTCGTAAAAACGAGTTTCAGGATGTGCTCCGCGACTATGAGTGTCTTGGCCTCAATGTTATCGGCGTGGACGCTTCCCAAAAATTCTTTACCGAGCTTGCCGGTGTCACTGACCCCGAAAAGAAGCGTAAAATTATCGGCAAAGGATTTATAGATGTCTTTGATCAGGAAGCCCGCAAGCTCAAGGATGTGAAATGGCTCGGTCAGGGCACTATTTACCCTGATTGCATAGAATCACTCTCAATCACAGGAACTACCATCAAGAGTCACCACAATGTAGGCGGATTGCCTGAGAAGATGAATCTCAAGCTTTGCGAGCCGCTCCGTCTGCTGTTCAAGGATGAGGTTCGTGCCGTTGGCCGTGAGCTTGGCATGCCTGAACACCTTATCACACGCCATCCTTTCCCTGGCCCCGGTTTGGCAGTTCGTATCCTTGGGGACATTACACCCGAAAAAGTGCGCATCCTTCAGGAAGCCGATCATATATTCATACAAGGTCTCCGTGACCATGACCTTTACAATAAGGTTTGGCAGGCAGGCGTTATACTTCTGCCAGTGCAGAGCGTAGGTGTGATGGGTGATGAGCGCACCTATGAGCGCGCCGTGGCATTACGTGCCGTTACATCCACCGATGCTATGACAGCCGACTGGGCGCATCTCCCGTATGAGTTTTTGGCCGAAGTTTCCAATAAGATAATTAATTCGGTCCGTGGCGTTAATCGCGTAACCTACGACATCTCCTCCAAGCCGCCAGCCACCATCGAGTGGGAGTAATAATTAAACCACTTTAAAGAACAAAAATGCAGGCCCTTTAGTCAAGAGCCTGCATTTTTATTATCGGTTGAATTATTCAAAATCAAACCATGGAGTCCAGCTGCCAAAGCCCGATGAATCTCCGTAGTAGGATGTGTCGCTGCACCACGGCAGGAGATATATTGAATACTTTCCGCCATCGTAATCGGGAATTGTGAATGTCAAATCATCTCCCAGATAACCCTCATGTATAACATCAGTATTGTAGCATAAGACGTATGCATAGTAATACTCGTTGTGGCTTCCGGGAGTGAGATCTACGGTCAGCACGCCATCGGCATTCACGGTCACACTGTTGATTGTGGGAATGCCTACCTCTCCTTTTTGAACCGTATAAGTGGCGGTTGCAGGAGTTGATTCCATGAACAGTGCGTTGTTTGACACCGCTGTTATGCTTATGGTGCATTCGCCCGGGAGAATAAGCAGATTGTTCTGGTTGCTGTAGAATTCTCCGCTCAACGACTCTGAACCGCTCACTGTGTAACGGTAATAATCGGCATTGGGCACAGCATCAAAATCAATATATGTCTCTGCCGAGTAGCTCACATCCTGGCTTATAACAAGATTGGCAGGAGTTGCAAGCATCGTCTGCTCCAGAGTGAATTGTGTGGTGGCTGCTCCTGACATGCAGTATTCCGAGTCATAGGAATGTGCCACAACTGTAAGAGTATAAGTATCGGTTGACAGACCGGTGAGTGTATTGGTCGTCTCGGTCCATTCTCCCGATTGCGATACAAGCGATGAAGTCAGCTCATATTGGTAGTAATCGGCATGTTCCACGCTTTCAAAGCTCACTGTCACATCGCCGTTTGATTCTATCACGGCATTAAGGTTGGCAGGTGTGGCCAACGGTATCTGTGAGCCGGTTTTTGCTTGAAGTGTGTAGATGGCACTCTGATTGCCCGGAATAGGAGCGTATGCATACACTTTAAGTGTGTACAATGTATTCTGTTCAAGGTCTGTAAAGCTTGCGTATGTGTTTTGTGTCACATCGGCAATCACCTTGGTGCCGTCCGGATGATACAGTTCATATCCGTACTGGTTCACACCTTTGATGCTCTGCCATGAAAAGTCAAGTGAATTGGGCGTTTGTCCGGTCACTTCAAGACCCGTCTTTTCCGGAAAGTCAATTTCCACCGGCTCCGGATCATTGCTGCTGCAACTTACAAGTGCCGCTCCCATTGCGGCAGTAATTGCTATTGGCAATATGTATGATAGTTTCATGATTTCTAAGTATATGTCTAATTCTAAAATTATTCAGTGGGTTGGTCCCAATACCAGGCTATATACAGATACGGTGAATATGATTCAAGACCCTCGTCAAGGAATCCATAGAAATTCATCCAGCCAAAGCAATCCTGACCGTCGGTAGGAATATTCACATACGAGCAGTAAGAGCTGTTGTCGTAATACTGGCTGATGAGCGGATAATACAGCGTTTCTGTTTCTCCGGTTGATGTTTTTGTAAGCACAAAGCTGGGATAAGAGTCATCTTCCGGATTATAGAGCATATACGGGTGGTCGCCGTAATCTTCCCAGTCAGTGAGCACTTCTGTCATTAGTTTGTACTCACCCGATTGGGGCACAATTACATAGTCATTTTCAACTGCACCAAATCCTAGATCCGATGTTGAGAAGCGGAATGTGAAGCCGCTGTTCATGAAATTGGGTATTCTGTACAGGTTTGAGCCACGGAAATGTTCTACAGTACCGGATATGTTGTCATAGGGTGTGGTATAGGAAGTGATGTTGTCATAGACAGTGAACGTGGTGGTACATGCGTCCCATTCCGATGCCAAGGCTTTGGCCGTGTAAACGCTCACTCCTGCGGCATATGTATGCACATATTCCGGTGCCACCGACAGCTTCATCTCCACTTCCTGGCGTTGTTGCATATTCCGCACATTGATTGAGTAGATGGCTTCGCTCTCTCCGTCAGCAAAATCCACTGCGGCAGGAAACTCCATTCCGGCTTTATCCTCAAGCAGCTCGCCGTCAAGATACACTTGCGAGGTTATGGGCACCGATACGGCGCCTTCTGATTTCACGCGGCGTATCACCACATCTATGGTGGGATTGTCATTGACCTCTACTGTGCAATAGGATGGGTTGTCGGTTGAGAAAAACACTCCCACATTTGATTCCGGTTCGGCCGGGCCGGGATTCCAGTCATGCGATGAGCAACTGCACAGGGCTGTTACTGCGGCAATGGCGAATATGGCCGATAATTTTATATTTCTCATTGTAACGATTCAATAAATAGATGATTATTCTACCCAAAGAGTGAATTTTGATGATGGGTCAGGATTGAGCTTGCACTGGGAGTTAAGGTCATTTTCTCTTCGCGGTATAAACATGGTGCTCCAGCCCGGCACATATCCTTTCTCTGAATTGTAGCGGAAGCGTTCAAGGTGGTTGGTGCCTTCATAACCGCGTGTCACTGCCATGCGCAGACGGCGTATATCCCACAGTGATAGGCCTTCGCCCCACAGCTCGATGCGTTTTTGCTTGATGAGTTCTTCGGTAAAATCTTCCAGTGATCCTGCTACGCAACTGTAGGTCGCTTCTGTATAGCGGTAGGTGTTCATGAACGAGTTGAGGGCGGCCACGCCTGCTCCCACTCCGTTGAGGTTTCCTTTGGCTTCTGCAAGTATGAAATACATCTCTTCCACACGCATCAGCGGTATTGCCACCTTGTTACCTGTGGTAGCAGAGTTTCTTTCTCCTGCGCCCGGACGGAATTTGAATCCCACATAAGGCGCATTGTTCAGCCATTCGTCATAGCTCATGGAAGTAAGATGACTATAATTATCGGTAAATACCGATTCATCAGAGGCCGCTGCTTCAAACAGTTCCGGATCTATCCATGTGCGTTTGCGCCAGTCATTGTCCGACATTGCCTCATACAGCGTTTTGTCTATCATGTGCTGTGCGCTATATTCGGTGGACGATACTCCGTATTTGGCCTCAGGTGCCATGAACGATACCCATGATTTCCATGTGTTGCTTGTCACCATTACATCCGAGCTGCTCATTAGTATTGCCAGCAGCCATGCCGAAGTCGGGGTGTTGAATCCCGAAGTCACGCTGTGCCATTCATCTTCGGTCATTGGAGTGGCTCCTGAATCTATGACTTTTTGGGCATTTACTATCGTCTGACGGTAGGCATCGTTGGCACTTGTCACTCCAAGCGGGTCAAGTGCATAGCCCGGACCAAGCACATTCTCATAGCTGACATTGTCATTGGCAATCTGTTCGGCCAGATCTTCAGGATAGTCGCGGAAACGGGTCGCTATCTCAAGCCACAAACGGGCTTTCATTCCGTATATGGTGGCAAGGGACGGCTTGTTTATCTCAGGGGTCTCCGACACCTTGGACATTGCACGTTCTGCACGGTTGAGGTCGGTCAGAATGAAACGGTACATCTCATAAAACGGCGCACGCGGATTGGCAAATGCCTGTTGCTCTGTAGTGTTCTCCGTAACGATAGGCACTGTCAGTCCTTTGATGCCTTTAGATGCTGCATCATTGTCTATGGCAGCCACACCCGAATCATGAAATTCATACCAGCGTGCCAAATCAAGGTATGCCAGTGCGCGGTACACCAGTCCTGTGGCAAGGTTGAGCGCGTCTTCGCTGCTGTCCGAGCATGCGCCCACGCATATATTGCATTTCTTGATGAGGTAATAGTAGCGTTGCCAGAAATCTGTCTGGAGCTGGTAATCGCCGATATACAGAGGCTCCAGATAATCCATAAAATAGTAATATGATGGGTCTTTGATTGGCATGTCTGCTATCATGACATCACGATAAATCATCTGTTGCGGGTAACCTATATCAGAATATGAGCTGTTTGATCCCGTATTGATATATTTGGTGATGGCATTCGCAAGACCATCTTTGCTCGCTTGTTCTATCTGTTCCTGAGTGGCGCCGCTGGTGGGAACAGGATCATCCATGCACCCCGTCATTGTAACCAAGGCTATTGACGAACTCAGCAGATATGATAGTATTCTTGATGTTTTCATGTTCTGAATTCTTGATTGAGATTAGTACTGGATGCTGATTCCGCCCATAAATGTGCGCATTGGTGAGTAGCCGCCTTCTGATGAATACAGCATGCTCTGGCGCGGGTCAAACCCTTGTCGTTGGGACCAGTAGTAAATATTGTCGCAGGCAAAATACACGCGGAATTTCTGCAAATGCATCTTGTCAAGCAGTTTCTTTGGCAGTGAATAGCCTATGTTGAGGTTCTTGAACCACAGATAGCTGGCATCTGTCAGGAAACGGTCTGTTGTCACTGCTGTGCTGTTGTCGCTGTACTGCCATATTGGTATGTCGCTTGTCGGGTTCTCGGGCGACCATGACTTGAACACATCGCGGTGAATGTTGGAGCCGGTGGCACCCAACGACGGCGGAGTCATAAGACCCTGATAACCGGTGTCAAGTTTCTTGCCGCCTATTGAATAATTGAATTGTGCCGAAAGGTCAAAGCCAAACATGCGCAAGGTGGTTCCGAAGCCGCCGAACACGTCGGGCAATGCCGAGCCGCAGTTCACATAGGCTGCGTTGGCTATTTCGGTAGTGGTGCTGACACCGTCTTCAAGATAGAACAGTGATTTGCCGGCACTGTTTACGCCCGCATAACGCGGTATGCGCCATGTGTACATCGGAAGTCCTTCGCCCACAAAATTCCAGCCGTCAACATAACCCTCTGCATCACCCAACTTTGATTGTTTGCGTGAATCGGGAAGGCGTGTCACTTCGTTATTTTGCCACGATAGGTTCATATTCAGGCTCCAGTCTATATCCTTGGTGCGGATTACCGAACCCGACAGCTCCATCTCAAGACCGTGGTTCACCATATCGCCCACGTTGTCGTAATATGAACTGTACCCCAAGCTGGTAGGCACATCAAATAACTGGAGCATATTGGTGGTCTTGCGGCGGTAATATTCAATGTCGCCTTGCAGGCGGTTGTTGAAGAACTCAAACTCAACGCCGGCATTGAACGACCCGGTGGTTTCCCATGTTATGTCGGGATTACCTTTTTGGGAGAACACCAATGCCACCTCGTCATTTGAGTTGTCAATATAATAATAGTCTGTATAGCGGAAGTTTCCTATTGCATCGTTACCGACTTCACCATACGACATCTTCACTTTAAGCATGTTTATCATGGGATTTTTAGGGAACCATGACTCTTTGTTTATAATCCATGCTGCGCCCAATGACCAGAAATTACCCCATCTGTGATCCGGGTGGAAGCGTGAGCTTCCGTCACGGCGGAACGATGCCGATGCAAAGTAGCGCGATGCGTAATCGTACTGTGCGCGGGCAAAGAATCCTTCTATATTGTACATGCTTGAGCTGGAGCCGAGCGAACCGTTGATGATCGCGCCGTCAAGCTCTGTATTTTGGCCGAACATGGCTATATTGCTCTTGTTGCCGAAAAGTTCCGTGTCGCTCAGGCGGCTGTATTCATGTCCTATGAGTGCATTGAGGTTGTGTTGGCCCCAAGTCTTGTCAAAGCTGAGCAACTGTTGGAAATTGGTCTCGTTGTTGCGGTAATGTGCCACGGATGTGGTTCCTTTGTCACCTTCTTTTGAATAGCCGTAATAGGGGTTGGTGGCTACCTTGGAGCGGAACTCATGATTATAAACGCTTCCGTTCACAGTCAGCTTGAAGTATTTCAGGAAGCTGAAATCGGCAAAACCCTGAATGTTGAACGAGTTGTTTGTCATGTTGTTCTCATTAAGCAGGTCATCTTGAATCGAGTTGCCCGATTTCTCGATACCGCGCTGTATTCCTCCGTTTTCGCCGTCACCATAGTCATAACGCGGTCCGTGCGAATCCGTAAGTATGCGTCCCATGCCGTCACGCACAAACAGCGGATATATCGGTGCTATGCTGTGGCATATTGAGAATGCTGCATTCTGGGCATCGGATGATGTGTGGGTGTAGGTTGCGTTACCTCCCACTTTCAACCATGAGAAAGCTTGGTAATCAGCTTTGAAGCGGGCACTGTAACGGTCAAGTTTTGAACCGTAGCTTATGCCCTCGTTGCCAAGATAACCGAGGCTCGCATAAAACGATGAGCGTTCATTGCCTCCCGAAAGAGCAAGATTGTATTCCTGACGAAATCCGGTGCGGATACCGTAGTCACGCCACCGGTCGGGAGAGAGTGTGTAGATGTTTCCGTTGTATGCCACTCGGTTGCCTAAAGTAGCATTGGGATTAAGGCGTCCGTTGGTTCCGATAAGGAACTGGTTGGCCGGAACAGAATATACCATATAGTCAAGACCGCCTTGTGTGGACGGTTTGCCCAAGGTGTTGTTGGCATTGGCATGTGCTTGGCTGAAGCTTTGGCCTTGGCCGTACATATAATAGTTGCGCAGTGCCAGATAATGGGCCTCATAGTATTCGCCCGGATTATCTATCACATCATAATCCTGCAGACCGTCAGTATTTGCTCCCCACTTCATGTCAAGCGATACGGTCGTGTTGCCTCGCTTGGCATTCTTGGTGGTTATCATTATCACACCGCCGGCTGCACGTGCTCCGTAAAGTGCCGTTGATGCGGCATCTTTGAGCACTGAAATGTTGTCCACATCGGCCGGATTGATGTCACGCATGTAACCGGAGTAGGGCAATCCGTCCACTACTATAAGGGGAGAGGTGCCCGCATTGATTGAGCCTATACCGCGTATTATTATGGATGCTTCATCCGATGGGTTGTTGGATTCTATCATTGACAGACCTGCTACCTTGCCGTCAAGTGCCGAAATAGGGTCATTGACTTGCTGCAGTTGAATGTCTTCTGATTTTAGTACGCTCGCTGAGCCGGTGAATGACTCTCGCTTCTGTTTGCCGAAAGCTGTCACCACCACCTCATCCATCAGATGCGATTGCGTTAGGAGCTTGATTGTCACATCGGGTGCTATCTTCACCGTTTGTGGTGCGCATCCCACGTAAGTCACTGTTATAGACTTGTTGGCTGCCGTAAGACCGGTTAGTGTGAATTTACCGTCAATATTGGTCACAACTTTTGTTTTTGTGCCGTCAACGGTTACTGTTGCGCCTACTATCGGCTCACCGTCGTCTTGCGAAATCACCGTTCCTTGCATATGGGTGATTTGTGCCAATGCACTGAATGTTACAAACATCAGTGCCAGAAAAAATGTGAATTTTTTCATACGAAAAAGTTTACATGGCTTAATTTGAAATGATCAGTTTATTAAGGCATCTCTATGCCGTCATTGGATATTTGGAAAAATATATTCCGCAAAAATAATTATTTTTTGATTTTTATATTAAAGAAACTCGTATTAAATCTTTCATCATCCCGTAAATAATGCCGAGTCCTCTATTATTGGCAATAGTCATCTGTTTTTTTAATTGTGTTGTTTTTTTGTGAATAATTATGCGAGATTGGCAAGCTGACACGGATTCCCTACTATCCACAGCACATCTCCCTCAGCAAACCTTGTTGATGCATCAGGGGTGAAAAACTCTCCGTCGCGCGCTATGCTCACCAATAATGAGTGATAATCATTGCGTAATCCCGATTCCGCCACTGATTTGTGCAGTAGGGGAGAGCCGCTTGTCAATTGAAGCGATGTAAGCTTTATATCGTGTGGCGACACTGTGACACTGTTCTCGTTTTCCGGCGCTTCAACCACTTTCAGCAGATTTTGGATCTGTTCATCCGTTCCGATTACTCCAAGTGTGTCTCCGGGAAATATGCGCACATCTCCTCCGGGCACCGGGATAGCGCTTGTGCCGCGTTGTATTGATGCCACGTTTACTCCGTATTGCTGTCGCAATCCTGAGTCGCGCAACCTTTCGCCGACGAACGGACATCCGAATCCCACAGTCATGAATGCGAGGTGGAGATCAGCAATCACATTGTTGTTCTTCCCTGACCGGCGCAGTTCACGCTCGTTGAGATTATCCATAAACCGTTGCTCTATGTTGTGCAGGTGCATCCTTATGCGGTTGCTCAGTAGTAGGGCTATGAGGATGAATACAGCTATGCCGCACACCACCGCCGTACTCCACGAATACAGACTCTTAAGCTCATACACTATAAATCCGAGCGCTAAGATGAGTCTGAACAATGTCATTACCACCAGAGGTACTTTTGAGTGTGAGTTGGCATTTTTAAGTTGGCGCCGTTCCGATGATTTTGATGCCGGGATGGCAAGCGCGAACAGAAATGGCGACATGGCGGTAAGTGTCACCAGAGCACATATCAGCCGTCCCCACTTTTCATTGAAATGTGTGAGCATTGGCAGTAACCACCCTTTGCTCAGCAGTACTATGGTGATAAGTATGGCGGCATAGATAAGTATGCGCCACACATATCTGCGTAGCACGGATTGCCATAAGGTATTGGTGGCGGCATCAGTGCCGGCATCGGTAGTGTATCTGTTGATGAGGAAACGCAGATTGCGGGGAAGCATTTTTGCCACAATATTATATGCAGGGTCGGCCATGCGTATAAAATAGGGGGTGGTGAAAGTAGTTAGTACAGACACTGCCACTACTATAGGATATATCGTGGAGTCAAGCACTCCGAGACTCATGCCTAAGGTAGCTATGATAAAGGCAAATTCTCCGATTTGTGTCAGCGAAAATCCTGACTCCATGGCCACTTTCAGCGATTGGCCGGTAATGAGCATTCCCGAGGTTCCGAATACTATCATACCCACTATCACGACTGCCGATAGTGCCAATATAGGACCGGCATAGGTCACTATCACATCAGGATTGACCATCATCCCCACTGAAATGAAGAACACAGAACCGAATAAATCCTTTATCGGCATGATGACACGTTCTATACGTTCCGCAAAGCTCGTGCCGGCAAGTATGGAACCCATCACGAAAGCTCCCAACGCCAGTGAGAAGCCGCACATCACCGACACCACTGCCATACCGAGACACAATCCCATTGACACAAGCACCAGAGTCTCGGAGTTGAGATAGGCTCTTATCCTGTTCAGGAGGCTTGGAAGTACTATCACCCCCACGAGGAACCACATTACAAGAAAGAACACAAGCTTGCTGATGCTGTACAGCATTTCTCCTCCGGCCACACTGTTGTTTACTGCTATTGAAGATAGGATTACCATCATCACAACGGCAAACAGATCCTCAACAATGAGTACTGCAAACACCAGTGAGGCAAATTTTTTGTGCTGTATTCCAAGGTCGTTGAATGCTTTTATGATTATTGTGGTGGACGACATACTCAGCATTCCTCCAAGAAACAGGCAGTTGATATTGCTGAATCCGAGTACATGCCCGATGGCAAATCCCGCACACATCATTCCGCCCATTATTATAAGGGCAGTCACAACAGCCGAGCCGCCGGCATTCATCAGCTTCTTGAATGAAAACTCAAGGCCGAGCGAAAACAGCAATGCTATTATGCCTATCTGTGCCCAGAAATCTATATTGCTTTCAGTTGTCACTGATGGCAGATAGGTGAAATTTGGGCTGGCAAGGAACCCCGCTACTATATATCCTAACACCACCGGCTGTTTTATCCATTTGAAAAATACGGTGGTAAAGGCCCCGAGTATCAGTATGAATGCGAGGTCTGATATAAGGCTCTCAATACTGAGGGCTGTAGTAGCGGTGGCAAGTATCATATTGAGACTTGGGTGGCAAGAGAAATGGATTCTGTCGGATTAAGTTTCCTCAGGGATGAGAACAGCTGGATGTAGTCCGTGCTTTCTTTCACGAGCACCACGAGGTTAAGCCGCGTGGTCGGTTCCTTGAACTCATACTCAACATACACATTTGTAAGGTGTACGCGGAATTTATCCAGCACTTGGCGATAGCCGTTAATGTCGCTCACCACGGCATTCACTTTTATGCGTATGATGCGGGTCTCTACGCCGGCATGTATCCGGTGTTCGATCTGTTCCAGCAGCAGTAGCACCACAAGTATAAGACCTGTGGATACAAATGACACTGCATACATTCCCACGCCTACAGCCATTCCTATGGCTGCCACTATCCATATTCCGGCTGCGGTTGTTAGTCCGCGCACCGATCCCTTCATCTGGATAATGGCCCCGGCACCAAGAAAACCTATACCGGTCACCACTTGGGCAGCTATTCGGCCCGGATCTCCGTTCTTTAGTCCCAAATATTCCTGTGGCACATAAATACTCAGAATCATGGCAAGGGTGGCTCCCATGGATATGAGCGCGAATGTGCGTATGCCTGCTATCTGCCCTTTGCGCTTGCGTTCCCAGCCCACCATGCTCCCGAGCACCATGCTCAGAAACAGCTTGAACACGGAGGAGGCTGTGGTTACTTCCACGCCGTTGATTGCGGAAAGAAATTCCTCAAACATCACTTATTTAAGTGTGAAGTGGCGTGATGCAAGACGGAAATTGTCTGCAAACAGTTCCACGGTGTAATCACCGGGTGTCAGGGCTGTGTTCACATCCCAGTACATATGTATGCCTGAAATCTCCTCCCCTGAGTATTCTATCACTTTTTTGGCTGTGCACGGCAATGAGCCCCCCTCAAATTTGAAGCTTCCGGCATTTCCCAACAGTGAGCCTTCCGGTGACACTATACGCAGATATATTGTCTTGGCTCCTACAGGGGTGCTGTTGTTTTGAGGTATGGTGAAGGTCACCATGAGCTGGCGTGCTTTTGACACTTTCTTTTCTGTTTTGCCCTTTTTGTTTAGGGCGGTAAGAGACACACCGGTCACATTAAGTTTCTCGGCAAGTGTCATTCGCTCGCTCAGATGCTCGTTTTGACGGTTGACTTCCTGTACGCGGCTTGACAATGCCTCGTTCTGGGTGCGTATTTCCGCATTTTCCGAACGCAGTCCGGCATTCTCTTTGCTCAGAGAATCCACCTGTGCTATGTAATGTTTGAGCAATCCGCGCAGGGTGGCTATTTGGCCCTCAAGTTCGCGCACGCGCTCGCGGCTCTTTTTCTTCTCCGAGTTCAGCTCTTTTATCAGTTCCTCCACTTTCTGTTTGGCTGCCGTGTATTTTGCCATGATGGTGTCATTGGCAATTTGGGTGGCCTGATTCTCGTATTGGGCAAACTGATTGTTGATGGCTGCGAACTCATTGCTGAGCGACAACTGTTCGTTGGTAAGTTGCAGCTGTTCGTTCTCGGCTTGAGCCACATCTACTTGTTTCTTGAGCGATGTTACCTGTACCACGCTGAATGCTATGGCTATAACAAGCAGTGCCACAGCTGCTATCGTAATCCACAAAAATAATTTGTTTTTGTCTTTCATTGCTTTGCTGTTACTATGTTAATCAATTACAGACCACGGCCATGGCAGTTCTTGAATTTCTTGCCGCTGCCGCATGGGCATGGGTCATTGCGGCCCACTTTGGGTCCATTTACAACAGGCATCGGGCGTTGCTTTTCACCCTGGGGTGCGCTCGCTGCCGCACGTGTGGCGTTTTCGCCAGGCAATGCTTCTTTTGATTCGCGATACTTTGAGTAATCGTTCTTGCGCTCCGGCATCGCACGCTGCACTTCCGGCTGTTTGGGCGCATCCTGGTTGTCAGGACGCTGCGGTATGTAAACCTGACCGCGCATAAGTGCCGACACAACTTTGGTATTGAGATTGTTGAGCATGTTCTCAAACAAATGAAATGACTCAACCTTGTATATTACCAGCGGATCCTTCTGCTCGTACGACGCGTTTTGTACCGATTGACGCAGCTGGTCAAGTTCACGCAGATGCTCTTTCCACAGTTCGTCAATAGTAACAAGCATTATTCCTTTATGCCACTCCTTCACAATGTTGCGGCTGTGGCTGTCGTATGCCTCTTGCAGATTTATGCGGAGCTGGAACACTCGCTTGCCGTCGGTGATAGGTACGATTATCAGGGGCGGGAAATTCTCCTGAAGCAGGCAACGCTCTATTACAGGGAATGTTACATCCACTATGCGCTGGCTCTTGCGCTCAAACGACTCCATGGCGGCAGTGTGGATGGCATCGATTACATCCTCTTTATCCATGTTGCGCCATTCGGTTTCGGTGAACGGGACCTCAATGGTGAGCACTCTCATCATCTCCATGCACATGTCATCATAATCGGCGGGCGCGGAATAGGTGTTGACCAGATTTTCCACATAATCATAGAACATATTGGCAATGTCTATGCCTATGCGTTCTCCCACCAGTGCGTGATGACGTCGTGCATAGATATATGTACGTTGTTTGTTCATCACGTCATCATACTCAAGCAGGCGTTTGCGGATGCCGAAGTTGTTCTCTTCCACTCGCTTCTGTGCGTTCTCAATGGCTCTTGTCACCATTTTTGATTCTATGACTTCTCCTTCTTTAAGACCGAGGGAGTCAAGCATCTTCATTACACGGTCGCTGGCGAAGATACGCATCAGCTGGTCCTCAAACGACACATAGAACACTGACGAACCCGGATCGCCCTGACGACCGGAACGACCGCGCAGCTGACGGTCAACACGACGGCTTTCATGACGCTCTGTGCCTATGATTGCCAGACCGCCTGCTTTCTTCACATCTTCCGGCAGTTTTATGTCGGTACCGCGGCCCGCCATGTTGGTGGCTATGGTCACTGTGCCCGGACGGCCTGCAAGTGCCACAATCTCTGCCTCTTTTTGGTGTAGCTTGGCATTGAGCACATTGTGGGGTATATGACGCATTGTCAGCATGCGGCTTAACAGCTCGGATATTTCCACTGAGGTAGTACCTACAAGCACCGGACGCCCTTTTGACACGAGATCCTGAATCTCATCTATCACAGCAGCATACTTTTCTTTCTTGGTTTTGTAAACGCGGTCGGGCATGTCTATACGAGCCACCGGTCGGTTGGTGGGGATAGTCACAACATCAAGTTTGTAGATGTCCCACAATTCTCCGGCCTCTGTTTCCGCTGTACCGGTCATACCGGCCAGCTTGTGATACATGCGGAAGTAGTTCTGCAATGTAATTGTGGCAAAAGTTTGTGTGGCTGCTTCCACTTTCACACCCTCTTTCGCTTCTATGGCTTGGTGCAGTCCGTCAGAATAGCGGCGGCCCTCCATGATACGGCCCGTCTGCTCATCCACGATTTTGATTTTATTGTCGTCGATTACATACTCCACATCTTTCTCAAAAAGTGTGTAGGCTTTGAGAAGTTGTGACACGGTATGTACTCGCTCTGCCTTGATGGCATAGTCCTGCATAAGCTCATCCTTGCGCTGTCTGCGTGCTTCGGGATCAGTGATATGCTCGGTCTCGCTCATCAATGTGGCTATGTCGGGAAGCACGAAGAACTGAGGATCTTCAGTGTGGCCCGTAAGAGCATCTATACCCTTGTCGGTCAAATCCACGGAGCGGTTCTTTTCATCAATTACAAAATACAGCGGCTCGGTGGCTTTTGGCATTTCGCGGGCATTGTCTTGCAGATAGTATGCTTCGGTTTCAAGCATGATATTTTTCATGCCCTCCTGCGAGAGGAAACGTATGAGAGCACTGTTTTTTGGTAGTCCCTTATATGCACGGAACAAAGCCAGCGCACCCTCTTTCCTCACGTTCTTATCCTCGCTGGCAAGTTTTGTTTTCGCCTCTGTAAGCAGTTGGGTCACCAGACGGCGCTGTTGGTTGACCACATTCTGCACATTTGCCTTGTACTGGTCAAAAAGCTGGTCATCGCCATGAGGCACAGGTCCTGATATGATAAGAGGGGTACGGGCGTCATCAATGAGCACTGAGTCAACCTCGTCCACGATTGCGTAGTAATGCTTGCGCTGAACCATGTCCGATGGCGACATTGCCATGTTGTCGCGCAGATAGTCAAAACCGAATTCATTGTTGGTACCGAATGTTATGTCGCAGTTGTAGGCTTTGCGGCGTTCGGGAGTGTTGGGCTGGTGCTTGTCTATGCAATCCACGCTTGATCCGTGGAACATGTACAGCGGGCCCATCCATTCCGAGTCTCGTTTTGACAGATAGTCATTGACTGTCACTACATGTACTCCGCGTCCTGACAGTGAGCGCAGGAACACCGGCAGGGTAGCCACAAGGGTTTTACCTTCACCGGTTGCCATTTCTGCAATTTTGCCTTGGTGCAGGACCACGCCGCCTATCAGCTGCACATCATAGTGCACCATGTCCCATTTTATCTCATTGCCACCGGCCATCCAGTGGTTCTTGTAAATGGCTTTGTCTCCTTCTATGCTTACAAAATCCTTGCCGGCGGCAGCCAGATCGCGGTCCATCTGTGTGGCGGTCACTTCTACTGTTTCATTTGCCGCAAAACGGGCTGCTGTCTCGCGCAATGCTGCAAACACTGTCGGCAGATGCTCGTTGAGCTTGTTTTCTATCGTGTCAAGGATATTCTTTTCGTGGCGGTCTATTTCATCCCATAGCTCCTGGCGTTTGTCAAACGGCAGCGTTTCAATTTTTTCTTTTGTTGTGGCTATGGCCTGCTCATCCTCATTTATCGCGCTTTTTATGTCTGCGCGCACGGCACTGATGGCATCGCGGAGCTGATCGTTGCTCAGCTCCTTCATTCGGGGACCGAGTGCCTTGATTTTGTTAACTATTGGCTGTATTTCTTTCAGGTCGCGCTGCGACTTGTTGCCGAATATTTTGCTTAAAAAACTGTTGAAAGACATGTATGTTGTTGAGTTTTAATTTCTTAATGACATGATAAGGGATAACCCCATATTGAGGCCACCTTAAATCAAATGCAAATATACGATTTTTTGGTTGATTACACGCCCGTTAGGCCTCAAAAGATTGGCGTTTGGGTGGCAGCATTGGGCGACCGCACTCTTATGAGGCGGCATATCGAAGGACAAACCGCGCGTGCATCCACAGGCTCCGACATAAGTTTGGAGGCCACACCCGGAGCCATGAGCAGGAGCGGATGGCTTGCAGTACTCGCCCGCTTCACGACATCAGGGGCTATGGAGCCGCTTGCGTCCTCTATCACCTCCCATCCCGGATTGATTTCTATTATCACATCGCCCGAATGTGCCAGCACTGTGTTGCGCTTAAGTGCCTCGGGACGGTCGCCGACACGGGCGGCGTTTATATCGTCAATGGAGTAAGTGGTGCTTACTCCTTCCATGCGTCCAAGAAAATCAGCTGCCTCTGAACGAATTCCCGACAGGTCCAGCTCTTTTTCTTTTATCAGATTATGATTGAGGTAGAAATGATTGTTGAAATACCCCGTCACCCATTCTCCGTTGCCATGCACAGCCATGAGATACATGTTGAGCAGCGACACGGCTCTGCGGGCTGAGAACTGGCCGAATGGTATTCCCCACTTTTCATCGTCGCGACGCGATGATGGAGAGGCCGGAACGCCTGCCACCCACACCACGCTGTTTTGTCTTCCGGCGGTGCTTTCTACCAGATTCAGTAGTTTTGCTATCTCTCTGTCCAGTCGCAGGTAGCTGTCCATCAGCTCCATGCGGGTGTCGGAAGTGTTGGCATACACGTATGGGGCCACTGTATAAACCACGTTCAGCATGTCCATTCCTGCATTGCGCCCCATGTTGAGCGTAGTCAGCAGGTCTGTGGCCATTGTGGTTACTTCATTGTTCCCTTTTGGACTGAGTTTTAGTTTCTTATATGCTTTAGGATCACTGCGCCTGAATGTGTATTTGAATGTCGGTTCCACACATCCCATAGCCGGCGTGTATGCTGCTGACGGCAGGGATGCGCTCCACGACATCGTGTCTATACGGCCCGATAGTGGAGTCTTGTAATTACGCGCCGTTACCGCACGTGGCACATCCGTATAGTATGTCGTTGTAGCCCAATGTCCGTTGGCATCATTTATCCAGAATGCGGAATTCCCGGCATGTCCTGACGCTATGATTGCTTCATGGCTGTTGGGAGCTATGGAAGTTACAACTCCTTGGGCATCAATGCGTATTTCATCAGCAATCGTACTCACTTTTAACCCTTTTGGAGAAAGGGTCTCATCAGTGAAATTTCCTATTTTTGATGCGTCAAACAGTATGTGGCGCCCTCTTTTTGTGGCCGGATCATACACTTGGCTACCGCTTATCCCGTTGACCCCGGGGGCCGCGCCGGTGTAAAGCATGGCCGTGGCGGCAGCTGCATCTATGTTTGGCCCGTAATCAAGACTGGCTACATTCAGGCCCTCATCCATCAGCTTTTTCAAGCCGCCGTTGCCGAAATAGCTGCGTAGCAGTTGCAGCATATTGTAGTCAAGGCCCTCCACGGTTATCCCAACCACGAGGCGTGGGCGCGGCAATGGTTGCTGTGCGGTGGCAGCTGCCGCTATCATAGCCGTGAGTAGCAGGGCTGTAAGGCGTGATATGTTATGCTTTTGTGCCAAATCTCTTGTAGATATAAATATATGTTACCGCTCTTATGGCATCAGCTAACATTATTGGGGCAAATGCCGCATTGCCGCTTTGTATGCCAAACATCCATGTGGCTGCAAACGATATGATTGCACACAGATTGAGCCACTGATATATATATAATGTGCTTCTGCCTTTTTTGTTCCACATGAGTATGGGCACAAGCAGGCACAATGGATTTATCCAAAGAATAAGATAATTGGGGGTAGTGGCCTCATGAACCGATACAAACACCAGAAAGGCTATAATCAGTCCGTCCAGTCCCAGCACACTGTAGAATATGCTGTCAAACCATTTCCCGAACTTCAATGAAGTTATGTTGCGCCATGACGCTATTGCTGTTATTATAAGCAGCACACATCCCCAGAACAGCGGGGTCATATACCACGGAGTGGCAGCCCGCACGGTTCCGCATGCATCTCCGGGTGTGAGTATGTTGGTGCACATCACCAATGGCTTGCGTGTGCCGCTGGAATCGGTAATGGTGGCATTCGCCATCATCTCCATGAGACTTTGCGGTGCAAACATCTGCTCGCGGTTGGTTATCGGAAAATCTATTCCGTTTCCAAGAGCGAGGTCTATGCCAAACTGATACCATGGATAGTTTTTGTGATACCTGCGCATCACTGTGCGCCATGTGTCATTCTCGCAGGCTTGTGCCGGTACTCCGAACTCTATCGGTTCACCAACTACGGCTTCTATCACTGCCACAGGCTTCGTGGCGCAGTTGTTGCGCACGTAATTGTATCTGTAAACACGGTTTTGGGGAGCACAGTTCTCCATCACAAGCTCCATTACGCGATTGGCCTGTGTGGGTGTCAGATTCAGCACTTGCTCTGTCACGCGGCGCTTCTCATAGATATATTGTGCCAGAAACAGTTCCGTAGGGCATATCCCTGCCATATAATCCGTTTCACCCTTTACAAACCTGTACACAAAGTTGGGTGAAGCGAAATCAAACAGTCCCCAGTTTGCCACTATATCAATGCTGTCAGTGCGCAATCTTAGCCCGGTGTGCCCTTCAAGTTCATAAATCTCGCACCCGGGAGCGCATGTGAGCAACGACACAGTGGGTTCCGACAATACTGAGTCCGGCTTCTGTCCGAAAACAGAAGCCGCACACAGCAGTAGTATTGTCAGTAGAAACTGTTTCAAGAATATTTATCGTTGGCCTGTACGCCTGTGAGAGTATTACATCACTCCGCGCTCACGAAGCTTGCACTGCCACGCCCAAGCTGAACGCATGGTGTCATCTATGCTTTCTTTGGCAACCCATCCGAGCACCTTGTTGGCGCGTGTCGGGTCTGCCCATACTTTTTCAATATCGCCTTCTCTGCGGCCCACAATCTTGTGAGGTACCTTTACGCCTGTGGAGCGTTCAAATGCTGCTATAAGCTCAAGCACTGAGGTGCCGAGACCGGTTCCGAGGTTGAAAATCTCTATCTGCTCTTCGCTCTTGTCGTTGAGCATGCGTTCGATTGCTATAACGTGAGCTTTGGCAAGGTCCACTACATTGATGTAGTCACGTATGCATGAGCCGTCGGGTGTGTTGTAATCGTTGCCGAACACGCTCAGTTCCTTGCGTATGCCCATAGCTGTCTGTGTCAGATACGGTACGAGATTCTGTGGCACGCCGTTGGGGAGTTCGCCAATCTCTGCACTCGGATGAGCGCCAACCGGGTTGAAATAGCGCAGAAGTACGCTCTTTATTGGAGCACCGGAACGTACAACATCTGTGATTATCTCCTCGCTGATCTGCTTGGTGTTGCCATAAGGCGAGGTCGCGGGTTTGATGGGTGTGTTTTCGGTTACAGGATTGTGGTCGGGTTCGCCATATACTGTGCACGATGAAGAGAACACTATGCCTTTCACATCATATTCCGGCATGATTTCAAGCAGGTTAAGCAGGGTGCCCAAGTTGTTGCGGTAGTAAAGTATGGGCTTGTGCATGGATTCGCCCACTGCCTTGCTGGCGGCAAAGTTGATTATGCCCTTGATTCCGGGATAATCTTTCATCAACTTGCGCAAAGCGGTGATGTCGGTGCAGTCGGCCTCCACAAAATCGGGACGGATGCCGGTAATGCGTTCTATGCCGTTGAGCACATCTTTGTTGCTGTTGGAGAGGTTGTCAATAATCACCACCGGATAGCCGGCGTTTTGAAGCTCAACTACTGTGTGGGAGCCAATGTAGCCGGTGCCGCCGGTTACGAGGATGCGGGGTTTTTCCATAATGGTAAGCGTTGGTTGTTTTTTGAATACACAAAGGTACTGAATTAATTCATAATTCACAATTTATATTCCTTTCAATTCACAAATTCACAAATACAAAATATGGTCCGGTCTGTATATGCAACTGTTGACAGAACGATGGGCATATATTGTATTCATTAATGTCTTTTTCATTTCTTACATATGGTTAATGTGCCGGTTAAGATTTTCAAGATCTGTCATAATTTCATCAAATGATGGAGCCTCACCCATTACCATATTCATTACTGTATTCTTATAATCCTCTTCCCATTTCACACGTGTAGCTCCTTCCGGAACTATCCTTAGAGTTGATTTCTTCAGTGTGCTGTAATCAAACCTTTTAAGCCCAATAAATTTTCTCCGATGCTCAATTACAGATTTGTATAATTTGTCATCAGATAAGGCATCTTCCGCGATTTCCGTTTTCATTATGCGTGCCACATCGTAAAGATGTCGTGACATTCTTTCTATTCTTATTTCAGAAGAGGGTTTGGCGAATTCTTCATGAAGCAGAAACAGCTTTTCCAAAAATGTGCGTTGGGGTGTTACCGCGTTTACTTCAACAGCCTTGTCTTGAAATGTTAGTTTTGGCAGATTCTCTGATATATATGAGCGCACGGATACTTTTGATACAGGCTCAATCATGGAACGACCGCTAATTTCAATCTTGACTTGTGGCAGAATATACCCATTCCCATCATACAAAGATTTGTATGTCACATAAATGGTTTCGGGGTCAACAGTGCTTACTTTTGTTGCTTTGACAGTCACGGTTATGGCATCCGTTGATATTCCTTGAGCGATAAGTGCATTGTTTATGTCGTTTTTCATGTCATTTCTAACAAAAGCGCAGCACGCTCTACGCAGCTTGTCGCTAATCTGGTTTTTTGACAATTCACCACTGAATCCAAGGAATTCACGGCTTATGCCAATGTCTATATCTTCCGACATTCTTTGAATCAATCCCCAGCACTTGCTTAGGCTTGTTCCCCCTTTTTTTTCAATGACATTTCTGAGAAAACCGGTTTTCCCACTTACATAGTCTATTATATCTCGGCGATCGTTATCTCCTAAATCAGTAAAAATCATCTTACTCTTCAAGTTTTTTTCTGACCCATGCGGGCGCAAGTCTTATATCATGGTTATATGTTTCCGGAGATATTTTCCCGACAATCTCCCTTATAACAGTCAGGATGTCACTACCTATTTTGTCTTTACCTATGCTGCGCATGGCTGATACGGCAAGCATCATTATTTTGGACTCAAATTCAAAAATACGTAATTCATTGCTCTCCCTGAACACTATGTTGCGGCCTTTGCCTATATTGATTTTTTTCCTTGCGCCGTTAGTAATATATACAGCATTACCCGGAACCTGAGTGGACAGCCCAAGCTGATTGAGTGCCTGATCTCCGGTTGGTATTATTTTTACCTTATCACGTTCGGCAATCCTTTGGGCTATATCTTCAGCAGAGGGAGGGATGACATCAAGTCCAAGTGCCGGATTTGTACGTGGATGGCAGTAGATGCCGCGGCTTACCCTAATAATCTCGCCACGTTTAACCATACGGCTTAATGTTTGGCGAATTGCCGTGTCTGTGGCAATATCTTCAAAATCTGAAGGAAAGAAAATTGCACCTCGTTCAAGAGTTAAAATTCTTTCACGTACCGCATTGTCATAGTTATACATGGTCGTAGTAATTGTTGTGTCACAAAAATACTGTATTTTTGTGACACAACCAAATTGTCAATTATTTTTCATTCAAATCATTTATTTCCATTCCGTGTCGTCGCGACGCTTTTGCTCGTCAGTTTCCGGGTGTCGTTGCATTGATGCAAGCTTCACTTTCGCTCCGGATTTGTTTAGCTTGTCTATCGTGTGCATCAGGCGCGAGCGTTTTTCCTCCTTGTCACGGTCGGTAAATAGTGACAGCTGCCGTTGGTTTTCGCTCACGGTTTTTACGGCTGTTACCCCTGCGCGTTTGTAGCCGTAGCCCGGTTTCCATGCTTTTGCCAGCGCTTCAGCCGATACCATGGCTATCTCCATTGTGTCGTTTGTGGGCTCATGCAGCGTCACTGTGTACATACCTGTATATTGTGGCTGTTGCTCATGATACGGATTGGTGGTGATGAATACCTCTATGCTTAAGGCAAGGCGGTTGTAGCGGCGCAGATGTGATGCTACCGAGGCCGCATACTCCGCCACCCGCGCCGACAAATCTCCGAAATCATAAACATCGCGGGCAAAGGTGCGCGTGTGGCTTACTGTGTGATGTACCGATTTATGGCTTTCGCGGTCAAAACATTCCACGCCGTGCAGCTCGCGGTGAGTGCGTACCACACTTGTTGAAAAGTCTCGGGCGATATAATCCTCCGGCACATCGGCAAAATTTGCCGCCGTGACTATTCCCGCCGCTCTTATCCGCCGGTTCAGCCTTCGGCCGAGGCCCCACACATCTTTCACATCGGTAAGCTCCAGCCCGCGCCGTATTTTTTCAGGTGTGTCCATCAGGCATACCCCTTCATACCCTTTGTGCTTCTTGGCAAATCGCGCCGCTATTTTGGCAAGCGTTTTTGTCTTTGAAATACCTATAGACACCGGAATGCCTGTGCGTTCCAGCAACTCCTGCCTCACGTATTTGCAAAAATCCACTGCCTCATTACCGGTGAACGGAATGTGCAGAAAGGCTTCATCTATCGAATAAACCTCTATGTCATCCACTATCGAGCCTGCAATATGCATGATTTTTGCTGATATTTCGCTGTACAACCCATGTGTGGCCGGCAGCATAACCACCCCGTAACGCTCCACGAGATACCGCACTTTGAACATTGGCACTCCACGGGTTATCCCAATGGCCTTGGCCTCGTTGCTCATTGCCACTGCGCATCCTCCGTTGGGTCCGCACACCACCACCGGTTTGCCGCGAAGCTCTGGCTTGAGGGTAAGCTCGCACGACACAAAGAAATTGTTGCAATCCATCAGGGCTATCATGACATTATGGAATATGTGTTTTTATAAGTGTTGTTAAGGTCTAAATTATTGAACACAAAAATAGCAGTTTCTTTCGTCATATAAAAATCAATATCTTTACACCCCTCCTTGATTTTTGCAATTAGTCCGTCCACCGACTCATTTAAAGGCAACAAAAAAATCAGGCAGCGGATTTTTCCGTTGCCTGATAGAGGTGCCAAGCAGATTTGAACTGCTGTACACGGTTTTGCAGACCGTTGCCTAACCTCTCGGCCATGGCACCATTTGCACATTTGCGAGTGCAAAGTTACTATTATTTTTTAATACTGCAAATTCTAAACTGTTTTTTGTCGTTTTTTTACAGCGAAATCCTTTTTTGGGAAGACACGCATAACAATATAGTACTACTTTTTCTGCGCCTGAGAGCCAAAAAGCGTGTTTGCAAGCGTGTCGCCGCTTTCCTGAATATAATGGCGAAATCCTTGTATGTATGCTTGGGCAGCTTCGGGATACATCCTGCTGCGTATCAATGCCTCGCGGGCGCGTATATCAAGCAGTTCACAGCGTATCATGTCGGTAGTGGTGCATTGTTCAAGCATCCTTTGCGCATGTGCGCGCCCAAGCCTGTATATGGCACTGTCGCGTTTCTCTATTTCTATATCTTCGGTTGTTGTGTCGGTCTTGTCGCTTGACGAGCCACATGCGGTCGTGGTTAAAATGCCGAGGGCGGCGATGATGGGTAGTAATGGTTTCATAACAATGTTTGGGCTATTTTCGCACATATTTCAGCATCCGAAAGCGCATAGTGATGATCGCCGGCCGGAATGCCGAGAAATGACGCCAATGCTGGCAACGTAAATGATGCGCATAATGTGCGCGGTATGGTGCGTCTTACTTTATCAAGAGTGCAAAAAAACGGATTCTCCGGTTGTGTGATGCCGTAATATTTCAGGGTTGATCTCAGGCATCCTCCGTCAAATGGCGCATTGTGGGCCACCAATGGCAGCTCGCCTATAAACTCTTTCAGCTTTGGCCATAAGGCATCAAAAGTGGGTGCCCCCTCCACATCCTTGTCCGTTATGCCGTGAATGTCGGTGAATCGGCGTATAAAATAATTTGGCACTGGCTGTACCAGACTGTAAAAGCGGTCGGTGATTACGCCGTTTTCCACTTTCACGCATCCCACAGCACATATGCTCGTAAGATTGGTGTTGGCTGTTTCAAAATCAATGGCAACGAAATCCGTCATTTGGCAAACAGTTTTTCGGCCGCTTCCTTCACGCGCTCCATCAGCCAGCGCGGGGTGGAGGTGGCGCCGCACACGCCTATCGAGCGGGCGTTTGTGATGGGTAGGGGAGCGACATCGGCCGGATCAAGTACTGAATAGGTGTGTGGATTAACACTCCTGCACTCGTCAAACAGCACCTTGCCGTTGCTGCTTTTTGCTCCCGTAACAAACAGGATCACATCGTGGGCCGCCGCAAAATTGCGCAGATGGGTCACCCTGTTGCTCACTTGGCGGCAAATGGTGTCTGCATATTCCATATTCACGCCCTCATTCATGCGTGAGCGTATGGCATTGGCCATATCGTTGAACCCTGATATTGACATGGTGGTCTGCGAAAAGAGCATCACCGGACGCGAGTAGTCTATCTTGTCAAGGTCCTCGGGGTACTGCACCACTATGGCTTCCCCCTTGGTTTGCCCCACAAGCCCGTTTACCTCAGCGTGTCCGGCTTTACCGTATATCACCACTTGGCAGTCTCCCGGCTGTTCGTATGCTGCTTTTACGCGGCGTTGCAAGGCGAGTACTACCGGACAGGTGGCATCCACCAGAGTGATGTCGTTGCGCTTGGCAAGTTCGTATGTCGATGGCGGTTCACCGTGGGCGCGTAACAGCATTTTAACGCCTTGCAGCCCCGGCAGGTCATCATGGGTCACAGTCACAAGACCCTTCTGACCGAGGCGCTTCACTTCCGCACTGTTGTGTACAATGTCGCCCAGACAATACAGCGGGCTTGACTGTTCAAGTTCCGCCTCTGCCTGCCTTATTGCAGTCACCACTCCGGGACAGAATCCCGACTGTGGGTCGATCTCTATGTTGGGTAAGTCCATTATTCGGTTCTGCTGATTTTGTTGAACAACGACAGCAGCCATTCGTTTTGCTCGTCAATAGTCATTAGACCGTTGTCAAGACACACTGCATCATCGGCTTTGCGCAGTGGACTCTCGGCGCGGGTTTCGTCAATATGGTCGCGGTGTACCACATTGGCAAGCACCTCTTCGTAATTGGTGGCCACGCCTTTTTCGGCAAGCTCGGCCAACCGCCGTTGTGCGCGTGTTTGGGCCGAAGCGTTCACAAACACTTTCATCTCCGCATCCGGAAACACTGTGGTACCTATGTCTCGGCCGTCCATGACTATGCCGCGTTGTTTGCCGTACTCTTGTTGCATTGCGGTAAGAGCATGGCGCACTTGAGGCACTGCAGCCACCTCCGACACATTGTTGCTTACTTCAAGCGAGCGTATCTGGGTTTCCACATTCTCCCCGTTGAGCAGTGTGTATTGCTTGTCGCCTTGCACGTCAAAATCTATTTTTATGTTTGGCAACGCGGCTGTAAGTGCTTCCGTGTCGAGAGTGCCGCCGGCAGGTATCATGCCATGACGCATGGCATATAAGGCCACAGCTCGGTACATCGCGCCCGAGTCGATATAACGGTATCCGATGGTTTTGGCAAGATGACGGGCCATGCTGCTTTTGCCCGAAGATGAGTAACCGTCAATGGCTACTATAATGTTGCGGTTAGTTGATGAGGTCATTGAAGTTTGTGGTGAAGTTTACCATGAATGTTGTAGCGCCCTTGTGTGGTTGTGCAAATCCCAGTCCCACGCCAAAAGCCTTTACGCGTATTCCCGCTCCCAGGCTGAAGCCGGAAAGAATGCTTCTTGAATAGGTGCTCATGTCAGTACGCGTTTTGTAGTTGTAGGCCAGACTTACAAAAAACTTTTCTGAGGGCACATAGTTTGCCGAGAATATCAGATGGCGGAACAGATTTGACATAAATCCGTCTTTAAGTTCCGGTTGCTGGTCGGTGGACCCGTCGCCCGTCTCGTAGTAGGGCAGATGCCATTTTGTTAGATTCCACGCATTGATGGAGAAGCGTATGGGCACTGTGCCGAATGATTGCGACCATCCCACTCGTATATCTATCGGCAGTCTCTCGTAATTGTCTGTAAATCGTTTTACCTGTCCTCCGAGATTGGCCACTACTACAGAAAACGACAGATCCCGGTCTGCATCGTAATAGTTCACGCCAAGGTCCGTCGCCACAGCAAATGCCGTATAGTCGGCATATCCGCTGTATATCATTTTTAGCGTTATGCCTCCGCGCCATCGGTCGTTTATGTCGTGCGAGTAGGTTCCCGACATAAGGAAATCAAGGGAAGAGAAATTGCCTGTCACATTGCCGGCGGCATCAGTCTCTTTCATTGAACCGTAGCCGAAATAGCGCGCTGCCACGCCCCATGCGCTGCGGTCGTTAATGCCGTTGCCATAAGTCACCCCGGCAAAATTGCTGCCTGCCACATATCTCATATAGCTGATGCCAAGCTGTTTCTCAAATTCTGGGCCCATAAGTGCCGGGTTTTGGTCTATGGAATTTATGTCGTCCGATATGTTTGACACATTGATTCCCCCAAGGCCATACACCTGAGCCGATGCCGGTATGTTCAGGAAGCTGTAGCTTGGCGTGGTGTCCGATGCCTTACTCTCGGTGCCAAAGGCTGCAAGTATGACAAGGAGTGTGATATATGCGGTTCTTTTGATTTGAGTCATCGTGTCATATTGATATATTTTGTGGCTTTTTAAGCACGAAGCCATCAAATATTTAACGCTTCACGCCCCTCAATATTATATCCCCGTCAATCAAAAAGCAATCGGCAAGCAACTCAAAGCCTATCTTCCACTTTATTGGTGCGAAATGTAAACAAAATCAAAACAATAATAATCATTCTCAAAATCCCCCGTCTCACTTTGGCGTATTGCTGTCCGCACACTATTTTTGCATAGTATTATTTTTCACGCATTAATGCTTAATCTCTCATAGTAATTTAATTTGATACACAAATACTCATATATTTATCAAGCAATTGGCTACGCATTATGTTTGGCAACCGCTTTTGATGCTTATGCACAGTCCCGTCGTATAGTAACATATCATTCCGTGCAGATTCATGGGGGCGCTGTTGCCGAAATGCACGCATATCTCAGCGATGATGTTGATGAGCAGCCGCAGTTTCCCGGTGGTGATAGTGCCATGCTTCAGTTTATAAATCGTGAGCGCACATATCCTGCCGCCGAATACAATGCCGGAGTGCAGGGCAGGGTGCTCTGCTCTTTCATCGTTGGAGCCGATGGCAGGGTCCATAATGTGGAAGTGGTGCGCGGATGCACCGAAGGCCTTAATCAGGAGGCTGTGCGAGTCATTCGCAGCATGCCCCGTTGGAAAGCCGGCAAGGTTGACGGCTCTCCCGTCCCGGTTCTATGCATCCTCCCCATCCCTTTCCGTCTCTGAAATATTTGAAACATTATCCCATCCTCATCTCCGACATAAAAATATCAAAGAGGGGCTGTGTCATAATTCGCATATTTTGACACAGCCTCTCTTCTCAAATGATAATATTATCAGATTAGCGAGTAAGCGTATATTGTTTTTTTGAAGCCTGAGGAATAATCGTCATTGTTGATGAATCTAAAGCCAGCACATAGAAAGTTATGGTTGCACCATCCTCCATCTTGATTGACACCCCTCCTTTTTGCGGAGTATTGACCTTATAGGTAAAAGGCACGCTACCGCAGGTTCCTGTAGTGTCATCAGTAAATGTCAGAACTATGTTTTCGCCCATTACGTTTCCTGTCCATGTGCCGATGAGTGAGGTCTTCGGGATGCCGGACGAACTTGGAACATCATCTTCATAAAATTCAATGGTTTTAACCGTCTGTTTCCCTCCATATTTGTTGTTGAGTTCTACAACAGGTAGGATATTTCCCTCAATAAATGTAGTCTGATCTATGTTAATCTGGTTGACTACAGACTGACCCGAAACCACATATTTCTGATTCCTATTCCCGTGATAGATAATTGGAGAGACAAACATCCCTGTAATAGGACTGACCGGGGCCGCCTTGATAACTTTATCACGATATTTGAAAACCGGACGCACAACAACTTCATCGGGATTAATATTGTTCAGCTCGTTACGGAGAAGAAATTCTGCGTTAAAGCTTTGTGTTTCCGTACTTTTAGGTTGTAGTATATCGCTGTTTTGCGCATCCCAAAGCTGTTTGATTGTTTCGTCCGTTTTAGAATTGGCCATTTCAAATCCTATTTCAACAGGCGTTTGAACTGACTTTTCGGAATATGTGGCTACATCTATGGCCCTCGCCCTGTTTGCAGAGTGTATGAAGGACTGGCGTTCTCTTCCAACCGTTGAACGTGAATGAAATTCAGGGAATAAATCAAGTGTGCCGATTTCTACAGGTATTTCAACCTCAAATGGCAACTTGGTACGATCGGGCCTCCCAAATAGCCAGTTTGTCAGGCGGTATGTATATGTTTCCATTGCCAGTTTCGCCGATAAGGAAAGTGACGCTTTCCCAAATAATTCCTCAGAGTATGTGGCGGACAGCTCATTAAGAACCCCGAGATTGAATTCGGCTTGTAGCGATGGCCCCACCTTTATTCGAGCGCCGGCTCCTATTCGGTCAAATAGCACCCCGATACCTATGTCGGCAAGTGCCCCCAAAAAGAGTTCACCGTCAAGATAGCATTCTGTTTTCTGCTCCATATCCCCGATAGGGTTCTGAGTAAAGACTGGTTTTGTAAAGGTGTTTTGGCCGTTCCTCCTTTCCCATTCAAACACTGCCTTATACTCGCTCTTATATTCGTAGCTCACACCCGCCTCAACCTTGAAATCAATAAAACCGCCTATCTCGGTTGTTAAGGCGATAGCGCCCATTGCTGCTGGCAAGCGGAATCTCAATGGCATCGGATTGGTGACAAAGCTCTTGTCAGTCCCTTCCGCCGTCTCACACGAGAATTTGAGTTCTGGCGATATAAATACGGTGATGACGGCATGATAATAATGATTTTGGAGATCAAATACGACATCGGACGCTTTGATGCCCGATGTAAGTTTTACATTGCCGGTTGCTTTTATACCATCAAGTTCTATCTCTGGCAAATCAAAATTAGCCATCTTAAAGTCGAAATCATCGTCTTCCACCAATGCTCGGCTCTTGATTGGAATGTCATCGCCGCTCAGAAAATATTTGTCAAACATATCTTCTGGCTCAATATAATCAATAGTTGCCACTGTGACCCCATCCTATGTTCCTACACTTTTTACTGATGCGCACAGACCGTAGGGCAACACATCTGTAATTTTGTCGTAGTACACTTTTTCTCCTGCCTTTACAATCAGCGATGATGCCGTACCTTCTTTATACTGCAATTTTGTGTCGTCAAACATTTCTATGGCATCTGCTTCACTGTCTGTTAAGCGTCTCACATTGTTTTTTGCTCGCACAGTATTGCGGGAGCCGAACGCCACAGAATCTATGTCGGCTATCGGAATCACAACTGATGTGTCATCATTGCGGAAAAACACCTGAGATACAATCTCATTGTGCTCTACGCTGTCAGAATCAAACTTGCTTAATTCAATCTTTGAAAGTTTGTCAGAATAAAAAATATTGGTTATTCCGGATTTGCGGAACACAAGGATCTGTTTGTGCTCATTGCTTTGTGCAAATAGCGAAACGGCAACAAACACAAATATTATGACCGAAGATAATAAACGCCTTTTCATTGTTTTAGCATTCTGAATGAAGTGTTGCCAATTCTGATTACGTATATTCCCGGCATCAGGCCCGATATGTCTATCACCTTGTCTCTTAAGATGAAAGGATGTTCTGCACCATCAATGCCGTAAACCGATACGGGACTCTGCTCATTAAGTTTTGAGATGTCGATGAAGCCTTGTGGGTCAATTGATATACCCTTTACATCACTTACATCACCTTCAATATCTTTTATGTATGAAGATGTACCAAACTCATAACGGACTATTTCATTGAGCGAAAATGACAAAAGACCTATATTAATTTGCGAGCCTGAGAATGTTATCTCATGTGCATCTTCAAGGGGAATTACTTTTGTCCTGTTTGCGGTCATATATAGCACGACAGCATTTGTCTCGTCTGCCCATGATGACAGCGGGACAAAAAGCATAGACAATAATATTATAGAAATATGAATATTAAAATGTTTCATATTCAAATGATTTATGGGCTGATAACTGCATCGGAGTAAATGCAGAGAATGCAGAAAAAGATGAGATATATAGTTTTAAAGTTTCAAGAAAAGACAACCCTATCATCAGTGTTATATAACTTGCCATCACAATACACAAAGATTATACATTCGCTACCGTGTTTGCATAAAATTATATTGCCTACTATGTAATAGGTGCCACTATACGAGTCCCTATATCCACGATAAGAAAATGTTGTACTTGAAAATGAAACAAGAGCAGTGTAATTGTTATAATTATAGCTAAACGATTTGCCGTTAAGAAACTCATAAGATATATCTCCTGTATGTTTGGCATGTTCGGCAACAGGGACTGAAAGCAATTGGGATTTACCGATCATTACACCGTCCACAGTAGCAGAAATGTAGAAAGGAAGCTTGGTCCAATCTGTTTTTGCAAAAGAGCCTTCGGAGCCGACAGAAACAGAGAGGATGCCAAACTCATTGGTGGTTGCCGATTTTGTTTCCGAGCAAACGATGGCATTTGCCGAATTGGAGATAGTTACAGTTACGTTTACTGTCTCATTGGCACGTGGTTCTCCGGTAGCGAAGTTGAGTAAAGTTACCTGGTACCCGATTTGTGCATTTGCCATCACGGAGAATGTGCAAAGCAATAACAAAGTCAAAAATTTCATGACAGTGATGTGTTTTTGCCGCCGTCATCCCCTCGTTGGCGTTAAATTGGTTTATATACACGGAAAAGCGTAGGAATCTGTATCTGTTGCCGTCCTACCACTTGAGGCTTCTCGCATTGCCCTATTACAGTTGGACGGCAACGAAGAAGCCCTACGCTTGTATATGCAATCAGTGCGTTCGGGTGCATTCCTCGCGGAATACTATGCCGAATGCAAGATAATCACATATCAACGGGCATCTACCGTTGCTCGATCCTTGACTGTAATAGAAATTTTGCGAGAATTTCTATTATTGATTTTAAATATTTGAATATCAATAAATAGTAAGTTTGTAATTGTACTAAATTTGTACTTTATGGAAAGTTATAAACAAACACAGACAAAGACTTTTTATATATTTAATATACGTTGAGTATTTTTAATTGTGCTGATTTGACTATGTTTACCCTATAAGACATATTCATGCGATGTAGTTAATGCTTACGAAGCGATATCAATGTTCAAGATGAATAATTGGCAGTTCCAATGCCAAGGAACGCATATATAATTTTTATAAGGGAAGCCAATTCTTTCAAATGACTCTCCTATATCCCCTCGATTAGTGAATTAAGATGATCTTGATCTTTCTGAAGTAATTTAAACAAATCCGCTGTAATGTCGGGTAATTGCAGTATTATCTCAGAATGCTTTGTAACTCGTTCTAAAGAAGTAAAATGAGAAAAATGATGCAGAATTTTTAACTCATTAACACCATCTTTCATTAAACGTCTTACACGATTATCAATTTCATCATGATTTCCAGGCAATTTTATTCTCGTATATATCTCTAAGAATCGCCTTATAACATTGGGCATCATATATGACATTTCAATCGGGCAACCAGCCTTATAATATTTGTAAATCTCTGAAAACAAGAATAAATATTCTGAATTGTATTTATCAAATGTATTGGGCAACTTAGTGATTTCAACACATCTTTCTGATTTTCGTTGCAACATAAATATCCTACACTGTGACGAATTATTATTTCGTTTAATATTATGTGCATCCTTTATGAAAGAAAAAAACTCGAAATTATGTGTGCATATAAAAAGTTGGGCAAAATTATCAATTACACTGTTGCCATTAGGGATGAAGAAGAAACTATTGATTAATGATGATACTTGTGCAATATGGTTTGCGTCTAAACTTGAAATGGGATCATCTATGAAAATGATTGATTTCTTTAATTCACCATCAGCTTTCAAACTCTCTAGGTTAACTAGAAAATATGACAATGCGATTGCTGTTTTTTCTCCTTCACTTAATCGAGTTGCGATTGCATTACCACGCTTTAATATAAAGAAATTATCTTCTGTGGTATGTATTTCTAGGTCTTCTCTGCCTAGAAATAACTGAATAAATCTGTTTAGATTATCTTTGCCTTTTGACAACGATTTGAGTTCAGCTTGTAGTGATTCAAATAATGACTTTAGTTGTGTAAGCTCTCTATTTCTTTCCTGAATCTCTCTTTCTTGACGTTCTTTCCGTCGTCTAGCAGCAGTGTATTCTCTTTCTTTTAGTACGCGTGCAACGCAATGCTTTTTCAAATCTGAAATTGCTTTGTCCTTAACTGATTTAAAATCAGCAACGGTACTATTATGTATTCTTATTATTGATAATAAGTCTTTCACACAAGACTGATATTCTTCCCATATGTTTTTAGGAAAATCGAGAGCAGGCATCTTTTCAAATAGGTATGAATCTATCTTAGAGTTCAGATTTGATATAATGCTATTTAGAACATTCCCTATTTCAGATATAGATTTAACTAAAGCAGCCTTTTTGACATCAAATTTGATTCGTAAACTCTCGATAATATCATTAGTGCTAATAGTTATATTTTTTTGGTAGCTAATCTCTTCTGATAAAGCATTAAGTCTATGAATTAGATTATTAATACGGGTACGCAACCGTGCTGCTTCATTAGAATAAAATCGATTTAATTCATCAATTCTATGCGGCTTAATTGGATTCCCACAGAAAGCACAAATTGAAACATGGGGATTTTGTGAGTAATATTTTAAGCCGGTTAATCCCCATTGATATAATTCTGAGGAAGAAGACAATAAGGGTTCGTCCTTAACTTCGACTGGACTATAGATTAATAATTCATTTACTTCGTTAATAAGAGATTGGATATCAAATGAAATAGGGGCATATTCAATGGTCGCCATTGGATTTTTTGCCAAGGCATTCGATTTGATTTCATTCAGTTCATTGGAATCAGAAATTATGTAAGCATCTAACTTCGTCAAATCTAATTCCTCAATTATTTTCTTAAAATGAGTCCTATTAAATTCAATCGCGCTTAAAAAAATATCATTTTTTATTATTCTAGCCTCGCTTGTAAATATCTTATCGAATAGCTCAAAAGCATCTATGTGATTATGATTTGATAAAAGCCAAGCGTTTATAGCATCTATTTGTCTTTTTACATCATTGAGTTTTTGCCGCTTTTCATTTGTTGCCTCTCCAATGTCGAAAAGGATTCCTTTAATTTTAGGATTATCAGTTTTTTCAAAGTGTAAGTTTTGTTCAATGTAATCGCTATTAAAAACATGTATAGAGAGGGCGGAAATTCCGGTTTCAAAATCGGTTCTACATCCCTTATCATCACAGACTGTTACTTTATAGCCTACACGTTTGGCCTGTTCTTCTTCGATATCTGGTAATAAATCGAAGAATCTAGATAATGTCGTTTTCCCTGAATAATTCCAACCGTAAATTATATTCTTATTTTCAAAGTCAGGTGTATCACCTCTCCATTTGAAATCTTGATAGACTCCAAAATCTTTAATAGATTTTATTCGACGAATAAGCATTAGGCAACATTGTAAATCTTAATCAATTCATTTTTAAGGGCAGCGAATGAAATTCTAAAATCGATGTTCGTATTCAACCCCGTATTAATAACGAACAAGAAAGATTCTTTGCGATAATATTTTTCGCCCACTCGCCTTAACGATTGCTCAATTGTATCCGCTTTCGCCAACAAACAAACTAATTGATAATCCCTATCAATCATTTGAGTATTGTTGTTTGGATGTGCTTTTGTGTTATGCTGGGTTGCTGTCAACATAATAAGATTCTCAATATAGTGAGCAATCTGAGGATACTGTGCTTTAGGGAAGATGTGGTGAGCATGGGTTGCTGACCCATTTGCCCATGAGTCATGCACCTCACTTTCTTTTTGAATTTTCTTCAGCAGATTCGTTGCTTTCTGAACATAGTAGGAATTATATGCTTCTTGTTGTTCATCAATATGCTCCTCAGCCGCTTCCTGCCGTGTAATGGATTTCTCCTTGTTCAAATCCCGCCAATTCTTACGATTGTACATCAAATCAGAGAACATTCGTGCCTCCTTTCCACTGCTACCGGGAACATTATGTTCAGTCGCCAACACATTCAACACCTTGTGAAACATTCGATATATGTCCAATTTGGATTGTGTTGGAGTATTCCCACTTATCAAACGATAATATCTATCATATAACTCATTTTTGGCAGCAATGCGATTATCAGTTACATTATGCAAATATTCTTCAAAATATCGCCAAAAGCCACTATCCTTCAGAACCTTTGAAAAGTAACAATATAGAAAGTTGTACGAGTTTCTTTCACGCCGGGAAATATAATCCAATAACTCCTCATTCTTTATTGAATATGTGGCAAGGCGTGTCGAAAAATCTGCATCAAGAATTCCAGCAGTATGGAATAACTTTAATGGCTGCGAAAACCATTTATTGTATTCATTCTTTGCTCTTTTGTCATCAGCATACGGCTTGTTGAATACCACTCGGCAATTATGCTTGAAATATTGACTTTGCCATATATCATTAGCCGTAAATGTTGGGTGGGAGGCTGCGATGTTTAGTATGCAATCTGCCAAGAAACAAACGATGTCTGGTGTACATTTTTGGTCAACATACCTCGAATCATGCGACTTTCGTATGTCAAAATCAAACTTGTTCAAATATTCGTTTATAACTTCTCTCATGATTCTGTTATTATTTGTTTCCCAAAGAAAAATACGGAATTATTGTCAATGTTTAAAGAACGTGTACCCAAGTTTCGCGCTATGGCATAAAATTGGATAAATTCATCAGTGGCATAAAATTCAAGATCTTTTGCCGTGACTGTTACATCGGGGTCAGACAAGGATAAAATAGCGACAGAGCCATCTGCAATACAGTTCTTTGGTAAAAAACAAGCTCTTGGATTGTATGTTAAGTTAGGAAGTAGAACACATTCCGTATGGTTCAGAAATTTTGATACATCAAAAGATGATATATCATCCACATAACAATCATAATCCGGGATGTCAATAACCTCATTATTACCTATGTTCCTTGATTTAAGCACCCGAAATTTCCCTCTCGACTTAGTAACGGCTTTGGTGATTACTCTATCTCGATATGATTTGAAGATACCAAAACTCATAGAATTTGCCACCCTGTCGAAATCCTCATTTCGATATAGAAGCCAATAAGGGAAGAAAGAATCAGTAATATATTTTTGCGGAAGCAGACGAACCGAATTATTGATATATGAAGATACCAAAGTTTCACCGGATTTCCGGGTAGTATTTATTGTGAAAGAGATAGTTTCAATTTTAACGCCTTTAAATGCCTTTTCCCCAAAGTCAATGATATGGGATATTGAATGGTAATTCATTATCTCACGTGTTTTATTGAATTCGGGCGCATTTATTATGCTTTTAGGAACTATTAGAGAAACATACGAACCCAACTTTATGGCTTTTTCAACAAAGAAAGCAAAGATATTATTCGTGTCTTTATTGATTGCACCAGCCTTATACTTAGTGGCTAAAGATTTCTCTTTAGTCAATTTCATGTATGGAGGATTACCGATTACAATATCGTATTTTTTATCAAACTCAAGTAACAAGAAATCGCCCTCAATAAAATTAATCTTGACATTGGCTGGAATATTGATATGCAGGAGCATTTCTTTTAGCAATTGAATTGATGTGGGATTTATATCAACAACATCAATCGTTACATTAGAAACATTAGCATATCTATCAATTAAAGCCGGCAAAAAATTCCCCACTCCGATAGACGGTTCTAAAATAGATAGTGTGGAAAAATTCTTTGCTTCAGGTAAGTTGTTGACAATGCTGAAACAAATATCTTGGCGAGTATAGTATGCGGCAGTATTATCTCTCTCTGAATTTGCCATTTCAACTATTCGAGAAAGGCGAGAGAAAGATGACTGGCTTTGACGAATATATCTAATTATTCTTTCCTGAGTCCATAATTGGTTATCTTTTACCAATGCAAGCGCATCAGCATTTGTAAATGTTGGACGTTCAAGATATTTACGAATTTTGTTTGCAATTTGTCTGAATATAATCGTCGGAACAGCTTCTCCAAGATTTTGTCTTATATTCATTTCCTCCTTTTTAAGAAAATCTTGCTTTTCTTTTAATGGAAGAGCATTTAATTGGTCGAATGGCATATCAGTCCACTGAAAGGAATAAGGGACTGACATCATAAGCATTACCTCCCGAATACTAAATACGCGGTTGTCGGTTGGATGCACAGTGTTTTGACTCGCCATAATGTCATTACGAGTATGGATGCAGGGAGCAACTTTGTCCCAATACTGTCGTGTATATTTATCGCCGTTTTTCTTGGCATTATAGACAACGACACCATTCTTGACAGTATGAGGAATTCTTGTAATATCTTCGTTATCAAACGCTGATTGTCCTTCCTTAATTTCAGAAATCCACCTTTCCATGTGGGGCGCATATTTTCTGAAATTATGATATATGTCATCTGTGGAAATCTCGCCCATTTCAGTAAGTGCAGGGAGATGTCCAATTGTTTCTCGGAGTGTCTTTTCTGCTGTCTGCGCCGGAAAAACATCAAATGGAGCGATATCTTGCAAATCCTTTCTAACGCCTATAACAAGTGTTCTCGTTCTACTTGACGGACAACCATAATCTTTGAAATTCACAATCCTATAAAGGATATTGTAATGACCACCTAAATTCATAGAGATTGCCTCTTGAATCGTCTTATCCTTTCCATCAATATCAGTACATATTGAATTTAAGAAAGCGCGGACATTTTCAAAGATAAAGAATTTTGGTTTTACTTCTTTCGTTATCTTTATGGACTCAACGACCAAAGAATTCCGCTTAAGTTCATCACCTTTCTTATGATTGGCAACGGACATTCCTTGACACGGTGGAGTTGCAATCAGAACATCTAAATCATCAACACCAAAGCACTCTTTCCAAACTTTCAATTCATGGAAAACTTTATCTTTTGTCTCGGGAAGAGTCATATCACCACAAATATATCCAGATGACAACATACATTTATTGTTGTACTTCTGAATCTTCAGGCGACGTTCTAATAATTCGACCGTGGCAATACAACTATACCCTGCTTCTTTGAAGCCATAGCAACCTATGCCGGCACTGCTAAACAGGCTAACATAAGATTTTATGCCATAGAGCGACTTTCGCTCTGCGACAATCGCTTCGGCAACCTCATCGGGTATGTTGTATGTTTTCGTCTTTTTGCTCACGGTAAGATGTCCTTTGGCGAAAACAAAAGAGCCTCCTTATAGTTCTGACAGGCGACCAGGCCTTTATGCGACTACAAGGAAGCTCCTTTATATGTTGAGATAATCTATTTTATCATGTCGTGGTCTTTGTCAGTCTACTGCGCATAGTAGATTGCAAAGTTACAAAAAAATTCGTTTGATTCTATGGCGAAGGGCAAATTAAATTTTAGCTCACAACCTCAAAATCATTTAAGGCTCGTAAAATCAGCGAAATTCAATCCGAATAAAAATCCTCAACAGACCTAAAGATTAGATGCCATTGGGTATTATATAAAATCGAATATCTCAGCATCGGAAGTCAACTTCTCTAAAGCAACCTTGGAAGTTCTAATTTCAAAATTGCATGATGAAAAATATAATGGCTGAAAATCAACGGACAGATTTAACGTCTTTACTTCAGTTGGGTAGTCATAAGACTTGTTTTATGACCAATCACTCAGCCAGTCATTCAGTCACTCAATCATTCAATCATCTGAATGAACAATCACTCAATCATTCAGTCATTCAATCAGTTAATCAGTCAATCATTTGAAAACCCAGTCATTCAGTCATCTATCCATACATTCAGGCTAAAAACTTTCAATACAATCATACATAAGCACATCAACACGTCAATACATCATTACGTCATGACGTTCATAAATAAATACGTCAATACATCATTTCATCCGTCTTGCAATCAAGACTACTATCGTTAACTATCTGTATCATTGTAGTTTATTCATTTCAAAACCATAACTTCATTACATATTTAGTCCGAAACGACCTTAACTATCCTTTGCAAAATCTTATTCTTCCCTCATCACCATCCTGAATTTTTATGTCCATTTTACATTCCAACAGACTGAAATGCCACTTTTCCCGATTTCAGACATGAATCCGGCATAAAATCCGGGGTCCCGTATTCCACAACCTTATATAATTACCTAATGTACAACTGAATCCATCGGGATTCGGCAAGGTATGTTTTGAGCAGCGCGAAATATATTTAGCTGCTCAAAACCCTTGCCGAATGTTAGGTTGGTCTTACTCCAAAGTCGTAATCCCCATTGCCGATTCTCACACTCCATTTTTCTTTTTTGTTTTCATTGGGATTGGCGGCGAAAAGAAAAGGCCGTGCAAACATCGTCTTGTAGTGACGAAGGTTGCACGACCGAAAGATTGTGTTTTTTGTTTATAGGGCGATTTCAATTGAAGAACAACGAAACACAGGATAATGCACTGACAGCACACTGCCATATTCATGCCAATATTCTGTCAGCGCATTATCACTCGTAGTCCAATTCCGGGAGGCTGTTGATAGCCTTGTGTTTCAATTCATCGACCACACGCAGATATTTTTCCGTCATTTCTATGCTGGCGTGGCCCATCAATGATTGGACGGTTTTGATGTTCGCTCCGCCGTTAAGGATGTTCACGGCGAAAGAATGCCGGGCGCAATGCCATGTTATATGCTTTCCTATTCCTGCCGCCTTTACCCAAGCGTCTAACTGTTTCACGCAAGTTGACCATGTGGGCAACGAGAAAATAAACTGCTTGTAATCCCCCTGTACTCCCGGCTTTCCGATAATCTTATGCAACATCGGACTCAAGGGCGTCATCACGCTGCTACTCTTGCTTCTCCCTGCGATTTTGCTCTGCTCGAATTTCAGTAAGCCGGAGGCAAAATCCACATTTTCGTATGTGAGACGGCTCACATCACGCCATCGAATACCGGTGTAGAGGCTGAAAAGGAACGCACGTCTTATGTCGGGATAACTCCCGGCAAAGGGAGTTGAGGCGAGCCTCCTTATCTCGTCAAGCGTCAAAATCTGCTTTTTGATTGCATATGCATCCTTGCGCATTGCAATACCTTTGCACGGATTTTTCTTCATCAATCCTTCCTCAACGGCTGTCGTGATGACTTTCTTAAACAATCCGTATGTTCGTGCGCCGCCATCTCCGATAGATACCTTTTTCAGATACTCTACATATCCGCTGACCATTTCGGGAGTCAACAAATCCATGCGGAGGAAATCGACATATTTCTTATATCTTGGCATACTGCCAAGAAAGTCTATGAAACGGCGATATGCCGTACCGAAGCCGATACGGGTTGAACGGGCATGCACCTCATCCTCCCGATGCTTGCGAAAGTAGCGGAGCAAGTCCACCTCCTTATCTTTTTTCAACCGGTATCCCTCGCGGTCTTCGAGAAATTCCTGTTCACGCTCAAACCTTATTTTCTCGGCGAGTGCGAGAGTGTTGCGATTCTGTGTGCGTTCCTGTGGTGAGCGCGGATGAATCCAAATGTAAAGATTCAGATTCTCACGCTTGCGGTTATGCTTGATTTTGTATTTCGGCTTGCCCACCATTGCCCCGGTGGTGTAGAATACCTGATTGCCCTCGTCATCAATAACAGGCGACTCCGAGCGACCGAGATAATACTCAAGGGCAAGGCTTGCCCGACCGTCTTTGAGGACAGTCTGAACGAGTTTCGGATTCTGTTTGTTCCTTGTTTCGACTTTTGCCATAAGAGCCTAATTTTGTGTTTATACGCAAAGTTATTGCGAACTCATAATCCGCAAAAATCGCCCTATACAACTATTAACAACTGAATCGTACAAATTGTGTACTAAATGCGAAAATTCCCCCAAATCGCCCCAATCCCAGCAAAATTCCAAATCCTATAATTAACTGATTAGCAACGAAAAGAAAAGCAAGCCAAAACCTCAAATAATCCCTCCTAACTCTTGCGAGAATTTCAAGTGGTCAAGAACCAGCGCGGATAAACGCTTTTCATTATGTCTGCTTCCCGCCCACACTCCCGTGACCGGGCTTCTGAACGGTCTGCGCCACAAATTTATAAATTATTGGTCAAATTAATCTGTTTTATTTAAATAGTTTTTGTCGTTTGCTGTAGATGCCGCATTTCCCTCCGGCCGGGTCACGAAAACCGCTATGGAGCAAATGCTGAAATTTTAATGACTCGTTGGCATAAGGCTACAAAAATATAGGGGCTTGTCAATTTGACAAGCCTCTATTGTGTTGTTGGTGGTATTAAAGCCTTATTAAGCCTGTTTTACCTTCTCTACAATTGCCTTGAATGCGGCGGGATTGTTGAGAGCTAAATCGGCAAGAACCTTGCGGTTGATTTCGATGCCGCTCTTATGGATAAGACCCATAAGTTTGGAGTATGAAAGGTTTTCCATGCGGGCTGCAGCATTGATACGCTGAATCCAAAGTGCGCGGAAGTTGCCTTTTTTGTCCTTGCGGTCACGATATGCGTATGTGAGACCTTTTTCCCATGTGTTCTTGGCTACGGTCCACACATTGCGGCGGCAACCATAATAACCACGGGTAAGTTTCAGGATTTTCTTGCGGCGAGCTCTTGAAGCTACATGATTTACTGATCTTGGCATTTCTAAAAATGATTTTGAAAGTTAGCGGCTAATGCTCTTGAGTGCTAAACATTCGGTTAATGATAATATAAAAATCACGAATTAAATAGTGATGAGAAAACCTGTGCTTTACTTCATTGCGAGAAGTTCCTTAACAGACTTTTCGTTTGCTTTAGCCACGAGTGAAAAGTGGGTAAGGTTACGTTTCTGCTTTTTGGTCTTCTTGGTCAGAATGTGACTCTTGAAAGCGTGTTTTCTTTTGATTTTTCCTGATCCGGTAAGGGCGAACCTCTTTTTGGCACCGGAATTAGTTTTAATCTTAGGCATTTGTTTTACTTTTAATGAAAATATTAATTCGAGTTTTTACTCTGTTTACTTCTTTTTGGGCGATATCATGAGTATCATGCGTTTCCCTTCAAGCACCGGCATCTGCTCTACCTTGCCATACTCCTCAAGGTCGTTGGCAAATCTGAGCAAAAGCACTTCGCCTTGTTCCTTGAACAGGATGGAGCGTCCGCGGAAAAACACGTAGGCTTTCACTTTGGCTCCTTCTTGCAGGAATCCCATGGCGTGCTTCAGTTTGAAGTTGTAGTCATGGTCATCAGTCTGTGGACCGAATCTTATCTCCTTAACTACTACTTTTGAAGCCTTGGCTTTCTGCTCTTTCTGGTGCTTCTTCTGCTGATAGAGAAACTTTTGATAGTCCAATATCTTGCACACCGGAGGCGCAGCGTTGGGCGATATTTCTATCAGGTCCAGACCCTGCTCGTCAGCAATATGCAATGCCTCCTGAATGGAATAGATGCCTTGTTCCACATTGTCACCCACCAAGCGTACTTCGCGGGCACGGATGCGGTCATTGATTGCATAAAGGTCTTTAGTTGTCACTCGTTCGCCTCTACGCTGTGGGCCGTTATTACGCCGTGGCCCGGCTGGCACAAAAGGTTTTTTCTCCATTCAGTGGGGTTATTGATTAATCATTTCATTGACTTCTTTAGCCAAATTTTGTGCAAAGGTAGTAATTTCCATCGTACCTTTATCACCTTCGCCCTGTTTTCTTACAGAAATTTCTTCATTTTCTGCTTCTTTTTCTCCAACAATGAGCATATACGGTATGCGGCGCAGTTCGTTGTCACGGATTTTCTTGCCTATTTTCTCGTTGCGGTCATCCACTGTGGCGCGGATATCGTACTTGTCAAGTTCGGCAACTACTCTGCGGGCGTAATCATTATATTTCTCACTGATGGGAAGAACCACACACTGGTCGGGCGCAAGCCACAGCGGGAAGCGGCCGGCGGTGTGTTCAAGCAACACGGCTACAAAGCGTTCCATTGAGCCGAACGGTGCACGGTGTATCATCACCGGACGGTGCTTCTGGTTGTCGGCTCCGGTGTATTCAAGCTGGAAGCGTTCAGGCAGGTTGTAGTCAACCTGAATTGTCCCCAACTGCCAGCGGCGTCCTATGGCATCTTTGACCATGAAGTCAAGTTTCGGGCCGTAGAATGCGGCTTCTCCAAGCTCTGTACGGGCTTTGAGGCCTTTTTCTTCACAAGCTTCTATGATAGCTTGTTCGGCAAGGTGCCAGTTCTCGTCAGAACCTATGTATTTCTCCTTGTTGTTGGGGTCACGGAGCGAAATCTGAGCCTCGTAGTTGTCAAATTTCAGTGCCTTGAAGATATAGAATATAATATCCATCACCTTCAGGAACTCATCTTTTATCTGCTCGGGAGCACAGAATATATGTGCGTCATCCTGCGTAAAGCCGCGTACTCGGGTCAGTCCATGAAGCTCACCGCTCTGCTCATAGCGATACACGGTGCCGAATTCGGCAAGACGCATAGGCAGGTCGCGATAGCTGCGGGGAGCAGCTTTGAATATTTCGCAGTGGTGAGGGCAGTTCATCGGTTTGAGCAGGTATTCCTCACCTTCCTCGGGCGTATGTATGGGTTGGAACGAATCTTTACCGTACTTGGCATAGTGTCCCGAAGTTACATACAGGTTTTTGTTGCCGATATGCGGGGTAATTACCTGTAAATAACCGTATCTTTTCTGTATCTTGCGCAGGAATTGTTCCAGACGGTCGCGCAAAGCGGCGCCCTTTGGCAACCACAATGGCAGGCCTGCACCCACATTCTGCGAAAATGCAAACAATTCCATCTCTTTGCCCAACTTGCGGTGGTCGCGTTTCTTGGCCTCTTCCAGCAGTGCCAGATATTCGTCAAGCATCTTCTGTTTGGGGAATGTGATGCCATATACGCGCACAAGCTGGTTGCGCTTTTCGTCACCACGCCAGTAGGCACCGGCAAGCGACATCACTTTCACTGCTTTGATGGGCGCAGTGTTGGGGATATGCGGGCCACGGCACAGGTCTGTGAAGTTCCCTTGGGTATAGGTGGTGATATGTCCGTCCTCAAGTTCGCTGATAAGCTCACATTTGTACTCTTCACCACGCTCTCCAAACATCTTCAGTGCATCCTCTTTAGAGATGTCCTGACGCACTATTGCCTGTTTTTGACGGGCAAGTTCCAGCATCTTTTTCTCAATTTTCGGAAAATCTGCAGCTGTAATTTCGTTCTGACCCGGGTCAATATCATAGTAAAACCCGTTTTCAATGGCCGGTCCGATACCGAATTTCACCCCGGGATACAGCTCTTGCAATGCTTCTGCCAAAAGGTGGGCAGAGCTGTGCCAGAATGCATGTTTGCCCTCCGGATCATCCCACTTGAACAGGCACACACTTGCATCCTCGGTTATGGGGCGGGTGAGGTCCCACTCCTGATCGTTGACAGATGCGGCAAGCACATCCTGCGCCAGACGAGGGCTTATGCTTTCGGCAATCTGAAGCGGAGTAATACCGCTCTCAAACTGCTTAACTGATTTGTCAGGAAAAGTGATGTTTATCATGTTGATTCTCAAAATGTTATTGCGTGTACATAGCCACCCGATCATGCGACCGGAGGCAAAACCGACTGCAAATTTAATCTATTTATTTGATTTTCCAACCATTGCCGTCATCATTTTTTCATTTGGCCGCATGATACACATGCATACGGCATTTCTTGCAGTCAAACTCCAGTTCAAGATTGCCATAGCCGCCGCGCAGTGTCAGTGGACCTCGCCATTCTTTGCCTTCTGCCGTCTTTAGGCACCGCCCCATTTCGCGGCGTATGCAGTATCTGGTTTCCATGACTTGTTTGCGCCCGGTTATTGTCGGTTGCACCTCTATGGCGCATTCCTCCACCTTTGCGCCGTGTGAACTGTAAAACAGTTTCGCAAGCTTGTTTGATACATTGTCATGGCGGTTTATGGTCTTCCCTTCAAGAAGGGATGCGAGTGCCGATTCATCGGATTTTCGCCTGTAGTCATATTTATGGGTGGCAAGCCGGGCTGCATCAAGTCGTTCAAGTGTATCGCGGCGCATAGTGGCAAGTAAAGACACCGGTATGAACCAGTCTCCGGATTCATCCGATATTTCCCCCGGGGTGTAATGTGTTCCTCCGAGTTTGCGCAGGGTGTTGGCACGAACTTCGGTTTGTGGCTTTGATGCGGGAACAAGTTCCAATGGCGCACTCGTTTCCACATACGCTCCGGTTTCATCTTCGGCTTTGAGCACTACTCCCCACTCCGTTGTGCGCAGCGTGAAGTCAACTTTCAGAGTGCGGTCCGCAGTATTCCCGGCCATCATGTCGGTACGCACCTTGTTACGGTTTCGGTAAAGTGTCGTGCCTGATGGTGGATTTACGGCGGTTGCGGGAAATAGCCGGTTGCCTTCTACGCGGTTGAGTCTGAACCCTACAAATTCACCGTTGGGAGCAAAATAACCCAGCCCGTCTCCGTTTGCAAGTTCGGTTGATAATGAGGCTGTAATGAATTTGGGTGACACTGTTTTGACCTTTCCCACCACTGTGCCGCTCCATTTCGGTGTGTCAAGCGATGCCATTTTGTACTTGGCAGTCGGCTTGGTGGTAAAGTATGAAGTGAATCCTCTGTTGAAGCTCTGGTTCACATCAGGCGTAAATGAAAATCGTGAGCTTCCCCATGACGAACGCATATATTTGTCCGGGTTGGCAGCTATGATTTTGTTAAGTGACTGACGGTAATGAGCCGTTATATTCTTCACATATTCGGCATCTTTTAGCCTTCCCTCTATTTTGAATGACGACACACCGGCCTGGAGCATCCCCTCCAGATAAAGGGTGCGGTCAAGGTCACGCAACGACAGCAGATGTTTCCCCTTGACCAGTATCTTTCCCTCTGCATCTTCAAGGTCATAGCGCAGTCGGCATATTTGAGGACATTCCCCTCGGTTGGCACTCCGCCGTTGCAGCGCCCATCCCGCTTGGCAGTCACCGCTGTAGCTTACGCACAAGGCTCCATGCACAAAAGCTTCAAGCGGCACATCAACCCGCGAATGGATCGCGGCCGTTTCCTCAAGCGACAGCTCCCGTGCGAGCACTATTTGCGAGAATCCCGCAGTCTGCATAAGCTCCGCTTTCTCCGGGGTGCGTATGTCGCATTGGGTGCTGGCGTGAAGCGCTATAGGGGGCAAATCCATCTCAAGCAGCCCCATATCCTGCACTATCAATGCATCAACACCTATATTATATAAAGAATTGACAAGATGCCTTACATCCTCAATCTCATTGTCGTAAACAATGGTGTTTACCGTCACATATACTCTGGCCCCGAAAATATGGGCCGCATTCACCACGCGCTCTATATCCTCCAAAGAATTGCCGGCAGCAGCTCTTGCCCCGTGCGATGAGGCTCCCATATACACGGCGTCTGCACCGTGTTTTATTGCTTCCAACGCTATATCGGCATTGCGTGCCGGAGCCAGAAGTTCTATGCTCCGTGCCATATCACAACACTTGAGCCAGTTTGTTATAGTTTACGCGGCGCGTTGACCCCATTATCAGAAACAGGTCTATGAACCACCACACTCCGCAGCCCCCGCCCGTTATCAGTTTGAGAATCCCCAGCCCTATGTTGCCAATATAAAAACGGTCAATCCCCAGCTCGCCCAAAAATATTGAGAGTATCAGAGCCACAACAGGATTCTTGAAACTCATGTCCGCAATTATCTGCCAGCGGTGTTCCGGGCACTCAGCAAGAGCTTTCCTTATGGATCCCTTTGAACAATCAGGAAAATTATTGGCATTCGTGGCCATGAACAGGTCAATCTGATCTTGTCGCATTATTTGATTTAGTATTTGTTGTACGTGATTTTGAAGATTACCGGCCTTATGCCGTCAGGACAGCACACAAAACTTTCATTGCCTCCCGAGCATGTGGCCTTTTCTTCAGATATATGAGCGCGTATCATCTCCCAGGCTTTGCTGCACATCCCTTCGGGCATCGACAGGTATGTGCCCGACAGATCCCAGCTCATCCCCGGGCGCAGCATTGGGCAAGCGCCGCCATCAGGGTCCGATGCGAATTTTGACTGCAAATCCCCGAAGCACTCGCATCTCACCACACTCACCGTGCAGCTTCGTCCCCCTCTCACCGCTCCAAATAGGCGTTGTGGCATCAACGCGGCCGCTAAGGCCGAGCCGGCAGCGAGTTTGCAGAATATTCTTCGGTTCATATAGAGCGTTTTTGTTTTACAAAGTTAATTAATTTATCCGATTTTTGGGGAAATCCGCAACTTTTTGTTGTACTTGAATGTTGAAAATATGTAATTCAATTCAGCATATCCGATAGAGATTACACAATTAAAAAAATAATTAACTCTCAAAATTCAAGTATTATGAACACTGCCCCTTTACAAGGTATTAAAGTAGTGGATTTCACAAATGTACAATCCGGTCCTTCATGTACCCAGCTGCTCGCGTGGCTTGGCGCGGATGTAATTAAAATCGAGCGTCCCGGCACAGGTGATGCCACTCGTAACGAGCTGCAGTTCATGCCCGACGAACCCAGCTACTATTTCTTGCAGCTTAACAGTGACAAAAAATCACTTACTCTTGATGCTGCAACTCCCGACGGCAAGGACATCCTTACCAAACTTATCAAGCAGGCCGATATTTTTATTGAAAACCTCCATCCCGGAGCCATGGACAAACTTGGCTTCAGTTGGGAAGTCGTTCATCAGTTGAATCCTCGCTGTATCTACGGTACCATCAAAGGTTTCCCGGTATCATCCAAGTACAAAGACCTTAAGGCGTATGAGCCTGTTGCTCAGGTAACTGCCGGTGCTGCTTCCACCACCGGTTGGTATTCCGGTCCCGACAACATTCCTACCCAGAGCGGTGCTGCACTCGGCGACTCTAACACTGGTATGCACATGACCATCGGTCTTCTTGCAGCTCTTATGCAGCGTGAAAAAACCGGTGAAGGTTCCTTCGTTTACCAGAGCATGCACAATGCTTGCCTCAACCTCTGCCGTATCAAGACACGTGACCAGCTCACACTTGACCGCATCGGTTACCTCACTCAGTTCCCGCAGTACCCCAACGAGAAATTCCCCGATTACGTACCCCGTTCCGGCAATCAGGAAGGTTCAGGTGTTCTCGGATGGACTTACAAGTGTAAGAATTGGGAAACTGACCCCAACGATTATGTTTATGTGATTCTCCAGCGTGGAGCCAAGGACTTCAAGCTCGCATGTGAGGCATTCGGCTTTGAGGATTGGTTGACCAACCCCGATTTCAACACCGCCGATGCTCGCGACAAGCACAAACAGGAAGTTTGGGCACGTATCCAGGAATGGTGCATCACTAAGGACAAATATGAGGTGACTGCTATTCTCGCCAAAGCTGGCGTGCCTGTTGCCCCGGTACTTAACACCAAGGAAATCATGGAAGATGAGACCCTTTACGACGGCAACACTCTTGTTAAAATCAATCAGGGTGGCAAGATTGGCGAATTTGTGACTGTCGGTGTACCTTTCACCATCTCCAACTATCAGCCCACCTACGGCCCTTGTCCGACTCTTGGCGGCAACACCAACGAGGTCCTTTCCGCACTTGGATACACTGCCGAGCAGATTGACTCATTTGCCAAGAACGGCACCACTGCTCCTCTGCCCGACGGTCAGATGTAATCTCTATACTGTGTAATATTATTGAGGTGGCTTGAGGATATGCTTCATGGCTCATTCTCAGGCCGCCTCTATTACATTCTCCCACAATTATAATTTTTAATACTATGTCAGTTACCAACAACACTCCCGCCGCCAACGCTCCCAAATTTCCCGAGCAGGTGACAGGTATGTATATTCTTGCCGAGTCCCTCAAGCGTCTCGGTCTTGTGGATGTTTATGGCCTCGTGGGTATTCCTGTTACCGAGGCTGCTTATGCAATGCAGAAAATAGGAATCAACTATTATGGCTTCCGTTTTGAGCAGCAGGCCGGTATGGCGGCTGCCACTCACGGTTTCCTTACCAAGAAACCCGGTGTGCTCCTCACAGTTTCCTCTCTTGGCATGATGAATGGCCTTACCGCAACTGTTAATGCCACTGTCAACTGCTATCCTATGATTCAGATTTCCGGTGCTTCCGACCCGCAGATGGTGGATATGGACATGGGCACCTACGAGCAGCTCGACCAGCTCAACACCGCCCGTCCTTTGGTGAAAGCCGCTTTCCGTTGCTCGCATGCCAAGGATATTCCTTCGGCCGTGGCCCGTGCTTACCGTGCTGCCGTCAGTGGCCGTCCCGGTGGCGTGTATATCGACATGACCACCCCCGCTCTCGCTGAGATAATGAATGCCGAAGATGCCGAGAAACTATACTTCACTCCGGTTGATGTATATGCCTCAGTGGCTCCCACGCAGCAGGCCGTTGACCGCGCCGTTGAAATCCTCGCTTCTGCCAAGCGTCCTGCCATACTTTTGGGTAAAGGTGCCGCTTACGCCCAGGTTGACGATAAGATCAAGACTCTTGTTGAAACTTACAAGATTCCCTATCTGTCAATGTCAATGGCCAAGGGACTTATGCCCGATGCCGGTGAATACAGCGCTTTGAGCTGCCGTTCCACAATTATGGAAAAAGCCGATGTTGTCATGGTTATTGGTGCGCGCATCAATTGGATGTTGTCGTTTGGCCGTGGCAAATGGAATCCCGACATGAAATTCATCCAGCTTGATGTCGAGCCGCGTGAAATGGACCGCAATGTGCCTGTAGCTGCTCCGGTAGTCGGTGACATGGGCCAGTCTCTTGACATGATTCTCAATGGCCTTAAAGGCAAGACCATGGCTGCTGATCCCGCTTGGCTGCAATCTCTTCAGACCGAGAGCAAAGTCAAGAATGCCAAATTCCATGACAGGCTCACTTCGGCTGCCACCGCCATGCCTATGAATCACTGGACCGCACTTTCGGTTGTGAAACCCATCATTGAGGCTAATCCTGACATTATTCTCGTTAACGAAGGTGCCAACACTCTTGACGACACCCGTGATGCTGTGGACATGGCTCTTCCGCGTCATCGTATTGATTGCGCTTCCTGGTCTATAATGGGCATGGGCATGGGCTCCTGCATCGGTGCTGCCGTTGCCACCGGAAAGAGCGTGGTTGCTGTTGAGGGTGATTCCGCTTTCGGTTTCTCCGGAATGGATTTCGCCACTATTTGTCGCTACAAACTCCCTGTAACTGTTGTCGTATTCAACAACGGTGGTATCTACAATGGCATCGGTGTTAACCCCGGCGGTGGCGATGCTCCTGCACCCACAACGCTTGACATCAACGCGCAGTACAATCTTATTGGTGAGGCTTTCGGTGCCAAGGGTTACCGTGTTGACAATCCTGCCGACCTTAAGAATGCGCTTGAGGAAGCCATTGCATCTAAGCAGCCTTGCTTGATTGATGTGCAGCTCGGTGCCGATTCAGGCAAAGAGTCAGGACATATCGGATACCTCAACCCCACTCCTCTTATTGAGTACACGGTTTGATTTGGCGATTTGTAATATTTTTCATCCGTTAAAAATTATTGATTATGGGTATTAGTCATATTCTTCTGTATGCCATCGTGCCTATCGTGGTGATTATGCTGGCCGGTTTCATTTCCGGTAAAAAAGGCATTTTCAGTGGTGACGATGCTAAAAAGTTCAATAAAGTGGTGCTCGACTATGCACTTCCTGCCGCATTGTTCGTGTCTATTGTGCAGTCAAGCCGCGAGATGCTTTATGCCGACCTCAAGCTCTCAATCATTTCGCTTGTTGTCATCATGGCATGCTTCATGCTCGTTTACTTCATTTTCGCCTACTGCTTCAAGGGCAATACCGGTGCCGACGGTGCCATTGCCGCTCTTATCAACGGTTCTCCCACAATCGGATTCCTTGGTTTTGCGGTGCTTGAGCCGATCTTCGGTACCACTCCTGCTGTCGCCCTCGTTGTAGCTATCGTAGGTATAGTGGTCAACGCCGTAGGCATACCTGTGGGCCTCTCTCTGCTCAATGCTTCTCTTGACAAGCAAGGCCGTGTCCCCGGTCAGAAAAAGGAAAGCGCATGGGCACCTGTTATTCATGCATTGGAGCAACCGGTGGCATGGGCGCCTATTCTCGCCGTCATTCTCGTGCTTTGCGGTCTTAAATGGCCGGATTGGGCTTCCCCTTCTTTTGACCTGATGGCAAAAGCCAATGCCTCTATGGCCGTATTCTCTGCCGGTATCACCCTTAGCGCAGTTGAGTTCAAGCTCAATTGGCAGGCTATTCTCGGTTCTATCCTCAAGCTCATCCTTATGCCCGCTGCTGCTCTGATAGTTGGTCTGTTGTTCCATATGGATCCGCTTAACCTCAAGATGCTTGTTGTGGCCTGTGCTCTGCCCCCTGCATTCTCTGGTATTATTATCTCCGATGAGTACGATGTTTATGTCGCCACCGGAACTTCGTCACTTACTTTGAGTGTGATTCTTTTCGTGGCATTCTGTCCTCTTTGGATATGGCTTACCGATTTGGCTCTAAAAGCCTTCTGATATGACGGGTATCCGCAATCTTAATTCTTTATAATTTCACTCCGTCGCGGCACTTATCTATTTCCCTGACAGGTTCGCGACGGAGTCTGTCATATACATCAAAACAATCTCTTATGGCAAAACAGATTATTGATGGTTGCACCGCTGCCACATATGCTGCTTATGCGTTGAGCGAAATTGCTACCATCTATCCCATAACTCCGGTTGCTTCAATGGGTGAAACTGCCGACAAATGGGGCCTCGCAGGGCGGCTTAATCTTATGGGCAACACCATGCAGGTTAAGGAAATGGAGAGTGAGCTGGGTGCTGCAGGTGCCACTCATGGCGCTTTGGCTGCCGGTGCTTTGGCCACCACTTTCACGGCATCGCAGGGGCTTCTCCTCATGATTCCTAACATGTACAAGATTTCGGGTGAGCTGCTTCCCGCTGTTTTTCATGTCGGCGCTCGTTCCATAGCCACACATGCATTGTCTATTTTCGGCGATCATCAGGATGTCATGGCTTGCCGCGCCACCGGTTTTGCCATGCTTGCTTCGGCATCTGTGCAGGAGGCGGAGGACCTTGGCTTTGTGGCTCATATTGCTGCTATTGACGGTTCTGTGCCGGTACTGCATTTCTTTGACGGTTGGCGCACGAGCAATGAAATGAGCACCATTGACCTTGTGGATTATGAAAAAATATCTCCGCTGGTCAACTGGGACAAGGTTAATGCGTTTCGTGCGCAGGCCATGAATCCGGAGCATCCCGATCTTCGCGGTTCAGCACAGAATGCTGATGTATATTTCCAGAATCGTGAGGCTGCCAACCGGTTTTATGATGCATTCCCCGCTGTGGTTCAGAATGTGATGGACCGTTATGCCGCAGTCACTGGCCGTCAGTATCATCTTTTTGATTACGTGGGTGTCCCTGATGCCGAGATAGTGCTCGTAAGTATGGCTTCCTCGTGTGAGGTTATTGATGAGACTCTCAGTTTCCTCAATGCTCATGGCTATAAGGCCGGCGTTATAAAGGTGCGTCTGTATCGTCCGTTTGATGCCAAGGCCATGATTGATGCGCTTCCTGCCTCAGTTAAGACCATCGCGGTGCTTGACCGCACCAAAGAGCCCGGGGCACAGGGTGAGCCTCTTTATCAGGATGTTGTTACCGCCGTGCACACTGCCGGCTTGAACATCAAGGTCATAGGTGGCCGTTATGGGTTGTCGAGCAAGGAGTTTGACCCGGCTATGGTCAAGGCTGTTTGCGATGAAGCCATGAAGCCCTCTCCCAAGCAGCAGTTTACCGTCGGTATTGATGATGATGTCACCCATCTCTCGCTTGATTACGACAAGACGCATTTTATCATCACACCTCCCGATGTTGTGCAGTGCGAGTTTTATGGCATGGGTTCCGATGGAACGGTGGGTGCCACCCGTCAGGCGGCTTCTATCATCGGAAACGCCACCGGCATGTATGCTCAGGCTTATTTCCAGTATTCAGCCAAGAAATCCGGTGGCTATACCATTAGCCAGCTCCGGTTTGGTCCGCGTCCTGTCACCTCGGCTTACCGTATCAAGAACGCAGATTATATCTGTTGCAACAAATCCAACTACGTGCACCGTTTTACCCTGTTGTCAAACATTAAGCAGGGTGGCATTTTTGTGCTGAATTCTCCGTGGACTCTTGAGGATATGGAGCGCGAGTTCCCGCCAAGGCTTAAGCGGAGAATAGCAGCTGCCAAAGTCCGGTTCTATAATATTGATGCCGCCGCTATAGCCGAGAAATGCAATCTTGGAGTGCGCATCAATACCATTATGGAAGCCGTTTTCCTCCATCTCAAGCCGGTAATGCCCGAATCTGAGAGCATTCCGTTGCTGAAAAAGGCTATAACCGCCAGCTATACTCATGAGGGTGGGGAAGTGGTTAATCAGAATATTGCTGCGGTGGACATGGCTATTGCTGCCGTCAGGGAGATAGCTTATCCTGCTTCATGGGCCGATGCTACTGATGTTGATGAAGCTGCGGCTGTATCTGTGCCCGAATTCGTGAAAAATGTGGCGCGTCCATGTCTTGATCTGTTGGGCAACGACCTTCCGGTGTCGGCATTCTCGCCCTCCGGCGCCATGCCTATGGGCACTACTGCCTATGAAAAGCGTAGTATCGCTCTTAAGGTACCTGAATGGCATTTCGACAAATGTGTGGAATGTACCGAATGTTCACTCGTCTGTCCTCATGCTGCCATTCGTCCTTACCTGCTTACCGATACTGAACTTGCCTCCGCTCCTGAGGGATTTGATGTCAAGCCGGCGCGTGCCAAGGCTTTGGCAGGATTGAATTTCCGTATTCAGGTCTATGCGCAGGATTGCACCGGGTGTGCTTCTTGTGCCACTATCTGTCCCGGACATGCGTTGGAAATGGTGCCTTTGGCCTCTCAGATTCCTCAGCAGGTAGAGGCTCTTGATTTCGTGCGTGCTCATGTGAGCATCAAGGATAATTTGTTGCCTAAAAACACCATACCGGGCACGCAGCTTTGCGAGCCTTGTCTGGAGTTCTCGGGTGCTTGTGCGGGGTGTGGAGAAACTCCCTATGTCAAGTTGCTCACTCAGCTCTTTGGCTCGCGCATGTTGATTGCCAACGCCACCGGCTGTTCTTCCATCTGGGGCGCAAATTTCCCCAGCAATGCTTATTGCACTGACCGCAACGGTCATGGTCCCGCATGGGGCAATTCGTTGTTTGAGGATAATGCTGAATATGGCTACGGAATGGCTTGCGCAGTAAGTCACCGTCGCGAGGCATTACGGCAGGCTGCCTCACGTTTGGCTGCCGATGCTTCTTGTTCGCAGGCGGTGCGTGATGCTGCTGATGCTTGGATTGAGGCGTTCGATTCGCCTGATGATTCGGCTCGCACGGCTAAGGCTCTTGTGGATGCCATTGGTTCTGCACCCGCCAACCCCGATGCTGCCAAGATTCTGCATCATGCCGACATGCTCGCATCCAAGAGCATCTGGGCTATTGGCGGTGACGGTTGGGCCTACGATATCGGTTTTGCCGGTCTTGATCATGTTCTTGCCCAGAATGCCAATATCAATATTCTGGTTATGGACACTGAGTGTTATTCCAATACAGGCGGACAGACCTCTAAAGCCACTCCTCTCGGTGCGGTGATGAAATACGCTGCCGACGGCAAACGTACCGTTAAGAAGGATCTCGGGCGTATGATGATGTCCTACGGTCACGTATATGTGGCCTCTGTGGCTCTTGGTGCCAATTACCAGCAGACTATCTCGGCTTTGATGGAAGCGGAGGCTTACCCCGGACCGTCAATAGTGATTGCATATTGCCCGTGCATTAATCATGGCATCCGTTCCGGCATGAGCCACACCATAGTTGAGGAGAAACTTGCAGTGAAGTCCGGTTATTGGCAGCTCTATCGCTATAATCCTGATTTGGCACGGCAGGGCAAGGAACCGCTTATAGTGGATTATCCGCAGCCTGATAACTCTTTGGTGCAGTTTATCAACGGTGAGGACCGTTATGCCGATTTGCGCATGATTGACCCCAAGGCCGCTGCACTGCTTCAGCCGGCTTTGGCAAAGCGCGTACAGAAATTGTATTCCATAATCACATCGCAGAGCAAGATCGGGCCTCTAGGCTGATTATCGCCACTGGGCAAAGTGTCGCCTGTGGGTGATATAATCAGGATTGCTCCCATTGGCATACGCTTCTCGCTCAAATGATATGGCATAATAGGCATCATATAGTTTGCCTCTGTGTTGTACCATTCGTATAAGCCATTCCACTACATAGACTATGTAGAATGGCACATAACCAAGCTCACGCATTTGGCAGGTATGAATCATCTCATGGTTCAGTACTTCCGGCGTGAGCTTCATTTTTTGTTTGGCAAAGAGAACTCCAAACAGGTTAATTGCGCCGAAGCCTCGTCCTATGGGAATGATTTTGTTGCGTATTACCTTCATTTTGTATGGCTATGCGTATCCTATAATTCAAATCGTATGATTTGTTGTTCTTAGAACGGATTGAGTTAACATTAATTTTGTTTGCCGGGCATTTTTATTGGCCCGTTTTTTGCTACTTTTGTCCTAAATCACAATCTGAATATGAATTTACCGCTTGCTGAGAGGCTGCGTCCGCGCTCTCTTGACGATTACATAGGACAAACACACCTTGTCGGCCCCGGCACTATTTTACGGGGCATGATTGCTACGGGCAATATATCTTCATTTATTCTCTGGGGACCTCCCGGTGTGGGTAAAACCACTTTGGCAAAAATCATCGCCAATAGTGTGGATGCCCCGTTTTACACCCTTAGTGCCGTACATTCGGGAGTGAAGGATGTGCGCGATGTTCTGGATAAATGTCGGCATGATGCTGCCAGCATGTTTACCTCGCGTCGTCCTATTCTGTTTATTGATGAAATTCATCGTTTCAACAAATCCCAGCAGGATAGTTTGCTCGCTGCGGTGGAAACAGGTGTGGTTACTCTCATTGGCGCCACTACCGAGAACCCCTCTTTTGAGGTCATACGCCCTCTGCTCAGTCGTGCGCAGGTTTATGTGCTCAATCCGCTCACCGAGGAGGAACTTCAGCAGCTTTTGGACCGAGCCCTGACTCACGACCCTGTGCTTAAGGAGCGTAAGGTGCGGGTGGAGAGCACTGTGGCTCTTTTCCGTTTTGCCGGTGGGGATGCGCGTAAGCTGCTTAATATTCTTGATCTTCTGTTGCAGTCAACTCCCGAAACTGACGAAATTGTCATTGATGACGCGGTGGTTACTGACAGACTTCAGAAAAATCCTGCCGCTTACGACAAGAATGGCGAAATGCACTACGACATAATTTCGGCCTTTATTAAAAGTGTGCGTGGAAGCGATCCCGATGCCGCCGTATATTGGCTTGCACGGATGATCGAAGGTGGGGAAGAGCCTGAGTTTATTGCCCGGCGGTTGTGTATTCTTGCTGCCGAAGATATTGGTCTTGCAAATCCCAATGCTCTTCTGCTCGCCAATTCCACTTTTGATATTATTCGCAAAATCGGGTGGCCTGAAGGGCGTATCCCGTTGGCTGAATGTACCGTATATCTGGCCACATCACCCAAAAGCAACTCTGCATACATGGCCATTAACAATGCTCTTGAACTGGTGCGTAACACAGGCAACCTGCCCGTGCCATTGCATTTGCGCAACGCTCCCACGGCTTTGATGAAAAAAATGGGCTATGGTGCCGATTATAAATACAGTCATGACTATCCCTCGCATTTCGTGCGTCAGCAGTTCATGCCTGATGCTTTGGGCCATCCTGTTCTCTGGCATCCTGCTGACAATCCTGCCGAACAGCGTTCTGCTGCGTTGCAGTACGACCGCTGGCATAAGGATGACAAATCTTCCTGACACTCCACCGTTTATGGCAAAAAAAATGAGGCAGTCCATTGTGGACTGCCTCGGACATAATAGTTGTTGTGTATATAGATAATGATATGTTATTCTTTCAGCTTTGATGCCCACTCTTTTGCTTTGTCGGCGGCTGCCTCAAGTGCGTCAGCTGCCTTGTCTTTAATGTTGTCGCTCACATCATTAGCTTTTTCTTTTGCTGCTGCCGCCATGTCTGCTGCCTTCTCTTTGGCTTGGGCTGCATATTCCGCTGCTTTTTCTTTCATACTGGCTGTTTCAGCTTTTGCTGCCACTCCGGCCGCTTCAGCACTCACTTGCGCTGCTGCCTTACTCACACCCGCTGCGGCTTCTGCCAACGCTTGGTTTTTGTTGCTGTTTGTATCCATAATAGTCGTGATTGATGTTTCTCAATATATTATAACAATCTGCCCGAATAATAGTTTCTCGCATAAGTATTAAAATATGTGAATAATCAAGTTAAAATCAGTAAACCTCAGTTGGCCGTTTTTCATGCTTGTGTTTACAATCTGCTGACATTCAAAAAAATATTCAATACAAGTGTTAATGGCTGCAAATCACGTTTACGATACTTAACTAAAAGTGTTTAAGTGCCATAACTCCCTATTGCACAACGCTTCAAAAGGTATTATCTTTGCATTGCGAATCCGAAAAAACACAGTTAGCAAATACGCAATTCGCTATCATTATCTAAACACAACTAATCAACCTCAAAACTTTCTTACCGGCCAACCACCGTACGCATATTAAGCAATCATGACCAAAAAAATCAAGTACATAATATCTGTAATCATAGCAATCTTCGTGGTGACTTTTGGAGTGAATGCCACTCGTTCTCTCTCCGGCTCCAATAATTCTGCCAATGAAAGCGAAACTGTATCTTACGGTTACTTTCAGTCGCTGACTGAGGCTGCCGACAGTGCTCTTCGCTCTCTGGCTCAGAAAATTCAGCTTGATAAGTTCACTCAGCAGGCAGAGCGTCTTGCCGATAACGCTGCCAAATACCTCGGCACACGTTATCGCTACGGATCCACCGGTCCGAAAACCTTTGACTGTTCCGGGTTCATCAGATGCGTGTTTCGTCAGGAAGGCATTAACTTGCCGCGCACATCGCGTATGCAGTATCGCGAGGGCGAAAAAGTTAGCCGCGATCAGCTGCGTCCCGGAGATCTCCTCTTTTTCAGCAGTCCTCGTAGCGGAAAAGGCCGTGTAGGGCATGTAGCTATGGTTGTGGATGTGAATGAAAAGGATAACTCACTGACCTTTATTCATGCGTCAAGCAGTAAAGGTGTCTCTTATCAAAAATTCCCCGACGGTGGTTATTACAGTCGTAACTATATAGGAGCTAAACGGGTGCTTCCTGATGCTCCTACAGCATAAATTCTCGATTCTATTGATTTCCCAACATACACAGCCGATAATTCTTACCTTATAAAATACCATTACTGATTAAGTCACTCATGAAAAACTTCTCCTCTGTTTTTTCCTGTTTTTTCATTGAGAGTTAATAAGATTGGGAATGTTGATAGATTTTATTCAATCAGGAGAAAACAGAGGATCTTTTTAGCAAATATCATACAATTATCATAGTAGTTAGTTTGAAAGAAGGGAGAGCGCTCCGACAGGCTGAGAAGCTGTGCGGGGCGCTCGATTTTTATGTTGGATTATATATATTATCGCATCAAACTTCCCATCCTGTTCAGCACATCGCTGTATTCACTGCTCTCGCTGTTGAAGCAGTCGTCAAGTTTTTGTAATCTGTTGCAGATCCTTTGTGCCTGAGTGATCTCGTCATGGGTAAAGGCACGGTAATCCTGCTCGCTGTCTGTGCCGTGGGTGGCGCTCCAGTACTCAAAGTAATCCTGCCACTCATTAATCAGATTTTGTGTAAGTGTATCAACTATCGGACTCATAATATTCTCGTTTACCTTATTACAACCATTCTTTTGGCTTTTTGGTTTATGGATCTCAACAATCCGCTATACATACGAAAAACGGCTGTCTCACGACAGCCGATGATTCTTTAACCTTAAATCTAATACCATGAAAAAACACAGTGCAAATATAGCAATTATACCACTTAAACATTCCTGCCCGCTCGGGGTTCACCTCCGGCTTATGAATTAACTTTTTTTAACATTATTCATCCGTTTTGTTTCATTATCTTTACGCTTGAAATTACAAACGCTATAGCACTTATATATTTGAGATGAGAATAAAAATTCTTGTAATCGACGATGAGGAATCGTTGTGTGAAATTTTGAAATTCAATCTTGAGAAAGAAGGTTATGAGGTTGATTGTGCCTACAGTGCTGAAGAGGCATTGGAGATGGACTTGAGCAGCTATTCGCTGTTCATTGTGGATATTATGATGGAGCGGTTGAGCGGATTTGATTTCGCTAAACAAGTGCGTAATACTACTGCTACTGAAAACACCCCTATCATCTTTTGTTCTGCCCTCAATGGCGAGGATGATACCGTCATGGGTCTTAACATCGGAGCTGATGACTACATCACCAAGCCATTTGTCATCAGTGTAGTCCTTTCTCGTGTAAGGGCCGTCCTGCGGCGTTCTCAGGCCACTAAGCAGTGGGAATACAACGTGTCCAAAAGCATTTATGAACCCGACATTACCTTCAAAACCCTCCGGGTAGATCGTAATGAAAAGCTGTGCTTCCTTGATGGCGAGGAGATTAGCCTTACTAAAACAGAATTTGACATTCTGCTTTTCCTCCTTACGCATCGCAATCGCATCTATTCCCGTGACGAAATCATCCGTCAGGTATGGTCTAACGATGTCGTAGTCACAAATCGCACCATTGACACCAATATCGCTCGCCTGCGCAAAAAAATCGGCGAGTATGGAAACAATATTGTAACCAGACTCGGATTTGGTTATGGCTTCAAGGAAACGGTTTAGTTACCGGTGGAGGTTGCTTGTCGTCATGGTGGGCCTGTCATGGCTCATTATCGGCGTATGTATGGTGTATCAGCATAAGCGTGAAGAAGACATTCGTGTTGAGGCTGTGCGCGACCAGCTTATGCGTGTCTCTGACCGCATTCTTGCGTCATACGAGTATGATGAGGACTTTCTCCCGCTCGGGGATTTTTTTGTAAAATACTTCCGGAACTCCGTTTACAAAGACATGCGCGTGAGTGTCTATGACGCAAACGACATCCTGTTGTACAGCATTGGCACTCCCATGGAGATGAACCCTGCCTATACCGAAGAGTTTTCTCCGGAGCAGATACCCGATCAGGCCGGTGACGGTGAAAACAAAAAAAACTATCGTGACTTTTTTGTCTCCCTCCGCAAAAGCAACGACGGTAATGTACGTGTTCTTGTCGCGGTGCCAAGTGCGGTGATTGCCTCCACGCTCCAGACTGATGGCGAATTCTGGGGCATTGTGGCAATTTTGTTTGTGGTGGTATCCGTGATTGCGTACTATTCCACTGGTATATTGACGCGAAATGTAAACACTCTCACCGAATTTGCCAACAGGGCAATTCGTGTGCGTGATCCTGAAAATGGAGAAAAAGTCACCTTTGATGACCTCAAATTCCCCGATGACGAGCTGGGAGATGTCTCACGCAAACTGGTCCAGCTATATACCGAAAAAGTTGATGCACTTGCCAAAAGCGAACGCGAACATAAGATCGCCATTCATGCCGTTGAGGAGAAATCACGCATCAAGCGTCAGCTGACCAACAACATCAATCACGAGCTCAAGACCCCCATAGGCGTGATACGAGGTTATATTGACACCATTCTCTCCTCCGATGACATGGACGAGGCTACACGCACACATTTTCTTCTGCGCGCGCAAAAAAATGTTGACCGTTTGTGCTCGTTGCTCAACGATGTTTCCACCATGACAAGGCTTGAAGAAGGCTCTGGAAATATCCCCGTCACTGATGTCAACATGCACGATCTCGTATATACCATCGCCAACGACTTGGCTGTGTCAAATCTTGTCGGAAACCTTGAGTTCAAGTACGATGTGCCCCTTGACTGTGTGGTAAAAGGCAATGCTTCCCTTTTGTTGGGTATGATTTCCAACCTTATCAAAAACGCCGGACTGCATTCCCACGGCACTGAGGTGGTGTTCAAAACTGTCTCCGAAACCGACAAATACTACTCATTCGTGTTATATGACAATGGCACCGGTGTAGCGGATGAACATCTCCCGCATTTGTTTGAGCGTTTCTATCGCATTGATGCCGGCAGATCGCGCCGCATAGGAGGTACTGGCCTGGGGCTGCCAATCGTCAAAAATACAGTTGAGGCACTCGGTGGAACAATCAATGTCCGAAACAGAGCTTCCGGTGGGTTGGAATTTGTGTTTACTCTTGAAAAATGGAAAGTAAGGTGTTAATAAATGCTAAACAAACCGCCATTTGTGTTATTGTGACTGAATTGTGACAACGATGTGATATAACTGTAATCTCTCGGGCATATCTTTGCAAGCAAAAGGAAAATTGTATTCATTCTCGTTTAGATAATAAGCCTTAAGATATAAGTCTTACCAATTGAAAAAACCAAACATTTTTGCAGCATAGTAATTAAGAGACCAATAACTATCGCGCGGACTGTCGTAGAGACATTCCGCGCGAACTTTTTTCTCTCCGGGCTAATTGCAATTTGTCCTTGCGATTGGTCCGTCCTCCAATTAGTCCAGCCCAATTGGACTAATTGCAAAAAAGTAGGCTGAAAAGCAAATGTGTGACGATGGAGATGCTT
>ENA-OPSJ01000047-OPSJ01000047.1-human-gut-metagenome-genome-assembly--contig:-NODE-47-length-99314-cov-7.870107_pt1 | contig 99314 bp, 99 predicted proteins | sample MGYA00241801_ERZ501893 | MGnify/ENA primary metagenome ERZ501893 (study PRJEB25962, sample SAMEA2042219) | human gut metagenome | biome: human gut; feature: human-associated habitat; material: faeces...
TTGCTTGCAGTACTGCCACCAATAAGTAGTTTGAAAATTTTATTTTCAAACTTATATTACCTACTTCTGTTCCTTCAATATTTCAATCGCCTTCTGAAGCTGAGTGTCCTGATCCTCAGGAATAGTCACATAGACCTTGAGTTCATCCGGAAGGTCAATCTCAACATCCGGAGAGACACCAACCTGATGGATGCTCTTTCCGCTTGGCAGATAATAATCTTCAATCGTCAGCTTCAGACCTGTTCCGTCATTGAGTGAGAATATTGTCTGAACAATTCCCTTTCCGAATGTGGTTGTGCCGACAAGCGTTCCTACACCATAATCCTGAACAGCTCCCGCAAAAATCTCGGATGCACTTGCACTGTTGCCATTGATAAGTACAGCCATAGGGACATTAAGTATCGTTTCGGCATCAGATTTGTACTCCTGCGCAACTCCGTTCTTATCCTTCACCGAAACGATAATACCCTCCGGAAGTATCTCATCAAGCATATCAACAACCACATTGAGAAGTCCGCCCGGATTGTTTCTGATATCCACAATCAATGCTTCCATTCCCTGTGCCGTAAGTGCATCGAGTGCCGCCGAGAACTGCTTTGCCGTAACTTCGTCAAACTCATCAACCTGAATATATCCTATATTGTCCTCAAGCATTCTGTAAGTAACAGTTTCAACGTCAATCTGACGTCTCGTAACTTCTACGTCGAACACTTCCTCATCACGCTGAAGAGTGATTGTCACAGTCGTTCCTTCCTCACCTCGGATAAGTGCAACCGCAGCATTCAAATCCATTCCCGTTATCTCTGTACCATTTACGGCAATTATTAAGTCTCCCGGTCTGATGCCTGCCTCATAACCCGGACAATTCTCATACGGTCTGACCGCCGTCACAATTCCTGTCTGAACATTCTGCTGAACCACAACACCAATACCGCAATATGAGCCTGATGAGCTCTCCAAAAATGAATTATATTCATCCTCAGTATAATACAGGGAATACGGATCGCCGAGTGACTCCATGACAGCCTTGTAAATTGCATCTATCATCTCATCCTCGTCATAGTCATACAGATAATAGTAGTCAACCAGCTGCATAAGCGTGTCAATCTTTTCAATAACTTCATCCGTGAGCTGAGGGCTTACAGGCTTATATTTGCCATAAACTGCCTTTGTTGTCTCACCTGTACTGCTTTTACTGCTCTTATTTTCCGCCGTCTCACTTGCTTCGGCAGAGCTTTCCTTAACCTGATTCTTATAGTCAGAACCCGGTCCGATGAGCGAAGATATTCCGCTGCAGCCCGCAAGCACAGCCATTAACAGCACAGCCGATAACATTCCGACAGCCATTCCCTTAAAAAAACCGTTATTTTTCTTTTTTTCGGTATGTGAAACATTCTCTTTCTTATTATCCATATATTATCCTCATTTCCGGCACCGGCATATAACCTGCCATGCCATTTAGTAACGCGGAACCGTCACATAATCAAGCGGATTTACAAATTCACCTTTAATAATAAGTGAAAAATGAAGATGTGGCCCCGTTGAATTTCCCGTACTACCCACAAGAGCTATCGTATCTCCCGCATTGACCTGCTGTCCCACTGATACCAAAATCGCTGAAGCATGAGCATACAATGTGACAACACCGCCGCCATGATCTATCTTTACACAGTTTCCGTAGCCCCAATAGCTCTGAGCAAGAATTACAGTTCCGCCGTAAGCTGCAACAATAGGTGTTCCGTTGATTCCGGCTCCTGAAATATCCGTTCCGTCATGCAGCTTCTCATATCCGAGAATCGGGTGCATACGCATTCCGAACTGTGATGTAATTCTATTATATCCCGGAGCAGGCCATGTAAAACCTGTAACATTAATCTCGGCAAGCTTGGCAGCTACAGCCGCGTCGGCATCCTGGTTGAGTCTTGCCTGTTCGGCAAGCCAGGCAGCATACTGTGCTCTCGCATCCTCAACGAGCTTCTTCTGATCCTCGACCTCCTGCTCGGCAAGCCGCCTGAGCTCCTCGGTGTTGCTCTGCTCGGACTCAAGGTTACTTAATTCCCTGTTCTTTGAGTCATACAGCTCGCTGTATGTAGCCTGAAGCACCTCCTGTGCCTCCTTGTTGGCATCAAGCACCGCCTTCTGTGCCTGAAGCTCGGTAAGCTGTGATTCATATAGCTCATCCTGTGCAGTAAGTTCAATGTTCTGTGTCTCCAAGTCAGCCAGAAGTTCATTTACACGCTGCTTTGTCTCGCCATACTCAATTAACTTCTGCCTGTCATACTGAGAAATCTCAGATATGTACTCGGCGTTATTAAGGAAATCAACCATGCTGTCCGACGAAAAAAGAATATCGAGAAAGCTCTCATCACCATTCTCGTACATATACTGTATTCTCAGCTTCATCGAAGCATACTGGTCTGCTTCCGTCTGCTGTGCATCCGCGAGGTCAACTTTAGTCTGCGTTATATTGGCATTCACGGCTTCAATCGCCGCCAGCGTAAGGTCAATCTCCCCCTGCTTTGCGTCTATCTCAGCCTGCTTTGCATTTATGTCCTGATTGAGATTGTAAATCTGCAAGGTCACATCCGATATCCATCCGTCAACCTGCGTAATATATGTCTTGGTATCGGAAATATTATTATTCAGTTCATTGAGCTGGTTCTCGAGAGCCTGCTCCTGCTCCTGCGCAGCCTGCAGCTCTCTCTCTGCCCTCTTAACATCATCCTCTGTAATCGCCTGAAATTCGTCCGGCTTCATAGGAAGCAGTATAAGCAGTACCGCCGCAAACAAAACCCTTTTTAAAATCTTACTCTTCAAGTTCATTCCTCCCGCAATCACTCATCCCCATCATACCTTAAGATGCTTACGAAGCGTCGTATAACTTCCGAGAAAGCCTATGCCTATACCGAGAATCGCCGCAACGGGCACCAGCGTAGCGAACACATTCCTGACCGGAAGAAACGCAAGTATATTTGATAAAAACGTAAATCTGTTGATAATATAATGTACAACATTTTCATACAGATAATATATCACAATCATCGGAAGCATTGCACCGACAAAGCCGATGACAATACCCTCCACAATAAACGGTGCCCTCACGAAGCCGTTCTTTGCCCCGATAAGCTTCATAATCGCAATCTCCTCCTTGCGCACCGCGATACCTACGGATACCGTATTTCCTATAAGGAAAAGTGCTACAAGGAACAATACAACTATCATTGTGAGCGAAATCATGCTGACAAGCCCACTGACATCGGTAAGTGAATTGGCTGTAATCTCTGAACGCTTTACGGAACGCACTCCGTCTATATTCTCAACGCTCGCCGCAACCGTGGCAAGTGCATCCGCGCTGTCGAGGTATACCGTATATGATGCCGAATTTGCAAGCGGATTGTCCTCCTCAAAGCCATCCGCCAAATCCATTCTGTCTCCGAAATACTTGACCTTATATTTTTCCCATGCCTCCTCAGGAGATGTGTATTCTATAAGCGTCACATTCTCCATCTGCTGTATGGTCTTTCCAATTGATTCGATTCTCGCATCCGATGTTCCCACGTCAAAAAATACCGTAAGGCAGGTATTCTTTTCAACCTCTGTCACCATATATGACACATTTTTTGCCACACAGAAAAATATTCCAAACAAAAAAATACAAGCCGCCATGGTTGCAACGGAGGCCAGTGAGAAAAGTCTGTTCCTGTATATATTCTTAAAGCCCTGCTTAATGCAATATCCAAGTGAACTAATCTTCATAGCCGTAATCCCCCCATTTCTCATCCGCGACAATCTCGCCATGATCGATAGTGATTACTCTCTTCTTCATAGCCTGAACCAGATCCATATTATGCGTCACCACAACAACCGTGGTTCCACGCTGATTAGCCTCATCAAGGAGCTTCATTATCTCCCATGAATTCGCATTGTCAAGATTTCCTGTAGGCTCATCCGCCAGAAGAATCTCCGGCTTATTTATAAGTGCTCTTGCGATTGCCGCTCTCTGCTGCTCTCCTCCTGAAAGCTGTGACGGATAATTCTTATACTTTTCAAGCAATCCTACCATCGACAGCATGGAGAGCACCTCCGAACGTATTCTCCTGTTCGGAGCCTCCACAACCTTCTGTGCAAAAGCTATATTGTCATATATGTTTCTGTCCTCTAAGAGTCTGAAGTCCTGAAATACAACTCCCATATCTCTTCTTATCATCGGCAGTTCTCTTCTCTTGGCTCTTCCAAGATTCTTGCCATTAATAAATATATGTCCTGATGTCGGTTCTAACTCCTTAAGCAGCAGCTTAATAAGTGTAGATTTTCCTGCACCGCTCTGCCCGACAATAAATACAAATTCACCCTTCTCAACGCGAAGGCTGATGTTATTAAGCGCCGGGAAGCCGGTTGAGTATGTCTTGCATACATTTTCCAATATAAGCATGTCTCTTATGCCTCCCCTGAGTTCTTATGATGTTTTCCTGATAATACCGGTATTTCCAATAATTGGTCTACAACCAGCGACCTTGATATTACCATTATACATTGACATGCAATCAATAATCAAGCGATTCCATATATTTCATATAGTCGCGAACCATGAGAGCAATCTTAAATGTAATTGCGTCGTCAAACACCCTCAAATCAAGCCCCGTGTTCTTCTGAATCTTATCGAGACGATATACGAGAGTATTACGGTGAATAAACAGCTGCCTTGATGTCTCGGATACATTCAGACTGTTCTCAAAGAACTTATTAATGGTAGTCAGAGTCTCCTCATCGAAATCATCCGGATTCTGTCCGTCAAAAATCTCCTTGATAAACATCTTACAATGCGACATTGAGAGCTGATAAATCAGTCGTCCGATACCCAGCTTAGAATATGATACAACATTTCTGTCGCCATAGAATATCTTGCCGATATCAAGAGCCATCTTAGCTTCCTTGTAAGAACGTGACACTTCCTTAATCTCATTCACAATGGTTCCATAAGCAATATGTACCTTACTCATGGCCTCAGAGTTGAGTGTGTCAAGCACAGTCAAAGCAACCTGATTCATCTCATCATAGCCCTCATTAGGCTTCAATTCTTTCACTATAATAATATTCTTCTCATCCACAGCGGTTATAAAATCCTTCGCCTTGGATGCAAAAAGAGTCCTCAAGGTCTCTAAGGCATTATTGTCCTTCTCATGCTTTGTCTCAACAATAAAAACAAGCCTTCTCACATCTGTGTCAATGTGAAGCTTCTTCGCCCTGTTATATATGTCCACAAGCAGAAGATTATCAAGCAGAAGGTTCTTGATAAAGTTATCCTTGTCAAATCTCTCCTTGTACGCAACAAGAAGATTCTGAATCTGAAACGTGGCAATCTTGCCAATCATGTACACATCATCACTCCCGCCCTTGGCAAGAAGTACATATTCCAACTGCTTGTCATCAAAAACCTTAAAGAACTGGTATCCCTGTATAACCTGACTGTCCGCCGGTGAACCCGCGAAGCTGAGTACCGCTTCCTCATACCCGTCCGATTCCGGGAATGTAGTCGCAAGAGTCTTTCCCTCCGTGTCCATTATACACAAATCAATTCTGGTTATTGACTTCAGACCCTCAATCGTATTCTGTAAAATCTGATTTGAAATCATACAGTAACCTCTACTTTCTATATTTAAAAATAGTTATAATTCATCACTTTCTATTATAAAACAACTTTGTGAAAAAAAAAAGAGGAAATACACCTTATAAAGTGCATTTCCTCAATTATTCACACTTAATTCACATGCATCGGCTTAACCGTCGATATGTAGCAGATGATTAGCAAGGAATTACTAACTCTGTATCCTTATCGAAGAGGTGAAGCTTAGACATATCAAGGGCAAGCTTAATCTTGTCACCAGGACGAGCTGTTGTACGAGGGTTAACTCTTGCTGTACAGCTCTTATCCTCGATATCAAAGTAAAGGTAAACTTCAGCACCGAGTAACTCGTATACACGAATCTCAGCCTCAATTACGCTGTCAGGTGAAGATGCGATGAACATCTCTGTATCATTGAGATCCTCAGGACGGATACCCATAATAACTGTCTTGTCAACGTAAGCACCAAGCTTCTCAGCCTTTGACTTAGGTAACTTAACAGAGTTGCTGCCGAACATAAGAACCATATCATCACCGTTCTTAACAAGCTTAGCATCAATAAGGTTCATCTGTGGAGAACCAATGAAGCCTGCTACGAATACGTTCTGTGGAAGATTATAAAGGTTCTGTGGTGTATCTACCTGCTGAATAATACCATCCTTAAGAACTACGATTCTTGTACCAAGTGTCATAGCCTCTGTCTGGTCATGTGTAACGTAGATGATTGTTGTCTGGAGTCTCTGATGTAACTTAGAAATCTCAATTCTCATCTGTACTCTTAACTTAGCATCAAGGTTGGAGAGAGGCTCATCCATAAGGAATACCTTAGGCTGACGAACAATAGCACGACCCATGGCAACACGCTGTCTCTGACCACCTGAAAGAGCCTTAGGCTTACGATCAAGGAGATGCTCAATATCAAGAATCTTAGCTGCCTCATGAACAGCCTTATCGATTTCTGCCTTAGGAACCTTTCTTAACTTAAGACCGAATGCCATGTTGTCATAAACTGACATATGTGGATAGAGAGCATAGTTCTGGAATACCATCGCGATATCTCTGTCCTTAGGCTCTACATCGTTAACAAGCTTGTCGCCGATCCAAAGCTCACCTGAGCTGATCTCCTCAAGACCTGCAATCATACGAAGTGTTGTGGACTTACCACATCCTGAAGGTCCTACGAAAATGATGAATTCCTTATCTTCAATGTCAAGGTTGAAATCCTTAACTGCAACGAATCCGTTTGGATATACTTTACAAACGTTTTTAAGTGATAAACTAGCCATTATAATACCTCCTGAAAGTTTTTCCGTTTTTCACTATCCCTATTCTACAATAATGCTTGTTCAATTGCCATACCTCAAATAGCCGAAAATCAACACACTATTTTGTTGATTTTGTATATAGACATATTATTATCTGCTTTTTTATTGCACTTTATACAAAAAATACGTCTTATAATGCTTTTTTTGTGCAAAGACTTGTTTATTTTTATTAGTTATGATATAAATTAATCGGATAGTGTAATACTATATTTTCCTATGGCGGGAGGTGTTTTTATGGATATAGCGGCACTTTCAATAAGCATGAGTCTTGCGGATGTCAACTCACAGGTCGGCATGGCGGTTCTTGCAAAAAATCTCGATACAATCGAGACTATGGGCGACGGAATGAAGAAAATGATGGAGATGTCCGTCAATCCTAATCTCGGCGCGAACTTTGATGTGACAGTTTAAGGAATGGCGCACATAACGGACAAGGCACCGAAAATACCGCAGGTATCTTTCGGTGCCTTGTCTTATTTATGCCTTACTCTGCTTATTTAAGTCTTATCGACGTCTCGGAAAGCTCAATCCTGCCCTCCTTCAAGAGCTTGCCTACCGCTCTCTTAAAGGATGCCTTGCTCATTCCCAGCTCTCTTTTGATGACCTCAGGCGATGCCTTGTCACTGAAAGGAAGAACTCCGTCGAATTCCTCTATCGTCTCAAGGATCTTTGCGGCATCGTCATCCCTCTGAAGATATCCGACCTCACGAACCGCAAGCTCAAGCCTTCCGTCCGCAGTCACGTTGGTGACGCGAAGCCCGGTAAGCTTCTCTCCCACATTGAGCACTCCGTAGCACTCCTTCTTAGGTATAAGTCCCTGATACATATCATCAACCGCAACATACATTCCGAATTTTTCAATGTACTGATATGCCGTACCGCTGACCATATCTCCGCGCTTATACTGAGTTGTCGTTCCCAGATACTTATATACATTCATGGTTGCACACAATCTGCTGCTCTTGTCCACATACAATGCCACAAGGCAGTTATCGCCCGGGTGAACCCTGTACGTCTGTTCTTTAAAAGGAAGGAAAAGATCTTTTTCAAGTCCCCAGTCAAGAAAAGCTCCAATCTTGCCTGTATCCTTGACCTCGAGTCTTGCCACCTCGCCGAGAACAAGTGCCGGCTTATTGGTTGTTGCAAGCAGTCTGTCCTGGGAATCCCTGTATATAAATACAGTCACCGTATCCCCTATCGACGCATTCTCCGGTACCTGCTTTCTCGGAAGAAGCACACGCTCCTCTTCATTTCCGAGATATACACCAAAATCCGTCTTTTTTACTATCTTTAAATCCTGAACCTCGCCGATTCTAATCATTATAATCCTCCATTCTTTTGTCACTGCTCAAACACAACAATAGCATTAATATTATCGTCTCCATCCTTGAGACATACATAGTATCTGCCGTCATGCCGTCCCGTGTACGGACAAAATGTGTCCCCCATAACAGCCGACTTTTTATATTCGGCAAGCATACGCTTCACCGGATGTGCTGCCATCTCAGGCTCATCCTGTTCAAACAAAGCCATCGCCATGTTAATGTACTGTCCGTTATTTACATGCTTGTTAGTGTCAATCATATCCGCCCTTACCTCTATCGGCTCTCTCTTTGCAAGACCGTCAGGAAGTGATATTTTTCGTGGAAGATATTCCATGTCAAGCTTTTCACCAAGTCCATAACGCTCTATCTGCCCGTCGTCCGGTCTCATAGGTCTCAGCGTCTTGATATTCATGTACGACCACAAGGAAGCTGCCTTGATAATAATATTGCCCTTCTCATCCTCCAGCCAGAAATTACGGCTGCCGTAAAAGCCTTTAAACTCATAAGGCACCGTACACACCTTAACCCGGTCACAGAAGGACGGGAGTCTTTCAATATCAATCTGCCAATTGAGAAGAAACCATGCTGCATCGCGCTCCGCCACATAGTCTATGCCCACTCCCGCATCCTCAGAATGAAACGAAGAACAATTCTGAAAAAGGTTGATAAGTGCCGGAAGCGTAAGCTGCCTGTCGCTTGAACATTCAGAGTATCTTATTCTCGCATTATAGCTGTACATATAAATCCTCCTTGACCATTCAATGTTAAAAAAAGCACATTACAGTCTCCCATAATGTGCTCGACGCAAACGGAAACGGCGGGATTCGAACCCGCGTGCCGGTTGCCCGACAACTTGATTTCGAGTCAAGCTCGTTATGGCCACTTCGATACGTTTCCATAGAATGTTACAAAGACCAGAGGTCCGTTATATCAATAAAGGCATCACGCTGACGTGATGCCTTTAACTGGGCTACCAGGGCTCGAACCTGGAAATGCTGGAGTCAGAGTCCAGTGCCTTACCATTTGGCTATAGCCCAATGTGTACTGCGCTCTTGCGCTGCAACATGATGTATTATATATCAGGTTTTTGGAAAATGCAAGTACTTTTTTGGAATTTTTTTAATTTTTTTTAAATTATATATAATTCCTACATTTTATAAGGCTTTGAGCCGTCTCATCCCTCTATGAGCTGTCTTGTATAAGCCTCCTTCGGGTCAGAAAAAAGTTCTTCCGTCTCACCGCTCTCTATCACATGTCCATCTTTCATAACCATAATTCTGTCGCACATCTGGTACACCACGTCAATATCATGTGATATGAATATATAGGTAAGACCTAACTCATTCTTAAGTTCAAGCAGAAGCTTCATAATCTGAGCCTGTATTGTCACGTCAAGTGCCGACAAAGGTTCATCAGCTATAATCAGACGCGGTCTGGCTATAAGTGCAGCCGCGATACTTATCCTCTGTCTCTGACCGCCGCTAAGCTGTGACGGACGCCTGCGTGCATACGTCTCATCAAGTCCTACACGCAGCAACATGTCATTCACCCTGCCTGTAAGCTCATTCTTATCCTTCACTCCGGACAGGATAAGCGGCTCCCTGAGTATTCTTCCGACAGTCCACGCAGGATTGAGCGACGAATACGGATCCTGAAAAATCATCTGAGGCTTTACGGAATGATGAATAATCTCTCCATCATACAATGTATTCATACCGAGAACCGCCTTGGACAAGGTTGACTTGCCACAGCCCGATTCTCCGACTATTCCGAATATCTCGCCCTCATTCACATCAAAATTGATATCAAAAAGCACCTGTTTTTTGGATGCCTTGCCAAAAATCGATTTTGAAGCACTCTTGTAATATACATTAAGATTTCTCACTTCAAGAATATGTTCCATTGCGCTCCTCATTTAACTCGTTATTGCTCTTTTTCTGACATTTCTGTCAGGTATCGCTGCTATAAGCTGTCTTGTGTATTCCTCTTTAGGCGAAGCAAAGATTTCCTCGACAGTTCCCTGCTCAACAACTCTTCCTCTGCACATTACCACAACTCTGTCTGCGAAATTTTTTAACAGTTTTAAATCATGTGTGATGAATACGATGCCGATATTGTGTTCCTCACGCATACGCTCTATCAGTTCGATTATTCCCTTCTGTGTCGTCACATCAAGTGCCGTCGTAGGTTCATCACACAGAAGATAACCCGGCCTGCATATCGTTCCCATCGCAATCATAACCCTCTGGCGCATTCCGCCGGAAAGCTCATGAGGATAACTTGCATACACGTTCTCAGGCTGTTCAAGTTTTGCATCCCTGAGTGCATCAAGTACACGTTCCTTAAGCTGTACACGAGGCACTCTGCTTTCATGAAGAATCACTGCCTCTTCGAGCTGTTTTCCTATTCTCATCGTGGGATTGAGGCTTGTCATGGGCTCCTGAAAAATCATCGCTATCTCTCCGCCTCTCACCTGTGACATTGCCTTTTCATCAAGCCCTATAAGCTCTCTGCCATCAAGTCTGATACTTCCTCCGGCTATTTCTGCCGCCGGATTTAAAAGTCCCATCACCGAAAGTGCCGTCATAGTCTTGCCAGACCCCGATTCCCCGACTATTCCGAGGACTTCCCCTCGGTCAACGGACATACTGACGTTCTCAAGCACACATCTCTGTGCAAACCGTACCGTAAGCTTCTCTATGCTGAGCATGGTACACCCTCCTTTGCCATTATATCTCCTCGTCCGACATCTTCTCTCTGATTCCCTCAGCCAGAAGAGAAAATCCAAGTACAAACAGCACAATTGTCATCCCGGGCATAACTGCATACCATGGTGCCGTAAAAAGAAAGCTCTGTGCATCGGACAACATACTTCCAAGGCTTGCATCGGGCGGCTGTATTCCGATTCCAAGGTAGCTTAAGCCCGCCTCTGCCAGAACTGCATTGTTAAAGCCTATGGTGATTGTGACAAACAATGTCGGGAGTACATTGGGAAAAATATGTCTGAAAATAATTCTCAGATTTCCGGCACCCATAAGCCGTGCACTTTTCACAAAGTCACGTTCCTTAAGGCTTATGTACTCACTCCTGACAATACGTGCAAAGCTTGGGATAAACAAAATACCAAGTGCCATGATTACATTGTACTTTCCCGGTCCCGCAATACTTACTATCACAAGTGCAAGCAGTATGCTCGGAAATCCATTGAGTGCGTCATTGATTCTCATAATAACCCCATCAACAATTCCGCCATAGTATCCCGTAACGGCACCGATTACGGTACCGATGCCTCCTCCTATGGCAACCGTTGACACAGCTACCAGACCTGTCATGCTTATTCCTTTTAACACTCTGCTGAAAATATCTCTTCCGAAATTGTCAGTGCCCATTATATGGCTCGGGGACGGTGCCATAAACTTCTCCGACGCATTCATGGCATTCGGAGAATACGGAGTATGTATAAATCCGATAAACATAAGCACGGCAAAAACGGCAGTAATCACAACACCTGCCGTAAGATATATGCTCCTTCTTTTCTGTGTTCCCACACGGGATTTTCTTTTAATCTTCATACGCCTCACTGTTCTTCGACTCTCGGATCAATATATCTGTAGAGAATGTCGACAATAAAATATACAATCACAACCGCCGACACAATATAAAGCATGAGTGCCTGAACAACAGGATAATCTCTTGTCGATATCGACGATACGAGAAGTCTTCCGATTCCCGGAAGTCCGAACACCTGCTCAACCACTATGCTTCCTGCTGCAATTTCCGCTGCAATAACGCCAATAAATGTCACAACCGGAATCATCGCATTCTTAAGCACATGCGAAAACAGCACACGCCATCTGCGTGCACCTTTGCTGTACGCCGTTCTTACATAATCGGACTTAAGCTGTGTCATTATCGAATTGCGAAGAAACTTTGCGGTCATGGCAACCTTGGGTATTGCCACGGTTACAGCCGGAAACAGCATATATCTTATGTATCCCCAAAAATCTTCCTTATAGCTTACATATCCTCCGGGCGTAAACCACCTCATGATAAGTCCGAAAAAATATATGATAATTATTCCGAGAAAAAATGACGGGATGCTCATTGTCAACTGTGACAGCACGTTAAGCACACCATCAACCCATCTGTGCTTTGTTCCTCCCCAGAGTATGCCTATGGGAATTGATAATATTATGATAAGTGCAAGCGACATTCCCGCAAGCGTAAGCGTCACCGGCAACTTGCCTGAAATAAGACGTGTTACCGCCATCTGCTCATTGAGATTTTCCTGATAGCGGTAGCTTCTGCCCAAATCGCCCGTGAGCACGCCCGTAAGCCAGTTCACATATCGTTCCGGCATAGAAGCATTAAGTCCTAACTGCTCACGCAGTGCCTCCACCTTTTCCTCAGTCGCCTCTGTGCCCAGAATTGATAGTGCCGGATCCCCGGGTATCACCTGAAATATCATGAACACAAGGATGGAAATAAGAAAAAGTGTAAGTATGAGAGTTAAAATCTTCTTTAAAATGTATTTCATTCCGTTCTCCTATACCACATCGCATTATTGCAGCATTTTCACACTACTCTGTCCAGTAAACATACTTCATATCCTGCACATAGATAGGATAGAAGCGATAGCCTGCAAGCTTCCTGTTCATTGCAATGAGAACAGGCGGCACAACCGTATATACGGAAGCTGCATCCTCATAAAGCATTGTCTGAAGCTGTCTGTAACCTTCTGTTACCTCCTCACTGTCAAGTGAAGTGGAAATCTTCTTATATAATGTATCAAATTCAACATTGCTGTATCCGATAAAATTATTTTTTGCATCAGACTGGTATCTCACCAGAAGATAACTCGGTGTGAGCGAGCCTGCAATACCGCACACGGTACTTTCAAAATTTCTTCCTTTGTATACATCATCAAGCCATGTAGACCAGTCAACCTTCTTGATTGTTGCAGTTATGCCGACTTCCTTGAGCTGCTCAACAATAACCTGAGCGGTGTCAATATGCATCTGATAATTGGACGGCACAGTGATGTCCATTGAAAATCCGTCAGGATAGCCCGCCTCAGTGAGCAGTTCCTTTGCCTTCTCAATGTCATGCCCGTAACCTGTATCCACATAGCACTCATAACCCGGAACCATACTTGTTCCGATTGTCTCTCCTCTGCCGCCGAAAACAAATTCGTTTATGGCATCTTTGTCAACTGCATAGCAAAGTGCCTGTCTTACGCGCACATCATCAAATGGTGCGACAGCGTTGTTCAGATATAATGCCTGAACAACATTCGAACCGTTACTTCCTATATTAAAGGAAGCAGAGAGTTCATTTGCCTGATCATCCGTGAGATACGGATATATATCAATACTTCCTGCCTGTAGTTCCATCATCGCTGACTCGGCACTTGCCACAATCTTAAACGTCACCTTATCAAGGTACGGAAGACCATCACGCCAATAATACTCATTCCTTGAAAGTACAATTCCCTCCTGTGGTACATAGGAATCCAATTTAAAAGGACCTGTTCCTATAATCTCGCCTGTTTCACTCGATGATGCCGGGATAATGTCTGCCGTTAAGTAGTAGATAATCTCCGAATCAGCCTCCGAGAGGACGATATTGATAGTAGACCGGTCCACAATTTCAACACTTGATATTATTGAAAGTGCCTTGATAAGAGGGGTTCCGTCAAGAAGCCCTGAGCATCTTTCAATTGAATATTTTACATCCTCGGCAGTCACCGGTGTACCATCTGAGAACTTTATTCCATCCCTCAGCTTGAAGGTATAGGTAAGTCCGTCATTCGATATGGTATAATCCTCTGCTACCGCTGGTGTCACGTTGCCATTCTCGTCAGAGACTACAAGTCCCTCGAAAATGTTAAACAGTACCTCTTTTGTTCCTGCCGCTACTGCTAAATGTGGGTCAAGACTATCGATATCCTGCTGTATTCCTACAACAACCTCGCCGCCGGCTGCTGCTCCGGTGGTCTCGGAAACACTATCCGAAGGCATCTCTCCTCCCTTGCCGCCCGAACAACCTGTCAGTGCAGCAGAAAGTACCATTACTACCACACAACAAAGACTAAGTCTCTTGAATAAATTCTTCATGTGATATTCTCCTTCTGAATAATATTTTATTGTTTTTTTATTGTATACAATATACCGTTTAAATGCAATACATATTTATGTTTTTTTAATTATACATTTGATTCTCAATGTGATATACTACCACTTGACTAACAAAAAAGAGAGGTTTTTCAAAATGACAAAATATCTACATCCCGACAGGGAAACGGCAATAAAATACGTTATTGCCGCTTTCATACTGTATGTCTTAGATTATCTTATCCCGGTCTTAGGTTTTATATCCATAATCCTACTCTTTCTCGGGATAAAACCATTTATGCACGATGAGAACAATCACTTCAAAGTTGCATACAAATCGCTCAAAAAGATGACCGTGGCTTACGTCATCATGAAGCTTGCCGTATTCGTCCCTGAGACAGGTCTTTTTAAGGCCTCCACATCGACTGTTGTCAGACTTATAGCAATGGGCATTGCCACTATATATTTTATCTACGTTACACATTATTTTACCGAAGGAATTCTTCTTGATGCCAAGACGGCAAAAATTAACTTCGTAAAGCTTGGGCTCAATACTCCTTGGATTCTTATGGGAGTATTCGTGATGGCTCACTTTGTATGTGCAGTGACATTCAAGCAGCCTATTCCCAGCATAACCGTTGTCATAACATTTATGCTCTGTGTATATTACTGCATCAAGCTGTATCAAGCCTTCCCAAAAGTATATCCGGGCAGCATGAAAACGGAGCCACGCTAAAGCGCGGCCCCGTTTTCATTTATCTTTCAAAGGAGTATTATATCGGCAGACCTTAACGGTCTATGAAGCTTATTTATTCGACATCCTGAAGTGCTGCAAAGCCTTCCTCACCTGTACGAACCTTAACCACCCGGTCAACATTGTATACGAAAATCTTACCGTCTCCTATATGACCTGTATAAAGTGCCTTCTTGGTAGTCTCGATAACCGAAGCAACCGGAATCTTGCTCACAACAACCTCAATCTTAACCTTAGGAAGAAGTGTCGCATCAATCTCAGCTCCACGATACATCTCACCTGCCCCCTTCTGGATACCACAGCCCATAACCTGAGTCATCGTCATACCTGTGACGCCAAGGTCATTGAGGGCCTTCTTAAGTTTCTCAAAGCTTGCAAGCTTGGTAATAATCGATACCTTGTAAATTCCTGTTGCCGGTACTGTCGCAGCAGGCTCAACAACCTTGACGGCAGCAGCCTTCTGTGCATCCGATGCCTTGTCGTAGTCACTCACACCAAGGTCTGTGTTCTCGTTAGCCTCCATTGTCATTGTGTTGGAAATATCCATAAGGCTGAAGCCCGCATAGGCTGAAGGAAGTCCATGCTCTGTGGCATCAAGTCCGAGAATTTCCTCCTCCTCCGATACACGAAGTCCAATTGTTGCCTTAATAATAAGGAAAGTAATCGTAAGTGTAACGCCTGCAAATGCAAGAATTGCTATCATTCCGAGAAGCTGAAGTCCAAGCTGTCCAAAGCCACCGCCATAGAAAAGTCCTTTTCCCGCAATCTGATTAGCTCCGAAATTGACACCATCACCAATACCTCTTGCAAAAGCAGGTGCTGTATCTGTTGCAAAAAGTCCGACTGCAATTGTTCCCCAGATACCATTCATAAAATGAACTGCCACAGCGCCTACAGGATCATCAATATGTAACTTATAATCAAGAAGCCATACACCGAATACAACGAGTACACCTGAAACCGCACCAATGATTATGGCTCCGAGTGCATCTGTTACATCACAGCCTGCCGTGATTGCAACAAGACCTGCAAGTGAAGCGTTAAGACACATTGAAACATCCGGCTTACCATACTTAACCCATGTAAAAATCATACACACAACAGTTGCGATAGCAGGTGCGATTGTTGTGGTTACAAAGATTGAACCAAGCTCCGAAACAGACTGCGCTGCCGCACCGTTAAATCCATACCAGCCAAGCCAGAGAATAAATACACCGAGTGCTCCGATTGGAAGATTGTGTCCCGGAAAAGCATTGACCTTGACAATTTCACCTTTCCCATTTCTGGTAAACTTACCGATACGAGGTCCAAGAATCTTAGCTCCGATAAGAGCAGCAGTACCACCTACCATGTGAATACATGTTGAACCGGCAAAATCATGGAAGCCCATCTGGGCGAGCCATCCGCCGCCCCATACCCAATGTGCTTCAATCGGGTAAATAAGAGCCGATATAACTGCCGAATAGATACAATATGAAAGGAACTTCGTTCTCTCTGCCATGGCACCTGATACGATTGTTGCCGTTGTTGCACAGAATACAAGGTTGAATACGAAGTTGGACCAGTCGAAATTCTCATACGATGTAAAAATATCAAATCCCGGCTTACCGATAAGTCCAACAAGATCCTCTCCTAAGAGAAGGCTGAAGCCTATAATGATGAACACCACTGTACCAATACAGAAATCCATCAGGTTCTTCATGAGGATGTTACCTGCGTTCTTTGCTCTCGTAAATCCGGTCTCAACCATCGCAAATCCAGCCTGCATCCAGAATACCAGTGCAGCACCTATGAGGAACCACACTCCATACAATTCACTCATTACTTCTTCCATAATTCTTCCTCCTTTTCTTTTTTCGTGTACAGTGAAAATATATTTTATTTCCTGCAACGAAAAAAGGCACCTTGGGTTCTACCCAAAGCGCCTTTGCTTGATGTGTTGGAGTATAGCATCTATGTTTTTGAATGTCAACACAATTTTTTATATCTTTTTATTTTTTTGATAATAAACTTAAGTTATGTCCGTAAATATCTGCATTTAGTGCCGTCCGGACTTAATTAATTACTGTCTACTGTCCGTCACTGCTGCCGTTCTCTGCCGGAGCATCATTACCGTCAGGCACAACGTCAGCAGCCGTGCCGTCTGCATTCTCCTGAACACCGGAATCCGCATTCTCAGAATCGGCACCACTCTGTGCGTTCTCGTCGTTTCCGAGATAGTAATCCTCATCATAATGCTCATCCTTAGGCATATACCTGTCTAACACCTTGTAAAAGAATATCGAGCTTATATATACCCATGCACCGACCACGAACAGCATAGACACAGGCCACATAAGATAACCAATGAGTACTGCAACGCCCAGAATAAGTAAAAGCGGTACCGTCTGCGGAAGGTGTCTTATCGACATGAATGCAGCATTCTTGATAATCTTAAATGTCGTATTGTCGAATCTTGACAGTATCGGAAACGCATACATAAACGTGAGTACTGCGAGCACTGCCATACCTACAACTATGAAGAACAGGATTCTCCAGCCAAATCCGCTGCCATCGGTTATTCTGCCGTAGAGATACTTGATATCAATGTACAATATGACTCCCACAATCACAAAAAATACTTCCATCAAAAATCCCTGGACGAAATTGGTCTTAAATGACTTCCAATAGCTCTTCCAAAGATAGCCCTCCTCGTTGGCAACCGCCTTGGTACAGTAATAATACATCGCAGTGTAAGACGCTCCAATCGTCGCAATCGGAAGCGATGTTATCAGGAAAAATATATTCAATATGATTGCATCGGCAACCCTGCTCATAAAGCGGAAAAATGCATTATCCGCATCAAATATTCTGCTCATGTTATACCTCTCTTCGTATTCTTTCTCCGGCAAAAATGCCTAAAGAATATTATACTGTAACTACCTGTAAAAATCAAATTAATCATTATTAAATTTTCATAAAAGGACTTACAAATGCCGATTATTATGCTATATTTAGTAGGTATCACAAAATAATTACGGAAATTTAAGGTTTCAGAAACGAGGACAGTTATGGCATCAGGCTTCACAGACAAATTCTCCGTCCGTGCAAAAAAAGAACGCGAGAAGATAAAGAATCAAAAAGGCTTCAAGGGAAAAGCTTCATATATATGGGACTATTATAAGATACCTATACTTGCAGTGATAATCGGCACAATAGCCGTCATATCGCTTGTGCGCTCAATAAAGGCAAATAATTACAACACCAGCCTGTATGTATCTTACGTCAACTGTATATCCATGGATTTAAAGGATGACACCGGCATACTTGAGCGCAGGCTCACGGACTGGCTCGGCATAGACGGCGAGAACGACAGAGTGAGCGTTGACGGTTACTATACCATAGACCCGGACCAGTTCACCGAGGAGACCTACACTTCCTCACAGAAGCTCAACATTCTCATAGCGGCAAAGAGCAGCGACTGCTACATCGGTGATGAGCTTTTTACCAAGGCATGGGCAGCTTCAGGCTATCTTCTGGATCTCACTGAGGTTCTTCCCGAAGAACTGCTCTCCAAGGTTTCCGACCGCCTTATATATTTCACGGACGGTGAGAGCGGTGAGGAGAAAGCGGTCGGCATAGACCTTTATAGTCTTCCGTTTATAACGAATGCTCTTGTGTTAAGCACTGAGCACCCTATATTCTCTATAGTTGTCAATGCTCCGCATGTGGACAACTGTATTACGTTTCTTGAAAATATCATTGATTATGAATAAGCTTCTTTCTGTAAAGGCAGCAGTCCTTTCCGTCACACACGCTGCTGCCGTACAGTGTAAATCCCAACTTTTTCCCCAGTCCGGCAGATGCTATATTATCTTTTTCAATACACAACCATAATTCATCTATCATCAGACAATCGGCCGCGTATTCCATCACCGCCGTGCTGACCTCAAATCCCATTCCCTGTCTCTGTCTGTCGCCCCTTATGATATATCCAAGCTCACAACGTTTTTCACCGTCAATCTCCCTCGTGCTTATTCCGGCGCGTCCTATAAGTTCACCCGTCCTTCTGTCAAAAACGAGCCACAGACCATATCCGTAAAATGAATAGACATTCTCAATGTATGCCTTTGTAAACTCAAGCTCCTTCCCATACTCATACAGCGGTTCAACCCACTTTGCCACCGCCTCGTCCGAATACAGCTCATACATTGCCGGAAGGTCATCAACCGTCATTTCTCTTATAAGCGTCCTCTCGGTGCGTGCTATCAAAAGCGGTATATTGTGTGCTCTCATGTAAATAAGATTGAAATAATCGTCCTCAACCATGGCAAGCTCACTGACCACATAATTTACGGAAAAGTGAGTAAGCGGCTCCCCCTCCGCCTGATATCCCGTAACGGCAAGTCCCAGTTTCTTAAGCTCCCGCGCGGCACCGGCATCATCCGTGACCGCCAGCACCCCAGATGTATTTTGATTATTAAAATTCTTCTTTACCTCAGGCGGAATCACATCCCCGGTTCCGAACCCTTCTCTTCCCCTGACATACAGTTTAACCTCAAGTCCCTCAGATAACGATGTCTCAATATAATCCTCAATGTCCTTATTAAGTTTATTAAAAACCAGTACAACAATATTAAACAGATAATTGTTATCCATTGACTAAACCACCTCGAAAATTTATAATTGTGATATGTCAGATAATAAAGCAAAGAGAGGAATATTTCAATGGCACAGAATCCAATTGTAACATTTACGGTTGCCGGACGCGGCACAATCAAGGCAGAGCTTTACCCTGAGACTGCACCTAATACAGTCAACAACTTTATAAGTCTTGTTAAGAAGGGCTTTTATGACGGACTTATATTTCACCGCATAATAAGCGGATTTATGATTCAGGGCGGATGTCCTGACGGAACAGGAATGGGCGGTCCGGGCTACTCAATAAAGGGCGAGTTCTCACAGAACGGCTTTCAGAACAATTTAAAGCACACTCCGGGAGTTCTCTCTATGGCACGCGCCATGGATCCTGACTCAGCAGGCTCCCAGTTCTTCATTATGCATGCTGCCGCACCTCACCTTGACGGTGCTTACGCTGCATTCGGCAAGGTTATCGAGGGACAGGATGTTGTCAACGCGATAGCTGAGACCCCTACAGACTGGAGCGACCGTCCTATGGAGACACAGGTTATCGAATCCGTAACCGTTGACACCTTCGGCGTTGATTATCCTGAGCCTGAGACTGTATAATCCGTGTAAAATTTATCCACATGAGGAGTAAGAAAAAATTTTGCTGTTCACAATTCGTTCATTTTAAATTAAACAAACCTTCACAGGATTAACACGTTTTCTTCACTAATCCACAATATAATAGGTTTCATAAAGATAAATGATTAAGGACATAAGTACTTAAGAATTTTTTCATAATAAAGGGCTGATATCATTATCAGCCCTCCTCCTTTTTTATCAGCTTTTATTTTCTCTTTTTCAGCTTCACGCACAACATCCCACCGAACAATACGGTAAGAAGCATCATCACTATGAGATATGACGTTCCTGCCCCGGCGATTCCCATGGCTTTTACCATCACTATAGGAAGAATTATGGAGACAACGAATGTTATCGTATATCCCGCAAAAATTTCCTTCTGCAGACGCATCACCGTCAGTGCATAATAGAACAGGATGCTCACGGCGTTAAAACCTCCTGCCGCTATAAGAACAAGCATAACTGATTTGTATGGTGCCAGCTCAATATCATACAGCCAGGACAGCACAGGTATCCCAAGCCACGCTCCTGCTCCGAGTGTCACAACCGTTATTCCCACGGCAGTCGCAACCAGTACCGCCACAAGCTTTGCAAAAGCCTTGTATTCACCCTGCTCGTAATGCCTTGCAAGCGTCGTGAGCATCGGCTTGAACACAAAGCTGCTGCCAAGGTTAATTACCATTGTCGGCATGAACACGATTCCGTAAGCGAGCGTATCCCTGTCCGTCAATGTCCACTCAACCACATACTTTGTCCCGTTCCACAGCCACATGCACATTGCCGAACCGATAAAAAGAAGTATCGTGCTCCTAAACAGTGATTTCATCTTTTCTCTGTCAAACGATACCGAAAGCGGCTCAAACCAGCGGCTCCACACGACTGCCACAACCGCAGTGCCTGCCAGCCCCGTCACCGCCGCCGCGGCGGATGCGGCATATATATTTCTCGTCACCCACGCGATAATCGAGAATACCGCCATGATTGCCATTGTTCTGAATGCCATTGACATTCCGGAGATATCGATTCTGTCATTTCGCTGGAACTCACCTTCAAACACATCTGCAATTCCATCAAACATTTTCAAAATACACATTGTTATAATGAGCATAAATCCTGCCACATCGGCTTTTCCGTTGACAACATAGACTATTCCGACCACGACGGCACATGCAAGCATCGCTGCACTGCTTATCACCCTGAAGCCAAAGTACTCTTTCGCCTTGTACTGCTGCTTAACATCCGTCACCTGAAACGGTCTTATCTCAAAATAGCCTATCGTCAGGAGCATCTGCCCTGTCGTAAATGCCATATAGAATTTTGCCCCCGCTTCCTCGCCGACAAGCCTCTTAGCAAGCATGACAAAAATTACGGTTGCGAGGGAATATATTCCGCTTCCGAGCATATTCCAGATAAACTGCTTTTTTTTCATAAACACACCTTACATCTTATCCTTATCCTGTGCACATTGACTTTGAAAAGCCTTGTGCTATACTATATACTATTATAAACCTACGCTATGGAGGATAATCATGAAAGAACTTGATACCAATACAAAATCAGCACTTATGAAGAGAATCGATGATTTCGTCGAAAACGAGCGCAGCGAACAGCCCGGCGTGCCTGACACCACAATAATGATGCCTGAACTCAACCGCGTTGCCGAAGAGTACTCTTTGGATGTTTCCGACCTCTTCATCGCTTACCTCGACCACATCGCCATCACCAACAAGCGTGTAGCCCAGGAAGCAGAGGAAGAGTTAGACTTCTCAAAAATCCGGCGTTTTTATTAATCAGCCGTTGTTCTTTTCAAAAAATGCAACCGCGATGGCACCCGGACCGACATGCGTTCCTATTGCCCCGCCGACAGACATTATGTCGAGCTTATCGGCATGTGCCTCCCATATATGCACACTGTCAGCTATATACTTGCGCAAAAGCGTATCATCAAGACCGGCATAGCCAAGATAATACGGCTTGGAGAAATCAATACCTCCCGCCTTTTCAATCTGCTGAACAAGCAGGTTATTGCCCTGCTTAGAGCCTCTTGCTTTTCCGAGCATGACGACTTCCCCGCTCTCTATGGCAATAACCGGCTTGATTGACAGCATTCCGCCTACAATTGCAGCCGTCTTGGAAATACGCCCGCCTTTCTTAAGATACTCAAGTGTGTCAAGAAGACCTACAACACGGATATTTTTCTTCACATCATTAATGATGTCAATAATCGTGTCAATGTCCTTCCCCGCATCCTTGAGTCTCAATGCATACTCAACGATGGCTCTCTCACCTACAGTTACATTCTCGCTGTCAACAACATGTACCATATCCTCATAATCAGCCGAGGCAATACATGCGCTCTGATACGTTCCCGAAAGCTTTCCCGATATCGTTATCACAATAACCTGCTCTCCGGCTTCGCGTGCCTTCTCATACTGTTCCTCAAAAGCAAAAGGTGCTACCTGGCTCGTCGTAGGAAGCTCATCGTTCTCAATAAGCTTCTCATAAAATTCTCTGTGAGTAAGATTCACACCATCAAGATACTCTTCCGTTCCGAATCTCACATGTAAAGGCACAACGGTTACATCGTCTCTGTAACCCGCCGGCATATCCGAAGCACTGTCGGTTATAATTCTGATATTATTCATCATACTTCTCCAAAGGTTAATGTTATTTTAATTTCTAACTAATTTACATTGGCCACGATAGTCTTTATAATATCTACCATCTTATCCATTGACTGAATACATACATACTCATACTTTCCATGGAAGTTATGTCCTCCCGTACTCAGGTTCGGACACGGAAGTCCCATATATGAAAGGCGCGCTCCGTCCGTACCGCCTCTGATAGGCTGTATAATCGGCTCTACGCCATTCTCCTTCATGGCTTCAACCGCACGGTCAACTATATACATGTCGTTCTCAAGCTTTTCCCTCATGTTATAGTAGGAATCCTTCATATCAAGTGTTATTGTACCCTCACCGTACTTATCGTTGAGATAAGCCGTAATCTTCTCCATAACCGCCTTACGTCCGAGGAATTTATCCATATCGTGGTCACGTACAATGTAATCAAGGCAGGCATTCTCCTCGTCACCATTCATCGCACAAAGGTGATAGAATCCCTCATAGCCTTCTGTATGTGCCGGTGTCTCTGCTGCCGGAAGCATTGAATTGAACTCCATTGCAACAAGAGCTGCGTTCTTCATCTTATTTTTTGCCTCACCCGGATGTATATTCTCACCCTTGATGTGAACCTTCGCCGATGCCGCATTAAAGTTCTCGAACTCTATCTCTCCCAGCATTCCGCCATCGACAGTATACGCATAATCGGCTCCAAAGTGCCCAACATCAAATCTGTCCGCACCTCTTCCAATCTCCTCATCAGGTGTGAAAGCAATACATATCTTTCCATGTCTGCTGCCGCTGCCCGACTTGTCCGCTGCGATAATCTCAGCCGCCGCTGTCATAATCTCAGCAACTCCTGCCTTATCATCAGCCCCTAAAAGCGTAGTTCCATCGGTCACGATAAGATCCTGTCCGACATAATTTCTCAGATTCGGGAATGTAACCGTATCCATGACAACGCCAAGCTTCTCATTGAGCACGATATCCGCACCGTCATAATCACTTACAATCCTTGGCTTGATATTCGCTCCCGACATGGCGGGTGCCGTATCCATATGTGCTATAAGCCCGATAACCTTCTCATCCTCAGCTCCCGCTGATGCCGGTATGCTTCCATACACATATCCGTCCGCATCAACATGTGCATCCGCCACACCAATCTCCTTGAGCTCTTCCACAAGCACATTGGCAAGAACAAGCTCCTTGTCCGAGCTCGGGCAGCTCTCACTGCTCTCATCAGATGTTGTCTCGTAGCTTACATATTTAAGTAATCTCTCATACGCTCTCATAATCAAATACCTCTCATTCCGCCTTATATGGCTTAAATAATTGGAACAGTAACTATTAGTATAACACAGTTTATAAAAAAAATCCATAATATTGTTACAACTGTCACCGATTGTTCTTTGACAACTGAATATTTTTACGTCTTAAAATAATCTGTCTAAACAATAGTCAAAAGCATTGATTTATATCCACATTTATTTTATACTTAGATACATCATTTCCAAATTCAGGCGTCAAAACATGCGGATCTGATTTTTACATGTATATCATGTTATAATCATACATATCAGCTCCGTTGTACGAAGCAAGTTGTTCTAACAGCTCTGAAAAATTACAGTCTGCAAAGGAGAAAAAACAATATGTTCACAAAGTATTTATCAAGATTATCCGCCGCTCTTATTGTGGCAACCGTTATATTCACAGCTTCCGGCTGCAACAAGTCAACCGCATCCGTCCCTGATGCTTCCTCCGTAGAAGCGACCTCAACAATTGAGACCAACACCATCGAAACAGTCAGCACTGCCGAGACATCCGGCGAGAATCTCGTAAGTACCGAGGCGACCTCGTCCAAGTCTGACGCATCTAAGTCCGGCACATCCGAGACGGAGAAGTCCAAGACAGATGCCACAAATAAAAATACAGAATCAGACTTCACAAAGGCTTCCGACAAGACAGAGTCTGCAACCACTAAGGCTGCCGGAGCTTCAACTACAGAGGCAACAACCGGGACAGAGGAGAGTACTTCCAAGGCGGTTGTGGCCGAGACTACCACTCAGGCGGCAGCAACAGCTCCGACAACGGCTCATAACAAGAAGCAGGAAGAGACTACAACTCAGGCTGCGACTGAAAAGACCACGGAAAAGGCTACTCAGGTGCCGACTAAGCCTGCACATACACACAATTACGCATCTACTGTCACCAAGGCGTCGACCTGCACAAGCGAGGGCGTCATGACTTTCACATGTTCCTGCGGTGACAGCTATACCAAGGCAATCGGCAAGACCGCACACAACTACAGCAGTTACACATACAATAACGACGCAACCTACGAATCAGACGGCACTGAAACAGCAGTCTGCTCCGTATGTGGTGACCGTACCACAAGAACTGCAGGCGGCACAAAGCTTGTGCATGTGCACAGCTATAGCGAGTCCGTCACAACAGCTCCTTCGTGTACAGCTGAGGGCGTGAAGACATTCGCCTGCTCCTGCGGCAGCAGCTACACGGAAGCCATTCCGGCAACGGGACATGCTTGGAGCGACTATGCTTACAATAACGACGCGACCACAGAGAGTGACGGCACAAAAACGAGGTACTGCACCGTATGCGGTGAGCGCGAGACCGTGACAGCCGAGGGAACCAGGAAGAATCTGCCGAGCTGGTATGATGAGCACAGCCAGCCGCTTAATACGACGACGGGCAGTCAGGATGACGGGTCGCTGGAGGCGTACTTCGTCAGCGGGCAGTTCAATTGGGATGCTGAAACAGATGGCTGCTTGACTTTCGGATACAGTGCAACAAGTGATATTGTAGGTGTATATGCAGAAGGTTTAATTGAGCACGGATACCTATATAAATATAAATAAAATAATAAATATTTTAAAGTATTAAGACGTATGCAAATATATCTGCGTACGTCTTTTTTTGTATATTTTATTTCTGTCATATTTTATAAATAAAAATATTAAAGGAGAGAGAAACTTATGTTTCTCCTTAATTGAATAATGTATATAGAAAAAACCCTTTTGTAAGAATAACTTATAAAGATAAAAGTAGACTTGATGGCAAAATAGAAAATATTTGTTTAATAAATGATAAGAATACTCTAGACGCAGAAATTTTTCTAATTCAACAATAAAAACAGTAATGTACCTTGTTTGGGCAGCGCACTTATACCCCTGTCATTTATAGAGTCTATTATTATTTTGTAATCAAACAATTCAATAAATAAACTATTTCATAAGGAGGCATAACAAAACAATGAAAAAGAAAAGGAGAATCTTTGTACAGGTATTTGTATTGTTTCTTTCTATTGTTGTGACAATGTGTAATATCGAATCAGAAAATGTTGCAGCGTTTTGGAATCAAGATGACGGAGAATATGGTTCTTATCGCACGCGAACAAAAATACAAATTCAATTAATGCATTGTAATCATAAAGATACTCACTATAACAATAATGGTACTCATCTTAATATTACAGATGGCGATACTGTAATTAATAGTATAACGCGAAACCCGCGAGTCAATAATGACATCGCCGCCGGTACCGCAACCTACGACCTCAATAAGTACGTTTACGAATATGAGATGTCCTACTCCGAGGGACAGCAGGTTGACTATGCGGTTATAACCACACCGAACATCACCCATTTTGAAAATCCGTCAGCCGAGGGCGTGACCGAGACTCATGGGCGCATGTATTGGCTGGGGGAGTACCGGAATACAATGGAAAACATTACGGCTACGACAGGCGCGAATGAATGGTACAGTTTCAGAGAACAGACCGGCGCGGAAGTCAATAATGAGCTGAGCCACCAGACCTGGGAATCCGTCGAAGCCGGAAACGACGGTGCGTACAAAGGCGAGTATGTTGTAAGCCTCGATGTAAGCAACACAATAGATAACGGTCAGAAATTTCTTTACCTGCTTGAGGGTACTTACATGAATAAGGACATTCATGACAGCAACCATCCTGCAGAACAGGATGAAGGGGTTCCCGCTTATTTTGGTATTCATGCGTACGGAATTATCGGGCTTGTGTTTTACAGAAATGTGAACTTTGATACTAACGGTGGAGTAATGACTGAGGGAACTGTTAAAAACATGCAGGTATACAATGGAAACAAAAAAGCCAAAGCTTATGCGTGGTATGGTGATGCCAATAAAAGAAAATGGTACTCCGATGTCAACATAGCTTCCCCGCAGGCGTCCACACCTTACGGCACGGCATCGGTGAAAGCTCCCTCCCGCACTGATTACCTCTTCACGGGCTGGTATGACAGTCCCGACGGCGGCGTGATGCTCTACGATACAGACGGCAACGCTGTGAAAGGCACGCAGTATTTTGATGCGGACGGTAACTGGATATACAAGGGAAACGTCACCGCGTATGCAGGATGGGAGTACGTTGGTGACTACACAATACACTATGACAAGGGTGCAAGCGATACTTATATAACGCCGCCTGCCGACACCGTGACAACAGTGGGTACCGCTGCCATACTTGCGGACACACAGCTTACGGGAAGCAGATACACGCTCTGCTACGAAGGAAACACCAACAATGAACACTCTCGGTCCACATCCCTGCCTGCGACGGAAGGCAATTTTAAATTTGCAGGCTGGAACATAGGCGGCACCGTCTGTCAGCCCGGAACCCTTTACGGGGAGACGCTTGTGAAGGATTCCGTTGTGACAGCGACGGCAGTGTACAGCGGATATACCGTCAGACTTCCGAAGCTTAGCAGCACCAACTATGAATTGGAGGGCTGGTACGAGAGCTATGACGGTGTGACCGGAACATTTGCGGGATATGTCGGAAAGCCGGGCGATGATTACACACTTAATGCGGCAGAAAGTTCCTTTGCGAAGACCATATATGCCAAATGGACACCGGCTGATGTGGCACTTAATTTCAATTACCTGATACCTGATGCTGCGAAAAACAGCCGTCTTGGCTACACGCTTACGGGTGCAGACGAGACATCGAGAACACTAACGTTCGGTACAAAGATAGGCTTGCTTCCTGAGCCTGAGCTTTCAGGATATACGTTCGTCTGTTGGAACTGGACGGCAGACGGTGCGGGCGGAACCGCCTCGGCAGACGGCCTTTATTATGGGATTGATGGCAACGGCGACCCGGCGGACACGCTGTACGCCATGTGGGAGCCGCTCAGTTACAGCATAAAATATGATTACAACGGTGCGGACGCAATCGCATCCAACCCGACCAAAGCCAAATATTACGACATTCTCAGCATCGCGGCACCGACGCTTGCCGGGGCTGAGTTTGCAGGCTGGGAAATAACCGGAATGGATAACAGCCCGCACCTTCTTGACGGCACGAAGACAAACTCAGAAAGTGCATCCGGCATAGGCACCGGAAAAAGCCCGGCTGAGTTCATCGGACTGAACGGCTCGGATGGCACCGTGCTTTTTACGGCTCAGTGGAACTATGCAAAATACAACATCACATACGATTTCAACGGCGGTTCTCCTGTTCCGGGCGGCTCGTATCCGGCAGAGGCCTCGGTTTACGAGTATTTTGACATCAGCAACCCTGAAAAAGGTTCGTCACTCTTCAAGGGCTGGACTGTAAAGGGAATGGATGAGGGAACGCACTGTGTAGGCGGCGCGTATGTGGACGGTGCCACGGCATCAGGTGCCGGAGCCGGAAAGGCCGCGGGTGCAAAGCTTCCGTTCGCAAGCTTAAGATATACCCCCGGAACCGTAACCCTTGTTGCAGCGTGGGAAGCCGACGACAGACAGCTCATATTCATGACGGACACCGGAACAATGACCGGAAAAAGCATACAGGACAACTGGACGCTGCGGTTCATCAGATTCGGTTCCAAGAATTTCATTTCAAAAAATGCGTATGATGTGGAATGGGGAACCGACGTGCCGTCTGTAAAAAGAACCGGCTACACTTTTAACGGATTCTATACGGAACTTAAGGGCGGCACGCAGGTATTTAACGGCGGCAGCTCAACGGATATGGCAGACAGAATGCCGTCGGACAAGCTCGCGGCCGGGGCGTACCTGGCGGACAACGGCGCATGGGTTGGACCGAGCCTTATCCTGTATGCGCACTTCACGCCGCTGGAGTTTGAGCTCACGTTCGATGTCAACGGCGGTGTCTGGGCGGACGACAAAAGCTCGGGAACCAGGACTCTGGGAGTAACATATGACAGCGACAGGAACAGCACCGTCTGGGATAGCGCAGATGTAGAGAGAACCGGGTACATTCCCGGCGGCTGGAACACCAGGGCGGACGGCACCGGTTACACGGTATTTGACACGGACGGGTACAGCACCGACGAGGGCGGATACTGGTCGGAAGACTACAGAAAATAAGGAGGTGAGACGGATGAAAAACAAAAGGCTTCATAAATTCCTTAACAGGGCTGTGGCATTCGTCACGGCGGCGGGACTTGCGCTCCTGCCTCCGTGCGGAGCACTGACGTGGACGGGCAGTATTGAGACGGTGCTGGCCGACGATGCACCGGCTGGGTATCATTACGGGGCATCATCCATAACATACAATATAATAAAATTTGATAACCTTGAAATATTCAGCGATTTCACAAAATACTATCATGCTTCAACGAACAGCAGGTTTGGCTGGCCTTTTTGTGAATGGTGTGGTGAGTGCAATGATGAGTACGGCAATCCGAATCATTGGGTAACCCAGGCTGCTAATTTTTATGGATATTATGATACGGTAAATAATAAATATGTTTTTACCGGGGCAAGCGTATACGGTGGCGAAAGAAACAAAGTTGATAATCATTGCGCAGTACATGAAACATGTAACCATGACCATGGGAAGTCACATGAGTCGGTATTGCAGGAACAGGACCAACCGGATATACAGGACTTAAACTCATGGATGTTTGATGGTATGGTTCGTTACCTGGGCCGTAAGGGTGCCGGTATGATTTCATTAAAGACACTAAAAAACAACGGATGTACGTTTGAGTATTCGCGCGAAAATGGTATCGGAGGAACCGTAACCGTAACATATAATAATCAGCTTGTTCCAAATAATTACAACATTGTCTTTAATCCATCAAACGGCAACGGCGAATTTTCCCATACCGCCACATACGACTCTTCAAACCGGAATGCAGGAGCCGCGTCAGCGGCATGGAACGACTGTACGCTTCAGGGATGGTATACCGGTCAGAATGGGACAGGAGAAAAGGTATACGATGCAGACGGCAATGCCGTGTCCGGCAGTTTCTGGAGCGGCAGCGGCAGCAGTGCCGTATGCAGATGGAACAGCACGGATGGTGCCACTTTGAATCTCTATGCTTACTGGACGGGAACCGTCACCGTAAACGCCGGCACCGGAATATCCTCCGTATCAGGCGGCGGAGTCAAGTCCGTAAGAAGCGACGTCACCATAACCTCAACGACAAAAACAGGATACACAACTCCTTACTGGGAGCAGGACGTCGCAGACAGCAGCAAAGCCTACGGCAGCAGCTACACATTCACAATGCCGGGCAGCAGCATAAGCTTTACAGCTTACGCATCTCCAAAACAGTACGCAATAACATGGAATTCTAATGGCGGAAGTTCAACTCCCGCGAACACGGACGTTACATACGACTCCACGCAGGGAAACAGCGTCCCGTCATCGGTAATAACAAAAAACGGGTGCAGGTTTGACGGATGGTCAGATGCGTCAGGCAATATGATATACGATTCCACTGGTAACGCAGTAAACGGTACATACTGGACAGGAAGCGTGGCACAGGCGGTATGGAAATATGCAGGCAGTGAAAATCCTGTAAAAGTGTATGCCAAATGGGCGGACATAACCGGGCCGACGGTCAGTGCGGTACCGTCACAGACTGCCTGGACAACAACGTCATCCGTTAAGATTACTGCAGATGACAATGACACCCTTGCGTCTGACAATGCATACCGGTATTACCTGTCTGAGAGCAGCTCAAGTCTTGTCGGCGGTTCGTGGACAAACTATGTAAATAATCGGAATGTGACAATCGGAAGCGGGCTGACGGGCACATATTATCTCTGGGTAAAGCGCGTAAAGGATACAGCCGGGAACTGGTCAAACGATTCCGATTATCATGTGTTCGGTCCGTACCGTTTCGATAATACCGCGCCTGATTTAAGCAGTGTCAAAAGCACTTACGGATGGTTCGAATCAGGAAGCACCACAGAAATCAGTTTTGATATATCAGATAATGAAGCCGGGCTTAAAAGTATCGTATTAAAGGATGTAAATGATGTCGTTCTTGCAGACATAACAGGCGGCGCCCACAGCTACAGCTTCAGTGCATCGGGCGTAAACTTTTACAATATCATTGCGACCGATAACCTTGACAACACATCAAAGAAGATGTTCGTTGTAAAAATCGGTACGCCGGCTGAAATTCCGGCTGAAAGTGCAGTGTGGAAAGGACTTAATAATCTGGAGCTGTACCAGAGCTGGCTGCCGATAACCTACACGATAAGATTTGATAAAAATGACGGCGACAGCGCGACGAAGGTAACAGGCACAATGGCAGACGTGCCGGCTATATATGATGTGCCGGTCAATCTGCCGGAAAATAAGTTTGCAAGAGACGGATACGAGTTCATAGGGTGGAATACCAGCGCGGACGGAAACGGCAAGTCTTATGCGAATCGGGAAACTGTAAAGAATCTTACGGCTGTCCGGGGAGGCAAGGTTACGCTCTACGCACAGTGGAAGGATTCATCAGCGCCACAACTCAGTGTTACACCGACAGAAACCGTCAACCCGGATGTGGAAAACGATGCCGTAAAAAGTATTGATGTAACAATAACCATAGCAGAAAAAGGTTCCGGACTCTCATCGGACAATCACTATGAATATGGATTTTCAACAAGCATCACAACTCCGCCGGACAACTGGTTCGAGTACTGTTCTTCACCAGCTGCAGATTCTTTTTCAACAACGCTCAATAGGCTCGGCAGCTCCGAAACAGGCTTTTACTATCTCTGGGTTAAGCAGATAAAAGACAGGTACGGAAACCTGTCAAGCAGCATAGGGGCTCTTGCAACGATTGCATCCTGCCATGTCTACGGCGTCTACGCCTTTGACAACACTGCTCCGTCCGGTACCGTAAAATACATCGAGAACAATGCAACTCTCGGACTATACAATGATACTTTAAACGCCTCCCCTTACGCTGTCATGAGTATCTACGATGCATACGATGATGTTTCGGGAATATCCGGGTTTTCACTTGTTATTTCCGATGTCAATAATGCTGATAACAGGGCTGAGTTCAGCTTTATTGAAAACAGCGGAAGCTATGTCTGTCGTTTTAGTCTGTATGATTGTCTGAAAAATTTTCAGGATGTAGAACGCGTCAATATGTCCATCCATGCATTTGACCGGCTTGGCAACACTGCCACGCTGCCGATAACCTCGTACGACTTTGGAACACTCCAGAGCGGTTCGGCTATACATGCCGATGACATTGGATTTTTACTTGCTGACAGCTCAGGATATGTATATTCCAGAGATGCCTTCCGCGTTGAAGCATACATTGAAAATATCTCCCACAATTCGCACGGTACCTCCTTCATGGGCGGTCAGAAAGGCAGGCTCCGCATATATACCTTCGGCAATGTGCACTCTATATGTGCTGATTTCGGCTCGGTAAAGAAGTACATAAATCCGGCGTGTGATACACATCCTGACCTCGAAATGACCGTCATACAGCCGACACACACGGCATATATATATTTACATGACTTCTTCATACCTCTTGGCTGTGCCAGCTCCACATATACGGATACGACGGCATTAGGCTTCAAAGAAGGCGGTGTTCAGCACCGAAATATCGTATATGACGTTTCGGGAACGCTCACCGACAATATCAAGACAATTCTGAAATATAATGCACGATAAGTTTTCTTATTTTCCCTATTCCATTTTTTTCTTTATGTGTTATAATATGATTGTCAAAATAATAACAATATCGGAGGTATACCTATGTTAGTTACAGCAAAAGAAATGCTTGAAAAGGCAGTTGCCGGTCATTATGCAGTTGGCCAGTTTAATATTAACAATCTTGAGTGGACTAAGGCTATCCTTACCACGGCTCAGGAGCTCAACTCCCCTGTTATCCTCGGTGTTTCCGAAGGTGCAGGCAAGTACATGGCAGGATATAAGACTGTTGTAGGTATGGTTAAGGGTATGATGGAGGAGCTTAACATCACGGTTCCTGTTGCTCTTCACTTAGACCATGGTTCATACGAAGGATGTCTTAAGTGCGTTGAGGCAGGCTTCTCTTCAATCATGTTCGATGGTTCTCACTACCCAATCGAGGAGAACATTGCAAAGACCAAGGAATTAGTTAAGATTTGTGCTGACCACAATATGTCTCTTGAGGCTGAGGTTGGTTCAATCGGCGGCGAAGAGGACGGTGTCATCGGTATGGGTGAGTGTGCCGACCCTAAGGAGTGTAAGGCAATCGCAGACCTCGGTGTTACAATGTTAGCTGCCGGAATCGGCAATATCCACGGTAAGTACCCTGCTAACTGGAAGGGCTTAAGCTTTGAGACACTTGCAGCCGTTAAGGAGCTCACAGGTGACATGCCTCTCGTTCTTCACGGTGGTACAGGCATCCCTGCTGACATGATCAAGAAGGCCATCTCTCTCGGTGTTGCCAAGATTAACGTCAACACAGAGTGTCAGTTATCATTCGCTGACGCCACAAGAAAGTACATCGAGGCAGGCAAGGACTTAGAGGGCAAGGGCTTTGATCCTCGTAAGCTTTTAGCTCCGGGTGCTGCTGCAATCAAGGAAACAGTCAAGGAGAAGATGGAGCTTTTCGGTTCCGTTGGCAAGGCTTGATTATAGTCAAAAATGCACGTTGGCACTTTTGCAGATAAAAAAATAAGTTTTTTTTAAAAAAGGGCTTGCAATTTCCGAAATTATAGTTTATTTTATTAACATAAATGATGTCTTGTAATACTAAAGTCAATATTTAGGGAACAAGGTCATATAATTTCGTGTGAGTGAACAAGGGCGTTCCGTTTATTTGGAATGCCCTTTTTTTATGCAAACGAATATACTTTTTTTAGACGCGTCGCTGAAGCCTCACCGGAAAATTTTACAGCATGAAAGGAATGGAAAAGAATGAGCAATATCAATGTAGAAGAAATTTTTGGCGAAAATGTATTCACTGTTGGTAAGATGAGAGAACGCCTTCCTAAGAAGGTATTTGCAAATCTCATGAACGTTATGAACAAGGGTGGCGAGTTATCAATTTCCGATGCCGATGTAATCGCCAAGGCAATGAAGGACTGGGCTGTTGAGAAGGGTGCAACCCACTATACCCACTGGTTCCAGCCGCTTACAGGTATAACAGCCGAGAAGCACGATGCCTTCGTCACACATCCTGACGCTGACGGAAAAATGATTATGGAATTCTCCGGCAAAGAGCTCATCAAGGGCGAACCTGATGCTTCTTCCTTCCCATCCGGCGGTTTAAGAGCCACATTCGAAGCAAGAGGCTATACGGCTTGGGACTGTACATCTCCTGCATTTGTCAAGGAGGATGCGACAGGTGCAATTCTCTGCATACCGACAGCCTTTTGTTCATATAAAGGCGAAGCTCTTGATAAGAAGACTCCTCTTCTCCGTTCCATGGAGGCAGTAAGCGAGCAGGCTCTCCGTATCGTAAGACTTTTCGGCAACACAGAGGCAACCAAGGTTACAGCTTCCGTAGGACCTGAGCAGGAATATTTCATCATTGACAGAGATAAGTACCTTGAGAGAAAAGATTTAATCTATACAGGACGTACCCTCTTCGGTGCTCCGGCTCCTAAGGGACAGGAACTTGAGGATCATTACTTTGGTTCAATCAAGGAGAGAATCGGTGCCTACATGAAGGACATCAACATTGAGCTCTGGAAGCTCGGCGTCACAGCCAAGACCCAGCACAATGAGGTTGCTCCTGCACAGCATGAGCTTGCTCCTATCTACGAGACAGCAAATGTTGCAGTAGACCACAATCAGCTTGTAATGGATGTTATGAAGAAGGTTGCCACCCGTCACGGTCTTGCATGTCTCCTCCATGAGAAGCCATTCGCAGGTGTCAACGGCTCAGGTAAGCATGACAACTGGTCAATCGTCACAGATAACGGTGTCAACCTTATTGACCCGGGCGACACTCCTAATGAGAACCTTCAGTTCTTACTTGTACTCGCCTGCATCATGAAGGCAGTTGATACACATGCAGACCTCCTTCGTCAGTCCGCTTCCGATGTAGGAAACGATCACAGACTTGGAGCTAACGAGGCACCTCCTGCAATCATTTCAATGTTCCTTGGCGACCAGCTTGAGGATGTTGTTAATCAGATTATCGAGACCGGTACTGCAACACACAGCATTGAGGGCGGTAAGCTTCTCACAGGTGTATCCACACTTCCTGACTTTGCAAAGGACGCTACCGACAGAAACAGAACTTCACCATTCGCTTTCACAGGCAACAAGTTCGAGTTCCGTATGGTCGGTTCAGCAGACTCTATCGCAAGCCCTAATACAGTGCTCAACGCAATTGTTGCCGAGGCATTCTGTGAGGCTGCCGATATTCTTGAGAAGTCAGATGACTTTGACAAGGACGTTCATGAGTTAATCAAGAAATACATGACTGAACATAAGAGAATCGTATTCAACGGCAATGGTTACTCAGATGAGTGGGTAGCTGAAGCTGAGAGAAGAGGACTTCCTAACATCAAGTCAATGGTTGATGCCGCAAGCGCTCTCACAACAGACAAGTCTGTTGCCCTGTTCGAGAAGTTCGGTATCTTCACCAAGGCTGAGCTTGAATCCCGTGAGGAGATTACATACGAGACATACACCAAGTACATCAACATCGAGGCTCTCACAATGATAAGCATGGCTTCAAAGCAGATTCTTCCTGCAGTAATAAGCTATACAACTGAGCTTGCAAGCTCCATCGCTTCCGTTGAGGCTGTAGGCTGCGATGCAAGTGTCCAGAAGGAGAGACTTGAAAAAGTAACAGCCGAGTTAAAGGCAATGAATACAGCTCTTGAGAAGCTCATAGCTGATCAGGCAGCCGGCGAAAAGGAATGTCCAAAGTGCACGGCCGTTTACTACCATGACACAATTATGGCAGATATGGCAGCTCTTCGTGCTCCGGCTGATAAGCTTGAAATGCTTGTTGACAAGGACTTCTGGCCTATTCCAACTTACGGCGACCTCCTCTTTGAGGTATAAACGGAGTTTCCTCTATAATATAGCTAAACTTTAATACCCCTACCGCCAATCTGACGGTGGGGGTATTTTATGGCTTACATATAAATACACAAATTATAATGAATTCCAAAATGTAACATTGGTTACTGGATAAAATCCTCTTGTCGTGTTACAATAACAAGGAGAACAAACAAGGAGGCAAAATCCTCTCCTCACCATTAGGTTCGGATTTTTCCTTCGGAAAAACAAGGAGGTAAAATCCTCTCCTCACCATTAGGTTCGGATTTTTCCTTCGGAAAAACAAGGAGGATTTAAAAATGGCAGCATTACACATTACAAGCGACAACTATGAGAGCGAAGTGCTCAACTCTGACAAGCCCGTGCTTCTTGACTTCTGGGCTTCATGGTGTGGTCCATGCCAGATGCTCCTGCCGGTTATAGAGGAACTCTCAAATGAGGTTACGGATGCTAAGATATGCAAGATTAACGTCGATGAGGAATCATCACTGGCAGAGAAGTACGGCGTTATGTCGATACCTACATTGGTAGTAGTAAAGGACGGCAAAACAGTCAACACGACCGTCGGCGTACAGCCAAAGGACAAGATTCTTGATATGCTCAAATAATTGTCAGGCATAAAACAGAATCAAATATAATAAATAGAGAAAAGGCGTAGATTCAAATTTGAATTTACGCCTTTTCCTATACCTCTGTATAAAGCCATTTATTTACAATATTGATTGCCACGAACAGTTTTTACAACACGATATACCCTGCGTACCGCAGGCATCCCCTACTCCTCCTGATTCTTGGCATTGCGGTACTGAAGCGGTGTCATGAGGTATTCTTTCTTGAAAAGCCTGTTAAAATGCTCCACGTTCTCATAGCCGACGCTTGCGGCGATTGTCTCAACATTCTGGTTAGACTCGCGCAGAAGAACCTTCGCCTTCTTCATTCTTGCTTTCTTTACCGCATCCTGGAATGTCATACCCGACTTCTCCTTAATATACTTGGAAAGGTATGGCTTCGAGAGATTGAAATTCTCAGCAAGTTCATCAAGCGTCACATCCGTGTAATGATTCTGGATGAAATTGAGGATGTCAACAATGCGCTCCTCCCTGCCTTCCTTGACATTCGTATCCTTGGCAAGCTTGTTGACTGCTGCCACAAGTGCCGATATGGAAGCCTTGATTATATCCTCGTCAAGACCTACGCCCCAGTACATCTTATCCTTGCAGAGCACTCCGACATATGATGCCGCCTTCGAGGATGAACCCTTGGAGATTGCATGCTCCTCATACACCGCAAGCTCATAGCTTATGCCGAAGTACATCTTGAGTGCATTGCTCACGGCATCAAGTCGGCCGTTACCACCTGTCTCAACAATGCGCTTCTCCTTACCCTGCTGGATTGTCACTGCAGCCCAGATTCCGTCCTCCTGCTTGAAATGGCACTCAGGAACCGAGAATACATCCGTCTGACCGATATAGTTATCCTCAAATATCTGATACACAACCGAAGGTGTAAGTTCCTTGTGCTTGCGGTCCGAAACACCCTTCACAAGATAGCCTACCTCCTCCTTCATCTTATCAGGTATGGAAATACCGAAGTTCTGCTTAAGGATGTAGGATACACCTCCCTTACCCGACTGGCTGTTGATACGGATGACATCCGACTCGTACTCTCTTCCGACGTCCATCGGGTCGATAGGAAGATATGGGACAGTCCACTTCCCGTTCGACTTCCCCTTCTCCCACCAGTCCATGCCCTTTGAAATGGCATCCTGATGTGAACCTGAAAATGCGGTAAATACAAGGTCCCCTGCATAAGGTGAACGCTCATACACTCTCATTCCGGTATACTGCTCATACTTCTTTCTTATATCCATAATATGTGAAAAATCAAGTCCCGGCTCGACCCCCATTGAAACCATGTTCATCGCAAGCGTTACGATATCCACATTGCCGGTGCGCTCACCATTGCCGAAAAGTGTTCCCTCAACTCTGTCCGCTCCCGCAAGAACACCAAGTTCGGCATCCGAGATACCACAGCCTCTGTCATTGTGAGGATGTACACTCAGAACAACATTCTCGCGGTACTTCATGTTGCGGCTGAGATATTCAATCTGTGAAGCAAATACATGAGGCATTGCAATCTGCACTGTTGTAGGAATATTGATAATCGCTTTATTATCTGCTGAAGGCTCCCATACATCAAGAACCGCGTTGCAGACCTCAAGTGCATACTCTACCTCTGTTCCCGGGAAACTCTCAGGCGAATACTCAAATGTAAAATTGCCGTCCGTCTCTGCTGCAAGCTTTTTTAAGAGCTTAGCTCCGTCAACGGCGAGCTTCTTTACCTCTTCCCTGCTCTTTTTAAACACCTGCTCGCGCTGTGCTACCGATGTTGAATTATACAGATGAATGATGGCATGAGGTGCACCCTTTACTGCCTCAAAGGTCTTCTTGATAATGTGCTCTCTCGCCTGTGTGAGAACCTGCACAGTAACATCCTCAGGTATCATATTGCGCTCGATAAGTGCTCTCATAAAATTGTATTCCGTGTCGGATGCAGCCGGGAAACCGACCTCAATCTCCTTAAAGCCTATATCCACAAGCATCTTGAAGAAGTCAAGCTTCTCTTCAAGGCTCATCGGCTCAATGAGTGCCTGATTTCCGTCTCTTAGGTCAACGCTGCACCATATCGGTGCCTTATCTATGTAATCCTTCTTTACCCAGTCATAGCTCATCTGCGGCGGTAAAAAATATGCTCTCTGATACTTCTCTGTATTCATGTTATTCTCCATTCCCGAGCGACTTGTCGTGAAGGGCGATGAGAAATTCACGAATGTGATTTCTCATCTGCCATAAAAGCAATTTGTTTTCGCTCTTTAAACAAATTGCACGTCAGAAAAATAAAATATCAAGCATATTTTTCTGACCGGTTCCTCCATATTCCAACTTATGCTGATATCTTAACATGCCTACTTTGCATTTACAATGTACATATTTAATCAATTTTGTTGATGTTTTTTAGCATTATTGCCATATTTTTTATAAAAGACATAAGAATAATATAACATCAAAACAGAGGTGGCGATGAGCAGAACAAGCATGATTACAGTCGAAGCGAAGCCCTTTATGAAAATTGTCTCCAAAATCGTAAGTATTCCGCACAGCATTAACAGCCTGCCTCCAAGACGATTTGACAGCTCCCAGGTTGTATCATTGTCCATGCTCCATGTGGTTCTTATGCCTACAAACCTGTTGCGCTTACATTTCGGAATAATGTTGCCTATTACAATCACCAGAAGTCCCATCAGACAATTCGCCACAACATTGATGTCCACCCTCATCTTTTCCTGTCCGTCAGATATGTTGATATCCATAAACAAAAATACCGTCTGCATCACTGTGAACATTATCGTCATACTTATCGCGGTAAACCCCAGCACCTTTATGTTATTTTCCGCCTCAATCCTTTCTTTGTCACTGTCTGTCTTAGCCGCTCTTTTTTCAAACACCTTCATAAGGATAACCCAGAACACATTGAATACCACAATCATGCAGGGAAATAGAAAGTTCTCGTTTCTTGAACCGTATCGGTCAATCTCCCCTTGCATGTTATAGTGCATCGGCACCGTCTCCGGCATAAACTGAACGCATATAGCCGTTATCACAAAAGCCATCGCCGTAAGTATTATAAGCCATGAATAAAATTTTCTGTTTTGCTTCATATAAAATCCTCCGTTCCGCATTTTTTTGCCCTGTCATGTCCTGTGTATTCCTTTTTCTCATCCGTAAAACCTCTAAACCACATGAGCAGCTCGTCAAATACCGTCATATTAAGCGAATAGTACACAAAATTTTTCTCCTTATACTCTATGACAAGCTCCGCTTCCTTTAGAAGTCTCAGATGATATGAAAGTGCCGCAGGTGACATACCAAGTGACTTGGCAAGTTCACCGGCGGACATTCTCCCACCCTTAAGAAGTTCAAGAATCTTTCTTCGCACAGGCTCCGACAGCACCTTAAAACTCTCTGCAACTCCCATAACATACACCTCACATTCTATTTAAAATTTTCTTTAAATAGATTATAGCATATAGTTCCGTTACATGCAATAATTATTTAAAATTATTTTTAAATACCTTTCTTATTTCTTTTAAACCACATTAATGTTATAATAGCTTTAAATCTACAATATTGGAGATGTTTACAATATGAAGAAACGATTGGATTTTTTTGTCTATACAGCATTTGGAACATGCATATTTATTCTGCTGTTCATGCTTGCATATATAACAACACATTTTGATGCCGAAACATTTTCAACCAGGCAGCCCGGCTCATACAGCATCCTCTCACCTGATATTTTTGAGAGTCTGCAGAGCGATACGGCACCGCTGCATCAGTACAATGAGCTTATTGTGACTGTGCCGGAGGTTCATAAAAACGGCTCTAACCTTATATTTTATGTAAAGCATGAGTCCGTTGAGGTCTATATAGACTCTGAGCTTGTCTATTCCCTCGCTCCCTATGAAGGCTCTTTCATAAAAACACCCGGAGCTAACTGGTGTATTATACCGATTTACCCCGATGATGCCGGTAAGACCATAAAAATAGTTCTCACACCGCTGTACAAGAGCATGACAGACACATGCCCTACCATATATTTTGGTTCACAATATAAGATATATGAACATCTTCTTGCACCGAATATTATTATATATCTTACCTGCCTGCTGGCCGTGCTCTGTGGTGCATTTTTCATCATATTTCCCCTTGTCAACATCAACAACAAGCATGTTGACAAAAGCCTTATCATGATTGGTATTTTTTCGATACTAATCGGATTATGGAAGTTTATGGACTTAGATTACACGGCTTTGATTATAAGAAATCCTATAGCCCAATCATACACGTCCTACTTCTGCCTCCTTTTGATGACGATACCATTTATAACATTCCTCAGAAGCTCCTTTACCGACAGGGATAATGTTCTGTGGGATATTCCATGCATAGGAAACATTATTGTGTTTATCATAATAATGGTGCTTCAAATTGCCGGAATTGCAGATATACGTGATAATCTGTGGCTTATACACGCCGTCATGTTGTCTAACATACCTGTGACATTTATCATGTTTTATAAAGAAATAACCGAATACGGCTGGAATCCGAAGCTCAAGCTGACCTTTATATGTTCGTTTACCTGTCTTGTCGGACTGCTCGCCGACATAGCTGCGTACTATATCTCAAACGGCGCATTTCCGTCATTTCTCGGAATCACCTGCCTGCTGTTCTACATCATTTCCCTTGGAGCCTCATCTCTTAAAGAAGCTCGTCGTCTTATGGTTATCGGAAGCCATGCCAAGGACTTTGAGGAAATGGCATACCATGACCAGCTCACCGGTCTTTACAACCGTACAGCGTATGCAAAATACATCAACCACAAGGATTTCAAGCCTGATGGACACATCGTCGTCATGTTCGACCTGAACAATCTCAAAAAATGCAATGACAGCCTCGGACACGAACAGGGAGACAACTATATAATGGAAAGTGCACGGATAATTAAGAAAGCCTTCGGTGCGTTCGGGAACTGCTACCGCATGGGCGGTGATGAATTCTGTGTTCTTCTGCACAACGTATCCATCGCAAAATGTGCTGGCTGTGTTGATACGCTGACGGAGCTTCTTAACGCATACAACAACGCAAATCCTGACCGCTTTCCTCTAAATATTGCTCTCGGCTATGAATTGTACGATCCGGATGAGGATTACGACATCGGCGACACTCTTCGCCGCGCCGATAAAATGATGTACAGTGAGAAATTTGAGATGAAGAAAAATAACCACGAGACCGTGCGCTGACATCAACTTGATAAGATTTTACATTGTTTTGTTATATTCTTTATTAAAGCTTTGCTGAAACAACTTTGTTTTTAGGTCAGCGTATGCTATAATATTATGGTTAGAATGGATTTTTAAGGAGGATTTAAATTTAATGTTGAAGAAGACAAGATTAGTGTGTACCATGGGGCCTGCATGTGATAATGAGGAGACTCTCAGAAAAATGATGGAGAACGGCATGAATGTCGCCCGTTTCAACTTTTCACATGGAAGCTATGAGGAACACTTAAACAGATATAACCGCGTAGTCAAGATTCGTACGGAACTTGGACTTCCGGTAGCAACACTTTTTGATTCTAAGGGACCTGAGATTCGATTCAGACTTTTTGAGGGCGGCAAGGTTACAGTCAACAACGGTGATTTGTTCACCCTTACCACAAAGGAGCTTCTCGGAAATAACACAATCGGTTCCATTTCCTATAAGAACCTTATCAACGATGTATCCGTCGGTGCAAGCATCCTTGTAAATGACGGTCTTATCGAGTTAAAGGTTGAAGAAATCACTGATACTGACATTGTGTGCCGCGTTATTAACGGCGGAGTCATCTCTGACCGCAAGGCAATCAATGTTCCGGGAGTTCATTTATCGATTCCATTCTTAAGCGATGTCGATAAGAATGATTTAGAATTCGCAATGAAGACTAATTTCGATTTCTTTGCACTCAGCTTCGTGCGCTGTGCCGAGGATGTCCTTGAGGTCCGCCGTCTCCAGAAGGAACATGGCAATACCTCCAGGCTCATAGCTAAGATTGAAAGCCAGGAGGGTGTTGAAAATCTCGATGAGATAATTGATGCTGCCGACGGAATTATGGTTGCCCGCGGCGATATGGGTGTTGAGATTCCTTTTGAGAAGGTTCCTGTTGTACAAAAGGACATGATTAACAAGTGTCTTAAGTCAGGAAAGTTCGTAATAGTTGCCACACAGATGCTTGAAAGCATGACGCACAATCCACGTCCTACAAGAGCTGAGGTAAACGATGTGGCAAATGCCATTTTCGACCAGACATCAGCCGTGATGCTCTCAGGCGAGAGTGCCGCAGGTGACTACCCTGTAGAAGCTGTTAAGACAATGAGCAGAATCTGCCGTGAGATTGAAAAGACAACCACAACAGGCAAGTTCGATATCAGCTACAACGGTAACAATCTTGCATCATCCATTGCCTGCGCCGCATGTTCAATTGCAAGCATCATAAATGCCGATGCAATCATCCCTGTTTCACTCAGCGGAAGCACAATCCGTAAGGTATCAGGTTTCCGTCCTAACATAGATATCATCGGATGTTCCACGGATGAGCGTGTATGCCGTGAGACATCTCTCATGTGGGGTGTAACACCACAGCTTGTGACAGAGCAGAAGGACGGAGATGCTCTTATCCGCGAAGTTATTGATAAGTGTAAGGCATCCGGACTTATCAAATCAGGCAGCCGTGTCGTAATAGTTGCCGGATTCCCTCTCGGAGTAGCCGGCGTAACTAACATGATTCGTGTTGTCGACGTCGAATAATACATCTGCACGTTCACCAATCAGACTATATCATGGAGGTAAGACCAATGACTAATATATATGTCGATAATAAAAAAATTTCTTTTGAATTATTTAGATATGTAGCCGAGCAGTTTTCATCCTGCATGAATGATAATTTGTATGTCTATGATATTCAGAACGATACTTACTATATTACTGAGGGAGCTACGAAACGCTTTGCCGTTCCGGGTTCTTTCTTTAACAATGTTCTTGAGGAACTTAAGAAATTTGTCTGCCCCGATGATTTTCCGGTCCTTGAAGCTGACCTCAAATCTCTTATCAACGGTCAAAAAACATGGCATAATCTTAATTACCGCTGGCTGTCCCATGACGGCTCCCCGATATGGATTAACTGCCAGGGACGCATAATTCCCGGGGAAGACGGAAAGCCTTATCTCCTTATCGGATGTATCAACGAGATAGGTAAGCGGCAAAGTGCAGATAACGTCAGTGGTCTTCTCTCCTCCGAAGCATTGAAGGAAAGACTGTTAAAGTTCAACCGCCTCCCTGAGGGCTATGTCCTGAGAATAGGCATAGACGACTTCAAAAATGTTAATGAAAGACTTGGTCATGACTATGCCGACCATCTTCTGAGAAATATAGCGGAATGTATTGAGTCCAGCCTTACAGACGGTCAGAGCGTATATCGTATAGGCGGCGATGAATTCATAATTTTTGACTGCATAAAGGGTTCTCTCTCAGATGCGCATTTACTCTACCACAAGATTCGTTCCGGTGTGGACAAGCATATTGAGGATAACCGTTATAAGGCACTCTACACTATATCCGGAGGTGTCATTGATAATTCCTATTTTGATACAGCCGATTATGAGCATATTCTTAAGCTTACCGAATTTGCACTCAGCATGGCAAAGGTGCGCGGCAAAAACCAGCTCTACTATTATGACGAGGAAGACTACTCTGCTTTTCTGCGCAAGCGTATGCTGAGCATCGCTCTCCGTGAAGCAGTTGACAATAACTTTGAGGGTTTTGAGCTTTATTATCAGCCTATTATGTCCGTCAACAACGAGAAGCTTTATGCAGCTGAGACATTGTTAAGATTCACTCTCAAATCAGGTGAAAGAGTATCTCCCGGAGAGTTTATTCCGATTTTGGAGGAATCAGGTCTTATAATTCCTGTCGGCAAATGGATAATACGCGGTTCAATGGCTGTATGCAAAGAGTTCCAGCAGACACTGCCTGACTTCCGCATATCAATCAATCTCTCATATATACAGCTTCTAAAGAGTCCTGTATTCAATGAAATCCTTGAATCGCTTGATAACACCGGACTTTCACCTGAGAGCCTGATTGTCGAATTAACCGAGAGCGGAAAGCTCGATAACTCACTGGCAATACGAAATATCTGGGACAAGCTAAAAAAGCTCGGCGTCAACCTCGCCATCGATGATTTCGGCACAGGTTACTCCAACCTCGGCAATATAGGAAATCTCAAGCCTGATATTGTAAAGCTTGACCGAAGCTTCACAGTCAAGGCACTTCAGAATGATTACGAACACCGGTTGATGGTTCACATCATCTACATGATACACAGTATAGGGCTTAATCTTGTCGTTGAAGGCGTTGAGACCAAGGACGAACAGGCAAAAATAGCCGCTCTTGACCCGGATTTTATTCAAGGCTACTATTACAGCCAGCCTTGTTCTAAGGAAGAGTTCAAGAAAAAATTTAATTTATAAGAGCAAATAATGTTTCCTATCACATAATAAAACTGCCATACATGATATGCCTTAACATCTCATCAGCATATCGAATATGGCAGTTTTTTATTTCAGTTTTTTATTTCAGTTTCTGATTTTAGTTTTCTGTATACCGTGACATACATGGTTATGAAGCTTGCAAGTCCACCTATGACATTCGATATCGGCTCTGATAAAAATACACCCATGACTCCAAAACCGATTCTCGGAAGAATTATTACAAGCGGCACAACAATTATGGCTTTTCTCAAAAGTGAGAAGAATATAGCATGTTTTGAATATCCGAGTGCCGTGAAGGTCGATTGTCCCGTGAACATGAAAGCCATAAACACAAATCCAAAGAAATATGTCTTAAGTGCTTCTGCACCGTAGGCAATCGTCTGTGCATCCTCAGTGAATATTCCCATGAGCTGCTTCGGAATAATAAGAACAATAATCCATGCAAGCGCCGTGTAAGCGATTCCTATTGCTGCCGTGAATCTTATCCCGCTTTTTACCCTGTCATATTTTCCTGCACCGTAATTATATCCCAGAACAGGCTGTGAACCGCTCGTGAGTCCACTCACCGGAAGTGACATTATCTCCCTGACCGAATTGATTACAGTCATAATTCCGACATATAAGTCCCCTCCGAATACCTTGAGTGTGGCATTGCAGACCACCTGGACCATACAGTTCGTTGCCTGCATGATAAATCCTGCCATTCCCAGCGTTGTTATATCTCCTACCAGCTTCCATTCCGGCTTCATACAGCTAAGTTTAATATGATATGCGGCTTTTCCCTTTCTGCTCAAAAGAAAATGCATAACCCACACAGCCGACACCGCCTGACTTATGATGGTGGCAAGTGCAGCACCGGCAACCCCCATGTCTGACACAAATATGAACAGCGGGTCGAGGATAAGATTTAAAAGTGCACCGATCAGAGTAGTCATCATTCCGATTTTCGGAAATCCCTGTGCATTTATAAAGCCGTTAAGTCCCGTAGACAGCATGGTAAATGTAGTACCAAAAAGATATATTTTAAGATACTCATCCGCATACACATACGAGGCATCACTCGCACCGAACAGATACAACACGGGCTTTCTGAAAATATAGCACAGGGCAAAGATCACAAACGAACTTGCAAAAAGCATCGTGAATGTATTTCCAAGAATCTTCTCCGCCCTCTCATCATTCCCCGCACCTCTCTCTATTGAAAACAGCGGTGCTCCTCCCATTCCGAACAGATTGGTAAATGCTGCAACCAGTGTTGTAAGCGGGAATACAAGCCCAATACCGGTGAGTGCAAGACTGTCCGCACCCGGAAGGTGTCCGATATATATTCTGTCAACAACATTATAAAGAAGCTGAACAAGCTGTGCTAAAATAAGAGGAACGGCCTGTGCCATTATATTGCTCCAGACCTTCCCCTTTGAAAAATCCTTTCCGCCTGCGGCAGACCTATTGTCATTCATTTTCTTACTCCACCACCGATTAATATAATATTACGGATAATTATACAAAACTCTTACAATTAAAACAAGTATTCAGTAGCTTGTTTTTACAAAACGTGTATAATGAACTTATAAGGTGAATTCAATTAACACATGGAGGACTACAATGAATTCTCGAAAGAAAATTGATATGACACAGGGGCACATCATGCGGCTCGTCATACTGTTCGCACTTCCAATCTGTCTTGGAAATGTACTGCAGCAATTATACAGCACCGTCGATACACTCGTTATCGGCAATTTCTGCAGCCCGGCTTCCTTAGCCGCGGTCGGAACCAGCTCGCAGCCGGTAGAACTGCTTCTGTGCATCTTCCTTGGACTTGGAACCGGAGTATCAATCCTCGTGTCACAGTGCACCGGGCGCTCCGATGCTCAAGGACTTAACAAAGTAATCCAGACTGCAACCTTCTTTTTATATGTCAGTGCAATCCCATTATCATTCCTTGGAATACTCATAAGCCCTTATGTTCTTAAATTTATGCAGGTTCCGTCGGACGCATGGGACTATGCCGTCTCATACATCAACATAATTTTTCTCGGTACACTCGGCAATATGGGGTACAACATGAATGCAGGCATACTGCGCGGACTCGGTGACAGCCGTGCCTCACTCCTCTTTCTCATCATATCCTGCATCGTCAATGTCGTGCTTGACCTCGCGCTCGTTGCAGGTATACGCATGGATGTATCGGGTGCTGCGCTCGCAACCGCATGTGCAATGTACGCCTCATGGTTCTGCAGTATCATATATATAAAAAAGAAATATCCTGAACTTGATTACAGAATACTTCCCGGACGCCCTGACAAGAACGTCCTGAAGGATATAATCCGTGTAGGTCTTCCGCTTGGTCTCAACAATTCCCTGTATTCGTTAGGCCATATCATGATGCAGTCACTTGTAAATGCACAGGGAACAATATTTATCGCGGGCTGTTCCGTTGCAGGCAAGGTAACAGGTATAGCAAACGTCGCAATAACCTCCTTCTCCTCCGCCGCGACAACATTTGCCGGACAGAATCTCGGTGCCGGAAAATACGACCGATTAAGACAGGGTGCCAGACGTATTCCTTTTTACTCAGGACTTATAACCTGTATAGCCGGAGTCACTCTCACATTTTTCTGTGAGCCTCTGCTTGCACTCTTTAACAAAGACCCTGAGGTTCTAAAGATAGCTGCAAGATATGTCCGCGTTGTCCTGCCGTTTACATGGACTTATGCTGTATTCAACGGAATAATAAGCTTTGCAAACGGTCTTGGAGAGGTTCGTTATCCTACCATTGTCAATATACTCATGCTGTGGGCTGTCCGTATTCCCGTGGGATACTTTATCAATTATTTTATAGACGGCGGCTACATCATGGCATGCTTCCCGATAAGCTTCACTTTCGGAATGCTCTGCATGCTCGCATTCTTCCGCACAAAAAAATGGAAGAAAATTAAATGCGCTTAGCGCAGATATCCTTTATACAGCATTTATCACAGTAAGGTGTTGTCCTTGCAGTGCAGATGGCTCTGCCATGCTCAACAAGCCTATGGCAGAAGTCATTGCTCTCCTCAGGCGGTATAAGCTTCCATAGCTCCATCTCAACCTTCTTAGGCTCTTTTATTCCGTCCACAAGCCCCATTCTGTTGACAAGCCTTATACAATGAGTGTCCGTAACTATTGCAGGCTGTCCGAACACATCACCCATAATAAGGTTGGCACTCTTGCGTCCGACTCCGGGAAGCTTCAAAAGCTCATCAAAATCATCCGGCACCCTGCCGTCATATTTGTCGCGCAGCATCTTCATGCAGGCGCTTATATCCCTTGCCTTGCTGTTTCCAAGCCCGCACGGGTGCACAAGCTTCTCAATATCACCGACGGAAGCCTCGGCAAGTGAATTGACGTCAGGATAATGCGCATACAAATCCTGAACCACCACATTCACTCTCGCGTCCGTACACTGTGCAGCAAGACGCACGCTGACGAGCAGCTTCCACGCCTCGCTGTACTCAAGTGAGCAGCCTGCATCCGGGTATTCTTTTTTAAGTCTCTCTATTATCTTAAGAGCAAGCTCTGTCTTAGTCATCGTGCACTCCAATTCATCACCTTCATTTTATTCATGCCGCTTAGTGCTCTACACACTTGAAGCGGGGGATTGCTTATTCTGCGTTCAACTCATCTGTAAGCCGACATATTTCATCAATCATATCACCTATAGTCTCAATTGTGTCAAGAAGAGGTTCATCCGTTGAAATATCTATTCCTGCCATAGCTGCAAGCTCAACCGGCGGCTTTGTGCTGCCCGCAGCAAGAACCTTCTTCCAGTCATCAACTGCAGGCTGTCCTTCCTTTTCTATTCTCTTACATACCTGTGTGGCAATGGTAAGTCCGGCACTGTATGTGTATGAATAGAGTCCCATATAGTAGTGAGGCTGTCTCATCCATGTAAGCTCAGCTCCGTCAGTCAGTTCGACCGCATCACCCCAGAACTTTTCAAGCATATTCTTCATTATGCCGCTAAGAGTCTCAGCCTGAACACTCTCTCCTGCCTGCACCTTTCTGTATACCTCTCTCTGATATGCGGCCTCAAGAAGGTGCGTAACAAAATTATGGTAGTATGTATTGCCAACCATATTTGCAAGCACCCAGCGGCGGAAACGCTTGTCATCGCTTGTCTTTAACAGGTAATGTCCAAGCAGGAGCTCATTCATTGTAGAAGGGCTCTCGACAAAATATGTTGAAACATTGGTATCGAATATCGACTGTGCTGAATTGCAGGCCTTAAAATGCCCTGCATGTCCCAGCTCATGTGCTATCGTGAACACATCCGACATTCTTCCGTTCCAGCTTAGCAGAATAAATGAATTTTTGCCGTAAGGACTTGCACAGAATCCCCCTGTAGATTTTCCCTTATTCTGTGCAAAATCAAACCATCGCTCCTTGTAGGCAGTCTCAACCATCTTTACATAATCGTCACCGAGAATCGAGAGTCCCTTGGTTACATAGTCCTTTGACTCCTCAATGGTGAGCTTCGGCGAATATTCCGTGTCAACAGGAAGCTTCAAATCCGCATAAGTCACCTTATCAAGCCCATGTATCCTTCCGATAAGCTTTGCATACTTTCTCATATGAGGTGCAAGCTTCTCCATGATAAGGTCTATCTGTCTGTTGTACATGGATTCATCCACCTTCTGTCCGAAGAGCAGACTGGCAAATACATTGTCGAAGCCTCTTAAATCTGCCATCGTCTTTTCATACTGGACAGCCGCATTGTAAGCAGCGGCAGTTACATTCTCATACTCGCAAAGCTTTGAAGAAAATGCTTCAAATGCCGTTCTTCTCACATCGGTTCTCTCATCATATTCATAGTCATCCTCAAAAAGAGAGTATCCGAGAGGATACTTCCTGCCATCAACCTCAAAATCAGGGAATTTCATATCGGCAAGCTTGACCGTGTTATATATCTCATAAGGTGCTCCCGTCGTCTGTGAAAGTGCCGTGAGTACTCTCTCGGTCTCGGGATTAAGCAGATACGGCTTGCCCCTTAACACATCCTTAAGATAATTGGCATTGGCTTCCGATGAATTGACAGCCTCCTCGATAACTGCATTGTCCTGAACCGCAAGCTCACTATCGATAAAGCTCAGTCTGCTCATGCACTCAGAAAGCTTTCTGTTCATCTTTCCCGCAAGCTCCATATTATGTGTATCGTAATAGTCAACGGATGTTGCAAGCTCACAGTAGTTGCCAATAAGCGTAATAATACCAACCGCCTCACGGTATTCATCAAGGCACTTGTTAACAGTCTCCGCACTTCCTAACTTTCCTTTATATAAGCTCTCTATCTCACCCGTCAGCTTTTCCAACCTGTCGGCATCCGCCATGAGTGCTGCCTCATCCTTGTAAATCAATGTCAAGTCCCATGTAAGTTCCTTTTTCACATCTTTCCTTGAAAGTAATTCCTCTGCCATCCTATTGTCCTCCATAAAATCATTCGCTTAGCATATTTTCAAAGCTTGTGTGATGCATCCTTTTGATTTCGTACATTCTCGCATCGGCAAGCTCCATCATCTCCCGTACCGACACACCTCCGTCTTCACCGAAAAATGCCGAACCCATACTTATTTCAACCGTAAGTTCAATATTCTCATGTGCCTTAAGCGACAGAAGCTTCTTCTCAAGAATGCCCTTATAGTGCTCCGCCTCCCGTTGACCGAAACCTTTTGATATTATGACAAATTCATCGCCTCCGTATCTTGCGATGAAGCTTCTTGTATTTCCATACACAACCTTAAGCGCATCCGCGACAAGACATATTACCTTGTCTCCCATCTGATGTCCGTATCTGTCATTAATCTGCTTGAAATTGTCAATATCCATGATACTGTAGCAAAGTCTCTCCCTGCCAAGGTGCTCCATTGACAGGCTGTTCACATACTCATCGAGCCTTCTTCTGTTATTGAGTCCCGTCATGCCGTCTCTGCTCACATTCTGCTGCTGTATGTTAAGGTACACCATCACAAGTGCCGCCGTAGTGAACTGCCACAATAAATCAACGCCGTATGCCATAAGCTGTACCACTCCACCGGCAAGCGGAAACATTCCAAACAGTACCAGTCTCAGGCTCTCCTCCCTGCTCTCTCTTGACACGGCTCTAAGCAATGCCGCAAACGCAAACACGCAGGCTGCAAAAATATACCCCGCCGCCACAGCCGTGCTCACAAAATGAAGCCGGCCTCTGCAGTACATATTATTATCATCAATGTAAAATATCGCCGCCCCGCTTGGTGCCGCCATTAAAAAAACAAAGCCGATTAAGAACGGCACAGCCTTAGGGAGCACGCCAATTCCCCACTGTCCGCTGCCGTTAGTCACCTTGTCATACACATACAAAAACCACATAAATGACATAAGCAGCATAAAAATATAATACGCCGTATTAAAAATCCACAAAATGTACGTCGCCGTCTTTCCCGGTAATCCGTTAAATTTCCAACATACCATATTGCACAGCATTGTTCCGACAGTCAGTCTTATTATAGTTGCAAAGCATCTTTTTCTCCATGTGTACGACATATCCCTCTTGAGATTGTACAAGACAACAATCAATGCCGCAATAGGAAATATATCAGCCTGTATATATACTGCTTCACTCACAATCAGATTTCCTCCGTTCCTTGCGTAGCTGCTTAACTTCATACATCTTTCTATCAGCCGCTTCAAGTACCGCCTCACAGCTTCCGTTTTCGCTCCAAAGAGCTCCTCCCACACTCAGCGACAGCTTGTAACCACGGTGCTTCTCCTCGTTAAACGCCTCAACCTTCTGCAATATCTCCTGCTCAAGCTCATTCATACATGCTCTTCCTGCCCAATCACCGCACACCACGAACTCATCTCCGCCATATCTCGCAATAAAGGCATCTCCTATCTTAAATACGCTTCTTAATATGTCAGCGACATTCCAGAGTGCATCGTCCCCCTCCTTATGTCCAACTTCATCATTGATTATCTTAAAATCATCCACATCTATCATGAAAAGTCCCCAGTCGGCTTGTGTCTGCTGCCTGCTTCTGCGTTCAAGGTAAGCATCGAATTCGCGTCGGTTGTTGACTCCGGTAAGTCCGTCAGTGATAACCTGCTTATTCTGCATGCTCACATACACATACAGTATCGCTATGGATACACATGCCGATGCTGTTCTCAACTGCTGATTGATATTCTGCAACAATATACCGATGACAGGCAGAACACTGAAAACCATCAGATAAATGCATTCCCTCTTTACATCCTTATCTTTTTCCCTGAAAAAACAATATAGCGCCGCAATGCCTCCGAGCAAGAACATAACCATACCGAAACCGCTCACCCCAAGGTAGCATATTCTCATGATACTATCTGCATTTGCAAGCCCGTATGACGCTAAATGTCTGTACGGAACAAAAAGCACCGCTGCATCGGCAATTGCTTCCGCCGCCACGGCTGCAATCACAATCCACCGTCCGTTGATATCCAGCCTCAGCCTGTAACACACATATATAAACCACGTCGATGTCACGGCTGTCGTCATAACAAGCCTTGCCACATTGATAAACCACACCACACTCGACGGCAGATTCCCGATTTCCTGCACTATAGCCATACCCACAACATCCGTCAGCATAAGGAGAAAATCAAATACTATGACAAAATTAAATATTACTGCCGTTCTCGTCCTGCGACATTTCGGTCTGTTGCTCAAAAATACCACAACCGCCAAAATCATCGGAAATATGTTTACCAACATATTGTCAATCCACGACATGTTCTTTCTCCTTTCATCATTTCTGCACACAGGCAATTATGAAACGTAATTTTGCCAATAAACAGTTGTGCAAATTTAACAAATTCACAATTACCTATTTCTGCACACATCTACAAGTATAGTGCATTTTCGTCAATTACACAATTAAAAAATTGTGAACTTTTTTGTTAGGATGTACTAACTTCAATTGCAATTTTGACATCAATACGTTATAATATTAAAGCAATCAAGGCGCTTTCAAACGTCTGTTATACATTATATAATTAAAGGAGAAAGTATATGACAATCAGAATAGGTATTTTAGGTTATGGCAACCTTGGCCGTGGAATTGAAGCCGCAATAAAGCAGAATGACGATATGGAGCTTGTCGGAATCTTCACCAGAAGAAACCCTGAAACAGTCTCCCCTGCAACAAATGTTCCTGTCTATCCGGCAGACATGCTTCCTTCAATGAAGGAAAAGATTGACGTTCTCATGCTCTGCGGAGGCTCAGCAACAGACCTTCCAAAGCAGACCCCTGAATATGCAAAGTACTTCAATGTGGTGGACAGCTTTGACACACACGCCCGCATTCCTGAGCACTTTGCCAACGTTGATGCCGCTGCAGGCGCAGGCGGACATATTGCTATGATTTCCGTAGGCTGGGATCCGGGTATGTTCTCACTCAACCGTCTCTATGCCAACGCAATTCTCCGTGACGGCAACGACTATACCTTCTGGGGCAAGGGCGTAAGCCAGGGACATTCCGATGCAATCAGAAGAATTCCGGGCGTAAAAGATGCCAAGCAGTACACGATTCCTGTTGAATCAGCACTTGAGGCAGTCCGCGCATGCAAAAACCCTGAGCTTACCACAAGAGAGAAGCACACAAGAGAGTGCTTTGTTGTAGCTGAGGACGGTGCAGACAAGGCTGCAATCGAGAACGCAATCAAGACAATGCCTAACTACTTCTCAGACTACGATACCACGGTTCACTTTATCTCCGAGGAGGAATTAAAGCGTGACCACGCCGGCATCCCTCACGGTGGCTTCGTTCTCCGTACCGGAAAGACAGGCTTAAACGGCGAACACAACCATGTAATTGAGTACAGCTTGAAGCTTGATTCCAACCCTGAATTCACTTCATGTGTTCTTGTTGCTTACGCAAGAGCGGCTTACCGCATGAACAAGCGCGGAATGAGCGGCTGCAAGACGGTATTCGACGTGGCACCTGCCGACCTTTCACCTCTCTCACCTGAGGAAATGAGAGCACATCTGCTGTAATCAGAAATTATACCGTCATAAATTATATGTGCTTAAGTGCACTGAAATGAGGTAAATATGCCATTTATCAATTCTAAAATAAGCGTCCCTGTCACTGACGCCCAGGAAAAAGAAATCAAGACGCTCCTCGGAAAAGCAATCGAGACAATTCCCGGCAAATCCGAGAACTGGCTCATGGTCGGTTTCGAGCCTGAATACAGACTGTACTTCAGAGGCAGCAACGCAGAACCTATGGCAATGGTTGATGTCAGCGTCTTCGGCAGCGAGAACCCTTCCGCATTCTCCAAGCTGACAGGCGAGATATGCACTATTTTCAAGGATGTTCTCGGAATATCCCCCGACCATGTATATGTAAAATATCAGGCAGTCTCTAATTGGGGATGGAATGGAGATAATTTCTAACATTAAAAAAACCAGAGGACAGATGCGGAATGCAGCTGTCCTCTTAGAGATTTTACATAATAATACACATTTCTGAGCAACTTGTTATGAAACTACGATGAGAAATCCGCACATGTGATTTCTCGTCCAGAATAAAAGCTATTCATTTTTTGACATTCACGGTTTTTAGCCAGTTTTCCGGTATCTTTACGAACAATCTATGCGATTTCCGCTTTTTAATCGTAGTTTTCCCACTATTTATACGAGTAATCTACTTGATTTCCGCTTTTTAATCGTAGCTTTCCCACTATTTATACGAGCAATCTACTTGATTATAACTTTTTGCGCGTATTTTTCCTGACTTTTATACGCGTAATCTATTCATTTTCCACTTTTTTACTGTAATTCAAAATTAACCCTCCAATACAACTTTATAAAGAACACTATTAAATCGAGTCCGTATTTTCTCTATATTTTCTTTCAATATTTCAATCAATATGCAGCTTCGTTTTTTGTTCAATGCAGCAACTCCGACTGCTCCGCTACCCGCAAAAGAATCTAATACTATCTCACCCTCATATGTAACATATTCTAATATTTCTTCACATAGTTCTACCGGCAATTCGCTTTGGTGTATTTTATTTTTTCTTGGAACTGGTTGTACATTAAACATAGTCGGCAACATGCCATTACAACCGCTCATGTAATGTATTTCTCCTGTCCTATCGGATTTTTTCTTAGCCCGCCTTTTTAGCATATTGCTTTATCTGATACAGATATTCATAATTATTCTCGTTCTCAGCAGGCAGTACTTCAACTAAAAAACAGCCGTCTTTTAGAACTCTTGCTTTTTCCTTAAAATCGTCCAAAGTATATCTAAAACATTCATATACCGCAAATGCCCTTGTTCCACCCTTATTTGATTTCTTATCCAGCCACGGGTGATCAGTAAATATACAATCTATGCTGTTATCGTCAAGCATAGATAAATCTCTTCCATCACCTTCAATTAACACACACTGTTCTTCTTCACAATCTATTGTTCGATATACACCCTTTGCTATTCTTTCAAATTTCACACCTATTTTTTCATAAATGCGTGCTCTAACTGTCTCTTGTGGTTTGTCGGAATTTTGTTCATACGCCTCCTGCAACGAAAAACTCTCGCTGTCTTTAAAACAATTGAATATCTTCTCAACTAATGTCATTTGACACACCTCCTAAAATTTTGGATCTTGATCCTAACACAGGAGGTGTAGAAATAAAAGCACTTTTTTTACTTTATATCATTTCTGTTAATTCTATGCTTTCTTTTGCGTACTGTTTTTCTAAAGTATCATACGAAATAAATTTTACTAATTTTCTAATTGGCAGATACATTGATGACGAAATTATATCTTCAAACTGTTTTCTTCTTTTTTCATCTGCTATTATTGAGAAACTTGCTCTAAAATCCTGCAGTTCATAGAATTTACTTAGTGAATTTTTAATATCTGTTGTATGTTCTATCTCATAAAAGCCACATGGCATTTGACGTTCATTAAACCATACAACATCCACTGTTTTTGCACGGCGCAGCAAGTTATCATATGTAAATTTAGGAATAGACTCCAATGTAGCTATTTCCTTTAATTTTGTTTCCAAAAATTTTTTGTTTTTATCCTGTGCCGGGATAAAAGTGGAATAATGCTTGCTATTGCCAATTTTAACTACCATACCCTGATATAACGAATGGGTGAACCTGTTATCAGATTCAATGTTGTCAAGCTTAACTTCCAGTTGGTCAAGAACTCTTTCACGATATTTTTCTAAAGCCCATAAACCAGGCTTAATTTTGAAAAAATCATTGCTATTTTGTACAATTCTGCGGATTGTAGCATCAGGTATTTTAGTATTCCACTCCGAAGTATCTACCAGATAATTCAATTGCTGAAAAGTGGCATAACCACCATTTTTTTCCATTGCCATATATACCTGAGTTTTTTGTGTCATAGTGCGGCCTCCAATTAGAATCTATACTCTTTCTGTCGTATTCATATAACATATATAGCCCAAAACATGTCCAAATTTTTATACATTATATTTCTAAGTTATAGACTCATTTTTCATTTGTCAAACTCAAACTAAATACAATTCATTATTATTTTACTGTGTTAACCATTTTCAAATTTAATCATGATACAACCAGCGGAAACCTCTTCACAACCCGCCTGATATCCTCCGTATTAAGCACTATTTTCTGCGTTTCAAATGTCAGAATAAGCCGATTACCAATATACATGCCATTCTCCTCATACAACTTTATCTTTTTCACGGCATTAGATGCATACACCGGATCGTCCATACGTCCGTCATGCTCCCAATATATTTCTTCATAAGTATCAGCAGACAATAGTGTAAAATCAGGATATACCGTGCCATAGCCTTTAAGCACAAGCGGCTTTTCATACTTATACGGAATGTTGTTTCGATATAAATAATCTGCTATTATTTTTTCTGTTTTTGACCGCACCCGCTCACCTTTCTCAGAATAAATCATTACATCTTCATCGCTGAACCCTTTACCTGTATATTCTTCATTAAGCCATCTGTCAATTATCTGTTCCACAATCGGTTCTACGGGAGTTACAAGGCATTTTCGCTCTATCGCCTGTTTATTGAACACCTCTTCTATCTCATCATCATTATACTCTTTGGTGAGCTGTTTTAGTTGGTGCAGGCGCCTTTCGACAAGTTTGTTAAGTTTCCTGTCGTATGATTTCTGAGCAAGATTTCTGATAAAGGTTTTTTCTGTTTTGGGAATATATCTTCCGCTGCTTTGTGTGGCATCACTCGAATGATGATAATATTGTGTATATCCATTGGATTTTGTGATTCTGAGTGTTCCTTCGCAACCTCCGGCTAATTCAGAGTCAAGCTTTCGCTTTATTACCTCCAATCTTGCCTGTTCTGCCAACAATAATTTTCTTAATCCTTTCAAATAGTATTCCTCCTTTTTCATATTTACTTGTTTTCTATGAATCCAGTTTTTATCATATTGATAATCTGTTTCGTACGAACCTTTTTGAAATTTCTGCCTTTTTAATCATAGTTTCAGAAATATCGTTACGAGCATCTATTGTGATTTTGTGTGTTTAATCGTAACTTTTCGAGCATTATTACGAGCTATTTTAAGTTTATTTACTTTTTAATCGTAGTTTCACAGATGCCTTTACGAACACTTTTTGTCATTTTGATTTTCTAATCGTAATTGGTTCTGATTTTCTACGCTCATTTATGGGATTTTCGACTTTTTAATCGTAACTTCACAGATACTATTACGAGTAATTTCTAATATTTTAATTTTCTAATCGTAACTGATCCTAATTTTCTACGCTCATTTTTTGTAGTTGCACTTTTCTAATCGTAAATAACTGAATTTATATGAGCTTTTTTAGGAATTTTACGAGCTTTTCCAAAATCTGCACATATTTATCCGGAGTATATGCTCTTCGATTGCTATCATTCAATCAAAACCAATCGCGCTTATTCAAATTTAATTGTATTTTAAAATTATTGATGATAATTGTACTTGAAATGTACCTGAATTGATTTGATAAAAATCCCGGAAGCATGATGCTTCCGGGAATATAAACTGAAATAAAAGATTATCTCTTTGAGAACTGTGGAGCACGACGAGCTGCCTTTAAGCCGTACTTCTTTCTCTCCTTCATTCTTGGGTCTCTTGTTAAGAAACCATTCTTCTTGAGTACCGGACGGAAGTCTGCGTCAGCCTTGCAAAGTGCTCTTGCAATGCCGTGACGGATAGCACCGGCCTGACCTGTTGTACCACCACCGTGTACGTTAACGAGAACATCATACTTATCAGCGTTCTCAGTAGCTACGAGTGGCTGACGAACGATGAGCTTGAGTGTCTCAAGACCGAAATACTCATCGATGCTTCTCTTGTTTATTGTAATATCGCCCTTACCAGGCATAATGTATACTCTTGCGATACTGCTCTTTCTTCTACCTGTACCATAGAATTTTGCGCTTGCTGCTTTTGCCTTAGCCATTGTATTTTCCTCCTTCTTGTTCCCTTAATTAAAATGTCAATGTCTCAGGCTTCTGAGCTGCGTGATCATGCTCAGGTCCTGCATATACATGAAGCTTTGTGTACATTGTTCTTCCTAAAGGTCCCTTTGGAAGCATACCCTTAACTGCTAACTCAACAGCTCTCTCAGGCTTCTTAGCCATAAGCTCTCTGAGTGTTGTCTCCTTCATGCCGCCAACATAGTCGGAATGATTGAAGTAAATCTTCTGGTCTAACTTCTTACCTGTAACCTTAACCTTGTCAGCGTTAACGATGATTACATAATCACCTGTGTCAAGGCTTGGTGTAAATGTAGGCTTATTCTTACCTCTAAGTACTGCTGCAACATTAGCTGCAAGACGGCCTAATGTATATCCTGTAGCGTCAACTACATACCATTTTCTTTCAATTGTTGATGGACTAGCCATAAATGTGTTCATTGGTCAACCTCCTTGAAATTTTCAAAAGCGTATATTGATTCAAAAATATAGGATGTCATCGGCGATAAGACCGACAACGTGCCGTATAATCGGCGAAAGTATATAGTAAAATGTCGTACCGGGGCTTTGGCTAGACACTTACTTTCGTACTGTCACAGTTTTACATTATATAATAGGTCGTCCCTGATGTCAACGTCTTTTTGAGATTTTTATGCAGTTTTTTCAAACTTATCCACAAAAAATCTTTTTCCGCTAAACCTTATCAACAGCATATAGCAGATTGTCCCCCCGAGGATGCTTATGCGCGTGTTGTGCTTCCACTTGTAGATGACTAAGGCAGCTATATCCTACCATTTTATTCGAATTTATTTTTTTATAGGATTCAGGTGTCAAAACGTGCTCTATGAACTTAATCGTGAATAGCATATTATATTTATGCATATCACGACTTTTGGAAGAAGCTTAGTTGTTCTTAGGGCTCTGTTTATCGTACAGCCACAGACGGCATGGATGCCGGCTGAGTTGCAAACAGCCATGGATGGCTGATTTTGCAACGGTGGCGGAAGCAGAAATACTTTTTTCAGAGCCCTTAGAATAACTTGCTTCGTACAACGGAGCTGATATGTATAAATATAACATGCTATACACTTTTAAAATAAATCAGCATGTTTTGACACCTGAATCTTTATAATATTCCACGTTTTTATAAGCCTGTCAAGTGTCCACGCGGCATTTGCGGGACTTGTGGACGGAAGCTTAACAGCCTCCCGTCCCGTGAGCGGATAACAGCAGCGCATATACAGCTCATACGCCTTGCCGCCGTTCACATATATATTCTCTATCGGAGCACATTTAAGTATCACACCTATGTCGTTCGGCACAACATTTTTGATTGAGCTGTCGCTCGAGCCCGCTATGTCGCACCTTGCGATTACATCCCAGAGTGCTATGTGGTGGGCGTGAAGGAACGTCTTCTTTTCTTTGATTGAAAATGCATCCACCGGACACCCTCTCATGCAAATCTTATCCTCAGCCTGCTTTGCCTCATTTTCTCCCTCAAATATCTCCCACAACACGCGCCAGAATCTGTTCTGCGGATGTCCGTAATAAAAGTTGTTCTCCCTTGATTTGACCGACGGAAGGGAGCCGAGTATGAGTACCCGGCTCCCTTCATCATATATCGGCTCAAATGTATGCTCTATCGTGCGATACTCCATATGCAGCCCTTTCCCACGTGCCTACAGCGTCTTCTCTCTGTTTATATAGAGATGATAACCGTTTGCGGTTATATTTGTCAAGTCACCGTCAGGATTGCGTAAATTATTTTACGCGTAAATTATTTTACGTTGAATGCCCTTATGCCCGGATATACTGCCGATGTGCCAAGCTCCTCCTCGATTCTCAAAAGCTGGTTGTACTTGGCAACGCGCTCGGAACGGCTAGGTGCTCCCGTCTTAATCTGGCATGTGTTGAGTGCAACGGCAAGGTCTGCTATCGTTGTGTCGGCTGTCTCGCCTGAACGATGTGATGATATTGCGGTATAGCCCGCCTTGTGAGCCAGCTTGATTGCCTCGAGTGTCTCGGAAACGGAGCCGATCTGGTTGAGCTTTATGAGGATTGCGTTTCCTGCTCCAAGCTCAATACCCTTTGAAAGTCTCTCCGTGTTGGTTACAAAGAGGTCATCACCGACAAGCTGAACTCTGTCGCCAAGTCTCTTTGTGAGCTTCTGCCAGCCTTCCCAGTCCTCCTCATCGAGTCCGTCCTCGATGGAGATAATCGGGTACTTGTCACAGAGTGCTGCCCAGTGCTCAATGAGCTGCTCGGATGTATACTCGGTGCCTGCCTTGGGAAGCTTATAAAAGCCTTTGCCCTTCTCGCTCTTCCATTCGGATGAAGCCGCATCCATGGCGATTCTGAAATCTCTTCCGGGTTCGTAGCCTGCCTTCCTTACAGCCTCAAGTATCGTCTCTATTGCTTCCTCATCAGACTTGAGTGCAGGTGCAAAGCCGCCCTCATCGCCGACAGATGTAGCAAGACCGCGTGACTTGAGGATTGACGCAAGTGCGTGGAACACCTCGGCACACCATCTTAGACACTCCTTAAATGAAGGCGCTCCTACAGGCATAATCATGAACTCCTGAACATCAAGACCTGATGAAAGAGCATGACACCCGCCATTTACAATATTCATCATAGGCACAGGAAGTCTGTTGCCCGAAATACCGCCTAAGAAACGATAGAGCGGAATATCAAGAGATATTGATGCCGCTCTTGCCGCTGCTATTGAAACAGCAAGAATTGCATTCGCTCCAAGCTTTGACTTATCCTTCGTTCCGTCAGCCTCAATCATCGCCCTGTCAACTGCATATATGTCAGATGCGTCAAGACCTGTCACCGCATCGTTTATAATCGTGTTAATATTCTCAACTGCCTTTAAGACACCCTTTCCGAGGTATCTTGACTTGTCTCCGTCGCGAAGCTCAAGTGCCTCGAACTCACCTGTGGATGCACCGCTCGGAGCAGTTCCTCTGCCGACTGTGCCGTCCGCAAGATATACCTCAGCCTCGACAGTCGGATTTCCTCTCGAATCTAATATTTCCCTTCCGATAACCTTCTCAATCTCAAGATAATTCATAGACATCACGCCTCCTGTTAAAATTACCTCCCCGAAAGGGCCAGACAAACCCTTCCGAAAGAGGTTTTACATGATTATTCACAAGTTAGTATTATCTAACCAAAGTTATAGTATACTATCTCACTGTAATTGTCAAGAATTAACCGAGCCATTTTTTCAAAATTTCGGTGAGCTTGTCGAACTCCAGCGGCTTCGCAATATGTTCATTCATGCCTGCTGCCTGTGCAGCTTCCACGTCCTCCACGAGAAGAATATTCTTTCCACAGTAGAATCCTTAGTTCTTCTCCTACAGGATATTATTGCCTGCCTTTTTATTGTTAATTCCTTTTTATTGTTAATTCCTTTTCCTCCCTATTATCATTCGTAATCGATCACCTTGAGCGTCAGTCCCTTCGCCGGTGCCGTAGGTCCCGCATTCTTTCTCTCCCCTTTTTTTATGATATCGGCAATCTGTCCAGGCTCAAGCTGTCCCCTTCCGACCTGAATCAGCGTCCCGGCTATAATCCTTACCATATTATAGAGAAAACCATTTCCCTGTATAGTCATCGTAATCACATCATCAATTTTGGCAAGCTCTAAAGAGTACACAGTCCTCACGGTATCCGTAACCTGGCTTCCCGCCGCCATAAAGCATGCAAAATCATGTGTGCCGACAATACAATCCGCTGCTGCTCTCATAGCTTCCATATCAAGCTTCCAGCGGTAAAAATATGTATTTCTCCTTCTGTTGGGATCCGGCATCTGTGTGTTTAATATTCTGTACTGATATGTCTTACGGCAGTCGCAGTGTCTGGGATGAAAATTATCATCCACCTGCTTTGATTCTACCACAACAACATCCTCAGGCAGCATATTGTTAAGGGCATACTTTATCTTATCCGCCGGAATTGTCGTATCACAATCAAACACTGCCACATTGCCCTCGGCATGTACCCCCGCATCCGTGCGGCTCGCCCCTATCATCGGTACATCCTTCCCCATAAGCTTGTCAAGGGCGCTCTTAAGAGTGCCCTCAACCGTTCTTTGTCCGGGCTGTACCTGCCAGCCACAGTATTCTGTTCCGTCGTATGCTACGCGAAGCATATAGCGCATACATTTTTCCTCCCAAAATCCTTGCATCCTCAACTGTATAACAGCTTAATCAAGTGCCTTTTCAAGTCTTTTTATCACCGTCTTTAAAGCCTTAATCCGGGCATAATATTTATTGTTGGATTCGAGTATATACCAAGGTGCCGACTCTGTACTTGTCTTTTGAAGCATCTCATTTACGGCATCCTCATACATATCCCACTTTTCCCTGTTACGCCAATCCTCATCGGTAATCTTCCAGCGCTTTTCAGGTGTGTTCTCCCTGTCTTTAAAGCGTTCAAGCTGAGTTTCCTTATCAATCTGTACCCAGAACTTTATAACGACCGCACCCCAGTCCGTCAATTCCCTCTCAAACTCATTTATCTCATTGTATGCCCTCTGCCAGTCGTTCTGTGTGCAGAAGCCCTCTAATCTCTCAACCATAACCCTTCCGTACCATGTTCTGTCAAAAATGGCTATATGACCTGTCTTAGGAAGCCTCGTCCAAAACCGCCACAGATAATGTCTTGACTTTTCATGTGGCTCTGGACTCGCAATAGGGTGTACATCGTAACCTCTCGGGTCAAGTGCACCTGCAATACGCTTTATATTGCCGCCTTTGCCCGCCGCATCCCAGCCTTCATAAGCGATAACAACCGGAATCTTTTTGCGGTAAAGCTCATTGTGAAGCTTTCCGAGCTTTTTCTGACACTTTGCAAGCTCCCTGCGGTACTCAAGCACGTCCATGTCTTTATTGAGTTCAACCTCTGAAAGCAGAGGCATGGTTCTCAGTTGGTATCTGTTTTCAGGTATCCTTGCCTCCTGCACACCATTCTCAATTCGCTCATCAATCTCTTCGAGCAGAACGGACATAAGCTGCAGTTGTGCCCATTTCTGATGCTTGGCATCTATAATATGCCATGGTGTCTTTCCAGCCTCTGAAAGCTGCATAAATGCGTCATATTGTCCAAAACATTCATCATAATTATTGTTCTGCCACTTATCCTTGTCCGTAACTCTCCAACGGGTATTCTTATCCGCAAGAAGTCCCTCCATTCTCCTTCGCTGTTCCTTCTTGGTAATATGGAAAAAGAACTTAATCAGGAGATAGCCGTTATCAACAAGCTGTCTTTCAAAGCACTCCACCGAACGGCATCCTCTCTCATACTCTTCCTCGGAAATAGTTCCCTGAAGAAATGATGTGTTCAGCTCATCCATCCAGCTCCCTTCCAAAAACATGAATTTACCTGCTTCCGGAATCTGCGAAAAATACTTGTACATAAAAGGTCGTCTCAGTTCATCCTCTGACGGCTTATCCATTGTCCTTACGTCGAAGAATCTCGGGTCAAGTTCCTTAATGACCTTACCTAAAACACTTCCCTTGCCTGCAGCGTCCCAGCCCTCAAGCACAACGATAATCGGAATCTTTTTTTCTTTGACTGTTGTCTGAAGCTGTGCAAGTCTCTTCTCCGCCTCTTTGATACCTTCAGTTATCTGCGTATCTCCCGGTCTTTCCGGTCTTGTCCATTCATTAAGCATAATAATCTCCATTCCGCCGCCAAACTGCGGCACAAACAGTGATGAAAAACGTGTTTTCACACTTACCCCTTCACTTCTGAACAAAAACAAATTACATGTGTATCATTCTGCAATAATCCGGTTATTTCATGCTTATATTTTACCATACTTATCGTCTAAATAAAACATATTTTAATGGCAATCATAATTGCAAGATAAGCAAAAACTGCCAGATACGCCACACCATCCGCTTTCGTGTACTTAAGCGGCTTCATCTTGGTACGGCCTTCCCCTCCTCTGTAACACTTTGCCTCCATCGCAGTCGCGAGGTCATAAGCTCTCCTTATAGCTGATATGAAAAGAGGCACTAGCAGAGGTACCATCGCTTTTGCCTTTTTCACAAGTCCACCCGTCTCAAAGTCTGCACCTCTCGCCTGCTGCGCTTTCATTATCTTGTCCGTCTCATCAATAAGTATGGGGATAAATCTAAGTGCAATTGACATCATCATCGAAATCTCATGCACAGGGACTCGAATCACTTTCAAAAAGCCAAGACTCTTTTCCAATCCGTCCGTAAGATCATTCGGCGTCGTGGTGAGCGTCATCAACGATGAACCCATAATGAGGAATACAAGTCTTACAGCCATTGCGGCGGCAATGTATATTCCTTCTTTTGTTACTTTAATTTTCCATATCTGAAAGATTACTTCACCGTCAGTGAGGAAAATATTAAAAATCACACTGAACAGCAGAAGCATGAATACCGCCTTCAAACCCCTTAAAATAAACTTAACGGGAACCTTCGATATTCTTATGCACACCAGTAAAAAAATTCCTGCCGCCGCGTATATAAGTGCATGTTGTCCCAAAAACAATGAAATAATATATATAAGCGTCCAAAACAGTTTCACTCTCGGGTCAAGCTTGTGAATCACCGAATTGGATGGGTAATACTGTCCTATAGTTATGTCCCTTAACATCGTAAACCTCCGGAGTTAATTATCTTCTGAGTGCTTTTTTTACCGTCTCCACAGCATCCTGCATCGTTATGGCATCCGTGTCCACATCAAATCCATTCTTCTTCAAGTCATTGAGGATATATGTAAGCTGCGGTGCCGCAAGTCCCATCTCCTCAAGCTCCCTGTAATGTCTGAATACCTTCTCAGGTGTGTCATCATACATAATCCTGCCGTGATTGAGCACAATGAGTCTTCCCACATATTTAGCCACATCTTCCATGCTGTGTGAGACAAGTATAACCGTCATCCCCGTCTCCTCATGCAGCTTCTTAATCTGGTCTAATATCTCATCGCGTCCCTTTGGGTCAAGTCCCGCCGTAGGTTCATCGAGTATAAGCACCTCCGGCTTCATCGCAAGCACTCCGGCAATGGCAGCCCTTCTTTTCTGACCTCCCGACAGTTCAAACGGTGAGTTATAAAACAGCTCGTTGGGAAATCCTACCATCTCAAGAGCCTCAAAAGCCCTGAGCTCCGCCTCCTTCTTGCTGAGTCCCAGATTCTTAGGACCAAAGCACACATCAGTAAATACATCATTCTCGAACAACTGGTGTTCAGGATACTGAAATACCAGCCCCACCTTGCTTCTGAGATTTTTCATCACAAAATCCTTGTCGTATATATCCTGACCGTCATAATATATATTTCCGCTTGTAGCTCTCAAAAGCCCGTTAAGATGCTGCGTCAAGGTCGATTTTCCTGAACCCGTGTGTCCTATAAGCCCTATAAATTCGCCTTTATCGATTGTAAGGCTCACATCGTCAAGAGCCTTCATCTCAAAACCGCTTCCGATACTGTATACATAATTAACCTTATCCAATATTATTAACATGCATTACCCCTTCTTTTATTCTCAAAAGTTCCTCCGTCAATTCAGGGATTGTCAATATCCCCCTCCTGACCGGAATTCCCGATTTTTCCAGCTCAAATGCCAGCTCGGTTGTATGAGGAACATCCAGGCGCAGTGCCTTTAAGTGTTCCACCTTTGAAAACACTTCCCTCGGTGTACCCTCAAGAACTACCTTGCCCTCATCCATCACGAACACTTTATCCGCGCCTATTACCTCATCCATATAATGTGTAATAAGTATTACTGTGACATGCTCGTCCTTATTCAGCTTTGTTATCGTGGCTATAACTTCCTTCCGCCCGTTCGGGTCAAGCATCGCTGTCGGCTCATCAAGCACAATACACTTAGGCTTCATCGCCAAGATTCCGGCTATCGCCACTCTCTGCTTCTGACCTCCCGACAGCTTGTTAGGTGAATGATGCCTGTACTCTGTCATGCCTACCGCCGCAAGCGATGCATCTACACGCTCCCATATCTCAGGTGTCGGTACCCCAAGATTCTCAGGACCGAATCCAACATCCTCCTCGACTATCGTTCCGATAATCTGATTGTCCGGATTCTGAAATACCATTCCGGCCGTCTGTCTTATATCCCACAGCTTATCCGCATCCTTCGTATCCATACCGTCAACCCATATGCTTCCTTCAGTCGGTGACAGCAGAGCATTGATATGCTTGGCAAACGTGGACTTGCCCGATCCATTATGCCCTAATATGGCAATAAACTGTCCCTGCTCTATATCAAGAGAAACGTGGTCAACCGCCGTTTTCACGTTCTCAACATTATCCTCGTCATCTCTTATTATATATTCAAATGTAAGGTCCTTCGCCTGTACAATACCCATCATAGTCCTCTTTCTATTTCACTTCAATGCTATCCCTTTGCAGACCTCAACATTCCACATCCTAAATAGTCTGCAAAAATAACATCCTGTATTCAGAAAAAGCGAATGCTGCTAAGCAACATTCGCTTCCTAATTAATCAAATACCAATTATACTAACTCGATTACTACTTCCATAGCAGCATCGCCCTTACGTGGTCCAATCTTTACGATTCTTGTGTAACCACCGTTGCGGGACTCATACTTAGGAGCGATTTCATCAAATAACTTAGCAGCTAAATCAACTTCCTTCGTATTCTTCTTTCTTCCTGCAGCCTCTGCAGGAACCTCTGTTACAGAGTAGAGAACCTTGTTCATCTGCTTTCTGGCATGAAGTCTTGAAGGCATATCCTTCTTAATCTTCTTCTCAACCGTATCATATACAGTCTTCTTCTTGCCATCAACAACTTCCTTAACTCTCTTGCCTTCGCTGTCCTTACGGGCAACCTTAGCCTGAACTGTTACTTCCTCGAAGTTATCCTTCTCCTTTACAGCCATAGCGATAAGTCCCTCTGCAACCTTGCGGATTTCCTTAGCCTTAGCCTCTGTTGTAACAATCTTACCGTTGTATAAAAGAGCTGTAACCTGATTTCTGATTAAAGCCTTTCTCTGACTTGATGTTCTTCCAAGCTTTCTATACTTTGCCATTTTAATTTTCCTCTCTTTCATGGTGCATCCGGCCACGCACTTTGGACTTACTTACCGAATGTAAATTAGTTCCACATAGAGAAAATTATTAGCGTACACTTTGGATTTACCGCTAATAATTATCTATTTATGTTATATTATTCCTCAGATGGATTAAGCTGAAGACCAAGCTCTTTTAACTTAGCCAATACTTCCTCTAATGACTTACGTCCGAGGTTTCTTACCTTCATCATATCCTCTGAAGTTCTGTTACACAATTCTTCAACTGTGTTGATACCGGCTCTCTTTAAGCAGTTATATGAACGAACCGATAACTCAAGCTCGTCAATGCTCATCTCAAGAACCTTCTCCTTCTCATCGTCTTCCTTCTCTACCATGACATCAATCTTCTTGGCATTCTCGGATAAGTCGATGAATAAGCTGAGATGCTCGCTGAGTACCTTTGCTGCAAGGCTTACAGCCTCATCCGGTGCAAGTGTACCGTTAGTGAATACATCTAAAGTAAGCTTATCATAGTCAGTAATCTGACCGACACGAGTATTCTCAACCGCTAAATTAACTCTCTCAACAGGTGTGTAGATGGAGTCAATGGCAAGTGTGCCGATTGGCTGATCCTCGCTCTTATTTTTCTCTGAGCTGACATAGCCTCTGCCCTTAGTAATTGTAAGCTCCATGAAAAGCTTGCAATCAGGACCGCCGTTAAGTGTGGCAATTTTAAGGTCAGGATTAAGTATTTCAATGTCTGAGTCAACCTGAATATCAGATGCTCTTACAACACCTTCTCTTCCATCGCATTCGATGTAAGCAATCTTAGGCTCATTCGTCTCACTGTTGTTCTTGATAGCAAGCTTCTTGATGTTCATGATAATCTCAGTAACGTCTTCCTTAACACCAGGAATAGGACTGAACTCATGTAACACGCCTTCAATCTTAACCTGACTCACTGCAGCACCCGGCAATGAAGAAAGCATAATCCTTCTGAGTGAGTTGCCCAGTGTTGTACCGTAGCCTCTTTCAAGTGGTTCAACGACAAATCTTCCATACTTCTTGTCTTCAGACATCTCTGCAATTTCAATTTTTGGTATTTTAAAATCGAACACTGAAAAGCCCCTCCTTTTGGGTTATATTATGTGTGAGGGCGTTATACGGTCTAATTATTACTTAGAGTATAACTCGACTATAAGCATCTCATCAACAGGCACATCAATAGCTGCTCTTGTAGGAAGGCTCTTGACAGCACCCTTTAAATTCTCAGAATCAGCCTCAAGCCACTCAGGTACTACTCTGCCTGCTGTTGCATCAAGGATGTCCTTATATCTCTGAGAAGACTTGCTCTTTTCCTTAATTTCGATTGTATCGCCAGCCTTAATTAAATAAGATGGAATGTTAACAGCCTTGCCATTAACAAGTACATGCTTATGGTCAACAATCTGTCTGGCTTCTTTTCTTGTTCTTGCAAAACCTAATCTGAAAATAACATTGTCAAGTCTTGTCTCAAGAATAACCATGAGGTTCTCACCTGTCTGGCCATTCATCTTCTCAGCCTTCTCGAAATAGTTACGGAAAGGCTTCTCTAATACGCCATAGATGAACTTAGCCTTCTGCTTCTCTCTGAGCTGGAGACCATACTCGCTCACCTTCTTGTTGGCTCTCTTTAACTGTCTGTTTGATTTCTTATCTATTCCTAAATAAATTGGATCTAATCCAAGTGATCTGCATCTTTTAAGAACAGGAACTCTATTAATAGCCATCTTTATTACCTCCTATTAGACTCTTCTACGCTTTGGTGGACGGCATCCATTGTGTGGTACCGGAGTAACGTCCTTAATGCTGGTAACTTCAAGACCACATGCCTGAAGAGCACGAATAGCTGCCTCACGACCTGCGCCCGGTCCCTTAACCATAACGTCTACAGTCTTTAATCCGTGTACTAAAGCTGCCTTAGTAGCAGTTTCTGCTGCCATCTGAGCTGCATAAGGAGTAGATTTCTTTGAACCTCTAAATCCTAGACCACCGGCACTAGCCCATGATAAAGCGTTACCTTCTGTATCTGTAAGTGTAACGATTGTGTTGTTAAATGAAGCCTGGATATGTGCCTGTCCGCGTTCAACGTTCTTCTTAACACGCTTTTTTGTCACTTTCTTTGTAACTTTAGCCATTTTCTAAACTAACCTCCCTTATGGGTTCCCTTACGGGTTATTTCTTCTTGTTTGCGATTGTCTTCTTAGGACCCTTACGAGTTCTAGCGTTTGTCTTAGTCTTCTGTCCTCTAACAGGAAGACCCTTTCTGTGACGGATACCTCTGTAGCATCCAATCTCCTGTAATCTCTTAATGTTAAGAGCTACTTCTCTTCTTAAGTCACCTTCAACAGGTACTTCTAATGTCTCGATTGCCTTCTGAATTCTGGCAACCTCATCGTCTGTTAAATCCTTAACTCTTGTGTCAGGGCTAACTCCTGCCTCGTCAAGGAGACGATTGGAAACAACGCGGCCGATACCATAGATATAGGTAAGACCGATCTCAACTCGTTTTTCTCTTGGTAAATCAACACCAGCGATACGTGCCATGTGCTCTTACACCTCCATTGTTGTTTAACGTTAAATTGTTACATTGGGTATTACTTAAATTTATTTTAAGTGACAAACAACACCTCCGGGTGGTTCATCACTGCAGCCGCAAAATTTCCGAAAGGAATTATGCCAATAAATCAACCCTGCTTCTGCTTATGCTTTGGGTTCTCGCAGATTACCATAATGTTTCCTTTTCTCTTGATGATCTTGCATTTCTCGCAAATAGGCTTAACTGATGATCTAACCTTCATGGTAAATCCTCCTTTCCATAAATGCACACATAACCGCTTCGAAACGACATTCTCCACAGTCATAACTATACTACTTATATATTTATATGGAAGTCCGGTTGCAACTCATTATAAACTTCCCTATAAACTAAAATAACTGAAAAAAAACGTCCGTCCTATAATATATCATAGGTATGGTATAAATTGCAAGCTTTTTTTCAAAATTATTTATCACGCCAGATAATTCTTCCCTTACTTAAATCGTATGGGGATAATTCAATTGTAACCTTATCTCCCGGAAGAATTCTGATATAGTTCATACGAAGCTTTCCACTGATGTGTGCAAGTACCTGATGTCCATTTTCAAGCTCAACCTGGAACATTGCATTAGGAAGCTTCTCAACTACCTTACCTTCAATTTCAATTACATCCGACTTTGACATGTCTCCTCGCATTCTGCCGCTTTGCGGCCATATACATCCTACAGTTCTAATCCGGTAATGACAAAATTTCGCAACCCTCTTTCGTTATAAGAATTGTATTCTCATAATGTGCCGAAAGGGATTCATCTGCACTTACTACCGTCCAATCATCATCTAACCAGTACACTTCCCAGGTTCCCATGTTAATCATAGGCTCAACGGCAAGTGTCATTCCTGCCTGAAGCTTCATTCCACGGAATCTCTGGCGGAAATTAGGAATCTCAGGCTCCTCATGAAGCTTAGTTCCAATACCGTGTCCCACTAAGTCTCTCACAACTCCATATCCGAACTGCTCAGCATATGCTGCTATTGCATTGGATATTTCATGAAGATGTGCACCATCCTTAGCATGCTTGATGCCCTCAAAAAATGACTGTCTCGTGACATCAATAAGCTGTCTTGCTTCAGGGCTTATGTTACCGACGCCATGTGTTCTTGCTGCATCCGAATGATATCCTTTGTAGATTACACCCGCATCAAGACTTACAATATCGCCATCTTTGATGATTCTGGTCTTAGACGGTATGCCATGCACAACCTCCTCATTAACGGATACGCATATTGATGCGGGATATCCGTTATAATTAAGAAATGAAGGCGTACAACCATAATGTCTTATCTGCTCATATCCGTATCTGTCAATATCATAAGTACTGATTCCCGGCTTAAGAAACTTTTCAAGATCCTCATGAACTCTTCCAAGTATCCTGCCTGCCTCACGCATTAATTCAATTTCTCTGCTGGACTTAATTGTAACTGACATATCTACACCTATCCTAAAATCTTGACAATGGCATTAAAGACATCTTCCATATCAACAGTTCCGTCAACCTCTGCAAGCACACCCTTATTCTTATAGAAATCTATAAGCGGCTGTGTCTGCTTATGATATACATTGAGTCTGTTCTGAACTGTCTCAGGCTTATCATCATCTCTCAATATAAGCTCCTTGCCACATCTGTCGCAAATACCTTCAACCTTAGTTGGAGCATACTTGATATGATATGTTGAACCACATGAAACACATGCTCTTCTTCCGGACATTCTGTTAACAATATCCTCATCAGGTACTTCAACATTGATTGCAAAGTCAACCTTCTCACCTGCATTGCTTAAAGCAGCATCAAGTGCTTCTGCCTGAGGTATCGTTCTTGGGAAGCCGTCAAGTACATATCCGTTCTTACAATCATCTGACTTAAAACGATCCATTATAAGGTCAAGTGTAAGCTCATCAGGAACTAACAGTCCCTTATCCATATATTCCTTGGCTTTTCTACCGAGTTCCGTACCATTCTTGATGTTTGCTCTGAAGATATCTCCTGTTGAGATATGCGGGATGTTGTACTTATCTGCAATCTTCTTTGCCTGTGTTCCTTTACCTGCTCCCGGAGCACCTAACATAATGATTTTCATTAGAACTGCCTCCTTAGACAATGAATGATTATAAATCAAACCACTCTTGTGTTAAAATAAACCAACCTGATGACTTTCATATTCCGGTATTCCGGTCTACATCCAGCCATCAGGTTGAAAAGAATCTGATTTAGAAGATTCTCGATGGCTTTCTTACAACCATCAATGCTTCTATCTGTCTTATTGTCTCAAGTATAACGCCTACGATGATGATGATGGAAGTTCCACCAAACGATACATCTGCATTAAACACACCTGAGAAGAAAATAGGAATAACAGATATAATAGTAAGTCCTATCGCACCGATGAAGATGATGTAATTAAGTATTCTTGTAAGATACTCTGCAGTTGGCTTGCCCGGTGTAATTCCACCTACGGTAGCTCCACTCTTCTGGAGATTACGTGCAACTTCATATGGATTAAATGTAATTGATGTATAGAAGTATGCAAAGAAAATAATCAATGCAATATACACAATTAAACCAATTGAATATATCGGTGCTTTCGGATCACACCAGTTGCTCTGTGACAGACCTCTTAAAATCTTTCCTCCAACGGAAGCATAGTTCACATTGAAGAAAGAAGCAATAACAACAGGAAATGACATTAATGACTGAGCAAAAATGACAGGAATAACACCCGCTGTATTCACCTTGAGAGGAATTGCCGACTTCTGTCCGCCGGAACGTGTGTTGCCGCTTATCTTCTGTGAGTACTGAACAGGAATGTTCTTAGTACCTGCATTAAGGTATACGATAAACGCAACCATTCCGATGATAACTGCTGCGATAATCACAATCGCAATAACTGCCTTGAGTACTGACTTACCCTGAATGAACTGCTGATAGAGAGTTACAAAATCCTCAGGTATTCTTGAAATAATACTGATAACAAGGATGATGGAAATACCATTTCCAACTCCCTTGTCTGTAATTCTCTCACCGAGCCACATAAGGAATGCTGAACCGGCTGTAAGTGTAACCACCATAACCAGTCCCTCTAAGAACATCTCAAAGCCGTTCATGGTAGCGTAGCCGCTAAAAAGACCACGACCGCCAAATCCGACTGCCATCGCAATACTTTCGATTAAAGCAAGAGCAACCGTCACATAACGTGTATACTCTGCAATCTTCTTTCTTCCATCTTCGCCCTCCTTCTGCATTTCCTCTAATGCGGGAATTGCAATCGTGAGAAGCTGCATAATAATGGAAGATGTGATGTAAGGTGTGATACTCAACGCAAAAACGGACATCGTAAGGAACGAACCGCCTGTAACTGCATTGAAGAAATCAAAGCCGTCACCACTCATAAGTGTGTTAAAGTAGGAAGTATCTACTCCCGGTATAGGGAGCAGACTTCCGAAACGAACCACGAGAAGCATTAGAAATGTAAAGAGAAGTCTCATACGAATCTCTTTAACTTTCATTGCGTTGGCCAGTGTCTTAAACATTAGATCACCTCGCAGGTTCCACCAAGTGCCTCAATCTTTGCCTTTGCGCCCTCGCTGAAAGCATTAGCCTTAACATTGAGCTTCTTAGTTAATTCTCCGTTTCCAAGGATCTTAACGCCATCCCTAGGATTCTTAACGATACCTGCTTCTACTAATGTCTCAACAGAAACCTCAGCACCATTCTCAAAACGCTCAAGTGCGCTTACGTTGATGCCAACGATCTCAAGAGAGTTTCTGTTAGTGAAACCTCTCTTAGGTAATCTTCTATATAATGGCATCTGACCACCTTCAAAACCAGGTCTTGGAGCTCCTGAACGAGCCTTCTGACCCTTGTGTCCATAACCGGCAGTCTTACCATTTCCTGAACCGTGACCACGGCCTTTTCTGAAACTATCAGTCTTAGAACCCATAGCAGGCTGTAATGTTGATAAGTTCATCATAGCACCTCCTATCTAAAATAATTAGATTTCTTCTACCTTTACTAAATGTCTAACCTGATTAAGCATACCTCTGACAGCAGCGTTGTCCGGTAACTCCTTAACCTTGTGCAGCTTATTAAGACCAAGTGCTTCAACAGTCTTAACATGCTTTGGAACAGCACCGATTGTAGACTTTACTAACTCTACTCTTAACATATTTGCCATCTTTTCGTCCTCCCTTACTTGTAGAGCTCTTCAACGGTCTTACCGCGAAGTCTTGCTACTTCTTCCGGAGTCTTTAACTGGCTTAAACCGGTAATAGTTGCAAGAACTACATTCTGCTTATTGTTTGAGCCAAGGGACTTTGTACGGATATTCTTAATACCGGCCATCTCAAGAACGACACGGGCAGGACCACCGGCGATAACACCAGTACCTTCCGGAGCCTTCTTTAATAATACGGATGCACTTCCGAACTGTCCGATGTAGTCATGTGGGATACTGTCATTGTTGTCAATAGGAACAGTAACCAACTGCTTCATGGCAGCTTCCTTACCCTTACGGATTGCCTCAGGAATTTCGATTGACTTACCGATTCCGGCACCAACATGTCCCTGGCCATCACCTACAACTACTAAAGCTGAAAATCTGAAATTACGTCCACCCTTTACAACCTTAGTTACACGCTTGATATCTACTACTTTCTCATTTAACTCTAACTGAGAAGCATCAACGATTGTATGTCTCATGTGTTTCTCCTTCCGCCTAGAACTCAAGGCCAGCTTCTCTAGCTGCCTCTGCCAATGCCTTAATTTTACCCTGATATATGAAACCGCCTCTGTCGAATACTACAGTTGTGATTCCCTTCTCGATAGCTCTCTTAGCGATTACAGTGCCAAGGTAGCTTGCAGCAGCAACATCATTTGTGTGCTCAAGCTCAGCCTTAACAGCCTTCTCTACTGTAGAAGCAGCTACAAGAGTATTTCCAACTGTATCATCAATAATCTGAGCGTACATATGATCATTACTTCTGAATACAGCTAAACGTGGTCTTTCTGCTGTTCCGTTAAAACGGTTACGAAGTCTTCTGTGCTTATTCTGACGAATCTCTGATCTTGATTCTTTACTAACCATCTTTGTCTCACTCCTTTAATTATTTCTTACCAGTCTTACCAACCTTACGTCTGATAACTTCAGTATCGTACTTAATACCCTTGCCCTTGTATGGTTCTGGGGATCTCTTAGCTCTGATTTCAGCAGCGTACTGGCCAACTTTTTCTTTATCTATACCCTTGACTGTGATCTTGTTGTTTGCTGTATCAACAACAGACTCAAGACCTTCCGGATCAACCATCTCAACAGGATGTGAATATCCTAATGATAATACTAAAGTCTTTCCATTCTTCTGTGCTCTGTAACCAACACCGTTGATTTCAAGCACTTTCTCATAACCGGCTGTAACACCTGTTACCATATTGGCAATGAGTGTTCTTGTTAAGCCATGTAATGACTTCATCTTCTTTAAATCGTTAGGTCTTGAAACAACAACTTCTGCGCCCTCAACCTTGATTTCCATCTCCGCAGGTAACACTCTCTCAAGAGTTCCCTTTGGTCCTTTAACAGTCACTTTATTATTTTCTGCTATCTCAACTGTTACACCAGCCGGAATAGCGATAGGCATTCTTCCGATACGTGACATGCCTGCACCTCCTTAAATATATTGAGAAGTAGTTTAACAGCTCTCGCGGTCAAACCGGGTAGCTGCATTAAGCAGCTACACTTAATAGTTACAATCGCTCCGGGCGTATACTATTACCAAATGAAAGCGAGTACTTCGCCACCGACATTAAGCTTTCTTGCTTCCTTGTCAGTCATAACACCCTGGTTTGTAGAGATAATAGCGATTCCTAAGCCGCCAAGTACTCTTGGAAGCTCATCCTTGCCTGCGTATACACGAAGACCAGGCTTAGAAATTCTCTTAAGACCGGAAATAATCTTCTCGTTCTTATCTTTACCATATTTTAATGTAATACGAATGTTCTTAGCAGCACCATCCTCAACGAGGTCATACTTAGCAACATATCCCTCTTTTACAAGGATATCAGCGATAGCTAACTTCATCTTAGAAGCCGGCACATCAACTGTGTCATGCTTGGATGTATTCGCATTACGAATTCTTGTAAGCATATCTGCAATTGGATCTGTCATTTGATTATCCTCCTATTTAATATAACGAAAGAAGCTTACCAGCTTGCTTTCTTAACACCAGGGATCTGTCCCTTGTATGCTAACTCACGGAAGCAAATTCTGCAGATGCCGTACTTTCTTAAGTATGCATGTGGACGTCCACAGATCTTACAACGTGTGTATTCTCTTGTAGAGAACTTCTGCTTGCGTGACTGCTTAATCTTCATAGAAGTCTTAGCCATTGAATTTCCCTCCTAAATTATTTCTTGAATGGCATGTTGAAGAGTCTTAATAATTCACGAGCTTCTTCATCTGTCTTTGCTGTAGTTACAACGATAACATCCATACCTCTTACCTTATCAATCTTATCGTACTCAATCTCAGGGAAGATGATCTGCTCCTTGATACCAAGGGCATAGTTACCTCTGCCATCAAAGGAATCTGCGCTAACGCCTCTGAAGTCACGAACTCGTGGTAATGCAAGATTAACTAATCTGTCTAAGAACTCGTACATTCTCTCGCCACGAAGTGTAACCTTACATCCGATAGGCATACCTTCTCTAATCTTGAAGTTTGCAACTGAGTTCTTAGCTCTTGTAAGAACTGCCTTCTGTCCAGCGATTGTCTCAAGCTCCTTAACAGCAACATCAAGAATCTTAGAGTTATCCTTTGCCTCGCCGACACCCATATTTATAACGATTTTATCGAGCTTTGGTACTTCCATAATGTTCTTGTAGCCGAACTTCTTTACCATAGCATCAACGATTTCACTTGTATATAAGTCATGTAATCTACTCACCGTCACAGACCTCCTTTCTCAAATTAATCAATAACCTCTCCGGTTGATTTTGCCACACGGGACTTCTTGCCGTTCTCAAGCTTGTAGCCAATCTTTGTAGCCTTTCCCTTGTGAACATACATTACATTGGAAATGTCGATTGGAGCTTCCATACGGATAATGCCGCCGTTCTGGTTCTGTGCGTTAGGCTTTGTATGCTTGGATACCATATTGACACCCTCAACAACTACCTTATTGTTCTTAGCATCAACGGAAACAACCTTTCCCTCTTTGCCCTTATCTGTACCGGTGATAACCTGTACTGTATCACCCTTCTTAATCTTCATTGCTGACATCTTAGACACCTCCCTATAATACTTCTGGTGCTAATGAGACAATCTTCATGAACTGCTTCTCTCTTAGCTCTCTAGCTACTGGTCCAAAGATACGAGTACCCTTTGGTGTCTTGTCATCTTTAATAATAACAGCAGCATTCTCATCAAATTTAATATATGAACCGTCCTTACGACGTGCGCCCTTAACGGAACGAACAACTACGGCCTTAACAACGTCACCCTTTTTAACAACGCCGCCTGGTGTTGCATCTTTAACGCTGGCAACGATTACATCACCGATATTTGCATATCTTCTTGTTGATCCACCCATAACTCTGATGCAAAGTAACTCCTTAGCACCGGTGTTATCAGCAACCTTAAGTCTTGTCTCTTGCTGAATCATCAGGTTAATCCTCCTTATTTGATTATAAACGATATCCTATTATTCCGGTCTGCTGATAAGCTCAACAAATCTCCATCTCTTCTCCTTAGATAAAGGTCTTGTCTCCATAACCTTTACTATATCGCCGATCTGGCACTCATTGTTCTCATCATGAGCCTTTAACTTATATGTCTTCTTCACAATCTTGTTGTAAAGAGGGTGCTTTACATGATCCTCAACTGCAACTACGATTGTCTTGTCCATCTTATTGCTTACGACCTTACCGGTACGTGTCTTTCTTAAATTTCTTTCTTCCACAACAGTTCCTCCCTTCTAGGATTACTCAGCAGCATTAACTTTTTCAGCAATGATAGTCTGAATTCTTGCGATATTCTTTCTAACATCCTTGATTCTGCTTGTGTTATCTAACTGATTAGTTGCGTTCTGGAATCTTAAATTGAAAAGTTCTTTCTTAGCAGCTACTAATTCTTCATTTAATTCTGTAGCTGATTTTGCTCTTAAATCTTCTACATACTTATTAATTTTCACTGTTGTCACCGCCTTCTAAATCCGCACGAGATGCTACCTTACACTTTAATGGAAGCTTGTGCATTGCAAGACGTAATGCCTCTCTTGCCACCTCATCTGATACACCTGAGATTTCGAACATTACACGTCCTGGTTTAACTACTGCTACCCAATATTCAACATTACCTTTTCCTTTACCCATACGAACACCAAGAGGCTTCTGAGTAAATGGATGGTCAGGGAATATATTAATCCATACCTTACCACCACGCTTGATATAACGTGTCATGGCGATACGGGCTGCTTCAATCTGTCTTGAACTGATCCATGCCGGCTCCATTGCTACAATACCGTACTCACCCTGGAGAATCTTGTTACCACGGGTAGCCTTACCTGCCATAGAACCACGGAACTGCTTACGATGTTTAACTCTCTTAGGTAATAACATTATGCTTCGCTCCCTTCCTTAACTGCCTTTGTTGGAAGCACATCACCCTTGTAAATCCAAACCTTAACGCCGATCTTTCCGTATGTTGTATCTGCCTCAGCAAATCCATAATCGATATCTGCGCGTAATGTCTGAAGAGGAATTGTGCCTTCTGTGTAGAATTCTGAACGAGCCATATCAGCTCCACCAAGACGTCCTGCACACATTGTCTTGATACCCTTAACGCCAGACTTCATTGTTCTGGACATTACAGACTTCATTGCTCTTCTGAAAGATACACGGTTCTCAAGCTGGAGTGCGATGTTCTCTGCTACAAGCTGAGCATCTCTGTCCGGTCTCTTGATTTCCTTAATATCTAATGATAACTTCTTATTTGTAAGCTTCTGAACTTCAGCTCTGAGTGCATCAACCTCAGCACCGCCCTTACCGATAACGACACCAGGCTTAGCTGTGTGGATGATAACCTTAACCTTGTCGGAAGCTCTCTCAATCTCAATCTTAGCGATTCCGGCGCTGTATAACTTCTTCTTAAGATACTTTCTGATGTTGTAATCTTCTACAAGATTATCAGCGAAATCAGCTTCTGCGTACCACTTGGAATCCCAGTCTTTAATAACGCCGACTCTTATGCCATGAGGATTAACTTTCTGTCCCATAATGTCCTCCTTATCTCTCATTAAGCACGATAGTGATATTGCTCATTCTCTTCTCGATTCTGTAAGCTCTACCCTGTGCTCTAGGTTTAACTCTCTTCATGATTGGGGCGCTGCCTGCGTAGCACTCCTCAACATAAAGGTTCTCAGCCTTCATACCGTTGTTGTTCTCAGCATTGGCAATAGCTGACTTTAATAACTTCTCTATAAGTGTGGAAGCGTATCTTGGGTTGTAAGTTACGATAGCAAGAGCTGTTGTAACGTCCTTACCTCTGATAGCATCTAATACGAAACATGCCTTCTGTACAGATACTCTTGCGTAAGATAACTTAGCAGATGGTCTTGTATCCTTAACGGCATTTCTCTCTCTCTTAATTTTGGATCTATGTCCCTTTGCCATGGATTAAACCTCCTTTCAAATTGTACGAATTAGCGAGACTTTGTCTTCTTCTCGTCTTTTCCATGTCCTCTAAAAGTTCTTGTGGCAACGAATTCGCCAAGCTTATGTCCTACCATATCCTCTGTTACATATACAGGAACATGCTTTCTGCCATCATGAACTGCGATTGTATGTCCAACCATCTGAGGGAAAATTGTAGAACGGCGTGACCAAGTCTTGATAACTGACTTCTGTCCGGATTCGTTCATAGCAGCTACTTTCTTAAGTAAGCTCTCGTCTGCAAATGGTCCTTTTTTAAGTGAACGAGCCATTGGTTCATTACCTCCTATTATTTAAAGTTCTTACCGTCTCTTCTTCTTACGATAAGCTTGTTAGACTGCTTGTTGTTCTTTCTGGTCTTGAGACCAAGTGCCGGCTTGCCCCATGGTGTTACAGGACCCGGACGACCGATACCGGTCTTACCTTCACCACCACCGTGTGGATGGTCGTTAGGGTTCATTACGGAACCACGAACAGTTGGACGGATACCCATATGTCTCTTACGTCCAGCCTTACCTAAGTTGATGAGGCTGTGGTCACCATTGCCGAGTGTACCGATTGTAGCACGGCAGTTGATTGGAACCATTCTCATTTCGCCTGATGGAAGTCTGAGTGTTGCATACTTGCCTTCCTTAGCCATAAGCTGAGCTGAGTTACCGGCTGCACGAACAAGCTGTCCACCCTTGCCAGGATATAACTCAATGTTGTGTACCTCTGTACCTACAGGAATCTCAGAAAGTGGTAAGCAGTTACCAACTCTAACCTCTGCGCCTGCACCGCTCATAACTGTCATGCCGTCTGTTAATCCTGCAGGAGCAAGGATGTAAGCCTTCTGACCATCTGCGTAAGCGATAAGTGCGATATTTGCTGTTCTGTTTGGATCGTACTCAATGCCAAGAACCTTAGCAGGGATACCATCCTTATTTCTCTTAAAATCTATTACTCTGTACTTCTTTCTGTTTCCACCGCCGCGGTGTCTTACAGTAATCTTACCCTGGTTGTTACGACCAGCGTTCTTCTGAAATGATACTAATAATGACTTCTCAGGAGTGCTCTTTGTAATCTCGGAGAAATCAGAACCAGTCATGTTTCTTCTAGAAGGTGTATATGGGTTGTATGATTTAATTCCCATTATATTCTCTCCTTTCGACTATCTGTCAAATTTTATCAGGTTCGTCTGCGAACCTATAAGTGTCAAGGTGCTTCGCACCCGGATAATTAAAGACCAGCGAAAATCTCGATATCAGCGCTGTCAGCCGTAAGCTGAACAATTGCCTTCTTCTTCTTTGCTGTCTTACCGTATGTCATTCCTCTTCTGCGGGTCTTGCCGTCAAGGTTCATTGTGTTAACGCCTGCTACCTTAGTACCTGCAAACATCTTCTCAACAGCTTCCTTAATCTGAGTCTTGTTAGCTTCAGGATGAACAAGGAATGTATACTTCTTTGCAGCCATGTCAGCCATGCTCTTCTCAGTAACAACCGGCTTTAAAATCACATCATAATACATTAAGCTTGCCATTATGCATACACCTCCTGGATTGTTCCAACAGCTTCCTTAGAAACAACCATTGTGTCGTACTTGAGAATGTCATATACGTTGATTGTGTCAGCTGTTGCTGTCTTAACGTCAGGAATGTTTCTTGCTGAAAGAATAACATTCTTGTCGTCGTCTGCTGTTACTACCAATGCCTTAGCAACCTTTAAGTTGTTAAGTACATTTACCATATTCTTTGTCTTAATCTCGTTGAAAGTAAGTCCCTCAACTACGATAAACTTCTTATCCTCTACTCTTGATGTAAGAGCTGATAATAAAGCTGCTCTCTTCTCTTTCTTATTCATCTTGAAAGAGTAATCTCTTGGCTTCGGAGCAAATACAACGCCGCCGCCCTTCCACTGTGGAGCTCTGATGGAACCCTGTCTTGCATGACCTGTTCCCTTCTGCTTCCATGGCTTTCTTCCGCCGCCGCGAACCTCTGCACGAGTCTTAGCACTCTGTGTTCCCTGACGGTTATTTGCAAGCTGGCTCACAACTGCCATGTGTACTAAGTGCTCATTAACTTCTACACCGAATACAGCATCGTTAAGCTCTATTGTGCCAACTTCTTTGCCTTCAATATTATAAACAGATACGTTTGCCATCTGTGTGTCCTCCTTCCTTAACAGCACTACTTCTCAAATTTTACAGTCTCTTTGATTGTTACGAGAGACTTCTTAGGTCCCGGTACAGCACCCTTAACTAAGATTAAGTTGTTCTCAACATCAACCTTAACAACCTCAAGGTTCTGAATCGTGATCTTCTTATTTCCCATATGACCAGGCATTCCCTTGCCCTTGAATACTCTACCCGGAGTAGTTGCGGAGCCGTTAGAACCCTGATGTCTGTGGAACTTAGAGCCGTGTGCCATAGGTCCTCTGGACTGGCCTAATCTCTTGATTGCGCCCTGGAAGCCCTTTCCCTTGGAAATTGCTGTTGCGTCAACCTTGTCACCAGCTGCGAAGATGTCTGCCTTAATCTCATCCTTTACAGAATAATCAGCAGCGTTCTCAAAGCGGAACTCCTTAACATACTTCTTGCTTGTAACACCGGCCTTCTCAAAGTGACCCTTTAAAGCCTTGTTAACACCATGTCTGTTTCTGATTTCTTTCTTGCCGCTCTTGTCTTTTGCTACAACCTTTTCCTTAGCATCAACAAAACCAACCTGTACTGCTGCGTAACCGTCGTTCTCAACTGTTTTAACCTGTGTTACCACACAAGGACCAGCCTGAAGAACAGTTACCGGAGTGAGAACTCCGTCTTCGTTGAAAATCTGTGTCATTCCAACCTTTGTTGCTAAAATAGCTTTCTTCATTGTTTTACCTCCTGTTTAATCTACAGCGGACCCCGAATGCTTTGGGGTCATCCTAGAACAGTTAAATATAAGTGGAACAAATTCGGTAAAAAGTGTTGCTTCTATATTAAACCCTTCAGGACTTCTTAATTAATTCTTATTGACATTCAATTATTTCATCTTGATGTCAATGTACACACCTGCCGGCATCTCTAGACGAGATAATGCATCAACAGTCTTCTGTGATGGAGTAATGATATCGATGAGTCTCTTGTGAGTTCTCTGCTCGAACTGCTCTCTTGAATCCTTGTACTTATGAACAGCTCTGAGGATTGTAACAACTTCCTTCTTAGTAGGAAGAGGTACCGGTCCGCTCACCTGAGATCCTGTCTTCTTAACAGTCTCGATAATCTTCTTGGCTGACTGATCTACTAACTGATGATCGTAAGCCTTCAATGTGATTCTCATTACTTGACTTGCCATAAAAAAAGCCGCCTCCTTTTCGCACTATAAATCAGTACGACAAGTGGTGACTGTACACATGCCCGCGCGTATCCTCTGCTCATTTACACACAAATGTGCATACTTTTCGTGCAGTAAAATCCTTCGCGTTCTCTGCCCTGAAGAACTCTCTCCGGCAGATTTTTAACTTGTACAGTGACTTGTCGCCAGTTTCCTAACTTGACATTCGCTCCACGGAACACCTGCAATTAATGCAGCAACCTCTCGCTTCTACGCTATCAATGTCACAGCAAGTGATATATTACTATATATCTCCGGAAAATGCAAGTACTTTTTTGAAATTTTTTAAAATATTTTTGCGGCTCATTTTTGTAATATATTTTCTTACAACGGTGCCATGTGTATCATACAATATTGCGTAAAAAATTGCAACACCAATATTACATTATATATAGAAGAAACTCATTATCTCTTTCTTCTTGCCACACTTTCGCTGATAGTATATAATGATATCAAGGTTAAAAAAGTCAGAAGTCCGATACAAGCTTGCTTGGAAAGGGATTTTTGACTTTTTAGAATTGCGTGAGCACATAGTGCGGAGCAATTCGTGATACGAGATTAACAGCAGGAAAGGACTATCAATATGTGGATTGCAGATAGATGGAAGGATTACGAGGTCATGGACACCTCATCAGGAGAGAAGCTTGAACGCTGGGGAGATTACACACTTGTCCGCCCGGATCCTCAGGTAATATGGAACACACCTAAGAAGGCGCGCGGCTGGAAGAACATGAACGGTCACTATCACAGAAGCAGCAAGGGCGGCGGAGAATGGGAGTTCTTCGACCTTCCGGAGCAGTGGTCAATTGACTACGAGGGTCTCGGCGGAAAGCTCACCTTCAACCTCAAGCCGTTCTCATTTAAGCACACGGGACTTTTCCCGGAGCAGGCTTCTAACTGGGATTGGTTCGGAAAGAAGATAAAGGATGCAGTCGCAGCAGGAAGAGAAATCAAAGTTTTGAACCTTTTTGCATACACGGGTGGTGCAACTCTCGCTGCTGCCTCCGCCGGAGCCAAGGTAACGCATGTTGACGCCGCAAAGGGAATGGTCAGCTGGGCAAAGGAGAACGCCGTATCCTCAGGTCTTGGCGATGCACCTATCCGCTGGCTTGTCGACGACTGTGGCAAGTTCGTTGAGCGCGAGATAAGACGTGGCAACAAGTACGACGGAATCATAATGGATCCGCCATCCTACGGCAGAGGTCCTAAGGGCGAGATATGGAAGATTGAGGATTCCATTTATCCGTTCATACAGCAGACGGAGCAGCTTTTAAGCGACGATCCTCTGTTCTTCCTCATCAACTCATACACAACAGGTCTTGCGCCTTCTGTTCTCACCTACATGATTTCGACAGCCATCATTCCAAAGCATGGCGGAAGCGTTGAATCAGGAGAACTTGGGCTTCCTGTATCCGACAACGGTCTTGTACTTCCTTGCGGTGCAAGCGGAAGGTGGAGTAAATAATGTATGGACATTACTATCACTCAATAAGTGATCTGTATATCCTCGGCATTATATTAATAATTTTCGGCGTCGCCAACCTGCTCGGTCATGGGCGCACACCCGGGACATACAAGAGCTATTACTATGTCCTCCGCTACAGAAGGCGCAACGGGCTCATCCGCCTCATATCAGGCATACTGCTGATTATCATTTGTGCGCTGTCCAAAAGCATCGGCAAAACCACTTTCACAGTGATGCTCCTGCTGCTTACGGCTGCCATAATTGTTTTTACAATCATCAATGAAAAGAGCATCAAATAATTTTAAATTAAAAACATCTGCATTTTAATGCTGAAAAGGCTGTCACCTCAAAAATCAGGTGGCAGCCTCTTTTTTGCTTGGCTTATTCTCCTAGAATCCAAATAGTCCCTTCTTAGCGTAAGGCTCCCTGCTTATTCCTGTTACAGTGTAACCTGTTGCATCAATTGTTGACTTAATCTGCTCGTCGGTAAGTCCCTCCTCGGCAATTATAACAGTCTCCTTCTTAGCATGTGATGATGATACCTTCTTGACCTTGAGTGCGTTTCTCACCGCATCGTTTACATGTGCCTCGCAGTGACCGCACATCATTCCATCAACACCAACCGTAATCTTTTCCATAATCTTTTACCTCTTTCCTTTTTTATTATATGCTTTTATATTTATAACAACCAAGCAGTTGTGCATATTCCATATATACGCAGCCCATCACATAAACATATTTCCCTTCGTATTGCCGCATTACAGACATACGTCAAAACTTAAATGTGTATAACGGGGTTGGTTATATGCATATTGCGACTTTTGGGAGAAACTTAGATATTCTCAGGGCTCTGTTCATGATATAGCCAAAGTCAGCAGGGACGCTGACTTAGATGCAATGCATACAAGGACGTATGCTTTGCATCGGTGGCGGACATTGTTGTAATATATATCAGAGCCCCTAGAATATCTTGTTTCGTACAATGGAGCCAATATGTATATAACTAACCCCATTATACACTCCAAAAGTTAATTCTATATATTGTAATACATCAGTTCTTGAATAGATTCAGCCTCAGCGCATTCGTCACAACGCAGAAGCTCGACAGGCTCATTGCAGCCGCTCCGAACATCGGGTTGAGCGTCCAGCCGAAAATCGGTATCCAGACACCCGCCGCAAGCGGTATTCCAATGATGTTGTATATGAACGCCCAGAACAGATTCTCATGTATATTGCGGAGTGTTGCGCGGCTGAGGCGGATTGAAGTCACCACATCGCTGAGTCTGCTCTTCATGAGCACAACATCTGCCGCATCTATTGCAATGTCTGTTCCCGCGCCTATCGCAAGACCGATGTCAGCCGAGGAGAGTGCCGGAGCGTCGTTGATTCCGTCTCCGACCATGATTACCCTGCCTCTTGTCTTAAAGCTCTCGACAACCGATGCCTTGCCGTCAGGAAGCACGCCCGCAATAACCTCGTCGACGCCCGCCTGCGCTCCTATAGCCTTGGCTGTCTTTTCATTGTCACCCGTGAGCATAACCACATGTATGCCCATATCCTTTAGCTGCTTTATCGCCGCCGGGCTGTCCTCCTTCACGACATCCGCAACCGCGATAACCCCGAGAAGTCTGTCGTCCTCGGCAAAGAACAGTGCAGTCTTTCCTTTATCTGCAAGCTTCTCAGCCGTAGCCACAAGCTCATTTACACTACCTGTACTCTGCCTGCTTTCGCCATCGCCGTTCACCGCAATTACCTTTTCAATAAACTTTAAATTTCCTCCGGCAAGCTTATGTCCGTCAAGAATACCGCTCAATCCGTTACCCGGAACAGCCGTGAAGTCATCGACAGCTCCCCTAGCTTTTGTCTTCTCATATAATGCCGCGTCAGCCTCGACTCCTGCTATGACAGCCTTTGCAAGCGGATGCTCGCTCTTTCCTTCAAGTGCATAAGCCTTCAAAAGAAGCTCCTCGCAGCTAAGTCCCTCTGCCGGAAGTACATCCGTTATGACAGGAGTGCCGTTAGTGATTGTTCCCGTCTTATCAAGGACAACTACCTTTGCCTTGCCCGTCTCCTCAAGCGATACGGCTGTCTTAAACATTATCCCGTGCTTTGCTCCCACACCGTTACCAACCATGATTGCCACAGGCGTTGCAAGTCCAAGTGCACACGGACAGCTTATCACGAGCACAGAGATTGCCCTTGCAAGTGAATAACCCAAAGCATGTCCCGTCAGCATCCACACTATAAATGTAACAACAGCGATTCCGATTACAACGGGAACGAACACTCCCGACACCTTGTCGGCTGCCTTCGCGATAGGCGCCTTTGTTGCAGCCGCGTCGCTGACCATCTTTATAATCTGCGAAAGTGTCGTGTCCTCCCCGACTCTTGTCGCCTCACAGACGATATAGCCAAGCTGATTGACCGTTGCAGCCGACACCTTATCGCCCTCCGTCTTGTCTACCGGAAGGCTCTCACCCGTGAGTGCAGCCTCATTTACCGCGGTTGTGCCCTCTACGATGATTCCGTCAACGGGAATACTCTCACCCGGATGCACGATGAACAAATCGCCCTTGTGAACCTGCTCGACAGGCACCGTCACCTCGGCACCGTCCTTTTTTATGATTGCGGTCTTAGGTGCAAGCTTCATAAGACCTTTGAGGGCGTCCGTCGTTCTTCCCTTGGATATGGACTCAAGCATCTTGCCTACAGTTATGAGCGTGAGTATCATTGCCGCCGACTCAAAGTAAAACTCGTGCATATAGCTCATGACCGCATCCATGTCGCCTTTTAGCTGCGCATCGGTCATCGCATAGAGCGCGTACACACTGTAGACATACGATGCCGCTGAGCCGAGCGCAACAAGTGTGTCCATATTCGGTGCGCCGTGCGCAAGGCTCTTGAAGCCGCTTATAAAGAACTTCTGGTTGATAACCATAATCATTGTTGTGAGAAGGAGCTGCGTAAGCCCCATCGCAATGTGGTTTCCCTCCATGAATGAAGGAAGCCTCCAGTTCCACATCATATGTCCCATAGAGATATACATGAGCGGTATGAGAAGCATGACCGAAGCCACAAGGCGTCTCACCATAACAGGCGTCTCCCTGTCCTTTAACATATCCTCATACCCGGATGTGCTTCCGGTCTGAGCCCCTTTTTGCGTCTTATCCTTCTTGAGTGAAGCCCCGTACCCGGCAGCCTTCACCGCATTTATAATGTCCGAGCTGCTCGCTGTTCCCTCAACTCCCATCGAGTTGGTCAAAAGACTTACTGAACACGACGTCACTCCCGGCACCTTAGCCACAGCCTTCTCAACCCTCGCCTGACAGGCGGCACAGCTCATACCCGTAACCTTATATTGTTCCAAATTTCACATCTCCTTTCACTACCGCATAAGCTTCTGTATAACACCCACAAGCTCGTCCACAACCTCATCATTCCCTTCGCGGATATTCTCCGCCACACAGGTTCTTATATGATTTCCGAGAAGAACCTTATTGAAGCTGTTGAGTGCAGCATTAATTGCAGCAACCTGAATAAGCACATCAGTACAGTATGCATCCTCCTCAATCATACGCTCAACTCCCCTTACCTGTCCCTCTATGCGCTTCAAACGGTTAAGCAAATCCTTGTATTCCTTCTCAGAGCGCTCCTTATGCTTATCACAACAGCTGCATTTTTGCTCTGTCTTATTGCCACATGCCGGGCAGTTGTCTTTATTATTACCCATATCAAGCTCCTGTTCTTCTTGAATTATACCCCCGTCAGGTATCTGTTGGTATAATATACCCTCTGTAGGTATTTTGCAAGACTTTTTTTAATTTTTTTTTGAATAATTCTCCTATATGTGTTATTATGAGACATCAAGGGATAAAATTCGTTCGTGACTGCGTTCATGAGCAAGTAGCGAAAGCGGATTGTGAATGTCCGCTTTACCTTAAAACCTATATCATTATAAAAAAGTGTATATTTCATATGAGAAAGGTCGATTTTTAATGTATCAGGCACTGTTAATCCTTCAATATATAGGCATAATCGCCATCTTCTTTGAACTTCTCTATGTTGTACGGCAGAGAAGTTCAAGATTGCAGACTCTTCTGCTGCTTGTAATGTCTTTTACACTCATCAATCTAGTAGGCTATACTCTTGAAATGACAGCCGACACCAAAGAACTCGCGATGCAGACCTTGAAGGTTACATATATAGGGAAACCTTTTATATTGTTTTCATTATATCTGTTTGTCATGGAATATTGTGGGGTCAGCGTATCAAAGACACTTAGAAATGTATTCTTTTTAATATGCCTCACAATAACTTCACTCGTATTCACAAATGAACATCACTTGCTTTTTTATTCATCGGTCGATTTCACACAGGATGGTCTTTTTCCCCATGTAATACTTGGTCACGGCATACTGTACAATATATATACCATTTTCCTCTGCTACTATTTTATAGGAATGATAATCGTATGCATAAAGAAGTACAAAAAGACGGAATCCGCCATAATCCGCAAACAGCTTCTCCTTCTATTGACGCTGATTATATTCAGTATTGTGTGTCTTGCCGCATACCTTGCCGGTCTTACCAACGGATACGATGCCACTGCAATAGCATACCTTGTCGCGGTGTTCTTTTTCGAGCGTCTTATGCGCAGGTACGGTCTTTTCGATACACTGACTCTCGCCAAGGATGAAGCAATAGACCATATGAAAAACGGCCTGCTAGTAACAGATTTATACGGCAACAAGGTGTATTCCAATGCCGAGGCCGACAAGGTTGTGCAGTGCGTCAGAGAATTAGGACATAAAAACAAGCCGCTTGAATATCTCAAGGAGCTTGCCACACAGGCAAAACCGCTTTTCATAAGCCAGAAACTTGCCCCTGATCTCGAGGAGATTTCCGGAAACGAAAACTATGTCTATGATTTGTCTCTTCGTGACATACAGCATAACAAAATGAATTATGGTCAAATGTTAATTATAACTGAAAATACCGACCACTACTATTACACTGAAAGACTTCAAAACGAGGTCGCAAAAAAGACAAAGGAAATTATTCTCATGCAGCGAGAGATTGTCGGAAGCTTTGCCGCGATCATAGAGGCGCGTGACGGAATAACAGGGCTGCATATCAAGAACACAGGCAACCTTGTGAGGGTACTTGTAAATATAATGGCAGAGGATGACCGCTACAACAGCATAATTACACCCGATTACGCGCAGATGGTCGCCAATGCCGCACATCTTCACGACATCGGAAAGGTTGCAATTCCTGACAGCATATTACAGAAAAAAGGCAAGCTGACCGACGAAGAGTTTGCCGTTATGAAAACCCACCCCCAGGAAGGTGCCAAGATTCTTGAGAACACCATCAAGGGGTTCGAGAGCGATACATATTACCAGATTGCCCATGACATGGTACTCTACCATCATGAGCGCTATGACGGCAATGGATATCCAACAGGCATAGGCGGCACCGATATTCCTTTAGCTGCAAGAATAATGGCCGTTGCCGATGTGTATGAGGCTCTCCGCTCTAAGCGTCATTATAAGGACGGATTTCCAAAGGAAAAATCCATTGTCATTATACGCGAGAATATCGGTACGCAATTTGATCCTGACATTGCATCAATATTTCTCGACCATATTGATGAGATGGAAGCCGTACTTGACACAGGCGATACCTGAAACTTTTCCTGAATCAAAAATGACAGCGTGAACTTTATTTAATCACTTTTAATCATAGTTCACACTGTCATTTTTATGTTAAGATATATGTCTTAAAGTGCTTTAATTCCGAACTCCTCAGGAAGGAATCTTGGACATACATTCTCCGATGAAGTTATAACCGATGCCGCAAGCCTGCTTCCAATCTCCACTGACTCAGCAAGTGTCTTTCCGTAGGTAAGCCCGCTCGCAACACCTGCACAGAACGCATCACCTGCACCCGTCGTATCCTTAACCCTCACTCTCTGAGGAGGACATATTCCTTTATCACCGTTCATATCGGCATACACCGCTCCGTTACCACCCATTGTGACAATCATTGCAGGAATCCTTCCGAGAATTACACGCTTTGCAAGAATGTCTCTTAACTCCTCCGGCGACTTTTCCGAATAATCCTCCATGAACAACATTCCGGCCTCGAGCTGGTTACATATAAAGCAATCAAAATGCTTGAGAAAATCACGTCTCTCCACTGCTATACTCATATTGCTGACAACACCATATAGTTTCTTGTCATATTGTTTTGCAAGTGAAACAACCTTCTTGATTATCTCCTTGTCCATATCAACCTCAACTATAATTGAGTCTGCATTCGCAAATATCTCGTCACCCTTCTCGTCAAGAATATCCAATATCGGCATCAGGTTAGGTCTCTGTGAAACGGAACCCGCAAGGTCGCCATTGTGGTCAAACACCGCAAGCCATGTTCCCATTCCACCCGGAATCGTCTGAATATATTCCGTATTCACCTTGTGATTCTTAAGCTTCTTCACAACATCCTCACCCAAAGCACTGTCATCAACAATTCCGACAAAAGTCGGTCGAAGCTCAATGTTCGCTATATCCTCGACTACATTTCTACTCACACCACCATGTATATATTCAACATGTCCCACATTTCTTCCGTCCGGAATATAGATATCCTCCGGAAATCCCTTGATATCCACAAATACGGCTCCCATAACTACTATTCCCATAACAACCTCGCTTATCCAATGATATTCGCAGTCCGCTTCGCTATCTGCTCATTATAAAATCGATGCTTCGCATCTCACCATGTACCGGGCTTGAATCCGGCACACAGCATATAGTTATGTGGCAATTATAAGACATGTTTGTAATTTTGCAAAGCAATATTTTTATAATACCTTGCTTCCGTTTGCCGTCAGCTTGAATCTTGCATCAAAAAACTCGGCTGCATGCCTGCACATCTGCATTCTCCCCAAAAATATATCAAAATAGTCATACATGGTGCATATGCTCTCATCTATCTGAAGATTGAGTGCTATCTGCTTCTTCTCGGTTGAAATCTTAAGTGCCGATGCCTCCACGGCATAGTTGACTCTGTCATGTATATCATACTGTGCTTTATCCTTCTCTCTCACTCTGTCCCTTCGCACATCAGTCTTATCCGCAATAATAAGTGCCGCAGATATTATGTCCACGGCTCCGCCGGTCGACTCGTCATGATTTGCTATGGCGGACACCACCGTAACACGGTCTTCAAGACTCATATCCGTGCGCTGTAAAAGCTCATTGGCAAGCAGTGCTCCATATTCCGCATGATTCTTTCGATTGATTGAATTTCCTATATCATGCATATATCCTGCAATCTTCACAAGCTCGATATCGTGCTCCGTACAGCCGAACTTCTCGAGTATCATAGCTGCCCTCTCTGCGACTAGCGTGCAGTGAACCTGCGAGTGATCCGTGTAGCCCAACACACCCAGATTATCATTTCCCTTTTTTATATACGCGTTAATTTCTTTATTTTTTCTTATTTCCTTGTATGTCATATCTGCCTCATTTCCCGTAAAATTGCCTTGTTGACTCCTCATGGTATGGCTTTGCAGCCATTCTGACTATAAGTATATAGCTGTAAATCTAAAAACTATCATCATTTTAATGTAAAATGCATGTAAAATCAGAAATTACATTCCTATGTCCAATAATTTCTTGGCATCATTATATTCACTGACCGACACTCCCATCATATCACAGGCTTTTTCAACCGTTACTGCATTCCTTTTCACAAAGCCATCAACCAGTTCACATAACTTTACAGCTTCTCCACGCTGTATACCATGCTGCATTCCCAGCTCTATACCCCTCTGTTCAATCGCATCCGATAAATTGCACATATCTGCCATCTCCTCCCTAATTCCTTTTGTTGTCTCAATCGAATATTCTTCCTTCAAAATTCTCAGCTTCTCACTGACCTGAATCTTATCATTTACAATGGTGCTTAAAAGATTAAGCAATATCGCACCGCCATCTTTTTCTTCATTATAGCATCCTTCAACATTGTTACCAAGGCAAACCATGACCGCTCTGAGTAAATCGCACCCCTGAAAGTTCTTAACGTCTCCATAAATGCTCCTCGGCTGTATCTCATAGCTTGTAATTGTATTCTCTGATTCCCTGTTGGTGTCCATGCAAATCCATATACTGTAAACCTTCTTTATATCATCATAATTCTTTGCCGTAAATTCCGTTCCCATCTGTGCTGATAAAAGTCTGGCACAGTAAAATATCGCTCTTGCAACTATATTATAACCGGGATAAAAATTTTTCTGCGCCTCCACATTTATTATAAGCTTTATATTTTCTTTCGGCACATTTTCTTTATCGTATGAATTCACAGGCTTATATACATTAAACCTGATATCATATACCACTTCTCCCTCGTTCGGCACTTTATCCTCATTTTTCAACCCTATAACCTTTTCATAGCTGCCATATCCCGGATTTACTGCCGCACTCCCAATCTCAGGATTTTCAATACACTCCACAATATCCACTATATCAAAATCTCTGAATTCATCCGTCGTAAATTTAAGTATCCATGCCAAAATGCTCTTATTGGACAAAATATTTTTTATATAGCTATCATACTTTGCCTTTTTCCCTGCCACCGCCAAATCAGCAGCTATCGCACTGTTACTAATTACTGCCATTTAATATATCTCCTGTAATTGTATATTGCAGGAGATACACATACCGGCTATATCATCACGACAGCATCCGTTGTCCCCTGCTAAGTTAATGGAATACAAGCATAGACCTCTGAATACCCGCCATGAAATACATTCATACGCTCTCTGAAAAAAGAAGTTAAGAATTTCAAGAAATATGCTTTGATAGAACATTAGCATATTTTATCCCCATTGTCAATATCCTGTATGATACCTGTTAAAGAAAGAACTCCCGCACCGGAAATCTCTTTCCGATACGGGAGCTGTGTTAATTACTGTCTTAAATTATTAAGTATATTACTCTGTATCCTCTTCCTTCTTATCCTCTACAATCTTAATATGGACCTCACGAAGCTGCTTCTCCGTAACTGTTGCAGGTGCACCCATCATGACATCCTGTGCGTTCTTGTTCATCGGGAACGGAATAATCTCACGGATGCTCTCCTCACCTGCGATGAGCATTACCATACGATCAACACCCGGTGCAATACCTGCATGTGGCGGTGCACCATAGCAGAATGCATTGTACATTGCAGGGAACTTAGCTTTAACATCATCCTCGCCAAGACCTACAAGCTTGAATGCCTTAATCATAATCTCAGGATCATGGTTGCGGACAGCACCTGATGAAAGCTCAACACCGTTACATACAAGGTCATACTGATATGCCAAAATGTCGAGAGGGTTCATAGTGTCAAGAGCCTCTGCTCCGCCCTGCGGCATTGAGAATGGATTGTGGCAGAACTCAAGCTCGCCCGACTCCTCGCCAATCTCATACATAGGGAAGTCAACTATCCAGCAGAACTCATAGCACTCCTTCTTCATGTATCCGTCAAAGCTGTTGCCGATAGCCTTTCTGATAACTCCGGCTGTCTTCTGTGCCGTCTTTAAATCACCCGCTGCAAGTGCAACGAAATCACCGTTCTTAAGACCAAGTGCCTTAACTACCGCATCCTTATGCTCCTGAACGAACTTAGCGATACCGCCGACAAGCTCGCCGTTCTCATCAAGCCTGAAATAGTAAGCCTTCTGTCCGCTTACAACCTCAATATCGGCGCAGAGCTTGTCGATCTGCTTTCTTGTACCTGTGAAGTTCTCTGCAACCACAGCCTTAACCTTATTTCCCGCAAATGGACCGAAGCCGCAGTCTGCAAGAACGTCTGTAGCGTCCTGCACAATAAGGCTGATACGAAGATCAGGCTTATCCGAGCCGTACTTGTCCATAGCCTCAAGGTAAGGTATTCTCTTGAATGGTGGCTTGGAAGCCTCATTGTAGATTCCGTATCTTGCGAAGATAGGAGGGAGAACATCCTCAAGTATCTCAAATACATCCTCCTGATTTGCAAATGCCATCTCCATATCAAGCTGATAGAACTCTCCCGGCGAACGGTCTGCTCTGGCATCCTCATCTCTGAAGCAAGGTGCTATCTGGAAATATCTGTCAAAGCCCGATGCCATAAGAAGCTGCTTGAACTGCTGTGGTGCCTGTGGAAGTGCGTAGAACTTGCCCGGATGATTTCTTGCCGGAACAAGGTAGTCTCTTGCGCCCTCAGGTGATGAACATGTAAGTATAGGAGTTGTAATCTCCATGAAATCATGTCCTATCATGGCAGCACGAAGGTCTGCAACAATCCTGCTTCTCAATATGATTCTTGACTTGACATCCGGATTACGAAGGTCAAGGTATCTGTACTTGAGTCTTACGTTCTCATCCGCATCCTTTGAGTGGTTAATCTGGAACGGAAGCTCGTTGTACTGACACTTTCCGAGAACCGTAATCTTAGAAGGAACAACCTCGATGTCTCCCGTAGGAATCTTGCTGTTCTTAGAGCTTCTCTCTCTGACTGTTCCCACTATCTCTATAGTTGATTCGTAGTTAATTCCGGATAACTGCTCCATCTGTTCCTCTGTCTCAGCGACAATCTGTGTCGTGCCGTAGAAATCTCTTAAAATAAGGAAGCCAAGGTTCTTGCTCACCTTACGGAGATTCTCGTACCAGCCGACAAGTTTAACCTCTTCGCCGACATTCTCTAGTCTTAACTGACCACAATTATGTGTACGTCCCTGCATGTTTTTTTCCTCTTTGCTATAATTTTCATGGCAAAACCATTTCACACGCAAAAGCCTTGTCCGCAGGTGTTTTCGTGATGCATGATTTTGTCTGGTATCTTTCGCTATTATAGCATTACCGTGAAACGCCGTCAACCACAATGCTTTCACTATCTGTGTTGTTTGAGGGTTGCTCATGTGCTATAAAGTAACACACATATTTACAGACAGCAGCCCTTTATTCTGAAATTTTGTTGCATTAGTGTAGTTTTTGAGCGAATGTTATTTGTGGTTGACAGATTTCCAACCATTATTGGTAGAATGACAGGCTATGATTTTGCTATAATCAAGACACGATAAAAAACAAAGGAGCTTTAGAGTATGAATTTTAATGAAAAACTGATTTCTTTGAGAAAATCCAAAGGGCTGTCACAAGAAGAACTGGGGGCAGAATTGAATGTGTCAAGACAAACAGTTTCAAAATGGGAAAGCTGCCAGTCTTATCCCGATTTTCAACGGCTGGTATTGTTGAGTGATTTCTTCGGCTTGACGTTAGATGAACTTGTTAAAGACATTGATGTGCAGGAAGTACGGGAAAAAAACTTAAATAGCGAACGGCTAAATTCCATATACAGTGATGTGGAAAACGCCAAGAAAATCATTAAACGTGGAATTATCATCGGAGGCAGCATTGCCGCTGTTCTTCTGATTGTTGTGATTGTTTTGATTTTTAGCTTTGTATATTGATAGCTATATTTTAAGAAAGGATATGTGGTATGGGCAAAGAATGTTTGTTACAAGTGCAAAATGTAACGAAAAGATATGGAGATAAAATCGCTTTGAATGATTTTTCCATGGATATTTGTCCGGGCGAAATCGTTGCATTGATTGGAGAGAATGGTGCCGGAAAAACAACACTATTGAATATTATTTGCGGATATATTAAACCCAGTGCCGGACAGGTACAATATAAAGGGGAAAACATCATCGAAAAACCGCTGGCAATACGAGAATTTGGTATTTTGATTGAGCCACAATTTTTAGATTATATTTCGGCGGAGGAAAATCTGCGATTGCTTTCACAACTGGTTAATCGGAAACAGGACACACGAATCAAAGAACTGTTGGAAAAGACAGAACTTTATAGCAGCCGCAAGAAGAAAGTCAAAGAATTTTCTTTTGGTATGAAACAGCGGCTCGGTCTATGCCAATGTTTACTTACAGAAGTCGGTTTCCTTATTTTAGATGAGCCCTTTGTCGGTCTTGATCCAATCGGTAAGGAGATTTTCAAACAGACTATTATGGACATAGCGCATAAACAGAATGTACCCGTATTGTTTTCAAGCCATGATTTAGATGATATAGATGAAATTTGTGACAGATTGGTTATGATTTCAAAAGGCAACAAGCAGTTAGACCAGCCACTTGAGCATAAACAGACTTATACCGTAGAGATTGAAAGCACGATTTCTGATGATATAAAACAGTCACTTCTGGAAAAATGTAGAAATTTACATTTCTTTGAGGATAAGATAATGTTTCAGGACGAAACTCTTATTGTAGAAATTCAGAAGATATTGTTACAAAAGGGTCATTATATATGTGGCTTCTCTGTCCAGAAAAATAACCTCAAAAGCCTGTTTGGAATGGAGGGATAAGAATGAACACTCTTACTACCATCACTAAGATAGAGTTAAAAAAGCTATTCAAAAGAAAAGATTCGTGGCTCATGTTTACAATTTTGCTTGTGCCAATTTTATATTCTGTAGGCTTAGCTGCTAATTCAGATGTTATTACATATACAGGTGCAGGCAATATAACAGCCATAGGATTTGCAAGTGCAATGTTTCAAATGAGTCAGTCTATGTTTATTTTCAATGTTATTTTTGCTGCAATTATCGGGAGAAGTTTAGCATCAGAAATTGAGAATAAAAGTATTCGATTATATATAAACCGAGTTGGTGTCCGAAAATTGATTTATTTTGGTAAGGAATTGTCACTGTTGCTATTTTCAATATTTATAGATATTTTACTTGTTTTAACGAGTATTATCTTTTATTATGCTGTACTTATTCATAACCCAAAAGTTGCAAGCGGTATATTATATGATAGTAATGCAGGTATGGAAATTGCCCAAATTATTTGTAATTGTATGTTTTGGCTGATAACAATTTATCTTGTGATGTTAATGGCAACAAAGCTAAAGACACTTGTATGTGTAGGCACCTATATGATTCTCTATATCATAATGAATTTGATGTCTTATATGGACGGGATAAAGTATCTATCACCATTACACTATATTGTTGCAGTTTCCTCAAATACCCTACAGTTCACATTCTCCACAATGATTTTTTTCCTTTATACTATTTGTATGGGAATTTTATTTACCCACATTGGTATTCGTAGGATTGAAAAAATGGATTTATAAAAAGAGCAACAAACCCAGCCGAGTCCGTCCTTATCTCACCCCGATGAAGGAAAAGCTTGCGAAGTATCCGGCTGACTGACTGTGGTTGTGGGCGGCATAACGGCACTTATCGGGGTTATCGTATAATACAGTTCAACGCAATAATGGTATGGCAATCCTGCGATTTAACGACAGTTTTAGCAGGATGTCATACCATTATTCGTTGAACGTCCGGGAACATATCACATCCGGGAACATATCACGTCCGGGAATACATCATATCACATCCCAGTGTCACTCGCAGGTTGCTCTACCGCACCACCCCATCTTTTATCACCAGCACTTTGTCCGCAAAGTCCGCCATCTGCCTGTCATGTGTCACCATCACGATAGTCTGCCCGAACATGTCGGACGCATTGCGTAGAAGTGCTGCGACCTCGGATGAGGTCTCTGCATTGAGATTTCCTGTCGGCTCGTCGGCAAGTATCACTGCGGGCTTGTTGACAAGTGCTCTCGCAAGCGACACTCTCTGCTTCTCACCGCCGGACATCTCGAACGGAAACTTGTCCCTGCAATGTTCAATGCCAAGCTTTTCCATAATCTCCGTCACTTCTTCCCTATCCTCACGCCTTTTGTCAAGGTGTACAGGAAAAACTATATTCTCGTATGCCGTGTACTCCGGGAAAAGGTTGTAGTCCTGATACACGAAGCCTATATTTCTTCTTCTGAACTCGGAGAGCTGCTTGTCCGAAAGCTTCGTGCCTCCGCCATATATGTCCACTCCGCCAATCTTTACCGTCCCATCATCCGGCACATCGAGCGTGCCGAGTATTCTTAAAAATGTTGATTTCCCAGAGCCGCTCTTTCCTATTATCGCTGCAAATTCGCCTCTCTCAAACGCAGCACTACAGCCTTTGAGTGCCCTTACGGGAACCTTTCCCGCATACGTCCTCGATATATTTACCGCCTCTAAGACAATGTCCCTACCCATATTTCTACCGTCCTTTCCAAAAGTTATATTTTTATTTCCGATTGCCTCGCGCTCTTCCG
>ENA-OPSJ01000053-OPSJ01000053.1-human-gut-metagenome-genome-assembly--contig:-NODE-53-length-95616-cov-3.809305_pt1 | contig 95616 bp, 86 predicted proteins | sample MGYA00241801_ERZ501893 | MGnify/ENA primary metagenome ERZ501893 (study PRJEB25962, sample SAMEA2042219) | human gut metagenome | biome: human gut; feature: human-associated habitat; material: faeces...
AAGAGCTGGCTGGCTGATCATGTCCGTAAAACAGGACAGACCGGTGAGGCGACAGAGACTGGTGGTATGCAGAATATGGCAACGGATGCAGTTCACAAAATGGGACAGACCGATGAGGCGACAGAGGCTGGCAGTAAGCGGAATATGGCAACGGATGCAGTCCGTAAAACAGGACAGCCCGGTGAGCCCATCAAGTCTGCGGTATCCGACAGGCATCCCTGCCATACGGCGAAGCGTGCCGTGTCAGAAACGGCACTTTTTGTGGACAGGCTCTGCTTCGGTTATCAGAAGGATCAGCGTGTGCTGGAGGATTTTACCATGCGTGTTCCGAAGGGGATGCTCTATGCGGTGGTGGGGGGCAACGGCTCCGGCAAATCAACGGCATTAAAAGCGATCATGGGGATCTGCAAGCCTCGGCGCGGCAAGGTGAAGGCGGCGGGCAAGATTCGTTTTCTGGCACAGAATCCGAAGAGCCTTTTTACGGAACTGACGGCTGCCGAGGAGCTGATGGCGATGCTTCTTCCGGAAAACGGAGGGGCAGGCTTGAAGGAAGCGGACAGGACGCAGAGAGTCGGGGAAATGCTTTCTTATCTGGAGCTTACTGCGCAGCGGGAGCAGAATCCGATGGACTTAAGCGGCGGGCAGCAGCAGCGGCTTGCGCTTGGAAAACTGCTTCTTACAGAACCGGATATTCTGTTACTTGATGAGCCGACAAAGGGACTTGATGGTGCATTTAAGGAAAAGCTTGCAGAGTTTTTGAAGGATCTGTGCAGCAAAGGGAAAACCGTTGTGCTTGTATCGCACGATATGGAATTTTGTGCGCGCTATGCGGATCAGTGCGGTCTGTTGTTTGACGGGCAGCTGATCAGTGAAGGGGAGACGAGAGCGTTTTTCAGAGAAAATGTTTTCTATACGACGGCGGCACAGCGGATGAGCCGGGGCGTCTGTGGGGATTGTCTGCTGGCGGAGGATATCGTCCGGGCTCTGCAGGAAGCGGGGTGTGCCGGATGAAACAGTCAGGACAAATCTCCGGACGTCAGTTTGACTGGGAGGAATATTTGCGGCAGCGGTCCAGGCGCCGTGTGAAAAGCGGCATTTTGCTGCTGATGTTGGTTGTGGCATTACTGTTTGTGTCGACGGTTTTGCTGCGCGGCAGATATTATCTTTTGATGGGATTTGGCGTTGTGCTTCTGATACTTGTCCTGTTTTTTGGACAGTATGAACGGCGCAAACCGCAGGCGAGAGAAGTTGTGCTGTTGTCGACGCTCACCGCATTGTGCGTGGTGATGAATGAGATCTGCGCACATACGATACCGTTACATGCCGGAACCACGATGGTGGTGATCTGTGGCATTGGCCTTGGTCCGGAGGCGGGCTTTCTGATCGGTGCAATGAGCCGGCTGGTGTGTAATTTTTTTGATGGTCAGGGGCCATGGACTCCTTGGCAGATGGCTGCCTGGGGGATGGTCGGATATTTGTCCGGCATGGCTTTCAATAAAATAGAACGCAGACGAACGGGAGAGACGCTTGCCAGACGGCTTTCTCTGGAGAAGGGACGCAGGTTCCGTGTGGTAATGGGACCGGTTCTTTGCATTCTGTCTGCGTGGGTGCTTGCTTATGTGGTCTATCTGTTTCGGAGAAGTCCGGGAGAGAATTTCTTTGGATGGAGATTGTACTTCTACGGACTTGCCGGAATGGCAGCGGGCTGTATCCTGCAGAGGAAAAAACTTCCGGTGGATGACATTACAATAACGGTGTTTACGTTTTTTGTGGTGTTTCTGCTGTATGGAGGTGTGATGAACTTTGCGGCGATGCTGATGACGAATTCGATGGATCCGTCATCCGGACAGATCAGCTGGGAGACCCTGAAAGCATTATACCTGACAGGAGCACCCTACGATGCAGCGCATGCCGGTACGGCGGCGTTGTGTATGTTCCTTTTCGGGGACAGCATTTTACAAAAGCTGGAGCGTATACAAGGGAAATTTGGGATTACACTGTAGACAAAGCATCAGGATTGGAGGATCAAAATGATCAAGAAGAAATGGATGAGCAGCCTTTTGGCAGCTGCCCTGGCATTTACGACCGTATTTGGCGCAGGCGTGACTGTAAAGGCAGCAGACGAGACAGATGCCGACCAGACCGGTAAGATTACCGTTTATGTGGCAGCAGAGGGCGAGGATGACAAAGGACACACTGTGGATACCGGCAAGATTGCCGTACAGGTGGACAAGGGGACAAAGGGTGACGTAGCGGTTGAACAGGCACTGCAGAAGGCAGGCTATACAGATTATCTGATCGAGGATACCGGATATGGCGCAAACTTAAACAAGATCGGCGATATCGCCAACGCAGCTGACTGGAGCAAATACTGGGGTTTTTATATCAACGGTGCCTATGCGCCTGCCAGCCTTGGAAACACAACACTGCAGGACAACGATAAGATCAGCTATCTTTATACTTATTACGGAGATACAGCAGTACAGGCAAAGGTATTTGACGATGATGCTTCTTTGAATCCGGATAGTGATAAGACAGCATCTCTTCTTGCAAATGCAAAGGCACAGCAGGAGGTTCTGGCAGATACGATCTTCAAAAAGGTATTTGGCGATGGTCAGACCGTCTATGGTATTGAGACACCGGATGCACTTTATGTAGCATTCTCCCTGCTTCGTGCAGATTACAAGTCTGATTATTTCGACAAGATGTACGCCAATGTGGAGAGTCAGCTTAAATCACTGGCAGATACAGGATCTGTTACTGTTGAGGGTGAGGCAAAGGATGAGGCTGTCATCGCGGGCAAATATCCGGAGTTGACTTATGCGAAGATCGTTCTGTTTGTGACAGCAATGGGTAAGGATGCAAGAAATGTTGGCGGATACAACCTGATCGAGAAGATGGCACAGAAGAGTACCTATGAGGCATCTTCCGAAGCGTATATGCTGGACAGTACAATGCTTTTGGCACTGGACAGCGGAAATTACTTCCCGCCGGCAGGCGATGATTATATTACAAAGGATGATCTTGTAAATAATATTGCCGCAAAGATGGATGACAGTATTGCACAGGCACTTCAGTGGAACTCTGTTGATTCTGTTGCAATGGCACTTCAGCCACTGTACAAATATGCAACCGATGACATTCTTCCTGAGGATGCAAGCAGTGACCGTACTGCAGTGCAGGAAGCATATGCAAAGGGAATCCATTTCCTGGAGAGCACCCAGAATGCAGACGGTAGCTGGAGCGGATACGGCACAGAGACAAACAATGTATGGACACTTGCGCAGATCATGACCGCAATGGGACAGCTTCGGATTAATCCATGCAGCGAGACAGACGGCACAGACTTCATCAAAAATGGTATGACTGTTCTTGATGATGCAGCAGTATTTGTTGATGTAGAGAATAAGAAGGTGGATGATGATCTGATGTCATATCAGCCGGAGCAGCTGCTTCGTGGTCTGACAGCAGTGATCCGTGCAATGGAGGGAAGAGATTCCCTTTATGATGTGAGATATTCTGGAGTGACTCCTGAGCCATCTCCAAGTGTGACACCAAGCGTGGTGCCAAGTGAGGCTCCATCAGCAGCACCGAGCCAGTCACCGACAGTGAGCCCAAGCAATGTGCCAAGTGAGACTTCTTCAGCAGCACCGAGCCAGTCACCGGCAGTAAGCCCAAGCAATGTGCCAAGCCAGACTCCGGCAGCTTCTGCACCGGCTAAGACGGCAACACCTGCTGCAACAGCAAGTGCAGCACCGGCTAAGAGCAAGGTTAAGGTAACAAAGGTTAAGGCTGTGAAGACAAAGGTAACCGTTAAGAAGGGCAAGAAGGCAGTTGTAAAATGGAATGTAACAACAGCGAAGAAGGCTTCTGCAGCGTCTGTTGCCAAGCTTGTGAAGGTTTCTGTCAACAAGAAGAACGTGAAGGTTGTGAAGAAATCTGCGAAGACAAAGAAAGCGAAAGTAACACAGATCACGGTAACCGTAAAGGGTGTTAAGAAGGGCAATGCAGTCGTTACCCTGAAAGCCGACAAGAAAAAGAGCAAGGTAAAAGTTGTTGTGAGATAAGCGGAAAAGCTCTGAAAGAGTGAATTTGCGAGTTTTTAGTAAATATTGCCAATGAAATAGAGAACCCCACTCAAAGAGATTTGATAATCTTTGAGTGGGGTTCTTTTTATGGCATAGGAAAATGCTCGTAACGTAGTGTTATATCAACGAGAATTGCGAAGCAATTCTTGGAGGGCAAAACGCTGGTTTTGCCCTTTTTTAAGTGTATAGAAAGACTCTATTTCGTCATTGCGTCTGCAAGCTGCTCCATAGCAGGAAGATCACTTTCCTTCATTACGGAACGGATCGTGACAACAGGCTCAACGATCTCGATATTCTTCATTGTCTCAAGAATAGACTTCATTGTGCGTGCAGCGGTTGGCGCCCAGGAGCCGTTCTCTACGATGCCAACCTTACGGTTCTGGTAGGCTTTGCTCTGCAGATGGTGCAGGAAATCCTGCATACATGGGAATACGCCGGCATCATAGCTGGCAGCAGCCAGAATCATGCGGTCATAGCGGAAGGCATCCTCGATCACCTCAGCCATATCTTCTCTTGCAAGGTCACTGACAACAACCTTTTCTGCTCCTTTCTCGCGAAGGATCTCAGCAAGCTTCTCGGCAGCTTTGCCGGTGTTGCCGTGGATGGAAGCGTATGCGATCAGGATTCCCTTATCCTCCGGCTGATAGCTTGACCATGTATTATAAAGCCCCAGATAATAGCCAAGATTATCCTTTAAGACCGGTCCGTGAAGAGGACAGATCATTGCAATGTCCAGAGCGGAAGCCTTCTTGAGAAGTGTCTGGACAGGAGCACCATATTTGCCGACGATATTGAAATAATATCTGCGTGCCTCACAAGCCCAGTCATCTTCGCCCTCTGTCTTGGAGAGGGCACCGAACTTACCAAAGCCGTCTGCGGAGAAAAGGATCTTTTCTTTGGACTCATATGTAACCATTACCTCCGGCCAGTGAACCATTGGTGCCATGACAAAGGTCAGTGTATGCTCGCCGAGAGAAAGGGTATCGCCTTCTTTGACGGTGAGACTGTGTCCATCTAATGGGATATCGAAGAACTGTGGAAGCATCGCAAAGGTTTTTGCATTACCAACGAGAGTCACATCCGGGAACAGCTCAACAAGACGGGCAATGCTGCCGGCATGATCCGGCTCAAGATGCTGTACAACAAGATAGTCAACGGTTCTGCCGTCGAGAGCAGAGAGAAGATTCTTCTCCCATTCCTCCATGCCTCGTGGATCAACGGTATCCATAACAGCCACCTTTTCGTCCAGGATCACATAGGAGTTGTAGGAAACGCCCTCCGGGACAACGTACTGGCTTTCAAACAGATCGATGGTAGTGTCATCTACACCGATATACTTTATAGAATCTGAAATAACTACGCTCATAGATAACCTCTTTTCTGCGCACAATGTGTTGTATTTTGTGATTTTATCGCTCATAAATCGTAATGCATGTGAATAAGCACATCTCTGCGCAGGTGATTTATGAGTTTTTCGGACGGAGATCCAGTGCGCCGGGATGCCGCCGATGTCTGCATTTATTCTAAAATGAAGCAGACCTTCTGTCAACCGTCGGATCGCTTTAATCCAGCTTGATTCCCTGAAGAAGCTTTGCAAACGGGCTTGTATCGGACGCATCCTCTGGGCTGTCTGCCGCATATTCGGATGGGATTTCGTAGGACTCGTCCTCCGTGTCCGGTTCATCCTCGCGCAGAGCCTTGATGCTCAGGGAAATGCGGTCGCCCTCGATCTTTAAGATCTTTGCCTTTACCACCTGTCCCATTTTAAGCTCTTCCTTTGGCGACTTGATGAACTTGTTGGTGATCTGGGAAATATGGCAAAGACCGGTCAGTCCCTCTCCGATATCGATAAATACACCATAGGATTCCATTCGTGTAACAGGCCCTTCGACAACATCGCCGGTGGTCAGTCTGCCGATCCGCTGTGTTTTCTCGACAATCGCCTGCTCGCGTTGGATCATTTTGGCGGAAAGGACAAGCTTCTGAATATCCTTTTCCACGGTGATGATCACTGCCTGAACGGTCATGCCGACATATGCCTCGGTATCCTCAACATAAGTCAGTGCCAGCTGGGATGCCGGGATAAATGCGCGGATCCCCTTGACATATCCGGTCACACCGGCAGGAACAGCTTCGGTGATCTTTACGGAGAAAACGGTACCGTCTGCCATGTCTTCCTTAAGCTCGTCCCAGACAAGAACACGGTTGGCTTCACGCATGGAAAGGATTACGTTGCCGCTTGCATTTTTCGGATCCAGAACCATTGCCTTGATCGTGTCGCCGATCACCATATCTTTTTTGATGGAGAAGGACGGATCATCGCTGCATTCCTCGATTGGGATAATGCCCTCGGTGTAGTAATTCAAGTCGACGGTGACTTCGGTGTCGGATATACCGATCACAGTCACATCGAGAATATCGCCCTCGCGCAGAACCTGAAAGGAACGTTCCAGTTCGTTTTCGTAGTCTTTCATACTCTTTTCATTACTCATATAACGCACCATACCTTTCTGAAAATGTATGGCTTCATTATAACAGTAAAATGTGAAGAAACAAATAACCTTTACAACATTTCTCTCTATTGTTTACAGTTGGAAATACTTATTTCCTGACTTTGACGGTGCAGGTCTCGCGGGTGCCATCCTCCGTAAAGGAGATGACAGCGGTTCCGACGCTTCGTGCGGTGAGATTACCGAGTTGGTCAACCTGTACCACATTTGGTTTGCTTGATTTGATGAGAGGCGCATTGCCGCTGGATATTTTGTAACCGAGTGTGCGTGTTTTGCCCACTTTCATGGTCAGAGAGGATGCAGATAATCTGATGGTTGGAGCTTCGACCTCGATCTCGCAGGTTTTGGTGACGCCGTCGGCTTTGGCGGTAATGAGTGCAGTGCCATGTTTCTGGGCGCAGACAAGACCGGTATCGCTGACGGTTGCAACGCTGGAACGGTTGGATTTCCAGGTCGGAGTGATCCCGGAGGACACATCGGCGGTAAGTTGAACCTGCTGGCAGCGGAAAAGCTTCCGGTAAATATGGTTCAACGTAATGGAAGGCTTTTTGACGGTGACGCGGCAGGTGGCTGTTGTCTTGCCGGCTGTGATAGAGATGATGGCAGAACCTGGTTTGCAGGCGGTGATCACACCATCACTGTCTACTACGGCAACACTCTTTTTATTGCTGCTGAAGGAGACCGGCTCACTTCCTGTTGTGGAAGCCTGAAGACGCTTTGTCTCACCGTTTTCCATAGAAATACTGCGTGTACTCAGCGTAATCTTCGTGCGGGCGACCGTGACTCTGCAGGACGATTCACTTCCGTCCGCCTTTGCTGTGATGCGGCAGCTTCCGGCGTGCTTCGCGGTGACAAGACCGTAGCGGTTGACCGATGCGACTTTTGCATTCGAGCTCTTGAAAGATGGCAGTCTGCCGCTTGAGACAACGGCACCAAGATAAAACTCCTGACCGGTAGACAGGGACGCCTGATACTGCGTCAGTACAATGAAAGTACGGGCGGCAGAAGCGGTCCGGGTGGCAGCAGGAGCGAAAAGAAGCCCTGCAATGATTGACAGTGTCGTGAAAATGGCGGGAAAAATCCGCCGGAATGATGATTGATATTTCATAGAACTCCCTCCTTATCGGAGAGAAATGCTGTAAAGTGCTCGTAGTATAGCAGGCGTGTGCTTGCGGTGTCAACCGCTTCGGATCATTTTCGGAAAACTGCACGAAAATAAAAAATATTTCCGGGAAAATACACAAAGAAAATCGAAAAGGAGAGAATCTCATTTGTGCATCATGTATTTTTGTGGTATAGTTAGGATGAGTAATGTTTGATTGCATACAGGTATACACGACCGTACTCAAACTTCCCACGGGAGAACGATCCTGTTCCGATAATATTTCTTATTCCAAAGAAATAAATACAGATTTTTGCCTGAATGTACTTAAATATCCGTAGGCTGTGTCTGAAAATGCTCTTGTCACATTACGGTTTTCGGAAAGTCTAATTGCTTTGCTGTTTCGATGATCGATGAACGCGTCCTGCCGTACTCGCCTCAAGACGGGGTTCAAGTGTTTCGTAAGGCGCTCTGCCCCCGCTGGTGCTTATGCCCTGTGCTTTAGGGCATTATGCACCATTGTGTGGGGCAACGCAGCGGGAGCGTGCCGACCGAAATAGTTGACCCCGTCTATGGGGGTCGATCGTTCGGACACGTATCCATCGAACCATTGCAAAGCAAAGACTTTCCGGAAAACCTAGTGATCTGCGATCATTTTCAGACACAGTCTTACGGATTCGGTAAGTAATATAAGCAAAAATCGTATTCTTAACCCGTTTGGAATAAGAAATATTATCGGTACATTTTCTTCCTGTGTGGGAAGTTTGAGCAACATATTAATGAAATTGGAGGATAATGACATGGCAAAGATCGAGATGAAGACACCGTTGGTGGAGATGGATGGCGATGAGATGACCAGAATTCTCTGGAAGATGATCAAGGATGAGCTTCTGTTTCCTTTTATTGATCTGAAGACAGAGTATTATGATCTCGGACTGGAGTATCGTAATGAGACAAACGATCAGGTGACGATCGATTCTGCGGAGGCAACCAAGAAGTACGGTGTTGCTGTTAAGTGTGCAACGATCACACCTAACGCTGCCCGCATGACAGAGTATAATCTGAAGGAAATGTGGAAGTCTCCGAACGGCACGATCCGTGCAGCACTGGATGGAACTGTTTTCCGCGCACCGATCCAGGTAAAGGGCATTGAGCCTTGCGTGAAGAACTGGGAGAAGCCGATCACACTGGCACGTCATGCCTATGGTGATGTTTACAAGAATACAGAGATCAAGGTGCCGGGAGCAGGTAAGGCAGAGTTAGTATTTACCGGTGCAGACGGCAAAGAGATCCGTCAGACGATTCAGGAGTTTGATGGTCCCGGTATCATTCAGGGTATCCACAATACAGACAAGTCTATCACGAGCTTTGCAAAGGCATGCTTCAACTATGCACTGGATACAAAGCAGGATCTGTGGTTTGCCACAAAGGATACGATCTCTAAGATCTATGACCATAATTTCAAAGATATTTTTCAGGATATCTATGATAAGGAATACAAGGAGAAGTTTGAGGCAGCAGGCATCGAGTATTTCTACACACTGATCGATGATGCGGTTGCCCGTGTCATGAAGGCAAAGGGCGGATTTATCTGGGCCTGCAAGAACTATGATGGTGATGTCATGAGTGACATGGTATCCTCTGCATGCGGCTCTCTGGCAATGATGACCTCCGTACTGGTATCTCCTTCCGGTGTGTATGAGTATGAGGCTGCTCACGGAACCGTTCAGAGACATTATTACAAGCATCTGAAGGGCGAGGAAACATCTACAAACTCCGTTGCAACGATCTTTGCATGGACTGGCGCTCTGCGTAAGCGTGGTGAGTTGGATAACATTCCTGAACTCATGGCGTTTGCAGATAAGCTTGAGAAGGCAACGCTTTCTACGATCGAGAACGGAAAGATGACAAAGGATCTGGCACTGATCACAAGCATGAAGGATGTGACGGTACTCAACAGCGAGGGATTTATTAAGGCGGTTCGTGAGTCTCTGGAAGCAATGCTGTAATATATATCTGAAAAGGATAAATACTTATTCATATCGTGTAAAAAGCCTCGAAACAGGGGCTTTTTGCTGTTAGTGAGACAACAGATCAGGAGGATATTGTAACTATGATTAAGTTTGAAAAGGAAGTTACCGGTCTTGTGCCGGATCATGGATTTACGCACGGCGCCAAGTTTCATGCGGATGATCTGTTTTCTACGGCGCTTCTTCGTCTGATAAATCCGGACATTCAGGTGGAGAGAGGCTTTGATGTGCCGGAGAATTTTGGCGGGATCGTATATGATATTGGACGAGGCAGATTTGACCATCACCAGCAGGACAAGGAAATCCGTGAGAATGGCGTGCCGTATGCGGCATTCGGTCTTCTCTGGCGCGAGTTTGGTTCCTGTTTCCTGACGGAGGAGGAAGCGGCAGATTTTGATGAGAAGTTTATCCAGCCGTTAGATGAGTCCGATAATACAGGTTCAGAGAATACCCTGTCGGAGCTGATGGAGAAGTTTAATCCGGGCTGGGATTCCGATGCCTCGTATGATGACAGGTTCTGGGAGGCAGAGACATTTGCGGAGAAGATTCTGATGCATTACATCGAGAGCATTCAGGGACTCAGAAGAGCTTCCGAGGTAGTTGTGAAGGCGATGGAAGAGTGTGATGGTGAGGTGTTGATACTGCCTTGTTACGTGCCTTGGAAGAGAAATGTGATCGGCAGCGGTTATCAGTTTACGGTGTATCCGTCCAACCGTGGAGGCTATAGTGTGCAGGGAGTTCCGAAGTCGAAGGAGGATCGCAGCCTTGTCTGTGATTTTCCGCAGGAATGGTGGGGCTGTGATCCGCAGGAGCTTCCGAAGGTCAGCGGCATTGCGACAGCCAGATTCTGTCATCCGACGGGCTTTCTCGCGGCAGCAGATACAAAGGAGGATGCGGAACAGATGGCGCGTATTGCACTGGAACGGCGATAAATTTATCAGACGCATATGAGATCCCGGCATTGTCCGGGAAGTGTGATTTTAAAGAGATCAAGAAACAGTATCGTTAATTAATGCACCGGGTTCATCCTGATTCCGGTGCATTTTTCAGATTATTTGAATGATTCAATCCCGGTAACGGGATTGCGGGATTATTTCAATCCCTCGATCGCAGCAACGGCATCGTTGAACCAGTCTCCCTCAAGACCCTCTACGTTACCGGCATCACTTGCGGCAGCAATCTCAGCGGTCATAGGGATGCGTCCGAGAACAGGCAGATCATACTGTTTTGCAACCTCGTCAACATGACTTTTACCGAAAATATTGATGTGCTTTCCGCAGTCCGGACATTCCACATAACTCATGTTCTCGATGATACCAAGAATTGGCACGTTCATCATCTTTGCCATGCGGACTGCCTTTCCAACGATCATAGAAACTAATTCCTGTGGGGATGTCACGATCACGATACCGTCTACCGGAAGTGACTGGAATACGGTAAGTGGGACATCACCGGTTCCCGGAGGCATATCGACGATCATGTAGTCGACATCCTTCCAAACAACGTCAGTCCAGAACTGTTTTACCGTGCCGGCGATCACAGGACCTCTCCAGATGACAGGATCATTGGAATCCTCCAGAAGAAGGTTGACGGACATGGTCTGGATGCCGGTCTTACTCTCGACCGGGAAGATCTCGGTATCTGTGCCAACGGCATGCTGTGTGATGCCGAATGCCTTTGGAATGGATGGACCGGTCACATCGGCATCCATAATGGCTGTGCGATGTCCCTTTCGCTGCAGGTTTACGGCAAGCATGGAAGAGATCATGGACTTTCCGACACCGCCCTTACCGCTGACAACGCCGATTACCTTGTCGATCCGGCTTTCTTTATTGGGTTGTTCGATCATACTCTGTGGGGAACGGCTGCTGCAATCTGCTGAGCAGCTTCCGCAATCATGGGAACAGTTTTCGCTCATAATGTAATCCTTCCTTTCTATATACACATAAATTTTAGTATAGCAATTTATTGATAAATTGTCCACTATAACGTTCTAACGGACAAAGGGGGCACATACAATTTACTATTATGATGTGGAGCATGCACGGCGGTCAATTAGCGTCGGGTATTCCGGAATGGAGGAAATATGAGTGGATATCAGAGAATGGTTTCCTATCTCTATCGATATGATAAGGGGATAAAAGGAAAAAACACAGGCTATGCAAGGATTGAACGGAATGACCGGAGATGCCGCGTGACAATACGTCTTCAGGACACGGTTTCAGTATCTCCGTCAGTTTTCTTTTTTATACAAAATGAGGGCGGTATGCAGCGGATCCCGGCGGGAAAGCTTGCGCGAAACGGCAGCGGATTTGCCGGAAGGGTGGAGACGCCGGTTGACAGGATGGCAGGTTCGGAATATGCGTTTGACCGGATTGACGGGATTTATCTGAGCGGACCGGAAAATGTGTTTTATGCGACAACCTGGAAGGATATCACGGTCTCGGGAGCAGCACCGGAAAAGGAAGCTGACGGATGGAAGGCAGAGGACGACCGGGATGCCGGGAACAGATCAGATGCCGGGAGCGGATCGGAGGAGAGTCGGCCGCAGGCGGTGAACACGGCATCTACAGAAATCCGGCAGGAATCCGAAAGGGCAGAACCTGTGCAGCGGCGTCAGGATGCTCTGGACGATGCCTTGCAGGCAGCAACGGGACTGGAGGAGGCATCTTCTGCAGAAGCCTCCTCAGTGGAAGCCTGTTCCCGCAGAGAGCGCCCGGACTTTGGAGAACGGATGCTTTCCGTGTTCCCGAAAATGTACCCGTTTGAAATTGATGAGATGGGAGAATGCGTCCGCATTGACCTGAAGGACATCGGAAATCTTCCGGTGGCGTACTGGTCGCTTGCCGGCAATCCGTTTCTTCTGCGGGGCTATTACTGTTATCGTCATCTGATTTTTGCGTGCATCGGCAGGCAGGAGTATGCGGTTGGCGTGCCGGGCATTTACAGCGAAGAAAACAGCAAATGGGCGAAGGAGTGCCGGATGCTTCGTTTTCAGCCACTCTCCAAGGTGAAGGACAGACATGGCGCATTTGGATACTGGCTGATCGCTGTTCATGCGCAGGGGTGATCGGGGCTGATCGTTGTATGCGTGCAGGGCAGGCTCCGGCGGACAGATGATGCCGCAGAAAATAGCTTTTGATAAACTTTCGTTCCATGGATTTTGCGAAAGAGGATGACATTTTCGTCCGGATAGCGTATGATTCTGATAGATTCACGGATGCAATGGAGTAATCCGCCGGGGTCAAAATACCCTTGCCCCCAATATCATTAAATTGGAATGAGGATGAACATGGAAGAACAGAAAATACAGGAAAAATATATGAAAGAGGCGATCCGTCAGGCGAAAAAGGCGGGGGAAGCCGGAGATGTGCCAATCGGCTGTGTGATCGTATATGAAGGCAAGATCATTGCCAGAGGCTATAATAAGAGAAATCAGCAGAAATCGGCACTGGGACATGCTGAGATCAGCGCGATCCGCAAGGCGAGTAAGAAGCTGGGTGACTGGCGGCTGGAGGAATGTACCATGTATGTAACGCTCGAACCGTGTCCGATGTGTGCGGGGGCGATCGTTCAGGCGAGGATTCCGGAGGTTGTCGTGGGAGCCATGAATCCGAAAGCGGGATGCGCCGGAAGTATTATCAATCTGCTTCAGATGCAGCAGCTCAATCATCAGGTCCGGCTGCAAACCGGGATTCTGGAGGAGGACTGCCAGAAGCTGCTCAAGGATTTCTTTAAGGAGCTTCGCCGTCAGCAGAAGCTGAAGAAAGAAAAGCCGGCGGGGGGAGCACAGAAAACAGAAGCGGCAGATCATGTAAGATAAGTATATATGTAATGATTTTCCCATTTGCCGTTGATCTGCGCAAAGTCATGAAGCAGCCCCTCCCGATGGAAGGTGAGCTTCTCGAGCAATGCGATCGACGGTTCGTTGTCCGGCATGACATATGCCTCGATCCGGTGAAAGCGGTATTCGCGGCATACGAGAGGAATCAGAAAAGAAAGCGCTTCGGTCATGTAGCCCTGCTGCAGATGATCCTTGTCGGTCTTGTAGCCAAGCATACAGCTTGAAAATGCACCGTGCAGAAAATTGCTGAAACAGATCGTACCGATGGGAACGTCGGTCCGGTCCCGGAGATACATCCACATGCGCAGATGTCTTGCCTTCACAAAGGAATTATATTCAAATGTAAGATTCGTCCGTTGAAAATCCGGAGAATAAAACCCGGGTCTTTTGACCGGCTCATACGGCTCTAGAAAGTCTCGGTTTCGTTCGTAAAATTCAAGCACACCGGCTGCCTTATCCGGATGGCTTACGCTGAGGAGAAGACGGCTGGTCTCGTATTGTGGTTGCATTACAGGTATTCCTCCCAATGTTATGTCTGTATTGCCTTAGTGTATCATGCGGTGATGAAAATAACAAGGAAATATATCTTGACAAGCTTACGCGGGAGAGGATATAATTAACATCTAACATAAATTGTGTGAAGTATGTCATAAAGCTTCCGTGCTAGCCGGGGAGATAGCGGTGCCCTGTACCTGCAATCCGCTATAGCAGGGGTGATGTTCTGTTTCGGATGCATTGATTGCGGAGCCGCCCGATATAAGTGGTGATGACGTTTTGGTCTTGCGCAATGGGAACTCATGAACCGTGTCAGGAGGGGAACCTAGCAGCACTAAGTGAGCCCTCCCGTGTGCCGTGAGGTTGCCGGAGCCGAGCTAACTGTATTGGTAACGTCTGCAATGATGCGTACAACGCAGAATGCACGGTTTTTATATAGATAAGAGCTGTCAGTCTTCGGATAGAGGACAGACGGATCCTGATAAATTATATACAGATGATCAATAGGGAAAGTGGAGAATGCTCCACTTTTTTCTTTAATTTCGGTGTTATTTCTGATAAAATAAAGTTAGGTAAATGGTACGGATGGCAAAGGGGGATAAGCGGTGAAAGCAGAACTGAAAAAAGGAAGCATTAATCATATCATCCAAGATACGGATATTTACGAGGCGGGAGAGTTTCTTGATTCGATCGCCATGGTGGTAAAGGGCAGGATCCGTGTGCATGGATATGGTCTTAATCTGGTTGTGGGCTCCGGCTGCTTTCTGGGAATCCGGGATCTCAACAGAGGGGCGCATGGTGTGACGTATACGGCACTGACCAATGCGGTAATCTATGTATTTCCATCATCCGGAGCGATGAGTGATCTTAGGGGAATCATGAAGATCAATAAGGATTATGTGGCATTGATGGTTGTGGGACTTCACCGTTCTCTGGCAGAGCAGGAACGTGCTTATGAGGAGCTGCAGGAGGCGGCTGAGGGCTCCTATGAGATGACTTTTCGGATATATCACAAGTGCCGGCAGCTTGCCCAAGAGACGGGAACTGTCTTTGAGGAGCTTGCGGCGGTGGAGAAACTGCACCCGTTTGACGAGCCGCAGATGCTTTCACTGGATAAGGTGCATTATTATCAGGCGTGCGCCAAGGTGCCGATGGATGTGCAGAAGGCGTTTTACGGAAGCTCTGCCGAGATATGCATTTATCATGTGAGGGAGCAGGTCGGACTGCTGCATCAGCTCCATGATTACAGTAAGTCGCTGACGGAATATCTGAGTCAGATGATGCACTATCTGATCCTCGACGGCAGAAATTTGTATCTGGCGGTGTCTGGGTTTGCGCAGACGTTGCAGCGTGCCGGTCAGGATGCTTCCGGAGTGATGACAGATCTTGATGAGGTGATCGACCGGATCAATTCTCTGGAAAGTGTCCTACAGAAGCGGGCGGATGTGGAGTGTGTGATCGACCGTGGAACAATGGAGGAGACATATTATAATCTGTTGAATCCTTCGCATGGCACAGGCGGACCGGACGTGCCGGGAGATACGCTGGCGCTTGTGGAGGACTGCGGCGTCGATGTGTCGGAGCTTGTGGATTCGCTGGGAACGATTCTTTCTTTTGGGGAGATCGAACAGGAACGCGCCGAGCGTTTTGAAGATCTCGTAGCACAGTTTGAGGCGCTGGAGGATAAGGAAAGCTCGACGGATGAGGCGAGGAGCCTGAGACGTAATCTTATGAAGGACTACTATCCAATCTACGAGAAGGTTTTTCTGAAGGATTATCAGTCGGCAGAGGAGGCTCCGACAGAGGTGGAGCTTTTCCTGCGCTACGGCTTCTTGAGCGAACGGCTGCTCAGGGAGGATATGATCGAGGATCTTCTGACGCTGGATCAGGGCAGCATCTACCAAAACGGATGTCATGTCTTTGATATGAAGGAATGGCTCACAGCAGTGATGGACGGGGATCGTATGCCGTCCAAGAATGAATTTGATATGGATTATGAAGAATTTCTTCGGGATAAACTGAAAAATAAAGAGATTACCGAAGAGCAGAAGAAGAGCCTGCTCAAAAGCCGGAAACAGAGACTGCATTTTGAGGTTATGAACATGTTCCGGCTGACGCACCGTCTTGTCAGTGGTCAGATCGTATCCTTTGTGCCGTTTCTGTATACCGAGGGCTGTTCTAATCTGGAAAGGAATTTTCTTTCCAAGGAGAAGGTCTCTGCGGCATTTAACAGACTGCGCCGGATCGATTACTCCGTCTTTTACCGGGAGGTGCTTTATACGGGAGAGATCTCCGGCATCAAGAAGGAATTTATTCAGGTGGAGGTCTGTCCGGATGTGATACTGATGCCGACTGTGGGATCGAGAGATATCATGTGGCAGGAGCTCAGCGGCAGAAAGAGAGATTCAGAGGGACGTTTGATCCTTCCGGCTTTTCTGGAGGGGGATCTGGACAAGACAGTAGCGCATCTGGCGGGTTCTTTCCGGTGGGAGCTGTGTCGTACGATGCAGGGCGTGTACTGGAATAATATCCAGTATAAGTCGCTCACCAGTGAGTATTCGGATTTCCTGCAGTTTTACCGCAAGAACAGGGACCTGTCGGATGATCGTAAGGAGAAATTAAAGCTTCAGATACAGAAGCACCGGAATAATTCCAGAGAAATATTTGCGGCGGATTACATGAACTGGATCCTGCATGAATCCCAGGGAGGTATGCTGCTTAGCAAGCCGGTGCGCGAGATCATGGCAACCTACTGCCCGTTTACGCAGGAACTGCGTCAGAATCTGCAGGGACAGCCGGTATTTATGAATGCGATGGCACGCTTTGAGAGAGAACGTGCCAAAAAGTGTAAAGAATACGATATGAAGTTTCGTGTATGGGAAAAGGATCAGGTAGAGGTGCCGCCGGAGATCGTGCATACGAAAGAGTTTTATGAACGGTAAAGGTCAGATCCAGCCGCCATCGAGTGTGATAATCTGACCGGTCATATAGTTCGGGGCTTCGGCAACCTGACGGATCAGAGCGGCTGCCTCCTGCGGTGTTCCGGCTCGTCCGGCAGGAATCTCGTCGATGACGGCGGCAAGCTCCTCCGGATCAAGAAAGCTGTTCATGGAGGTGTCGATCATGCCGCAGGCAACGGCATTAACCGGAATGCCGCTTGGTGCCAGCTCCTTTGCCAGTGCCTTGGTGAAGGCGTTGATCCCACCCTTTGTTGTAGAATATGCGACCTCCGTGGATGCGCCGACACTGCCCCAGACAGAGGAAACGTTGATGATCCGGCCGTGCTTTTCCTGTAGGAAATAAGGGATGATCACCCGGCTGGTATAAAAGACAGAGGAAAGATTTGTGCGGATGATATCATCCCATTGCATCGGAGTCATATCCTGCAACAGACCAATATGAGAGATACCGGCATTGTTGACAAGGATCTCCGGAGTCCCGAAGGTCTGGACTGCCTTCGCCAGAAATTCCTCTGCATCCGTTGCATTTCCCATGTCACCGCAAAAGGAAAAATACTGTCCGCCCGCAGCCGTGATCGCATCCTGTGTCTGTGTCATCTGATAATCACAGTGGCGGCTGCAGATTGAAATATTCCAGCCCATGGAAGCGTATAAAAGTGCTGTGGCGTGCCCGATTCCACGGGATGCGCCGGTGATGATAATGTGATGCATGTTCATTTCTGATCAAATCCTTTCCTTAGACAATTTCACTGTACTATATATAGCAGCTATATAGTAAATGAAAGTTACTTTGAATACAAGGCTTTACACATTTTAGGAAGTTTGCTATAATTTGCTGGAATGTTGTACAAATTTGCGAATTTTCCATCGGAGCATCCGGATGGTAAAGAAAGGTACTGATATGAAAAAAAATGCAGTGTTGTTCTTTTTTAAGAGCTTATTAAAATCTATTCTGGTGATCGTATCGATTCTCGCAGTCGGCGTGATCAGCTACAAGGTTTCTTATCAATATTTGTCAAAGCAGCTGGAGGAAGGAAAGCTGGATGTACAGGAGAAGGAGCTGGAATCTATTCTGGATCAGGCGAAGACAGATGAGATTTCCAAGAATCTGATCTATGTGGTCAATGACAAGCAGATGATCACCCATATGATGCTGGAGATCTGCAACACCAAGACAAACAATATGGATTACATTACAATTCCGACCAATACAGATTATACGATCCCGGCAAAGATGTATCAGAAGCTTTGTGTTGTGGATGAGGAGATTCCGCAGATCGTACGTCTGTCAAAGCTGCGCCGTTATTTTTCCGATCTGGAGGATGCCGAGGCATATGGTTATGCGGAGCTTATTATGGAGAAGCAGTTAAAGACAGATATCAGTTATTTCACGGTGATCTCTCAGGGGATTTACGACCTGCATTATCAGGAACAGAAGATGACAACACAGTACGCAAAGGTGCTTGACGGCTCTGGTCAGTCTGCATCCGCATCACCTTCACCAGGCGAACCGGCACAGCAGTATAATTCTTCTGTAACAATGAAGGTGACGGTACTCAGCGATTCCTTTACGAATCAGCTGAAGGATATTGCCGGCGATGAGACAAAGATCATGGCGTATATCAAGGATCAGTATAACCAGGACGGAATACAGTCCAACCTGACAGTATACAATAAGATCGGATATATTGAGTCATATATGAAGATGGACTCCTCTCTGTATCATTACTGGGCGCTGCCTGGCGAGTACAATGGCAAGCTGTTTACAGTAGATACTGCGTCAGCATCAAAGTTTATCAGTGATATTGAGAATGTAACAGAGACATACACAACACCACAGAGTGAAGAGAAGTCAGTTCCTGCCAAGAAGCAGGTAAGCTCCAAGGGCAAGAAGATCATTATCCTGAACGGAAGCAAGATCTCCGGTCTGGCAGCAGCCAAGCAGAAGACACTTGTGGATGCCGGCTATACTGTGCCGAAGGTTGGTGATTATACACAGGAGGTTTTGACCAGAACAAAGATCATTGTTTCCAAAAAGAAGTGGGGGGCTGATCTGACGACTTATTTCAAAGATCCGCAACTTGTTGTAGGTCAGACACCGGATGGTTATGATATCGAAATTATTCTTGGCACGGTAGATGCCAATTAGAATGGGATTTGATTATGCAAGCATCAGTTAAAATTATGGATATTGACGTGGATATGATGAGTAACGATGTCTTTGTCCGCAAAATGAATGAATATCTGACGGATGATCATCTTGATGTCATCATGTTTGCTTCCACGAAGATGCTGAACAAGGCGATGGAGGATGAGGAGTACCGTGCACTTCTGGAAAAAGCAGACCTGTTTCTGCCGGGAGAGAAGGCACTTCTGGCAACGCATCATGTCGATGCTCTGGAGGCGGGAGACATGGTAGTTAATTACCGCAGCCTTGGAATGATGTTGGAGAATCTGATCAAGGAGGATCGGACGCTTTATATCATTGCCGACACGGAGGAGGCAGTGGAGAAGCTGCTGCATTACTGTAAGAAGATGCAGCCGGAGCTTCGGATGGTAGGTTCCTATTCCTGTGAACAGGGCATGGAGGATGCGGCGATCGTCAACGAGATCAACAGTCATACGCCGGATATGATACTTTTGAACCTGCCGGTGGGCTTGCAGGAGGGTTGGATCATGGAGCATTCCTCGCTGCTCAATGCAAGACTCTGCATTGCAATCGGCGGTGTGGCAGAGCTTATCTTTGCGATGCAGAAGGAGACCCCGGAATGGGTGCGCAAGCTGCATCTGGAGGCTCTGTATCATCGTATTTTCCGGGAACAGGCAGTCAAAAAAGATTTCCGTACGCGTATATTTCGCAAGAAAATAACCAAATATAATAATCAGAATGAAATACATGATTATACAAAGGATGACAGCCGGTAGGTGTCATCCTTTTTCTTTATGTACAGAGAAGGATCGTAACGCATTGGATGGTAAAAAGGAATCGGGAAAGTAATTCCGAGGGGCGAAGCGTTGGTTTTGTCCTTTTTTAAGGAGACAGGAATGATGGAGGGAAAAGGGAAGCTCGGAAAATATGGACCGGATCTTATCCGGATCGTGGCGGGGACTATGTGCATGGCACTGGCAGTCAACTTTGTGTATGAGCCGCTCGGAATGGTGACAGGAGGTATGTCAGGTCTGTCTATTGTTATTCGGCGGCTGACCGGACGGTGGACCGGCTTTCAGATGCCGGTGTGGCTGAGCAATCTGCTTCTTAATATTCCGATTTTTTGGATGGCGTGGAGGATCAAGGGAGGACATTACATGAGGATGACTCTTGTGGCAAATATCTGCTTTACGGCAGCTCTTTTTCTAATCCCGGTTCCGTCTGCTCCGCAAAAGGATTTTGTGCTTGCTGCGGTTGTCGGCGGTGTGCTGACGGGGGCAGGACTTGGTCTCGTGTTTTCCAGAGGATGTTCGACCGGGGGAACGGATCTTCTGGGGGCGGTGATCCATCATTTTCTGCCGTATTATCCGGTGGGGCAGATCCTGTTTGTGCTGGACTGCCTGATCATTGCGGCGGGGGCGTGGGTGTTTGGAATACGGTCGGCGGTGTATGCGGCCGTGGCGGTTTATCTGACAACCAGACTGATGGATATGATCGTGGCGGGAGGAAGTTTCGCCAAGCTGGCATATATCATTTCTGATGAATATGAAGCGATCGGACATGCCGTCATGTCACAGCTCGGACGGGGTGTTACCGTGCTGGAGGGAACAGGAATGTACACCGGCAGACAGCGAAAAACGCTGATGTGTGTGGTCGACCGGAAACAGATCAGCAGCGTTAGCCACATTGCGCGAAAAATCGACAAAAAGGCATTCGTCATTATTTCAGACATCAGGGAGGTTCAGGGAGAGGGATTTGTGGAAAAGATACAGAGTTAGGTGGCTGGAATGGACCTTTTTTTGACGAATTGAATGAAAAAAAATAAAAATATACGGTTTGCACAAAACATTAAAATGTTCTTTGGCTATTTGTGCTATGGTCAATAATGCTTGGATAGTGTAATATAATTTATGGGTAAAGCGTTAGGAAGTAACGCGGAACACTAATAAGGCATATTATTTAAACATTATAGGAGGAACACACAATGGCAAGTTTATCATTAAAGAACGTTGGTAAGACATATCCTAACGGATTTGTCGCAGTTAAGAATTTTAATCTTGATATCGCAGATAAGGAGTTTATCATTTTCGTAGGACCTTCAGGTTGTGGTAAGTCTACAACACTTCGTATGATCGCCGGTCTGGAGGAGATCACATCCGGTGAGCTTTGGATCGGTAACACAATGGTCAACGATGTAGAGCCTAAGGACAGAGATATCGCCATGGTATTCCAGAGTTACGCTCTGTATCCACATATGTCAGTATATGACAACATGGCATTTGGTCTTAAGTTAAGAAAGACTCCAAAGGATAAAGTTGATAAGCTCGTTCACGAGGCAGCTAAGATCCTCGATATCGAGCATCTGTTAGACCGTAAGCCAAAGGCTCTTTCCGGTGGTCAGAGACAGCGTGTGGCAATGGGTCGTGCAATCGTTCGTAATCCTAAGGTATTCCTGATGGATGAGCCACTTTCCAACCTCGATGCAAAGCTTCGTGTACAGATGCGTATAGAGATTTCCAAGCTTCATCAGAGACTTGAGTCTACTATCATCTATGTAACACATGATCAGACAGAGGCTCTTACACTTGGTACCCGTATCGTAGTTATGAAGGACGGTGTTATGCAGCAGGTTGCTACACCAATTGATCTGTATACAAAGCCATGTAATCTGTTCGTAGCTGGTTTCATCGGTTCTCCACAGATGAACTTCATCGATTGTAAGGTAGTAAGAGACGAAGAGGGCATCAAGCTTGCATTCGGTTCTTATGCAGTTAAGCTTCCGGAGAGCAAGGCAGAGAAGCTTGTTGAGGGTGGCTACATAGATAAGGATGTTATCATGGGTATCCGTCCAGAGGATATCAAGGATGAGGAGATCTTCATCAATGCAGGAAGCAGCAACGTACTCGATGCTACTGTAAGAGTATACGAGATGCTCGGTGCCGAAGTATTCCTGTACTTCTCAGTTGAGGGACATGACATCACAGTTCGTGTTAATCCTCGTACAACAGCTCGTCCTGGTGATACGATCAAGATCGCTCTTGATACCAGCAAGATCCATATCTTCGATAAGGATACAGAGACAACAATCACAAACTAGTCTGATATATGACAGACATCCGGGATGTATATGCATTCATGGGATTGTTGATCCAACGGATCTGAATAATGATTTGAATTTCAGAGGGTTGTCCGAAAGGACAGCCCTCTTTACTTTTGTGCAAAATGATGATAAAATATATGCGGTATTGTATACTCATTAGAAGAAATAACGAGCATACTTTGGAGATGATGTTGATGGGATGAAATTATGATGATAATAAATAACATATGTGAGAAATAACTTGGAGGGGTTGTATGATTTCAAATCAGGTATTGCAGACAACGATCGACGGACTCAAGAATATCACCCGTATTGATATTTGCGTGATGGATACAGAGGGAAAGGCTCTTGCTACGACGATCAATAATGTAGAGGAGTATGAGGATGCCGTTATGGGCTTTGTGGATTCACCGGCAGACAGTCAGGTGTTGCAGGGCTATCAGTTCTTTAAGGTGTTTGACGAGCATCAGTTAGAGTATGTCATTTTGGCAAAGGGTGACAGTGATGATGTCTATATGGTAGGAAAGCTTGCTGCATTCCAGATTCAGAATCTATTGGTGGCATATAAGGAACGTTACGATAAGGACAATTTCATTAAGAACCTTCTTTTGGATAACCTGCTTCTGGTCGATATTTACAACAGAGCCAAGAAGCTTCATATTGATACAACCGCAAGACGTCTTGTATTCCTGATCGAGACGAAGAACGAGAAGGATACCGGTGCACTGGAGATCGTGAAGGGCTTATTTGCGAGCAAGACAAAGGATTTCATCACACAGGTTGATGAGAAGAATATAATCCTTGTCAAGGAAGTGAAGCCGAATGAGACATATGAGGATATGGATAAGACGGCGAAGGTCATTCTGGATATGTTAAATACAGAGGCGATGACCTCGGTACATGTGTCCTACGGAACCATGGTCAATGAGATCAAGGATGTGTCCCGCTCTTACAAAGAGGCGAAGATGGCGTTGGATGTCGGTAAGATTTTCTACAGCGATAGAAATGTTGTAGCATACAGCAGTCTTGGAATCGGACGTCTGATCTATCAGCTTCCGATGCCGCTATGCAAGATGTTTATCAAAGAGATCTTCGGTGACAAGTCTCCGGATGAGTTCGACGAGGAGACGATCGCCACCATCAACAAGTTCTTTGAAAACAGTCTGAATGTATCAGAAACTTCTCGTCAGCTGTACATTCACCGTAATACGCTGGTGTACCGGCTGGATAAGCTGCAGAAGAGTACAAATCTTGATCTGAGAGTGTTTGAGGATGCGATCACCTTCAAGATCGCCCTAATGGTGGTCAAGTATATGAAATATATGGAAACCTTTGAATATTAATTCAAATGAAGCGTGAAAGCCCCAGAGATGGGGCTTTTACACAATATATGTAAGAGGCACCGCGTGGGCGGTGGAGAAATGGGGAAAAGGAATGACTGGAATAAAAACATTTGGAAATAACGAGACAGCGGAGACGATCATCCGCATGCAGAATGTGAATCTTGTGTATCCAACGGGAACAGCAGCGTTAAAGGATTGTTCGCTGGAAATAGGAAAGGGCGAGTTTGTGTTTATTGTCGGGAGCAGCGGCTCGGGTAAGTCTACTTTGATCAAGACACTGCTTGGTGAGCTTGAGATTTCATCCGGAAGAATCGAGGTGGCGGGAAAGGATCTCGCGAATATGACGAGAAAGGAACTGCCGTATTTTCGCCGGAAGCTGGGCGTTGTCTTTCAAGAGTTTAGGTTGCTCGATGAGATGAATGTTTTTGAAAATGTTGCACTTGCACAGCGTGTTGTCGGAGTATCCAGCAGAGAACGGCGCCGCAAGAATTCTCTGGCAATGTTAGAAATGGTAGGTCTTTCCAAGAAACTGAAGGCTTATCCGAATGAGTTGTCAGGAGGAGAGCAGCAGCGTGTGGCGATTGCGCGTGCTATGGTGAACCGACCGGCAATTCTTCTGGCGGACGAGCCGACCGGAAATCTTGATCCGGAGAATTCCTGGGAGATCATGAAACTGCTTCAGGATGTACATGAGCTTGGAACAACGGTTCTTGTAGTAAGTCATAATGAGGATATCGTCAACAAAATGCAAAAGCGAGTGATCACTCTGCATAAGGGGCAGATTACAAGCGATGCCAGACAGGGAGGTTATTTACAGTGAGTACATTATGGTATGGCTTGAAACAGGGCATAAAAAGTATCATACAAAATAAAATATTTTCGCTGGCGGCGATCGGTACCATTACGGCGTGTCTGTTCCTGCTGGGCGTATTCTATTCATTGTTGACCAATTTTCAACATATGGTTTATAATGCGGAGAGTACGGTAGGAATCATCGTATTCTTTGATGAAAATGCAACGCAGGCGCAGATCAGCAGTATTGGTCAGCAGATCAAAGCACGCAAGGAGGTTGAACGTGTCGACTATGTTTCTGCAGACGAGGCGTGGAACCGGTTTAAGTCAGAGATTTTGGAGGATCAGCAGGAAATGGTCAACGTATTCGGCAATGACAATCCGTTAGCTAATTCCTCCTCCTATGAGGTTTATCTGAAGGATGTCACGAAGCAGTCGGAGATGGTATCGTTTATTGAGAGCCTGAGCGGTGTGCGCAAGGTCAACAGTGCACAGGAGGCAGCAACCGGCTTCGGAAGCTTTAATATGCTGGTCGGATATGTGTCCGTTTCCATCATTCTGCTGTTGATCCTCGTATCGGTATTCCTGATCTATTCTGCGGTGGATATGGGTATCAATGTGCGAAAGGATGAGATCGCGATCATGAAGCTGATCGGTGCGACGGATCTGTTTGTGCGTCTTCCGTTTATCGTGGAGGGAATTACCATGGGGATTATCGGAGCGGCAATTCCGCTGGTGATCACCGGCGTGTTATATGATAATGTGGTACGATTTATCGTTTCTCACTTCTCGGTACTTTCCGGATGGCTGGCATTTGTCAGTACAGAAGAAGTGTTCCGCGTACTGATTCCATTGTGCCTTGGCATTGGAGTAGGCATTGGTGTGATCGGAAGTACGATGTCGGTAAGAAAGCATCTTCATGTATAGCGCGAAGGCATTCCGGGAACAGGAGTCCCCGTGAGAAAGAGGCGATGCAAACGGTGATATACCGAGGAACAGATTGGAGTGAGCAGCGATGAGACGAAGATGGAAGATTGCAGCCGGTGTGTGGCTTGCCGGGGCACTTTTGACGGGGGCTGCCGGTGTTGCCGGAACGGATCTGTCCGGCTTAAGAGTCATGGATAAGGTATATGCGGCACCGCAGGATAGTGGAGAGGCAGTCGCATCCCCGGAGGCAACAGAAGATACAGCCATTGTGAATGACGGCAGCTATCAGGGCAGACTGGATGCGGCGGAACAGAAGCAGCAGAAGCTGAAAGAGGAAAAGAAAGCCTTGGAGAAGAAGTTGGATAATATTCAGGATTTCACGGACGATGTCAGCAAATATGTGAGCACACTGGATATGCAGATGACGAATCTTCTGGATAATATTGATGCCAATAAGGAAGATATCGAAGATATCAAAGAGGAGATCCAGTCGGTCAATGAGGAATACGATAATGCACTGAGCAGGCAGCAGGAGCAGTATGATGGGATGAAGGCGCACATCAAATATATGTACGAGAATTCGGACAGTAATTATCTGGTGTATTTGATGAAATCGCGCACCCTCGCAGAATTTCTCAGCAGAGAGGAATACGTTGAAAAGGTCACTAACTATGATAAGGTGCTTCTGAACAAATATCAGCAGGTGCTTGACGAGGTGACGATTGCCCGCCAGAAGGCAGAAGAGAAGCAGCGGGAAGTAACCGCTACCAAGAATTCCTTAAAATATGAAAAAGAAAAGCTGGAGCAGCTTTCCGATGAAAAGACAAGACAGATTAAGATTTATCAGGGTCTTGTAGCAGATAACCGGCAGAATGTAGCTTCCTATGCGGTACAGATCGCCGATCAGGAGAAGGAGGTCGAAGCAATTCTCCAGGGAGGGCGTGATAAGATCTCGCAGAGTGAGAAAAGCGGAGATACGGTACAGATCATGCCGACAAACGGCGAGTATGCATGGCCGCTTCCGGTTTCCGGACGGATCACATCGACGTTCGGCTATCGTAAGGCACCGACTGCCGGAGCCAGCAGCTATCATAAGGGTGTTGACATTGCGGTCAATACCGGTACCAATGTACTTGCCTGCAAGGAGGGCAAGGTTGTGACGGCAGCGTACTCTTCCTCTGCCGGCAATTACGTCGCAATTTATCACGGAGGAGGAATTTATTCTTATTATATGCATTGCTCCCAGCTTAAGACATCTGTCGGAAAGCATGTGGAAAAGGGGCAGGTGATCGCAAGATCCGGTTCCACGGGGATTTCGACCGGTCCGCATCTTCATTTTGCAATGTATAAATCCGGCAACTATGTTAATCCGATGTACTATGTGAAACAGCCATAAATAAGTGCCTGCAGTGTGAATGTACTGCAGGCATTTTAGGCATGAAGTGAGAATATAATGAGCAGAAAAGAGGTTTTGTAATGAAAAACAGGAAATTTTGGCAGGGATTTTTGACGGGAGGACTGAGTGTTTTGCTTTGTATGCTGTTGGTTTGTGCCGGACTGACGGTGACAGGGAAGATCGACATCAGAAATATGATCATGAAGGTTTCGTCCGGAAGTATCCTGAATAAGAAACTGGACAGCAAGATGACAGAGCTTCAGGCGTATATTGATCAGTTCTTTCTCGATGATATTGACCGGGAAAAGGTGCAGGATTCCATCTGCAAAGGAATGGTCGATGGACTGGGAGACGTTTACGCCGCATATTACAATGAGGAAGAATACAAGGATATGAAGGAGAAGACCTCCGGCAATTACTGCGGCATCGGCGCTTATGTGAGCCAGAGCGCAACCGATGGTGCGATCACGATTGTGCAGCCGATCAAGGACAGTCCGGCAGAAAAAGTCGGACTCAAGTCCGGAGACATTATCAGTGAGGTTAACGGTAAGAGTGTGGAAGGCATGGATCTGACTGCGGTTGTCAGCAAAATGAAAGGCAAAGCCGGAACGAAGGTAGAGCTTACCGTGTTAAGAGATAATCATCAGAAGAAATTTACGATCACAAGAGAAGAGATCCATTCTCAGACAGTTGCGTATAAGATGCTGGATGGAAAGATTGGTTATATTGAGGTCAGCTCCTTCGAGGAAGTGACAAAGCAGCAATTCCGTGATGCGCTCGATGATCTGGAAAAGCAGGGAGAGAAGTCTCTGGTCATTGATCTGCGCAATAATGGTGGAGGTCTGCTCAGCACGGCGGTCGATATGCTGGACCGTCTGCTCCCGGAGGGCATTGTGGTATATACCAAGGATAAGGACGGCAAGAAAGAGGTTTATCGCTCTACGGATAAGGAAAGCTTTGATAAGCCGATCGCCATTCTGGTCAATGAAAATTCTGCCAGTGCATCCGAAGTATTCTCCGGAGCAATGCAGGATTACAATAAGGCAGTTCTTGTGGGAACGACAACTTTTGGAAAGGGAATTGTGCAGACCGTATTTGATCTGTCGGATGGAACGGCGATCAAGCTGACAACAGCCAAGTATTACACGCCGAAGGGACGTAACATCCACGGAACCGGTCTGGAGCCGGACATCACGGAGGCACTCGATGATCAGACACACCGGCAGAAAAAGAGTGGTGTCCTGATTGACAACCAGATGCAGCGTGCGATCGATTATCTGAAAAACGGAAAATAATTTTTTGCAAAATAATGAAGATACCGGTAAAGAAAAAGGACAAATTTTCCGATATACAGTACATAATATATAGGAGGGAAAGAAATATGAACCGAAGAAAAATGGAAAAACGCAGTTTATCATGGTTGTTGGTTTTATCCATGGTTCTCAGCCTTTTTGGCGGATTTTCTGCGCCGAACAAGGCAAAGGCTGCAACAGGCGACGCTACTATTTCATTTGGTGAGCCGAGCATTTCAGCAAGTGGATATTATACTTACCCGAATGCCAAGGTGACACTGCCGGATGAGGATAAGCTGATCCACAATTTAACCGTAACAGTTGACAGTGGATATATTAAGGTAACATCCACATCTATCAAGGATAAGAGAGGTGATACGATCACCGGTAAAGGTATCCTGACCACAGAGAGTCTTCAGGAGAAGGACGAAACCAATGGTGGACTGAGTCAGGGTAGTGGAAGCGAGACGTTATCAACAGACAGCTCATCCAAATATGAGACAATCTCTTTTGACTTTGATGAGATCCGTGGCGAGACCGCTCCGGGAGCACCAGTATATGCCATTGAGAATTATCTTAAGACACTTCGTTTTACCACCAGTAAGACAGGTGGTCAGACCGTTACGATCACAGCAACGACACTTGGTGTGAACGATCTTAAGACAACGATCAACGGTGCTGAGATCCCGCTTCATTATTACAATGGTCATTTTTATGGCTATGTAACGAACTGGTGCAACTGGAGAACTGCTTATGATGAGGCATCCGGTGCAAAGTTTGCCGGAGTAAAGGGTTATCTTGCAACTCTGACAAGCCGTGGCGAGGATCGTTTCCTGTATTCTACCTTCCCGCTGTACGGACAGCTTGCAAAGGAAGGATGGATGGGATGTACCAGAGCAACTCTGGAGTCCGTTGAGGCAGGAACAGAGGCAGAGAATCTTCCGAAGATTACTTCTAATAATGATCCGAACTTCATCTGGCGCTGGGTATCCGGTCCGGAGGCAGGCAAGGAATTTGGTCAGCAGACAACCGCTTACGGATTTGGCTCCGGGGACGGTGGTTTTGAGACATTTGACGGTCACTTCTCTAACTGGCAGAGCAGTGGCAACATTGAGCCGAACGGTGGTGCAAACGAGCCGGAGGCATTTGGTTATTATGGTAAGTACGCATACGGACGTTGGAATGACTACAGTGCAACCTCCTGCGTCGGTGGTTACTACATTGAGTTCGGTGGTATGCCGGGCGATGATGAGACTCTGAAGGATAACTTAGGTGATAAGATCGTTGTTAAGAGCGATAAGACTGAGCCGGACATTGTCAATCCGGACGTAAAGGATCCTTCTGCTACAAGTGCACCGAAGAAGACATTGACCGGTGAGCCGGTGATCAAGCTTCGTGATGAGGATGCAGATGTTGAAGTTGGTACAAGATTAAAGGCTGACACCTCTAATGTCGGACCTTCCGATGCTACCTATACATATAAGTGGTATGTGCAGGATGAAGGTACAGGCACATGGTCTGAGATTCCGAATACAGCAGGCAATGTCAATTTAACACTGACGAAAGATACGCTTGATCATAAGATCAAGGTTGAGGTTGTTGGTACCGATGATTATGAGGATCAGGTTCTGAGCTCTCAGCCGTTTAATGCCACACATACAAAGCAGGTACTCATCGGAACACCGACGATTGAAAAGAAGAACAGCACAGATAAGCTGGAGCCTGGTACAGTTATCCAGGCGAAGTTAGATGATCTTGTTGATCCGTCTGATCCGGATATTGACAAGGAGCTTCACTTTGAGTGGATCGCAAAGGATCCGAAGACCGGTGGAGAGACAGTCATCGGTAAGGATGAACCATCTTACGTTATCAAGTCGGATGACCTTGGAAAGGATATCTATGTAAAGGTAACTGCCAAGGAAGATTCGGATAAGTATACAGGAAGTGCGAAATCAGAGGATGCATTTACATTGCCGCCGGCACCGACAGCAACACCGGTACCGACCAATGCACCAACACCGGAGCCTGTACTGGAGCCGATTGTTGGACGTCCATCTATCGTAAACGATGTCACAGATGAAGAGGGCAACCCTCTCAATAAGGTTGGAACTGTTCTGAACGCCAACATTGACAAGATCACACCGGAGGGTGCAAAGAAATCATTGATCTATCAGTGGTACGTCCGCGAGAGCGATGGTACATTGACCGCAATTGACGGTGCAACAGAGCCGACGTTGACTCTGACAGAGAACGAGCTTAATAAGCAGCTTCTCGTAGCAGTAACCGGTAACGAGGATGAGGGCTATTACGGAACGAGAAACTCTTTCCCGTATGATGCAACACAGCAGAAGGAAAAGATCAAGGGAACCGTTAAGATCATTAACGAAACCAAGGCAAAGGATTCCGTAACAGGCGAAGAGTATGAGGTAAAGCGTGAGGGAACGATCCTTACAGCAGATATTGATGGTGTAACGCCGGAGGATTCTCACAATACACTGACCTATCAGTGGTATGTAAAGGAGTCTGACGGAAAGCTGACACCGATCCAGGATGCAACCGACCGCAGCTATACATTGACAACGGCTGAGGTGAATAAGGAGATTGTTGTTGAAGTAAAGGGTAACGGTAAGTACAAAGGAAGTGTATCTTCCAATCCGTATGATACAACACGTACCGATTCCGATGTCAAGATCGAGGATTCCGATCAGGAAGGAAAGAGAATCATCGTGGTATCTCCGACGATGAAGGATACTGTATATGCAATCGTGGATGCGAGTGGAGACGGAACACCATTGCTTAACATCCCGACAGTGGATGAGAAGGGTGTGTCTCAGTATCCAAACGTATACACCACTGAGCTGCCTGGATATTACAGACCAAGCGAGCCGGGTGGAAAGCTGATCTTTACTGTCGATAAGGATAAAGAGTATGTCATCTATGCCAAGAAGGATACAAAGACAGATGTGGTCATTGTCGGTCCGGAGATTGAGGGAGTAACCATTGTGGATTATGATGACAAGGGTACTTTAGAGCGAAACGACGATGATACGATTTCTATTGAGGTCAATCCTGCAGACCCTGGATACCAGTACGCAATCCTGAACAAGGTGGACGGAAAGTATTATGATATGCCTGTAGAGTATGATCCGGTTAAGAAGGAATATGTTTACGACAAAGATAAGAACGACGGTTTCCTGACAACCGGTGGTGAAGGTAAGGTAATCTTCTCCAACCTTCCGGCAGACGGTACCTATAAGGTGGTTGCCATTCCGGTAGGAAAGACGATCGATGATGAGATTTATAAGGGCTTGAAGCCGAGCCAGATTCAAGGTGGTTCACCGGATATTATCTCCGTGCCAAAGCCTATCCAGAGTCCGAAGCCAAGTGAGAGTCCGGATCCCGGAAGTTCATCTGATCCAAGTGCAACGCCGGATCCAAACGCAAGTGCAACGCCGGATCCAAACGCAAGTACCAAACCGGATCCAAATGCGAGTGCAACACCGGATCCAAATGCAAGCGGTAAGCCATCCGCAAGCCCGTCAGCGAGTGCATCAGCAACACCTTCTTCCACACCGGGAGCAGGAAATGCTACTGCGGCACCGTTAGATCCGGGTCAGCAGAGCAGAGTTGATAAGTTCGTTGAGGAGCATGGAAAGAATCCGTCAACCGGAGAGATCATTAAGAAGGTTGATGATCTGACAAAGGATGTCGTTTCTTCCGGTGAGAAGGAATGGAATCAGTTGTCCTCTGCAGAGCAGGATGCCGTAAACCAGAGATTGAAGGATGGCGGATGCCCATATACTTATCAGGAGCTTCTTCAGATGGCTAACACATATAAGATTCCTGGATTCAAGCTTCATAAGGTTATGAAGAAGAACTCCAAGGCTAAGCTGAAGCTTATGAAGTGCAAGGGTGCTACGATCATTGTGACATCAACCAACAAGAAGGTTGCCACAGTGAATAAGAAGGGTGTCATCAAGGCAAAGAAGAAGGGTAAAGCAACTCTGACAGTCACAGCGGTTAAGGGCAAGTACAGCAACCGTCTGGTAATCAACATTGAGGTTCGTAAGAAGTTCAAAAATGCGACAGAGCTTAAGAAGTTCAAGTCCAACCGCATTAAGACACCGACGATTCTGATCGCTAAGAAGAGAAAGCTGAAAAAGTCCACAAAGATCAAGATCTATGGTCTGGAGAAGAATGCAAAGGTGAAGTATATTTCTTATAACAAGAAGGCACTTCCAATCAACAAGAAGGGACGTTACACTGCAAAGAAGAAGGGAAGATCCCTGATGCGTGTAACCGTAAAGCAGAATGATAAGACTTACTTCTTATATCTGTATGTAACAGCCTTCAAATAGACAAAACAACACTCTGAGTGAACAGAGCAGAATATGACGGACGTCGTACCGAAAGGTACGGCGTCCTTTTTGCGTATAAGAAGATGCCTGTAACACAGTAGAAATCAAGAACAAAACGCTGGTCTTGTGCTTTTTTGGTGACGCCGGTAAACGGGGATGAAACTTTTTTTGATAATTCCTATTGACAAAGTATGAAATCGGGTGTAATATATCCCTAGTAAGTCGATAGAGATTAGAGGAATTGGAGAAAACAAATGACAGAGTATGGATTTAACACAATGCTTTTACACGGTGTGAAGCAGAACGATCCCTATGGAGCGACACACACACCGGTTTATCAAAGCAGTGCCTTTCGGCATGAGAGTGCCGAGGATCTGGAGAACATCTTCACGAATAAGGCGATGGGATTTTCCTACACCCGGATTAATAATCCTACCGTGGAGGCATTTGAGCAGAGAATCACGAAGCTGGAGCGAGGTGTAGCAAGCGTTGCATGTGCTTCCGGGATGGCAGCATTATTTAATGCACTTGCCAATATCCTGCAGGCAGGCGATGAGGTGGTTGCAGCCGCCGGCTTATATGGCGGTACCGTAGAGCTTTTTGAAGATCTGGAAAGCTTTGGAATCACAACAAAGTATGTGACAGAGAACGAACCACAGGCTTATGAGAAGCTCATCACGGAGCATACGAGAGTTATCTTTGCAGAGACGATAGGCAATCCGAAGTTAGATGTGACAGACATCAGGGCAGTGGCAGATATGGCACATGCACATGGACTTCCGCTGGTGATTGACAATACAGTGGCGACACCGTATCTGGTCAGACCGCTGGAGCTTGGAGCAGATGTGGTTGTTAATTCCTCTTCAAAGTACATAAATGGCAACAGCGATGCCATAAGCGGTATTCTCACCTGGAGCGGAAAGTTTGCATGGGATCCGGAGAGATATCCGGGACTTGTCCCATATAAGAAGTTTGGACCGATGGCATACGTCGCAAAGCTTCGCAACGGATTATTCCGAAATACAGGAGCCTGTTTATCTCCGCAGAATGCATTTCTTAATAATCTGGGTCTGGAAACACTGGGGCTTCGAATGCAGCGCCAGTGTGAAAATGCAAAGGAGCTTGCAGAGTTCTTAAGAGACATGGGAGTCGGTCTTACGGTCAACTATCCGGGATTGCCGGAGAGTCCATATTATGAGCTGGCAAGCAGGCAGCTTGACGGTGGCTACGGCGCGATCATCACGGTGAGAACAGGAAGCAGAGAGAAGGCATTTGAGATCATTAACACATTAAAGCTTCCATACATTTTGTCCAACATTGGGGACACCAAGACATTAGTTCTTCATCCGGCGTCAACCATTGCGGTTCATCTTTCCAAGGAAGATCAGCTGCAGTCGGGAGTATATGAGGATCTGATCCGCATCAGTGTTGGTATCGAAGATATTGAAGATCTGAAAACGGATTTTGAGGCTGCAATTCGCGCGGCACAATAAATAAAAGGGCATATGTTATGAAAGGATAGGTACAGGATATGGCAGTAGATTATGGAACATTAAAAAAAGGCGGTTTCATGAGACAGAAGCAGAAAAATAACTTTTCGCTTCGTATCGCAGTCGTCGGTGGGACACTGACTGCAGAGAATCTGAAAAAAATCGCCGAAGTTGCAGAGGAGCACGGTGAGGGATATGTACATCTGACATCCAGACAGGGTGTTGAGATTCCATTCATTAAGCTCGAAGATATTGATGTTGTCAAGGAAGAGCTTGCCGAGGGCGGTTGTAAACCGGGTGTCTGCGGACCGAGAGTTCGTACCGTTACTGCCTGTCAGGGAAATGCGGTTTGTCCGAGCGGTAACATTGACACACAGGATATTGCAAAGAAGCTTGACGAGCGTTACTTCGGCCGTGAGCTTCCACATAAATTTAAATTTGGCGTTACGGGCTGCCGTAACAATTGTCTGAAGGCAGAGGAGAACGATGTTGGAATCAAGGGAGCAACAAAGGTTGCATGGAAAGAGGATGCCTGCATCAGTTGTGGTCTTTGCGTAAAGGTCTGCCGCGAGGGGGCTCTCAAGCTGGAGGGCGGGAAGATCACATTAGACCAGGGCAAATGTAATTTCTGTGGACGTTGCGTGAAGTCCTGCCCGACCGATGCATGGGATGCACAGAGTGCTTATCTGGTATCCTGCGGAGGAACCTTTGGTAACACCATCAAGGAAGGACAGTATATGCTGCCACCGATCACCTCAGAGGAACAGCTTTTCCGCGTAACCGATGCAGCGATCCAGTTCTTTGATGATCACGCAAATCCGGGTGAGCGATTCAAATTTACGATCGACCGGGTTGGAAGCAATAAATTATACGAGGTATTAAAGGAGGCATACGATGGCTGATATTAAGATTGATGATACAGTGGATATTACCGATGTGGTCTGCCCGGTGACATTTGTCAAGGCAAAGGTGGCATTGGAAGAGCTGGAGGACGGAGAGGTTCTCGCAGTGAAAATGAACGACGGTGAGCCGGTACAGAATGTACCGAGAAGTATTAAGGAAGAGGGTCATCAGATCCTCAAGCTGGAGGACAATGAGGATGGAACCTACACCCTGATCGTCCGCAAGGTAGAAGAAGAGTAAAGAAGAAACAGAAAGGCATGGTGATACATATGGCAGCAAGAATTAATGAGCAGCAGTTTGAAGAAAAGGTATTGAAAGCGGATAAACCGGTTTTGGTGGATTTTTATTCGGATACATGCATTCCATGCAAGAGAATGGCTGGAGTGCTCGGCGAGATTGAGGATGATTACGACGGCAAGCTTGACGTGTTCAAGATCAATGTAAACTATGAGCAGGGACTGGCTGGCAAATACGAAGTAATGTCTGCACCGACACTGATCTACTTCATCCATGGAGAGCAGCAGTGGAGACTGACCGGAGTGGTAAAGCGTGAGGAAATCACAAAGCTTGTTACCGACATCTGATGCATCACTTGAAATGCTTTAAGAGGTGCCCAATATTTGGGACACCATGAAATAAAAGAAACTTACAGGTGTAAGAAAGGAGAATACAATGACAATCACAATTGCAGGAAACAAGAAAGAGTATGACGAGGGCGTAACCGTAGAGCAGTTGATCGAGAAGGAGAACGTTGAGAATCCATTATATGTTACCGTAACGATCAATGATGACTTCGTAGACAGAGAGAAGTTTGGCGAGACAGTATTAAAGGATGGCGATGCCGTTGAATTCCTTTACTTCATGGGAGGAGGAGCAAGATAATGGCTTTTACAAACGAACAGCTTGAGAGATATTCCCGCCACATCATCCTTCAGGAGGTTGGTGTAAAGGGACAGAAGAAGCTCTTAAACGCCAGCGTTCTGATCATCGGAGCAGGCGGACTCGGAGCACCGGCAGCACTTTATCTGGCTGCAGCAGGTGTTGGTACGATCGGTATTGTTGATGCCGATGAGGTAGATCTTTCCAACCTGCAGAGACAGGTCATCCACACTACCAATGATGTGGGCAAGGCAAAGGTGAAATCCGCTGCGGAGACAATGGAAGCGATCAACCCGGATGTTACCGTCAAGACATATCGCACATTTGTAGATTCCACAAACATTATGGATCTGATCAAGGATTATGACTTCATCATTGACGGTACCGATAACTTCCCGGCAAAATTTTTGATCAATGATGCCTGCGTTATGGCAGGAAAGCCATTCTCCCATGCCGGTATCATTCGTTTCAAGGGCCAGCTCATGACCTATGTACCGGGAGAAGGACCATGTTACCGTTGTGTATTCAAGAATCCGCCGCCAAAGGATGCGGTTCCAACCTGTAAGCAGGCTGGTGTCATCGGTGCTATGGGCGGTGTTATCGGAAGTCTTCAGGCAATGGAGGCAATCAAGTATATTATCGGTAAGGGAGAACTTCTTACCGGAAAGCTTTTAACATATGATGCACTGAAAATGGAATTTCACACGATCAAGCTTCCGAAGGATCATCACTGTGCCGTATGTGGCGACGAGCCAACGATCACAGAGCTTATCGATTATGAGCAGGCAGAATGTGATCTTAAGTAAAACGATTCACCGGTGTGCTAAGTAAGTTTACGGCCTGGCAAGCTTGCCTGCAAAAAGCAGTGAGCTTACTCGGTGCAGATGCCGGTGAATAGAATACAGAACATAGAGATGATATAGAAAGTAAGGTGAAAGCATGGCAATAACGTTGAAAATGAAAAAAGAAGATTACGAGAAGATCCTGGCACACTGTCAGGCAGGTCTTCCGAATGAATCCTGTGGACTTCTGGCGGGAGATATTGACGGAGAAGTAAAAAGCATCACAGAGGTATATCTGCTGACGAACATTGATGCCAGCAACGAGCATTTCTCCATGGATCCGAAGGAGCAGCTTGCGGCTGTAAAGGATGCCAGAGCAAAGGGTAAGAAGCTGATCGGAAACTTTCATTCTCATCCGGAATCGCCATCACGTCCTTCCGAGGAGGACAAGAGACTTGCATATGATTCCACAATGGAATATCTGATCCTGTCTCTGCAGGAGGCAGACAATCCGGTGCTCAAGGCATTCGGGATTGATCCGGATAAGAATGTTACGATCCATGAGATTGAATATCTATAAAGGCATTCGGAAAATTTTCCTGAATGCACCGGAATAAAAGCCGATGGCTTTTCGTGAAATAAAGGGTGACAAACGACACAGAAAGGATGGTTCCATGAGTAAAGATTTTGAAGTACGGCAGATCAACACAGATGTATTGATCATCGGAGGAGGTACCGCAGGCTGTTACGCAGCACTGACTCTGAGCCGTGACACAGGGCTGTCCGTGGTGATTGCGGAGAAAGCCCATATTAAGCGGAGCGGATGTCTGGCAGCAGGAGTCAACGCGATCAACGCTTATATCACGAAGGGGCATGCTCCACAGGATTATGTCGATTATGCCAGGAAGGATGCCGCAGGTATTGTCAGAGAGGATCTGCTGCTTACCGCAGCGGAGCATTTCAATGAAGTGACTGCAGATATGGAAAATCTTGGTCTTGTGATCCTGAAAGATGAGAATGGTGATTATGTCACCAGAGGAAACCGTAATATTAAGATCAACGGAGAGAACTTCAAGCCGATCCTTGCAGGGGCAGTACAGGAACAGGAAAATGTATCGGTTATAAACCGTGTCAATATCACAAAGCTTCTGACAAAAGATAATAAAGTTTATGGTGCGGTAGGATTTTCTCTCGAGGATGAAACTGCTTATGAGATCCATGCGGGTGCCGTGCTGGTGGCAACCGGCGGGGCAGCAGGACTTTATAAACCGAACAATCCGGGATTTTCCCGACATAAAATGTGGTATCCGCCATTTAATACCGGTGCCGGATATGCCATGGGAATCCGGGCAGGCGCAGAGATGACCTCCTTCGAAATGCGATTTATCGCACTTCGCTGCAAGGACACGATTGCACCGACCGGAACCATTGCACAGGGAGTGGGAGCAAAGCAGATCAATTCCAAGGGCTTTGTTTACGAGGACAAATACGGACTCACCACAAGCGAGCGTGTCTATGGCACGGTTCGCGAGAACCAGCTTGGAAACGGTCCATGCTACCTGAAGACAAGCGGTATTGATAAGGATCAGGAAGAAAATCTTTTAAAGGCATACCTGAACATGGCGCCAAGCCAGACGCTCAAATGGATCGAGACCGGGGAGCTTCCGGGCGAGCAGGATGTTGAGATCGAGGGAACAGAGCCTTACATTGTCGGCGGACACACAGCAAGCGGTTACTGGGTAGACACCAACCGTGAGACAACGATCCACGGTCTGTATGCTGCCGGAGATGTGGCAGGAGGATGTCCACAGAAATATGTAACCGGCGCACTGGCAGAGGGTGAGCTTGCGGCAAAGGCAATCGAGAAGCAGTTAAGCGGGACTTCTGTAGCCGATGGTGCGGACGAGGAGATTGCCCGTCAGGCACAGGAAGAGACTGCCGCTTATCAGGATATTTTAGCCGGAGAGCAGTCACCGTTTACGGCGGAGGAGCTTGAGGAGGCAATGCAGAAGGTGATGGATGAATATGCCGGCGGTATATCTACCCATTACCAGTACAATGAGAAGCAGTTAAAGCTTGCCGATGAGAAGATCGATCAGCTGACTGCACTCGCAGATGAACTTACCGCACAGAATATGCATGAGCTTTTATTCGTTTATGAATTAAAGGAGCGGCTGATCGTTTGCAAGAGTCTGATCGCACATCTGAGAGGACGTAAGGAGACGAGGTGGCATTCCTTCAATGAGAATCTGGATCATCCGAATGAGGATGAGAACTTTTTCAAATATGTCAATTCCCGTCTGGAGGATGGAAAGATCCGGATCATACTGAGAGATATTGTAAAGGAGGGGTCCTATGAGCATACAAATTAACCGGCAGAAATGTATCGGCTGCGGTCAGTGCATGCAGGTCTGCCCGGGAACGCTGATCGAAAAGCAGGAGGGAAAAGCAGTGATGCGCTATCCGAAGGACTGCTGGGGATGCGCTTCCTGCGTGAAAGAATGCCCGGTTGGAGCGATAGGATTTTTCCTCGGAGCAGATATCGGAGGAAACGGCAGTGTGATGACTGTGACAAAAGACGGACAGATCTTACATTGGAATATTCATAAAAGCGATGGACGCGAGGTTACGATTGATGTAGACCGGCGCAGTTCCAATAAATATTAGAAAAGGATGGAGGACGACTATGAGTGGATTAACACATTTGGATGAATTAGAGGCAGAAGCAATCTACATAATCAGAGAGGTTGCAGCGGAGTGTGAGAAGCCGGTTATGTTATATTCGATCGGCAAGGACAGTTCGGTAATGCTTCACCTGGCAATGAAAGCATTTTACCCGGAGAAGCCGCCATTTCCTTTTCTTCACGTTAACACAACCTGGAAATTCCGTGAGATGATCGAGTTCCGTGACAAGACCGCAAAGGAACTTGGCATTGAGATGCTCGAGTACATCAACGAAGAGGGTGTGAAGCAGGGAATCAACCCGTTTGATCACGGTGCTGCTTACACCGACATCATGAAAACACAGGCACTGAAGCAGGCATTAAATAAATACGGTTTTACCGCAGCATTTGGTGGCGGACGACGTGACGAGGAAAAGAGCCGTGCCAAGGAGAGAATCTTCTCCTTCAGAAATGAGTCGCATGCATGGGATCCGAAGAACCAGCGTCCGGAGATGTGGAAATTATATAATACGGAGATCAACAAGGGCGAGAGCATTCGTGTATTCCCAATCTCCAACTGGACTGAGAAGGACATCTGGCAGTATATCAAGCGGGAAAATATCCCGATCGTGCCTCTTTACTTTGCGGCAGAGAGACCGGTTGTATATCGTGACGGCAACATTATCATGGTAGATGATGATCGTATGCGTCTGGAGCCGGGCGAGAAGCCGGAGATGAAGATGGTTCGTTTCCGTACACTGGGCTGCTATCCGCTTTCCGGTGGTGTGGAATCCAATGCAACAACACTCGATGAGATCATTGAGGAGACGCTCAGCTCCGTAGAGTCTGAGAGAACAAGCCGTGTGATCGATAAGGACGGTGGCGCTGCAAGTATGGAAAAAAGAAAGAGAGAGGGGTATTTCTAGGATGAATGGATTATTAAAATTTATAACCTGTGGAAGTGTAGATGATGGAAAATCAACCTTGATCGGTCATATCTTATATGATTCCAAGCTGTTATATGCAGATCAGGAAAAAGCATTGATCCTGGATAGCAAGGTTGGCTCCCGTGGCGGTGAGATTGATTATTCTCTGCTGCTTGACGGACTGATGGCAGAGCGTGAGCAGGGTATCACGATCGATGTGGCATACCGTTATTTCACAACGGATAACAGAAGCTTTATCGTAGCAGATACACCGGGTCACGAGGAGTATACAAGAAACATGGCAGTTGGTGCTTCTTTTGCGCAGCTTGCCGTAGTTATGGTCGATGCAAAGCAGGGCGTTCTGGTACAGACAAGACGCCACGCAAGAATTTGTGCTTTGATGGGAATCCGCTATTTTGTATTTGCGGTAAATAAGATGGATTTAGCAGATTATAGCGAGGAGCGTTTCCGTGAGATCGAAAAGGACATCAAGGATCTGGCAGAAAGCCTTGGTCTTTACAGCGTAAAGATCATTCCGGTCAGCGCAACAGAGGGTGACAACGTAACGGTTGTATCTGAGAATATGCCTTGGTATCAGGGTGGTACACTGTTAAATTATCTGGAGACAGTCGATATCTCCGAGCAGGAGAATTCTTCCGTATTCTATATGCCGGTACAGCGTGTATGCCGTCCGAATCATGAGTTCCGTGGTTTCCAGGGACAGATTGAAAGCGGACGTATTAAAGTCGGCGAGACGATAACCACACTGCCGAGCGATGAGAAGGCAACGATCAAGTCAATTCTGAACGGTTCTACGGAGGTACAGGAGGCTGAGGCAGGTCAGGCAGTAACGATCCAGCTTGACCGTGAAGTGGATGTAAGCCGTGGCTGTGTACTGACCAATAAGGAAGACCTTCCTTACACTAAGGACGTAACAACAACACTGTTGTGGATGGATGATGAGCCGCTTTCTCTTGGCAAGGAGTACCTTGTTAAGCTTGGAACCAAGAAGATTCCGGGAATGCTAAAGAGCATTGAGTACAAGATTGATGTCAACAGCGGAGAGCATATTCAGGCAGACCATGTTGAGAAAAATGAGATTGCCGTTTGCCATCTGGAATTTGCAGAGAAGATTATCGTTGACAAGTTCAAAACCAACAAGACACTCGGCGAGCTGATCCTGATCGACCGTATCAGTCATGCAACTTCGGCCTGCGGTGTTGTTGAGGATGTTTCCACCGATGGTGAGGTACCATATTTCCAGAAGGATGATATCAAAACCGGCGGATATATTTTCGAGGAATTCTACTTCAATCTGGAGAACGCATTCCTCTCTAAGGTAAATACACAGGATAAAACATACCATGTTGGCGATACCGTGCCGATCGAGGGCGACAGCTTTAAGTATCCGGATTATTTCGATATTCTTGCAGCAGACAGTGATGCCGTTATCCTGATCCGTAACCGTGTGATCGAGGACATCATTCCACTGTCCGAATATCAGTACACAGGACTTCCTGTTCTTGATGAGAGAGGATTTGCACTGCGCATCCGTGTAAAGGCAGACCTCGACAATTATCTGTACGAGTACAAGAATCTGGACAAGGAGAATCATTTGGAATTCTTCAACAAGTGGTCCAAGTTTGAAACCTACCGTAGAATTATATGCACTGATAATTTCTGGATGATATGATGCAAGGGCCAAAAGTAGATAGCAATGTATGTTTACATACAAATTGCTATCTACTGGCTTGACCCGCCAAACACCGACAAGAAGCAGATTTGCTTGCAAATCTGTGGGATTGGAGGTGGTTGCAGGATTGCGGAAATTGCGTCGCAATGGAGCAATCCGTGGCATCAGGGTAATGCGAACACTTGCGTGTTCGCATTAGAAGTTGCTTCGCATATTATTAGTGTCAACCGTAGTTTTAGCAGTTAGAAGAGGAGTTCCATATGAAGATTTCTACCAGAGGAAGATATGCTTTGATCCTGATGCTGGATCTGGCGAATCATAATCGCGGCGTGCCGGTGCCGTTAAAAGAAACCGCAAAACGTCAGCAGATTTCAGAAAAATATCTGGAGCAGATTATTTCCGTGCTCAACAAAGCTGGTTTTGTAAAGAGCGTCCGTGGACCTCAGGGTGGTTATCTGCTGAAAAAAACACCGGAGGAGTACACGGTGGGAATGATCCTGCGGCAGACGGAGGGCGATTTAATGTCCCTTTCTTCGGACACCTCCAACGAAATGGAAAAAGCTTCTGTGATCAACCGCGTCTGGGACAAAATGGGAAAAGCGGTCAATGATATTGTAGACAATATTACACTGCAGGATCTTTTGGACTGGGAGGAAGAGCAGACGGAAGAGGCCGGATTTTATGTAATCTAAATAATAAAAATAATACCGATAATGTTTCTTGGCGATACAGGATAAGGCATTATCGGTATCTTTGGTTTTGAGAAGAGAACAACGGGAAAGGAAAACGGATATGAAAGATATTGTAATTATAGGAAGCGGTCCGGCGGGATTGTCGGCTGCAGTTTATGGCAGACGTGCCGGTCTGGATATTCTTGTGATCGAAAAGGAATATTGTGGAACCGGGCAGATCGCGGAGAGTGGTCAGGTGGATAATTATCTGGGCATTCCGGGGATTGACGGATATTCTCTGGGAGAAAAATTTCGGGAGCATGCTGAGAATCTGGGGACGGCTTTTCTGGAGGAAGAGGTCACGAAGCTGGAGCAGTCCGATGGTTATTGGAAGGTGCTTCTGGCAGGCGGGGATGTTTTGGAGACGAAGACCGTGATCTATGCGGCAGGAGCATCCCATCGCCATTTAAACGTACCGGGAGAGGACAAGCTTTCCGGCAGAGGTGTGTCCTACTGTGCTACCTGTGACGGTGCATTTTTTCAGGGAAAGGTGACGGCTGTGGTCGGCGGTGGTGATACGGCACTGGATGATGCTCTTTATCTGTCGCAGATCTGTGAGAAGGTTTATCTGATCCACCGTCGTGACGAGTTTCGCGGAAATGCGGGGACGGTGCAGAATGTAAAGGATGCAGGAAATATTGAGATCCTGACGAATGCGAGAGTACAGGAGATTCAGGGAGAACAGCGGGTAGAGGCTCTGGTGCTGGAGGATGGCCGCAGACTGGAAGCGGCCGGTGTCTTTGCGGCAGTAGGAATGGAGCCGGTAACAGGACTGCTTCAAGGCGTTGCAGAACTTGATGAGTATGGTTATGTGGCAGCAGGAGAGCAGGGGATCACCTCGGCCCAGGGACTGTTTGTGGCCGGAGATGTGCGGACCAAGGTGCTTCGTCAGGTGATTACGGCGGCAGCAGATGGAGCTAATGCAGCGACAGAGGCGGAGAGGTATATCCGGAGATAGAAACATAGAAAATGTTCATTGACTTTCTTTTCTTTCTTTCTTATAATGATAAAAAGTGAGAAAGGAGAGAAAGAATGAGCGAGACGTCAGGTGAGAAGTTAAATATAGAATATAAGCAGGAATATGTTTCAGATATAAAAAAAGAAGTAATTGCATTTGCAAATGCTGAGGGAGGCACTGTTTTTGTTGGGATATGCAATGATGGTGCTGTCAAGGGGGTAGATGATCCGGATGAGGTTATGCTTCGCATTGTGAATTCCCTGAAAGATGCGATTGCTCCGGATGTTATGCCTTTTGTCAGGGTGGACAGTGTTGCTATCGAGGGCAGAAATGTGATCGAAATTCAGATTACAACCGGGACAAATCGTCCTTATTATTTGAGGGAAAAGGGATTGAAGCCCGGAGGTGTATATGTTAGAAAGGGCAGTTCTTCACAGCCTATGACGGAGGAAGGAATCCGGGAGATGCTTCTTCAAAACAGCGGAAGATCCTTTGAGTTGTGCCGGAGTATGACACAGGAGCTGACCTTTCGGGAATTCTACCGGGAAATGGAGCTGAGAGGGTTTGAAATCGGAGATGCCCAGATGCGAACACTGAAATTGATCGGGGAGGACGGATTGTATACCAATCTGGCTTTGTTGTTGTCTGATCAGTGTGAGGTGACGACTAAAATAGCATTATTTCAGGGGAAAGACAAAGAGATTTTCCGGGATCGCAAAGAGTTTTCGGGTTCTCTTCTAAAGCAGTTGGAGGATGTTTACCAATATGTTGATATGGCCAATAAAACAAAAGCGAGTTTTTCCGGGTTAGAACGGACTGATACCAGGGACTATCCGGAGGAGGCTATCCGAGAGGCACTGCTTAACAGTATTGTTCATAGAGACTATTCTTTTAGCGGAAGTAATCTGATCAATATTTATGAGGACCGGATGGAATTTGTTTCTTTGGGAGGTCTGGTTCCGGGACTGGAAATCAATTCCATTTTTCTTGGAGTTTCCCAGTCGAGAAATCCGGGTCTTGCGGCGATATTCTATCGTATGAAATTGATTGAGAGTTATGGAACCGGCATCGGGAGGATTCAAAGAGCATATAAAAACCGGAAAGAGCAGCCGAAGTTTGAAACAGCCAAAGGCGTTTTCAGGGTCACGTTACCTAATCAAAATGAACAAATAGAAGAGCTTCCTTTTGTGGTTCGGGAGGTTCCTGCAAATTATATGATGTCTGTTCCGAATGAAAAGAAGCAGCTTCTTGATTATGTCAGAAAGAATAAAGTGATCACCAGAAAAGAGGCGGAAAAGCTTCTTGGAGCGGGTTCGACAAAGGCGTTTCGGCTTCTCAAGGAATTATGCGGTTCCGGACAATTAGAACAAAGAAAAAAGGGAAGATTGAGTATCTATACGGTGAACGATAATGATAATATTCAGTAAAAAAGAAAAAGCCGGAAATCAACGGAGAATATTTCATAAGGACACAGTCCGTCAGGCATTCTGGCGGGCTTTGCCCATTATGGGGAGTTATTTGTTTGTGAGCATGTCCTATGGGCTTTTGATGCAGGAGGCCGGCTGGAAATGGGGCTGGTCGTTGCTTGTGAGCATGACGGTGTATACGGGGGCATTCCAGTTTGTTCTGATTACCTTTTTAAGCAGCGGGGCTTCGCTGCTCACGATAGCGCTCACGGCATTGTTTATGAACAGCCGGCAGTTTTTCTATGGACTCAGCTTTGTGGAGGAATTCCGGCAGATGGGAAAACGTTATCCGTATATGGTGCATACAATGACGGACGAAACGTATGCGGCAAACTGTGCACTGCAGATGCAGCAGGAGCAGAGGGCGAAAGAGTCTGACCAGAAAATGGGACAGAACGAAAAGAAAGCGGTGCCGGAAGAGGACGAAAAGAACATAGCAAAATCCCTGGAGAACATCAGGAAACGTGATGAAATGTTTTGGATCGCGTTGTTTTCAAGGATAAGCTGGATGCTTGGTGCGGTGGCTGGCGGCGTGATCGGACAGAGCATTCCAGTGGAACTTACGGGTATTGACTTTTGTATGACAGCGCTGTTTGTCACGATATTTGTGGATCAGTGGCGGTCGGCAAAGAGTCATATTCCGGCATTGCTTGGTCTTGGCTGTGGAGTGGTTCTGCTTCTTCTTGTGGGACCGGATTACTTTTTGCTGCCGACGCTGATACTGGTGTCAGGTATTCTGCTTCTGATCCGTGGAACCATGAACTCTGCGGTCGGAGCAGGTTCTGGAGAGGAGGCTGTGGAACATGAATAATATACAGGCATTTACGGCAATCATGCTGGCGGCGGCATGTACTCTTCTGATGCGTGCACTGCCCTTTACCCTGTTAGGAAAACGTCAGGAGATCCCGGAGGTTATCCGGTATCTGGGAAATATTCTTCCGGCGGCGATCATGGCAGTGCTGATCGTATACTGCCTGAAATCCGCGCCGATGGATTTTGGCGGAACAGGGATGTATCAGCTTCTGGCTGCAGGAGTCTGCGTACTGTTACATGTCTGGAAGAAGAATACACTGTTTAGCATTGTCGGAAGCACGGCATTTTATATGATATTGCTGCAGTTTGCATGACAAAACGAAAAAAAGATATCATAATAATCGGGATTGTGGTACACTAAGAAAGATTGGGAGATATTTTGCCGGGTGGCAGGTATCTTCATAGAAGGAAAGGAATACAGGATTCATATGTTAAATCAGTTTTCTAGAACACAGCTTTTATTGGGAAAGGAAGGAATTGACCGGCTGGCAGAGGCGAAAGTGGCTGTTTTTGGCATCGGAGGAGTTGGCGGCTATGTGGTGGAAGCGCTTGCCAGAAGTGGTGTCGGTTCTTTTGTATTGGTGGATGACGATAAGGTATGTCTGACGAATCTGAATCGTCAGATCATTGCCACACGCAGTACAGTGGGCAAATATAAAACAGATGTGATGCGTGACCGCATTCTGGATATTAATCCGCAGGCGCAGGTGGAGGTCAGACAGTGCTTTTATCTGCCGGAAAATGCCGATGAATTTGATTTCTCAGAGTATTCTTATGTGGTAGATGCTGTGGATACAGTGACAGCGAAGCTGGAGATCATTATGCGGGCGAAAGAAGCAGGCACCCCGGTGATCAGCAGCATGGGGGCAGGCAATAAGCTGGATCCGACGAAGTTTCAGGTGGCGGATATTTATGATACAACGATCTGTCCGCTGGCACGAGTGATGCGCCGCGAGCTCCGTAAGCGGAATGTGAAGAATCTCAAGGTTGTTTATTCAACGGAGAAGTCCATCCGGCCGCTGGAGGATATGAGCATCAGCTGCCGGACAAACTGTATTTGCCCGCCGGGAGCAAAGCATAAATGTACAGAGCGCCGTGACATTCCGGGCAGCGTGGCATTTGTGCCGTCGGTTGCGGGACTGATCATTGCAGGGGAGGTTGTGAAGGATCTGGCAGGTCCTCTGCCGGTGGAAGCGGACGCATTTTAAAAGCTGTCCTCTGCCGATACAGCCGTCTATGAACGCACTTGATATTATATAAATTTATCAAAACAAGCAACAGAAAGGTTGAGACCCGGTCATGAATATCGGAAAATTAGAGAAAAATCTAAGAGATCTGATCCTTGAGGAGCAGATCAAGCTTGGCTATCGAAAGGAGCTTCTGCGATTGTATTATCCGCTTTCTTCCCTGAACCATTTATTGGGAGTGAATTGCACAGAAGCAGAAATGCTGGAGCGGATGAAGGAGTTTTCGGAAGCCACCCAAGAGCATTTTGGCGGGATTACAGCATCTTCCCAAAAAGAAAGATTTTGCATTCAGATTCCACCGGAGGGAGTGGAGTATGTCCATGAGCATCAGGAAGAGGATGATTTCCTGGTGAAATTTATAGAGACGATCGCCCGTCATGGCTGTACTCTGAAGGATGTGGAAACGCTTTTTGCACAGTATTCGGATCAGGTGTTTGAGGGCAGTTATGCAGGGGATGATTTTGATTATGTGTTCTATTTTCGGGACAGTAAGCCGAATGATTACCGCTATTGCATCACCTTTGAGGGCTGCCACGTGATCTATCACCGGTTTACCCCGGAGGATTATGTGGACTTTGATTTTGGAGAGGTCACACCAGTCGTGTGTTCTTAAATCGTGCGCGAAGGCAAAAGTGAACATAGAGATTGCCAGATGCCGATGCTTGCATCTGGTAGCTGGCAGATCGATATGTGAACGCGCCCGCGAGTGAGAAAAAGCGAAGCTTTTTCGAACCTTTTGCCGGAGCGTTGCGAAAATTCATTATGGGCGAAATTTGAAAATAGAAAGAGGTAAATTATGTTTACAGGTACTATATGGTCATTGCTGCCACCGATCCTGGCGATCATGCTTGCTTTGATCACAAAAGAGGTTTACAGTTCCCTGTTTGTGGGAATTGTAGTAGGAAGCTTTATGTATGCGCAGTTTCATCCGTGGACTGCATTCACCGTGATCTTTGATACCATCAAGGACAGCATGAATATCAATATTTTGTTTTTCCTGGTAATGCTTGGTATGATTGTCGTGCTGATGTCCCGCTCCGGCGGTTCGGCGGCTTACGGAAAATGGGCGATCTCCAAGATCAAAAACAAAAAGGTTGCACTTTTGGCGACGATGGGGCTTGGCGTACTTATTTTCGTGGATGATTATTTTAACTGTCTGACGGTTGGCTCGGTGATGTGTCCGGTGACCGACCGGTACAAGGTGTCCAGAGCAAAGCTTGCTTATATTATTGATGCCACGGCAGCGCCGGTCTGCATTATTGCACCGATCTCAAGCTGGGCGGCGGCTGTCAATTCCTATGTGCCGAAGGGATCCTCGCTGACGGGCTTCAGTCTGTTTCTGCGGACGATTCCGTACAATCTGTATGCAATCCTGACCCTTTTGATGGTGCTTTATCTGATCCTCACCGGTTTTGATTTCGGTTTGATGAAGAAACATGAGATCAATGCGGAGCGCGGTGATCTGTTTACGTCCGGAGAGGATGCACTGAAGGAGGAGAAGCAGGAAGAGGTTAACGAAAAGGGACGTGTTGCCGATCTGGTTCTTCCGGTAGTGCTTCTGATCGTATCTGCGATCGGTGCCATGATCTATACCGGATATTTAGGAGGAGCAACGAATGTGGTCGCTGCGTTCTCCGGCTGTGACTCTGAGCGGAGCCTGATCTTTGCAGGACTTGTCACGATCCTTTTCTGTTTGATCTGGTATCTTCCGAGAAAGGTTCTGAACTTTGCCGATTTTATGGAAAGCTTTGTGGAGGGATTTCGTCTGATGGTTCCTGCCATGGCGATCCTGACCTTTGCGTGGGCGCTGAAGGGAATTGGTGATCATCTCGAGATCAGTACATTTGTGAAAAGTGTTGTCGGACAGAATGCTTCGGCAAGTATGTTTATACCGATGATCATATTTATTATTGCAATCTTTCTGGCGTTTTCGACCGGAACGAGCTGGGGAACCTTCGCAATTCTTGTACCGATCGTAATTGCAATGTTCCCGGAGCAGGGACATATGGAGATGATGATCATTTCCGTATCGGCAGTTCTGGCAGGTGCGGTATGCGGCGATCATGTGTCCCCGATTTCGGACACCACGGTTATGTCCTCGGCGGGAGCGCAGTGTAATCATATGAATCATGTTTCAACGCAGCTTCCGTATGCGGCTGTCGTGGCGGCAGTCTGCGTGGTTGGCTATATACTGGCGGCATTCATCCAGATCTGGTGGGTTGTTCTGATCTTAAGCGCGGCAATCCTGCTGGCGGTGCTGACGGCGATGCGGATATGGCTTCAGAAGAAAGCGTAGGAGATTATTTATCTGACAGATTTTTTATTGATGGAATAATTATTAGCCAACAGACTTGACGAGTGCTAAAATAAGTGGTATAACATAATCGAAAGTAAAAATGCAATACAGCAGGGTTGATATATTGGATGGTTTATCACCCTATTAACAGCCTTGGAGGGATGCGAACAGATTCGTATGCCTCTTTTCTGTATATGTTTATTGCGCAGGACAATGTCCCTGATGCAGCAAAAAGCAGAGCAAAACGTTTGTTTTGCCCGTTTTATTCGGAGGTGAGGATGATGAAGAAAAGAGATTATTACGATGTCCTTGGTATCCGGAAAGGAGCGGATGAGAAGGAGATCAAAAAAGCATACCGCAAGCTTGCCAAGAAGTATCATCCGGACGTGAATCCGGGCGATAAAGAGGCAGAGAAAAATTTTAAGGAAGTTACAGAAGCATATAATGTGCTCAGTGATGCAGAAAAGAAAAAGCTGTACGACCAATATGGTTTTGCAGCATTTGAGGAGGGCGGTGCCGGTCCGCAGAGTGGACAGCATTTTTATCAGAGCTATGGCGGTCCCGATTTTGGGACAGGCGGCTATCACGAATATCATTTTGAGGGTGGCAATATGGACGACATCTTTGATGATATTTTCGGTGGCATGTTTCATGGTAAGTCGCAGGGAACCGGATTTCACGGACAGGACAGCGGTGGTTTTGGTGGCGGCTTTCATCAAAGCGGTGGTTTTGGCAGCGGCTTTGGCGGTTTTCACCGGAGTACAGGCTCGGCAAAGGGAGACGATCTGGAGGCACAGACAGATATTACCTTTGAGGAGGCGGCGTTTGGCTGTGATAAGATCATTCATATTGTGTCACAGGATGGCTCCGGTCAGAGGAAGTCTCTGCAGGTACACATTCCTGCCGGAGTAAATGACGGAATGAGTGTGCGTCTGCGCGGCAAAGGCATGCCGGGATATGGAGGCGGTCCTGACGGAGATCTGTTCTTAAAGGTGCATGTCCGGTCAAAGCCTGGATTTGACAGAAAGGGAATGGATATATATACTCAGATTGAGGTGCCTTTTACAACGGCAGTTTTTGGCGGCGAAGCACCGGTAGATACGTTAAATGGAAGAGTCATGTGCTGCATTCCGGAGGGGACGCAGGCAGGCAGCAAGATCAGGCTTCGCGGAAAGGGTATTGTGTCTATGAAGGATGCATCAGTTCACGGGGATGAGTATGTGACGGTGCAGGTTAAGGTGCCGAAGGATCTGAGTCAGCAGGCAAAGCAGAAACTGAGGGAATTTCAGCAGATCTGTGACAGAGACAGGTCCGGTCAGAGAGGCAGTGCCGCATAAAGGAACCGTAGAATAATAAAAAAGCTATCCGCAAACGCAAACATCGCGACAGCAGTTTTTCGTCCGCAGATTGCAAATAGGAATGATAGAGAAGAAAGGAAGATGTATATGAGTGAAACAATGAAGACGATCCGAACAAGAAGAAGTATTCGTAAATTTCAGGATAAGATGCCGGAGAGAGAATTGATCGACCGCGTGATCGAGGCAGGAACTTATGCGGCAACCGGAAGAGGAAAGCAGTCCCCGATCATTGTTGCTGTATTAAATAAAGAGGTGCGGGATAAGCTTTCCCGTATGAACGCCCGGATCATGGGAGCAGCAGAGGGAACAGATCCGTTTTACGGTGCTCCGGTTGTGCTGATCGTGCTGGCAGATAAAAAGATGCCAACGCATGTGTATGACGGAAGCCTTGTGATGGGAAATCTCATGCTTGCAGCGAAGGATGCAGGTCTTGGCAGCTGCTGGATCCATCGTGCCAAGGAAGAGTTTGAAAGCGAAGAAGGAAAGGCAATCTTAAAATCTCTGGGAATTGAGGGAGATTATGAAGGCATCGGTCATTGTGTGATCGGCTATATGGACGGCGATGAGCCGGAGGCAGCACCACGCAAGGACGATTATGTATATTATGTAGAATAAACAGAAAGTAATTCTCTATTGTTAAGCTGCATATATGTACGAAATAGAGGACATATATGTGACCGATATCTGCATGGAAAGGCATACGGGTTATAAACATGAAGATTTTCCGGACAATGAAAAATTATAAATTAAATTATCTGCCAAAGGACATTCTGGCAGGCATAATCATTGCGGCAGTTTCGATCCCGATATCCATGGGTTACGCGGAGGTCTCCGGACTTCCGCCGGTCTATGGACTATATGGATCGGTATTGCCGATTTTATTTTTTGCGATGTTTACGACATCTCCCCAGTTTATTTTTGGTGTGGATGCGGCACCCGCGGCGATCATAGGTGCGGCTGCAGCAGGGCTTGGTCTGCAGGCACAGTCACCGGAGGCGATGTCATTTATTCCGATGACGGCGTTGTTTGCCGGATGCTGGCTTCTGTTGTTTTTTCTGCTCAAGGCGGGCAAGATGGTAGATTACATATCAACTCCGGTCATGGGAGGCTTTATCAGCGGTATTGCGGTGACGATTATTCTGATGCAGATTCCAAAGATTCTCGGAGGAGGTTCCGGAACAGGTGAACTGCCGGAGCTTATCCGGGCGATCATTGAGGCGGTGCATCAGATCAACGGTGCTTCTGTGCTGCTTGGTGTTTGTTCTCTGGCGGTGATCGTGATCGCAAGGAGGCTTGCGCCCAAATTTCCAATGGTGATCGTTGTCATGGCAGCAGGCGTGCTGTTGACCTGTTTCGGTCATATCGATCAGTATGGAGTACGTCTTTTATCGGCGGTAGAGCCGGGGCTGCCGAAGCTTATGTGTCCACAATTTCGGTCAGTGGATCTTTCGCAGGCAGCGGGCAGAGGACTCATGGTTGCTGTCGTGATCATGGCAGAAACGCTTCTTTCGGAGAATAATTTTGCATTCCGCAATGGCTATAAAATAAAAGATAATCAGGAAATTCTTGCCTGTGCCGTGGGCAATATTGCATCGGCACTGGTGGGATGCTGTCCGGTCAATGGAAGTATTTCAAGAACCTCCATGAATGATCAGTATGGCGGCAGAACACAGATGGTATCAGTGACAGCGGGAATTGCGATGATACTTCTTCTGTTGTTTGGAACAGGCTTTATCGGATATCTTCCGGTTCCGGTATTGACGGCGATCGTGATTTCCGCACTGATGAAGGTAGTGGAGCTTGATCTGGCAGTCCGTTTATTCCGGGTCAGCCGCAATGAATTCTATATCTTCCTGGCAGCATTTTTTGCCGTACTTCTTCTGGGAACGATCTACGGCGTTATCATAGGAATTATACTTTCCTTTATCGCCGTTGTGCTGAAAGCAACCAATCCGCCGAGAGCATTTCTCGGGGTGATCCCGGGAAGGGATGGTTTTTACGACTGCAGCAAGAACCGTCATGCGCATGAGATTGAGCATGTCGTGATCTACCGTTTCAGTGAAAGCCTTTTCTTTGCAAATGTAAAGACCTTTCAGGAAGATATTGAGAACAGAATTTCGGATGAAACAAAGGTGGTTATTGTCGATGCCGGGGCGATGACGAGTATCGATATCACAGCGGCAGACCGGTTGGAAATGATGTGTGAGCGTTTTGCAAAACAGGGGATTCATTTCTACATCACAGAGCATATGTCATCGGTTAATGAGCAGATGCGTCAGCTCGGTATTGGCTGGATGATCGAGAAGGGACATGTGCGCCGTACAATTACAGCGGCACTTCATGACAGCGGATATCTGGAACCATATACCTTAAAGGGATACACTGTCCCGAAAAATGGACACATCATAAATATTTCGGCGGAAACAGAAAATACACTGGAGGAGTTTGCGTGGGCGTTTGGTGATGAGACCGTGGATCAGATCGAGAAGCGTGTTCATCAGGTGTTAGACAGCATTCATTGCATGCCGGACTGGGAGGAGATCGCAAAACAGGGTATCGAAAGCAGCCTCAAATACTGGCATGGACTTGGGGCGATTGATGAGGATGAATTTCTGCGCCGTATGGAGATTCACATGGATGAGCTTCCGGACAAAATGGCAGATAAGGATCATCGCCGGATCATCCTGGGACTGCTGGAAAAACGTCGCCACCATATTCGCGAGGAGATTGGCAGAGAGCATCCGGAGATTCTGGAGAAACTTCAGCGTCGTCGGGAAAAGCTCGAACAGAGACTGGAAAAACAGAATCCGGAAGGAGCGCGCAGACTGCATCAGTGGGAGCAGGAGCTTCGTCAGAAGAGAGAAGAAAGCAGTTGACAGGTAACAACATTAAGGGGAAGAGATTATGCAATAAAAAGTCGCCATACCATGTGGTACGGCGACCGAAAGACCAATAGGTCGTTTGCTGTGTCAGGGGAAAGTTTTACTGTGCGATCAAATTCCATTTCTGACAGTTATGTCCGTTGTAAACCCATTGCTGTACATTGCCGTTATTGCTGCGGTTTGCATTAGCAATCTCGACAACACTCTTACAGCCGGAAGACTTTGTATAAATGCTGTAGCTTCCGTCAGAATTTTTTACAAGCTTGTAAAGCTGGGCACTGCAGTTGGTATTTTTATAAATCCCGATGTTTGTCCCGTTTGCACTGCTGTTGCATGAAACATCCAGAAGAAATGTCCTGCCGTCTCCCAGACAGGAGTAAATATAGTAATATCCTTTTCCGTCAGGAACAAATTTCCAGGTATTATTTGCTTTTGCTTTGGAAGCAGAGTACTGGATGACATTTGTACCGTTTACCGCTTTCGCACCGCAGACATCCATATACAGACCGCTGTTTACGTTTTTCAGCATATATGTTTTGCCGGTATCAATACTGCTTGTGGAACCGGAGGTATTGCCTGAGGACGGATACACGGCAGTGATGGCATTGATGATCTTTGGCTGTGTGACTGCACCGGTACTGCGGTTAAATAAACCGAAACCATATGTGCCTGTTGCACCGTTATCCCACCAGATTGGAATACAGCCATATTTCTTTGCATAAGTGCAGACTTTGGAAGCAAATTCCGCACGGCATGTCGTGTTGTTTGAATCAAAAGCAGATTTGTCAATGGCACCGTATTCTCCGATCACGACCGGATATCCCTGGCTGCAGAATTTGTTATACAGACTGTTAAACTGGGATTTCAGATAAGACTCATCGCCCCAGGAATCAACCTTTGAGCTATTGTTTGCCTTGCTTCCCCATTGGGTTGCCGTGGTGCTTTCTTCTCCGCAGAAGCCCCATGGATCATAATAATGAACAGAGATCATGATGCGCTTTCCGCCGGCAGTGCAGTTGTTGTCGGTAGGAACCCGGAAACCATAATCGCCTACAGTGTAATTGATGTTAGTGTTCCAGCCCGGGAGCATTAACCAGCGCTTCGCATTGTTTCCACCGGAAGTGCGTACGGTATCTACAAAGATCTGATTGAGCTGGTTGATATTTTCATAATATGTTCTGTTTGGAGTTCCGTAAGTGCCATCAAATTCTTCATTCATGGATTCGAAGATCAGGTGCTGGTCATATGAGCGGAAACGTGTGGCGATCTGTTTCCAGCAGGCTTTGTATTTGGCACGGATCGCAGTCTGGTTGGAACCGTCACAGAAAAGCCAGCCGCCATCGACAGAGTGATAGCCATCGCCGTGCATGTTAATAATGACATACAGGTCATTAGCAATACACATATCAACTACCTGCTGTACCCTGTTTAACCACGATGAATCGATGGTGTAACTTGAGTTGCTGCTGATCTTGCCCAAATAGGAAACCGGAATACGGATGGAACGAAAACCGGCATTTTTGACTGACTTGATCAGATTGGCGTTGATCGTAGGATTACCCCAGCATGTTTCATTTGGCGTTCCGTTCAGGGATGCTTCCAGCTGATTTCCAAGGTTCCAGCCGGCTCCCATTGCGGATGCGATCTGGCTCTGGTTCAGATCAACAAAGCTCGCAGCTTTTGCAGTTTTTGGAGCAGAAAAACCATGAAAACCATTGAGCGTGGACAGTGTTACAGCTGCCGCCATTACAACAGCAAAGATTTTTTTAAATCTCATAAACCCTCCTTTGAAAAAGCTTTGCCTTTTCGAAATATTTTTGTTTTGCTCACCCTGAGATAAATGTTAACATGATTTGTGTAAAATGACCATATACAAAACAATTCATAAGATAAAATCGGCAAAAATGACAAAAATATTGCAACTTAAATGATTTACTATAACATTTAAGTCGGATAAATTGCACAAATTTGGAAATGTAGTATGTACAACTTTGCTGGTTGGGAGAGGTTTTGGGACTCTTACGTTGTTGTATCTCGTCTCACCAAAACCGGTGTGATCATTTTGTGAATGATCTCGGTCTGAGGAACCGGTCGACGCTTTTTCATTTCATTCATCTGGGAAACCAGCAGCTTCATGGCTTCATGTGCAATCTTGTCAATCTGCTGTCCTACAGTGCTGATCGGGATAATTGCCTCGGAGGCAATTGGGGAATCATCATACCCGATGATCCGGAAGTCATCCGGAAGAGTGCCATAATCTCTCATCAGCAGATTCAGAAAAATATTGGCATGGGTGTCATTGGCAAGAAAGATTCCTTTTCGTTTATCCGGATATTTGTCTTTGATCAGATTGTAGACCTCACTAATGTGCTGCTGTGTTTCCGGATAACTGTTGCCGAGATCTGTAAGGATAATTTTGTGTCGGATATTGAACTGCTGGCAGGTATCGCGAAAACCCTGGATACGGCCGTAAGAAGGGACGGACGGAGAAACATCAGAATTGATGTGGATCAGGATGTCACAGTTGTTTTTGACAAGGAGACTGGCAGCCTGCACGGCTCCCATATAGTTGTCAGTATTGATACTGTTTACATATTCATCCTCCCGTTCGATGGTGACGACAGGAATGTGATAAGAAGCCAATTCCTGCGACGGGATTGTGTGGCTTAACACAATGAGTCCCTCAATCTTGTAAGCAAGCAGCTCCTGAAGGTATTTTCGTTCTGTTTCCTCGGAGCCGTTGCTGGTAAACACCAGAAATTTATATCCAAAAGTTTCATAAGTAGATAAGATCTGGTTTAACATTTCTGAGTAATAATGAAGGAATAAATTGGGTAACAGAATGCCGACAAATTCGCTTTTGCCATTTGCCAGCACTTTTGCGAGCTTGTTCTCATGATAATCCAGATCGACCAGTGCCTGTGCGATGATCTCCTGGTTTTTTAATGTAAGGGAATCAGGATTATTGAAATATCTGGAGATGGTTGTTTTGGAAAAGTGAGTATATTTTGCAATGTCGTCAAAGGTGACTTTTTTCTTTTTATTATCCATGTTTTGTGCCTTTCTGCGTTGGGAGTGTATTTTCGTGCTGTAAATCTGTCCTTAGTATAGCAGAACAGAGGCGTGAATTCAATGAAAAAATAACCGGTAACGTAACCGGTTATAATAATTTAAAAAAATGGTTGACAAACGATATGCATCATAGTATTATTAAATCACAAAGTAACCGGTTACTTTACCGATTACACAAACGGAAACACTTATAGAGACACGACGAAAGAAAGGAGAACAGAATGAGAAAACGTGTGATAACGGCTCTGGCCATGAGCGTACTTGCACTCAGCCTGACCGGATGTCAGAAAAGTACGCCGAAGCCCGGAAGCATCGCCGGATATGATAAAGGAGAGCAGTATCTGTCCATATGGGTACACTCCATTGAGGATACCGATGAAGGCCGATGCTATCGGGAAGCAGTTGATGCATTTAACAAGAAGTATGATGGAACATATTTTGCGGATATTGAGTTTATTCCGCGAAATGACAGTGGCGGAGGATACTCTGATAAGATCAATGCATCCGTCATGTCGGGAGACCTTCCGGATGTGCTGACGGTAGACGGACCGAATATCGCAGCATATGCATCCAATGGGATTATTCAGCCTCTGGCAAAGCTGACGGAGAAAGAAAAATCCGTTTACCTGCAGTCTATTATCGATCAGGGAACTTACAAGGACAAGCTGTATGCTCTGGGAGCAATGGAGTCCAGTGTTGGTCTGTACTATAATAAGGACATACTGAAAGAGGCAGGAATCAGCATACCTGATGCAGATCATCCGTGGACTCAGTCCCAGTTTTTGGACATTCTTGCAAAGCTGAAACCGGTTATGGATAAAAAGAATGGATATGCCCTTGATATGACATTTCCGGTGGGGGAGGCAACCATCTATTATTATGCACCGTTTTTCTGGTCAAATGGCGGAAATATGGTGGACGAGACGGGACTTTCCGTGGATGGTGTCTTTAATTCGAAGGAAAATGTAAAAACAGTATCTTATTTTCAGTCGTTGCTGAAGAATAAGTATATGTCAAAGGTGCCGATCGATCATTTGTTTGAAAGCGGCAGGGCAGCATTTAAGATTGATGGTGCATGGGAGGTTAATACACTTTATACCAGCTATCCGGATGTGTCCTTTGGTGTGGCACCATATGTAGTCGGGGACTCCTGGAACGGAGAGAGATACGCTCCAACCGGTTCCTGGGCTTTTGCAGCCTCTTCCAAGACAAAACATATCAAGGGAGCAACCGAATTAGTGAAATGGATGAGTGGTGTGGACAGCGGGAAGCGTTTATGGGAAAAGTCAAAATCATTTCCATCCACATATGAAGCGTATGAAACGATCGACGTATTTCAAAAAGACGAAAATTACAAAGCGCTATACTATCAATTAAGCAACTATGGTCATCCGAGACCAAAGACTCCTGCATATCCACAGGTAAGTACATCATTTCAGCAGGTACTGGAAAATTGTGTTCTGAGTGGTTTTGATCCACAGGAGCAGCTGGATAAATCTGTAGAAAGGATTAACGCAAAGCTGAAGCGTTATACGTTAGAATGATGAAAAAAAGAAGAGAATCAATTATGGGAATGGCCTTTTTTGGCCCGGCACTTGTCTTATTGACATTGTTTTTGTTCCTGCCAATGATATTGACATTGGTATTTAGCTTTACAGACTTTTTTGCATTAAATCCAAGCCTGACGCATTTTACCGGGTTGGATAATTATTTTCAGGTATTCAAGGACGATGATTTCCGGCAGGCATTTACCAATACAGTGAAATTTGTGATCATAATTGTTCCGCTACAGGGACTGGGAGCGTTAGGACTGGCACTTCTGATCAATAAGGTGACGTATTGTAAGGCATATTTTAAGGTGGCATTTTTTATTCCGGTTGTTATGTCTTTGGCGGTTGTATCTACACTCTGGGTGCAGATCTACAGCCCGGAGGGAATTTTAAATTCCATTCTTGCACACATTGGAATCAACGCACAGCCATTTATTAACAGTGCAGATCAGGCTCTGCCATCCATCGCTGTTATGAGTGCATGGCAGGGAGTCGGTTATCAGATGTTGATCTTCTTGGGCGGACTGCAGCAGATCAATCCGGCACTTTATGAGGCTGCTGAAATGGATCATGCCAGCAGTTGGCAGAAATTTAAGGATATCACATTGCCGGAGTTAAAGCCATTGTGTATTTTTGTACTGATCACGATCACGATCGGAGCATTCCGTATGCTGGTACAGCCAATGGTTATGACGGGAGGAGGCCCATCTCATTCTACTTACACCATGGTTTATGATATTTATGAAACCGGTACGGTAAACTGGGAAATCGGACTGGCATCTACGATGGCGATCGTATTTGCATTTTTCGTAATGATCCTGACGGTGATCCAGACAATCCTCACCAAAGATAAGGAGGGAAAAAAACATGTTAACAAAAAAGCAAAAACGAATTAATATCATTCTTGTTATCATTATGATTATCGTGTCCTTGTTTTTTCTGTTTCCTGTAATATGGATGCTTGCTAATTCTTTTAAAACAGATGCAGCGATCACAAGAGATATGAATTCGCTGGCGGCGTTTATTCCTCCGGCGTTAAATGGCAGTTTTTTCGAAAATTATATTACCATTCTGACCAACACGAGCTTTCTTCGTTATATGGCAAACACATTGCTTTATGCAGCGGTATTGATCGTGCTTGGAATCATTGTAAACGGGCTGGCAGGCTATGCACTGGCCAAGATCAATTTTCCGTTTAAGGAACGCTGGCTTCTTATCATTATGCTTTTGATGATCGTGCCGATGGAGACGATCATTACCATACATTTCCTGTTTATTGCAAAATTGGGACTTTTAAATAACATTATCGGGTATGTTCTTCCGATGATCGTAAATCCATTTAATATATTCCTGTTCCGGCAGGTGTTTGTCAGTCTTCCGGATGATGTTTACGAGGCGGCGCAGTTGGATTTTTGCAGTCCGGTGAAGTATTTCTTTACCATGGTGCTTCCAATGTCTAAGAGTGTTGTGGCAACAGTCAGTGTATTTACATTTTTAAATGTGTGGAACGATTATTTGTGGCCATCTCTTGTATTTACTTCAAGTGATCTTCTGACGGCACAGATCGGATTAAATGCGATCACGTCCAATGATAATACAACAATGGGTCAGACATTAGCTGTCATTACACTGGTAACGATACCGGTTATCATCATTTATGCGTTATTTTCAAAGCAGATTGTGGAAGGAGTTGTTTCCACAGGTTCAAAGGAGGGTTAAGTTATGAGTTTTATTGAATTAAAAAAAGTATGCAAGCAGTATCCGGGTACAGATAAAAAGGCAGTGACAGATTTTGATCTGGAGATCAATGAAAAAGAATTTATTGCATTTGTTGGACCATCCGGCTGTGGAAAATCTACGACACTGCGGATGATCGCGGGATTTGAAGAAATCACTTCCGGAGATTTATATATTGATGGGAAGCGGATGAATGAGGTCGCACCAAGAGATCGTGGAATTTCCATGGTATTTCAGAATTATGCGTTATATCCTCATATGACGGTGGAGAAAAATATCGGCTATGGATTGAAAAACATGAAGGTACCGGCCGCAGAAATTAAGAAAAAAGTAGACTGGGCAATTGATATTCTCGGGCTGGAGGAATATAGAAACCGTAAACCGAAAAATCTGTCCGGAGGTCAGAGACAGAGAGTTGCTCTTGGAAGAGCAATCGTAAAGGATCAGAAGGTATTTTTGATGGATGAACCGCTGTCTAATCTGGATGCAAAGCTTCGTGTCAGCATGAGAAATGAGATCAGCAAGCTTCACCGCAGCCTTGGAAGTACTACGATCTACGTTACGCATGACCAGGTGGAAGCAATGACCATGGCAGACCGTATTGTGATCATGAAAGCGGGTGTTGTACAGCAGGTTGGTAAGCCAATGGAGCTGTACGAAAAACCGGTCAATAAATTTGTGGCGGGATTTATCGGCTCACCACAGATGAATTTCTATGATGTTTCCATTGAGGATGGACAGATTGTATTTTCAGATGGCAATCGGCTGACCATGAAGCAGGAAATGGCTGAGAAGTTAAAGAAGCATGGAACAAGAATGACACTTGGAATTCGTGGAGAGGACATTAAATTTGATCCACAAAATCTGGACATCTATAAAGAAAATAGGATGCAGGCAGTTGTTGATAATACAGAGATCATGGGAAATGAAAATAATATCTATTTTGAATTTGGAGGAGCAGTAACGATTGCCAGGGTTTCAAAATATGAGCTGTGCAAAGTGGGGGATAAGGTAGAATTTGTGTTTGTGCCGCATAGGATGCACTTTTTTGATATCGATACGGAAGAAGCGATCGAACTGTAGGTAAGGTATGAAACAATCGGATGTCTGTAGGGGGAGAAGCGCAGACATCCGGAAAGGGACAGGTATAGATATGGATCAGTTGAAAAAAGCAAATGAATATGTTAAACAGAACCGCATTCCAAAAGAAGAGCTTCCGGTGTTCCATGTAACACCGCCATGCGGCTGGATGAACGATCCCAATGGCTTTTCGGTATATCAGGGAAAGACCCATTTGTTTTACCAGTTTCATCCCTACAGTACAGTGTGGGGACCGATGCACTGGGGACATTATGAAACAGAGGATTTCGTGAAATGGACGGAACTTCCGGCAGCATTGGCTCCGGATCAGGCGTATGATGAAGCAGGTTGTTTTTCCGGTTCAGGAATAGAGACAGAGAAAGGTCATCTTCTTGTATATACCGGTGTCATGGAAAAAGAGGAGGATGGGCAGAAATATACGTATCAGAATCAATGTATTGCTTTGGGGGATGGAAAGGCATATAATAAACTTGCGCAAAATCCGGTAGTGACCGGTGACATGCTTCCGAAGGGGTTTAGCAGAGAGCATTTCAGAGATCCGAAGATCTGGAAAGAAGATGACGGATATTATATGGTCGTTGGAAACAAAACAGACCAGGGAAAGCCGCAGGTTGTATTATTTCATTCGGAGAATGCTGTTGAGTGGGAGTATGTATCTGTACTGGCAGAGGATAAAAACGGAAATCTTGGAACTATGTGGGAATGCCCGGATTTCTTTGAATTGGACGGGGAATATATACTGCTTGCTTCTCCGCAGGATCTGTGTGCCGGTTCGGAGTTTCATAATGGAAATAATGCAGTATATTATACCGGCAGTTACGACAGGGGACGGCATGTATTTGATTATTCGCATGTATACTCTCTGGATGATGGCCTCGACTTTTACGCATCACAGACCATGTTGTCTGCGGATGGACGGCGTATTTTGATCGGATGGATGCAGACCTGGGATGCCAATATTCGCCCGGCAGATCAGAAATGGGCATGTATGATGACTATTCCAAGAGAGCTTCGTCTTGATAACGGGCGGATATTGCAAAGTCCGGTTCGGGAGTTGGAAAAATACTACAGTAACTCGGTTCATTATGACCAGTGTACGATAAAAGGGACATGTCAGAAGGAAGGAATCCGGGGACGTGTGCTGGATATGACTGTAGAACTTTTGGAGGGCGATTATACTTCGTTTGACATCTACTTTGCACAAAATGAAAAGCATTTTACGAAATTTACTTATGACCGTGCGGGTAAAACTATAGAAATTGACAGGACATACTGTGGAATGATCCGTGATGTACTGGCACAGAGAAAAGTTCCGGTCAAAGTTTCGGGTGACGTTGTTAAGATTCGGATGATCCTGGATAAATATTCCGCAGAGATTTTTATAAATGATGGGGCACAGGTGATGAGTACGACATTCTATACTCCGTTGGATGCCGATCAGATCAGTTTTGTCTGTGATGGTTCTGTTACTGTCAATATTGATAAATATGATATATCTATCGGCGAAATGGCATGATGTATGCAGATAGGAGGAAAATGATGAAAAAATTTGACGTGGCTGCATTAGGGGAATTACTTGTGGATTTTACGGAAAATGGAATCAGTACACAGGGAAATCCTGTTTTGGAGGTCAATCCCGGAGGTGCTCCGTGTAATGTATTGTCCATGCTGCAAAATCTTGGAAAAAGTACGGCATTTATCGGAAAAGTCGGGGATGATGTTTTTGGACGGATGCTGGCAGATGCAGTAAAAACACAGGGAATCAATACGGATAATCTTGTTGTAGATCCGGAGGTGCATACTACGTTAGCCTTTGTTCATACAAAGAAAGACGGAGACAGGGAGTTTTCGTTTTATAGAAATCCCGGAGCTGATATGATGCTACGATGGGAGGAGGTACAGCAGGAGAAGCTTACTCAGACAAGGATTTTTCATTTTGGAACCTTGTCTATGACGCACGAGCAGGTAAAGGATGCAACCCAAAGAGCCGTGCAGCATGCCAAAAAAGAAGGTGCCCTTATCTCTTTTGATCCCAATTTAAGACCACCGCTATGGAACAGTCTGGAGGATGCCGCACGTCAAATGTGGTATGGAATCGGACAGTGCGATATCTTAAAGATTTCCGATGATGAAATCGCCTTTTTGACCGGTAAGAAGGATATTGATCAGGGCATTGCGGAAATTTTGAGAAAAAATCGTCCGATATTAATATGTGCAACTATGGGAAAACATGGAAGCAAGGCATATTATCAGGGAAAAAGCGTATTTTGCGAGCCGTTTCTGCGGGACGACACGATAGAGACCACAGGGGCGGGAGATACCTTTATGGCGTGCGTTTTAAATGCTGTTCTCGAAAAAGGACTTGATTCTTTGACGGAAGATGATCTGCATGAAATGCTTCGGTTTGCCAATGCGGCATCTTCGATCATTACCACCCGTAAAGGGGCATTGAAGGTGATGCCGAAGCGGGAAGAAATTATTTCCGTGCTGACAAAAGAATAAAATCGAACAAATGTTCATGATTTCGTTGCATTGACAATAATACTATGCTATACTGATTTTATGAATGATGAAAGATACATAGGGAATGAATCGCCATCATGGAGAGATTTGTTCCCTGTTTTGTTATAAAGTGAAAGACACAAATCGGAGAGACTTGGAGGTGTTCAGACAATCATGGATCATTTTATTTTACACAGCGAATACCAGCCTACCGGAGACCAGCCGGAGGCGATCGACGCCCTGGTCAAAGGCTTCGAGGAGGGCGACCAGTTCCAGACTTTGCTTGGTGTAACAGGTTCCGGTAAGACCTTTACCATGGCAAATGTCATTGCAAAGCTTAATAAACCGACTTTAGTTATTGCACACAATAAGACCCTGGCGGCACAGCTCTACGGCGAGTTCAAGGAATTTTTCCCGGAGAATGCGGTGGAGTATTTTGTATCCTATTATGCCTAAATGTAACGTGAAACAATATGTTGTAAAATGTGAGCGGAGTTAATCTATATATTGTGTGTTCATAAAGTGCAAGGACTTTTATGGACACGTTGGATTTATAAAACAGGTGACTTTAGCATGTTTGAAGGGATGAATTGGGGAATGACAGGATATTGATATCTTTAATACGAAACGAAGATTCAATTGGGGTATTTTTTGAGTAGTCTATCTATAGACAATTCAATGGGATATTAACCATAGAAATTAGAAAAATTTAGTTAAATAAATTATAATGATTTATATTATATTGGGAAATCAATTGGATGACAAATCGCTTGGCGGCAATCAAGGTCATAGACAAAGAGTGTCGAAAAAAGAAGACGTTTTACAGATTGGCTAGGTTGCAGGGGGATATTTAATGAAGTATAATTATGAAAAGGAGATGAGTAAACATGAAAGATAGTATTAATACATTAAATAACGAGCTTGTTGATGCTAAAATAGCTTTAGATAAAATATTCTTGGATCCCAATAATCCAAGATTTACATCACTTAAATGGGCTGATATTTCAGATGATCAAATTGCTGACGTTACTATACAAGCAGCAACCAAAAGGAAACTTGAGGAAGGATTTTCTATTAATAAATTAGTCGATAATATTCAAATAAATGGGTACCTTCCTATAGACAGAGTGATTGTAAAGCAGTTTGCAGAAGATAAATATGTAGTACTTGAGGGAAATCGAAGGATATGCGCTGCTAAAAATATTATGGAACAATACAAAAGTAATCACGAGCAGGTTGAGAAAACAGTTGTTGATTCTTTAAGAGAAATCAGTTGCTTAGTATATACTGGATCAGAAAGACAACCATCATGGGTGTTTCAAGGGTTGAGACATATTATAGGTATTCAAGAATGGCCAGCATATAACAAAGCACGTTTGTTGGTACAGTTAATGGAAGATGAGAATTTAAGTTTGACAGAGGTAGGAAAAAAGTTTGGATTAACGGCATATGGTGCTGGACAATGGGTCAGAGGATATTATGCATTTATGCAAGCAGCAGAAGAGTCTGACTATACACAGGAGATAGATGAAAGAGCGTATCCATATCTGCAAGAGATATTTAGCAGAAGCAATCCGGTTTTTAAAGAATGGTTACAATGGGATGATACACACTATAAATTTAACGATAATTTGAAATTCAACGAATTTTTATCATGGTTGTATCCAAGAAATGAAGAAAATAAATTGGATGGTGTGGAGGTGAAGGGGAACTGGGATAATCGTTTGATAAAAAGAAGCAATGATATAAGAATAGTATCTTTTTTGTTGAGAGAATCAAGATCTGATTTTGAAATGTTTAGGGCAGATGGAGACTTAGAAAAAGCACAAAATAGTGCTAATACAAGAAAATATCTTGAAAGTCAGGATCCATCTACAGAAACAATAGAAAAGATTAAATCGTGTACTAAGGCTCTTGATGATATTCCATTTAAATTGGTTGTATCACGTAAAGAGGAATTGTCAGATTTATTAGAAAAATTAGAAGATAAAGTAAGAGAGATATTAGAGGCATGTCAGTAAGTGAGAGTACGATTATATTTAATAAAATGTATCGAACTGTTTATGAAGACAAAGAGTACTTTTTTGAAGATATTTTAAAGAGAGCTATTCTGAATACATTGACAGAAGATACAGTTAAAGCCGAAACTATGGCAGGAAACAAAGCGAATAGATTTTGGAACAGTTACAAAAAACAAAGCGAGCAGGATGTTTCTAATGGTATTGTTCCTTTATTTTCAATAGTTAATAATTATGAAAAAAAGGTGAAATGGATCGGCGAAATTAAAGATATAGATATAAGACGTGAATATTATAAAATACGTCCGGAATTATATAAATTTTTTGATAAATTAGATGATAGAGAATATGAAGTGATTGCATGTGTAATATGTCATTTACTGGGGGCAGACAAGATTAGTTTGACGGCACCAGGGAATGAAGGTGGTGTTGATTTCTTTGCAAGAATCTCTTTTCCACAAAAATCTCATTTTTTGTTTGGAGTTAAGGGGCCAATAAGGATTGTAGGACAATGCAAAAAATATACAAATAAAGATAATGTAGGACATATGAAAGAGTTTGTTACAACTATGAATAATGTATATAATAAGTCTTATAGGGTTGGAGAAATTCTTCCAGAATGGTTTAAGTTGGAAAAGGGAAATATAATAGGTTGGCATATTGCAAACGCTGGGCATCAAACAGGTGCTCTTGATATTGCAAAGAACTATGGAATACTTGTGTCAGATACTAAACAATTAATAGAAATAATATGTGATTCAAAAGTTATACGAAGACAAAAAGAACCTGTACAATTTTTAAAAAGTATTATGAAAGAAGAGCAATATATATATTAAAAATAATCACACAAAATCGATTTGTTTTAAGAAAAATCGATTTTGGTTATCATTTTTTGCAAGTTTAAGATTATTAGAAAGGAAAACAAATCTTTGTGCCTTCAGATATTTGGTCTGTAATGGCTCAACTATCCTAATGATTTAACAAAAAGAAATAAGACGAATTGAATTAATAGAAGTTTAGTGTAGCATTTTAATATTGTATTTTAAAGGTCGGATGAAAGAATTTTGTTTTATATCAACTAGGAGCGGGGAGTGTTTGGCATCTTGATTTGCCTTGTAACCTTGGATGAATATCGTTATAATGTAATAAATATATAATGACAGGAGAGCAGGTGAGCATATGAAAAAGGCGATTAGTATAGGAATACAAGGTTTTTCTGATCTGAGAGAGCAGGATTGCTTTTTTGTAGATAAAACAAATTTTATAAAAGAATGGTGGGAAAACCGGGATGTTGTAACATTGATCACACGTCCACGCCGTTTTGGTAAGACGTTAAATATGAGTATGCTGGACTGCTTCTTTTCTAATAAATATGCGAACCGGGCGGATCTGTTTGAAGGGCTTTCTATCTGGCAGGATGAAACGTATCGGAAACTGCAGGGAACATATCCTGTGATCTTTTTGAGCTTTGCTGCTGTGAAAGCAGGCAATCTGGAGGATGCAAAAACCCAGATCAAGCAGGAAATCGCAGATTTGTACGAAGAAAACAGATATTTATTGGAAAAAAATATACTAAGTGATAATGAACAAAAAATATACAACAATACAACAGAAGAGATGGATGATACAACTGCACAGAAAGCATTGAGGAGCATGTCTGTTTGGATGGAACGTTATTATGGCAAAAAGGTCATTATTCTTTTGGATGAATATGATACTCCAATGCAGGAGGCGTATGTTCAGGGATATTGGGATGAATTTACGTCTTTTGTGAGAAGCCTGTTTAATGCATCTTTTAAGACAAATCCTTATCTGGAACGGGCGATTATGACGGGAATTACCAGAGTCTCCAAGGAGAGTATTTTCTCTGATCTAAATAATCTGCGAGTTGTAACGACGACTTCCAATCTGTATGCAGATTGTTTTGGTTTTACCGAGGAGGAAGTTTTTGCTGCACTGGATGAGTATGGAATGGGAGATAAAAAGGATGAAGTGAAACAGTGGTATGATGGTTTTACTTTTGGGGAACACAGAGATATTTACAATCCGTGGTCCATTACAAATTATCTAGATGAAGGCAGATTATATCCATACTGGGCATCCACAAGCTCTAATGGGCTTGTGAGCCAGTTGATCCGGACGGCATCTGCCGATGTGAAGGAGAAGATGGAGGATCTGCTGAGGGGGCAGACGATCACTGTAAACTTTGACGAGCAGATCGTATATAATCAGTTGGATGACAATGAAGAGGCGATCTGGAGTCTTCTGCTTGCCAGTGGTTATCTGAAAGTGCAGAATATAGACTACCGCGGGATTACTTTGGAACCATGGTACACGCTGGATATTACAAATATTGAGACATTGAGCATGTTCATGACAATGTTCCGGGGATGGTTTAAAAATAAAGATGCAAATTATAATGATTTCGTGAAGGCATTGTTAAAGGGCAGTCTCAAGGAAATGAATATCTATATGAATGATGTTGCACTTGCAACCTTCAGCAGCTTTGATACCGGAAAGAAACCTTCTGAGAAAAGCCAGCCGGAGCGGTTCTATCATGGATTTGTTCTTGGACTTCTGGTGGAACTGAGGGACAGGTATCAGATCCGTTCCAACCGGGAAAGTGGATATGGACGATATGATGTGATGCTTACACCGGTGACAGAGGTGGATGATGCGATTGTAATTGAGTTTAAAGTGCATGAACCGGATGAGGAGGAATCTTTACAGGATACGGTTCGGACGGCTTTAGACCAAATCACAGAGAAGGACTATGATGCCGAACTGCTGGCACAGGGAATATCGGTAGACCGGATCCGTCATTATGGCTTTGCTTTTGAAGGAAAAAAGGTTTTGATCGGACAGGACGAAATTAAGAGAAAGCATTAAATTTTACAAAGGGAAACAATTAACTATGAATAAAAAGGAATTGTTATTTTATGATGATTACGAAGCTTTTTACACAATGACAAAAGAATCAAATGCGTTCCGGTCTTTTTGTAAAGATGCTTTTGGTGAGGACTTTTCACAGGATGGATTTAGCAACAAAGAGCAGATAGATATGATTCTGAAATATATACCGCAAAATGATGAGGTACATATTTTGGACATTGGCTGTGGTAATGGAAAAATGCTGGGATATTTGCAAGAGAGGACAAGGGCACATATATATGGCTTTGATTATTCGGAAACGGCAATTACCACTGCAAAGGCTCTGTTCTGCAAAATGCCGAATTTAGAGAAGGTATCATCGGTGAAATAGAATATCCTAAAGAAAAATTTGATGTGATTATTTCTATGGACACCCTTTATTTTGCCACAGATATGACCGCATTTGTGGCACAGACGCGAAACTGGTTAAAAAAAGATGGTGTGTTTTTTGTTGGTTACCAAGAAGGTGATGTTATACCGAAAACATCGAATGCTCACACTACGATGTTGGTAAAGGCGCTACAGGAAAATAACATGACATATGAAGTCACGGATATTACAAAACAAACTTATGAATTACTTAAGAAAAAGCGGGAATCAGCAATAAAATATCGTACGCTGTTTGAAGATGAAGGTCATAGCCAATGGTTTGATATGCTGATTGGCCAGACAGAATATATTGATGTACCGTTTGATCAATTCAAAGAAAAAATGGCAAGATACATCTATGTCATTAGGAACGGATTACGGTGATATTATGGAGTATATGCCTGAGAATGAGAAATAGTAAGACTGTTATTATAAGTTTGGATTATAGAATATTACATATGTGATAATTCAAAAAAGGAAGGAGTTGTGCTGATGGGGAAACGAGATCTTTCAGAAGAGGATATAAAGGTAAGGTATATAACTCCGGCGGTAGAACGATAGTTCCTGTACCACCACTTCAAGAGCAGCACCGCATTGTTGACAAGATTGAGGAAATTCTTCCATATATTGACCGGTATGACAAGGCTTATACGAAGCTGGAAACATTTAATAAAAAAATTCCAGAGGATATGAAAAAGAGTATCCTGCAAATGGCTATGCAGGGCAAGCTGGTGGAACAACGACTAGAAGAAGAAACTGCTGATGAACTTTATGAGCAGATAGTTGCTGAGAAAACCCAGCTTATCAAAGATGGTAAGATTAAGAAGGAAAAGCCTTTGCCTGAGATTACAGAGGACGAAATTCCATATAAAATTCCTAGTAGCTGGAAATGGGTGAGATTTGGAGAATTTGGAAGTTATAAAAAAGGTCCTTTTGGAAGTGCGTTAACTAAGGCGATATTTGTACCTAAGGGAGATAATACAGTCAAAGTTTATGAACAGAAAAATGCAATTCAGAAAGATGCTTCATTAGGTGATTATTATATTACTAGAGATTATTTTGAAAGCAAGATGAAGGGCTTTGAAATTTTTCCGGGAGATATAATCGTCAGTTGTGCTGGTACGATTGGTGAGACTTATATTATGCCGGAAGGAATTGAACAAGGTATAATAAATCAAGCATTGATGAGAATGAAATTAATGCCGTCTGTTTATGTGGAGTATTTTTTAATATATTTTCATGTTATTTTGAAACAGACTGCGAGAAAAAGCAGTAAGGGTTCTGCTATTAAAAATATTCCGCCATTTGCTGAACTGAAAAGTTATTTAGTACCACTCCCACCACTTGAAGAGCAGAAGCGTATTGTTGCGAAGATAGAGGAGCTTTTACCATATTGTGATGAGTTGATAAAATAGAAGTATGGAGGTGTAATAAAATGGGAATCATGATGTTTTGTGAGCATCCGGATCGGTTTTTCCCATACACCTATGTTCAGATGACGTTATTTTCGCAGGGGAGTATAGAAAATCCAAGTGTTAGCGAGGATTTTCCTAATATTACAGGTTCCGTACCACAGATGATTCAGGCAACAATGGAACGATTTAGAAATCTCTTTATACGAGAAAAAGTAATCAAGGTTCCTAATCAGATGGAGGCTTTGCGGATTATGAATTATCCGTATCAGGCAATTGAAGAGGCTGTTGTTAATGATTTTTACCATAGAGATTATATGTCTTGTGAGCCGGTAACAATAGAGATAGAGCCGGATTGCATTAGTATTATGAATTTCCCGGGAATTGATAGGTCCATTTCCGGAAAGACGATAGCAGAAGGTAAAAGATTTGTTTCAAGATACTATCGTAACAGAAGATTGGGAGAATTTTTGAAAGAATTGGACTTGTCAGAAGGTCATTCCTCTGGTATTCCGACAATACAAGAAGAATTGGAAAAGAACGGTTCTCCACGCGCGGAATTCTTTACGGATGAAGATAGACGAGCTATGAGGATTAGGATACCGATTCATCCGGCGTTTTTGGAGGATGATCAAATGGAAAATGATAACTTGTTGCAAAATGAAACAAGTTTGAAACAAGTTTTAAAACCAAAGGATTTTGAAAAATTAGTGGATGTCATTAGAGTATTAGAGGTGAAAAGAGAAATTTCTGTTCAAGAAGTAATGGAAATAACCCGGAAATCACGAACAACTGCGTGGCGTTATATGAAGACTTTGGTTGAGCTTGGGGTTGTTGAAGCGGAAGGTAATACGAATAATATGATATATCGTATGGAGAAGGACCCTAGGAGAATGGAGGAAATTTGAATGAACGAAAATAGTTTGATATTGTCTAAGGCTGAATTGAATACAAAGAGAAAAATAACGCATACTCCGTCAGTTATTCAAGCAGATACGCTATTTACATTTATGACTGAATTGAGATATTTATTGTCGATTTTGGAAAATCGAATGATCTCTCCCCGATATAATGATGAAACCATCAATTATTTGAGAATACCAAAAATAAAAAAGATTGCATTTCCCATGAAATGCTTTTGTGATATTAATTTACATAGAATGGAAGAACATTTGGAGTGGTATGGATATTATGGTCTAGCATTTTCGAAAGAGTGGGGAATGAATAAAGGAATACAGCCAATTCAATATATTAATTCCAAATCGAAATTGAGAGAAGATTTTTCTACATCATTTTCGGCTGCGTTGAAAGCGGACTCGAAAAAGGAATCTAGATTACAGACTAAAATGAAAAATTATCTTCTTCATCAATTAATGTATATTAAGCCTTATGAAGGTAAAATGGAAAATAGAAATACAGGAAGAATTAAGAAAAAATGTTTTACTGATGAATGTGAATGGAGATTTGTTCCAGATGTTACGAGAGTTGGCTTTAAACAAATTTATTTTGATAAAGGCATATTGAATGCAGGCAGTTTGGGATTAATTAGTAATTCTATGGAAGGAGTAAGTGATATATCATTAGAATTCGATTATGTGGATTTGAAGTATATTATTGTGAAAGAAAAGGAAGACCTTCGGACATTAATTCAGTTTTGTAACGAAAAAAAGATGGATGATGAAGTTATACATCAATTAGTTTCAAAAGTGATTGTTTGGGAGGATTCAAAGGGGGATTTTTGATGTTTGTTGATTTTAACAGTGTGTTTAATAATGAAAAAAACTCGCAATTTATAATACCTAAACCATTGGTTGATTATATGAATAAGTCTTTACCAATTGGAATGAAATATGTAATAGATGAAGATGGAGATTGTCGTATCACTAGTGATAGTGGTCAACCAATAACTATTGGAGGCTTTATTTTTTCTCCCACAAAAAAGCAACTTGCGGTGCTTGGGGAAAATTACACACAGGAAGATGTAATTAATTATTTTTATAACATACAGGAACCCATTCCTCTTTCTTTTTCTAAAAATGGATATATTAAATTGAATGGTCAGGATTTTGAAATAGAGAGAATTAAGTATAATCCATTACATCCGATCAAATATGTAATGAATGGTTTCTGTATGTATCCAAATAAATTTCCGGATCCGTTTAAAGTTAGAATTGGTTGTGAAGAATGTGATCGAGAAGTAGAAATAAAAAGGGTTACCAATGAAAGTGTGAATATTTGCCGACTTCAAACAAATGATGATGAGCCTTTGCAAATCACGATATATTTGGATGAGAAGAACCATACAATGAAACTCAATATATCATTTGATTTAAGTAAGGCAATGACCGTGCGAGATATTGTTCAGGTTACTTCGATCTATAATGCTTATTTAGCTGGGAAAGGAACAATGTTTAACAAGCCATTGGAAGGACAGTTAGAAGGAAACGATCTAAAATGTTATGATGAAAATAGTTTGACTTTTTGGAAAAAAGTTTTGCAACTTGAAGATAAATTACAAGTTACTTTTGAACCACCTATGGACGATATACAGTATGATACTATTCTTCAAGTCGAAGAATTATATCAATGTTTGATAAAAGGAAATCCATATATTGATACAAATATTGTAAACTCCATTGATGGAAATTGGGACATGAAAGAAAACAAAGAAATTTCTGATAAAATAGGAGCTGCTATTTATTTTGAATTTGAAGCAACGAATGAAGTGGAATTGTTTGATAAGAAAATTATACTATCAGCACTTGTAGCCATTTTTGGGGCTAAATTAGTAGAATGCGTAACTGAAAATGGAAAGCAAAAATTAATTTTGGAAGATGCAGATGAGAACAATAAACGATTTACTTCGATCATGTTGTTTTCAGATGAAAAAGAGTTAAAAACATTTAGAGCAAAAGATCATAATGAAATTTTAGATTTGATGCATAGCGCAAAACGTACTTCGGAATATATATAAAGCATATGGAAAAGCTTAAAAAACGAAATTGTCAATTCGGTGCTTTTGTTGTTAGCGTCAAGTTAAAAATGTTAAGGGTTGGAGGAACATTATAAGGATTTGTTAGTAAAATGTAAGCAAAAAATCTCGCGAACTCAAAAAATCACTGGAATGAGCAGGCTGAACATACAAAATATCCTCTTTAACGAAGTGACAAACCACAATATATGGGTGCCGAAATTGAGTTTGAGTAGAAGGAAAATGGCGGGAAGCTCTGAAAATAGGGGCTTCCTGGTCTTGATGTAAACAAGAATAAGGAAGAATAGATATGCAGGATAAAGAAAACAAGAAAATAGATGACAGTCAAGGAAATATTATTAAAAGTATAAAAGATAATATATGGAACATTTTGAGTACAGGTTTGGCTGCAAGTATAACCTTAGCAGAAATGATAAATTTGGTAATGTCAAAAAGCTTTTCTGTTTCATGTTCGAATTATTATGGAATAGATGGAAAATATTTTAGCGGAACAGAAATATTTGAAAATAATTTGATTTTCATTTTTTGTGCATTTGTATTATCCGTTTACCCGTTTATAGTTTCATTCATAAATAAAAAAATAAATAGCAAATTATATGTGATAGTGACATTTATTTTAACAGTATATATTTTGTTTTTTCAAAATTTATCATATACGAATAACCTAATAGAAAGTATTCCGTGGACATGGTTGAGAAGATTTATAGATAATTATGTAACAATTAGTGTGTTTCTAATTGTCGACATAGTGATAGCCTATTTTATAATAATAAGAAATTTCTTCTGGAAAAATAAGAAATACAGTATGTTTGGAAGGATAATATTAGCAATAGCGATTATAATATATAATTTAGATGTGGCTATAGGGATTACAGTAAAAATTAACTATGAGATTGGTGATAAAAAAGCGTATGAGGTTATTGAACAGAATAGAGCTGTAGTATCGAATTATGATGGTAAATTTGTGGTTATGAGTTGTGAAATACAAGACGAAACTATTATTTTAAAAAAAGGGACATATAGTTTAGAAGATATGACAGGGGTTTCAATTACATATCATAAATATGAGAATGTAATTTGTGAGTAAAAATCAGCCCTAGCAAAGTTGTGTGGAAGGATTGTCTTTAAAAGTTAATTTAATTCATTCATAGTATCTACATAATCCCGTAATTGGTTTTGTTTTAATGCAAGTTTGGCATTCATTGATACAAAAAGCATTGAGAGTTTTTTATTGTGGTAGTTACTGTATTTTCTAATACAATGTATGCGGAAAATGTGGTGGGTGATAGTTACAAGCCATTAGAAGAGGAGTTGTAGAGCAGAACTAAACTAGATTGAATTTGTTGTCAAAGTGCAAATTAATAATAGAAAGGGAGGACACTATGGAACTTGAAATAAGCGTAGAAGATTTGTTAAATAAAAGAAAAATGGAATCAGACCGCATAGAGTTTAAAGCAGGATGGAACCCGGATGACATTTATCATAGTGTTTGTACATTTGCAAATGATTACAACAATGATGGTGGTGGATATGTTGCTGTCGGTGTTGAAGAGATAAATGGAATAGCAGTACGTCCGGTAAAAGGAATTCCGGAGTACATGTTGGATGAAATTCAAAAAGAAACAAAATTATAGGAAAGAATCTTGTCTTGTTTAATAGGTATGATGCGATTCCTATTGAAACAAGTATTCGTGAAATTATTTATGATCCTCATAGATAGCAAAGAGTAGAATGCTTTAGAGAGGAGCGCCTATGTCAACTTTTGAAGAAAAATATGATTATCAGGAAATTACAGTGGAAGAGCTTTCTCAAGTTTATAAAATTGCAAATGATTATAATTTGTTTTATAAATTGCCAAGGCAAGGTAGAGGAGATCCGGGGGATGCACGGACATATATGCAGGCATTTTATCGAGGGCAAAGAGATTCTTCTTGGAAGATAACTCCAAGTATATGTAGAGATATATCTGTGGATGAGAGTATATCTGAATCTGGAGATTCCTTATTTGAGGTGATGGCATAAAATCAGCATTACATACATGCTACTAGGTTAATTGATTTTTCGACAGATATAGATGTTGCACTGTACTTTGCCTGTTGTGATAATCTTGATAAAGATGCGTCCATATTTATATGGTCATATTCTCCAGATGATTCCAGGTGGATGAGAACAAAGATACAGTGTGAACTTGTTAATGTAGAAGAAAAACGATTAAGTATAAAAGAATATGCAGAAATTTGGTTTCAGAAGTATCCGGAGCTGGAAGATAAGTATAGTTACAAAGAGGATTTTTATACAGAGTTAGTTTCCTATTTAGATCATGGCTTTATGATTTTGCGACCATGTAATCCACATATAGATAATTTGAGAATACAAAGACAAAAAGGTTGTTTGTATGTATGTGGTGTGAAATTTGAAACGCCAATTGATAAAATGAGAACAAGTAGATATGTAGGCGATAATATATTTTGTCCACATGAACAGTAAAAACAAGGCGGAACAAATGTTCTGCTTTTATTGCATTGACAATAATACTATGCTATACTGATTTTATGAATGATGAAAGATACATAGGGAATGAATCGCCATCATGGAGAGATTTGTTCCCTGTTTTGTTATAAAGTGAAAGACACAAATCGGAGAGACTTGGAGGTGTTCAGACAATCATGGATCATTTTATTTTACACAGCGAATACCAGCCTACCGGAGACCAGCCGGAGGCGATCGACGCCCTGGTCAAAGGCTTCGAGGAGGGCGACCAGTTCCAGACTTTGCTTGGTGTAACAGGTTCCGGTAAGACCTTTACCATGGCAAATGTCATTGCAAAGCTTAATAAACCGACTTTAGTTATTGCACACAATAAGACCCTGGCGGCACAGCTCTACGGCGAGTTCAAGGAATTTTTCCCGGAGAATGCGGTGGAGTATTTTGTATCCTATTATGATTATTACCAGCCGGAGGCATATGTACCGTCTTCGGACACATATATAGAGAAGGATTCTTCGATCAACGATGAGATCGATAAGCTGCGGCATTCGGCGACGGCGGCATTGACGGAGCGGAGAGATGTCGTGATCGTGGCGAGTGTGTCCTGCATATATGGTCTCGGAAGCCCGATCGATTACCAGAATATGACCGTGTCACTGCGACCGGGCATGATCAAGGATCGGGATGAGGTCATTCACCGTCTGATCGACATGCAGTACACAAGGAATGATATGGATTTTCAGCGTGGTACCTTCCGTGTGCGCGGTGATGTGCTGGAGGTATTCCCGATTTCAGAGTCTGACCGTGCGATCCGTGTGGAATTTTTCGGCGATGAGGTGGACAGGATCACGGAGATCGATGTGCTGACCGGTGAGGTTTTATCCGAGCTGGAGCATATGGTTGTGTTTCCGGCATCTCATTATGTTGTGGATAAGGAAGCAATGGAGTGTGCGATCCGTGACATTGAGGCGGAGCTGGAGGACAGAGTACGGTATTTCCGGTCTGAGGATAAGCTTCTGGAGGCACAGAGGATTTCCGAACGGACTAATTTTGATATCGAAATGATGCGTGAGACCGGCTTTTGTTCCGGTATTGAGAACTATTCCCGTCATCTTTCCGGATTGAAGGAAGGGGAACCACCGCATACATTGCTGGATTATTTTCCGGACGATTTTATTATTATGGTGGACGAGTCTCATATGACGATTCCACAGATCCGCGGTATGTATGCCGGAGACCGTTCCAGAAAGAGGACGCTGGTAGACTACGGTTTCCGTCTGCCATCGGCGTTAGACAACCGTCCGCTGAACTTTGAGGAGTTTGAGCAGCATATCAATCAGATGATGTTTGTTTCTGCGACACCGAATGTATATGAGGACGAGCATGAGCTGGCGAGAGTCGAGCAGATCATCCGGCCGACAGGGCTGCTGGATCCGGAGATTGACGTACGTCCGGTAGAGGGGCAGATCGATGATCTGTTAGGCGAGGTGAACCGTACTATTGCGGCAGGCAATAAGGTTATGGTCAATACGCTGACGAAGCGGATGGCGGAGGATCTGACGGATTATCTGCGTGAGGCGGGCATCCGTGTAAAGTATCTGCATTCGGATATTGATACGCTGGAGCGTTCGGAGATCATTCGCGACATGCGTATGGATGTGTTTGATGTGCTGGTGGGAATCAATCTGCTCCGAGAGGGACTGGATATTCCGGAGATTGCTCTGGTGGCAATCCTGGATGCAGATAAGGAGGGATTCCTGCGTTCAGAGATCGCGTTGGTTCAGATCATCGGACGAGCTGCACGAAATGCAGAGGGTCATGTGATCATGTATGCGGATGTTATGACGGATTCCATGCGCAATGCGATCAATGAGACGAACCGTCGTCGCAGCATCCAGCAGAAATATAACGAGGAGCATGGTATTACACCGCAGACGATCAAGAAAGCAGTCCGGGATCTGATCCGGATTTCGAAGAAGGTCGAGGAGACAGAAACCGGTGATATCCAGAAGGATATCGAATCAATGAATCAGAAGGAATTAGAGCAGCTTGTCCGCAAGATCAAAAAGAAGATGAACACAGCGGCTGCCGAGTTAAACTTCGAGCTGGCGGCAAGTCTGCGTGACCAGATGCTGGAGATCAGGAAGCATATGAATGAGTAGCATGATGTAAGGGACAAAAGCAGATAGCAATGTATGCTTACATACAAATTGCCTGACGATGGAGCAATCCATGTCATCCGTTGAAAAATGCATTTTGCCCCCGATATCACGGTATAGGTTTTTTGTGGAGGACGAATATGGGAATTTTACTGGGGGTTGATTATTATCCGGAGCAGTGGCCGGAGGAGATGTGGGAGCAGGATGCAGACCATATGAAGGAATGCGGTGTGAAGCTTGTCCGGATGGCGGAGTTTGCATGGAGCCGTCTGGAGCCGGAGGAGGGAGATTTCCGGTTTGAATGGCTCGACCATGCAGTGTCCGTTTTTAAGGACAGAGGGATTCAGGTATTTTTGTGTACACCAACCTGCACCCCTCCGTTGTGGGCATTTGAGAAATATCCTGAGATCATTCAGGTTGGAACAGACGGAAGAAGGATCTCCATCGGAATCCGTGGACACCGCTGCATGAACAGTCCCGTTTATCGGACACTGTGTGAGCGTATCATTCGCCAATTGGTAGATCATTACCGGAATGAGGAGGCGGTGATCGGATACCAGATCGACAATGAGCTGGAGGCGAACCATTGCCGCTGTGCAGTGTGCGAGGAGGCGTTTCGTGACTGGATGAAGGAGAAGTACGGTACAACGGAACAGATCGATCAGGCGTATGGCAACAGCGTCTGGAGCGGAGAGTATTCTTCTTTTTCTCAGGTGAAGCCGCCGATGGGAGATTTCATCAAGTGGCAGAATCCGTCATTGACGCTTGATTATAATCGATATGCTTCCGATAGTACGGTAGCATATCTTGAATTTCAGAGAAAGCTGATCCATTCGCTGGATCCGAAGGCGCAGATTACAACCAATAGCTGGCTGTGTGAAAATATGCCGGACTTTTATGACCTGTTCCATAATCTGGACTTTGTTTCTTATGACAATTATCCGACAACGATGATTCCGACAGATTCACAGGAACTGTATTCCCATGCGTTTCATCTGGATCTTATGCGCGGAATCTTGCAGAAGAATTTCTGGATCATGGAGCAGTTAAGCGGTGCGGTGGGAAGCTGGATGCCTATGTCAGCCATGCCGGTACCCGGGATGATCAAAGGGTATGCACTGCAGGCGGTAGCGCATGGAGCGGACGCCGTGATTCATTTTCGCTGGCGCACCGCCGTGTCAGGTGCAGAAATGTACTGGCACGGAATCCTGGATCACAGCAATGTGCCGGGAAGGCGCTATCAGGAATTTGAAGAGCTGGGGCAGACGATAAAGCAGCTTCAGGAGTTGGATGGCTCTGAGGTGGTCAATCGTGTGGCGTTACTTTACAGCTCCGATAATGAATATGGTTTCAAGCTGCAGCATCAGGCAGAGGGCATGTATTATCTGGAGCAGTTAAAGTGTCTTCACGACGGTTTTACCGGCATTGGCGTTGGTGTAGATATTATTGACGAGAGAGCATCGTTTGACGGATATGATATTGTACTTGCTCCGACAATGCTCATTGAACATTCCGGAACCGTGAAGAAACTGGAGAATTTTGCAAAGCAGGGAGGAACGGTGCTTTTGACGAACCGCTCGGGGGTGAAGAACCTCTCTAATCAGTGTATCATGGACAGTCTTCCTACTATATATAAAGAACTTGCTGGCGTGCACGTGACGGAATACAATGCCGCTGGAGCGCGGACAGGGAAGCTGCGGATTACTGATGCACAGCTTCGTGGACAGTATGGTCAAATCTGTACAAATTCGTTTTTGAGGGAGGATGCTTCTTCACTGCAGACGGAGCATCAGGATGCCACATATAAGCGCTGGTGTGATATACTGGAAGCAGACACGGCAGAGGTTCTGGCGGTCTATGGAGATCAGTATTATGCGGGGCAGCCGGCAGTAACAGTAAACACATATGGCAAAGGCTGCGTATATTATGTAGGAACCGTGCCGGACCGTACATTCTATATGGCGCTTGCGGCTCGTATGGCACAGGAGCAGAAGCTGAGCTTCCGGGATGATCTGCCGCTTGGCGTAGAAATTACATATCGGCAGAAGCAGGATACGGCCTGGAGATTTGTATTTAATAACAGTGACAAACCGCAAAGTATATCTCTGGAGGGTAACATATGTTCATTGAAGCCGTTTGAGATGAAGATTGATAAGATATGTGCAAAGGGAAAGCGTATATAGCTGATGTCGGATAAGGGGAAACCCCGGCTGTGTTAGAACATGCCGGATAAGTGCATTCTGACGGTGTTGGAAAATGCTGAATAAGAGAATGCCGGGTAAGAGAATCCAGGCGGTATTATGTTAGAAAATATACTCGGAACAAACAGACAGGAGGTGAGGAAATGCGCTGGTGGAAACGATTAATATTAACGGTGGTCAGTCTTGCGTGGGGATATATCTCGACGGATTATCTGTATATCGCACTTGGATATCTGACCGGAACGAGAGCACAAAGGAACGTAGAAAGTATGCCGCAGACATTTCTGTGGCAGCTGGCCGGTTTCGGGATGTTTGTGTTATGGCTTTTGATCCTTGCTGCTTATACGAAACTGATCCGCTTCCTGTCTCCAAAGGTTGACCTGATTGAAATGGATGCGGATGAGAAGAATCCAAAGATTCGCAGAAAGGTTTTTGATATTATTCTACAATATGGTTTTATTCTGACCGGAATATTTATACGATGGGCGTATCTTTGCCTGGTTTACCTGCCAAATCATTAGTATAATGATTGTGCCGGACATAGTGGTGTGGTATGATAGACATATATGTGTCGGCAGCGGTGAGAAGGTATGAATGATAGATTGCCGGTGGCGGTGAAAGTGTGTGATAAGAAAACGGAGATCACATTAGTGTACGTAAGAATGGAGGGGGCAGATGGCATCAATTAAAGACATTGCGAAGATTTGTGGCGTGTCGGTTGCCACGGTCAGCAAAGCACTGAACGACAAAAAGGATATTGGAGAGGAAACCAAAAAACATATCAAAGAGGTTGCAAAGGAACAGGGATATTTTCCGCAGTATTATGCCCGCGCGATCCGCATGAACAAAAGTTTTAATATTGGTGTTCTCTTTATTGATGAATCGATGAGCGGTCTGACACATGATTATTTCGCAAATATCCTGAATAGCTTTAAAGTGACCGCGGAAAGCAAAGGTTATGATATCACCTTTATCAACAGCAATAAGAAGCACAAGAAAAGCAAAACATATCTGGAGCATTGCCGGTACCGTGGTCTGGACGGCGTCATGATCGCCTGTATCGATTTCTATAATCCGGAGGTACGTGAACTGGTAGAAAGCGATATTCCGGTTGTGACGATCGATTACGAATTTCCGGACTGCCTTTCTGTCATATCGGACAATGCAGTAGGAATGCGTGAACTGGTTGAATATGTGATTTCGATGGGACACAAGAAGATCGCTTATATTACCGGTGACGATACATCGATTGTTACAGATATTCGTATTCAGGGTCTGAAGGAGACAATGGACAAGCATGGTCTGGCATTGCCGGAAGGATGGATCTTTCCGTCCGAGTATCGTAATCTGAAAAAGGCGGCAGAATATACGAAGACATTATTGCAGCAGCCGATCAGGCCAACCTGCATTATATATTCCGATGACTATTCGGCAGTCGGAGGCATCGCTGCGATCGAGTCGATGGGATTAAGGATCCCGCAGGATATCTCGGTGGCGGGCTATGATGATATCTTTATCGCAAGCCAGCTTCAGCCTCGTCTGACCACGGTGCGGCAGGATACGGAGAAGATTGGCATGAAGGCGGCAGAGCAGTTGATCAAATTGATCGAGGGACACAAGGTAAAGCTTTCAGCACCGTCTGTAGTGGCAAGCCAGCTGATCCGTGGAGCTTCCGTTGCCAAGCTGGAGGAATGACAGAAATCAATGGATAATTTGTAGATTATTTGCATAATTTGTATCTTGACAAGCTTTCATAAACATAATATAATAGTCTAATGTGGCGTGTAAAATACTTAAGCCAAAGCCCCGGTAACAGTATTTATGTGCCTGACAGTTGAAGATTGTTAGAAAAGTTAGGAGGTACTGGGATGAAAAGTTATATGGCTAACCCATCCAAGATTGAAAGAAAATGGTATGTAGTTGATGCTACAGGACATACATTAGGACGTCTCGCTTCAGAGGTAGCTTGCGTATTGAGAGGTAAGAATAAGCCGGAGTATACTCCGCATATCGATACCGGCGATTATGTAATCGTAATCAATGCTGACAAGATTAAAGTAACAGGTAAGAAGCTGGAGCAGAAGATTTATTATCATCACTCTGATTATGTTGGTGGTATGAAAGAGACCACACTCAAGGAAATGCTCGCTAAGAAGCCGGAGTATGTAATTGAGCATGCAGTAAAGGGAATGCTTCCAAAGGGACCACTTGGTCGCCAGATGGCAACAAAGCTTCATGTATATGCAGGTGCAGAGCATGAGCAGATCGCACAGAAGCCGGAAGTATTAGAAATTGTAGAGAGAGCATAATTGAGAGGAGGAAAAGACATTGGCTAATAAATTTTATGGAACAGGCAGAAGAAAAAGCAGTATTGCCAGAGTATATTTAGTACCAGGAAATGGTAAGATCACAATCAACAAGAAGGATATGGATCAGTATTTCGGTCTTGAGACATTAAAGATTATCGTTCGTCAGCCACTGGAAGCAACCAACACACTTGACAAGTATGATGTACTTGTAAATGTTCGTGGTGGCGGATTCACCGGTCAGGCTGGTGCAATCAGACACGGTATCGCAAGAGCTCTTCTGAATGTAGACGCAGATTTCCGTCCTACACTGAAGAAGGCAGGATTCCTTACTCGTGATCCTAGAATGAAAGAGCGTAAGAAATACGGTCTCAAGAAGGCTCGTAGAGCTCCTCAGTTCTCAAAGAGATAATAAATTATTTCATAAGAATTTTCGAAAAGTCCTTAAGACTCAGAGTTTTAGGGGCTTTTCTTTATTTGCAACTAATTAAAATCCCCTCCTGTTTTATTGGGAAATGTGGTACAATAAACATAATATATAATCATTAAAAGCATTGTATAGCAATGTCTTTTTACAAATTACAAGGAGGGTTATCATGATCAAAATAAACAAAAGAATTGTCTCAATCGCACTGGCGGTTTGTCTGACCGTTTCCTCAGCTTCCGCTGCGGCGCCGGCATATTCAACAACGGCAAGTGCCAAATCCTATGTATATGTGGCGGCGTCCGGCAATGGCGAGTGCTATCACACCAGCAAGAACTGCAGCCGCATGCGGGGACGTGTGGTTAAAAAGACAAAGAAAGCAGCGAAAAGACAGGGCTACCGTGCCTGCAAGAAATGCTACCGATAACGTGAACATGAAAAAGAAACGTATGAGAAACAAACAGAGATAACAAAGGGAGATAATTGATGGATCATACGGATTATGAAATTACACTGATCCGCAGCCGCCGTAAAAGTCTTGCAATTGAGATCACGCCGGAGCTTCAGGTGGTCGTACGGGCACCGGCACGAATGCCGGTAAGAGAGATTAATGCATTTGTGCAGGAGAAGGATGACTGGATCCGCGCACATCTGCAGCAGATGGCGGAAAAAAAGCGGCTGCGGGAGCAGTACCGGGAACAGGCACTTTCTAAGGAGGAGCTTCAGGAACTTGCCACGCAGGCAATGAAGCTTATTCCGCAGAAGGTTCATTATTATGCACAGATCATTGGCGTCACCTACGGGCGCATCACTATACGGAATCAGAGGACAAGATGGGGAAGCTGCAGCGGAAAAGGCAACTTGAACTTTAACTGCCTGCTTCTTCTGATGGCGGAGGAAGTTCTGGATTATGTCGTGGTGCATGAACTTTGTCATCGAAAGGAAATGAACCATTCCGCCCGTTTCTGGGAGGAGGTCGAAAAAATCCTGCCGGATTACCGACAGCGCAGAAAGTGGCTGAAGGATAACGGAGGCAGGATCATGGACCGAAATCGTCCGGTATCCTGATACAACGAAAATTACTTATTAAGACTTCCTAGACCAATAACGCGTATACGCCCATACGATTTCTTTTGTCCGGAAAATGAATAGGCATTTTGCCTCATAAAACAAACTAATCCGTGGAATAGGACTAAAAATTGACGCAGATCAGTAGGATTTCTGAAAAGACTTTACTTTGCCACGCTTTGATGAATACACATCCGAACGACTGAGTCCCGTAGGTGGGCTCAGCTATTTCGGTCGGCACGCTTTCGCTACCACTGCACCACGCAGCGGTACATAACGCCCCATACAAGATTTATATCTACATATATGTAAGTTTTTTGTATATGGGGCGTAAGTACCGGCGGGTGCAAGTGCCTTACGAAACATCTGACTCCCACCTCGGGACGAGTACGGAAGGATGTGTTCATCAAACATCAAAGCGGCAAAGTAATTAGTCTTTTCGAAATCCGTAAGTGACAAGACAATTTTTAGTCCTATTTCGCGGATTTTCAAGCGTTTTGGCAGACAAAATGCTCTTTCAAATAATTAGACAAAAGAAATCGTATGGGCGTATTTTAATATTCCGCATAGGAAGTCTTAGTGCATTATTCGTTGTATCAGGATGTCGGTGTATCATTTTGACAATGATCCCATATCTCATCATGGGACGGTCAGTTTGAATGAGTTACTTTTGGTGATCTCGTCATCGGAGAGCGGCATGACGGAAAGTGTATGACCGGACAGTTCATATCCGGAGAAATAATATGGAATTGATATTGTGGTGCCAGCAGGAATACAGTTTTCCAAGTAGATAACATCATAGCTGTTCTCGATGTCGCAGTAGTATTCCAGCGGACGGAACGACGCATAATATTTCTCATTGTCCAGGGTCAGATAAGGAGCATGTGGAAGCTCCGTGGAATAACAGTTGTTGATCTGCAGAACCACTTTATAATAGTCGTCGGCAAAGCGGTCGATCGAAGCCGGCAGGTCCTTTTCGGCAACCTTCTCCGTGTCGGAGACAGGCGTGACCGCATACCTTTTACCAGACTTGTACTGGGTGCTGCTTGATTCGGAAAAGAAAATGCTGCACGGGAGCGCGATCAGTATGGCGATCACAAGAATCCCGTTGATGCCGGATTTTCTGTGAATCCACATCAGTCCTTTTACAATACATTCGATTCCTAAGCTGAATCCTCGCATAATTTTCCTCATTTCTATTCAATAATTTGATGTGTGTCCTACTTCTTTTGCTTTGGGATTCCGATGACAAGATAAGAGTTTGCAAGTACCTCTGTATCCGGATCAAGTTCGTTGATCAGAAGCCCCTTAAAATCATTTTTCTTGATCAGGAAGGAGAGTGTGCCGTTCTGACTGTCAATATTGTCTGTGATTCCGTTGTCCTCCAGCTCGCTGTATTCCAGGTGCTTGACGCGGGATAGATCATAATTGGAGATCGGCTTGAGATAACTGTCGTCCTTTGTGACACAGTAAGGACTGATGCGGTCGCTGTCCCAGTGTGTGTAAAGGTGATTTTCGTCCGCCTGACCCGGAAAGGTGTCGAGAGCCTTTTGTGGGACGGTAACGTGATATTTTACCGTGAGAATTTCATATCCCTCCGGCGTCTCGAAGGTGGAATCGTTATCGGTACTGCGGGAGGAAAATGTAACCGTAAAATCTCCGTTTTCCGTAGAAACCGTAAAGCCCTTGGAAGGCTTGACTTTCGTCGGGGTGACCGGCTCGGACAGAGTCAGAGTTTTGGCTATTTTGTTGGTCTGGTAGGTATGGAATACCTCCGGCCCGGCGATGATGAATCCGAGAATAACGATCAAAATGGCTGTTGCGAGCCAGTTGTTGCGGCGTTTGCCGGAAGTGCTTTTGGTGGCAGTTTCCCGGTGGGATGCCATCGGCTGAGTCTGTGGTTGTGTCTGTGTTTCGCTGCTGTTGTATGAAGACGTCCCCTGCGCCTGTGTTTCGCTGCTGTTGTATGAAGACGTCCCCTGTGCCTGTGCTTCGCTGCTGTCGTATGCAGATGCCTTGTGTGCCTGTGCTTCGCTGCTGTTGTATGCAGAAGATCCCTGTCTCTGGTAGACGCCGCAGTGAGGACATAATCCGGCATAGAGATCGTAGTCAAATTTCCTGCCACAGTGCGTACATTTTATTTTCATATGTAATCTCCGTTCTATACGATTTGTTACAAAAGGTGGAAAGTCCGACCGCATCCGTACGGTGGATTTCCTGTGTTTTTCGTTATGATGAGTGTATCATATTTTAATGGGAAGATGCAATGTTTAATGATTTGGAAAAGGCTGTTTTGCCGGGGGCGCTTGACTTTTTAAGAAAAAGTGCCACAATAAAGAAAAAGAATGAGAGGGGAAGTCATAGTACATATGAAGAGGCATAAAATAATACCTGTTTTCATATTTTTCGTAGTGGTACTGGCAGCAGCCGGCGGCATATGGTTTCGGTGCAAAGACACCGGTCCGGCGGGAAAACGTGTGTCGGACCAGAAAACATTTCCGCAGTTTCACAGCGAAACGGATCAGGACAAGGATGGCATAGATGATCAGACGGATATTCTTAAGGGAGCACTGGACTACGTGGCGACAAAGCCGAAATATAAGAGTCAATATTACAACGGTGGTTATCCGGATGATGGCTACGGGGTATGTACGGACGTGGTTGCTTTTGCTATGAAAGCAGCCGGCTATGATCTGATGCGGCTTGTGGCAAAGGACGTGGAACAGCATACGGACGCTTACGATATCGATCAGCCGGATCCTAATATTGATTATCGCCGTGTGAAGAATCTGCAGGTGTATTTTGGCAGGCATGCGCAGAGTCTGGCAACCGATGTATCGGATGTGGAGGAATGGCAGGGCGGCGACATCGTTATATTCCGAAAACATATCGGAATCGTTTCGGACAAGAGAAATAAAAATGGGGTGCCGTATGTAATCCACCACTACAGTCCATGGCAGAGAAGCTATGAGCAGGATATTCTCGAACGCCGCAGTGATATTGTTGGTCATTATCGCTGGAACTTCGGAAATGAATCCGGGGAGAAGGCGAAACAAAATAAAACGACGCAAAATAGTCGTTAAACTTAAAAACAGGGCTTGACAAAACGGAGACCGGATAGTATACTGGACAGGCAGTGTGAATTTGCCACTACGATTCAGGGGTGTAGTTCATCGGTAGAATAAGAGTCTCCAAAACTCCAGAGGAGGGTTCGATTCCTTCCACCCCTGCTAACCGATCCCATAAAAATGACTGACATTTTTATGGGATTTTTTCGTTATACAGGAATATGCTTGTGATGTAGCGTGGATCAAGGACAAAACACAGGTGCTTCCTTTTTCTTTATATGGGAAAGTGACTGTAATACAGCAGGAAACCGACGAGAATGGTAAAACGATGACCGGTGTCATTTGGAGGAATACGATGAATACAAGAAAATCATTATATGATATCAAATCTTTTTATAACAAGAAGGCGGTATTAAAGGCAAGCTTTCAGGGAATGCGCTATCAGCTGGAACAGTACAGGGATCCGGAGAACGAGGAGGCAGAGCCGGTGCTTCGGACAACGATCTGGCCGGAGCCGTTCTGCTTTGAGAAGACAGATCCGGATAAGAAGACCATCCGGGATTTTGTTTATACGGAGGAAGGTCTGGATGAGGCATACGACTGGCTTTGTCAGATTTACGAGGAGCGCAGCGGGGAATGGAGCGAGGCAAGAGATAATCCATATAAGGGTTTGTTTTAGAGGGTGTTCAGGAGGTTTTTCAGGGAACGTAAGAGAGAATCCTTCAGATCGAAATCGGACTTCTCAACATGGTGGATGAGTTCCTGAACCTTTTCCGGCTGTCCGGCATCCAGATAAATTTCGGCGAGGGACACATAGGTGTCCCTGATGTCGCTGCCAAGCTCGATGGCACGCTCCAGGATCTGTCTGGCACGTTCGTCCTGACCGTCACAGTTATGGTGCAGATAGTTTCCCCACATGCCGAGATTGCGGATCAGAAGAAGATAATTCTGATCATATTTGGACAGCTCCGGGAAATTAGCGGTTCCGTAGGTGAGCTTGATATCGGTATTGCTCATGCCGGACAGGTTGATGATCTTGGAGGAGAGGATGCGGCGTACCTGATCCTCACGATATTTTTCCTCGCCCTCTGCCGTATCGGAGAACGGAAGCTCATCCTCGGAGATCGTGATATAGTCAAGACCACTGATATCTTTCCGGCGGACAAAATTAGCTTCGCGCTCCTTTTCCCAGTAGTCGGTATCCCATTCGGAGTTATTATTTTGACCACGTTTGGTCTTGACGTTCAACCATATAACGAATAGAATAAAGAATATGAGAAAAATTGGCATAAGACATCATTCCTCCCTGTGGTGGTGTGGTTTCATTTGTGCAATATCGAATCAAAGAAAGGAGAGCAGTATGAACTTTTTTAACAAAAAAAATCAGCAGAGAATTGCCGTTGTTATTTGTGTGTTACTTATCATTGCCATGGTGCTTCCTATGGTTCTCGGATACTTAGCTTAATATGAACGTATAAATCAGCAGATGGTCTCATCTGCTTTTTTCATATGGACTTTTTTCAATATACAGAATGTACGAAAAATTGTCAAATACAGAGGGAATCTTTGACTTGCGATTTGCCGCCAATATGATTAAAATATAGGAATAAGCAAAAGTAAGGATGAGACGAGATTATGAGAAAGAATAAAGTATTGACAGCTTTTTTTGTGATTGGATGTATAGCAGTAGTCGGCATTGCAGGGATTGTGACGCTGTTTGCGAAGGATAATTTTGGCAATAAGAACCTGATCTGTGACGGGATATCCATAGGAAGTCTGGATGTTGGCGGCTTGACGCAGGAGCAGGCGCAGAAGAAGGTGGATGATTATATAGCAAAACGCCGGCAGCAGAAGCTGGTTGTGACAGTACAGGAGAATCAGATCGAAGCCACAGCCGCAGAGGCAGGTCTTGAGATTGCAGAGGGCGATTATGCCGCAGAGGCACTTCAGATTGGTAAGAAGGGCAATCTTTGGGAGAAGTTTCAGGAGATTCGTAAGGCAGAGGCGGGAAAGCGTGATATTGCGCTCGAGACCAAGGTGAATGAGGATACGCTGAAGAACTTTGTGGAGACAAAGTGTTCCGTATATGATATTAAGGCGAAGGATTCCCGGCTGAAGTTTAAGAACGGGGCATTGAAGGCGACGAAGTCCAAGGAAGGTGTTGAGGTACAGACAGACACGACGATGGAGGCAATACAGAAGACTCTTCTCAGTAAGAAAGCAGAGAATGCCGATGCTTTGGATGTGACCGCAGATGTGGAGGTTACGGAGCCGAAGTTTACCAGAGAGGAGGCATCCCAGTGTACGGATCTGCTTGGCAAGTATTCGACAACGTATGCAACCTATCAGGTAGAGCGTTCCAGCAATGTTGCGACGGCAGCTGGCAGGATCAACGGTACGGTTATCTATCCGGGTAAGACCTTTTCAACGATCAAGGTGATCAAGGACAGAACCGAGGAGAATGGATATAAAGCGGCACCGGAGTATTCCGGCGGAAAGGTTGTTTCCGGTATCGGCGGAGGTGTCTGCCAGGTATCCACAACGCTTTACAATGCGGTACTCAATGCAGAGCTTAAGGTAGTTGAACGCTCTCCGCATTCGATGGTGGTAGGCTATGTACCGGTTTCAAGAGATGCTGCGATCTCCGGCGATTATAAGGATTTCAAGTTCAAGAACAATACGGATTATCCGGTATATATTATGGGGAACGCATCCGGCGGCATCTTAAGCTTTCGTGTATATGGTCACGAGACGAGAGAAGCCGGCAGAGAGATTTCGTTTGAGTCTGAGGTGACGGACACGATCGAGCCGGGCGAGGAGGTTGTCACGGAGGATCCGACGCTTCCGGCAAGCTATCGTTCTGTGACACAGTCTGCTCATGTGGGATACAAGGCGAAGCTCTGGAAGATTGTCAAGGTCAACGGTGTCCAGACAGAAAAGGTACAGGTCAATACCAGTGCCTATAATGCGTCACCGCAATATGTTACGGTAGGAAAGCAGCCGGCGACGGCAGCGCCATCTGCTTCAGCTTCGGCAGGTTCAAAGAAGCCGGCAGGAACAGCGGCACCGTCAGCGACGAAGAAGCCGTCAACGACAGTCAGACCATCCAGAACGAAAGCACCGTCTGCTGCGAAGAAATCGTCTGCCACGAAGAGCAATACGGCGAAGAAGAGTACCACTTCCGTATCCGGCAGTAAAACGACTTCAGAAAGCACCCCAAATAATACGAAAAGCAGCACCAAGAAAACAACAAACACCGGCAGCAGGAAAGCATCGTAATGCCTGCAGATTAAATAGAAATGAGGTTTCGTCATGGAAATTGGAAAGGTACCCGAGAATGTACTGAAAAGAGCGGTTTTTAAACAGATCAAGCATCTTCGCCCGGAAGTGCTGCTGCATCCCGGAGTGGGAGAGGATTGCTCCGCAATTGAGACAGCAGAGGATGAGGTGCTTGTATTTTCCACCGATCCCATTACAGGTGCATCAAAGGGCATGGGGACACTGGCGGTACATATCACTGCCAATGATCTTGCATCCAGCGGGGCAGAGCCGGTTGGTATTCTGACCTGTGTGATCCTGCCTCCGCGTACCAGAGAGAAGAAGTTGCATGATCTTATGGAGGAGATCATTCTTGCAGCGAACAGCCTTCACATCGAGGTGATGGGAGGTCATACGGAGATTTCCGATGTGGTTAATCGTCCGGTGATCACGGTTACAGGTGTTGGCAAGGTGCACAAGGATAAGCTTGTTTCTACCGGCGGTCTTCAGCCGGGAGATGATCTGGTTATGACAAAATGGGCAGGTCTGGAAGGAACATCAATCATCGCGGAAGAGAAGCGCGAGGAGCTTCTGACAAGGATTCCGGAGCAGCTCATTGATGCGGCAGCAGCGATGAGAGAGTATATTTCGGTGGTACCGGAGGCCGCAGTCGCGGTGGATGCCGGTGTCACGGCAATGCATGATGTCACAGAGGGCGGCATTTATGGTGCATTGTGGGAAGTAGGAGAGGCATCCGGCGTAGGAATCATAGCTGATCTGGACAAGATACCGATCCGTCAGGAGACGATCGAGTTGTGTGAGTTTTATGATATCAATCCATACATGCTGATATCCAGCGGATGTATGCTGATAGGAACTCCTCACGGCAATATGCTGGTGGACCGGCTGGCAGAGCATGGCATTCCGGCTGCCGTGATCGGCAGAGCCACAGAGGGTAATGACCGTATCATACGCAGCGGCGGGGAGACACGTTTTCTGGAGCCGGCAGGCAGCGATCAGCTTTATAAGATATATCAGTAGCCCGTTATACAGGTGATTATTTATTGAAGGATTAATGGAGGTAATTATGATCAAGAAACAGATTTTAGATGCGATCAGCATGAACAGCCGTCGTTCCACAGAAGATCTGGCGGCCATGTTAAATACAGGTACAGATACAATTGAGCATGAGATCAAGGAGATGGAGGATAATAAGGTCATCTGTGGCTATCCGACACTTATTAACTGGGACAGAACAGACTGTGAGAAGGTTACAGCTCTTATTGAGGTGAAGGTAACACCACAGCGCGACATGGGATTCAATAAGGTAGCAGAGCGTATCTACAAGTTTGAAGAGGTAGAGAGCGTTTATCTGATGTCCGGCAGCTTTGATCTTACTGTGATCATTGAGGGAAAGAGTATGAAAGAGGTTTCCCGTTTTGTGACAGAGAAGCTGTCTACTCTGGAGTACATCACAAGCACCGCAACTTATTTTGTACTGAAGAAATACAAGGAGCATGGTCTGATCATGACCGATGAAAAGCACGATTCAGAAAGGATGTTGATTACCCCATGAGAGACCCATTATCTAAGAAAGTACAGTCTATTGAGCCTTCCGGTATCCGCAAGTTTTTTGACATCGTCAGTGAGATGAAGGATGCGATCTCCCTCGGTGTGGGTGAGCCTGATTTCGATACACCATGGCATATCCGTGAGGAGGGTATCTATTCTCTGGAGCAGGGAAGGACGTTTTATACATCAAACGCAGGTTTGAAAGAGTTGAAGGAAGAGATTGCCAATTATCTGAAACGACGTTTTCAGCTTTCCTATGATCCTAAGAGGGAGATTTATCTGACCGTAGGCGGTAGTGAGGCGATTGACGGAGCACTCCGTGCAATGCTTGATCCGGGCGATGAGGTTTTACTGCCACAGCCGAGCTATGTGTCCTATGAGCCGTGTATCGTTCTGGCAGATGGTGTGCCAAAGATCATCGAGCTGAAGGAAGAGGATGAGTTTAAGCTTAAGAAGCAGCAGCTTCTGGATGCGATTACAGACAAGACAAAGATCCTGATCATGCCGTTCCCGAATAATCCGACCGGTGCGATCATGACAAGGGAGGATCTGGAGGATATTGCAGAGGTCGTACGGGAGCATGATCTGTTTGTAATTTCCGATGAGATTTATTCCGAATTAACATACAGTGGAGATCATGTGTCGATCGCATCGCTTCCGGGTATGCAGGAGAGAACGATCGTGATCAACGGATTTTCCAAATCCTATGCGATGACAGGATGGCGTCTCGGATATGCCTGTGGACCACAGGCGATCATTAAGCAGATGCTCAAGATCCATCAGTTTGCCATTATGTGTGCGCCGACGTTGAGCCAGTATGCGGCAATCAGTGCTGTTCGTGACGGCGATGCTGATGTAGAGCGCATGAGAATGGCATATAACCAGCGCAGAAATTATCTGATGAAAGCCTTCCGCGATATGGGACTGAAGTGCTTCGAGCCGTTTGGTGCATTTTATGTATTTCCAAGCATCAAAGAGTTTGGCATGACCTCGGATGAGTTTGCAACGAAGCTGTTACAGGAAGAAAAGGTCGCTGTCGTACCGGGAACGGCATTTGGTCAATGTGGCGAGGGATTTCTTCGTATTTCCTATGCGTATTCCATTGACGACTTAAAGATTGCTCTCGGACGTATGCAGAACTTTATCGACCGTCATAGGAAATAAGGGGGTCGGTAACGTGATGAATATTGTACTTCTTGAGCCGGAGATACCGGCGAATACAGGAAATATAGGACGTACCTGCTGTGCGACCGGTTCAAGACTGCATCTGATCGAGCCGATGGGCTTTCAGATCAATGACAAGATGCTCAAGCGTGCCGGACTGGACTATTGGAATGAGTTAGATGTTACGGTTTATGACTGTTACGAGGACTTCCTTCAGAAGAATCCGGATGCAGCCGGTAACATGTATATGGCGACCACAAAGGCGCATCAGACATATACGGATGTCACATATCCACCGAACGCATATATTATGTTTGGTAAGGAGAGTGCAGGGATTCCGGAGGAGATTCTTGTTGATAACGAAGAGAATGCAATCCGTATTCCGATGAATCACAAGATCCGCTCTCTGAACCTTTCCAATTCCGTGGCGATCGTATTATATGAGTCACTTCGTCAGAATAATTTCATGGAGGCGGAGAGAAACGGGCAGCTTCACCGGCTGCATTGGCACAGCGAACAGTAAGAGAAAGCCTGGAAAATTGCAAAACTTCCCCTTGATAGAAAATCGCTTAGAACGTGAGAATAATAAGATCCACTTTCACTGGATATCCAATGAAAGTGGATCTTATCGGGTTTAAGCAATTTTATTTATATATTCCTTAAATTTCAAATACCGATTATTCGAAGCCTGAGAATATTATTGATAATGCGGATTTTCAATAATACTCATGATCGCTCAAAATCAACATCGATATCACCAAGACTACACTTGAGACTGATATCACCATAAACATCTGTGGAGGAATCGTCTTTCGTGCTATCTCCAAAACAGATATCCCCCATAGAGGAGTGACTGGTGAAATTATAATTGCTCTTAGAACCCGGCAGCAGGAGACTCAGATCGCCGGTTGCACATTCCAGTTGATTTGTTCCGGTAAGTTTTGCCGCAATATCGGTATTGCCAACGGCTGTTTTGGAGTTCAGGTTGTTGATCTTATTTTCGCCGGGGCTGTTATCGGTGTCTCCAAGCTCCAGATCACCAACACCAACCTTTGTTGTACAGTGATCGGATACATGGATCTTATCAATTGTACCATCGCCGGCACCGATCTTTATGCTTAACTGTTTCGCCGTAAGCCCTGTCATATCCAGAGAACCGGCACCTACCTTGAGCGTGGTGTTATCGGCGGTCAGAGCATCATCAATTTCACAGTCACCTGCGGCAATCGAAATATTGGCACGGTCAAAATGTTTCTCCAGAGGCAGAGTGATCGTATAGGAAACATCGGAATCCCAGTTTTTTGACAGAAACGGAATCCGTACTGTGTGATCCAGAAAAGTGATCGTTGCATTGGAGGAATTCGGTGTTTCAATATGCCAGACATTGTCCTTGACATAGGAGTAATATTTGCTTTCCAGGCTGTCGGTATCATCATCCGGCTGGATAGAACAGGTGTCACCCCTTTGGATGGTAATATCCTGACAGTGGAAATCAAAATCAATGCCGGTGATTAAGCCTGAGTCCTTTTCTGAGAGAGTGAAAGTACCATTTTGTGTGTATTTTGGATTGATATTTTGATTCAACCGAAAAGCAAATAATGTTCCTCCCATGCTGATCCCGGCAATCAGGCAGAGGATACCGATCAGGAAAATGCAGGATAAAGCAAGCAGAAATTTATCTCTCTTTTTCATAGCTTTCACGTGTCTTGCCAACGATTAGCAAGACGCCTCCTTTCCAAGTAATTTGATGCGGCACCAGTCCCAAAGCCGTCCGAGCTGGCGCCAGAGCAGTGGAATAAGACGGATGGCAAGAAAAACACCGAGGTAGCAGAAGGCACTTCCAAGTGAAAACAGAAGACAGCCAACGCCAATGGTCAGAACACCACTTGCAGCGTGTCCGGCAAACAGTGCAATAAATCCGGCTACGATGGCAACGATTCCGCTAATTGCAGATCCACCGCCGCCTAAGACCAGTGCAGCAAAAATGCCGACCAGCGCTCCAAGCAGTCCCAGAAGGAAGCTGGCAATGCCGAGCAGCGCAGATCCCCAGATTGGAGAAGTGACAACAAGGACAATGATCATAATGATCAGATTGGTATTATCCATGCCGGAGAATAAACCGGAAGATCGGCTACAGGTTGACTGGTTTGCACCGGAAGCGTTGCTGTGGTTTGCACTACCGTTCGTATATCCGGTGTTTGACTGTTGATTGCCGGAAGAATCTCCGGTCATGCTGTGCCAGTTGTTATCAGATTGGGAGCGGTCATTTTGAGTGCTATCCGGAGTGACATCGGATGCATTGCCGGAGACATTTTCAGAGTGCTCCGGTCCGGCTGCTTTATATGGCTGCAATGGAGCGGTAGCATGAGTGCTTGCACCATCCCCGTATGTGATCTCATCCGGGGAATCTGCCTTGATCAGCTCCGCGATATTTTCAGGAGAGCCCAGCTCGTTCAGAACTTCCTGTTCATTGTCCTCACCTGCATCAGCAAAGTAATCTTCATAATAATGAAGTGCCTGCTTCCGTTCTTCTTCGGGCAGGTCTTTCAGCAAACGGCTTAAGTCGCCTAGAAATTCATATTTTGTCATATTTCTCCTCATTTCTTTCCTTGATCTATGGTTGTGTCAGTTTGTTCCAGAAGAAGCTGATTGATCTTATGTGTGTAGTTGTGCCATTCCTGTCGGTAGAGGTTAAGCTGTACCCTGCCCCTTTCTGTGATTTTATAGTAACGGCGGTTTCTGCCGCCGTATT
>ENA-OPSJ01000057-OPSJ01000057.1-human-gut-metagenome-genome-assembly--contig:-NODE-57-length-93161-cov-5.403282_pt1 | contig 93161 bp, 68 predicted proteins | sample MGYA00241801_ERZ501893 | MGnify/ENA primary metagenome ERZ501893 (study PRJEB25962, sample SAMEA2042219) | human gut metagenome | biome: human gut; feature: human-associated habitat; material: faeces...
AACCGGGGACACAAGGATTTTCAGTCCTTTGCTCTACCAACTGAGCTATGGCACCTTGCGCTTTTGCGTTGCAAAGTTACATTGTTTTTCTGTCCCATGCAAGTTTTAGACTGAAAAATTTGCGCATTTTTATTGCTTGCCCAATTAATATCTTGATTGTGAGGTTACGAAATGTCATTTTTATTTGAAATTTGTTATAGCATTTGTGAGGGTGCTGCTAATGATGTATCTTTGCGGCTTGCATAAAACATAGATATTTATTTATAAATGGATAAAGATAAGTTAGGTTTTTGGGGATTGAGTGCGTTGGTGTTTGGCATGATGGTCGGAGCCGGCATTTTCAATATTCCGCAAAACATGGCGGCAGGCGCAGGGCTTGGGGCCGTGGTTGTGTCTTGGGTGATTACCGCAGCCGGTATGCTGCTGCTTGTCGGTACGTTCAAGAGCCTCGCCGATACATCACATTCCACCGCATGCATCTACGAATATGCCCGTAAGGGATTCGGCAGTTATGTGGGTTTTAATGTGGCGTGGGGCTACTGGCTGTGTACTGCATTCGCTAATGTGGCGTATGCGGTGATGCTCAATGACACCTTCGGCGCATTTTTCCCGTCTTTGTTGCGTCATGGGTGGTCAACTGTGGCGTTCGGCGGTGCGTTGATATGGGTGATGTATTTTATTGTGGCCCGGGGTCTGCGTACGGCCAAAAGGATGAACAATTTCCTTACCGTTCTTAAGATTGTGTCAATATTGCTGATTATAGTGCTCATGGCTCTGATGTGGCATAGCGGGATATTCTACAGCGATGTCTGGGGACGAATGGGTGATATAGGAAGCATAGGCACTCAGATTAAAAGCACCATGCTTGTGACGCTGTGGTGCTTCATAGGCATTGAAGGGGCCGTGATGATGTCGGGCCGTGCACGTAATAAAAAAGATGTGGGCAAAGCCGGTGTCACCGGTTTCATTGCCGCATGGGTGCTTTACCTGTTGGAATCGGTGTTGTGCTTCGGAGTTATGACACGGGCCGAACTCGCTGGCCTTGAGGACCCCTCGGTGGCATATCTGCTCAAAGACACAATAGGAGCATGGGCTTACTGGTTTGTGATCATATCGGTCATTGTGTCGCTCCTTGGCGGATGGGTGGCATGGACGCTTGTGTGCGCAGAGGTGCCATATGAGGCGGCATGTGAGGATGTGCTTCCGCGCCGGTTCCGCAAGCTCAATGCCAACGGTATGCCTGCCTACGGCCTTATGGTGTCAAGTGTGGTGATGACCTTGTTTCTGGCTCTGGTAGTGCTTGCCGACGATGTGTATCTGGCTGCTTTGAGCATTACAGGCATGATGATTCTTCCGGCCTATTTGTGCAGCGGACTGTACATGTGTAAAAGCGGCACCGGAATCCGCAATAAATTGCTTGGTGTCGGGTGTACGCTGTTTTGTCTTTGGATGATTTATGCCGGGGGTCTGAGACTGCTTATGCTCACATCGCTGTTCTATCTTGCAGGCACATTCTTCTATGTAAAGGCGCGCCGTGAATCGCATGCAAGGATATTCAGCGCATGGGAGCGCATATTGTTTCTGGTGTTTGTGATATGTGCTGCGGTGTCGCTGGTGCTTATATATAAGTATGGCACGGCCGTGATATGACAAAAATAAGGTGCGCTCCCGCTCGGGGGCGCACCTTGTATGGTTTGTTGTCCGACAACCGGATTAGATAGCATCGAGAATTTCGGTAGCTTCTTCCTGAGTGGGGATGTCGGTGTTCACGTTCTTGGAGCCAATGAGGGCGTAGAACAGGATGTATGCAGCGCAGCCGAGCACTACCCAGTAGCTTACGAGGTAGTCGCCTGCAAGGTCGGCAATCCAGCCCTGAAGAGCCACCATGATGGCGCAGCCGAATACCATGGTCATGAATGCGCCGGAAGCAATAGAGGTGTATTTGCCGAGGCCTTCCACTGCCATATTGAAGATACCGCCCCACATCACTGAGGTGCAAAGACCGATAAGGATAAATGCGAAGATGCCTACAGGTACTTCAGCCCAAAGCATGCTTACATTGGCCCAGTCGATACCGGGAATGTTGACTGTCCATTCGCTGGGAGCAAACATGCCGAATGCGGTGAGCACTACTGCTGCTGTGGCAGTAACGGTAATCATGGCGCGGCTGGAAACCTTGCCTCCGATGGCACCGCCGATAAAGCGGCCTACGAGCATAAGGAGCCAGTAAACGGCCACGAGCTGGCCCACGATGTTGGCATCCATGCCAAAGCCGGGAGTGGCAGCGGTGGGTTCACTGGTGAGATACTGGAGGATGTAAGTAGGAGTGCCCACTTCCACGCCCATATAAAGGAATATGGCAAGTATGCCGAGGTTGAAATGACGGAAAGAGAATGCGCTGTATTTGTCTTTGACTTTCTTGACAGCTGCTTTGGTTGCCTTAGGCTGGTCGGGCTCTTCAATCTTGGTGAAAAGGATCACGATGAATGCCACGATGAACACGCCGCCTGCAATAAACAGGGCAGGGGTGGCGTCAGCTACGTGTGCTTTGGCTGCATCACCGATGAGGGCACCCATGAGGATATATACTGCCACGGCAGCAGCACTGTTGAACACACCGCCAATCTGAATCATCTGGTTACCTTTGTTGCCGCCGCCACCCAGAATGTTGAGCATGGGGTTTACAACCGTGTTGAGCATACACATGCAGAAACCTGCAATGAATGCACCGATAAGATAGATGGAGAATGCTGAGTCTGCCATGCTTTCCCAGCCGCTCATCCACTGCACGAACACGCCGAGGATGCCGAGCACCAGCGCCATGAGGGCTGTGGCCTTATAGCCGTATTTCTTGATAAGCATACCCGAGGGGATACCCATCAGCAGGTAAGCGATAAAGTTTCCGTAGTTACCGATCTGCGCCTGGAAGTTGGAAGCACCGAACTGGTTTTTCACGATCACAGCCATAGGTGAGCACAGATTGGTCACAAAGGCAATCATCGCGAAGAGGGCAATCATGATTATTATTGCACCCCATTGTTTTGATTTGTTGCTCATGATAAAGAGATTGTTTATTGATGGTTAAAGATTGCTTGGTAAGAAAATCGGCTATAAAATTATATAAAATACTTGAAAAAATGGCACTTTGCTTGAAAAACATTGAAAATCAGTATTCGCGTGCGCCGAAAATGTCAGTGCCGATGCGCACCATCGTGGACCCGTTGGCTACGGCAATCGGGTAGTCGTGGCTCATACCCATGCTTATAATCTTTGCATTGGGTATGATGTTCTGTAACTCCTTGGCACATGCGTGTATGGCTGCAAAATCCTGCTCCACACGTGCGGCGCAATCAGTGTTCGTTGCCATTCCCATCACGCCGGCCACTTCCACGTTGGGTAGCGTCGGAATCACCTGTTTGGCGCATAGCAAAAGCTCGTCAGGCATAAAGCCGTATTTTGTTTCCTCTGCGGCCACGTGCACCTGCAGCAGCACTTTTGCTGTTATGCCAAGTTTGGCGGCCTCCGCGTCTATGGCCCGGAGGAGACGCTCCGAGTCCACGCTGTGTATGAGCGATACATGCGGCAGCACTTGGCGCACCTTGTTAGTCTGAAGGTGCCCTATGAAGTGCCATTGTATGTCGTCAGGCAATGATGCGGCTTTTGTGGCGAGTTCGGCTGCGCGGCTTTCGCCAAACACTCGCTGTCCGGCATCATAAGCCTCCATAATAGCTTCGGCCGGATGAAACTTCGACACCGCCACGAGAGTCACCTCCTGAGGCAGTGTCGAGAGTATATGCCTTATGTTAGCAGCTATGTCGGTCATTGTTCAGCTGCGGGTTGAGCAGGGCGTTTTGAGCCGAGGTTGGCGCGGTACACATCCATCAGGGGAGTCTCGGCTATTGAAACTATCTCATAGTCGGCCATTGTGCCTTTCATGCCCTCATTGAAGCGGTCAAGAGCGCCCTTGAAATCCGAGGCAGCCACGAGTATGGTGCTCACCGAGCGCTTCTCCACTGCTGTTTTCTCGTCAATAGTGATGAACGCCACTTTTACAAGATACCATCTGTCGGCACTGTCGTCAAAAAATATTTCTGATATTTTGGTGCGTTTCACTGCATTGACAGTGAAGTCGCCGGAAATGAACGGTGTCTGCTCCTCAATTATGCGGGCTTCAGCCTCGGTAAACGACAGAGCGTCCACCAGATAAGGTTCTGTTACTTTCTTTATGGCGCCATTTTCCATTGTCTTGTCATAGCGCACTTTGCATTCAAACCAATTTGCCATTTGATAAATAGGTGTTTTGTGAATTTTAGAGTACAATTTTCTTTGCCACGCTTCCGGTGGGTGATACCACGCGCACCACATACACACCTTTAGCCAGTGCTTGGGTGCTGATGGTGAGCATGTCGCCGTCAGTGTGATTCTGAGCGGCAGCCACGCCATTGACGGTGTAGAGTGTGGCATTGAGCGATGAGGCTCCCGGAGCTGTGATGCTGAGCATCCCCGGGGTTACGGCAACGGAAAGGTTGTCGGCTGTCAGCTCCTGTTCTACCGATCCGAGTGACGCAAGGTCGGCCAGAATTACGCGCAGACCGTCTGCCGCACTGACTTTTCCTGCGCCCCAGCGTGAGGCCGGAGTGGTGTTGGCATCGGTGATGCTGCTGCGTTTCACCACATCCTTGATGTCGTCAATGGTGAGTGACGGATTGGCCTGTAGCCATAGCGCTGCAACGCCGGTCATGAACGGTGTTGCCATAGAGGTGCCGTCCATTTCGCCCCAGTAGTCTGTGGCGGTACCGTTGGTGGCGGTAGCGGTCATGGCCGATGGAGTACCGTAATCGTCAAATCCGTAATTGCTGTTGCAGTAGCTCACATAGTAGCGGCTGTAGCTTGATATTATAGCCGATCCGGGTGCACACACATGAGGCAGCTGCTCACCTTGGAAGCGTGAACCGTAGGAGGAGTAGGGTGCAATACCCCCTTTGGTGAAACCTGATGCGGAGTTGTATCCCATACTGCCGGATGGGGTGTACCATGATGTTTTCGATACGTATGCTCCCACAGCCAGCACATTTTCGCCGCATGCCATGCTGTTGATTGACTGGTCGGGTGAACCCTTGGTGTATCCGTTCAATGCCGCGCCGTTAGGTCCTGACGGGCTTGCGCAGAATGTGGAGTTGCCTTCAACATACATGTTGACCTTTTGTCCGGCCTTACCTTTTACGCTGATCACCAAACGATACCCGCTGGCAAGTTTCAGCGTGTTGGATTCGGCGTACACATTGTAGCGGTTGTTGTTGGCATCTACGCCCGCGCTCACCGTCATTGAGCCTGATGATATTACGGATGAATTGGTGGAGCGGCTTATGGTTGCGCTCCTTGATCCGGCGAATGTGGCCAGAGTGGTGAGCGTTCTGGTAGAGGTGCGGTAGGCCGACAGGGTGACAGTGAGGGGAGTGGAGTCTGAACCCCAGATGTCCAATATACCGTAGATTCCGTCGTAGCCGTAAGCACTGTTGAAATACACGAATGTTTTCAGCTCGTCAGTATTGGAGCTGAAAGTTTTTTCTATTGATAGCTCATCCTGACCCTCATTGCCGGCAGCCACACATATCACCGCTCTCTTGCCAAGAGCGTCAAGAGCCTGAGAAAAGGCATCCGAGCCATCGTGAGGTCCGTAGTTGTTTCCGAGCGACAGGTTTATTGCCGCAGGCTGTCCCTGACTTTCAGCGTAGTCTATTATGTGCTCCACGCCGTCTATAATACATTCGTCGCTCAGATTGCCACAGCTTATGGCTATGTCGGCGCCCGTAGCCACACCGTAATAAGGTATGTCGCCATTGGTGGCGGTGGCACTTTTGTAGTATTTGCCGCTGCGGTTGTAGCTTCCGGCCATGATGCCGGCCACGTGGGTGCCGTGAGTCTCGGTACGGTTCTCGGTGGTGAATCTTGATATGGATGTTTCGGTTGTATAGCTTGAGGGTACTGCTGAATAATTGCCATATACCCAAAGACGCTTCACTCTTCGTGTGCCGTCTTCATTGATGAAATTCACATGGTTTGGCTCCATGCCTCCGTCCATGAGGCCTACCACCACTCCTGAGCCGTCGTATTTAGTGGTGGTGCCTCCGAAATTTATGCCTGAATGAGCCTCGTTGACCTTTGAGGTCTGACGGGCATTGTCCATCAGCAGCCGTTTTTTGCCGCCCATGCTCACGCTTTTCACCTCTGGCATATCCACCAGCGTCTGCACGCTGTCCATTGACACTACCACGGTGACAATGGAGCCAAGATCGGTCAGCACCTCAAACCCCTTGCGGCGCAGGCAGTCTGCATTCTCGCCATCGTTGAGCATCACAATGGCTCCTTCGCGGGGCGCAGCTTCAGCCTCCACAGCCTTTAGCCCGAGAGTGCGTATGCGTTCGGCCTTTTGGGCACGGTACTCTTCCAGCATGGCCGTTCCCTGCATATTGAGCTTGCTTTGTGCGTCGGCAGGCATTGTAAAGCTTGCTGCCATAAGCGATGCGGCTATGATTGTGTAGAATTTGTTCATAAATGATAAATAATGATTGTAAATATTCTTAGTGCGCTTGCAAAGTTAACCCTCCGTAAATTATCCGCAATATTAGTTAACACCATTTAACCTACAAAAAAAGAGGCCCGATATTTTTCGTGCCTCTCTAAATAGGATATGGATGTGTGTCTTTACTTCACTGCGAGCTTGGTTGTGTAGCGTCCTACGGGAGTATCCACGCTCAGCACATAGATGCCGCTCGGTAGCCCGTCGGTGGTGAGTGCGGCGGTGTTGCCCGGCACGCTCACGTGCTTGGCCTGCATGCCAGAAACGCTGTAGAGCGAAGCATTCACCTCAGCAGCTCCAGCCACATAAATCTCGTAGCCGTCGGCTGTGGGAGTCACAAACACCATCTTTTCCGGCTCATCAGCGGAAATGGTGCCAATCGAAGCCTTGTTGTCAAGAACGTACTTGATACCGGCCAAGGCATCCACTTTGCCTGCGCCCCAGCGTTCAGCATTGCCGCCGCCGAGAACCTGAATATCCTTAGTGCAAGTGGCATTAACCACATCCATAATGTCGGAATAGTCAAGCGAATTGTCAGCCTCAAGCCACAGGGCCACAACGCCCGCGAAGAACGGGCACGCCATGGATGTGCCCTGCATATTGTCCCAGTAATTCTGACGCCCGTAAGCCGTAGCCTTGCCCACAGCGTAAGTGGACGCGCCGGAAGTGGCATTGACATAGGGTGTGCTGATGCTTGACACTATACCGCAACCGGGGGCACAAAGGTCAGGCTTGGAAACGCCCTGAAAAGTCTTGCCATAGGATGAGAACGGACTTATGCTGCCGAGGATATAGTTGGAGGGATATTTGGTATAGTGCGCACCGTCCAGACATCCTGCTGTGAGTCGTGTGTTATACGAACCTACAGATATGATATTGCTTGCTGCGGCAGCATCATTGATAGAGCCTGCGGGTGTACCGGCCACGGAGCCAGTTACATAACGGTTGTTGGTGAATGTGACATTGGTGCCGTACACATCTATGACCTGACCAGCCGCACCGGTTATTTCCAGACCCAGAAGCTTGGTGGCGTTACTGGATTTTGGCTCTGCATTTATTATTGCATTGACATTATAGCGGTTGTTGGTAGTGACGAGATTTGAGGCCAGAGCCAGAGACCCGCTGAAATTGTTTGTGAACAAACTGTTTGACACATAACCGATACCCGAACCGATGTAGGTGAATGCACCCGAAGAGCTGGTGCTTGTGGTGTAGAGGGCTGTGGATGTGCGGGTGCTGGTATCGTAAATCACCCAGCTCACTGTCAGGGGCTGGTTGTCGGACGCCCAGATGTCGATGTATCCTGATTCGGCACTGTTCCCGGCAATGAATGTCTTAAGGGTGTTGGAAGTGCCGGTCAAAGTTTTGGTGACATACATATTGAGGTCACCTTCGTTGCCAGACGACATGCATATTATGGCACGCTCCCCAAGCGAGGCAAGAGTGCGTGAATAAAGGTCAGTGCCGTCGTGAGGACCGCGGTTTGAACCGAGCGACATGTTGATGACGCACGGCTTGCCGGCACTTTCGGCATATTCCACAATCTTTCTCACGCCATTGAGAATATTGGCATCGGTAAGGTAGGCCGTTCCCGACATCGCTATCTCGGAGCCTGTGGCCACACCCTTGAACGGAATGGAAGAAGTGGACTTGGTGAAAGAGATGGAGCTGGCTGTGGATTGCCTCATCCATTCACCTGTGCCCGTGTAACTTCCGGCCATAATGCCGGCCACATGTGTGCCGTGGGTTGCGCTGCGTGTGTCGGTTGTGAATGCTCCTATCTTCACCGGAGTGTCGTAGGTAAGGCATGTGCCGTTGGTGCTGTTGAAGTTCCATACGCGGGTCACGCGCAGGTTGCCGTCGGCATCGCGGAAATTGGCGTGATTGGGGTCAAGACCGGTATCGATTAGGCCGGTGATAATGCCGGTGCCGTCATAACTCACTGTTGAGCCTTTGTAGGAGAATCCGTCCTGAACCTGGTCAACATTTGCATCGGTGCGGGCATAGTTCATGTCCGGTGACTTAATGCGGCCAAACTCCATGGTTTGTACTTCAGGGCATTCGGCCACACGCTCCACCATGCTTATGGGCATTGGCACAAGCAATATGGAGCCGAATCTCGTTGTAGGCTCAAGGCCGAACTCCGACAGGAAGCTCTCGTCGGCTCCGGTGGCAAGCTCCATGAGCACGCCAACTTCCTGGTCGGCAGTAGCGGCGAGAGTACGCTTGCCGGCATCCGATTGCGCCTCAATCAGTTTTGCTTTGTAATTATGAAGCATTTCCATGCCGGCAAAATTTATTTTGCCTTGTCCGGATGCGGAGGTGGCCACAACGGCTGAAAGCAGTGCTAAAAGTAGTTTGTGTTTCATAAAAATTAAAATTCTTACAGATTTGTTATCACACTGATGTTAAGACAAGAATTGCGCTCTCCGACCTGAGCGGAAGATCGCATATTCTTGAATTATCGGCGTTGATTCAGAGCGTCAGTCACGAACCAAATCAATATTGTAGTAATAATACAGATTGCCGAGAGAACCAAGATAACCGTCTCCGCTCGGGTCAAGTGCAAGAGCGCGGATAAGCATCTGGTTTGTGTACAACAATTCGGCCTCATCTTCCATCACATAGAAGTAAGCATTGCCTCGCGTTGCAATCTGACCCTGATTGGTTACACCGCACAATTGCATGTCAAGAGCATAAGAGACAGTGCTTGTGACAGGATAGGGTATGTTGGTCCCGATGTTCTGTCCCAGAGGAACTGCGAGCAAAGCTATGACACCGTCCTCAGGTTCGGGGAGTTCCATAATCTGGCAACGTACGCTGTTGGTCCATACGGCACTGCCAAGAGAGCCGGGGAATTCAAGGAACAGATACTGGCCATAACCGGGATCACTGGCTCTAAGGCCGGTAATGTTGCAGCGGAACGAAACTTCGTCACCCTCATCGGTGAAACCGTCCTGTGCCTTGAATGTCCATTTGCCCTGAAGACGGCCATAGAGAGTGGCATCATCATCGGCAATGGTGACGAGAGTGCTGTTGCCGTTCTGAGCCACGGTAGCACCTTCGGCAGAAACGATAGAGACAGTGAAAGTGCGGTCAGCTTCCTTGAAACGGTTGTTGACAATGGCAATCTCCATATTCCCCTCTTTCTTGGTGTCGGGAATGTAGATTGTTTTAGAGGTCACGTAGTAATCCTTGTCCTCTACGGCGCCCGTGGAACCGGTGGCATTGACCACGAGGTTCACCTTGATCATGCCGTTGGCTGTACCGTTCACCACAATAGGTATATTAACGACATCGTCGGTGGTGAACTCGTCCACGGTCATGGTCGATTCTTTCATCGCCACAGTCACATTACCGTTGGTGTTGTACTGCGTGTCATCGTCATCCGAGCAAGAGGTGAACGCCAACAGGGCAACCGCTATGGCAAATATTTTATTTAATTTCATGTTTTATAACTTATTAAAGAAGTTCAACAATTAATAACCGGGATTCTGCTGGCCAGCAATCTGAGGATTGGTTTCGATTTCATCCTGAGGAATAGGCCATACGTAGCGGTGGTCGCCGACGGTATATGCCACGTTCTTGTCAAGCTCGCGGATAAGGGCATCGGTATTGTAGCCGGGGAAGCCGGTAACACGATGGAAACCGAGATTCCAGCGACGGAGGTCGCTCATGCGGAAACCTTCACCCATAAGCTCGCGGGTACGTTCGAGACGGATTTCGTCGCGGAGCAGATCGCCGCTGTAAGTATCGGTAGGCGGAGTGAGCATGCGCTGTGCACGCAGGTCCATAAGTGCCTGATTGGCGGTGTTCTCATCGCCAATCTCATAGGCTGCTTCTGCCTTGATAAGATAAAGCTCACTGAGACGGAACAGCTTGGGCATGTTCTTAAGCGCATTGTCCATGCGGTTGAGAGCGGTATTGCCGGGGTATTTGTAGAACACAACTGCAGGATAGGTGGAGCCGTGATATTGGAGGTTCCATTCATTAAAGAAACATGCAAGACGCACATCGTTGTAATTGCCTGACACTGTGCTCTGGTCGTAGGTTGTGAAGCAACCGTAGGTGGGCAGATAGTCGGCTGTGCGTCCGTCGGTACTGATCCATGCTCCACCGGTGGAGCTTACGCCGGCTGCTTCAGTGTAGCCTGCATCTGCCACATAGGGACGGAAGATAAGTTCTGAACCCTGGTCATCGCTCCAAAGCTGGGGATAAGCGGCATACGGGGTAAGGCTCCATGTGCCGGCATATATCACGTCGTCAGCCTTGTCAATAGCATCCTGCCAGTAACCTTCACCGCGAAGAAGGTAGGTGCGGGCCCAAAGAGCCTCAACGGTGTAGCTGCTTACATAAGCTGAGTTCTGGGCTATGGCACTGCCGTCGATCTGCTCAAATTCAACCAGTGCATCAAAAGCCTCCTTAAGGTCCTTGTCAATGAGGGCGAAAGTCTCAGCCATAGTGCTGCGACCTTTGTAAGTGTCACGATTCTCAGAAGGATCGAATTCTGTTACGAGGGGCAAACCGAGACCGGGCTGGTTGGCTTTAGCTTCGGAATATGACTGACAGAAGTGGTCAAAGAGGTAGGTATAGTACATGGCACGTGCAAATTTTGCTTCGCCGATATACCCTTTGGCTTTTGCCACCTGAGCTTCGGTGAGTACGCCGCTGTTGATCAGCGCCTCAACTTTGGGAATAAAGAAGTTGATGTTGCCGATGCGGCTGTAACATCCTGCCCATGCAGAAGTGATGTCACCATTGCTGGCATAGATGCTACCGGTAGCGATGGGACCGTTTCTGTTACCGTTGTCCTGAGTGCCGAGGAACATATCCATCTGCAGCTCGGTCAAGTAAATGTAGCCGCCGGTGCCGAAAGAGCGCATGCCACTGTATATACCCATGCGGGCAGCCTCGCAGTCCACAAAAGTGCTGATGCCATCCTGGTCGGTAAGCACTCCTTCCGGTTCTGTGTCCATAGAGCAGGACGCCAGCATCAGGGAGCCGATGGCAAGAACTGAATATAATATTTTTTTCATGTCTGTTGCTTAAAAAGATTAGAATGTTACTTCCACACCGAATTCATACTGACGGGTGTTGGGGTATGCGAATTTGATAACATTGATCTGAGGTTCAGGATCGTAACCGGTGAAGCCAGTGAAGGTAAGGAGGTTACGGCCTGTGAAGTGGAATGTCACATCTTTCATTCTGATGGCTTTGAGCCAGCTGGAAGGAAGAGTGTAGCTCAGGGTGATGTTCTTCATACGCAGGTAAGAAGCATCCTCAACCAAGTGAGTGTCAAACTGGATTTCTTCACCGTAGGCGGGAACATCGGTGATGTCGCCGGGTTTCATCCACATGTCAAGCATCTTGGTGCTCTGGTTCATCTGGTCACCGAAGCTGGTGGGATTGTCGGTAAAGAAGCGTTCGTTGTTGACCATGTATTTCTTGGCAGCCCAGTTGAAGTCAGCGCTAAGACGGATGCCCTTGTAGCGAACATCGAAACCGAAACCACCGAGCCAAGGAGCTACGTACTGCTGGCCGATGAGCACGGCATTGTCCTCGGAGTAAACCTTGGTCTGGTTGCCGTCACGGTCAAGCCAGATCTGCTTACCGTCGCGTGGGTCAACGCCGACAAAACGTACCTGATAGAATTCAAACGGAGAGTGTCCGACTTTGTAATCAAGGCCATAGTTGGGAAGAGCGTATTCATCACGACCGTCAAACAGCTCAACAATCTTGTTCTTGTTATAGTTGAAGTTGACGCGTGCGCCTACATACCAGTCTTTGTTGCGGAAAATGTCGCCGCGAACTTCCACATCCACACCGGTGTTGGTCATAGCGCCGATATTGCCGGGGCCTGAGCTGAGACCTGTGGTGTAGCTGTAAGGTATGGACATGAGCATGTCGGATGTTTTCTTGCGATAGAAGTCAACGGTACCGGTCAAGCGGTTGTTGAAGAATCCGAAAGAGATACCTGCATCAAGCTGGCTCACTGTTTCCCAAGTGAGGTTGGCGCTTGTTACGGAAGCTACTCCGGTACCGGCATTGCCGCCGTAAGGAGTGGTTTCGCCCATGGCACCCATATATTCAAAGTTGCCGATACCGGCGTTACCGGTAGTACCGTAGTTCAAGCGGAGACGCAAGTCGGAGAGCCATCCGGCAGTCTTGGCCATGAATTTTTCACCGGTGATGTTCCACATGGCACCTACGGCATAGAAGTTGGCCCAACGGTGACCGGGAGCAAAACGTGAGCTGCCGTCACGACGGTAAGAACCATCAAAGAAATAACGGTTGTCGAACGAGTAAGAGAGAGTAGCATAGTAGGAGTTCATCACGTACTCTGTGAAAGAGTTGCCCACCATTGTCATGTCGATATCGGTACCATTGGCAAGCTGCATTTTCTTGGGGTGGTACTGACCGGAAGAGTTGGCGTAGAATCCGCGAGAACGGTAGATGATTGATTCCTGACCGATAAGTGCAGTTACGCTGTTCTTTTCAAGGAAGTCAAACTTATACTCGGCATAGTTGGTATAAGTGAACTGATAAGCGCGAGAAGAGTTGCGGCCCACCTGAGCATCGGAGTCACGGCCTGCGGTGTCACCCATAGGTGTCACGAATTCGCTCTTGGGCAGGTTGGTAGAGGAGCCGGTGGCATCACGGGCCTCCATAGCCTGCTGGGCGCGGAGAGTAAGACCCTTGATGGGAGTGATCTGCTCGTAGAGGTTAAGGTTGAGAGTGGCAAGATCATCGTAGCCGAAAGAGTTCTTGAGGTAGTAGCTGGGTGTCAGCTGCTGGCCGTAGTGCAGATAGTCGGCTTTTTCACCGAACACAATGCCGCCGTTCTCGTCAAATGAATAATAGTAAGGAGAATCGTACGGAAGAGCCATCTGAGCAAAAGTCATGGGGTTGTTGTTGTAAACCGCATCATTGTTGACAGAAGCATCGCTGATCCAGTTGGTCTGGTATTTTGCATAACCAAGATTGCCCTGGAAACCTACGCGCAACCAGTTGTTGACCTTGGCATCGAGGCTGGCACGCAGCGACTCACGACGCATGCCTGACTGCTCGATGATACCTTCCTGATCATAGTGGTTGAGACTCAAGTAGTAGCTCAGACGCTCGCTACCGCCCTGCACTGCACCTTCAATAGAGTAAACGGGGGCATTGCTGCGGAACACTTCTTCGCGCCAGTTGGTGTTGATGCCGTAATTGTTGACGAGGTCACGGACAGACTGGGGCACGGGGTTCTCAATCATATCGCGGAACTGGATGTACTGGTAAGAGTCCATCATATCCAGCTTGCTGGACACGCGCTGGCTCCAACCGTAGTTGGCACGGATAGTAACCTTGGCGTCCTGACCGAATTTACCTTTCTTGGAAGTGATCACGATAACACCGTTAGCGGCACGGCTACCGTAAATGGCCACTGCCGAAGCGTCCTTGAGCACTGACACACTCTCAATGTCGTTAGGGCTGAGAGTATTGAAGATTCCAGAGTTGACGGGTGCGCCATCCAATATATAAAGAGGTGTATTGGATGCATTGATGGAGTTGACACCACGAATCTGCACGGTGCTGGGGGTTGACATAGGCTCACCGGAAGATGAGGCGATGTTAAGACCGGCTACCTGACCCTGAAGGGCATCCACGAAGTTGCTTGAAGGAGAGTCGGCAAAAGTGTTTTCGCCGACAACGGCAACGCTACCAACCACAGTACCGAGCTTTTTACCTGTACCGTAACCGGTTACCACAACATTGTCAAGCATGTTGCTGGAAGATTCCAGTATTACGCGCATGTTTGCGCTTACGGGAACCACAACTTCTTTCATTCCCACATAGGTAACCTTGATTTCCTTCACGGAAGCAGGAATACGGAGAGTGAAGTTACCGTCAATGTCGGTGGATGTACCGTTGCCGCCGCCCAAGGGCTGTACGGATGCGCCCACGAGGGGCTCGTCGTCCACTGCGCTGTGTACCGTACCATGAATGGTTTGTGTCTGCGCCTGGGCAGCCACAGCCATCGATACGATTACTGCAAGTAATAGAAACAGCTTTTTCATACTTAAATTTAATTAGACATATATAGTTAATTGATTGATTTACACCGCTATATGTGCTTATGTATCCGTCTGTTCAGTATCTCTTGCCAAGAGATGGTAGATATGACCACACGCTTAAATCATTGTATATATGTCTATTAGCGAAGAATAGGAACTTATATGGAGATGATTTACGGTATGTTCTCCCGATATATGCCGATTACTTACACTTTGATAATAAAAATTGAGGTTTGGATGAAACTTTGAAATTTTTCGAGTGCAAATTGTAGAAATTTGATTTTTAACATTTGATAGCTATTCGCCCATAGCTCAAAAGGTTAGATGCAATAAATCACTGAATTTCACTAATCTGAAATGTTAACAACTAAGAAAAAAGATTGCGAAATGTTGGTGGGAATATTAAAATCAATTAACTTTGCAAATCATATCTCTTGGCAAGAGACAATAAGCAGAAGATATATAAGCGCATATGGCAGTGTAAATCAATCGATTAACTATATATGTCTAATTAAATTTAAGTATGAAAAAGCTGTTTCTATTACTTGCAGTAATCGTATCAATGGCTGTGACTGCCCAGGCGCAGACACGAACCATTCATGGTACGGTACTCAGCGCAGTGGACGACGAGCCTCTGGTGGGCGCATCAGTGCAGCCCGTTGGAACCAATGACGGCACACTTACCGACATTGACGGTAACTTCACAATCCGCATCGCCGCCTCTGTGAAGGAAATCAAAGTGAGCTACATCGGCATGAATCCTGCCACGTTGCCCGTTAGCGACAACATGCGCATCGTGCTCAAGCCCTCCAACACATTCGATGATGTTATCGTTACCGGTTACGGTACAGGTAAAAAAATCGGATCTGTGGTCGGTGCCGTAAACATTGTTGATGACCAAGTGTTTGAGGATACTCCTTCAAGCAACTTCGTGGACGCCCTTCAGGGTCAGGTTCCGGGTCTTAACATTTTCTCTAACTCAGGTGAACCCGGTGAAGTTCCTTCATCAGTACGCATCCGTGGTGTCAGCTCACTGAGCGCAAGCACTACACCTCTTTATATATTGGATGGTGCTCCTGTTACCTCAGCAGTATTCACCTCCCTTAGCCCGAGTGACATTGCCAACATAACCGTTCTTAAGGACGCAGCCTCCACCGCCATCTACGGTAGCCGTGCTGCCAACGGTGTAATCGTAATCACCACCAAGAAAGGTCAGTATGGCGACAAGGCCACTGTGAGCGTAAAGGCAAGCGTAGGTTTCAGCCAGCGCGCCGACTCCAAGATCAAAATCATGGACTCACAGCAGTTCATCCAGTTCCGTGATCTGGTGCAGGCTCCTGTAAGCCAGGAAATCCGCGACCTTGTTAACCGCTACAACATCAACACCAACTGGATGGACGAGCTGGTCAAGAATTCAGCTCTGATGTATTCGTTGGAAGGCCGTGTACAGGGCGGCACCGACAAGCTCCGCTATTACTTGAGCGTAGGCCACTATGATCAGGACGGTCTGATTCAAAGTTCAGGCATGCGCCGTGAAACTCTCCGCGCAAACATTGACTCTAAGATCAACAAATGGTTCTCAATCGGTTTCAGCGGTAACCTCGGCTACGAGAAAACCGAAAGCAACACAGCAGCATCTTCCGATAGCGACAATGGTGCTATCTACACCAACAACCCGTTCCTGTCGGCCTACAATCTGCTGCCGTTTGATGCACCTTACTACTATTCTTTTGACGAAAACGGCAATATAATCTACGGAGACCACGCAGAATATCTGCATTACTCCGGCCAGTCCAACCCCAATGACTTCAACCGTCTAGCATGGCCTCACACCAATCGCAACACTGTCAGTGCAATGCTCAACCTCTACGAGCAGATTCAGCCCATCAAAGGTTTGACCATCCGCGCTCAACAGGCTCTTTCAGCATTTGACTACCGCAGCAGCAACCACCGCCCGGCATACGGCACATGGGTAACACCTATGGGCGATACCGTAAACGACTGGACCGACACTCCCGCATCTGCTTCAGAAAGCTTCCAACGCTGGTATCAGTGGACTTATACCAACACAATCGAGTACAAGTTCAACATTGCAGACGAGCATGATTTCAGCGTACTTGCAGGTCAGGAATCCGTGATATCAAAGAACAACTCATTTGGCGTTAGCACAGTGGGTCAGCCCAACGCCAACCAGTGGCTGCTCAATCAGGGTACGACCGTAACTATGAGCGACGTATCTTACGGTCTGACAGAATCAACCATCAACTCTTATTTCTTCAACCTCAACTATGGCTTTGACAACCGTTACTTCCTTGATGCTTCATTCCGTCGTGACGGCAGTTCCAAGTTCGCACCCGGTTACCGTTGGGCCAACTTCTTTGCCGTTGGTTTTATGTGGAACATCAAAAACGAGAAGTTCATGCAGGACATCAAATGGCTGTCTGACCTCAAGCTCCGTGGCAACTATGGCACAACAGGTAACAGCGGTATCTCTGACTACTCATATCAGGCTACTGTAACAAGCGGCGGCGCTTACAACGGAGATGCTTCTTTGGCTATAGGTGCCATGGGTAATCCTGAACTCACTTGGGAAACTGTAAAACAGTTTGACCTTGGTATTGACCTCGGATTCCTTGACAACCGCATCACCCTTATGGCCGACTACTACATAAAGGACACCAAGGATATGCTCATGAGCGTACCTTACAGCTACACCACCGGTTATGCAAGCGGTGCAGCCAACGTAGGTTCAATGCGCAACACCGGTGTTGATGTGGACTTCGGTGCAACCATCTTCCGCAACAAAGACTGGTATGTAGGCGCAAGCGTCAACTTCAACTACAACAAAATTGAGATCAAAGAGCTGTTCAACGGACTGGACAAATTCACTATTCCCGGAACAGGCGTGACCTACGAAGTGGGCAAGAACCCGTTCGAGCTTCACAATGTGATATATGCCGGCGTTGACCCCCGCGACGGTCAGCAGATGTGGTACACCAAGGACGGCAACCTCACCAAACATTTTTCAGAAGACGATGAAGTGGCCCTTGGCAAATCATACATCGCACCTTGGAACGGTGGTTTCGGCATCAACGCCCGCTGGAAAGGCATAGCTCTTCGCGCTGACTTCAACTGGAGTGCCAAGAAATACATTTTCAACGCTACCAACTGGTACATCCGTGACCCGAGTGTGGCTGTAGAGCGCAACACCAACGGTGCAGTAGAGCTGCTCAATGTATGGACCAAACCGGGTGATGTTACCGACATGCCTAACCGCTTTGATCTCTACGGACAGCCTCAGACCATTCAGGCCGACTCTCGTTTCGTTGAGAACGCTTCATTCATGCGTCTGAAAAACCTCACCGTGACCTACTCACTGCCCAAGAAATGGATGGACACCCTGCGTCTCTCTGACATCACATTCCACTTCACCGGCCGTAACCTTATCACAATCACCGACTTCACAGGCGTTGACCCTGAATATCAGGCAAACGTGGTACAGATGATGTACCCTAACACCCGTCAGTACGAGTTTGGTGTAGAAGTATCATTCTAATCATTCTTATCTTTAGCACAACAATTGAATATGAAAAAAATATTATTTTCACTATTCGCTGCGGGATTGATGCTGACCTCCTGTAACATGGACAAGGATCAGCCCGGCACCACATTGGCCAGCGAATCAGTTCAGTCGGTTGAAGACGTGGCACAGTTCCGTAACAACCTTTACGGACAAATCCGCACATTGACCTCCGGATCCTATGTTGTGGGAACCGATATGCAAACTGAATATTTTGTGGGTCTTCGCGGAAACGGCGGCCGTGGAAGCACATGGACACAATCTAATATCAATCCGTCCACATCGGAGATAGTAAGCCCTTATTCCGGCTGCTACGGTGCTATCGCCACCTGTAACTTCCTGCTGCAAAAAACCAACGAGCTTATAGCATCGGGAACCTTGACGGATGAGGATATGATTTACATCAACCGTTATTTGGGCGAGACATATTTCATGCGTGCCTATTTCTATTGGTATCTGTTTGACCACTATTGCCAGGCATATACCGCAGAGAACGCCAACAAACCTGCACTTGGTTTGCAGCTTGTAACTGAGTACCAGCCCCAAGTACCGTTCTCAGAATATCCCGGCCGCAGCACCTTGGCACAGAGTGCTTCACGCATCAATGAAGACCTCAACGAGGCTTACCGCTTACTCTCAGGATATGAGCAGTACGATCTCAGCAATGTAGCTCCCAATGCTCCGTATGTATCAAGCTACGTAGTGAAAGCACTTCAGGCACGTATGGCATTGCTTACCCGTGACTGGTCCACAGCTATCACCAAAGCCAACGAAATCATAAGCGACGGCGTATATTCTCTGTCATCTTACAATCAATATGCAGCCATCTGGACTGCAGACCAAGGCACAGAGCTGATGTTTGTACCTTTTGTTGATGCTAGTGAATCAAGTTCAGTAGCTTCCAACTTTGATGTATTCAATTACATCAATGCTTACCCCTCGCGAGTAAACTGCGTGCCTACCATGAATATCGTAGGTCTGTATGATGACATCAACGACATTCGTTTCAACTCATTCTTCAATGGCTTGATAATGACTGTTGAAGCACAGACAACCGCAGCTTTCGTGTTCAATAAATATCCCGGCAACCCGGAATTGAAAACATCTTCGTCCGAGAACTACAAGAATAAGCCGAAACCTTTCCGTCTATCGGAAATCTATCTTATCCTTGCTGAAGCTTCGTATGAAAACAATGATCCCACCACCGCCAATAGCGCTTTGAATGCCATCCGCAGCCGCCGCATTGCCGGTTACAGACATCAGGATTTGTCAGGCACTGAATTGCGCGACGCCATCCGCGAAGAGCGCAATAAAGAGCTTGTGGGTGAAGGATTCCATTTGAGCGACATGCGCCGTTGGGGTCTCGGATTCCAGCGCAGCCCCTACTACGGACAGCTCACAGCCGGTGCAGTGGATGTTGCAACATTGTTCAACAATGCTGACCTCCAGACCATATTCCAGCCCAACGATTACCGCTATGTATGGCCCATTCCACGCAACCAGTTTGAAACTTGCCCGGCAATGGCAGGCCAGCAGAACCCCGGTTATTAATTATTTAAGTGAATTGAACTAACAGAATTTCCAAATATGAAACTCAATAAAATATTCGCAATAGCCCTGGCCGCACTCACCATGACTGCCTGCTCAGATGACGATGAGTACAATACCGCATCTGCCGTAGTAGAGATGGGTGAAACGACCATTGAGGCGCAAGAAGACTTTACCGAGGATGATTACTACAAGGTACCTATTGTAGTGACCGGTGAAACCAACGGGCCGATATCCGTTACGGTAGAAGTTACCGGCAGCGGTGACACCCCTGCCACAGAAAATGAGAACTATATTATAACCCAAAAGACCATAACTATTCCTGCCGGTTCTAAAATAGGTTATATAGAATTTCACACCACCGGTGACTGGGACCTCAATCCTGACCGTAAATTTATCATGACCATAACAAGCGCCCAGGGTGCAACTATAGGTCAAAGAAAATCAACCTTGATTGCTCTGCTTGACGACGAGACTCTTTTCGTTCCCATTTATGCTACACTGGGAGGGTTGTGGATAGCTACCGACGATGCCAACAATCAGTATTATATGACCTTGACCACCTATCCTGAAGATGATGAGAATTACCTGCGTAAGGTAAACATCAGCGGATGGGCAGGCATTAGTTCAACTGAATGTGACGCAACTGTGCGCTTGAACCCTGTCACTAATGAAATTTTGCTGCAGATACCTGTAGGAACATCACTTGGCATGTTTAACTTTACCGGCCTTGGCGTATGCTCGGTATTCATTACCGGTGTCACTGAGGGAGAAGATGGAAAACTTTCGTTGTCCTTGAGCGGTAATGTGAATGCTACATCCAACACCGCCCACGATGCGTTTGTATTCCGTAACATAGTATGCGGCGGCGTGTTCAACGGACCGTTTGACGGCAACCATTTCCAGGGCACATTGTTCCTCAACACAGCTCTGTCAATAGTAAAAGCACAGTAATCTTACAAAGATTCTGTAATTTACACTAATACTAATAAGGCGCACACAATAGGTGTGCGCCTTTTATCTCTTTTTTTAAGACATTAAAGATACTCTAAATGAAGAAAACCCTACTAATCTTTTTTATTGGCGCATCAATATGGGCCGGAGCCGCAGCACAGAGCAAACTCAGCCCCATGGGCCGCATGATTGTGAGCGACTATATGGAGATGAAAACTCTCAATGCAGACACGGAGTGCCAAGATTCGGAATACGCTGCAATAGTAACGCTCAAATCCACTGCCGATGCAGAGCAACTCACAAACGCCGGCATAGAGATTGTATCAAATTTCGGCAAGGTTGTTACGGCAAATATTCCGGTTAGCAGAATGGAGGAAATTTCGGAACTTCCCGGAGTGGTTTACCTGCAGTTTGGCGAAAGTCAGAAACCGGCCATGAATTTTGCGCGTCCCGCCGGGGGTGTAGACGAGGCACAAGAGGGATTCACCTTCAACGGCACCACCCATTCTTATGACGGCACAGGCGTAATCGCCGGTCTGTTTGACGGCGGCATGGACGCAAGCCACTGCAACTTCAAGGACGACAACAATGAAAGCCGCGTACAGCGCCTGTGGTGGTTCCGTGGCAACAACGGCACCTCCACACAATATACCAGTGCTACATTGTCATCGTTCGTTACCGATGATTCAGGTGCTACACATGCCACACACGTGGCCGGAATAATGGGCGGCAGCTATAAAGGAAACGCACAGGTGGCAAAGATCACCAACCCGTCCACCGGAGCAGGTGTGAGTGTTGGTACAAGTGCAATGCCGTATTACGGCGTGGCAACAGGCTCCTCGCTTGCATTCAGCGTCGGTTCTCTTACCGATGCCAATATACTCAACGGAGTGGGAAAAATAGTGGACTATGCAGAGCAGCAGGGAATGCCGTGCGTGGTGAATCTGTCACTCGGCAGCACTTCCGGTCCGCACGATGGCTCTACAGCCTACAATACCGGTCTTGCCGAACTGGGCAAACGCGCAATTATATGCATGTCGGCCGGTAATGACGGAGATATTCCACTGTACGTGAACAAAGAGTTTACCTCAGCCACAGATGACCTGAAAACCCTCATTAATCCTACCAGCCTCATCAGCGGTAAATCCGCCACCGGTATCGTAGATGTATGGGGCAAGACAAATAAGGTGCTGTCGGTGAGCTGGGCAGTTTACAATACAGGAACACGCGCACTCACAACCATAGCCACCATAAGCAGCGCAGGAGCATCGCAGAGCATCTCATCGTCAACCGCAGTGTTCTCCAGCGCATTCAGCGGTACAATCAGAATGGTAAGTGAGGTCAATCCGCTCAACAACCGCTACCATGTGCAATGCGCACTGTCAGGCGTGTCGCGCAAAGCCACAGCGACCACAAGCTATCTTGCTCTTGTGGTAAAAGCCGTCAACGGCGAGGCAGTGTATGTGTATGGCAACAGTGATATTTACTTTACTTCCAACAGCCTTGTAGGATGGACCGACGGATCAACAGCAGGTACCATCAACGACGGTGCCTGCGGTGAAAACATCATCAGTGTCGGAGCCACCACTTCCGCAAAATGGTTCCCGACCTTGAGCCGTGGCGTATATGCCTACAACGGGGCCACCGCTCCGGGCACTATCGCACCGTTCTCAAGCTACGGCACCACATTCCAAGGCGTGAACAAACCTGATGTAACAGGCCCGGGCTCAGCCATCATCTCCAGCTACAGCCGATATTATGTGTCATCCTCTAAACTCGGCAACAGTGACCTCACCGCGTCTGTAAACCGTTCCGGCGTTACCAACTACTGGGGACCGATGCAAGGCACAAGCATGTCGTGTCCCTTTGTGAGCGGCGTAGTCGCACTGTGGCTTCAGGCCAATCCCAACCTCAAGTATGAGGATGTGATGAAGGTGATTAAAAACAGCAGTGATTTCAATTCCCTTACCATGCGCCCGGCTATGCAGTGGGGTGCTGGCAAAATCAACGCTGTAGAGGGACTGAAATATATCCTCACCAATGCCGGCATAGGCACCGTGGAGACTGATGACCCGGCCAAGGCCGTGATACTCACCCCCACGATGGGCGGCTACGAAATCTCAGTGGCCGGAGCTGCTGAGGTGAATGCTTCGCTTTACAGCGTTTCTGGTATGCAGGCCAAGCACGTGAGCGTGCCGGGCAACACTGCCGCACTCACCACCGACGGGCTGCAGAGCGGCATCTATGTGCTGAGCGTGGATACTCCCGCCGGACGCTACACCACCAAGCTTGCAGTGAAGTAACATTATCCGTATCAACATAAAAAAGAGATTTGCCACATGACAAATCTCTTTTTTTATGGTTTTTTGAACCATTTTATGTCCGGAATGTTTTAGTAGTATGAGAAGGCATTTTGCTGACGTTATTAAAAAGTCAAAGTTCAAAAAAGATTTTACCTTCTCCGTCCCCGCCGTCTCACGATAGCGGGGGCTCTTTGTTTTAGGCTACTCGTTACCTTCGGGACGAAGACTGCGCACTGCCTCCGCTGCGCGCCACATCTCACTGTCGTGAAGAGCTTTCAGCTCAGCGTTGAGTGTCTCGCGGTAGTCTGCCTTGGAGTTGGAGTCGATTGACCGTTGTGCCTCCGTGCCATTCTTCACGCTCTCGTAAAGGTCGCGCATCACCGGTTTTATGGCATCGTGGAACGGTGTCATCCAGTCCAGTGCGCCGCGCTGTGCGGTAGTGGAGCAGTTGGCATACATCCAGTCCATACCCTTGCGCGCAAACAGCGGCATGAGCGATTGGGTAAGTTCCTCTACGGTTTCGTTGAAAGCCTCGGAGGGGGTGTGGCCGTTTTCGCGAAGCACCTCATATTGGGCAAGGAACAGTCCTTGTATTGCTCCCATGAGCGAACCGCGTTCACCGGTGAGATCGCTCACGGCCTCACGCACAAAGGTGGTTTCAAACAGATAGCCTGAGCCGATGCCGATGCCGAGAGCCAAAGTGCGCTCCAGTGCATGGCCGGTGTAGTCCTGCTCTATGGCAAAGCTGGCGTTCACCCCGCGTCCTTCCAGGAACATGGTGCGCAGTGATGTGCCCGAGCCTTTCGGGGCCACCATAATCACATCCACATCCTTTGGAGGCACAACCCCAGTGCGGTCGCTCCACGCAATGGCAAAGCCGTGTGAAAAATACAGGGCCTTACCCTCGGTAAGATGTTTCTTGATTACGGGCCACACCGACATCACGGCTGCATCGCTGAGCAGACACATTATTATAGTGCCCCGTTTGCAGGCTTCCTCAATCGAGAACAGCGTTTCCCCGGGTATCCAGCCGTCTTTCACGGCTTTTTCATAGGTTTTTCCTTCGCGCTGGCCCACAATTACTTTGAATCCGTTGTCGCGTAGGTTGAGGCTCTGGCCGGGGCCTTGTACGCCGTAGCCAAGCACGGCAATAGTTTCATCTTTAAGTATCTCGCGCGCTTTTTCCAATGGAAATTCCGAGCGTTCGATGACGGTTTCTTCTATACCGCCAAAATTCATTTTTGCCATATCGATATATTTGATGGTGTTAATATTCAAGTAATTTAGCAGCCGGCACGCTGGAGCCGTCTTCACGTTTCACAAACCATGCTCTTGTGATGCATTTCTGGGTGCCGTCCTCACTTTCAATGGTGCTTGTCAAGGCATCCGTGGCCGGATCGCATCCGCTCATCACACGCACCCTTTCGCCGCACAGGCTTTCGTGGCTGTAGGCTATTTCAAAACGTGTCATCCTGCATTGGTCATAAACCTCCAGTGGCAGCTGGTCTATTATCAGCTCCACATAGCGTCGCGAGGTGACATGGCGGTTGAAATCTATGTCGCTTGCCCCGAACCGGTAGCATGATGCTTCGTTGTGCTCTTTGGGAAACCTGATTTTGCCGGGGCGTTCCATATCGCACACCAAATCGGTGCGCACAACCTCAGGGTCAGCCACATGCGTCAGATCGGTGGGACGGCGCGTGTCCTTGTCTATCGCCATCCACACTGTGCGGGCATAACCTATCACTTCACCGGAGGCATCGCTGATAGCAAAGTCGCGGTCTGAGAAAAGTTTGTTATACCCTTCTATCCATGTGGTGATGGTGTACTCTTCCAGAATTCCGGGGTATCTCTTTATTTCATATGCCACTCTGCTCAATACCCACAGAGCGCTGTTCTTGCCCATGCGCTGAAATCCTATGTTGATTGTGTCGGCATGTTCGGTGGCCACATCGATAATCTGTTGTATCAGAGTGGCCGGAGCCACTTCGCGCTGTGCGTTGCATTGGGCCGCCGTGAGACAGTAGGTATGTTTATATTCGGTAATCATATTAGAATTTTTCGGATGATTGTTTAGCCCGCTGTTCCAGATATTCGTTTACAAGCTCCACGGGGCTTTTTGTCACCGCCACACGGCCCGAGCGCACGAACTGCACTATGCCGTATCTTTTCAGTTCGTTGAACAGTGACTCCGTTTCATAGAAATGGCCTGTTTTTTCCAGCACGGTGTAGTCGCGGGTAAGCTCCAGTATTCGTGCCCCGTGGCGGCGTATTATCTGCTCAAGCTGTTGCTCGTCAAGAAGCCGGTCGGTAGGCACTTTGTACAGGGCCACTTCCTGATACACTATTTCGTCATCGGTATATACAAACGCCTTTATCACATCTATGCATTTGGAAATCTGCTTTATGATTTTGTCCACCATGGCCTTGCTGCTATGGCAGGTAAGCGTAATCTTGTGCACTTCGGGCAGCGAGCATCGGCACGCGCTCACGCTCTCGATGTTGACGCACCGGCGTGTGAATATTATTGACAGCTTATTGAGCAGACCCACATGGTTTTCGGAATACACGCAGATGGTGTAGAGCGTATTTTCGGGATTTCGCGTCATGACTTCTGTTTCTTGGGGTGATACATCTCTTTGGCATTGAGCATGATGGTGTCCACCGTGCTTCCCACAGGTGTCATGGGAAATACCATATCCTCTTCCCGGATGCTTACGTTCAGCAGGTACGGGCCGTCATAGGCCATCATGCGCTTTATCGCTTCGTCAAGATCGCCGCGGCGGCACACATTTTCCGACTGTATCCCGTAGGCCGCAGCTATGGCGCAGAAATCCGGATTTATCATCGGTGTCTGTGAAAAGCGGTTGTTGAAGAACAGTGCCTGCCATTGGCGCACATTTCCGAGAAATGAATTGTTGAGTATCACCATTTTCACGGCAGTGCCGTACTGCATTATCGTGCCGAGTTCCTGAATGGTCATCTGAAAGCCGCCGTCGCCGGTCATCAGGCACACATCGCGCTCAGGCGCTCCCATCTTTGCGCCTATGGCGGCCGGGAGTCCGAATCCCATCGTGCCAAGACCGCCCGACGATATTATGCTCCTTGGGGCTGAATAACGGAAATATCTGGCCGAAAACATCTGGTTCTGTCCCACATCCGTCACCAGTACCGGTGAGTTTTTCGCTGCGCACGACACCTTGCGCGCCACTTCGCCCATGGTGGGGAGAGCCTGCGGGTCGCTGCCTTCCAGTACCGGCTTGATCACTTGGGTGCTCTCCACCTCATCGTGGGCATCGAAAGTGTCTATCCACTCGGTATGGCTGTTTTTGGCAATCATAGGCAGCAGGCGCTCCAGCACCTGTCGGGCGTCACCAAGTATTGTGGCATCGGCGTTCACGTTTTTGTTGAACTCCGCTTCGTCTATATCTATATGCACTATCCGTGCATTGGGAGCGTAATGGTCCACATCCCCGGTCACACGGTCATCAAATCGCATCCCTATCGCTATAAGCAGGTCAGCCTGATTGGTGTTGTAGTTGGGCGCTATATTGCCGTGCATCCCCAGCATACCTCGGTTAAGGCGGTGGCCTTCAGGCATGGCCGAAAGGCCAAGCAGTGTCATTGCCACCGGTATGTCGGCTTTTTCGGCCACAGCCAGCAGCGACCTTTCGGCCTCGGCTATGGTCACGCCCTGACCGGCAAGTATCATCGGTCTCTTGGATGCGTTTATCATTTCTGCCACACGGCATATGTCGCTGTGTGGTATCTCGGGATACGGCTCATAGGAGCGTATGAATCTGCATGGCTCGTAATGCCATTCAAGTTGCTCTATCTGAGCGTCTTTCGTCAGGTCTATCACCACAGGCCCCGGACGCCCGGTGGAGGCAATGTAAAATGCCCTTGCCATGACTCTGGGTATGTCGGTTGCTCTGCGCACCTGACACGCCCACTTGGTGATAGGCTGGGTGATGCCCATTACATCGGTTTCCTGAAACGCATCTGTGCCGAGCATGGCCGATGTGGCTTGTCCCGTTATGACCACGAGGGGAGTGCTGTCCATCTGCGCATCGCTAAGTCCTGTAATGAGATTGGTGGCGGCGGGTCCGGAGGTTACTATCACCACTCCCGGCCTGTGGCTCACCCTCGCATATCCTTGCGCGGCGTGAATGGCACCTTGCTCATGGCGCGTTAGCACATGGGTGATTCGGTCAGTATAGTCAAACAGTCTGTCATATACAGGCATGATGCATCCGCCGGGGTAGCCGAACACTCTTTCCACATTCTCGGCCACCAGACATCGCATCAACGCTTCTGCTCCTGATATTTTTTCGCTCATAGACGAGGGTGTTAAATTATTCTTATGGCTCCTTTGTCGGCGCTGGACACCATTGATGCGTATGCACGCAGTGCCTTGCTTACTTCACGCTGGCGGTGGTGCGGAGTAAAGGCATCTTTGCCGCGTGTGGCCTCTTCTTGTCGGCGTGCAAGCAGCTCGGCATCTTCTACCTCCACATTTATGCTGCGGCCGGGAATGTCTATTTTTATTGTGTCGCCGTCGCGCACAAGTGCTATGTTGCCTCCGGCTGCCGCTTCGGGAGATACATGTCCTATCGACAGTCCCGAGGTGCCTCCCGAAAATCGTCCGTCAGTCACCAGCGCGCACTCTTTGCCCAGATGCTTGCTTTTGAGATAGCTTGTGGGATAAAGCATCTCCTGCATCCCCGGCCCCCCTTTGGGTCCTTCGTAATTGATGAACACTACATCGCCGGCTTTCACCTCGTCGCGAAGTATGCCGTTCATGGCTTCCTCTTGGCTTTCAAACACTTTGGCACGGCCTGTGAACGTGAGAATTGAAGCGTCCACTCCGGCGGTTTTTACCACACATCCGTCTTGGGCTATGTTGCCGTACAGCACGGCCAGACCACCGTCGTGTGCATAGGTGTGCTCTACCGAGCGTATGCATCCGTTTTTGCGGTCGGTGTCAAGTTCGGAGTAATAACACATCTGCTCACCAAGGGCGGTGGTGCGTTTGCCGGCCGGTGCTGATTTCCACAGCTCGTCAGCATGGTCGGAATAATTTTTGCCTCCCACGGCATAGGAGTCTATGGCTTGTTGTAGCGTCAGGCCGTCCACACGTTTCACATCCGTGTGCAGCAATCCTGCATCGGCCAGCTGCTTCATGATTGTGAGTATGCCGCCGGCGCGGTTCACATCCTGAATATGATATGACGAATTCGGGGCCACCTTGCACAGCACAGGGGTCTTGCGGCTCAGAGCGTCAATGTCGCTCAGAGTGAAATCCACCCCTCCTTCGGCAGCCACGGCCAGCAGGTGCAGCACAGTGTTGGTTGAGCCTCCCATAGCTATGTCAAGTGTCATGGCGTTGAGCATGGCTTCGCGGGTGGCAATGTTTCTTGGCAGCACAGAGTTGTCACCGTCTTTATAATAGGCATAGGTGTTGGTCACTATGCGTCGGGCTGCCTCTTTGAACAGTTCCTTGCGGTTGATGTGTGTGGCCACGATGGTGCCGTTGCCCGGCAGCGACAGGCCTATGGCTTCCGTGAGCGAGTTCATTGAATTGGCGGTGAACATTCCCGAGCATGATCCGCAAGTGGGGCACCCCATGGTTTCAAGAGCCTGCACGTGGGCATCATCCACATGGTCGTCGGCGCTCTGCACCATTATGTCCACAAGGTCCACATCCTTGCCATTGATGTTTCCGGCCTCCATAGGGCCGCCGCTGACAAAAATAGTCGGGATGTTGAGTCTCATCGCTGCAATAAGCATTCCGGGAGTTACTTTGTCGCAGTTCGATATGCACACCATGGCGTCAGCCTTGTGTGCGTTGACCATATACTCTACCGAATCGGCTATGATGTCGCGTGAGGGCAGGGAATACAGCATACCGTCATGCCCCATGGCTATGCCGTCGTCCACGGCTATGGTGTTGAATTCGGCTGCGTAGCATCCCAGCTTCTCGATTTCGGCCTTCACTGTCTGGCCTATGTCGTGCAGATGTGTGTGGCCGGGTGCAAATTGCGTAAAAGAGTTTACTACAGCTATCACCGGCTTGCCCATCTGTTCTGGTTTCATGCCGTTGGCCAGCCACAAGGCTCTGGCTCCGGCCATGCGGCGTCCTTGTGTTGTGGTGTCACTGCGCAAAGGTATAATCATAAAGAAATCTGTACTTGTGTTGAATATATATGTTGCAAAATTATTTTTTACGACAATATCCGCCAAATAATTGCACAAAAAACCGACAATGTGCAATCAAAAATGGCCGACTTGCTTAAAATTTTCTATTCAAAACAGCGTGGATGGACCATATTTGTAAGTATTTCGCTTTATTTGGCCTTATGTCGGTTTTATTTGGTGGACTCACGGATTTTTTCCATATTTGTGACTGTTAACCGTCAGCGCTATGAAATGTGTTAAGATTTATCCTTCAAGCATCAATGACCGCTTCATTACCGAAGCCGTAAAGGAATTGCAGGCAGGCAACATTATCATATACCCCACCGATTCTGTCTATGCCTTGGGGTGTAATGCTTTGAGCACTCCTGCTATTGACAAGCTTTGTCAGGCCAAAGGCATCAATCCTATCAAGGAGACTCTTGCCATCAATTGTGCCGACATATCGCAGGCAAGCGAATACGCCAAGATTGACAACCGCGCTTTCCGTTTGCTCAAGGCAAATCTGCCCGGACCTTTCACATTTGTGCTCCCGGCCGCGTCCTCATTGCCTAAGGCGTTCAAAGGTCGGCGCACGGTAGGGGTGCGCATACCATCCAACCCCATCGCCACCGCTCTTGCCAAAGAGCTTGGCAACCCTATTTTGACCACATCGCTTCCGCTTGTCAACGATGCCACCTTGGACGATTATGCGCGCCCTGAGTCAATAGCCTTGTTTCTTGACGGTATGGCATCAATGATGATTGACGGTGGCGAAAGCGGTTCGGTTTTATCCACAGTTGTGGATCTTACCGACAGCTCATCCCCGCAGATAATCCGTCAGGGTGCAGGCCAACTAACCGAATAATTGTCATACTATGAGTATATTGCTTCCACCGCGTGCCGACGGCACATGCGAAAGAATTCCTGATTCGGTACGACAGATTGTGATTGTCGGGGCTAACGGTGCCGGCAAAACACGTTTTGCCAAGGCGCTTGCCGAAAGCCTTGGCGAGAATGCCTATCGGCTTAGTGCCCTCAATGCGCTGATGGACAGGGATTATTTTGATGAGTCTCCTTCTTCTGTCGATTCCCGGTGGGCTGCCGCTGTTCATGGCGACAGGTTGCATAGCGGTTCCAATCTACAGCTTGACCGCGTTATGGCATTGCTGCTTCATGACGAGATGCTAAACCTAATTGGTTACAAGATTCAGCACAGCAGCAATCCTGAAGCCAAGTTGCGCTCCACCCGTCTTGATAAGGTGATTAGCGTGTGGCAGGAGCTTTTCCCCGATAATAAGGTGCTCATAGAAAGTGGCAAATTCCTCTTCACCCGTGGAGAGGAAGCTGAGGAATATTCGGCCATGAAGCTCAGTGCCGGCGAACGCGCCGTAATCTACTATCTCGGTGCCATACTGTATGCTCCGCGCGACTGCGTGGTGCTTGTGGATTCCCCAGAAATGTTTCTCCATCCGTCCATTACCCAAAGCGTATGGAACCGTATTGAGTTTCTTCGCCCGGATCTCCGGTATGTTTTCGTGACGCACGACCTTGAGTTCGCGGCCTCATGCGAGGGTGCGGTTGTGGTGTGGGTCAGGGATTTTGACCCGCGCTCCGTTACATGGCAATATGAGATTCTGCCCCATAACACCGCTATAAGCGATGAGCTTTACATGACCATCGTGGGCGCGCGCAAGCCTGTGCTGTTCATTGAGGGCGATGGTGTCCACTCCATTGACGGTAAACTTTATCCGCTGATATTCAAGGATTATACCGTGCAGTCTCTTGGCAGCTGCAACAAAGTGATTGAAGCCACGCGCACGTTCAATGATCTCAATTCGCTCCACCATATGGCTTCGCGTGGCATCGTTGACCGCGACCGTCGCGATGAAAACGAGGTGGCATACCTCCGCAGCAAGAATGTTATGGTGCCTAACGTGGCTGAGATTGAAAATATTCTTATGCTTGAGGAGGTGATACGCACTGTGGCGTCGCGTTATGGTAAGGATGAGAACAAAGTGTTTGAAAAAGTTAGCCAGGCTGTGATATCGCAGTTTGACAGCGAGCTTAAGCAGCAGGCCCTCATGCACACGCGTCACCGCGTTAAGAGGGTCATGGAATGCCGCATTGACGGCAGATTTGCTTCCATAGGCATGCTTGAGAAGCATATGGTTGGCCTTGTGCACGAAATCAATCCGCGCGGGCTTTACGAAACATTCTGTCGGCAGTTCCGGCGTTATGTCGAAACCGGTGATTACAGTGGCGTCCTGATGGTGTATAATCAGAAATCCATGATTCCCGGAAGTAATGTGGCTTCGCTTTGCGGATTGCAGTCCAAGGAGGACTATATTAGGGCCATTATATCCATTTTGCGTGAGGACGGCAAGGATGCGGCGCGTATCAGGCAGGCGGTGGTGCATTGCTTCGGCTTGGATGAACCGGCCAACAGCCAGCCGTCAGCTCATTCAAAAAACAAGAAAAAGAATCAAAATCATTCCAAACAATGAAAGTATGGATTGAAGCCATGCGTCTGCGCACCCTGCCTGTCTCTGTGGCCGGGGTGATAATGGCATTGGGATACGGGATTTTCAACCGCGAGCTTAATTTCACGGTTTGGATTCTGTGCCTTCTTTTTGCTGTTTTGGCACAGATTGCCTCAAACTTTGCAAACGAATACTATGATTATCGCGATGGTCTTGACAAGCCCGGCCGAGAGGGTCCCCGCCGTGGCGTGACCGAGGGCGATATAACTCCGCGTGCCATGCTCGCTGCCACCTACATAACCCTTGCGCTCGCTTGTTGTGTAGGTCTGTGTCTGCTTTTCTGGGGTCCTTGGTGGCTGATACCCGCCGGCATCGCCATAGGACTTGGCGTATTGGCTTACAGCACCGGCCCTTATCCGTTGTCAAGACATGGACTCGGGGAAGTGGCTGTGATGTTGTTTTTTGGGGTGGTGCCTGTCAATCTCACATATTATGTCATGAGCGGGCAATGGGATGTCAATGTGTTCCTTGGATCATTGAGTGCCGGGCTCATGGGTGCTAATGTATTGTTGGTCAATAATTATCGTGATGCTGCCGATGACACTCTCGTTGGCAAACGCACGCTTGCCGTGATATTTGGACAACGCACGGCATCAACGCTCTATCTGCTCAACGGCATTATAGCTGTGGCGTTGATGGCAAATGTGTGGATGCAGTTGCCGTATGCTGCCCTGATGTTCCCGATCATATATCTCATCGCTCATATCAGTCTGTGGCATAAGATTGTATCGCTGCATGGGGCGGCGCTCAATCCCATGCTCGGGGCCACTGCGATGCTCATGCTTGCCTACTCGCTAGCATTTGCTTTTGCAGCCTGAACATTAATTGCTGTTAGCGTGTATTATTAATGTAAAATGATACACGATATGAACAGAAAATCTTGGCTTTCAATTCTCATCACCGCTCTTGTGGGAGTGCTGTTGATTGTTTTCTACAATCAGGGACAAATCCTGACTTGGGTAGTTACTTTGTTTGGCGTTTGCCTTATTATACCCGCCGCTTACAACCTCTACTCCACCTTGCGTGTGCGTAAGCAGCTGCAATTGGAGGAGAAAACCGGTTCCGATGGTCGTAGAATGCCGACGGCTTCTGTCTCCGCCGCAATTGTGGCGAGTGTGGCAGGAATTGCTCTGGGCATATGGATGCTTCTTACCCCTGACTTTTTTGTGGGGTTGATAGTGTACGTGTTTGGCGCCTTGCTGCTTGTGTATGGTGTTTACGAGCTGATATGGGCGGCATGGATGGCACGGCCTTTTCGTATGCCGGTCTATTTCTATCTTGTTCCTATATTGATGATAATAGGTGGAATAGTTATTCTCTGCACAACCATTCGCACCATGAATCAGGTCATGATGCTTCTGACAGGCATTCTGCTCTTGGCCTCGGCCATTAACTCAACATTGGAATACGTGGCTATGCACCCGGCAAAGCGTCGTGACCAAACCGGCGTGTGATATAATCTTTCACCAGCCCGACAATATCGTCATCACTCAGGGTGGAGGTGTCTATGCTCAGATGATATGACGGTGCCGCACCCCAAGTCTTGTCGGTATAAAAATTATAGTAGCGCGAGCGCAGTTTGTTTATGCGCTCCGCTTTTTGTTGTGCTTTGTCGGCGGTGAGATTCTCGCGCTCCATGATTCTTTTCACGCAGTGTTCCATAGGCGCGTGCAGAAACAGGTTCACGACCATGGGATAATCACGCAGCACATAGTCGGCGGTGCGTCCCACTATCACGCATGGCCCTTGCTCGGCAAGCGAGTGGATGAAATCGCATTGGGCCTTGTAGATGTTGTCATCGCTTATGGCAGAATTGCCTGAATAGTATGCCATTGGCTTTAGGCCTTGTGCAAAAGAGAAAATGCCGCCGAAAAATGATGGTGATCGCTCATCGGTCTTTTCAAAGAACTCCTCATTGATGCCTGCTTGTTTGGCCGCTTCTACCAGCAGTTCTTTGTCATAGTACTTCATGCCCAGCTTTTGGGCTATGCACTTGCCCAAAGCGCGTCCGCCGCTTCCGTATTGGCGACCTACTGTGATTACCAGATTTTTAGTTTTAGCCATGATATAGTGTAATGTTTTTTTAATTCTTTCTCAATATAATGCCGTCGCCGGTTATGTGCAGGGGAGTGGAGGGAAAATCACTCTGTGTCAGTGCGCGCATCTGCCCTATGACGGTTCCTTTGGTATCGGGAACAGGTCCTATGCCTCTGCGTTGTATGAACGGATGTATCTTGCCCGACAGAAACTTACCCTTGTTGTCCACATCTATTGTCACTACCGGTGCATGCCCGGCTATGCCTTTCAGATTAACGCGATAGGGGGTGCAGAAGTTGCCGAGGCTGTAAAGTATGAGCCTGTCACGGTATAGCTCCATGGCGCGTGTCACATGCGGGCCATGGCCGTAAACCACATCTGCGCCGGCATCCACTGCGGCACGTGCAAATTTTCTCACATCGCCGCGCTTCTCACCGAAGCACTCCTCCATCCCTTCCGGCACATGCTTGTATGCCGCTCCCTCGCCGCCGCCGTGAAACGACACCACGACCACATCGCACACGCTGTCAAGATGGCTCACTATGCGTTTCACTTCTGTAAGGTTGTGTATGCTCAGCGATCCGGCATGCGGACTGAATGCCGTAAATCCGATTTTGCGCCCTTTGCTGCTCATTATGTACCATGGCGTTTTTCCTCTCATCCCGGCATACCCTATGCCGGCGTTTCGCAGGGTTGCTTTGGTGCTTTCGCGTCCTAATTGACCGAAATCGTTGATGTGGTTGTTGGCAATCGACATAAAGTCAAAGCCTGCACGTTTGAGGTTTGACACGTATGCTGTGGGCGTGCGGAAGGCATATAGTAATGTGGTGTCCTCAACCTCCTTCACTTTCCCTCCGAAATCCAGCAGCGTGCCTTCAAGGTTGGCTGCGGCGGCATCGGCTCCGGACAGCACCTTGGTGACATGTCTGAAAAGATTGGTCCCGTTGTTTGGTGGCAGATAGGCACCTTTGGACTGCTCCGGAAAATTTGTGCCCATCATCACATCGCCCGCCACCGCTATGCGCAGTGCCGGGGTGGTGCCGTGACATGCAAAAACTGCCGTCACAACCCACATTGTCAGTATGGCAATTGCCCGTATCATTACCGCAAAAGTACAATATTTTGTCCTCTGAGCGCACTAAAACAAGCTAAAATGAGCAGATTTATGAAAAAAATTTTTATTTCCGAGATATTACTCTTAATTTTGCATTTCGTAAATTATTACGCACATCCCATTTTTGATAACAATAAGAATCACATAACAATGGCAAAACAAAACGCTCCCGAAACAAAACCCTCTATCGAGGCCCTCAATGACAGTCTTACTGGCATTGAGCAGAAAGTGGAAAATAACAAGAAAATTATTGTATGGGCATCCTTGATAGTAGCTGCCCTCGTTATCATCGTGCTCGGTTATATCTACGGCATACGCAAGCCCGGTGTCGCCGCTGCCAATGACGCAATAGGTCAGGCCGATATCACCATGATGATGGGCAACGACTCTTTGGCTCTCCAGCAGTATCAGCAGGTGGCTGACGAGCACGGATATGATGCCGGCAACCGCGCCAACCTCAACGCTGCAATCCTCCTTTACCGTCAGGGCAAATATCAGGAAGCTATTGACTACCTCAACAATTATGACGCTAAGGAAGAGGTGATCGGTGCTGCCGCTATGGGTCTTGAAGGTGACTGCTATGTCAACCTCAAGCAGTATCCTGAGGCAATCAAATGCTTCCGTGAGGCAGCCGCTATGTCTGATCACAATCCTCACCTTACTCCTTATTTCATGATGAAAGAAGCTACCGTACAGCACGAGGTTAAGGACTACAAAGCTGAGGCTGATCTTTATCAGGCTATCATCAACGATTATCCCCAGTACGCTGCTGACCAGCAAATCGATTTCCGCAAATATCTGGAGCGCGCCAAAGCTCTTCAGGGCGAATAAATCCCAACCGTACATCATAACAAGAAAGCACCGCAATATTGCGGTGCTTTCTGTTTACATATACTCGTCAGTTGTTGTAACCCCGGCTGTTATAGCTCCTCGGGATATTTGCGGTAATATTCCTGAAGCACTGTGTGGATGTTGAAGTAAAATCCGCCGGCTTTGGCTTTTTGCGCCGTTCTCACAGTCAGATATTCATAGTACGGTTCGTAGAAAAGGTGGTTGGTGACAATGTACCCCATAGCGTTCAGCAGCACGTATTCATGCTGCGGTTCTATCACATACCATGCATTTTCTTCATCTGCACCGGTGCCTGTGGAGGCAATCGCCATAAGAATATAGTCAAATTTGTACTGCCATATTTTTGCCAGATTGGTTTTGCCTTTGAGTTTCAGCGCTTTGATGAGGTTGCTCATTTGCATCAGGTCAAATGGGCGGTTCTGCAGCTCAAGCTGGGACTGAGTGATGACCGAATCACATTCTTGCCGTGAAAGTTCACCCTTGTCAAGCGACTGTTGGTCCACGTTTGATTCTATCACCGACGGGCGATACGGGTTGTAGTCTTCCTGAAACATGTATCCCAAATATAGATGACGAAACTTATCTATTTTCATCAGCGTGTCGTTGCGCTGATACTCATCCATAAGTCGGGGATAATAGTAAGGCGATGTGCGGTCATTAATCTGTTTTTTGATGAGGGCAAGGTCGGGTGCCTCGCGTTTCACATTCTCAAACTTTATTTGGGCATTCATCGTCCATGTCCCAAAAAACATGATTATGGCTACAGTTATATATTTCAGCATAATGATTGGTTGTCGGTTTAATAAACGTAGTGCAGCAACACAAATGCTTCACCGGCTATACATGTGGTGACTACAGCCACGAGGCCTTTGGCGCACAGGTAGTTGAAAAACGGGCGCGACGGAAATTTCATCGTCCTTCCGCCGGGAGTGCGGCTGAACGCAAGTGCTCCGCAAAATGCTCCTGCCACAGAGCCTACTATCATTCCGGCATTGTTCATGAGCATACCCACGAGGGTGCCTGCCAGTGCCGCCCCCACAATGTAGCCAACGCCCATTTTGCTGTTTGCTACAGCTTTGGGCAGCAATATGGTGATGCCCCATGCTATGAGTGCCGCCATTCCCCAGAATAGCAACGTGCTCCATGAGGCTTGCACTGCATCGCCTAAACACAATAGCCACAATCCTATCCATGCCACCGGGGCGCTCCACCCCTTGGGCACAAAAGCAAGCACCACGCCGGTGGCAAGCAGCAGCACTCCTGTTATGGTCAGTATCATACTCATATATTTATAACATAAGGCATGGCGCGATTGATGCCCGTTTAACATTATTTGGCAGCTCCGGCTCCCGGTTTCACGGCTTCAGGATATGACACACGGGCGTGGTACATCGTGCGCAGACGTGATATGAACACATCTTTTATCAGTTTCACATCGCGGAATGATAATGTGGAGTCGTTGTGCAGCCCCTCCGCAATCTGGGTGTCTATGATTCGGTTTACAAGTGCGGATATGGCTTCGGGTGTATGGTCTGCAAGTGATCGTGATGCTGCTTCCACGGCATCGGCCATCATGAGTACGGATGTCTCGCGTGAACGCGGGTTGGGACCCGGATAGCGGAACAGAGATTCGTCCACCGGCTCATTGGGATGGGCGTTGCAGTATGTGGTGTAGAAATATCGGGCAGTGCCGCGTCCGTGATGCTCGGTTATAAAATCGCGGATGCGCTGTGGCAGCTTCACCTTGTCGGCGCGTTTCAGCCCCTCCGTCACGTGACTTATCACTATGCGCGCGCTCTGCACGGGGTCAAGTGCGTCGTGCGGATTCACTCCATGCTGATTCTCGGTGAAAAATGCAGGATTGGATATTTTGCCTATGTCATGATACAGCGCTCCGGTTCGCACTAATTGCACATTGGCTCCGATGCGGTGAGCTGCTGCCGAGGCAAGGTTGCTTACCGACATTGAGTGTTGGAATGTGCCCGGACACTCTTCCGACAGCTCTCGCAATACCGGATTGTTTATGTCACTCAGCTCCACGAGTGTGACTCTTGAAGTGAAGCCGAATGCTTTTTCAAACAGGAAGATGAGAATGTAGGCAAACGAGGTGAATACAGCATTGATGCCAAAGCATCCTATTGCGCTCCATGTCAGTTTGTCGGCATTGCCGTTCATCATCATCTCGAGTGTGCAGTAGGTGACGCTGTATGCCACAAACACAAGTGCGGCTGACCGTATCAGCTGTGATCTTCTGCTCAGCTCTTTCAGGCTTACCAGTGCGGTGAAGCCGGCCACGAACTGTACCAGCACAAATTCCAGCGGAAAACGCGATACGAATGTGCACAGCAGCACTGTGACAAGGAAAGTGAAGAATGCCGTGCGGGAGTCAAGAAACACCAGCACAAGAATGGTGAGTATGGTCAGCGGCGCAAGATAAAGCCCGTAGGAGAAGGTCGCGCTAAGTCCCACGGCAAGGAGCGTGAAGATGGTGATTACCATCATCAGGAACATAAACACACGTATGTTTTCAAAATAATCGCGCCGGTAGAAATACAGGTACGCATACAGGCTTCCTATGAGTAGTATCAGAAATGCTATTCTGCCTGCAAGGGGATAAAACTTGTCGCTCACCACCTTGTTGCCTTTCTCTTCGGTAAGCTCCTCATAGGTAGTGAGAATGGTGTAGAGTTGCGGGGTGATGATGTCGCCGCGGTCTATTATGCGCTCTCCCTGCTGTATCACGCCTACAGGAGCAAGTGCGCTTTGGTATAGTTCGTTGCGAAAACGCTCCGTTTCCACCGAATCTGCCACTATGTTGGGTTGCAGAAGATCCGAAAGGCGTGTGGCCGAGATGGCCGCATGCACCTCAGGATTGCGGAACACGCTGTCAAGATGCGCATACGCGCTCCGTGCCGACCGAAATCCCGTAGTGGGCACCGACACTGTCACATTGTTGCTCAGCATTCGCACGCTGTTCATCTTCCCCGCCGAGATGTCGGCATAAGCCGTCTGGTCCACGATACCGCTGTTGTAAATGGACCTTATTTCATTGAGCAGGGCGGCTTTCTGACTGGCTGTTATGTGCAGCCCGGATGTGGTGTTGAGCCGTTTGGCATAGGTGGCAATCATATTGGTGCCAAGGGTATCTATCCTGTGATACACCGGTTCAAATTTCGCATCTATGCTGTCCTTGATTGTTGCGGCACTTATGGAGTCAAGGCGCACCGGAATGTCGAATGGCGCGGTCAGAAGTGAGTAGCCCCACGGACGGTTGATTTCGTAACTGAATCGGGTGCGGTCGTCGCTCGGCAGAAAATAGCATATCAGACCCACTGCCACCAAAAACGACAATAGGCGCACCACGGCTTCGTGTGAAAGTTTGATTTTCATGACCATTTATAATCTGTTGCGCTACACTCTTATGGCACTTTGCACTCCCTTGATTTTTTTAACTCTTGCGCAGAGTGCGTTCACCACTTCGGCATCCTCTACAAGAACGCTCAGGCGGCATGAAAACACTTCTTTATCGGTGTCAATGTGCAGGCTTCGTATATCTATGTTGAGATGATTTGAGATCATTTGGGTAAGCTCCTGAAGAATACCGTGCCGGTCCACTCCGGTTATGCTCACTGTGGCAAGGACCTTGGTGTGTACTGTCTGCCATTCGGTGGCCACAATTCTCGGCCCGTAGCTTGCCTTGAGTACCTGTGCGCGTGGGCAGGTGAGAGCGTGTACCTCCACCTGATTGTTGTTGTTTACAAAACCCATCACATCGTCGCCCGGCATCGGATGACAGCAATCCACAAACACAAAGTTCTGCTCCTTGTCGTCCTGATATAGCTTGTAAACCTCCTTGGTGTTTATTTTGTCAGGGGTCACTACACTGCGCTCTTTATCTTTGGCCTTGGTCTTGGTTGATGCCGTTCCACGTGTTCCGAGGCGGAAAATCTTTTTGAGCAGTCCGGGATTGGTTTTGGGCGATTCGCGTAGCACATATCCGTTCAGGTCCACTTCGCCACTCCCTATTTTCTGATACAATGCCTCACGGGTAGGCACATGGTAAAACGACATTATGCGTGTTATAACCTCGTTGGTGCCTTCCACTTCTGCGTCTTTGAGAAATTTGGTCAGCATTTCGCGTCCCTGTTCCGTCATGGGCTGCAACTCTTTGCGCAGTGCCGCCCTCAGTCGGGTTCGCGCTTTTGCCGTGGCAAGAAACTCCATCCACTCCGGCTTGGGGGTTTGCGATTGTGAGGTCAGCACCTCCACTTGGTCTCCGCTGTTGAGTTTCTGCGACAACGGCACGAGCTTGTGATTCACCTTTCCCGCGATACATTTCACGCCTATCTGTGAATGTAGCGCAAATGCCACATCAAGCACAGTGGCTCCGTTGGGCAGTGTTATGAGTTCGCCTTTGGGCGTGAACACCACGATTTCCGAGGCAAAAAGGTTGAGCTTTAGTGTGTCAAGGAAGTCAATGGCGTTAGGGTTGGGATCGTCAAGAATATCCTTGATGGTGCGCAGCCACACATTCAGCTCGCTTTCTTCATCGCTTTCACCTATTTTGTACTTCCAGTGCGCCGCAAACCCTTTTTCCGCTATTTCATCCATCCTGCGGCTGCGTATCTGCACCTCCACCCAGTTGCCGTCAGGGCCCATCACTGTGAGATGCAATGCCTGATACCCGTTGGCCTTGGGCGCGGAAATCCAGTCGCGAGTGCGGTCAGGATGCAGTCGGTATATATCGGTGATTGCGGAATAGATGCTCCAGCAAATCCCTTTTTCTTTGGCAGGATCATCGCAGTCAAATATTATGCGCATCGCATAGAGGTCGTAAACCTCCTCAAATGGCACATGCTTCGTCTCCATTTTGCGCCATATCGAATACACCGATTTCACTCGTGCCTTCGCATCATATTGCAGTCCCATTTCATGGAGCTTCTCATGGATAGGGGCGGCAAAATCGTTATATACATTCTGGCGTTTCTCCTCCGAAGCCTTGATTTGCTGTTCTATGCGCTCATATGCCTTGGGGTGCTCATACTTGAAACTCAGGTCCTCAAGTTCGGTTTTTATGGCAAACAGGCCCAGTCGGTGTGCAAGCGGAGCATATATGTAGAGCGTTTCACCCGCAATTTTGTATTGCTTGTTGGGTGCCATGGATCCTAATGTGCGCATATTGTGCAGTCGGTCAGCCATTTTTATCAGCACCACGCGGATGTCTTCATTCATCGTAAGCAGAAGTTTGCGGAAATTTTCTGCCTGTGCCGATGCTCTGTCTCCGAATATGCCGCCCGAAATCTTGGTCAGCCCGGCCACGAGTTGCGCTATCTTTTTACCGAATTGCTGCTCTATATCCTCCACGGTGTATTCCGTGTCTTCAACCACATCATGAAGCAGTGCGGCGCAAATGCTCGTTGAGCCTAACCCTATCTCTTGGCTGGCTATCTTGGCCACAGCTATGGGATGAAGTATATAAGGCTCTCCCGACCGGCGGCGTATCCCGCCATGTGCCTTTTTGGCAAACCGAAACGCGCGCTCTATGATTTCGGCTTTCTTGCGGTGGTTGCTCTGCAAGTATCCGTTTAGTACATCCTGAAATTCCGCTTCTATCAGTCGGTCTTCTTCTTCCGGTGTCATTTTTACCTGCTCCATATCTTTACTCCTGAGTGTTGAATGCAACAATACCACAAATCTAATAAAAATCGTTGATACACATATAAAAATTCGCTACTTTTGTAGCAAAAATACCGCAGAGGCGGCACACTCTTGTTAATCTCCATGATAAAATACGATTTTGACACAGTAATTGACCGCAGAGGCACCGGTGCTATGAAATATGATGCCCTCGGTCGCTTGTATGGCAATACGGCTCTCACCCCTTTGTGGATTGCCGATATGGAATTTGCCGCTTGTCCGGATATTGTTAAAGCTCTCATTGACCGCTTTTCTCATCCTGTTTATGGCTATGCCGAAACCCCTGAAAGCTATTGGGAGTCAATATGCGAGTGGCTTAACAAACGCCACGGATACCGCCCCGAACGCAAGGCTCTGGCTTTTGTTCCCGGTGTGGTGCGCGGCATTGCTTATGCCCTGAATTTCTTTTCGCGTCCCGGTGCGCGTGTGGTTATTCAGGAGCCTGTGTATCATCCTTTCCGTGAGGTGGCCGAAGGTAATGACAGGCTCGTGATCAACAATCCTCTCCTGCCTCAGCCCGATGGCGGTTATGCCATGGATCTTGAGGGCCTTGAACGCATATTCTCCACCGAGCGTCCCAAACTCATGATTCTCTGCAATCCTCATAATCCCGCCGGCATACAGTGGGATGCCGACACGCTCCGTCAGGTGGCGCGTCTTGCCAAGAAATATGGCGTGATTGTGCTCTCTGATGAAATCCACGGTGACCTCATGCTCTGGGGTGGCAAGCACATTCCGTTTGCCTCAGTTAGTCCCGAGGCCACTGAGATGTCGGTTACTTTTGGTGCTCCTTCAAAAACATTTAATATCCCCGGGCTTGTAAGCTCGTGGATGATAGTGCCCAACCAGCGGCTTCGCGATCCGTTCTACCGTTGGATGGAGGCCAACGAATTTTCATCGCCCACATTTACCGCCACTGTCGGCACCGAGGCTGCCTATCGCTGCGGCGAGCAATGGCTTGACCAACTGTTGCCGTACATTGAGGGCAACGTGCAGGCCGTGGAGAAATTTTTTGCCGAAAATTGTCCGAAAATCAAACCGCTGCGACCGCAGGCATCGTTCCTTGTGTGGCTTGATTGCCGTGAACTCGGCTTGACACAGGAGCAGCTTATAGAGTGGTTCAAAGCCCGCGAGCTGGCATTGAACGACGGCAGCATGTTCGGTGCAGCCGGCACCGGCTTTATGCGTCTTAATATCGCCATGCCTCGTGCCGCTTTGCTCTCGGCACTTGCACCCTTGAAATCTTAGCCCCTGATTGACATAAAATAAAAAAAAGCTGGCAGTCATGCGATTGTCAGCTTTTTCTGTACCCGAAGTGGGACTCGAACCCACACAGCCGGTAATGGCCAAAGGATTTTAAGTCCTTCGTGTCTACCATTCCACCATTCGGGCTTTCAGGGGTAGATGCCCGTGAAAATTGTGGCAAATTTACCACTTAGTTTCCACGTGTGCAAATTTTCTCAACACTGTTTGCCCGTTTGTCAGTCGGTGCTGTCGGCGAGGTCATCGTATTTCTGAAACAGAAAATCATTGTAAGGAAAGCGGCTCAGGTGCACTTCCTTGGCCTTTTCGTAGATTTTTTGTTTCAGCTCCTCAATGTTCAGCCCGGTTTTGGCCGACACAAACACAGCATCGCTTCCCATCTTCGCCATCCAGCTTGCTTTCAGTTCGTCAAGCGAAATATTGCTGCGGGTACGTTCCGTAAGGTCATCTTCAGCTTTGGGTGTGTAGGTGAATGCGTCCACTTTGTTGAAAACCATTATTATAGGCTTGTTGACCGAGCCGCACACATCGGCGAGCGTGCGGTTGACCACCTCTATCTGTTCCTCAAAGTTGGGATGCGATATGTCCACTACATGCAGCAGCACATCGGCATCGCGCACCTCGTCAAGTGTGGACTTGAATGATTCCACAAGGTGTGTGGGCAGTTTGCGTATGAACCCTACCGTGTCGGTGAGCAGGAACGGAAGATTGTCTATTATCACCTTGCGCACCGTGGTGTCAAGGGTGGCAAAAAGCTTGTTTTCGGCAAACACCTCACTTTTGCTGAGCAGGTTCATAAGAGTGGATTTTCCCACATTGGTGTACCCCACAAGTGCCACGCGGGTAAGCTTGCCGCGATTCTTGCGCTGGATTGATTTTTGACGGTCTATATCTTTAAGCTCGGCTTTGAGTCGCGATATTTTGTCAAGGATTATTCGGCGGTCGGTCTCGATTTGGCGCTCACCCGGGCCGCGCATGCCTATACCGCCTCGCTGGCGTTCAAGGTGAGTCCACAGGCGGGTGAGTCGCGGCAGCAGATATTGATATTGGGCCAGTTCTACTTGGGTCTTGGCGTTGGCTGTTTGGGCGCGTTTGGCAAATATGTCCAGAATCAGGCTCGTGCGGTCAAGTATCTTGATTTTAAGTTCGCGTTCTATGTTGGCCACCTGTTTCGGTGTCAGGTCATCGTCAAATATCGCCATGCCTATTTCATTCTCTTCCACATAGCTGCGTATCTCTTCAAGCTTGCCTGATCCCACATAGGTGCGTGAATCCGGTCCGTTCAGTTTCTGAATGAATTTGTGCACGGTCACCGCTCCTGCGGTGTCGGCAAGAAACTCCAGCTCGTCAAGATACTCCATCGTTTTTGCCTCGCTCTGTTGGGGCGTGACAATTCCTATGAGTATCGTGCGTTCGCTTGATTCTTTTTCAATAATCAGATCTTTCATATCTTTTTCCTTGGTCTGGGAAATATACGGTTAATGTTCAAATAAATGGCTGTAAAATTATCCAGAGTGATGAGCAGCATCAGCCCAAAGCCCAGAATTATTGTGACCCATGGTCCGCTGCTCGTTATCCCTATCTGTTGCATAGGGCCGTGCCAGAAGTGCGATGCCGTAAGCGTCAGGGCTATTGCGCCTGCCAGCACTGCCGTGTTGATGACACCCACTATAATCATGTAGTATCTCGCCACCGTGTGCGGAGCATACCCGAGCATCATCAGTCTTATCAGTTTGCTGCGGTTCTTCTGGAGCAGAAGGCGTATGCTCAACAACAGTATGAATACCGCAAGAAGCGAAATTATCACGCCTACTCCGGTCACCACTGCTGTTATTATTGACAGCAAATAGGCTGCTTTGCCCGAATTGACTTTGTCTCCGGCTGCCTCATAGCCGTGCGCGGCAAGGTAACTTTGTATGGCGGGGTTGCCGGGGTCATATGTCTCTATGATGAGTCGTGACGGGTCGCTTGCCCCATTCTCGCCAAACTCTTTGTTGGCCCATGACATGAACGTCTCGGGCACGGCGATGGTGTTCAGACGCGATGAAAAGCCCACAATCCGTGCATTGAGCCATTGCTGGTGCCCGTTGCCGCTCAGCGACATGCGCAGGGGTATCATTTTCATCATATCCTCACTTATCTGCGGCAGCCCGCGCGATGAGGCAAATCCGAAATTGTAAAGCGTCAGATAATCTTTGCTTATGATCACCGGCACCGGTTCGCCACTCTCGGGGGTGTACTGCCATTCGCGTGGCGATATGTCAAAGAAGTCACTCGGTATGGATTCCAGAAACAATGCTGTGCTCAGTTGGTTCCCACCCATATCCACAGCCACCGACACATTGAAATCTCCCGCCGTGAATTTGCCTGTGCGGCGCACCCACGGCTGCCGTTCAAGGTCGGCTATCTCGTCGGCTGAAAATCCTTTGGATTCACGTGCTCCGCCAAATAGCGATCCAATTCCGGAACTGACTTTTTTCGACACGATTATATAGTCGCGTGATATGAATGAGTCATCCTCGTCTCTTGCCGAGGTTACATCGCGATAAAACTGCACTGCCGTAAGCACGATGGCAAGTCCCACAAGATTTGCCACTGCGTAACCTGCCAATTGCCCTATGCTTATGTTGCGGCGCAAAAGCCGCCATACTATGCTTTTGCTCATAACTTTAGTACGCAATTGAAATCAAGGTTTATTTTGTTGCCTACCGAGGTGGCTATCACCGCCGCTCCTTCGGCTTGGGCTGCGCGGTTTATTATGTCGGCCACAATGCCGTTGTTCCGTTCGTCAAGGTGGCTCACGGGCTCGTCTATCAGCAGAAAGTCAAATGGCTGGCACAATGCTCTGATTATGGCGGCGCGTTGCTGTTGTCCTACCGACAGTATGGCCGCCGGAGAGTTGGCTTTGTCGCCTATCTCCATCTCTTCAAGCATGTCTGTCACCCATTTCATTGGCCTGTGGTTGGTGAGCCTGTTCTTTATGGCTATGTTTTCCAGCACCGTGAGTTCAGGAAACAGCTGCATCTCCTGTGGCAGATACGCAAGCGACTGCTTTCTTAGCTCGCACCACTTTGAGGTGTTGAATGTGGCCGTGTCTGTGCCGTCAAAGAGTATCCGGCCGCTGAAATCGCCTCTGCTTCCGTAAATGAAACTGCACAGTGAGGATTTGCCGGTCCCGGATTCAGCCTCCACGAGATAACGGTTCCCGCGCTCAAGGTTGATTGTGTTGAGCCACACATGTGAGCTTTTCACCGGTTCCTGACTCTCCATCCCTGCAAACACTGCGGGCAGAAGATTTTCAAGTGTTATGGTTGATATCATATTAATAGTGACATCAGTGAAATCAGGTTTGCCATCGGGCGCTCGTTGCTGCCGGGAAAGCTTACGCGTATGTTTGTATCGGTTTCGCCCATTTGTGCTCTGAGGTCAAGACCGTAGTTCAGATTCAGGCTGAATGTGCGCAAGGTCTCAAGCTGCACCGATGCTGCTCCGCATTGACCCTCAAACACTGTGGTGAGCGAGTTGTTCTGATCTGCGACAAACGGCTGTGTGCCTATGGCAAGATAGCCGTCCACGCTCCCGACATAGATTTTCATGTTGGGTATCGTAAGTTCGGTCTGGCCGTCCTCGCGCATTTTTGCAGGAACACCCACCGAGGTGAATTGCTCTATCACATTGCGCAGCACAGAATCCACCTTCGCCTGTGGCATATGTATCATGGCGAGTACTGCCGGGCTGCCGGTAGGCAGTGTGTAGCCGTCAGCTGCCAATGCCAATGTGCCGTCGCACTGTTTAAGCAGGTCAAATACCGAGTCAAATGTTCCGCGTGCCTGACCCCCGGCTATGGATTCTATTATTTCTCCTGCCTTGTCCCAGTTGAATTTCGGCGATACTCCGAATGCTGCCACTGCATTGAAGTTGCGCGGCAAATAACGCAGAAAATCGGTTTGCATCGTAGTCACGCCATCATTCTTTATTTTCACTCCGTCAGCTTCCATCATGCAGAAATCTATGGAGGCTGCCTCATTATTGCCGTTTAGGGCCAGACACACATATTGGCCGCGCTGTGAGGCTCCGGCCTGCTCTACGCATACCGCGCAGCTCATGGCGCGGTCCGTGTCAAGAAATTCCGTGACACCTTTCCACAGCGTATAGTTGCCGTCTTCCTCGCGTTTTGTCTCCGCCATTTTGGCCATGGCAACGGCTTCCGGAGCTATCAATGCCACATTGTCTTTCACGGCTATATCCGCATCGGTCCCTTTCCACACGGTATAGCCGTCGCTGTCGGCGCGTGTGAATCCGGCATTTGTGGCAAGGGTGGCAAGTGCTGACTCGTCGGTCACTTTCACTATTGACACAAAATTGCTGCCGTTTATGGCAAATGTGACTATATGGGCAAGGTCAAGTGCATTGGCCCCATCTTTGCCGAGCATATCGCTGCCTCCTGTTATCCACTTGGGCAGTGTCTCAGGCACAGTGGTGTATCCGGCCTCATCCATCACTTTGGGGAGATTGGTTACTATGACGCTTTGTGCCGAGGCGGGCACAAGTTCCATAAGTTCGGAGTCGGTGGACGAGCATCCGCCGGTCACCAGCAGGGCGGCGGTCATTATCAGCATGGCTGCATGGCGCAGCAAACTATTTACGGTGTGCATGTGTAAAAGATTTTGTTGACATATTTTAAATACAACGACACCGCCGCAGCGAGGGTTCACTGCGGCGTGTGCGGTATATGCGTGATGCTGTTATACTTCAAGGTCAAGGTTGAGCACCTCATGCCAGGGCAGTCCCTGAACCGACAGCTGCTCCATGAATGGATCCGGGTCAAACTCTTCCACATTGTGTACTCCCGGTTTGTTCCATTTGCCGGTGAGGAACATCATGGCGCCTATCATTGCCGGTACGCCGGTGGTGTAGCTTACTGCCTGCATCCCGGTTTCGCGATAGGCCTCCTCATGGCTGCAATTGTTGTAGATATAGTAGGTGAGATGTTCGCCGTTTTTGTCAAGACCCGATATGCGGCATCCTATGGAGGTTTCGCCATGATAGTTCTCTCCGAGATCCTGCGGATTGGGGAGCACTGCTTTCAGGAACTGAAGCGGCACAATCTTCACGCCGTTGTAGTCTATCTCGTCTATGCGGGCCATACCTATATCCTGAATCACGCGGAGATGAGTCAGATACTCTTGTCCGAAAGTCATCCAGAAGCGGGCACGCTTGATGGTGGGATAATTTTTCACAAGGCTTTCAAGCTCCTCGTGATACAACAGATAGCTTTCTCTCGGCCCGATATTGGGGTAGGTCAGTGATTTGTGGATTTCAAGCGGACCGGTGGTCACCCATTTGCCGTCCTGATAGTAGCGGCCGTTCTGGGTTATCTCGCGAATATTGATTTCGGGGTTGAAATTGGTGGCGAATGCCTTGCCGTGGTCACCTGCATTGCAGTCCACGATGTCAAGATACTCCATTTCGCTGAAGTAATGTTTGGCGGCATAGGCGGTGAACACGCCCGATACGCCCGGGTCAAATCCGCATCCCAGTATGGCGGTCAGACCGGCTTTCTCAAATTTCTCCTTGTAGGCCCACTGCCATGAGTATTCAAAATGAGCCACATCTTTTGGCTCGTAATTTGCTGTGTCAAGATAATTTACGCCGCACTCCAGACAAGCGTCCATTATGGTGAGGTCCTGATAGGGCAGAGCCACGTTGATTACTATATCGGGTTTGTGGCGGTTAAACAGCTCCACAAGCTGTGGCACTGAGTCTGCATCCACGCTGTCAGTGGTGATATTGTCGCTCCCTATTGCACGGGCTATTGCATCGCACTTGCTGCGGGTGCGCGATGCAAGTACTATTTCGGTAAAAACCTGAGGGTTTTGGGCGCACTTATGGGCTACCACTGTGCCCACACCTCCGGCGCCGATAATAAGAACTTTAGCCATGAGTAATTTTGGTTTTGATTATTTTGGGTGCTAAGATAGCACTTTTATATGTAACATGAATAAATATCAGCTAAATATTTACAACGCAGCAGCATCCTTTATTGTTCATGCTTGTGCATGCGTTTGGGGTTGGCCGGAAACCATCCACGCGCCACACGTTTTTCCTGCTGAAACACTTCGCCTATGGTCCAGAACGATGAAAAGGCAAGCACGCCCAGTACTGTGCTCCAGAATGTGTCGGGCACTAAAAGTGAGGCCGCGCAGCTTATAAGCCCGAGCACCAGAAACCACCACCAGCACCGGGTGCCCCAATGGTAATGGCATTTGATTACAAGCGGATGAAATGCTCCTATGATAAGAAAAGTCACAAGTCCTGTGGCGAGTCCTATAAAATGAAGTGATTCTGACATAATCTCACGTTAAGGGTGTAGAATTTGATTAATGTTACCATCCGCCCGAGGCTCCGCCGCCACCGGTCATTCCGCCGCCGAAGCCGCCTCCTATTCCACCACCGAAGCCACCGCCTCCGCGACCGCCTATACCCCCTATTATTATGGGAACTTCTGCAGCCACCTTGGGTATGATATAGCTCTTGTAATGCGATTTATGGCAGTTGGCGCAGGAATATGTCTTCATCCCCTGGCCGTTGAGCTTGGTTGTGGGTTTGGTGATAATACGGTCGCTCGTAAGAGAGCATGCCTTCGCTCCGCATTGCGGGCACACGGTGTAGCTTGACCGTTGGTTCACGTATGGTATCACATCCTTTTCTCCGCAGTTGGGGCACAGCCACACATCATAATCTATGGAGTTCAGCTGCTCTTCCAGATCTTGCGACGGGGTGAGATAGTAATTGTCATGTACCTCGTCAAGTTTGTTCATTTTGTGGTGGCAGTTGGGGCATTCCCTGTGACGGGAACGGATACGCCTCATTGTCAATGTCAGCGGAATATATGCTATCAGAGGCAGTCCGAGGCCAAAGAAGCAGGCAAACAATGCCACCGGCTTAAGGTTGTTGAGCTTGCGCCAACGCTCCGGCGACGGCAGCTTGCGCGTGGCGATTAATAGTACCGCTACAATCACCAGCATGATTGCTGCCACTATGCAGCACAGGTTGACATACCATGCGAAAAAATCCACATCCTCTTCATCACCCTCGGCATTTTCGCGCATCTCTGCTGCCGCTTCCGGGTCGGTGAGGATATCGGTGATATGGGTCACGGCTTTTATGGTGCCTTCATCGTAGTTCTCGTTGCGAAACTCCGGCGCCATGTCATTGCGTATTATGCGCGAGCATATGGCATCCGGAAGCACTCCCTCTGCCCCGTACCCGGTGCGTATCACAGCCTTGTGGGGATCTTTGGCTATGATCACCAGCACACCGTTGTTGTTGCCTGACCGGCCCACACCCCATAGCTCAAACAGGCGCGTGGCAAAATCGTTTATGTCGCGGTCTATGTCGTCCACCACCACTACAGCTATTTCTGCGGTGGCTGTGTGGCGTGTTGTGGCGATTGCTTTGTTTATGGCGTTCACGGCATCAGCCGACAATATGCCGTCAGGGTTGCTCACATATTGGGTGGAGTCTGCCACCTGCACATTCGGCACTTCCTCCGGAGCATAAACCTTCGCCGAAATAGGCTGCCAAAGCCATAGCGTCAGGGCTAAAGCAAAAAATCTGAGTATGCGGTTCATTTCCGGGATAGGTATTGTTGGGTAAATTCTGCTGCATCGGCCACGCAGTCGTTGCAGGCACGCAACATTTTGCCTGTGTCTATCCCTTTTAGCACTCGGCAGATGGTTGCACCGTTACGCTGTTCAAATTTTCCCATTATCTCTTTGATGGCCATGCGTGCGCCACGGCGGTCGCGTTCTATCAGTCCTACCACCGCACCTGCTCCTATCAAGGCTCCGCAAGTACCGTAAGTGGTGCCCATTCCCAAACCATAGGCACTTGTCATGGCTGCCATGGTGTCGTGGTCCACTCCGGTCTCGGAGCAGAAGGCGCAGGCCACTGACTGGGCGCAGTTGTATGCTCCCGATTTCTTGAGTTCTACGGCCTTGGCCACTTTATCTTCACTTGTCATATTCTTTCGTTTATTGGTTGAAATGCAAAGATAGTCACTTTCTTTGGCTTTAAAAAGTCCTTAACCGTTTTTTGACGGCTTCACATCTTTGCTCCCTTGGGTTTACGGAAAAATATGTAATTTTGCGATAAATAACATTCATTGCGCCATGAAAAAAATCGTTTCGTTTGTCGCCGGCATTATGCTGGCTTTCGGGGCTGTTGCACAAGGATTTGATTGGCATAATCCGCTTAAGGATGCTCCCCGGGGTATAACCAATGTTCATAATCAGGCTTGAAATGAAGATGGAGGCAACTATCGCCGGTTGCCTGCCAGAGCTGAAAAAAACGTGCGCCCGGCATTGTGGAATCTTTCCACTAACTCTGCCGGTCTTCAGCTGCGGTTTGTTACCGATTCCCGCACCATTGCCGTGCGCTACGGTGTGACCGGGTGTATTGCCATGCCCCACATGCCGGCTACCGGGGTCAGCGGTGTTGATTTATATCGCAACAGCGACAATGCTTTTTGCTACGGCATATATTCTTTTGGCGACAATAAGGTGGAATATGAATATTATGTTGACCGTCCTGCCGGACGGCGCAATGAAGAATACACTCTTTACCTGCCGCTTTACAATGAGGTGAAAAATTTGGAAATAGGGGTGGAAAAAGGTTCTTCTTTCCATTTTGTGCCTGCCGGCAATGAAAAGCCCGTTGTGGTCTATGGTACATCTATTGCCCAGGGTGCGTGTGCCTCCCGTCCGGCCATGGCTTGGACCAATATCCTTCAGCGCGAAACCGGCATTCCTGTCGTAAACCTCGGCTTTTCTGGAAATGGCAAGCTCGAGCCTGCGATGATTGATCTCATCAACGAAATTGATTCCCGAGCCGTGGTGCTTGACTGCATGGCAAATCTTTTTCAGCTCCCTCAGGCCGAGCTTACCGCTCTTGTGGAAAATGCCGTCATGCAGATTCGTTCCAAAAGCGATGTTCCCATATTGCTCGTGGAGCATGCCGGAAACAGCAATATCAACAGCAATCAGGGCAAATATGATTCGGTTATAAATGCCAACACTGCACAGTCTGCTGCTTACAATAACTTGGTTAGCAAAGGGGTTAAAAACCTGTATTATCTGTCGCGTTCGGAAATCAACATGCCTGCCGATGCTTGGGTCGATTACGTGCATCCCACTGATCTTGGGCAGCAGCATCACGCCCGCGCCGTTGCCCGTGCTCTTGGCCGTTTTTTGCCGGAGGCACGTAATTCGGTGGCACCGCATGTTGTGCTCATAGGTCTTGACGGTTGGGGCGCATACTCTTTGCCTAAAGCCGATATGCCTACGGTAAAGGAGTTTATGAAATCCGGGTGCTACACTCTTGAAAAACGCACTGTCCTTCCCTCTTCAAGTGCTCCCAACTGGGCCTCGATGTTCATGGGTGCGCCTACTGAGATACACGGTTACACTCAGTGGGGTTCCAAAACTCCCGAAATTCCCGAGCGTGTGGTAGGCAAGCACGGCATATTCCCAACTGTTTTTCAGCTGCTCCGCGATGCCGATCCCAATGCTGAAATCGGTGTGCTCTATGAATGGGACGGCATCAAATACCTTGTTGACACGCTTTCGCTTAGCTACCATCAGCAGGCTCTCACTCAGGTTGAGGGCACTGACTCCCAGATAACTGATCTGGCAGTGAAATATATCAGGGAAAAGAAACCCGAACTTTTGGCCGTTTGTTTTGATGAGCCGGACCATGTGGGACACACTGTGGGGCATGACACCCCCGGCTACTATGACAAGTTGCATGAACTGGACGGATATATTGCCCGCATCGTGCAGGCGGTAAAGGATGCCGGAATTTATGACGACACAGTGTTTATTATCACATCCGATCACGGAGGTATAAATATGGGACATGGTGGCATAACGCTTGCCGAAATGAATTCTCCATTCATCATAAGTGGCAAAGGCATTAAAGCCACCGGCGAATTTTCCGAAGTCATGATGCAGCCCGATGTTTCGCCCACTATAGCCCGCATCCTCGGCATTGAGCAGCCGCAGGCTTGGACCGGACGCCCCATGCTTCAGGTGTTTGAATAATAAACTTATAGAATAAAAAATGGGGACGGAATTCAATTCAATTCCGTCCCCATTTTTTTTAGCTCTGTAATCTGTTACTCGGGTGCCATTTCAAGATGCAGCCGCGATGCGGGGAGTATCACTTTCTCCGCAAAAGCCGCCACCTTTTCAGGTGTAAGTGCGCGGATATGCTCCGGAAATGTAGTGTGCATGTCCACTCCGAACTTGCGGTACATTTTCAGCACCGTGTGCCAGTAATCGTTGCTCTTGCCGTTATCTTCCCAGGCCTTTTCAAGAAATTGCTTCACTTTGTTCACCTCGTCTGCCGACACGTACCCCGGTTTTGCCATGGCGCGTGCTGTGGCATCCACTATCGCAAAACAGGAGTCGGCATTCTGAGGCTCAACTCTGATATATACCGGAATGATTGCGCGTGCCGGGTCCGCTCCGTTCATGCCGTCCGATACTCCGCAATGGCTCTTGACTCCGTAGGTCCACCCGCGTTTCTCTCGCAGGTCATCGCGCAGCTTGCTCTGGAGTATTGAGCCGGTGGCATGTGCCAACACTGTGTTGGCCGCATTGTATTCGCACGGGGCGTTGTAGAATGTGTAGCTAATGGTTTGCGGAGTGCTCATCGGCATAGTGAATTTATGGTTCTGTATTCCCTGTGCGTAACGATACCCTATGTCATGTGCCGACAGATGGCGCTCGCCTCCGGGCAGAGATGCGATATAGCGGCATACAAGGTCGGTTATGGTGTCGGGATTGAAATCGCCCACGATATTGAATGTGAAGTCGCTCATGTCGCTGAACAGTTTGTTGTGCAGCCCTATGATGCGGTCATAGCTCACCTTATCCAAGTCTGCGGCATTTAGCTTGGCTCCCAACGGGTGTCGGTTGTAAACATACAGATGTATTGAGTCACCCATGGCAAATGTGGGATTGGAGTCATGGCTGCTGAGTTTGCTTCGCTGATTTTCAATCATGGCGTTGAAGGCGCGGTCATCATGCGCCGGTGCTGTGGCTTTAAGATACAGAAGCTGCATGGCGGTGGTCAGATTGGCGGTATCGGCTGAGGCCCCCAGCGTATGCTCCATATTCTCTATCGCCACGGCGGTCTTCACATTCTTTCCGGCAACCATGCGTTTGAGGTCGGTGGAGTTATGTGTGCCGTACCCGCTCACTGCAAGCGCGTCATTCACAAGCCGGTATTCCGGTGCAAGTTCCTGATTGTAATCCACGCTCAGACCACCCGGGCAGAATCCCTGTATGAGCACTTTGCCTGGGGTGAAATCGGTGTGTTTGAGATACACCTTGATTCCGTTGCTCAGAGTCAGTACCTTGGTGTCAAATTCGCTGATACTGTCGGTGCTGACTATGGTGCCTTCTTTTGGTTCGTGGCTCAGAAGATGGGTCGCCGTTTCAGGGTCGCGGTATTCGGGAAGTGCTGAGCCGTCCACGCCGGCATAGGCCCGGGCAAGCTGTTCGTCAGTGAGTTTGGCGGCTTTTTCCGGCATGTAGGCCACCGCCACAATATTGCTGTTGTCAGGTTTTATGACTTCGCTGATATATGCGTTTACTGAGTCAAGGGTCACTGATCTTATGATCCCTTTCAGCATTTTGTATCGTGCTTCTGCCGACGGGAGCGCATTTTTGCCTCCGTCAAGATAATGGCGCACATACTCCCGGGCAAATTCGGTATTGGTGCGGCGCGCGGTATAGTCGGCATCAAAATTCGCGCTTTCCGATGCTTTTGCCCGGTCAAGTTCCGTCTGGGTAAACCCTTGCATTGCAGCACGTTTTAACTCTTTGGCAATTGACGTGGCGGTTTCTGCCTCGCGTCCCGGCTTGGATGTGGCGCGCACTGTGAGAGCCTGTTGGGTGGATGCGAGTAAAAATTTCATGTCGCCTATCCCTAGATTGGTAAACGGTGCCTCCGGTTCGCTCTCCACAAGGTCATAACGGTCGGCAAGCATTTGGCTCACCAGTGAGCGCGTAAGGTCACGGCGCAGTTCGCCCACTGTGCCCACTGCATGCTTGGGCGTGTCCCCGTGTTTTGCATAAATCATCACCATTGATGACGATTGTTCAGGATCTGTCTGCACCGTGGCTATCACATTTTTGTTTGCCGGAATGATTTCGGGTTCGGGCAATGCCGCATCCTTTCTCGCAGGCATGTCAGCCCACAGCTTATGGAGCTGCTGCTCTGTGCGTGCCGGGTCAATGTCGCCCACTATTATTATGCATTGGTTTTGCGGATGATACCATTTGGCATAATATGCCCGGAGCGCGTCCGGATGAAAATTCTCCACAACGCTCATCAGTCCTATAGGCATGCGGTTGCCGTATCGGCTGCCGGGATAGATATGTGGGGCGGCTTTTTCCAGCAGACGCGAATTTGAGGCTGAGTTGCGCTGGCGCCATTCTCCTTTGATCACTCCGCGCTCCTCGTCTATATCCTTCTCGTCAAGCAGCAGGTCTCCGCTCCAGTCGCGCAGTATCAGCATGCATGAATCCAGTGCTGAAATGCGTTGGGTGGGAACATCGCATATATTATATACTGTCTCGTCTGTGGAAGTGTACGCATTGAGGTTGGCTCCGAATTTCACTCCTATTGACTCTAAATAGTTTATGAGTGAATTGCCCGGAAAATGGCGTGTGCCGTTGAAGCACATATGTTCCAGAAAATGGGCCAGTCCGCGTTGGTTTTCCTCCTCCTGAACCGAGCCTACACGCTGTGCTATGAAAAAATCCGCACGGTTGGCCGGCCAGTCGTTATGGCGGATATAGTACGTAAGTCCGTTAGGCAATGTGCCTGTGTGTACCGCCGAGTCCATCGGTATCGGTACAAGGGCCTCCGCCGAACCGACAATGGCGGCAAAGGCTGCTGCAATAATGAATTTCAGTTTCATACTTATGTGATTTATTATGTTTGTTTCAGAATACAAATGATATGGTGGCTTGATGATTGCGTTCCCTTGAGGCTCCGCCGTAGGTGGTGTAGTCAAATTTGCCTGAAACCATTATGGCATATTTCTGTCCCACGGTTTTGCTTATGCCTATATTGGCCATGACGCTGTTGGTGTGAACGGTCGCGAAGCGGTGGCGTGTGCGCTCTATGTCAATAAGCTCCGCCACCGATGATGCCGATGCCGTTTCTTTTAATATCAGGTCATCGCTCACAGGGGCCATTCCTTTCCACCCTATACCTCCCGTTATGCACCATCCGTGAGGCATTATCACGCTGATGCCTCCTTCCACCTCACCTCCGGCTCGGTTGTAAAGCGATTGGCGTCCGGGCACGAAGTAAGTTTCGCAGCGGTGCGTGTATATGCCTGTTGTCGAGGCATGTACGTTGATACGCCGTGACACGTATTTCTGCCATGCTCCCTCCACCGTGGCGGTATAGCCATTGTCGGCATAAGAATCGGTGCGTCCTATCTGCGGATAGATGTTGCCCGTGGCGTCGCCAAACACATTCTCGTGCCCGTGACGCTTATAGATTTGAAAACCTGCCGTGGCTCCCCACTCGCGTGTCACATACCCGGCTTGTATCGCCATGCTGTTATGCCATGCTCCGCACAGGGGCAGTTTATTCAAATCCGACAGAATGGTGTTGAATGTCAAGTGGTTTATGGCAACGGTGGCTCGGAATCCGTGCATCAGCACCGGCATCATGCTCACCGAAGCTCCGTAGCTGTACCCATTGTAATAGGTTGTGGCTCCATTCCCGGCAAATCTCATATAATGAGTTCCCATTCCGGTCGTGTGATATATCTTGTCCTCACCCATTTCCGATACGAAACTTATGCTCACCGATTGCTTGTATTTCATGAACTCAAGCTCCAGCCCCAGACGGTAGCTGCCTATGGTGTATGCGCCTCCCGCTGTGATGTTCAATTTCCCGGTTACATCCTTGGGGCGTGGGTCCACAGGACGGTAGTATAGTCCCGCGTCATAACCTAATGAAGCTCCCCATGCCCACATGTCGGTATGGTCGGCATACCCTCCGGCAAAAGAGTATTGCTCCACGTTCATTGATCCTCCCCGCTCATCGGCAGGATAATAGGGATAGATGATGTCAAGGTCCACAGCCTCACACCACTTCTTATCGCGTATCCGTCCGTTGGCATACGAAGCCCGCCCCCATAAGGTTGAGGTCTTGTATTTCATATAGCTGTCTGCCTCAAAGCTCCATAGGTGGGAGCCTGTGCCGTTCTGCGGATTTATGGCAACTGTCTGTTTGTCATGCCGGTATGCCACTCCCACCCTGCTTAGCGATGTTTCCCATTGCCACTGCTTGAACGCAGGATTTTTCCATAGCGGTGAAGATAGGGCTGTTATGGGCAGCTCGTGTTCTGTTATGCGGTATGAGATGCTGTCGGCTGCGCACTCCGTTGCCGGGCTCGGCTGGCAGCAGAGTGCGGTCACGACAAACAACAGATTCAGTTTCAGTAATTTCATTTTATTGGGGTTACTCCGTCATAGGTTTTCGTTGTGCACAGTGTGCCCTCTGCATTGATTGCTGTACCCTGTATCTCTATTTCCGAGGCTATGCAGTCATGATTGAAATCCTCGGTGGAGTTGTTGGTGTCTTTCAGCACTGGATGTCCCTGATTGTCAAGATACAGCATCTTGCGGCGAACGCTGTGAAAATATCTTGTCTTGTCCTTGTCAATGGTGCCGCAGTGTGCCCATCCGCAGTCAAGTGCAGGGGAGGTGAGGTTCCATGCGTAGTTGGATTGCACTGAGCAGTTCACCACATCCACCACCCATTCGTTGGGCAGCCGGTATGCTTGTCCTGTCATCGGAAAATCTCCCGCCGCCGAATGTATGGTGTAATCATAGGAGTACAGGTAATCGCGCAGATAGGTGTCACGGTCAGTCGGAATGCGGGCTATGCCGTAGGCTTTGAATCCCCGGTTATGCAGCATCCAGAAACTCAATGTATAGCAATACCATTTGTCAAGGTTGGACACCGTGGGTGAATCAATATCCATGCTTGACGGTCTGGTCGATAAGTCATACCATTCAAAATCCGCATGACTCAGGTCAAACGAGTTGGAATTGGCCTGCCGGTGGTCTATTCCGGTGTCGGCGAGCAGCATATATTCGCCCGGTTGCACGGGATGTTCCGTGCCGGACCCAGGAATGGTGTATAACGCATGCACTGTCACTGCCTCGTTCATTATGTTGGGGGTGTAGTCATACTTCTCGGTTGTTGTGAATTTGGTCTCGAACAGTGTCAGCCCGTCGGCATAAATCACATGGTTTGTATTGTTGTAAAGTTTCACATAATCATCGCCGTAATATTGGTTGCCCGACGGCCGCAACGTGCCTGCAAAGAATATTTCCGCTATTATCAGGTCATTGCTTTCTATAGTATTGTACCCTTGCAGCGTCACTGTCATCTGTTCGCCGCTTATCTGTATGCTTCTGCCGGTGGCGCGCAACGTGGAGGTCACCCCCGAAGTTGAGTGTACTTCGGCGGTATGGTCTATGTCGTAGAGCCCCGGTGTCACTCTTATCTCTGCTCCCGATCCGAATTCCGAGGTGCGCCCGGTGGAAATGTTGTAGAACACGGTGTGTTCACGCTCTATTGTCACATCTTCGCCCATCCCTTCCGGACGGTTGATTATGAGATTTACTGTAGTGCCTTCGGTTGAGGCTCCGTCATCGCTTATCTTGTCGTCGCAGCTCCACAACAGTGCGCATAACACAAGTGCTGTCAGTTTAATGAATTTTGTTTTTATCATGATGGTGAATGTTTTGATTGTCAAAGTGTGAGCGTGGCTTCCATACCGAAATAGGCATCGGCATAGCGCCTTATGGTAACTCCGTTGTTTTTGTAATCCGGCAGATAGTCTATCAGCCTGTTCACAAAAGCCGATAGCTTGAGCCATCGCCCTATTTTCTTTGTGGCCTTGAGGTTGATGTACATTGCCGTGGGTATGGTCATGGTGTCAAATGACGCATCATTGTACTCCTTTATCAGATATTGCAGCATCAGATCCTGCCTTGACGCTTCGGTGTAGGGGTGTATCAGGCCGTCGGAGGCACTGATATAACTGTCGGGTACTCCGTTCTCTTTCAGGCGCGTGCTCTTCACATGCCACATGCACTGGATTGAGGTGCTGAACACCAGCCCCCATCTCGGTATTTGGGTGTCAAACATGAAGTTGGTGTTTATCTGGTCGTTCACGCGACCGTCACGGGTGTTGTATATTCCCACATACAGTTCGCTCACGGGTTGCGAGCCTACCACATCGGTCACGGGCGAATACAGCATTTGGGAATTGGAATATAAGGTGTGCAGCCACGCTCCCGATATTGTCAGCGATGTACCTATGCATTTCAGCCTTGCTGTGGTGAGCTGGAACTCCACTCCCTGTTTGTCTATCCTCGAACCGTTGGTCACATGCCGCATCCCGTCCAGTATTCTCCTGTCGCTGTAAGGCAATCTGCTTAGGTCAGGAGCTTCGGTGAGTGTTCCGGGGTCGATGGCCGATGCGTCATACTTGCGGTATTCGTAAGGGGCATAAACCGTGGTGTATCTGAACCCGTCGTTCATCTTTTCACGGAAATAGGTCACTGATAGTGTGTTTCTTCCCCATTCAGCACCCAAGCGTATCTCCCACTTGTGGTTGCGGGCCGGCCGCAGCGAGTAGTTGGTGGCATCCTCAATATAGGTGCGCACGCTCACTCGGCTCAATTCGTTGGGCCGGTTTACATCATAATAATTGAGCTGTATTATATCGTTGTAATGCAGCTGGGGATAAAGGTAATCGACCGTAGGCATTTTGGTTGTCAGTCCGTAGCCGCCGGCAACAAGCAGTTTCATGGGAATATTCCCCACGTTGAATGACGGGAAGTTCCACACAGCGTTTATACGCGGGTCAAGATAGGTGCGGCCGCTGAGATAATATTTGCTGTCAAGTGACGGAAGCGATATGGTACGCACTCCCAACTGTAACTCCGGTTTGTTGGCTCCCAACAGCAGCGACATTTTGTCTTCGGCATAAAAGCTCAGTACATGTAGCGCAGGTATGCTGTTGAAATCGCGTGGACGGGTGGTCCATCCGGCTGAAAGAGGGCGGCTAAGCTCATACTCTTGCCCGTGTCCGAAATTTTTGGCCAGCGACCATTCAGCCCCGGCCTTATATTCATGGAGCCATGTGCCTATGGCGCGTGAGCCGTCGGCGCGCGCTTTTACAAACACGCTCAGCGGGCGGCTTGTGTTGGTGAAGTCTGCTATATATTCGCCCAATAGGTACTGCGCATTGTGCACACCCTCCTCCATTGATGTGGGGGCTATCGAAGCTCGTTGGGGAGCCACTTGCTTCAATCTGTGCAGCACATCGCTCTGGTACGACACAGATGTGTTCAGCCCCGCGCTGTTAAGCCATTTTATTTTGGAGAATGTGAAATTCAGGTCAGAGGTGAGTGCAAATCTGTTGTATGTGCTTTTGTACTCGTCCACCTTGTTGTAGTTGAGGTCCGGATCCACCTTGGCATTGTCGAAACTTCCGGTATAATCCGCGCCTATGCTCCACCGCGTTGTGAACGGTCGGCGTTGCCACTGAAAGTTCACGCGGGCCGATGTGTTCACTCGCTTGTAATTTTCAAGACTGTTGCGCGGGTCTATTTTTGAATCAAGGTATCCGGCATCCACATTCACCACATGCTCATGGCCTGTTATGAGAAACCCTTTCCCCACTGAAAACAGCTTGCTGTACTGATCGGCCTTGAATCTTGCGGTGAGCGGCGTGGCGCGACGTATTCTTTTTATATTGACCAGTCCCGAAGTCAGATTGCCGTATTCGGCTGACGGTATGCCTCGCACTATATCCACACTTTCTATATTGTCAGTGGATATGGTGCGCATATCCACCCCGCGGTTGGTCGTTGTGCGCTTGTATTCAGGCTCTCCTGATGTTGCGCCCGGCACTCCTTGTAGGTTTGCGTCATTGTTCACCGGCGCACCGTCCACTAAAAATGCGGTGCCGAGCGATGATATGGCATAATCATCGTTCACGCTTTTTGTGCCGCTCGCACCTATATTGCCCGTTTCGCGCAGCGTTATGCTGTTGGTGCTTCCCATGTCCGGGGTCTGCGAAATGTTTCCCGGCAGCAGTTCCAGCAGATCGGTGAAACTCGTAGGCTGTATATGCTCCATTGCATCACGGTCAATACGCGATGCCGAGGTCATGCCGCCGCTCTCCTTGGCCGTTATCACTACCTCTGCAAGTGAATGTTCCGATGGCTGTAGGCTGATGCTTGTGCGCCGGTCTGTCGTCGCATTGATGGTGCCGTGGTATGTCTTGTAACCTATATACGACACTGTCAGGGTCATTTTTCCCGGCATCACTCTCATGCTCCATCGCCCGTTTGCATCGGAATGCATGTTCATCATAGCGGATTTTGAATTGTCATTGCTCACGCTGATGGTGGCGAATGGCAATGTTTCATGTGTCGCCGCATCTGTTATCGTGCCGCTTAATGTTATGAGGTCTGTTGACGCCGCAGGAAATATTGTGAGTGCAAATAATATCAGATATAAAAATCGCAACATGCTTCAATGATCGGTTTTAGTTTTGCAAAATTACCCCAACTGCAAAATCATGGCAATACACAATTTTGGGTATTTTTTAGCCCCGAAATGAATAAAAAATGCCTAAAAATGGGTATTTCCTACCGTGTGATGTCATTGTAATTTTGCATCAGAAAATTCTAAACATCACAAACAATTCTAAACATCACAAACATTAAAACATGAAAAAATTTTTACTGTCTCTTGTCGCTCTCGCATTGTCTTGCGGAGCTTTTGCCTCTGCTCCGGTGTACCAATGGAGCAAGCTCATTGATTCACATCTTCAGCAGGATTTTGTTTCTAAAGTTGTGGTTACAACCGACGGCAACATTGTGTCGCTCGCTCATTTTGGCTCATCTTCCGACACCGACGGCATTGAGTTTGACGGGGTTCAGATAGCCACCGGTTCGGCCACCACATCTTCTTCCGACAACAGAAATCTGCTCATCATCAAGCATAATGCCGCTACCGGTGAGCGCATGTGGAACATTTATTCCAAAGCCGGTTATATTGATGTGTCTTCCGAAGGCAGTATCATTGCTACTCGCGATGGTGGTCTTCTTCTGCTCCTTAATGCCCGGTCGGCGCAGGTGTCTCCTTTCACATCTCCAATGATTGTGGATGCTACCGGTGCCGAAATTGAATTCCCCGAATGGAACACAAGCGTTGCCATATACAATCAGATTCTGCTTAAGGTAGCTTTTGATGGTCGTGTGGAATGGGCTAAATCCATTGCCATGGACCAGCTCCCTGTGCCTAACGCTTCCAGCGGAAATTCCGTCAACGCTACCACCAACGGGGTGTCTCCTTATGCTCTTGCCGAGGATGAGGAAGGCAACATTTACATCGGTGGCAACTATCGCGCTTCAATGATTCTCACAGCGCACCTTAACGCCACCTACGTGTTCACTCCCCGCAATATTGATACCTACAACGGTGATACCCAAAGTGCAGCCGGCGGACTTTATATCATCCGTCTTGACAGCGAGGGTAACTATCTCAATCATCTTCGCGCATCAGGCACATTGACCCGCGACCAAATCAAAGTGATAACCGTTGGTGGCGACAAGGTTTATTTTGCCGGTAATGTGCGTGGTAATGCCGATGACAAGCTCACCATCGGAGGCAAGAGCATCGTGCTTGAAAACAGTTATGACGGCATTCTGCTCGGGTGTGCTTCTCGCGACCTTAAGACGGTGGATTACCTCACATATATCAAACCCCACCTCACTGGCACCAAAACATCCAACAACACCAAGATTCGTGCTCTTGATCTCAACGGCTCATCGCTCTATCTCATCGGTGGCGGTCAGGGCGGTTACAGCCCTGCCAACGAGTCTGCGGCCAAAGTGATAAGCAGTTCCAACGGTCTGGAAGAAGGGTGGTTTATTGAGCTAAATGCATCCGACGGCTCATGGAAAAACGCTGTCAACAATGCCACTAATATCGGTGCTTATCTCGGCTCCTTCGTTTATAATGGCAACCTGTATGTCTATGGCTACCGTTTGAATGCTGCCACCGGTTGCTTCCTTGATGAATATTCTCTTGGTTCCACTGAGCGCATGGCCCGTCATAACCTTGTGCTTGCCGGAGGTGCGCCTACCGGTTACGGCATGGCTTTTGACCCCAAATCCACTCGCGTAGTGTTCTGTGCACGTGGCAACAAAGCTTTTAAAATGGGTGCCGACGAAGTGGAAACAGCTGCTCCCACAGGTTGGGGTGGTGTAGTGGCCGCATTTGTCATGGATCCCACTCTCGCCGGGATTGAGAATGTGGCAGTGGAAGCCGAAAATGGTTTGAAGATTGCTGCCGTTGATGGTGCTATAATGGTATATGCCACACAATCTGCACCTCTCACAGTTACTGACATGAACGGCATCAATGTTGTGAATACTCAGGTACAGGAAGGTGAGACACGCATAGCTCTTCCTGCCGGAATATATATCGCCGCAGGCCATAAATTGGCTGTTCGTTGACTTGTCCCATAGTATTAAAAGGGAGACCGCTTTTCTGTGGTCTCCCTTTTTTGCATCATGACTGCTGGCATTTGGGGCATAATCCCTTGATTACTAAATTTGTTGAGCTGACTTTGTACCCTTCGGGCAAATTTACCGACGGTATCGGCTCATTTTCCAAGCATATTGTGGCACCGCATTTTTCGCAGTGAAAATGCGGATGTTCGTCTTTATGAGAATGTTCGTGTGAATGGTCCCGGCAAAGCTCATACTTGATGGAGCCGGAGCCGTCATCCACTGTGTGTACCACTCCGTGCGATGCAAACAGCGACAAGGTGCGGCTTATCGAGGAGCGGTCCACTGTTTCAAGTTCCGTTTCTATCTCCATGCCGCTTACAGGGCGTTTTGCCGCACAAAGTGCGCGCAGCACAAGTACCCTCACTGCCGACACTCTCACATCTGCTTCTTCCAGTATTCTTTCTGCTTCCATACCCGCAAAAGTAAAAAAAATGGACGTATATTACAATACGCCCATTTTTGCTGTGATTGTTACTCTGTTAGAGTGCCAGCTTCACACGTGCGGTACGGTCGCTGCATGTGGCTGTGGCCACATATATTCCGTGCGGCATTCCCGACACATTGATTGAGCCGTTGGCCGCGGCCGTGTAGCTTGCCACTTTGCTGCCTGCTATGGTGTAGAGTGTAAGCGTAAGCGGCTCATCTACGCCTGCAAGCGAAGTGTATATGGTGCCTGTTGAGGGTATTGCCCATATTTTAAGCTCTGAGTCAATGTTGTTGATTACTTTGTCGTTGGATGCATAATACTCTTGCAGTGCCATCAGACCGTAATATGCGCCAAGTTTGCCGTAGCCGGCCTTGTTGTTCGGGCATGTGCCGGTGTGGGAGTCTGTGATTGCTCCTTCTCTGAGACCTACGAGAGCATCTTCCGGAGTTAGTTCCGGATAGGCTTCCATCCATGCGGCGATAGTTCCGGCTACCATGGGCGATGCCATTGAGGTACCCGCATCGGCATCATAATAATAATACTTGCCGTCGGTATCCTGCACGCGCGGTCCGTAAACTTGGTCAGGTGTAATGTTTATAGTGTTGACCGATGACATAACAAGCATTCCCGGTGCCGAGATTTCAGGTTTCATACGACCGTCGGCCGTAGGTCCTTCACTGGAAAAATCACTCATGATGTCGGTGGTGATGGCAAGCTGATAGGCGTTTTCGGGGTCCCACCACGGAGTGGCGATATTTGAGCTGTTGAATGAGCCTACCGATATTATGCGCTTGGCTGTTCCTCCTATCTCGCCCATGGTGCCTGAGGTGCTTCCCGCAGTCCATCCTGCTTTGCTCGCGTTGATGAAATCGTTGGTGCCCACGCTCCACAGGTTGATTTCATCGCCGTCCTCGCCTTTGATTATCAAACCGAGTTTGCGTGAATCGGCAGCTTGGTCGCACTGCACTTTTACAAGTGCGTTGTAGCATTTGGTGTCTGGATCAAGCGATGAGGTGATGATCATGTAACCTTCTATACCGGTATCATCGGCATAGAACGATTTGAGGGCATACCCTTCTGTGTCGCTTGCCTTGTGTTCATCGGTTTTCGCAAGCACTTTCCCTTTCAGGTTGTCAACTACCACGCCCTGCACGGTAAAGCTCTTTCCGGCGCGGTTCCAAATGTCGATTTCATTGTATTTGCTTCCTGTCGGAAAGGCAAGCATAGTTTTGAGTGTAAGGTCGGTGCCGGAGAACTTTTTGTTGATATGCAGTTTGTTCTGGCCTTCATTGCCGCAGGCTCCCACAATTATGCGTCCCGGACCTACCATTGAGTCTATGACACGGTCCAGTGCGGAAGTGCCGTCATGAGGACCCTGATGCGAACCAAGGCTCATGTTGATTACGCACGGCTTTTCCACTTCATCTGCGTAGTCAAATATATAGCGTATGGCATTGGCTATGTCGGCATTGCTCTCGCCGAAACTTACAAATACTATATCCGCATCCGGTGCCACGCCATAGAGATTGGTCGTGCGCTCGCTTCCGGCTGCTATACCTGTCACATGGGTACCATGGGTTTGCGATGGCGTGTCATACACGGCTGCCTTGATTTGGTCGGCAGTGTTGTACTCCACTCCATAGCCGAATTTTTGTGGGGCCGCACCTCCGGTGCCTCCCTGTTTCCATACGCGTTTGATGCGGAGATTGCCGTCGGCATCCCGGAAATTGACATGCGTGAATTCCAATCCTGTGTCAATTATGCCCACTACCACGCCTTTGCCGGTATATCCCTTGCCGACCATATTCCACGCATCTTTGTGCATCTGGTCTATCTGGGCTTTGGCGCGGGCATATCTCATGCGCAGTTTTGGTTCTCCGCCACGCTCTATGTATTCTATACCCGGTATTTTGGCTGCTTCAGCGAGTTTGTCCATCGGCACCACGGCTGTGGCGTAACCGCTGGAGATTTCGGGCAGCACCTGAATGCCGAGGGCTGAAAGCCCGTTGAGAGCTTCAAGGTTGGAATAGCGGACATACAAACGCATTGACTGTTTCTCATTTGTTTCTGTAGAGGTCAGATGTTTGGTTGTCTGCTGTTCGTGAAGCATGATTTGCAGGTCAGGCGACAATGTCTGTGCTCCAAGTGGTCCAAACGCTGAGGCGGCCAGCAAAGCAAATATGATATTCTTCATCTAAAGATATGTTTTTTGTGTTGATGTCAGTCGGTTATTTGGCAGCACCGTTGAAGCTTATTATCACATGTCTGCCGTCGCCGAGATTCTCTCCGTAGCTGTTGCTGTAATAATTGTCAAACTCTATCAGCACATGATATTCGTTGTTGCTGTCAAGCTCTACGCTTGCGGTTCCGTTGTTCACTACATTTCTGTAGCCGGAAGTTTCGGGTGAGGTTACTTGGATGTCTTTATGGATTATTGTCAGGGCTGCATCGCCCTCTATTTCCGTTATGTTGAACTTCCCTTGGTTTATAACGGTGTTGTCAGTGACCACGCGGAACACTTCGTCATCAAATTCGTCATACCCTTTCAGAGTGGTTTTTCCGGAATAGCTGCTGACTGATGCTCTCACATAGGACACCATGTAATGACTCATCTCGCTGCCGTCTCCGTTAAGCACTATCACTTCGTTGCCGTACTGTTTGGTGGGCACGATTCCGTCAAGGGTTTCGATAGTGGTGGGAACGCCGGTGTAGTCGGCAGTCACGAGTGTACCGTCCTCAAATGTTGCAGACAGTTTCAATGTCACAACCTTGGTTTTCTGGTTGATGGCAGTTGTCAGGGTTCCTTCAGTCACTTTCTCATAGGTTTCGGCAACTTGGCCGTCCTGATATTTCATTACTGTAAGGAGATAGCTGTCAGGATTTTCTGCAAGATTGAGGTCTGCTACACCGAATTTCGTTGGCGATATTCTGAGCCATACTCCGTATTCGCCTGCCACGAGGTCTGCTCCTGTAGCTGCTTCCACCGTTCCAAAGCCAAATTCTATTGATGACGCTTCCTCGCCGGGCACTACTCTGAGCATTGTGGGAATGGTTTCATATATCACTTTTTCTCCTCCGGCAGGGGTTATGGTAAATGCCTCGCGAATCTCCTTTGACTCAAATGTCACATTCGTCACATCTTTGACATTGTAAGTCACGGTGGTGCCGTCAGCAAGATTCACATTCATCGTTTCTCTGATTTCTGCCGATGCTGTGAATGCCGTTAGGATGGCTAATGTTGATATGATAGATTTCATGATGTTACTTTATTATTTTAGTTGTGTAATTGTTGATTCTGACAATATAAACTCCGCTTGCCAGATGATTCAGGTTTACTACCTCTTCTCCGTGGGTCTCGCTTACCAGTGCGCCTGATGTGCTGAACACCTCTACTGCTGCGTTGCCTGCTCCGTATATATGAAGCTGATTGTTGACAAACTCCACTTCAATGCCGCAATCGTCTGCTCCTATGGCTGATATTGAGGCGAGCACATCGTCAGGATTGTATTGATACAACATCGGGCCGGTCCATGATCCGCGGATAAAGAAGCCGGCATCGTCGGTTATGTCAATGTTGAATGTGTAGGTGTCATCACTGTTTTTGGTAACTCCCACTGTGCCTGATTCTGCCGGTGCATATTCGTCAAACACCCAGTAGCTGCCCTGTTTGAAGTGATTGTAACGTGTGCCCACAAGTTCGCCGCTGTTGGTGAAATAACCCTTGGTAAGTTTGTAGGGCACGTACGACTCGTCAAGGTCATTATCCATCACTGTATAGGTGCCCGGAAGCAGACGCGCTTCGTCGGCTGACACAATAAATTCCATTCTCATTATGTCGCCGCCGTCTGCCAGCTCTTCGTCCTTGCCTGAGGGTGAGCCGATGTCAAGCACCAGTGAGCGGTTGCCGCGTTTGATGCCGTTGTGATAAATGCGCGATACCTTGATTTTGTCAAGATCCAGATCCACATCCTCTATAAGTGTTGACACTGAGGCCGGCGGGTTAACTCGGTTGTCTTGGGTTGTTATGTGCCCGGTACAGGTGGCCTTTACGGTGAAGCCCAGATCCGATATGGCATCAACCACTATTTTGTAATTGTCGTCACCCAATTCCTCTATCTCCACGGTACCGGTCTTGAGGTAGCTGTAGCGGTAACTGCCGTTCACTTTCTGGCGCACGTAGGTACCCATAAGCATCGGAATTCCCATATAATCCATCTCCATGCCGGGGAACCATGTGCCACGGGCAAGCGAGCGTGAACCTTCATATACTCCGGCAAGAGGGTGGGGCGGTACATCCTTGCCGAATAACCTTCCGAGCACGCAAAGGGCTATGGAGTAGCCGTCCTCGTTCATGGCTCCTGTCTCTGAATCGTAATCGCAATCAAACACATTGATATAGATATTGCCCGTATTGTTTTCATACAGATTGCCATGATAGAAGGCCACACCGCCTTTGTCAAGGGTAAGGTCAAGATTCTCACGTATCTGTGTGTAATATGTGGCCGGTGCCTGATCGCTTACAAATACCAGTGAGCCGGTATATTTCACTTTCCTTTCCTTACCGTTGTACGATACGGTTGTCTCCACTGTATAGCTGTTGCCGCCGTTGCTTGTGATGATGATGTCTTCGGTAAGATATGCTCCGGTGTCCTGCTCGCCTTTGCTGTTGTAATAGATGAGCATGGAGTATTCATTGCTGTAGCGGAACGGTTCCTTGATTTCCTCTGCATCGCTCATTTTGTAGGTGCCTTCCGACAATGATATATCCGTTAAGGGTGATACAGGTGCATACAAATCAAGAAACAGTACCATGGCATCCTTTGAGGTCACCTCTCCGGTTGAGCCCACGTATGTGTCGTCGGGGTTGGTGGACAGCAATGTGTAATAGTTGCCTGCATTGCTGTCATCTGATTGGGGTGAGGTGTAAAAACCGGCCATCTGGTTCACGAATGTGTACTCTGTGGCATCATTTGCTGCAAGTGGTGTGATATTGCCCGAGGCATTGTTCTTGACCTTGGCAAATGGAGCTGCACTGCCGCTTATAGTCAGCAATGTGGCTGACAATACGCTGAGTAAAAGTTTTTTCATAAGCTATTTTTTTAGAATTTTCAGAGTGGGGTGGTTTGGTATGGATACGAGATACACTCCGGCGGTCTTGTCGCTCAGGTCAAGCGTGACTGCTCCGTCAGATGCTTTGGCTTGGGCCACGGCCATCCCTTGCAGATTGTAGGCTGTGGCTGATGTTATCCCGGGTCCGCTTATCACTATGTGGTTGTTGTCCACAAATTGTATCATCACGTCATCGGCTTCCACTTGGCTGATCGCTGACATGGTGCCGGTGGTGAAATGAAAATCCGCTACCTCCGTTTTTGGATAACTTATCAGCTCTTCTCCATTGCTGATTACCAGATTGCCGTCTGCAAAGGTGATTACCGGCTTGTCGGCCAAAGCGAAATGCACTTCGCTGCCGTCAAGTTTCGATATGGTCAACCGTGTGACGATGGCTTCGGTGTCGGCTGCAAACACGCACATGCTGCTGAGCAATGCCATGAGCAGACTCAATGCTACTGTCTTTTTCATAACACGAGGGTTGAAAAATGAATAATTATTTAATTTTTATCAGTTGAAAACGTACCTATGTGTAATTTCGGCTCGTAAATCTATGTGCAAATGTATTGTTTTATATTAAAAATCAAAAACTTTTTGGCTAAAATGCTAAATATTGTTGTCAATCTGTCATGGTAACATCCCTCCATGGCTTATTGCACATCATGTGCATCCTCTTTGTTATACTTTTGTGCCGTTACACAACGACATTTTTATTTTTTATGGGTACACATAATCACGACCATTCTCATGGTCACTCTGCATTTTCATACACTCCTGAGATTATCTCGCTCCTTTTAATGCTGTGTGGCATTGTCATGCGCCATTTTGGTTGGTTTGATTTTGCCGGCCGCTTCGCCTCCGTGCTTCAGATAGCATGGTTTGTCGTTGCGGTTGTGCCGGTGGCGCGTCCCGTGCTTGCCGATGCTTGGGAGGCATGGCATCACGGCGACATAATGAACGAGTTCACGCTTATGCTTCTCGCCTGTGTCGGTGCTTTCGTGATTGGTGAGTACCCTGAGGGCGTGGCCATTCTGCTTTTCTACTCTTTTGGAGAAAAGCTTGAGCACAGCGCATCGCAAAAGGCCCGTTCGCGCATCACTTCATTGCTGGAGAATATGCCCGACACCGTTACCGTGGTACGCCCCGATGGCTCTACGGCTTCACTCTCTCCCGACCGCATCAAGCCCGGCGACCATATCAGGCTTTTGCCCGGACAGAGATTGGCCGTTGATGCCACTCTGGTATCGCCTGATTATGCTGAATTCAATACCTCCGCAATTACCGGCGAGAGTGTGCCGGTGGGCATTTCTGCTGGTCACGAAATCAGTTCCGGAGCCATTCCTCTTGACCGTGAGGTTACGGTGTCGGCTCTCCGCCCTTATGCCGACAGCACCATGACACGCATCATGAATATGATCGAGGATGCTGCTTCCAAGAAATCTCGCAGCGAAACTCTTCTGCGCAAAATCACCCGCTACTATACCCCGGCGGTGATGATTGCCGCCGTCCTCGTCATGTTGGTGCCATGGATTGTTTGCTCCGTTCATGGAGTGCCGTTTGATTCGGGCACATGGTTCTACCGCAGTCTTGTGCTGTTGGTTTGCTCTTGCCCCTGCGCTTTGGTAGTGAGCATTCCTCTCAGCTATTTTGCCGCCATAGGCAATGCCTCACGCATGGGTATGCTGTTCAAGGGTAGCCGCTATCTTGATGCCATGCGCTCCATTGACACTCTTTATCTTGACAAAACCGGCACACTTACCACAGGCAGTTTCTCTGTTTCGGCTGTTGAGCCTGCTCAGGGTTACACTGCCGATACTCTCTTGGCTTATGTGGCCGCTCTTGATGCGCAGAGCACTCACCCGCTGGCTGTGGCTATATGCAAGGCTGCCCGGAATGTGCCTGTAGCCGAAGATGTGCGCACCATACCCCACGGTATTGAAGGCACGGTCAATGACCACCGTGTGCTGGCGGGCAGTCCCACTCTCATGCGCGAGCGTGAGATTGATACTCCCGCGCCTGCCCGCGATTCCTCTCTGGTGTGTGTGGCTGTGGATGGCCGCTATGCCGGTACCGTTTACCTTGACGATACTCTCAAGCCCGATGCCGCGTCCACTGTGGCACAGCTGCATCGTCTGGGCGTGAAAAAAATCATAATTTTGTCCGGCGACAGACCCGAGGCCGTGGCTCATGCTGCCGAAGCTGTGGGTGCTGACGGATATGAGGCAAAACTGTTGCCTCAGACCAAGCACACTATAGTGGAGAATGCACGTGCTCAGGGCCATAACGTGGCCTTTGTGGGCGATGGCATAAACGATGCTCCTTCGCTTGCCGCAGCCAATGTGGGTATAGCCATAGGCACCGGTGGCACCGATGTGGCGATGGAGAGTGCCGATGCTGTCATCACCGGACACAAACTTGGTCATCTTGCTTATGCCATAAAGCTCTCACACAAAATCAAGCGCGTGGTGACTTTTAATGTCGCATTTGCCATAGCAGTCAAGATTGCAGTTATGGTACTCGGCATTGTAGGCGTAGCCTCCTTGTGGGCTGCGGTGTTTGCCGACACCGGCATCACGCTGCTCACCGTAGTGTTCACCCTTGTTGCTCTTCGTTATCAGGGACGGGTATAGCCGTCTTTCTCTGCGCGTTCGCTCACATGTTTGATGCGCTTGGCTGTGTCGGGGTGTGAGCTGAACATTTTCTGGATGGCATTCCCAGAATTGCCGCCTTCCATGGACTGGAGTTTTTCAAATGCCTTTGCCATGCCCCATGGGTTCTTGCCGTTTTTCACTAGAAAATCATATCCGCTGTCATCGGCCTGCGTCTCCTGCTTCTGCGAATATTTCGCGTTTACAAGACTTTCGGTCAAGGTGCCGAGCTGACTGTCGGTAAGTTTGGCTATAGTGCCGCCGGTGCTTGACAATGCATCTTTCAGCGCGCCGGTCATGAGCTGGGTCTTGAATGCGTTTTTGCTGTGATGTAGGGTCACATGGCCTATCTCATGGCCTATTACGCCAAGCAGTTCATCATCATCCATCACATCCATCAGTGCTGAAAACACGCGCACGCTTCCGTCAGGGCAGGCAAATGCATTCACATCGGTCACTTTGTAAACCTTAAAATTCAAAGGTATGCCGTCTGCTTCTGTAATCCCTTTGGTCAGCTTTCGTAGTCTCACTGTATAAGGATCTTTTTCATCTGCCACAGGATTGTTTTTGTCCATCCAGTCCACCGATTCTTTCACATACGCTGCCATCTGTGCATCGGTCAGCGTCAGTGCCTGTCCCATTTTCTTGGCGGCTCCGGCTAATTTTTTCAGATTGAACTGGGCGTTGGCTTGTGGTGCAAGGCACAAAATCGCCATGATGGTAAATACTTTGGCAAATAAATGTTTCATAGTTATGCGATGATTTAATGGTTTCAACAGCGCAAAATTAACAATTTTTTGTTTTAACAACAAAGATATTTACCCGCGAGCTGTCAGATGACGGTTGAAGCAGATTGTAAAAGTTGTAAAGCGCGTTGACGCATCGGTACTTAGCGTGAAAGTAGCCTTGTGCGCGCGGAGTATGTCTGACACAAGCATCAGCCCGAGACCTCTGTCCGGCCGTTTGGTGGAAAAGAATGGTGTAAACAGCTGTTCGGCTGCTTCATCGCTTATGCCCGATCCGTTGTCGGTTATCTCCAGTCGTTGAGGCTTTACCGTTATGGCTATCTTTCCGTCCGGTTTGTCGCCGATGCTCTCCACTGCATTCTTGACTATATTGGATATGACACGTTGCATAAGCATCGTGTCAAGATTGGTCATGCATGTTTCATCGCACTTGTTTAGTGCAAGGATACATCTGTTGTTTGTAAGAGCCTCGAGCGACGGAAGCATCTGCTCCATCATCTCGTTCAGTTCCACCGGTTCGGGCACCGGTTCGGGCAGCTTCACGAGTGACGAGTAACCGCTCACAAACTCTGCCAGATTCTTGCAGCTTGCCCTGCTGCTGTCAATGGTTTGGGTCACATCTGTTTCGCCGCCATGCATGAGCTTGAGCGTTTCCAGCACACTTCCCACGCTTCCCATCGCATTGTTCACCTCATGGCCTATGGTCCGCACGATTCTGTTAAACATCTGCTTCTCTGCACGCAGTATCTCCTCTGTCATCAGCTCCACCAGTATGAAGCGCCGTCTGAATCCCGAGTCCATGAACCATAGCTTGCTGCATCGAAACACCTGTGAGTCATCGGTCCGTATCACTCTCACTTCGTCATCATCCATTTTCAGCAGCTCTGTCTCCAGATTTTCGCTCACCAGACGGGTATATGCCTTGTTGCGGCTTGTTATCTTGTCGTTGAAATCACATATCGCTATTCCCATAGGCGATGCTTCCGTCAGCAGACTCAGCAACCGGGTCTGTTCCTGCTGTTTGAGCCGTTCCGATTTCATCGCGTCCATCAGGCGGTTGAACAGTTTCACCACTTTGTCCGCATCGCGTTGCCCGGTAAGGCAAAGTCGGCTGCTGAAATCCTGTGATCCTAACAGATACATACCGTTATCCACCGCCTCAAGCGGCTTGTGCACGGAGCGATACAATAGCCATAGCATCAGCAGTCCGAAGCACACGCTTCCCGCCGTGTATTGCCACGGCATTCCTGTGATTGCAAACACCACGTTAGCGCAACATGCTGCCACCGTAAGCCATAGATATAGTTTGTATCTCATTTCAACCCGTATTTTTCAAGTCTGCGATATAATGCCTGACGTGTTATGCCCAATGCTTTTGCCGCCTCACTCATGCTTCCGTGACATTTGCGCAGTGCCTCTCTTACGGCCTCCCGCTCCAGATCATCCAGTGTCGGTGATGATTTCTCCTTGCGGCGTTCGAGTATCCGCCTGATTTTGGCCATCACATCGGCATTGCTCCACGGTTTGGTGATAAAATCAGTCGCCCCGAGATTCATCCCCTCCACGGCGAGCGGTATCGTGCCCCATGCCGAAATCAGAAGCACTTCACATTCCGGTGCCAGTACCTTGATTTTGCGCAGCAGCTCCAGCCCCTGTCGTCCTGTCGTGCCTATAGTTAGATTCATGTCAAGAATCACTATTTCAGGCTCATGGGTACGTACTGCAGCGAGAGCGTCGGCCTCGTTGCCCACGGCTTTCCATTCCATGCCACTCTGTTTTAGCATCAGGCCGAGTGCCATTCTCACGGCATTGTCGTCATCCACTATCAGTATCATGTCACAAATATACGTTTTATTTCACTAATTTGTCAATATCCGCGTTGATTGGTTCGTGCGTAGAGTAGTCAAACAATGTAAGCGAGCGCAGCTGGTACCAGTAGCTCCAGAATTTGTACAGCTCATTGATATACTGCCGCATGCTCTCATCCTTTTTGCTCTGCGAGTCATTGAGATCAAGTGTGGAGATTTTACCTATGAGATAAGTCTGTACATTCGTGTCATATCTTTTGCGAGCTATCGCGTTCGTACGCGTGGCTATGGCAAGTTGGCTCTGCTGATTGCAGAATCGCTCCACAAGCACAAACAGCTCTTGGTTGAAATTCATTGACTCTTGGCGCAAACGGCTTTGGGTCACGCGGCGGTTGCTTTCCGCCACCTTGACCTTGCCACGGCGTCTGCCCCAGTCAAGCAGCGGAATCGTGAATCCGACTTGTGCCAGCTGGTTCCCTCTCAGTCGTGTATATGCATCTCCCATTCGCATGTCGGTGCCGGTATATCCCACTTGAAGAAACAGGTTTATCTCCCTCAGATTCCCCTTTGCTTTTGCCACCTCATAATCTGCCTCAAGCTGACGCCTGCGCATGTTCTTGGCAAATTTGTTGTTGGTGAGTGCGCGGTCCAGAGCATCCGCGTATGTTATGTCGGCCTTGGGCACATTGTCCGGTACCACCGGCACTATCTCCACATCTTCATCAAGGTCCAGAAAGGCCCTTAGAGTGAACATATTGCTTTTCAGCGTGCTCTCGCAGTCGGTAAGCGATGATTGTGCGTCAAGCATATTTATCTCCATCTGTAGCAGATCGTTTTCGCTTATCTGCCCCATCTTGCGCTTTTCTTTGGCCACGGCATAAAGCTTCTCGGCTGTGGCAAGGTTCTGTTGGGCTATGCTCAGATTGGTGCGGCTGAGTATCAGGGAAAAATAGTACTCTACCGTGGCCCGCGCCACATCCTCCGTCGCGCTTAGAAAAGCCGCCTTCGCCTCACTGTACCTCACCGGTTCTATCTTGCTTTGCCATTTCATTGTGTTGGTGCCGAATATGGGCTGGTTCAATGTCAGGGCCACAGGTATGCTCATGAACCTGTTGCCCCCGCCATTGTCATACATCCGCATGAAATCAAGCGATGAGTTCAGGCTGATGGTGCCACCGGTCAGGCGCACCTGTTGCGTGACCGAAAGCTGGCCCTGTGCTTCCAGAAAATTGTTGTTCACAAAGCTGTAGTCACCCTGCGAGTTCATGTAGGGCGTATATTGGTTGGAGTAGCTCGGTGCGGTAGCCTTGAAACTTATCTCCGGCAATTGGTCGGCACGGTAGGTGCGCCATTCCCAGTAGGCGGTTTTAAGTTCGTCAAGTGCCACAGCCGCATCCACACTCTTCACCCTTGCCATGGCTATGGCGTCGTCAAGGCACAGAGTAAGCTCACGTGCTGCCCCGATCAGGGGCAGCAGCGCGAGAAATATATGTATGAAAAAGCGAGTCATTTATTGGTCTTTGAGTGCCGATGCCGGATTGATTGCCATTGCTTTGCGGGCCGGCATCCATATTCCCGCTACAATCATTATGGTCAGAAGCACTACTGACACCGACATGGCAAGCCACGGAATATAGTCTCCCATTGTCATGCCCCAGTTCCCTATTTGGTAATGCATCAGCAGTGCCTCCACGCCTGTGGATATGGCTGTTGCCATTATGAGCAGCAGCATTCCTTCACTAAGAAAACGCCTGAATATGTCGCCCCGGGTCGCCCCGTTTACTATTCTTATGGATATTTCCGGTGTGCGTTGCTGTACGCGGAACCAGAATGTGCCTAAAAAGCCCAGAAATATGATAATCAGCAGAAAAACTGCACATACCGCATAGTTGCGCACCACTGTTGCTATGTCTCTGTGTGCCGAATCTCGCATATTGTCAAGCGATTGCAGGTTGCTCAGATACACATTGCCGTGTTCCGTATCTTTTGTGGTCACTGTCTCCATAAAATCACGGCCCTTGCCGCTCTTCACTTTTATTATCAGTTCGTTGCCCCACCCGGTGTTGAGCGGGTAGTATATCACCCCGCGAAACAGGTTTTCATAATCCGATCGGTGTATTCCGTAAGCCATTCCTCCTACATGACACCTGCGCGTGGTGTCTCTGCTTACTGTCACATCCTTCCCTACGAAATATTTTCCGTCCGTCATATCTTCTGAATCCTCGTTATCGAAATTTGATAACAGTATGTCCCCTCTCTCTATTATTTGGGCAAGCTGTTCAGTCGTTTCGCCATTGTAACCCTCAAGTCTCAGCATTCGCACAACCTCGGGGGTTACATACCGTTGGTTTCCCATGTATGAGTAAACCGAGTCTTTATCTTGGTATTCGATTATCGTGCCTGAGAAATTAAAATTGTAAGGCATCGAGTTGCTGCCAAGACCGGTCATCTCCACATATGGATTCTCCGCAAGTTTGGAGCGTATCTGTGCCAGATCGGTAAAGTAACTGTGTGCGCTGTCGTCATATGACTTGTATGCACTTGATTTGCCGGACACATATTTCACCTCGGCATGATACAGGTCTTCGGTACTGTAGCCATAGTGCTGCATCCGCACCGAAATCAGATAGATGAAAAGTGTCATACTGCTCCATAGCACCACTCCTACTATGGTAAGCTCCAGTATCATACATATATTGCTGCGCCATTCATTGCGCATTTGTGTTATAAGTTGGCGTTTCATGCTTTGATTGCGTTTACGGGGTTAAGGCGTGAGGCTTGCCATGCCGGCAGCGCCGCACTGATAAGATTGAGTGTGAAGCAGGCTGCGAGTGCACTCAGCGTAATGCGCCAGTTGAGCAGTACGCTCAGGGTAGGGGAGGTTATGCCCATGTCGTCCACCGTATCAAACAGTCCGTTGTATGTCAGGGCAAACGCTATCCCAAGAGCCAGTCCTATTATGCCGCCCACTATCGTTATTATGAAGTTTTCGGCTATGATGTCGGTAATGATTCTTGAGCGTGTGCATCCGAATGCGCGCCGCACTCCTATCTCGCTCACCCTCCTTCGCAGGCGGCTTTGCAGCATGGAGCTTAGATTGATTGCCGGCACCAACAGAAGTAGCGTGTAGAGCACCATTCTGCCTCGGTTCTCTTCTTTGCTGGATGGTGTCACATTGCTTCCTCCCAATCCTGATGCTATGGTTTCTTGGTTAAATGGTGCTTCATGATACACCGTCTTATTGTTCTCTGATGCAAGCTCAGTGTCGAGTGCCGCATAGCGGGCTTTTACTTGATCGCGCACATACTCAAAGTCAACCCCTTCTTTCACAAGAAGACTCACACCTACTGAGCCGAACCGCTCATCGTAATTCATATCCGGGTCATTCGGTCCTGTAGGTAAGAATATGTCTCCTCCGCCGGTAAGTGCCAGTTTGCTGTTGTCTTTTATCACGCCTGCCACTGTATATGGTTCGTGGTTGAACAGAAAGGTGTTGCCGGTTTTAGTTGCCGTTCCAAACAGACGGCGTGCCACACTTTCGGTTATCACAGCCAGTGGGCGCATTGCATCTGCTTCTTCTGGTGTATAATAGCGGCCTTCTACAAGTTGGTGGTCATATATCTTGAAAAACTCAGCATCCGCCTTACGAAATCCCACTTCAAAGGCATCCTCTGTAGGGCCTTTTACACTGCCTGTTTCAGTACCTATCATCATATATGAGGTGTGTTCCACTCCGTCCAGATTGCCATAAAGTTTTTTGGCTGACTCATAGCTCAGACCTGCCGAGGAATCGTATTGTTCATTGGGGTCGGTGCTGGTGATGTGCAGGTATGCGCCTAACAGCAGTCGCGGACGGCAGCTCTCCGGTGCAAACGGTATCACTGACACTTGCTGCATCATCACTACTACCATGATTAGAAATATTGACAGTGTCGTGCCCACTAATGTTATCCATGTCACGACCGGCTGATAGCGCAGGTCATAAAATATCTGTTGCAGTTTTGTGTTCATGGCTCAGGATATTATGCGTCCGTCAAAGAAGCGTACTATGCGGTCTGTTTCGCGGGCTTGCGCTTCGTTGTGTGTCACCATCACTATTGTTGTGCCGTCCTCTTTGTTGAGCTGGTGTAAGATGTTCATCACTTCTGCTCCCATCTTTGAGTCCAGATTGCCGGTCGGCTCGTCGGCGAGTATTATGTCGGGTGCGCCGATTATGGCTCTCGCTATCGCCACACGTTGGCATTGTCCTCCCGAAAGTTGCGAGGGCAGATGCTTGATGCGGTGCAGCATCTCCAGCCTTTTCAGCACTTCTTCCACGCGCTCTTTGCGTTCGTGTGCGCTCACTCCCGACCTATATACCAGCGGCAGTTCCACATTCGCTGCCACATTCAGGCTCTGGATGAGGTGAAAGCTCTGAAACACAAACCCCACGTTCAAGTTGCGGAAATGTGCCAGCTCCGTATCGTTCATTTTGCTGCAGTCTTTCCCCAGAAGCTCCACGTTTCCCGTGGTGGGTTTGTCAAGCAGACCTATGATGTTGAGCAGAGTGGACTTGCCGCATCCGCTCGGCCCCATGATGCCTATGAATTCACCTTTTTCCACTTTGAGGTTCACATTCTCCAGTGCGGTTGTTTCTATCTCTTTCGTACGGTACACTTTACTGATGCCGTTAAGGGTGATTATTGACATGCTATTTTAGTTTTAATGTTTTGCTTTTATTGAATTGCTCCATATCGCTTACTGCCACGCTGTCGCCGGCATTTAACCCCGACAATACTTCCACGTAATCGCGGTTGCTGTCTCCGAGTCGCACTTTTCGTTGCGACAAATGATTGTCGCCGTCTTTCACAAACAGGTTATACTCTCCCGGTCCTTTGAAATACTGGCCGTTCGGTATTCTCAGCACACTGCTTTTGTAGCCGTAGCTCACACTCAGCTCCGTGCGCAGTCCGGAGCGCAGACGGGGATTACGGGGGTCTTCAAGTTTCACCGTAAACGATATTACTCCCCCCTTGGCCTGCGGGGTCAGGTTGGTGACGGTGCCTTTAAGCTCTGTTTTGCCTATGCGCACTATCACTTCCGACCCTACGCCTACACGGTCGCTGCTCCCCTCTGCCACTTCTCCTTCTATCTTGAACTGGCTCAGGTCACTCACTACTGCCACTTTCTCACCGGCCGTTATTCTTCTGCCTATTTCATTGGCTATATAGGTGAGCACTCCTGCATGTGGTGCCGGTATGCGGCCTTGGTCAAGGGTGCGCCGCATCAGTGCAAGGTCTTGCTCAAAACTGCTCACATTCAGGCTTTGAACTTTCTCGGCTGCCGCGTTGCGCAATTTCTCGTTTGCCAAGCGCTCACGCAGTTGTCTCAGCTCCAGTTTGCCTGTCGTATATGCGGTTTCAGCTTGACGCACACGGTCTCCTGTACCTGAACCTAAGCTGTCAAGTCTCCGTTCGTTCTCTACTTCCACTTTCAGCTGGTTGACTTGCATCTGTTTTACCTCTATCTGCATGGCAAGCTCGCTGAGTTGGGTGCGGTTGTTGAGCTGGAGCTGCGTAAGTTCTTGTCGCCGCATATCCCGTTCGTTAAGTAGTTTGCTGTAATTGGTTTCTGCCGTCTCAAGATCCAGTTGCAGCAGGGGTGCGCCCTCCTCCACACTGTCTCCGGCTTGTGCATATACTTTCAGTATTCGGGTGTCAACCGGTGAGTTTATTACCTCCTCAAATGCCGGTACTACTCGTCCTGTGGCATTGACGGTGGTTTCAAGCGCTCCTTGTTCTGCGGCCCCGAGCCGAACATCGCGCCGGTTTATCCCTTTTTCAAGGCTGACTATTAATGCTGTCACACCCAGTGCCACAAGTAATGTGGCGCCGCCCCATTTTATCAGCTTTGTATTGCGCTCTCGGCGCAGTTGCGATTTGCTTATCTGTTTGTCCATGCAACAAAACTAACACAAAAAAATCCCATTGTCAACCTTATGCTGATTATCAGTGTGTTACGGTGCGCAAAATGTCCGTTTTCGTACATACGCCTCTCTTTGCACAACATTGTGCCTGTCATCTCGTTTTGAATGTATGGATACGAGGGAGAAAGAAATCTATAAAGTGACTCTTGTTGGCTCCGTGGTCAACGCTTTGCTCATTGTGCTTAAATTCCTGGCCGGTATTTTGGGCCGCAGTTCGGCAATGGTGGCCGATGCCGTCCATTCTCTTTCCGATTTCATCACCGATATTATCGTTCTCGTATTCGTCAGGATATCTTCAAAGCCCTCCGATCCGGGGCATGACTATAGTCATGGCAAATATGAAACTTTCGCCACCATGGTTATCGGAATTTTTCTCGCGTTTGCAGGCATAGCCCTTTTGGTCAACGGCATACTCCTTGTTATTGATGCGTTTAATGGTCATGAGTTGCCGCGTCCCACATGGCTTGCTCTTGTCATTGCAGTTGTTTCTATTGTAAGCAAGGAGATTCTTTATCGTTATACGGTAGTGCGGGGCAAAGCCGTAAATTCCACCGCTGTGGTGGCCAATGCATGGCATCACAGAAGCGATGCCATATCCTCGCTCGGTACGTTCGTGGGCATTGCCGGTGCTATGTTTTTGGGTCAGAGGTTCCGCATACTTGACCCCATCGCTGCCATTGTCGTGAGCTTCTTTATTATCAAGGCCGGATACGACATTGTGCGCCCGAGTGTCAATGAGCTTCTTGAAAGTTCTCTCCCTAAGGACATTGAGGATAAGATTCTCCAAACCGTACTTGAAATTGAGGGCATTGACTCAGTGCATCGTTTGCGCACGCGGCGTATCGGCAATGGCATTGCCATTGACCTGCACACCAAAATGAATGGTAATATCTCCCTTTTTCAGGCTCATGCCTTAGCTTCGGAGGCAGAGAAGGCATTGCGCCGCGAGTTTGGCCCGTCCACGCTTATCTACATCCACATGGAGCCGTCAGCTCTTTCCTGACTATGATAAAAGAAACACCCGATTTCAACCTTTCGGCTAAAATCGGGTGCTTGTATTGTAATAACTTGCCTTAGAGCTGAATTATTCCTCTGATTCCTTCATGTTGTGGAATACGTTCTGCACATCCTCGTCATCCTCAAGCTTGTCAAGGAGCTTTTCAATGGCGGCACGCTGCTCTTCGGTCACTTCTTTCACATCGTTGGGAATACGCTCAAATTCCGATGATATGATTTCAAATCCGTTTTCTTCCAGATAGTTCTGGATAGAGGAATAGTCCTCAAATCCACCGTAGAGTATTATCTGCTCGTTTCCGTCCTCATCCACATCGTCTATGAGTTCGTCCACGCCGTAATCTATAAGCTCAAGTTCAAGGTCCTCAAGGCTGATGCCGTCTTTGGGTTTGATTTTGAACACTGACTTGTGGTCAAACAGGAATGTGAGTGATCCCTGAGTGCCCAGTGAGCCTCCATGTTTGGTGAAATAAGAGCGCACATTGGCCACTGTGCGGGTGTTGTTGTCGGTAGCGGCCTCTACAAAAATGGCGATACCGTATGGCCCGTATCCTTCGTATGTGATTTCCTTGTAATCGCCGGCATCCTTATCCGTTGCCTTCTTTATGGCGCGTTCCACTGTGTCCTTGGGCATGTTGGCTGCCTTGGCGTTCTGCATCAGTGCGCGCAGACGGGGGTTGGTGCTTGGGTCGGGGCCGCCTGCTTTGGCTGCAATGGTTATTTCCTTGCCTATGCGGGTGAAGGTGCGGCTCATGTTGCCCCAGCGTTTCAGTTTTCTGGCTTTGCGGTATTCAAAAGCTCTTCCCATATCGGTGTTGTTTTGATTTATTGTTTTTGATTGGTTTGTTATCGGAGTTGTGCGCCAAGTTTCTTGGCGAGATTGGCGGTGATTTTTGCCATGACAGCTTCTATCTGCTTGTCCTGAAGTGTCTTCTCGTCATCCTGAAGTGTGATGCTTATGGCATACGATTTCTTGCCTTCAGGCAGCTTGTCGCCTTCGTAAGCGTCAAACAATGTCACATTCTTGAGCAGCTTGCGTTCGCTTTCACGCACTGTGGCATCAATTTGTGCCATTGTCACGGTGTTGTCTATCAGTAATGCAAGGTCACGTTTCACGGGATGTGTCTTGGGCAGCGGTGTATAGGTGACCTGATGTTTGAGCGACATCTTCACGAGCTCGTCCCAGTTCAGAGATGCGTAGCATACTGCCTGCTTGATGCCGAATGTTTTCAGCACTGACTTGCCGAGTATTCCCATTCTGCCCAGCTCTTTGCCTGAGCGTGTGGATATGATTATACATGCGGCAAATATCTCATCGGCTGTACCTACACTGTATTTAAGCTCTCCGTCGGCTATGCCCATGCGGAGGAATATGTTTGCCACCACAGCTTTGAGGTCGTATATGCTTACCTCATCTGCTCCGCGCAGCCATGATGCCGGACGCAGATTGCCCGTCATCCATATCCCGAGGCGCGATGCCTCGCTGTACGGTGCGAGCGGTTTCTCCGCAGTGCTTTCCGCTTCGGGATTGCGGCGATAAACATTGCCGAACTCATACATCAGCAAATCGCTGCTCTTGCGGTTGATATTGTGGGCTATGGATTCCAGTCCTCCGTACAGCAGTGTGCGGCGCATCAGGCACAGTTCATTGCTGAGCGGATTGAGAAGACGCACACATGTGTCGATAGGATATATCTTGGAGTCGGCATAATATGCTTCTGCGGTAAGCGAATTGTTGAGTATTTCGTTAAATCCGCACGCTGTGAGCTGCTCTGAAATCAGGGTGCGCAATTCCGAGCTGAAATCGGTCATTGATTTGTAGCTCAGCGATGAGTGTACCGTTGACGAAATCTCCACATTGTTGTAGCCATAGATACGCAGCAGATCTTCCACCACATCACATGGACGCTGCACATCCACACGGTATGTGGGCACCAACAGATGCATCACATCCTCGGTGCTTTCATTGGTAATCGCTATCTCCAGCGATTCGAGTATGCTGTGTACCGTATCTTTAGGTATCTCTTTGCCTATAAGGTTGTTGATGTACTCATACGACAGTTCTACCTTGAAAGGCGGGAATTCATGTGCTTTCACATCCACAGGCTCTCCGCATATCTCGCCGCCGCACATCTCCTTCACCATCAGGGCTGCAAGTTTCAGCGCATACATGGTGATGTTGGGGTCGGTGCCGCGCTCGTAGCGGAACGATGCATCTGTGCTCAGTCCGTGGCGACGCGCTGTGCGGCGCACCGAGGTGGGCTGAAAATATGCACTCTCCAGAAATATGTCGGTCGTGTCGGTTGTCACCCCTGAATCCAGACCGCCAAACACTCCCGCTATGCACATTGGGCGTGTGGCGGAGCATATCATCAGGTCGCGTTCGTCCAGATGGTGTTCCACTCCGTCAAGAGTCACAAACGGTGTCCCTTGGGCGCAGGTTTTCACTATCACCTTTTCGCCGTCTATTTTTGCCAGATCAAAGCAGTGGAGTGGTTGGCCTAAGCCGTAAAGGATATAATTGGTTATATCCACCACACTGTTGATTGGACGCTGTCCGATGGCATTGAGCTTGTCCTGAAGCCATTTGGGACTTTCTGTCACCTTCACCCCGCGAATGGTCACGCCGCTGTACCGGGGGCACAGCTCGGGCTTTTCTACCTCCACGCTCACTGCTCCGTCCGCACGGTCGGGGGCAAATGCGCTCACTTCCGGAAGATGCAGCGGCGATGGTGTGGCATGCTGCTGGAGCCATGCGTGTAAATCGCGTGCCACTCCGTAATGGCTGGCTGCATCCACGCGGTTCGGGGTAAGGTCCACTTCTATGAGCCAGTCTGATGTGAGTCCGAAATATTCGGCTGCCGGTGTTCCCGGTTTTACTGCCTCGGGAAGCACTATGATGCCGTCGTGGGATTTGCCCACGCCTATCTCGTCTTCAGCGCAAATCATGCCGAAGCTCTCTACGCCGCGTATTTTTGATTTCTTGATTTTGAACTCTTTGTCACCGTCATACAGGGTAGTGCCCACTGTGGCCACTATCACATGCTGGCCGGCTGCCACATTTGGCGCGCCGCACACTATCTGGGTGGCCTCGCCGTCGCCAAGGTCCACGGTGGTTATGTGCAGGTGGTCGCTGTCAGGGTGTTCTATGCATGTGAGCACATGGCCCACTACAAGTCCTTTCAGCCCTCCGCGTATGCTTTCCACCTCCTCTACGGTGCCCACCTCCAGACCTATGGAAGTCAGGGCTGCGGCCAGTTCATCCGGAGTAAGTGTAAAGTCAATATATCGCTTGAGCCAGTTATAGGATATATTCATAGTTGTCTGTTTTTTAATGGCGCAAAATTACAAAGAATCACACATATAGGCAAATCATTTTACTACTACCCTTCGGGTATGGTCTCCGCTCACTACCACATACAGTCCTTTGGGTACGGAATACTCGTGTGCGCCTCCGGCTATTGTTTCTTTCACCCATGTAAGGCCGTCCATGCCGTAAACAGCCACTTCTGTTGTGTTGTCGCGTGACTCCACAACCAGTTTGCCGTTGCGGCAGAATGCGTCCCAGCCGTGATATTCCAGCTCCATCACCGCGCCTGTGCCTGAGTAGTTGGAAATGCCGATGTTGTCCACCAGCCAGCGTTTGCCGGCGCTTTGACGCAAGCGTATGCGGCCGGTGCCAGAGCGGTTCACTGTCACCGAAACATTCTCAGGTTCCTCGTTGTCAAGGGTTATGCTGCCGGCATTGTCCCATGTCATGCCGCCGTCGGTTGAATATTCCACCTCTATGGTAGGTGTGGCCTCCGACGCGCTCCATTTCTGGGCATCAAATGTCACGGTGCCTATACCGCCGGTCTTGTCCTCGTCCATTGCTATGGTGGAAGTTGCGGTTTTACCCATGCGAAGTGACCATGTGCCGTTCATTTCGCCCTGAGTTCCGAAGCCGCCGTCGGTCACGGCCCATCTTCCCATGCTCCCCTTGAATGTGGTTGAGGAGTAGCAGGGAACTGTTTTTGAGGGATTCTCCACCTGCTCCCAATCCTCAAGGAATGTGACCGCTTCTGTCACTGTTGCGGTGGCTTCAGCATCATCATTGGTGTAGGTGCCTGCGCTGCATGTTATGAAAGTTGAATACTCTCCTGCTCCCGCGCTGTTCACGCGCAGATAAAACCGGTCTTCCTCCGCATCAAGTACTATGGTGCGGCTCCATGCCGATTTGTCGCTTGACAGCTCAAAAGGCGCATCCACGCTCACGGTTATGTCGCTGCCCACATTCTCCACATCCATCAGTATTTCGGCGGCTTCCGATGGCACGCCGGGTTCGGTGAGGAAATCAAGACTGCCGTCAAACAGCAGCATTATGCTTGGCAATACCTCGGCCGTGGTGATGGTGTGTACTGTTGATGCCATGCTCGGAGTGGTCACTTGAACGCTGTATTGGGTCTGCGGTTCAAGTGTGTATGCAAGATGCGTTTCTTTGCTGGAGAGCACCTTGGTCGGATACCCCGGCACATAGGCTGTTCCCTGTTTTATGTGTACCGTGTAATCTGTGGCAGGCTCGTCAAGGTTCACCCAGTTCACATTAAATCCGTTGCTGGTCACGTTGGTTATGGTTACCGGCAGGCCGTCCACTATCTCTGCGGTCAGGTCCACCACATTTACCACGTTCCCGGACTGTATGGTCAGCGTACCTTCTGCCGTACCCTCCATTTCTCCCAAAACAGTCACATCCACCGATGTGCCGTTGTTTACTTGGGTGGCGCTCAGTGATGTGGGCGACACTGTGAACGCTCCGCTTGCGCTCAATCTCACTGTCTCGCTCAGGTTTTTGCCTTTCACCGTCACAGCATATTGGCGTGAAACGCCCGTTGAGCCATACCCTATATTGATTTCCGAGCCGTTTACGGGGTGTGTTATCTCCGGCTCTTTCACTGCCTGCGAGCTCCACGGCTCATTCTGTTTCGTGCCCCATATATGCTCCGCCAGCTCGGGATGGTCAATGAACGGGTTGCGGTTGTGCTGAAACTCGTATATCGCATCGTTGCGGTCAAGCTCTTTTTGGCTCACCTCGTCTTGGCGTGTCCATTTCAGAAGCAGATTTATCGCCCATGTCTTGAATACCGGATACGAGTTCCCGGCAAAAAAATTGCTGCCGTCTTTACTCGTCCATCCCGACACTATCCCGTTGTAGCACGTTGCCATGTAGAAATATGAGCGCGCAAGGTCACCCTTGTATTCGTCGTCCGGTTCAAACACCGTTCCTGTGTATCCGCTGAATGTGCTGCTCCCGAGGCGTCCCAGAGCTTGTACATTGCCGTTGTTGGGCAATCGTGTGCCGTTGGCACATTCTCCGTACGGATAGTTCGACCGCTGGCCGTTGACCTTTCCGTCTGTGGGGTACAGATGAAACGCATCCGAATACTGTGCGCTTTTGCCGCCGCCCCACCAGCTTTTGGGCAGAGAGTGCTCGCGGTTCACGCAGTCGCCTATCAGTTTGTAGTTGCCGCATTGCGGAAAGCTTTTTCCCCAATTCTTGGTGGTGTAGATGTCCCACAGTGACCCGTCGGCATGCACATCCGATTTTTGGTAAACCTCCCACAGTCCGTCATATCCCACGTTGGTGTGACTTGAAATCTTTTCGGAGAGAGCTTTAAGCAGGGCTTGGCCTGATTTTCCCTCGCAGGAATCATAGTAGCCCGTCGGAATTGATGCTTGCCCTTGTGCCATTACTAAGGCACATATCGTGGCAAACCACAGTTTTAAGCTTTTGTTCATATGGAGCACATTTTTTGATTTGCAGAATTAGCCCACAAATATAGCATTTTCCCCGTAAATATAAAAAGCGGGAATCCGGTGTCCCGAATCCCCGCAGTCCAAGCATATCGCTTGATTTTCCTGTATAGCTTTGTTGTTATTTGGCGTCTTTTTTCTTTTCCATCTGGCGCTCTATTGCCTCCAGACACAGGTCAACGGCCTCTTCAAAGGAGTCGGCGGTTTTGCTTGCCACATATTCTTCCTGTGGTGCTTTGATTTTGATCACAGCCTCCTTGTTCATTGCGGTTTCGGGTTTCACCACTTTCAGTGTTACATCAACATCAGTGATATTGACATTGTGCCGGGCCACACGTTCTGCTTTTTTGTTGATGAAGTTGACCAGTTTGTCAGCAATGTCAAAATGGATGGCTTGAATTCTTACGTCCATACTAACCTCCTTTTTTTAGTGCACGTGGATGTGCGAGTTTGTAATTATTTGAAATATCACGGTATGACACGTGAGTGTATATTTGTGTTGTGGCAAGTGACTGATGCCCTAACAGTTGTTGCACTGCCGTCAGGTTGGCTCCGTTGTTGAGCATGTCGGTGGCGAATGAGTGACGGAGCACATGTGGACTCAGCCGCGTGGCATGCACGGTGCCGCTCATTGCATTATGCACCACATCATACACCAGCTTGCGGTAGAGTGGCTCGCCATCAGGCCGCACGAAAAATGGCGCGTTGCCTCCCGGATGATTTTTGCGAAGTGAGCGGTAGATTGTGATCATGTCAGTCAGTTCCTCCCCGAATGGGATTATTCTTTCCTTATTACGTTTCCCGAGCACTTTTAGTTCACCCTTGTTGGTGTCCACATTCACATCTTTCAGGCCCACCACTTCCGAGCATCGCATCCCGGTGCAATATATCATCAGCACTATCAGGCGGTTGCGCACTTCCGTAAAATCCCCCCGGTCTATATCCTCGTTGAGCATCGCGGCTGTCTCCGCCGGCTTCACTATCACCGGCAGATGTTTCGGAATACGGGCAGGCTCCAGCTCTGCTGCCGGATTCTCCGCCATTCCGTGCACTTTCATCAGATAATGAAAGAATGCCCGCAAACTTTGTACTTTCCTCCTTATCGTGCGCTGCGAGCATCCGTTTTTGGCAAGGGATGCCACCCACAGCCGCAGGTCGTCAACCCCGGTGCTCATCGGCGCAAGCTCATACTTGCCGTGCGCAGTCGCAAAGTCGCTCCATTGTTTCAGGTCGCTTCTGTACGCTGCCACCGTTGCCGGTGATTTGGCAAGCTCGTGACTCAGATATTTGAGGAAAGCTTCAATCATGTTCTAAAATTCGCTGAATGTAACAGGAAGCAGGTCGCGGATGCTCGGCAATATGAATATCTCGCTCCGCCCAGCCAGTATCACTTTCACATTATGCTGTGCAAGTGTTTCATATTCAAGCAGGCTTTGGCGGCATGCGCCGCAGGGCGCTATTGGGCACGGTATCTCTTTCCCGTCGGTGCCTATGGCTGCCACGGCTATTGTCACGAATTTGGCGTCGGGATAACGCGAGTGGGCGTAGAAAGCTGCCGTACGCTCCGCACACAGTCCCGACGGAAATGCTGCGTTCTCCTGATTGCTTCCGGCTACTGTCTCTCCGTTGTCAAGCAATATCGCTGCCCCCACTCTGAACTTGCTGTACGGCGCATAGCTGCGGCCTGTGGCTGCCCTTGCGGTGTCCACCAGCTTGCGGTCCGTCTCGTCAAGCTCGTTGTACTGGGCGGACAGTATCGGCACTGTTATATTGGCTTCTTTCATTGACGCAAATTTTGGTTTTTATTCTGTCTTGAGCAGTTTCAGTCTTTCGCCGCCGTCAGGGTCGGTGGCTATGGAGCGGTAATAGCGTTCGTCATATCCCGGAAAGTCAGGATATTCCGGCAACCCGTATTCGTTGCGGGCAAATTTCCCGTCACGCTCTTTCTTGATGTTGCCGTCAAGGTATTTCACAAGCAGATAGTCGCCCAGTTGCTTGTATCGCTTGGTGTATTTCTCTGCCCAGTCCGCTGTATGCTCGTTCAGCAGGCGAGTCCCTATCTCCGGGTCGATGTCACCGATTTCGGCATACAGGGTTGCCACTTCCGCATCTATGGTGTCCTCCATGGCGCATTGCACTTTGCGTATGTCAGGTATCATCTGCGAGTAGCGGTTGTACGCTTGGTTGGCCACATAATTCGTCACCCAGAATGCAGCGTCCCACGACAGATTGTACATGTCGCCGTTGCCCACTGCTATCTGGCGGGGAACGTCCTGCAGGCAGCTGTACACCGGCAGATACACGCATGTGTTCGCATCGTCAACGCCGAACCACAGCAGCCCCTTCATCTGCTCCGGCGCGTCTGCTTTCAGTTGTGCCACGAGCGAAAATCCTGTCTGCTGGGTTGCTATGGCGCGTTCGTGGGTGTACTCCACCGAATCCACCGTATATGTGAGTGGACGCCAGCGGTACGGCACCTTGTATGCCCCTGCGCCTATATCTTTTGTCATGTCAAGGGGTGTTCCCTCAAAATGGTCGCGCATCATCCATTTCATATCCTTTGCGCTGAGTTTCTTGTCGGGTTTCACCCACAGCGGTAGCTCAGGTCCTTCTCCTTTCAGCACCCATGCGAGATACGGTTCCATTTTGGAGCTGAATCTGTTGAAATACGACCACACTCGCCCGTCACATCCGCGCAATGCTCCTCCGTCGGTCACTGCGTATGCTCTCGAAAAGCTGAAATCGTCATCATTGCCGTTGAAATACCCCTGCTTCTTTGCGAAGCTTATCACATCCGATGAATACATGGTGTTGCGTATGTCGTTGCGCGGAAATTTGTGGATGCGGCTGTGGTTGGCATGGCCCGCTATGCAGTCGTCAGGCACGCGGCGCGCCACCCACACTGCTCCTTTGTCCTCTTTTCCTTTGCCTATCATCTCCATTATCCACACTTCGTTGGGGTCTGCTATGGTAAATGATTCACCCTCGCTGGCATAACCGTAATCGTGTACAAGGTCTGTCATCACATTTATGGCTTCGCGGGCAGTTTTGGCGCGTTCAAGGGCAAGGTATATCAGCGATCCGTAATCTATCATCCCGCTGCCGGCAAGCTCGTGCCTGCCTCCCCATGTGCTCTCTGTCACGCACAACCCGTGTTCGTTCATGTTCCCCATGCGGCTGTAGGTGTGCGCCACTTCCGGTATCTCGCCAAGTGGTTTGCCGGTGTCCCACTCCACGATTTTGCGCATCGTTCCCTTGGGATGGTCAGCTGCCGGCTGGTGATACAGTTCTCCGTATAGTGTATGGCTGTCGGCCGCGTATGTCACCAGCACTGAACCGTCGGTGGTGGCGCCTTTGGCGGCTATCAGCCCTGTGCAGGCCCATGAGGCCGTTGAGGCGCAAAGAAGCGCTGCTGCAAGTATGGTCTTTATCTTCATTTCGTTATAATTGCTATGTTTGTTGATACACAAAAATAGTCATAATGACGAGAAATGCAAAATATGTTGGCTTTTTTTATTATTTTTGTTCCAATACATTCTTGCATTCACTCTCCTATAATCATTTTGATTCTCCTAATCCCCATAATTGCAACCATCCTGTCCCTATTGCCATGAATAAACTTTTTGCATCCTTGCTGCTTGCTGTCCTGATGCCGTTTACGGCTGTCGCCGGTCCCATTGACGCGCTCCTTGATCGAATTGATTCCGGGCTGTCACAGAAATTGATTGTTGAGATAACGCCTGCCCCCAATGACTTCTTTGAAATCTCACAGTCAGGGGATAAGCCTAAGATTGTGGCCAACAATAAGGTCAGTGCCGCCGCAGGAGTGCATTGGTATCTCAAATACCATGCCGGGGTGCAGCTCTGTTGGGAGCGGCCTGTGGCCACGATGCCCCCTGTCCTCCCTCCGGTTGCCATGACTGAGCGTCGCACTGCCAATGTCCCTGTGCGATACTATCTCAACTATTGCACCTTTTCCTACTCTATGCCGTTTTGGAATGAAGCGCGGTGGCAGCAGGAAGTGGATTGGATGGCACTTCACGGTGTCAACATGCCCTTGATGCTTGTGGGAAGTGCTGCCGTGTGGCGCACCACGCTTCGTGATATAGGCTACCCCGAAAATAAAATCAACAGTTTTGTCGCCGGCCCCGCTTATCAGGCATGGTGGCTTATGAACAATCTGCAAGGGTGGGGCGGTCCTCAGTCCTCTCACATGTACGACCGCGATGCCCGGCTCGGACGCTTTGTTGCCGATGCCATGAGACAGATGGATATGCAGCCTGTTCTGCCCGGATATTCCGGCATGGTGCCTGCTGATGCCGACACTCAGCTCGGCCTTCACACCGCCGACCCCGGCCTTTGGCTCGGGTATGTTCGTCCCGCTTTCCTGCTCCCCACCGATTCCGCCTTTGCCGCGATTGCTCGAACCTACTACAGTGCCCAGCAGAGCATCCTTGGCCGTGCCTCATGCTATGCCATGGACCCCTTTCACGAAGGCGGCAGCACCGATGGCGTTGACCTTCCCGCCGCCGGCAAGGCTTTGCTGTCGGCCGCGCAGCTCGCATCGCCCGGCGCACGCTGGGTCATTCAGGCGTGGCAGAACAATCCTCGTGCCGCACTCATTGACTCCCTCCCGCCCGATGATGTACTCGTCCTTGACCTCTTTGCCGAGAGCATGCCCCAGTGTGGCGACTCCTCTTCACCTTGGTACCGTCCCGAAGGCTTCGGCAGCCACCCTCGCGTTTGGTGTATGCTTCTTAACTATGGGGGCAATGTAGGGCTCCACGGCAAACTGCATCACCTTCCTGCCGCCTATTATTCTCAGACCGGCGACTCCCTGATGCAGGGAATCGGAATGACCATGGAGGGAATAGGAAACAACAGCATCCTCTTTGAGCTTCTCAGCGAGCTTCCGTGGCGAGATAGCGTCGATGTTGACCAATGGATCGAAAGCTACACCGTGGCGAGGTACGGACGCCATAACCCCGACGCCGTGGCGGCATGGCGCCTTCTCGGAGCCTCCATTCTCAATGCGCCGCCCCACAACCGGCAGCAAGGCACCACCGAATCACTTTTCTGCGCACGGCCCTCCCTTGACCCCGTTTCCGCCTCCACATGGGCCAATTCCGAATCATATTACGATGGTAACGATGTGATTCAGGCAGCCCGGCTTTTGCGCTCAGCCGCCAATGAACTTGGCAGCAATCCCGCATACCAATACGATTTGGTTGATGTCACCCGTCAGGCCAACGCCGAGCAGGGGCGTCAGGTCATGCAGGCCATACGCCGCGCCGCGCAGTCCGGCGACTCCATCGCCTATCGCAAGGAAGCATCACGTTTCCTTGACCTGATATTGCGGCAGGACTCCCTGCTCGCTACCCATCCCGCATTCCGGCTTGACACATGGGTAAACGCGGCAGCAGCCTGTGGCAACACACCCGCCGACAAAGACCTTTACGTGCGCAACGCCCTCACCCTCATCACCACATGGGGCAGTCGCGAAGCATCCGATCAGGGCGGCCTCCATGATTACGCCCATCGCGAGTGGAGCGGCCTGTTGAAAGGACTGTATTACGAGCGGTGGAAATGCTGGTTTGAAGCCCGCCTTTCATCATGGCCCACACCCCCGTCCCCCATTGACTGGTGGCAAATGGAAACCGACTTCATCCGCCGCTACCCCACCAAATAGTCAAAATAGCCTCTCCGCCCTCCGCTCCGATAACCCCGGAACGCGCTATATACCCACCTTGCGAACCCAACAGAAGCGCAACTTAGCGCATAACGCGCGCTATATCTCCAAAGCCTTGTAAACCCAACAGGTGCGCAGCCGAGCCGCGGAGCGTGCGATTTTTCTCCATCGCGAAGCTGTTCCGCCCCTCGCAAAGAGAGCGCAGGATGCGCGATTCCAGTCTCCCTCCTGCCAAGATGCGCAGCCGAACGGCGGAGCGCGCGACTTTTCTCCATCGCGAAGCTGTTTCGCCCCTTGCAAAGAGAGCGCAGGATGCGCGATTTTTCTATAACCGCCTGCGGAGCGCGTAAGCGCGGAGTTGGCGGACAGCATGTATGATAGACTCCCGATACAAGCTGCGGAGCATGCGCAGTATCGGTCCGGCGAAAGCCAAGGCCACCCACAACCCAACCATTCATTTCTCATCCCCTCTCCCATTTCTGTGCTTTTCTCCTCCGTTCTGCCCTCCATCCCCTTATTTTTGCGGCGGATGAAAAGCACCGCCGCCCATAAGCCGTT